>Ga0209935_1000043_pt1 | contig 613444 bp, 540 predicted proteins | sample ThiBio_1000_plan_2_FD_183958 | JGI IMG/M metagenome (GOLD analysis project Ga0209935, IMG submission 183958) | Wastewater bioreactor microbial communities from Cape Town, South Africa - Thiocy_cont_1000_plan (SPAdes) | ecosystem: Engineered > Bioreactor > Thiocyanate-remediating >... | reverse complement strand
TGCAGGGCTATCAACATGGCTTCACTCCCTGGGTGGATTGCAAGGACTCTATCAACTCCTTTAGAACGGCTCGGGCCATGAAGAGTGGATAGCGTTTAGAGTCTATGCAATCGTCCGGGATGCGACAATTACGCACCTTTTGTTGCAGCAATGAAGAGATCAGTCCTGATCTTGACCGATTCCGGAGGCGTTCAGGAAGAGGCTCCTGCACTTGGCAAGCCTGTACTTGTATTGCGCGAGGAAACAGAACGCCCTGAAGCAGTTGCTGAAGGAGTTGTGGAATTGGTGGGATCTGATAGTGAGCATATTGTTCAAAGAGTGCAGTGCTTGCTAGATGATGAAACGGAATACAAGAAAATGGCACGAGGTGTTTCTCCATACGGAGATGGAAAGGCCGCTGAAAGAATAGTTGCCGTTCTGAGAGAGCAAGCTTAGTGAAAGTATTGCTTATTGCATATGAGTTTCCTCCAATATTGGCTGCCCAGGCATTGCGTTGGTTTTATTTATCCAATGAGCTGGTCGATATTGGTGTGGAAATCCATGTCGTATGTCCAGATATTTCGACAGAAAACGCGTTTCCCATGGATATGGATGCGCGTATTACTATCCATCGAGTCTGGCCAGGGCCTTTTATCGGATTTAGCCAGAGACTGGCAGGAAATGTCTGGAGAAATAGTAAAGCTGCGAATAGCAGAAATGCGTCAAAGCCATCTTGGCTATTTCAGGCTTATCGAGTAGTCCGATCGATTTTGAATGCTATTTTTTATCCGGATGTAAGGTCTGAATGGTATCCTTTCGCACTTCGAAAGATAAAGAAGTTGTTGAGGGACGAAAAATTCGATGCAGTAATAAGCTCACATGAGCCGTGTGTTGATATTTTTGTTGGAAATTATGCCCGTAAATTGGGGATTCCTTGGGTTATTGACATGGGTGATCCATTGCTAACCCCATACTCGCCAAAATGGAGGCGCGGAATTGATCTGAAAGTGGAGCGAAAGGTTATTCACTCAGCCTCTTCCATCTGGGTCACGGCTGGCAGTGTGTTGGACTTGTTGATAAGTCGTCATGGTGCCAGTGTCGAGAGAAAAATATCAGTATTGCCTCAAGGTTTTTCGTATAGGCGAGTAGGTCGGAAAAATAAAGAGGATGAACAACGCTTTCTTATGGTGTTTACAGGAAATTTCTACAGAGATTTCAGGAATCCGATAGAGTTGGCAAAGGCACTTTTTGGATTACAGGATCTGGCAATATCTTTTATCATTGCTGGGGATAATTCTGAATTTGAGCCCATGTTTCAAGGGATTTTCGGTGTTGAGTTTGCTGGAAAGAAAAGTCATTTTGAGTGCCTTGAGTTGCAAAGGCAGGCAGATGTACTAGTGAATATTGGAAATGTCCAAAGCTACCAGATTCCAGGGAAAATATATGAATATCTGGGTGCTGAGAAGGCCATACTACACATAAAGACTGCTGAAGATTCTGACCCTGGTGTCGAACTTTTGGAAGAGACAGGCTCAGGGATTGTTGTGAAAAATTGCAGCAGACAAATTGAGGCTGTGCTAAGAGATATGTATAGGCAATGGGTAGATAATCCAGAGCAATTGACTGATGGGCGAAAAGAGGATGCTATTAAGGTTCATTCTTGGAGTCATCGAGCTCGTACTTGTAAGGATCTGTTGAAAGAAATATTGCATTGAGACTGATCGCTCTGATAAGGTAATAGATTTTTAATATATTCTGGTGTCAGATAATGCTCTTATGAGACTTGATGTAATTTTTGCCGCTGATGCGCTTCGCCCACCACTGACGGGTATCGGGCGATATACCTATGAGCTGGCGAAGCGGCTGGTTTGTCATGAGCGTATTGATAGATTGCGGTATTTTTCTTCCGGGCGATGGGTTGATGATCCCATGGCTGCTTTGGAAACCACCGCCCCTTTGAAACGATCCGTGACTAAGACCAAAGCGGCTTTGCGGGATAGGGTTGCGGGGAGTAGATTGGCTGTTCGTTTATACAAAAGGATCACCCCTGCTCTTTTTGGATGGCGGCTGCGTGGAAATGACGGGTGTGTATATCATTCGCCTAATTATATTGTTCCGAATTTCAGTGGTAGGACTGTAAGCACAGTACACGATCTCTCTCATATCCTTTATCCTAATTTTCATCCCCAGGCTCGTGTTGAATATATGAATATGGCTTTAGGTGAAAGTTTGGCGAGGACAGATCATGTAATTACGGTATCCGAGGCTGTTCGTCAGGAAGTGCTGGCTCATGGATTGATGTCGCCAGAGCAAGTGACCGCTATACATTTGGCGGCGGGTAGTGATTTCCGACCTCATACATCAGAGATGCTAGACTCTGTACTGAATGCTTTAGGGCTTAAGTCTGGGAGGTATAGCCTATTTGTCGGTACCATAGAGCCACGGAAAAATATCCAACGCCTTGTTGAGGCGTATGGAATGCTACCCAAAGAGGTGCGGCACAATTGGCCCTTGGTGATTGCCGGGGGAAATGGCTGGAACTCTAGTGCGATTCACTTGTGCCTTGCAAAAGCACGAGCCCAAGGCTGGTTGCAATATATATCCTATGTCGACCAAAGCTGGCTTCCGGCATTGTATGCGGGGGCGCGGCTGATGGCCTATCCATCACTTTATGAAGGTTTTGGATTGCCTATTGTAGAAGCAATGGCGAGCGGCACTCCTGTGCTCACATCCAACGTTTCCTGCATGCCAGAGATTGCCGGAGGTGCCGCTAGGCTGGTGAATCCCTTGAATCTGGAGGAAATCTCGTATGGCCTTCAGACCTGCCTGACTGATGAGCATTGGCAAAGGCAGGCGCGAACCTTAGGGTTGGTGCGATCTGGTCAAATGTCTTGGGATCAATGCTCCGAGCGAACAATAGAAATCTATGCCAAAGTAGCTCAATTGGTTCGATAAATCAGCGGGAAGTTTGAAGTGGATTTCGCCTATCTCTGCCATGTGCAATACTCAGTAATGAAGATACAGCTACATATCTCACTGCATTCCCCCATGATCTGAAGATTTTCGATCGATTGACTTTCGCAGTATGTAGTGGCAGAGCGATCTCTGTAACTTGTAGTCCCTGCCTACGCATAAGCAGCAGCGTGCCGATGTCTTGATAGTCAAGCATTGTGGCCTCCGTAGAGGCTGCTACCTCCAATGCTTGGCGGTTGTACAACCGGAAACCGGACACAAAATCCCGCAGGCCAAAACCTGTCAACCAGCGGAACCATTGCCACGCGATGCGGCGCACCAGGCTGTTGCGCTCGGCGAAGTAGGCTACGACCATGTCCGCCTGCTGGCGTTGTGCCAGCAGCGTGGGCAGCTCCTCCACCTCATAGCGACCTTCAGCGTCGATGGTGACGACGGTCTGGAACCCATGGGTCTGCGCGTAGCGCAGGCCGGTCTGCAGGCTGCCCCAATTGGTCATTGCCAGCAAGGGGCGCAGTACCCTGGCGCCGCATTGCTCGGCTTCATGGCAGGTGGCATCCGTGCTTCTGTTGTCCACGACGAGCACGCTGGCCTCGACCAATGCATGCACGCGACGTATCAGGTGCGCAATCTCGGCTTCGTTGTTGCGCGTGGAAATGACAACCAGCAAGTCCTGGCGTGCTCTTGCCGGGCGGGTGTCGGGTGCCAGGCTGCGGTAGTGGCGTGCCACGCTGCGTTCGCAGGGACCGATGCTGAAAAACCGATGCAAGGCCTTGTGGCCCGATTGGCCCAGTCGTTGCCTGAGGGCCGTGTCGTGCTGCAGGCGAGCAATGCTGCTGCGCCAGGCATCAATGTCTTCAAACGGTACATGCAGGCCGGCGTGTGAGTGGGCGACCACCCAGGGCATGCCCGAACCGGGAAGGTCGGTGACCAGGCAGGGCTTGCCGTGCAGCATGGCCTCCAGCAATACGATGCCGAAAGCTTCCGTGCGTTCGCGCGAGGCAAGACAGAAGATGTCGCATTCTGCAAACAAGGCATGTTTTTCCTCGTCCGATACCGAGCCCATCAGTCGCACGCAGACCTGTCTGCCCTCTGGAGTGCATTGGCGTATCAGCTCTTCCAGGGATGCTCGCAGCTCTCCTTCTCCCGCGATCAGCAACTCCACGCCTGGCATGGCCGAGGCGGCTCGGATCAAGGTCTCGAAGCCTTTGTAGTAGGTCAATCGGCCGATGGACAACAGGCGCAGCCGGGTGTCGGGGCGCCAGCCTTGGCCGTGCTGCAGCGGTGCTGGTGCAGGAATGGTTTCGAGGTTCAGGCCCAGCGGGACGATCTCGCATTTGCTGCGCCAGGTACGCAGGGCATTGCTGGCCTCAAGATAGGGTGGCGACGTTGCGAATACCTGTTGGGCGCGTTCCAGCAAGGCCTGCTCGAACGGCCGGTACAGCATGTAGGCCAATGCCACGGACCACTTGATATTGGACACCACGACATCGGAGTGCCAGTGGATGACCCAGGGCACGCGCCGCGCGATGGGCAGGGTCAGTGCCCAAAGCGCCGAGTTGTTGGGTAGATGCAGGTGCAGTACGTCGGGCTGAATGCGTTCGATGGCGCGGCCCAGTGCGCGCCGGAATCCCATGGCCATGGGGGCATAGACCAGATTGAATTGAACGGGCACGCGTTCCAGCCAGGCGGGATCATCCGGCTCCGGATCACCATGGACCAGAGCATGGGCATCAACACCCTGGCGTCGTTGCTCGTGTATCAGGTCGGCCAGAAAGACTTCCATGCCGCCCCGGTAGGGAGGGAAGAATTTACCGACGTGAAGTATGCGCAGGGCCATTGCAGAGGGCCTTACTTCGCTGGCTGGGGTTTGGCCGCCGACTGTTGGCTCAACTGGTTACGGATTTGCCTATATTGCGGATTTTGAGGCTCCCGTCGAATGGCCTGGTCCAGGTATTTCAGGGCTTCAGTCAGATTTCCTTGGCCGTGATAGGCCATGGCAAGACCGTACAGCGCAGGTGCGCTGGGGTCGCGGGCTACCAGTGGCGTGAGTAATTCCTTGGCTTGGGCACTTTCGCCCTTGCCAATCAAGGCCAGACCCATCCCGACAATCAATCGAGGTGCGCTAGGCGAGGTTTTCAGCAGAATTTGAAAGTCATCAAGGGCTACCTGATATTGCTGAGCCCCGATGGCTGTTTCCGCACGCTTGAGGCGAAGGGTTTGCTCCATCTGCTTGGCGCTGGCAGTATCTTCCGCAGGCGCCGAAAGGGCTTTGGTGTATTCCTGGAGTGCTTCGCGAGGTTGGCCCAGGGCCAAAAGCGCCTCGGCTTTTTGGTAATGCAGAGCTTGGCCGTTGAAGCCCTTTGATTGTGCTGCCCAGAAGGCATTCAGGGCTTCGGAGAATTTCTTCTGCTGAGAAAGCACAGCACCCATGTTGAACAGTGCGTTGCCTCCCAGGTCGCCAAGGGCATTGGCCGTGGCGAAATCCTGCAGTGCCTGGTCGAGCATGCCCTTGTCGGCGTGTGCCGTTCCGACGTTGAGGAAGGCACGACCGCGTCCCACGGCATTGGCCGGGGCCTTTTTATCGATTTTTTCGGCGGCATCGGCCCAGGATGTGCCTACATCCTGAAGAGAGAGCACGCGTTCGAAAGCGAGGGCTCCGAACACCACGCCGATGACGATGCCGACGATGTAGAGGGTGCGTGGCTTGACCCCCGTCAGCGCAATGGCCACCAATCCCGGGATGGCCACAGCCCACAGGTAGCTGCGATACAGCACGAAGGGGTCCTGCAGCCAGACCGTGGCGAATTCGGTCGCATACCAGAGCAGGGGAAACAGGAGGCAGAGCGCGACCAGGCCGATGACACCGGGGCGCTTGAGCAAGGCCCAGATGGAGCAGGCCAGCAGGGCCAGGTAGCCCAGCGCGCCGGCCAGATGCCAGATCGATCCGAAACCGAGAGGGAATGCCGGTCGCAGATCGATGGACATCCAGCCCACATAGGGAACGATCCACAGGAAACCATAGGCAAAGAAAAGGGCTGCCTCGTTAAGGATGCTCAGGGGATAGATCCGAGAGGTGATCCCGGGCTGAAGGGCTTCCAATTGCCTTGCATAGCCCTGGGATTGCTCATCGAAAATCTGGCCCATCAGACTGCCGAAGAAATGAAAGACGGCAGCCGAGGCAACGGCCAGCAGCAGCAGGGCCATGCCCACAATGACCATGGCAGCCTTCAGGCCGGGGCGCTTCACAAAAATGTAAAGCGGCACCACCATGGCGACTGTCAGAAAAGCATGTTCCTTGGACAGTACGGCAAGCACATAGCAGATCAATGCCGCGACATGCCAGAGGGCTCGCCCGCTCTGAAGCCCGCGCACAAAGGCCCAGCATGCCAGAACGGCAAAGAGCGTTGCCATGACGATGGATCGCTGCACCAGGTATCCAACGGCGTAGACCGCGACAGGGTTGAGCGCGAAAAGGACCAGGCCCAGTTGCAGGGCTGCATCGCGCGACGCGTGGAAGTGGGGTTGCTCCTCGATGTCGTGCGGAAAGCGCGTCTGTGTCAGCAGTGCCTTGAACAATGCATAGAGAGCCGCCACGGTCGCGAGATGCAAGGCGATATTGAAGACGCGCTGCTTCCACCAGCCATCTCCGAAAATCTGTTCGATCCAGACGAAGCTGCCATACGACAGCGTGCGCTGCTTGAAGTCCAGCAGGCTGCCATAGTTGCCGAAGATCGTTCCATCCGTCAGACGCATATCGTCGAACAGCAGCCCGTTGTTCAGGCCGGGCAGATATACCCCCAATACGGCCAGCAAAAGAAGGGCACTGAACCAGTAAATCGCTTTGGAGGGGGCAGCCATTGCTTCTTGTCTTGTCTCGGATGTGGCGGAACTTGGAATGGTGGGCCGGGAAATGGCCGCTCTCGGGAAGAGCGCAGGCAGTTTACCAGCCGAGCAACCCGCTACCGCAGCCTGCTGCGCCGGTTTGACGTGAGTGTTGTGAGAAGGCCCGAGATGAAAAAAGCCCCATGCTGCGTCAGGCGCGGCATGGGGCCGGGAGGCCATCAGATGGGCGTGAACGCCCCTGGCATTTTGCTTACAGGCCAGCCGCAGCACGCAGCGCCGCTGCCTTGTCCGTCCGCTCCCAGGTGAACTCGGGCTCTTCACGGCCGAAGTGGCCGTAGGCGGCGGTCTTGCTGTAGATCGGGCGCAGCAGGTCCAGCATCTGGATGATGCCCTTGGGACGCAGGTCGAAATGTGCGGCCACCAGCTTGGCAATCTGGGCGTCGGGGATCACGCCCGTGCCTTCGGTGTAGACCGTGATGTTCATCGGGCGTGCCACGCCGATGGCGTAGGCCACCTGGATCTGGCACTGGCGCGCCAGGCCGGCGGCCACGATGTTCTTGGCCACGTAGCGCGCGGCGTAGGCGGCGCTGCGGTCCACCTTGGTTGGGTCTTTGCCGCTGAAGGCGCCGCCGCCATGGGGGCAGGCACCGCCGTAGGTGTCGACGATGATCTTGCGGCCGGTCAGGCCGCAGTCACCCTGGGGGCCGCCCACGACGAAGCGGCCCGTGGGGTTGATCAGGTACTTGGTGTCCTGCAGCCACTCGGAGGGCAGCACGGGCTTGATGATTTCCTCGATGATGGCTTCGGTGAAGCTGGACTTCATCCTGGTGGCCGATTCCGACTGGTCGGGGCTGTGCTGGGTGGACAGCACCACGGTGTCGATGCTGTGGGGCTTGCCGTCCACATAGCGCATGGTCACCTGGCTCTTGGCGTCAGGACGCAGGAAGGGCAGGCGGCCGTCCTTGCGCAGCTGGGCCTGGCGCTCGACGAGGCGGTGCGCGTAGTAGATGGGCGCGGGCATCAGCTCGGGTGTCTCGTCGCAGGCGTAGCCGAACATCAGGCCCTGGTCGCCGGCGCCGGTGTTGAGCTCGTCATCGCTGGCCTTGTCCACGCCCTGGGCGATGTCCTGGCTTTGCTTGTCGTAGGCCACGAGCACGGCGCAGCCCTTGTAATCGATGCCGTAGTCGGTGTTGTCGTAGCCGATGCGCTTGATGGTGTCGCGTGCGACCTGGATGTAGTCGACGTTGGCGCCCGTGGTGATCTCACCTGCCAAAACCACCAGGCCCGTGTTGGTCAGCGTCTCGGCCGCCACGCGGCTGTACGGGTCTTGGGCGAAAATGGCGTCCAGGATCGCGTCAGAGATCTGGTCGGCCACCTTGTCCGGATGGCCTTCAGAGACGGATTCCGAGGTGAAAAGAAAATCGTTCGCCATGTGAATAAACTCCTTGGTTGCAGCTTTTTTTGATGGGCGTTGCCCAAGCTGCAGGAGCCCTGGCGAACGCTTTAGCAGACTTGTTTTACGTCGCTCTGCAAGTTGCTCAGTTAACTCAGCGACCCGCACATTTTAATGCCTTCCTTGTTCCGACTGTTTGCTGCACTGCCTTTGTGGCTATTGCACCCCCTTGGCGCGCTCATGGGCTGGATGGCTTTCGTGGCCTCCGGCACGTACCGGCGCCGCTTTCTGGCCAATGCCCGCCAGGCCGGCTACGGCTTCGGCTCAGTGGCGCCGGCCGTGGGGCACGCGGGGCGCATGGTGGCGGAGCTGCCGCGCATGTGGATGGGCAGGCAGCCGAGCTGCCAGATGCACAACGAGGAATGCGTGCGCCGGGCCTACGCCGCCGGGCGCGGCATCATCTTTCTGACGCCCCACCTGGGCTGCTTCGAGCTGTCGGTGCAGCATGCGGCACGGCAATGGTCGGCCGAGCATGGCGAGATCACCATTCTCTACCGCCCCGCGCGCCAGCCCTGGCTGGCCCGCGTCATGGAGACGGCGCGCAACCGCCCCGGCGTGCAGGCCGTGCCGACCACGCTGGCTGGCGTGCGCCAGATGATCAAGGCGTTGCGCAAGGGCATGGCCGTGGGGCTGCTGCCCGACCAGGTTCCGCCCGAGGGGCAGGGCGTCTGGTCGCCGTTCTTCGGCCGTGATGCCTATACGATGACGCTGGCGGCGCGCCTGGCGTTGCAGACGGGGGCCGCGGTGATCGTGGCCCGTTGTGAGCGCTTGTCCTGGGGGCGGGGCTATGCGCTGTATCTTGAGGAGTTGCCCGTGCCCTTGTCCGAGAATCTGGAAGCTGCGGTGCAGCAGATCAACGAGGCGATGGAACACACCATCCGCCAATGCCCGCAGCAGTACCTGTGGGGCTATGCGCGCTACAAGCAGCCGCGCCGTGAAGCAGCTGCCGGCGAGGTGGGTGCATGAGCGGGCGCATCGGCGTGTGGCTGATGCGGTCGCTGGCGTGGATGCCGCTGCCGTGGCTGCGGGGGCTGGGTGCGTTTCTGGGGCGGCTGCTGTTCGTGCTGGCCGCGCCACGCCGCAAGGTGGCGCTGCGCAATCTGGCGATGTGCTTTCCCGAGCTGACCGAGGCGCAGCGCGTGGAGCTGGCGCGCAGTAACTTCATCGTCTTTTGCCAGACCTGGCTGGACCGCAGCTGGCTGTGGGCCGCGCCGCGCGAGGTGGTAGCCGAGCGCGTGAAGCTGCAGGGCGCCGTGCATGAGCTCGATGGCGATACGCCCACCATCCTGTTCGCGCCGCATTTCTACAGCATGGACGCGGGCGGGCTGGCCTTGCCGCTGCACACCACGCGGCCCTTCACCTCGATCTTCTCCACCCATCCGGACCCGGCGGTCGATGAGTGGTTCATGTCGGGGCGCCAGCGCTTTGGCGACGTGCGCATGCTCAACCGCGCCGACGGGGTCAAGCCCATCATCTCCAGCCTGCGCAAGGGCGGTTTGCTGTACCTTTTGCCCGACATGGACTTCGGCCGCAACGACTCGGTCTTCGTGCCTTTCTTCGGCGTGAACGCGGCCACCATTCCCTCGCTGTCGCGCTTCGCGCGCCTGGGCCGGGCCAAGGTGCTGGGCATGTACACGCGCATGACGCCCACGGGCTACGTGGCCGAGATCACGCCGGCCTGGACGGATTTCCCCACCGACGATGTCGAGGCCGATACGGCCCGCATGAACCGTGAGCTGGAGGCGGCCATCCGCACCATGCCCGACCAGTACTACTGGGTGCACAGGCGCTTCAAGACCCGGCCCGAGGGCGAGCCCTCGGTCTACTGAACGGGGCGGGACAGGAACTGCTCCAGCGCTTGCCGCACCGCATCGGGCTGCTCGTGCACGACCCAGTGCGAGGTGCCGGCCAGGTGCTGCACGGTCAGGCGCGGCACCCACGGCTCCAGGCCTTCGACCAGGGCAGGCTGCAGCGCCGGGTCGCTGTCGCCCCAGAGCACATGCGTGGGCACGCCGATGTCCAGCATCTCGGGCGGCAGCCTCAGGTTGCGCAGTGCGTCGGCTGAGTCCGGATCTTCGGGCCGGGGCGGCACCAGGGGACTGGCGCCGTAGTAGTGGCAGGAGCCTTGCACGCCCAGGTCCCAGTGCTCGCGGTAGCGCTGCTGCAACTGCGGCGTGAGCCATCCGGGCAACTCGCCCTGCGGCGTGCGGAAAAAGCCCAGCATGCGCTGCCAGTCGTTCTCGGCCAGCAGGGTGGGCGCATCAGGTCGGCGCAGAAAATGCATGTACTGGCTTGCGGCCTGCTGCACGGGGTTGTGCAGCAGTTCGCGCAGAAAGGCGCCCGGATGCGGGGCGTTGAGGATCATCAGCCGTTGCATCAGCCCGGGATGGCGGTTGGCCAGGCCCCAGGCCAGGGCACCGCCCCAGTCGTGGGCGATCACGCAGGCTGCGGGTGCGCCAGGGCTTTCGATGGCGATCAGCGCCGCCAGATCCTGCAGCAGGTGCTTGGCCTTGTACTGCTCCACACCGGCCGGCTGGCTGGAACGGCCAAAGCCCCGCAGATCGGGTGCGACGCAACGCCATTGCGTGCCGAACTGCTCCAGCATGCCTTCCCAGATGAAGCTGCCTTCAGGAAAGCCGTGCAGGAACAGCAGCAGTGGCTGGCCGGGTTCGCCGCTGACGCGGCAGTGCAGATGGATGCCGTGAGGCAGCTCGCGAATGCAGGTGTTCACCATGTTGCGCTCCTTGCGGGGCGCTGGCTACACGAGCGCCTCCAGGCGCTAATCTTGGGGGCTGTCGGTCGCGGCGGGCGTCGCAGTTGCGACGTTCGCGACGTCGGCGGGCTCGTCCGTGGCCGCAGGCGGATTCAGGCCTTCGGGATGGCTCCAGTGCCACAGCAGCTGGGCCACCTCGTCCACGCCCTGCTTCTTGAGCGCGGAGAACATGCGCACTTCGCCACCACCGGCGTTGAGCCGCGTGATGGACAGCACCTTGGCCTGCTCGGCGCGCGTGAGCTTGTCGGCCTTGGTCAGCAGCACGAGGAATTTCAGGCCTTCCTGCACGCGCGGGCGCATGGCGTCGAGCAGGGCTTCGTCCAGCTCCGTCAGGCCCAGGCGCGGATCGCACAGCAGCACGATGGCCGACAGGCTCTCGCGGCTGACCAGATAGTTCAGCATCACGCGCTGCCAGCGCTGCTTGTCCGTGCGCGAGACGGCGGCATAGCCGTAGCCGGGCAGGTCGGCCAGCACGGCGTCGGTCACGCCCTGCTTGCCCAGGGAAAACAGGTTGATGTGCTGTGTGCGGCCAGGCTTCTTGGAGGCGAAGGCCAGCTGCTTTTGCTGCGTCAGCGTGTTGATGCAGGTGGACTTGCCGGCGTTGGAGCGGCCCACGAACGCGATCTCGGGCACATCGACCTTGGGAAGATGGTGCAACTGCGCAGCTGTCGTCAAAAAGCGCGCCGTATGCATCCAGCCCATGGCCAGCTTGGGATCGATCAGGGAGGAAGTGGGGGCGGCATCGCCAGCCGGCGCAGCAGGATTCATGGTGTGGTCAGTCTCTCGGGGCCTCATTGTAGGTTCCCCCATGGAACCGGCGCGCCCAGCGGGCTATAGGCAACGGTGCTGACAAAGCGTGGCGCAAGAAACTGGCACACTCCAAAGTCGGAGACAGCGAGCAAGGGCCGCCCCGCCGCGAAGCTGTCGTCCCCTCCCCCGCGAAGCGGGCAGAGAGGGGGAAGGCGCGAAGCGCCTCAGGGGGAGCCTAAACCTCTTCGCTCCAGCAAAAACCATCCCTCGCAATCATGGCGCTGGCTGCGCTGGGCCCCCAGCTGCCCGCCGCATAGCCGCGCGGCCCCGAGGTGTCGCTGCGCCAGTGCTGAAGGATGGGTTCCACCCAGCGCCAGGCCTGCTCCTGCTCGTCGCTGCGCACAAAGAGGTTCAGCCTGCCGGCGATCACGTCCAGCAGCAGACGCTCGTAGGCGCCCACGCGCTTGGCACCGAAGCGCTGGTCGAAGTCCAGGTTCAGGTGCACGGGGGCCAGCGAAGGCTCGGCCTGCTGCTGGGTGGCGCCCTGTGCCAGCAGGTGCAGCTCCAGCCCGTCCTTGGGCTGCAGATTGATCACCAGGCGATTGGCTTCGGACAGGGGTGAGCGGAAGATCGGGTGGGGCACGGGCCGGAAGTTCACGACGATGCGCGCGTCCCTTCCTGCCAGCCGCTTGCCGGTGCGGATGTAGAAGGGCACGCCGGCCCAGCGCCAGTTGCAGATCTCGGTGCGCAGGGCGACGAAGGTCTCGGTCTGGCTGCCCGCCGCCACGCCTTTTTCCTGCTGGTAGGCGGATACGGGCTGGCCCTGGCTGGCGCCGGCCAGGTACTGGCCGCGCACCACGTGCTGGCTCAGGGTTTCCGGCGTCCAGGGCCTGAGCGACTGCAGCACCTTGAGCTTTTCGTCGCGGATGGCATGGGCCGATGCGTTGATCGGCGGCTCCATGCCGATGGCGCACAGCAGCTGCAGCGCATGGTTTTGCACCATGTCGCGCAGCGCGCCGGTCTGGTCGTAGAACGCGCCCCGGCTTTCCACGCCCAGTTCCTCGGCGATGGTGATCTGGATGTTGGCAATGGTCTCGCGCCGCCACAGCGGCTCGAACAGCGCATTGCCAAAGCGCAGCGCCAGAAGGTTCTGCACAGAGGGCTTGCCCAGGTAGTGGTCTATGCGGAACACCTGCTCTTCGCGCAGCACCTTGCGCAGCGTGGCATTGATGGCCTGGTTGGAGGCCAGGTCGTGGCCCAGCGGCTTTTCCAGCACCACGCGGGTGCGCGGGCCGTTCAGGCCCACGGCGGCGATCTGCTCGCAGACTGTGGTGAACAGGCTGGGGGCGGTGGCCACGTACATCACCACCGTTTCTGCGTCGCGCGCGGCCAGCGCCTGTGCCAGCTTCCCGTAGTCGGCGGGCTGCGACAGGTCCATGCGCAGGTAGTGCAGCAGGTCTGCGAAGCGGGCGAATTCCTCGGGGCTGGGGCGCTTGGACAGCTCGACGCCGTCAAAGCGCGACTGGATGAGGGCGCGGTACTGGTCGTCGCTCAGGTCATCGCGGGCCACGCACAGGATGCGGCCGCCCTCGGGCAGGGTGCCGTGGCGAAACGCCTGGAACAGCGCCGGCATGAGCTTGCGCCATGCCAGATCGCCCGTGCCGCCAAACAAGACCAGATCGAAACCCATGTTGCCTCCCGAGGTGAATATTTTGGTAACTGAGTTACCAATTTTTGAGGAAATCGAATAAATTATAGAGGCACCACGTCATTTGATTGAAGCTTCAGATGATGATTGTTGTAATTTGATTACTTCTCTGCAAGCAGCCCTGTCGGTGAACCCCATGCTTATCCGTTGCGATCACGCCCTCGCCTGGCCTCTTTTGCAAAACCACGCCCGGGCCGTGATGCCCGAGTTCGACCTGCGCGGTGCCTTCGCCTCTGACCCCGCCCGGTTCGCGCGCTTCAGCCAGGAGGCTCCGCACTGCTTTGCGGACCTGTCCAAGAATCTGTGGGACGCGCAGGCCGAAGACCTGCTGCTGCAGCTGGCCCGCGATTGCGAGGTGGAGCGCCAGCGCGACGCCATGTTCGCGGGCGAGGCCGTCAACTCCACCGAGGGGCGTGCGGCGCTGCACACGCTGCTGCGCCATCCGCCCGGCAATGCGCCGCCGGGCCTGGCCTGGGCGCTGGCCCAGGTGCATGAGACGCTGGATGCCATGCTGGCCTATGCCGAGCGCGTGCGTGCGGATGCGGATATCACCGACGTGGTGTGCATGGGCATAGGCGGATCGGGTCTGGGGCCGCAGATGGCGGTCCAGGCGCTGCAAGGCCTGGGCGATGCGCGCCGGCGCATGCACTTCGTCTCGAATGTGGATGGCCACGCGCTGCAGGCCGTGCTCGTGGGCCTGCAGCCGCGCAGCACGCTGTTCATCGTGGCCTCCAAGGTGTTCAACACGCAGGAGACGCTGACCAATGCGCGCAGCGCACTCGACTGGTTCCACGCAAACGGCGGCAGCGAGGTGTCCCGCCATTTCGTCGCGCTGACCACCCATGCCGCTGCGGCGGCGCAGATGGGCATCACCACCACCTTCGGCTTCTGGGACTGGGTGGGCGGACGCTATTCGCTGTGGTCGTCCATCGGACTGCCGGTGGCCGTTGCCGTAGGCGCTGCCGCGTTTCGCGCCATGCTGGCCGGTGCGCACGCCATGGACATGCATTTCCGCACGTCGCCGCTGCAGGCCAATCTGCCCGTGCGCCTGGGCCTGCTCGACGTCTGGTACCGCAATCTGCTGGGCTTTGGCAGCCGCTGCATCGCGCCCTACCACGCAGGCCTGCGGCGCCTGCCGGCCTATCTGCAGCAACTGGAGATGGAGAGCAACGGCAAGCGCGTGGACCGGCAGGGCCGGCCGCTGGCGCTGGGCTCGGCACCCGTGCTCTGGGGTGAGCCCGGCACGGATGGGCAGCATGCCTTCTTCCAGATGCTGCACCAGGGCAGCGACATCGTGCCGCTGGAGATCATTGCGGTGAAGCAGGCTTCGCACACCTTGCCAGGCCACCAGGAACAGTTGCTGGCCAACGCGCTGGCCCAGGCCCAGGCCCTGATGCAGGGGCGCGCCAGCGAGGACGGGCACCGCCATTTCCCCGGCAACCGTCCCAGCAGCTTCCTGCTGCTGGACGCGCTCACGCCTGCGGCGCTGGGCGCGCTGGTTGCGCTGCAGGAGCACCGCGTGTTCGTGGCCGGCGCGCTGTGGGGCATCAACAGCTTCGACCAATGGGGGGTGGAGCTGGGCAAGCTGCTGGCGCGTGACCTTCAGCTGCGCCTGGGCAATGGCGACATGGCGGGGCTGGACGCCTCCACCGCCGGCCTGCTGCAGCGGCTGCGGGCCTGATGGCCTGAGGGCCTGGCCCCGCTCTACGCCTCCCGGAAGCAGTTGACCGGCAGCCCTGGCACCTCGACGCGGCAATGCATCAACGCCCCGGCAGGCACGGCGGCCCGGCGTTCTTCCTCGGGGCGGCCGTGCGAGGCGGAGGTGATGTAGAGCGTGCGCAGGTCTTCTCCGCCCAGGCAGACCATGGTGGGGCAGCGCACGGGCGTCTCGATGCGCTGCACGACTTCGCCCTGCGGGTCCAGCCGCAGCACGCAGCCGCCTTCGTACATGGCCACCCAGTAGTGGCCCCGGGTGTCGACGCAGGCACCATCGGGCCGGCCGCCGTACAGGCGCCCTTGCGTGCGGGGCGCGAAGGCCTTCCACAGTGCGCGGGCCCCCAGCGTGCCGGTATCCAGGTCGAAGGCAAAGCGGTCTATGCGGTGTGCGGGCGTGTCGGCCCAGTACAGCCATGCGTCGTCGGGGCTGAAGGCCAGCCCGTTGGCCGTGGTGCAGTCGCCTGCCATGCGCTGGACCGCGTAGCCGCCGTTGTCCACCGCGCGCAGGCACCACAGTGCCGCCTCGGGCGCGGTCTTGGGTGCGAACAGGGAGCCCGCCCAGAAGCGGCCGGCTCGGTCGCAGCGGCCGTCGTTGAGGCGGAACTGGCGTGGATCGTGGTCCAGGCCGGCCAGCATGGTGATGTGGCCGGTGGCCGGATCCAGCAGGCCGAAGCCGTCTCGCAGGCCGATGACGATGCGGCCCTGGTCCGTGGGCGCGCAGCAGCCGGGCTCGCTGGGCGTGGCCCAGCTTTGCTGCTGGCCGCTGGCCGGGTCCCAGGCATGGATGCGCAGGCCCTGGATATCGCACCAGTAGAGCCGGCGATCAGCGGGGTGCCAGAAGGGCGATTCGCCCAGGGCGCTGGGAGGAACCGGGGCGATCTGCATGGCCATGGTCTGCTCGCTGGAAGTCATGGCCAGCATTCTAGGAGCGGCTCCCGCCAGACCGCTGCTCGCAGATAGTGTGTTGCGCAGATCAGGGATATCTCTAGCCAGGCATGTGCATAGAAGTATCAGCGGCCGGGCTGCCCGTACCAATGCACCCGCAGGCCTGTCCCCACAATCGGTCACCAGCGGCAGGGATGGACCGCGAAGACCACAGCATTCATTGCGAAGGAGACAGACATGCACAGCTTGCTCAGGGCGGGCGCGGCGCTGGCCGTGGCCGCATCGGCCGCCGGCGCACAGGCCGACACCGAACTCGTGATTGCGACCGTGAACAACGGCCACATGATCGAGATGCAGAAACTCTCTGCCCGCTTCGAGCAGGCCCATCCCGGCATCACGCTCAAATGGGTCACGCTGGAAGAGGGCATGCTGCGCCAGCGCGTGACCACCGACATCGCCACCAAGGGCGGCCAGTTCGACGTGATGACGGTGGGCCTGTACGAGGTGCCGATCTGGTCGAGGAATGGCTGGCTGCTGCCGATTGCCACCGATGCCGCCTATGACGCAGACGACTTGCTGCCTTCCATCCGCAAGGGCCTGTCGCACGAGGGCAGGCTCCACGCCCTGCCGTTCTATGGCGAGGCATCGATGCTCATGTACCGCCGTGATCTGGCCGAAAAGGCGGGTTTCACCATGCCCGCGCAGCCGAGCTGGGAGCAGGTGCGGGAATTTGCCGCCAAGGCCCATGATCCCAAGGCTGGCGTCTACGGCATCTGCCTGCGCGGCAAGCCGGGCTGGGGTGACAACATGGCCCTGGTCACCACCATGGTCAACACCCACGGCGGCCAGTGGTTCGACATGCAATGGAAGCCGCAGCTGGACACACCGGCCTGGAAGAAGGCGGTGGGTTTCTATGTGGAGCTGCTGAAGTCCTACGGGCCGCCCGGCGCATCGGCCAACAGCTTCAACGAGAACCTGGCGCTGTTCAACGAGGGCAAGTGCGCGGCCTGGGTCGATGCCAGCATTGCGGCCTCGTTCGTGGGCGATCCACGGCAGTCCAAGGTGGCCGGCAAGGTGGCGTATGCGGCCGCTCCCGTGGCCTCCACGCCCAAGGGGGCGACGTGGCTGTGGACCTGGAACCTGGCCATTCCCGCCAGCTCCAGGAAGGTGGATGCGGCCCAGGCCTTCATCAAATGGGCCACTTCCAAGGAGTATGTGCAGCTGGTGGCGCGCGAGCATGGCTGGCGCGCCGTTCCCACGGGCACGCGGCAGTCCACCTATGCGAGCGCCGAGTTCCAGAAGGTCGCGGACTTTGCCGGCGCCGAGAAAAGCGCCATCGACAGCGTGAGCCTGAGCGATGCGACCGAGCCGCGCTCACCCTACATCGGCGTGCAGTACGTGGCCATCCCCGAGTTCCAGGCCATAGGCATTGCCGTGGGGCAGCAAGTCAGTGCGGCGCTGTCGGGCAAGGCCACGGTGGAGCAGGCGCTCAAGACCTCGCAGACCCTGGCGGACCGCGAGATGAGGAAAAGCGGCTACTACAAGTGATGGCTGCCTCGATGCTTCGACCAAGCCCCGCGCCCATGACGCGCCTGCTGCCCCGCGCGCTCATGGCTCCCGCCGTGGCCGTGCTGCTGTGCTGGATGCTGGTGCCGCTGCTGATGACGGTGTATTTCTCGTTCGTCGACTACAACCTCATGCAGCCGGGCGGCCACCCCTTCGTGGGCCTGCGCAACTACGAGTTCTTCGTCACCGACCCGGACTTCATGCCCGCCGTGCGCCAGACCCTGGTGTTCCTGGCCAGCGTGGTGTCGATCACCGTGGTGCTGGGCGTGCTGCTGGCGCTGCTGGTCAACGAGCCATTTCCGGGCCGCGGCATGGTGCGCGTGCTGCTGATCTCGCCCTTCTTCGTGATGCCCGCCGTCAACGCGCTGCTGTGGAAGCACATGATGATGAATCCCATCTACGGCGTGCTGGCCAGCCTGTGCAGGGCGCTGGGCCTGGAGCCTGTGGACTGGCTGACCGAGGTGCCGCTGCTGTCCGTGGTCATCATGGTGTCCTGGCAGTGGCTGCCTTTTGCCTGCCTGATCTTCATCACCTCGCTGCAGTCGCTGGACCGCGAGCAGATGGAGGCGGCGCGCATGGACGGCGCCAATGCCCTGCAACGTTTCCACCACCTCACGCTTCCCCATCTGGCCCGCCCGATGGCGGTGGTGGTGATGATCGAGATGATCTTCCTGCTGGGCGTGTTTGCGGAGATCGCCATCACCACGGCGGGCGGCCCGGGCAACGAGAGCACCAACCTCACCTATCTCATCTACAAGCAGTCGCTGATGCATTTCGACGTGGGCGTGGCCTCTGCGGGGGCATTGTTCGCCGTGGTGCTGGCCAACATCGTTGCCGTCTTCCTGATCCGCATCGTCGGCAAGAGCCTGGACTGAGCGCATGACGGCCCCTTCACTTTCCACCGCCTTGCGTGCCGCCGCGGCCTGGGCGCTGGCGCTGCTGCTGTTCTTTCCGCTGGGCTGGCTGTTCCTGACCGCGTTCAAGACCGAGCTGCAGGCCATTGCCGTGCCGCCGCTGTTCGTGTTCGAGCCCACGCTGGCCAACTTCGGCGAGGTGCAGCAGCGCAGCAACTACCTGCTGCACGCGCGCAACTCCTTGGTCACCAGCCTGGGGTCCACCCTGGCGGGCCTGGCCATCGCCGTGCCCGCCGCCTACTCGATGGCCTTCTTTCGCACGCGGCGCACACGCGATGTGCTGATGTGGATGCTGTCCACCAAGATGATGCCCGCCGTGGGCGCATTGCTGCCCATCTACGTGCTGGCCCAGGGCGCCGGCCTGCTGGACACGCTCACGGTGCTGACCGTGGTCTTCACGCTGTCCAACCTGCCCATCATGGTGTGGATGCTCTACAGCGCGTTCAAGGACATCCCGCACGAGATCCTCGAAGCCGCGCGCATGGATGGCGCCGGCCTGTGGGCCGAGTTCCGCCATGTGGTGCTGCCGCTGGCGCTGGGCGGCATTGCCTCCACGGGCCTGCTGTGTCTGGTGCTGAGCTGGAACGAGGCCTTCTGGTCGCTCAACCTCAGCAGCGCGCGCGCCGGCACGCTGGCCACGCTGATCGCCTCCTACTCCAGCCCCGAGGGGCTGTTCTGGGCCCGGCTCTCGGCGGCATCGCTTTTGGCCATCGCGCCCATCGTGGTGTTCGGCTGGTTCAGCCAGAAGCAACTGGTGCAGGGCATGACCTTCGGCGCCGTCAAGTAGCCGCTCTTCAAACCAAGAAAACCATGGCCTATCTGCAACTGCAAGACATGCGCAAGAGTTTTGGCGAGGCGCACATCATCCGTGGCGTGGACCTCGCCATCGAGCGCGGCGAGTTCATCGTCTTCGTCGGCCCCTCGGGCTGCGGAAAATCCACGCTGCTGCGCCTGATCGCGGGGCTGGAGTCCGTCAGCGCGGGCCATCTGCTGCTCGATGGGCGCGACATCACGCACGCGCCCTCGGGCCGGCGCGATCTGGCCATGGTGTTCCAGAGCTATGCGCTGTACCCGCACATGAGCGTGTACGACAACATGTCCTTTGCGCTGCGCCTGGCGGGCGTGCCGCGCAAGGAGATATTGCGCAAGGTCGGCCGGGCGGCAGAAACGCTCAATCTCACGGCCTGCCTGGAGCGCCGCCCGGGCGAGCTGTCGGGCGGGCAGCGCCAGCGCGTGGCCATCGGACGCGCCATCGTGCGCGAGCCCAAGGTCTTCCTGTTCGACGAGCCGCTGTCCAATCTGGATGCGGCGCTGCGCGGCAACACGCGCGTGGAAATCCTCAAGCTGCACCGTGCATTGGGCGCCACCACCATCTATGTGACGCACGACCAGGTGGAGGCCATGACCCTGGCCGACCGCGTGGTGGTGATGCGCGACGGCGCCATCGAGCAGGTGGGCTCTCCTCTGGAGCTCTATGACCGCCCGGCCAACCGCTTTGTCGCGCAGTTCATCGGCATGCCGCCGATGAACCTGCTGGCGGCCCATGCCGTGCCGGGCCTGTCGGCCAGCACGCAGGGGCGCTTGCCGCCGGACGGCACGCTGGGCATACGCCCCGAGGCGCTGCGCCTGTCCCAGGCAGATGCAGGTCCCAGTGATGGGGCTGGCGTCCAGGGGCGCGTGGACCTGATCGAAGCCTTGGGTGCCGACACGCTGGTCCATGTGGACGTGGCCGGCGTGCCGCTGGTGGCGCGCCAGACCGAGCGCATGCCGCTGGCCGTGGGCGATGGGGTGAGGGTGTGCCTCGACCCGGGCTGCATGCTCCATCTGTTCGACCGCGATGGCCGTGCGCTGGCGGCCTGCTGAGCCTGGCGGCCGAGCCCTGCCTTCTTCTTTCCGTCTCTTCCCATCCCTTTGTCCGGGACACCATGAACGCGACTGCCCCCTCCCTTTCCCGCCCCACGGTGCTGCACCTGGGACTGGGCTCTTTCCATCGCGCGCACCAGGCTGCCTACCAGCAGCGATTGATGGATGCGGGCGACACGCAGTGGGCGCTGGTGGGCGCCAACCTGCGCCCTGACATGGCGCAGACGCTGGAGGCCCTGGTGCGACAAGGCGGTGCCTACACGCTGGAGACGATTGCGCCCAACGGCACGGTGCACTACCAGTGGATGGATGCCTTGAGCGAGGTGATTCCGTACGCGCCCGGGCTGGCCGCCGTCGTGCAGCGGGGCGCCTGGCCGGCCACCCGCATCATCTCCTTCACGGTCACCGAGGCCGGTTACTGCCTGGATGGTCAGGGAGCGCTCGACGCCGCGCATACCGATCTGGCGCAGGACCTGGAGCGCGCACGCCGGGGCGAGGCGGGGACCACCCTCTATGGCGTGCTCTGCGCCATCCTGCAGGCGCGCCGCGCCACCGATGCCGGCCCCGTCACGCTGCTGAGCTGCGACAACCTGCGCCACAACGGCGACCGCCTGCGCGCCGGCCTGCTGGCCTTCATGCGCCAGGCACAGTTGCATGGGCTGGCCGACTGGGCACAGCGGCATACCAGCTGCCCCAACGCCATGGTCGATCGCATCACTCCCCGCCCGCCACCTGAGCTGCGCGCGCGCGTGCTGGCCGCCACCGGCCGCGACGACGAGGCCGCGGTGATGGCCGAGCGCTTCACGCAATGGGTGATCGAGGACCGCTTCATTGCCGGGCGCCCCGCCTGGCAGACCGTGGGCGTGGAGCTGGTGCCCTCGGTGGCGCCTTACGAAGAGGCCAAGATCCGCATCCTCAACGCCAGCCACAGCTGCATCGCCTGGGCCGGGACGCTGGCGGGCCTGGAGCATATCCACGAAGGCTGCGCCGTGCCCGCGATACGCCAAATGGCCTGGGACTACGTGACCCGGGATGTGATCGCCTGCCTTTGCGCACCGGGCCGGCCCAGCCCGCTGGACCTGCCGGCCTACCGTGACACGGTGCTGGAGCGCTTTGGCAATGCGGCCCTGCGCGACACCAACCAGCGCGTGGCGGCCGATGGGTTTGCCAAGATCCCCGGCTTCATCGCGCCCACGCTGCGCGAGCGGCTGGCGGACAACGCCGCCATCGATGCCGCGGCCATGCTGCCAGCGCTGTTCCTGGCCTTCCTGCAGCGCTGGCACCGGGGCACACTGCCCTATGCGTACCAGGACCAGGCCATGGACCCGGCGGTGGCGCATGCCATCTGCGCGGCGCCCGATCCCGTGGCCTCGCTGTGCGCCGAGCCGCTGCTGTGGGGCGAGGTGGCAGGCCATCCGCAGCTGGTGGAGTCGGTGCGCCGGGCCTCGGAGCGGGTACGGGCATTTGTGGACAGAACCGAAACATGCACAAGGCGGAGCTGACATGCGCATAGCCATCGTGGGCGAGGCCCTGATCGATTTCACCGCCACGGGTGGCCTGGCCTTCCAGGGCCATGAGGGCGGGGCGCCCGCCAATGGCGCCATCGCGGCGGCACGGCTGGGGCAGGCCACGGGCCTTGTCTCGCAGCTCTCGGAGGACCTATTTGGCGAGCGCCTGTTCGCGCACCTGCAGCGCAACGGCGTGGACATGCGCCTGGTGCAGCGCTGCAGCGCGCCCAGCACGCTGGCCTTTGTGGAGCGCGGCGAACACACCAACCGCTATGCCTTCTACATGCAGGGCACGGCCGACACGCTGTGGGCGCCTGCCGAGCTGCCGAAGTTGCCGGACGAATGCCGCATCCTGCAGTTCGGCTCCATCGCGCTGCTGCATGCGCCGGCGGGGCCGCGCATCCTGGATCTGGTGGCCGCGCAGCGCGGTCGGCGCCTCATCGTCTTCGACCCCAATGTGCGTCCCACGCTGATCCGCGATGCGCAGGCCTTCCGGCGCGACTGCCTGGACTGGCTGGCCCTGGCCGACCTGGTCAAGCTCAGCGACGAGGATGCGGCCTTCATCGCGCCCGGTCAGCCGGTGCTGGAGGCTGCCGGGAGCTGGCTGTCGCGTGGGCCCAGGGCCGTGGTGCTCACGCAGGGGGCCGAGGGCGCCACCTTGCTGCGCGCAGACCGCGCTCCGCTGTCGGTGCGCCCGCCTGCAGTGCCGCTGGCGGACACCATCGGCGCGGGCGACACCTTTGGCGCGGCACTGTCCGTGGCGTTGCTCGAGCGCGGCGTGGAGCAGGCGCAGCAGTTGAAGTCCCTGCCAGATGCCGCGTGGCGCGAGGTGCTGCGCTTTGCGGCCACGGCTGCCGCGCTCAACTGCACGCGCGCCGGCGCCCAGCCGCCCTGGCGTGCGGAGCTGGATGCCGCGCTTGGGGGCCTGGATGCTGCGCAGGCGCAGCAGCACCACAGGGCGTAGCGGCCGCCGGTGTTACCGTGCGCCCTGTGCCCGTCTCATCGTCCCTGATTGACCGACTGCCATGCCCAGCACACGCCGCCGCCCGCCGCGCCAGCGCCATCCCGAACTGGAGCGCGACTTTGTCCGCACGCCCGCCCTCGGCTATGAAGACGTGGAGGGCAGTGGCCTGGTGCGCTGCCTGGCACATGGTTTCCCGAGTCCGCTGGTGCGCTGGCATTTCCATGACGAGTACGAGCTGCATCTCATCACCCACACCTCGGGCCGTGCCTTCGTGGGTGACTGGATAGGGCCGTTCGAGCCGGGCCACCTCGTGCTGTGCGGGCCGCGCCTGCCGCACAACTGGATATCGTTCGACGTGCCCGAGGCCGGCGCGCCCGAACGCGATCTCGTCATCCTGTTCAACCACGATCCCATTGCCCTTGCGGCCGAGCAGATCCCCGAGATGCGCGAGGTACTGCAGCTGCTGGACCGCGCGCGCCACGGCATCGAGTTCTTCGGCATGGCCGAGGCAGCGCGCGTGCACTGGGAGGCGGTCCGGGGTGCGCGCGGCATGCGCCGCTTCGCGGCCTTTTGTGATCTGCTGTCTGATCTTTCCGAATGCACCGACTACCGGCTGCTGTCGGCCGTGCAGATGCAGGGCGTGCAGGCCGAGGCCCAGGTGGACCAGATCAACGAGGTGGTCAACCGCATCATGGCGCGCGTGAACGAGCCGCTGAGCCTGGCGGACGTGGCGGCCGAACTGGGCATGAGCGAAAGCCGCTTCAGCCGTTTCTTTCGCCGTGCCACAGGCAACAGCTTCACCGACTTTGTCAGCCGCGTGCGCATCAACAGTGCCTGCCATCTGCTCATGCAGACCGATTGCTTCATCGCCGATATCTGTTTTCAGGTCGGCTTCAGCAATCTGGCCAACTTCAACCGCCGCTTCCTGGAAATCAAGGGGATGACGCCCTCGGAGTTCCGCAGGCAGGCCGAAAGCCGCTTCGGCGCTGGCTGAGGCGGGCGAGGGGCCTGGAATCCGGGAAAGAAGGGGTGTGGTATTGCGCGCCACATGGGTAGAGCCCTTATTGCCGCGCTGGCACAGATCGATATGCTGGGTTGCGAAAAACACATGTTCCGCACCGGATCCGTGGCCGGTTTGTGACCACGATCAAGGAATGTGTCTTCCTCTGCGCGCAGGGGCGAAAGCAGGGTTCCTGACGATATCAATCACAGGTGGCCCCATTGTAGAATCCGCCGAATTTTGCGCTTTCAACAACAGAACCACGCCCTCGATATGAAGTTGCTTGCCTCTTTGCTGACGGCTGCCATTCTTGCTGCAGCCCCCGCCTTTCCCGCTTTCTCCGCTGGCGAGGCACCTGCTGCCCCGGCTCAGCCGAAGGCGGCCAAGGCCGATCTGGCGAAGGGCGAGGCCAGCTACACCGCCGTCTGCGCGGCATGCCATGCGGCCGACGGCAATTCGACGGTGCCCATCCAGCCCAAGCTGGCCGGCCAGCATCCCGAGTACCTGGTCAAGCAGTTGCTGGAGTTCAAGGACGACAAGCGCAAGGACCCGGTGATGAAGGGCTTTGCCAGCATGCTCAGCGAGCCTGACATGAAGAACATCGCCGCCTGGCTGCATGCGCAAAAGCCCAAGGACGGCTTTGCCAAGGACAAGGACCTGGTGGCCATGGGCGAGCGCATCTACCGTGGTGGCATCCAGGAGCGCAACATCGCCGCCTGCGCAGGCTGCCACAGCCCCAACGGCGCCGGCATCCCGGCCCAGTACCCGCGTCTGGCCGGCCAGCACGCCGACTACACCACCACCCAGCTCACGGCCTTCCGTGACGGCAAGCGCGGCAATAGCATTCAGATGACGCAGGTTGCTGCCAAGCTTAACGATCGCGAAATCAAGGCCGTGGCAGACTACATCGCTGGCCTGCGTTGATGTGCTCCCGGAACCGATGCGGTTCCCAGGGTAATCACCGGGAACCTATTGCCCTATAGACGCCCCAAGCCAGGCGGGTCCATCGCATGAATGCAGATGGTCCCGCTTTTTTCATTCGGGTTTTGGTTTTTCGCTCTTCATGTCAGACAACTCTTCCGGTGCCGCTCTTGCCTCTCCCCGCCCGCAGGCCGCGCGCGCGATGCTGGAGCTGCTGGCATCGATGCGCTTTGCGATCTCGCTGCTGACGGTCATCTGCATTGCCTCGGTGATCGGCACCGTGCTCAAGCAGCATGAGCCGGTGGGCAACTACGTCAACCAGTTCGGACCGTTCTGGGCCCAGCTGTTTCTTGCGCTCAAGCTCAATGCGGTCTACAGCGCCTGGTGGTTCCTGCTGATCCTGGCCTTTCTGGTGATCAGCACCTCGCTGTGCGTGGCACGCCATGCGCCCAAGTACCTGGCCGATCTGCGCAGCTACAAGGAAAACGTTCGCGAACAAAGCCTCAAGGCCTTCGGCCACCGTGCGCAGAACGTGGTGCCCGGCAGCACCGAGGAAGCCGCCAGGCGCCTGGGTCAGCAGCTGGTGTCGGGCGGCTGGAAGGTGCGGCTGCAGCAGCGCGATACGGCGGCCGGTCCCGGCACGGGCTGGATGCTGGCGGCCAAGGCGGGCGCGGCCCACAAGCTGGGCTACATCGCCGCCCATGGCGCCATCGTGCTGATCTGCCTGGGGGGGCTGTTCGACGGTGACCTCATCGTGCGTGCGCAGATGTGGCTGGGAGGCAAAACACCTTATACCGGCGGTGGCCTGATCTCCGAGGTGTCCGAGCAGCACCGGCTGAGCGAACGCAACCCCACCTTCCGCGGCAACCTGCTGGTGACCGAGGGCGGCACGGCGGGCACGGCCATCCTGTCGCAGTCCGATGGCGTGCTGCTGCAGGAGCTGCCCTTTGCGGTGGAGCTCAAGAAGTTCATCGTCGAGTACTACTCCACGGGCATGCCCAAGCTGTTTGCCAGCGAGGTCGTCATCCACGACAAGGCCACGGGCGAGAAGCTGGAAAAGCGCATCGAGGTCAACCACCCGGCCAGCTACCGCGGCATCGAGATCTACCAGTCCAGCTTTGATGACGGCGGCTCGTCGGTGAAGCTGCATGCCGTGCCGCTGGAGGCCGGGACCAAGCCCTTCGATGTCGAAGGCGTGATTGGCGGCTCCAGCCAGTTCACGCGCAAGCTCGCCGACGGCAAGGACGAGGCGCTGACGCTGGAGTTTGCCGAGCTGCGCACCATCAACGTCGAGAACTTCGGCGGTGCGGGCGGCGCCAGTGGCAGCGCCACCGATGTGCGCAAGGTGGACCTGAAGCAGGCCATCGACGAGCGCCTGGGCGCGGCCCACAAGACCGTGACCAAGAAGGAACTGCGCAACATCGGCCCCAGCATCCGCTACAAGCTGCGCGATGCCGCGGGCCAGGCGCGCGAGTTCCAGAACTACATGCTGCCCGTGGACACGGGCGACGGCCAGCGCGTGTTCCTGCTGGGCGTGCGCGACAACCAGGCCGACGCCATGCGCTATCTGCGCATTCCCGCCGACCCCGAAAGCGAAATGGACACCTTCCTGCGCCTGCGCAGCGCGCTGCAGGATCCCAAACTGCGCGAGCAGGCGGCCCGGGCCTATGTGGCCAAGGCCATCGATTCCTCGCGCTCCGAGCTGAGCGGTGCGCTGGCGCAGTCGGCCACCAAGGCGCTGGAGCTGTTCGCGGGACAGACCGACAAGAAGGGTCCCGATGGCAAGCCGCTGGGCGGGCTGCAGGCCATCTCCGATTTCATGGAAAGCAATGTGCCCGCGGCCGAGCGTGAACGCGCGGGCGAGGTGCTGGTGCGCATTCTCAATGGCGTGCTGTTCGAGATGGCCCAGATCGTGCGGGCCCAGGCCGGCCAGGCACCGCTGGAGCCCAGCGAGCAGACGCAGTCCTTCATGACACAGGCCGTGTTCTCGCTCAGCGACTCGCAGTTCTACCCCGTGCCCATGGTCTTCATGCTGCAGGACTTCAAGCAGGTGCAGGCCAGCGTGTTCCAGGTGGCGCGTGCGCCGGGCAAGAACGTGGTGTATCTGGGCTGCCTGTTCCTCATCATCGGCGTGTTCTGCATGCTGTACGTGCGCGACCGCCGCATCTGGATCTGGCTCACGCCTCGCGATGGCCAAAGCCATGCCGAAATGGCCTTGTCCACCAATCGCAAAACGCTCGATGGTGATAGAGAATTCGCCATGCTGGCCGGCAAGCTGATAGGCGCCGAGCCCATCCACAAGAAACCCCCCGGAGGTTCCGCATGAACACCGCCACCACGACGACTTTGACGCTCAACGAGGGCTTCTTCGCCCGCCGCAACTGGTTCGACTGGGTGTTCGCGGCCCTCGTGGCGGCGGGGCTGCTCTATGCGCTGCAGCGCTATGGCGAGTACATGGATGTCTACGAGAAGTGCATCCTGGTCGGCACCATTCCCGCGGCCATCTGGCTGGGCTGGTTCTGGCGCTCGCTGCGGGCGCTGATGCTGGTGGTGGCCGGGCTGTCGCTGCTGGCCATTGCGCTGTACCAGGGGCCGGAGGGGGCGCAGCTGGCGCGCTCGGACACGGTGTTCGGCCTCAAGTACTTCCTGTCCAGCCAGTCGGCCATCCTCTGGATGAGCATGGTGTTCTTCATCAGCACCGTCTTCTACTGGATCGGCATGTTTGCGCGGGGCGAGGGCACGGCGCTGTCGCTGCTGGGCTCGCGCCTGGCCTGGCTGGCCGTGACGCTGGCGCTGGTGGGCACCATGGTGCGCTGGTACGAGAGCTATCTGATCGGCCCCGATGTGGGCCACATCCCGGTCAGCAATCTCTATGAAGTGTTCGTCATGTTCTGCTGGATGACGGCGCTGTTCTATCTGTACTACGAACAGCACTACGACACGCGCGCCCTGGGTGGCTTCGTGATGCTGGTGGTCAGCGCGGCCGTGGGCTTTTTGCTGTGGTACACGCTGGTGCGCGAGGCGCACGAGATCCAGCCCCTGGTGCCGGCGCTCAAGAGCTGGTGGATGAAGCTGCATGTGCCGGCCAACTTCATCGGCTACGGCACCTTCGCGCTGGCGGCCATGGTCTCCTTCGCCTACCTGATCAAGCAGCAGGCCACGGAGACGCGCTGGTACAAGCTCGCGCCGCTGTGGATGCTGGGCGTGGTGCTGTGCTTCGAGCCCATCGTTTTCCGCAAGGGTGCGACCGACAACGGCGGCAGCTACTGGATGGTGTACTTCGGCGTCTCGGCGCTGATCGTGGCCGGCATCCTGCTGGCGCGCAAGCGCATCGCCGAGCGGCTGCCCAGCTTCGAGCTGCTGGACGATGTGATGTACAAGTCCATCGCCGTGGGCTTTGCCTTCTTCACCATCGCCACCGTGCTGGGCGCGCTGTGGGCGGCCGAGGCCTGGGGCGGCTACTGGAGCTGGGACCCCAAGGAGACCTGGGCGCTGATCGTCTGGCTCAACTACGCGGCCTGGCTGCACATGCGCCTGGTCAAGGGGCTGCGCGGCACCGTGTCCGCCTGGTGGGCGCTGGGCGGGCTGGCCATCACCACCTTCGCCTTCCTGGGCGTGAACATGTTCCTGTCGGGACTGCACAGCTACGGCGAGCTGTGATCCGCTGCTGATTCGGACCGCCGCCGAACAAAGGGCTGCATGCGCCGGCGCGCATGCAGCCCTTTTTGTATCCGGCTCTTTTTCATGGCAGTTGAGGCTGGGGCGTAGCATGGAACTTGCGCGGGCCTGCAAGGCTCCCAATCGTCATGCCGCCCGGCGCCCCTGCCGCAGCAGGCACTTTCGGAGATTCCCATGCTGATCCGCTCCCACGACAACGGCTTCCAACATCCGCAAGGCAGCGAAATCACGCCCCGGGCGAGCTACCTGCAGCGCCGGGCCTGGCTGCAGTACCTGGCCGCAGGTTCGGCCGGTGCCGCCTTGCCGGGCTGGGCGGCAGGCGTGCAGCGCCCCGGCAAGCTGGCGGCGCTGGCTTCCGTGCCTTCGCAGGTGCCGGGCGCGAACTCCATGGAGCGCGTCACCGCCTATGCCGATGCGTCGCAGTACAACAACTTCTACGAATTCGGCCTGGACAAGGACGATCCTGCCAAGAACGCCCACACGCTCAAGACGCGGCCGTGGACAGTGAAGATCGAAGGCCTGGTCCAGCAGCCGCAGACACTGGACCTGGATGCGCTGCTCAAGCTCGCACCGCTGGAAGAGCGCATCTACCGGCTGCGCTGCGTGGAAGGCTGGTCCATGGTGATTCCCTGGGTCGGCTATTCCCTGGCCGAACTGCTGCGCAAGGTGCAGCCGCTGGGCAGCGCGAAATACGTGGAATTTGTCACCCTGGCCGACAAGGCGCAGATGCCGGGCCTGCGCAGCGGCGTGCTCGACTGGCCGTACACGGAAGGGCTTCGCCTGGATGAGGCCATGCACCCGCTGACCCTGCTGGCCTTCGGCATGTATGGCGAAGTGCTGCCCAACCAGAATGGCGCGCCCGTGCGGCTGGTCGTGCCGTGGAAATACGGCTTCAAGAGCGCCAAGAGCATCGTCGCCATCCGCCTGACCGACAAGGAGCCGGGCACGGCCTGGAACAAGGCGGCGCGCAACGAGTACGGCTTTTATTCCAATGTGAACCCGGACGTGCCGCACCCGCGCTGGAGCCAGGCCACGGAGCGGCGCATTGGCGAGGATGGCCTGTTCGCCAAGAAGCGCAAGACGCTGCTGTTCAACGGCTACGAAGCCCAGGTCGGCCAGCTCTACACGGGCATGGATCTGAAGAAGTTCTATTGATGCGGCCCATGCAATGACGGTGTTACAGCGCCTTTTGCTGCACCGGGCGGCCAAGCCGCTGGTGTTTCTTGTGTGCCTGCTGCCGTTTGCGTGGCTGCTGGCCGGAGCCATCCTGAACACTCTTGGCGCCAATCCGGCCGAGGCCCTGCTGCGCTCCACGGGCGACTGGACGCTGCGCTTTCTTTGCGTGGTGCTGGCCGTGACACCGCTGCGCCAGGCGCTGGGGCTGACGGCGCTGGCGCGCTTTCGGCGCATGCTGGGCCTGTATGTGTTCTTCTACGCCGTGCTGCATCTGCTGTGCTATGCGTGGTTCGACATGGGGCTGGACTGGGGCGAGATCGTGCTCGACATCCCCAAACGCCCGTTCATCCTCGTGGGCTTTGCGGCCCTGCTCTTGCTGACCGCGCTTGCCGCCACATCGCCGCACCGTGTGCTCCGGGCCATGGGCGCAAAGCGCTGGCAATGGCTGCACCGCTGCATTTATGCGGTGGCGCCGCTGGCCCTGCTGCATTTCTTCTGGATGCGCGCGGGCAAGAACAACTTCGCCGAGGTCGGCGTATACGCCGCCATTCTTGCGCTGCTGCTGGGCTGGCGTGTGGCCCATGCACTGCGCCGCCGGCGCGCCAGAAGCTAGCCGGCGACGGCGCGCAGGGCAGGGCGCAACTGGCGGGTGACAGGGTCGATGTCCGCCATGGGCAACTGGTAGTTGCGCTGGTCGAACAGATCAATGCCGCACTGCAGGCCTTCGAGCCAGTTGAACAGGTCGGCAATCGCCTTGGCGCCCATGATGGGCGCGCCGTGCTGGGGCACGATCATGTCGATGGGCAGCTGGCGCGCCATCTGCACCCACAGCCGCAGGATCTTGTTGGAGACCATGTATCGGCGGTGAAAGCCTTCCATGCGCGCGATGTGCGGCACGAGGTCGGTCACGGGCACCTGCGCCTCGATGCCATTCATCAGGGACACGCCGAGGTCGCCCGTGAAGAGGATGCGGCTGACCGGGTCGTAGAAGTGGAAGTTGCCTTCGGCATGCAGGAAGTGGGCGGGCAGCAGGTGCAGTTCATGGCGGCCCAGCGGCAGCCGGCCACCGGCGTCCGGCACGCCGATCACGCGGTTCTCGGTCTTGCCGACCTTGGTGAAGTGGGGCGCAAAGCGCTCCCAGATGCGCGAGATCACCAACTGGGCCTTGGTGCTGGTCATCCAGCGATCCAGCGAGGCAATGATGTCGGGATCGGCGTGGGAGGCAATCAGATAGGAAAGCTTGTGCGGCGCGAAATGCCGAGACATGCCCATGAACAGCTCGTTGAACGCGAGATTGCCGCCCGGATCGATGATGGCGCCCGTGTCGTCATCGACGATGAGGAACTGGTTGGCCTGGATGGCCTGTCCATCTTCCTCGATGAGGTCGGTGAACATCAGGCAGGCGTGGTTTTTGTCTCGGTAAAGCTCTACGGGCATGGCGGGTTGTCGAGGGACAAGATGCGGTCACTCTAAGCGCCATGCCATGCAGCGGGGTTGACGTGCATCAAGCCGCAGTGCGGCTGCCGCGTCAGTCGGCCTGTGGCCTGCGGGAGTCCGAGGCGCCCGTGGGCGTGGAGCTTTCCTCGACGGCTGCATTGGAGGGGCCGGTCGGCAAGGTGGTGGGCGCCGGTGCGGGCGTTGCCCGCTCGGCCGGGCTGGAGATGCCCAGGGTCTGCGGCAGCGTGGCGCGGTGGCTGGCGGCTGGCGAGCTGGGCAGGAACAGAGGCCCCTTCTGCCCACAGGCCGCAAGGGACGCCGCACAGGCCCCAAGGGCAATGCACCTGACTAGAATTTGCGAGGCTTTCAACATAAGCGAATTGTAATGACCGACCAAGAATTTCTGGACCTTGCCGAACGACTGCTGCTGGCGGTGGAGCAAGACTGCGATCGCATCAACGATGAAACCGATGCCGACCTCGATGCCCAGCGCGTGGGAGGCATGGTGACCCTGGTCTTTGCCAACCGCAGCCAGATCGTGATCAACCAGCAAAAGCCGCTGCACGAGATCTGGCTGGCCGCCAAGGCCGGCGGCTTCCACTACCGCTACGACGCGTCGCAGGGCGCCTGGCTCGATACCAAGGGCGCGGGCGAGTTCTTCGCCAACCTGAGCCGCTACGCCACCGAGCAATCGGGCCTGGTGCTGCAGTTCTCGGCACGCTGAGACCCCGGCTTTCGGCTGGCTCCAAAAGAAAAGCCCGGCATGGCCGGGCTTTCTTGCGTGGTCGACCGCCTCAGTTGCGGAACAGGTCGAGGATGCGGTTGCGTTCCTCGGTGGCGGGCGGGGGCGTGGCGCCTGCGGCGCTGCCCGTGGATGCACTGTCCATGCCCAGGCTGCTGACGCCGCCGTTGCGCGCGTTTTCCTCGTAGTACCACTCGCCGCCCATGTTCACGACGCCGGGCGGCACGGGCATCTCGGCCACGGGAACGCCCTTGAGCGCGTGCTGCATGAAGCTGATCCAGATCGGCAGGCTCAGGCCGCCGCCGGTCTCGCGGCTGCCCAGGTTGCGCGGCGTGTCGTAGCCGATCCAGGATACGGCGGCCAGCGTGGGCTGGAAGCCCGCAAACCAGGCATCCACCGAATCGTTGGTCGTGCCGGTCTTGCCATACAGGTCGGGGCGCTTGAGCATGGACTGCGCGCGCGCTGCCGTGCCCACGCGCGCCACGTCCTGCAGCAGGCTGTCCATGATGAAGGCGTTGCGCGCGTCGATGGCCTGGGGCAGTTCCTGCACCGGGGGCGGTGTGAATTCGGACAGGATGCGGCCCTTGTGATCGGTGACGCGGGAAATCAGCCAGGGATTGACGCGGTGGCCGCCGTTGGCAAACACGGAGTAGCCGGCCGCCAGCTGCAGCGGCGTGACGGCACCTGCGCCCAAAGCCATGGTCAGGTAGGCGGGGTGCTTGGCGGCGTCAAAGCCGAAGCGCGTGACCCACTCCTGGCCCTGTTTGGGTCCCACGGCCTGCAGCAGCCGGATGGAGATCATGTTCTTGGACTTGTTCAGGCCTGTGCGCATGGTCATCGGCCCGTCGTAGCGGCTGTCGTAGTTCTTGGGCTCCCAGGGCTGCCCCCCCGTCACGCCCGCACTGAAGAACAGCGGCGCGTCATTGATCATGGTGGAGGGCGAGAAGCCCTTTTCCAGCGCCGCGGAGTAGATGAAGGGCTTGAAGGCCGAGCCGGGCTGGCGCCAGGCCTGGGTCACATGATTAAACTTGTTCTTCTGGAAGTCGAAGCCGCCGATCAGGGCGCGCAAGGCGCCCGTCTGGGGAACCAGGGCCACGAAGGCGCCTTCCACCTCGGGCAGCTGCGTGATTTCCCAGGTGTTCTTGGGCGTCTTGACCACCCGGATCACGGCACCGGGACGGATCTTGATGTTGGGCGGTGCCTTGGGGTTCAGGCCCGATTCGGCAGGCTTGAGGCCTTCGCCCGTGATCTCGATCTGCTCGCCGTCGGCACGGGCCGCCAGGATCTTGCGCGGGTTGGCATCCAGCACCACGGCGGCGAGCACGTCTCCGTTGTCGGGGTGGTTGGCCAGGGTGTCGTCAATGGCGTCTTCACGGTCCTCGGCGTTGGCGGGCAGGGCCACGAACTTCTCGGGGCCGCGGTACTTCTGGCGGCGCTCGTAGTCCATGATGCCGCGGCGCAGCGCGGCGTAGGCGGCTTCCTGTTCGCCGGCATTGATGGTGGTGTAGACGTTCAGGCCGCGCGTGTAGGCCTCGTTGCCGTACTGGGCAAAGATCAGCTGGCGCGCCATTTCGGCCACGTACTCGGCATGCACCCGGGTGTTGAAGGAGCCTGTGCGGATCTTCAGCGGCTCGGCCTTGGCTTCAGTGGCCTGGGCCGCCGTGATGAAGCCGTTTTCCTCCATGCGCTCGATGATGTAGAGCTGGCGCGAGCGGGCGCGCTTGGGGTTGCTGATCGGGTTGTAGGCCGAGGGCGCCTTGGGCAGGCCGGCCAGCATGGCCGCTTCGGCGACGGTGATGTCCTTCAGTGGCTTGCCGAAATAGGCTTCACAGGCGGCGGCAAAGCCATAGGCCCGATTTCCCAGATAAATCTGGTTCATGTAGATCTCGAGAATCTGGTTTTTGCTCAGCAGATGCTCTAGCTTGAAAGTCAGTAAGACTTCGTAAATTTTGCGTGTAAAAGTTTTCTCGGAAGACAGATAGACATTGCGTGCCACCTGCATGGTGATGGTCGATGCGCCCTGGCTTTTCACGCGGCCCAGATTGGCCAGCGCGGCGCGGGCCATGCCCTTGTAGTCGACGCCACCGTGCTCGAAAAAGCGGGTGTCTTCAATGGCCAGCACCGCGTCGGTCATCACTTTGGGGATGTCCTGGATGGGCGTCAGCGTGCGCCGCTCCTCGCCGAACTCGCCCAGCAGGGCGCCTTCGCTGGAGTACACGCGCAGCGGCAGCTTGGGCCGGTAGTCGGCCAGCTCGGACACGTCGGGCAGGTTGGGGTAGGCCATGGCCAGGGCCACGGCCACGGTCAGCATCAGGGCCAGCGCGCCGGCGACGGCGATGCCCGCCAGCCATAGCAAGGCCTTGGGAAACCAATGCATGGGCTTGGACGGAGCGGAGCGAGGCTTTCCAGCCTGGGGTTCTCGGGAGTCTGAGGACGGCATGTCGCAGGGAGTGCTGAGGAGTGCCGCATTATAAAAATGCGTTCCCCAGGGGGTCGGTAGGAGGCGGCTGCACACGGTTGCCAGCATGGCCGCATGCCTCGCATCCTAAGCCAGGCGTACAGGCCGACATGCAAGCAGGGGTGCATTCCTGTCGCATTTGATGGCCCGCAACAATGTCTGTTTTTGGCCACTACCGTCAACCGTGCTCCGGCAGGCATGGTGAGTTGCGCGCAGTCTTGCTGATAGCATTCAACCTATATGTGAAGGTTTGTTGCGTTCTTTACATACACAAGAAGAGGGAGGGCAAGTTGATTGCTATGGGATCCTTATTCAGTCGCCAGCCCGCACCTTTGCTAGGCATCGACATCAGTTCTTCGAGCGCCAAGCTCGTTGAGCTGTCTCGTGCCAGGTCGGGCGAACTGTTGCTGGAGCGCTGTGCCATCGAGCCGCTGGAGCGGGGATGGATTACGGACGGCAACATCGAAAAGTTCGACGAAGTGGCAGAGGCTGTACGGCGGCTGGTCAAAAAAAGCGGCACGCGGACCAAGAACGTGGCCATGGCATTGCCGGCTTCGGCCGTGATCACCAAGAAGATTTCGCTGCCCGACGGCATGAGCGAGCAGGAACTGGAGGTCCAGGTCGAATCCGAGGCCAATCAGTACATTCCTTTTTCGCTCGACGAAGTGAGTCTGGACTTCTGTGTCATAGGCCCGTCATCGAATTCGCCTGGCGACGTGGATGTGCTCATTGCCGCCTCCCGCCGCGAGAAGGTGCAGGACCGCCAGGGCCTGGCCGAGGCGGCCGGCCTCAAGCCGATGGTCATCGACATCGAGCCCCATGCCTCCCGCATGGCCGCCGGACGGTTGATCGAGCGCCTGCCCAATCAGGGCAACAACGCTTTGGTGGCGCTGTTCGAGGTAGGCGCCATGACGACCAGCATGCAGATCCTGCGTGACGACGAGGTGCTGTACGACCGTGACCAGGCCTTTGGCGGCGCCCAGCTGACGCAGCTGATCGCGCGCCAATATGGTTTCTCCCTCGAAGAGGCCGAGTCCAAGAAGCGCAACGGCGAACTGCCGGAGGACTACGCCTCCGCCGTGCTCAAGCCCTTCGTGCAGAGCATGACGCAGGAAGTGTCGCGTGCACTGCAGTTCTTTTTCACCAGCACGCCCCACAACCGCATAGACCACATCCTGCTGGCTGGCGGCTCGGCACCGCTTTCCGGCCTGTCGGAGGCCATCACGCAGCAGACCGGATTTGCCTGCAGCCTTGCCAATCCCTTCGATGGCATGGAAGTCGGCAGCGGCGTGCGCCTCAAGCGCATGTCGCGCGAGGCCCCCGCCTACCTGACCGCCTGCGGTCTGGCCATGCGGAGGTTTGTGTCGTGATCCTGATCAATCTGCTTCCTCACAGAGAAGCCACACGCAAGCGACGCAAGGAAGCATTCCAGGCCACGATGGTCCTCTCGGCCCTGATAGGGCTTTTGATCATTGGTGCTGTCTACTGGTGGTATCAGACGATGATCGAAGCCCAGCAGGCGAAGAACAGCATGCTGCGCGCCGAGATCACGGTGCTGGAGTCCCAGATCAAGGAAATCGCCGGGCTGGAGGATGAAATCACGGCCCTGCGCGCCCGGCAAAAGGCCGTGGAAGACCTGCAGTCCGATCGCAATCTGCCGGTGCACATGCTCAACGAGCTGGTGGCCCAACTGCCCGATGGCGTCTACATCACCAGCATCAAGCAGGAAGGTCTGGCCGTGACCATGCAGGGCACGGCGCAGTCCAATGAGCGGGTGTCCGAAATGCTGCGCAATCTGTCCGAGGGAACGCCCTGGATCTCCAAGCCGGAACTGGTGGAGATCGTGGCCAGGGCGGTGAACGTAACGCCCAAGGACCAGCGCCGTGCTGCAGCGTTCAATCTGCGCTTCCAACTCACGCGCGCCAGCGTTGCGGAGAAAGGCCTTCCGACGGCGGCCAACCCAGGAAAGTCCCAGTGATGGCCAAGAAGAAAAAGAACGACATCGACTTCTCCGCATTGCAGGAGAACATCCAGCGCCAATTCCGTGGTCTTGATCCCAATGATCCTTCGCGGTGGCCCTTGCTGCCGCGTTTTCTGTTGTGCGTTGCCATTGCGTTGGGCGTCGCCGCCTTGCTCTGGTACGTACTGATCAAGGACTATGAGGACACGCTGGAGCAGGAGCGCAACACCGAAGTCACGCTGCGCCAGGACTTCAGCCAGAAGCTGTCCAAGGCGGTCAGCCTGGATGGCCTGAAGAAGCAGCGTGAACAGGTCCAGCAATATGTGACACAGCTGGAAAAGCAGTTGCCCAGCAAGGCGGAAATGGCTGCGCTGCTCTCGGACATCAACCAGGCCGGACTGGGGCGCAGCCTTCAGTTTGAAACGTTCCGCCCTGGGGCCATGGTGGTCAAGGAGTACTACGCCGAGCTGCCCATTGCTTTGAAGGTCACAGGACGTTTTCATGACATCGGTTCATTCGCTTCCGACGTGGCCTACCTGTCGCGCATCGTGACCTTGAACAACTTGTCGATTGTCCCTGGGGGCAAGGAGGGCAGCGAGGTCTTGAGCATGGAGGCGACGGCGCGAACCTTCCGCTACCTGGATGCCGAGGAAGTGCAGGCGCAGCGTGCGGCCGCCGGGAAGGGCAAGAAATGAGGCAAATGCGTTTTCGCGGCTGGCTTGTGCTGGCCGCCTGTCTGTCGCTGGTGGCGTGCACTTCATCCGAGCATGAGGAATTGCAGACCTGGATGGCACAGGAGCGTGCCAATGCAAAGCCTCGCGTCAAACCATTGGAAGAGCCGAAGTTATTCACGCCTCAGGCCTACCTGGGTTCGGAGGGGATGGATCCCTTCAACCCTCTGAAGCTGATGCAGGTGTTGCGCAGAGAGTCCGTGCAGTCCAACGCGAATACCAGCTTGATGGCTGCAGAGCTCAACCGCCGCAAGGAGCCGCTGGAAGCAGAGCCCCTGGATGCAATGACCATGGTGGGCAGCCTGGACAAGAAGGGTGTGCCCACGGCCTTGATCAGAGTCGGAACATTGCTGTATCAGGTCCGTGCAGGAAATTACCTGGGCCAGAACTACGGAAAGATCACCCGGATCACGGAGACTTCCATCCAGTTGCGCGAAATCGTCCAGGATGGCAGCGGCGACTGGATAGAAAGAAATAGCACACTGGAGTTGCAGGAGGGAAGGAAATGATGGGCACACATCGCAGCATGTCTCACAAAGCTCGCTGGGGAATCGCCTTGGGCGGTTGGTTGCTGGGCTCCTTTGCATGGGCGCAGTCCGCGATAGAGTCGGTCTCCGGTTCCATCCAGGGGGGCACCGAGGTGGTGCGCATCGAGCTTTCCGAAGCGCTGGCTGCGGATCCGACCGGATTTGCGATCCAGTCGCCTGCACGGATCGCACTGGATTTTCCTGGCGCAACCAATGCGACGGGCAAATCGATGGTCGAGCTCAACCAGGGCAACCTGCGTTCCATCAATATCGTGGAGGCCTCGGGCCGTTCCCGGCTGGTGCTGAATTTGAAAACGGCGACTTCCTACCGCACTGAACGCCAAGGCAAGGCGTTGCTGATCCTGCTGGATCCTGTGGCTGCATCTGCTGCGGTGAAGCCTTCTGCACAGCTGGGTGTGTTTGAAGCCAAGACAGCCGTTGGTAGCGATGTCCAACCCATTCGGGATGTTGATTTCCGTCGTGGCAGCGATGGCTCGGGCCGCATCGTCGTGGGATTGAGCAATAGCCAGGTCGGCGTGGATCTGCGCCGCGAAGGCAAGGAACTGGTCGTCGATTTTCTGCGTTCTTCCCTGCCTGAAGGCTTGCGCCGCAAGCTGGATGTTGCGGATTTCGGAACACCGGTGCAGACAATCTCCTCGGTGCAGCAGGGGGAGTCCGTGCGCATGCGTATCGCTCCCGTAGGCGACTGGGAGCACAGCGCCTACCAAAGCGACAGCCAGTTTGTGATCGAGGTCCGCCAGAAAAAGGTGGATGTGAGCAAGCTCACGCAGGGCCCCGGCTACAGCGGTGAAAAGCTCTCCCTGAATTTCCAGAACATCGAAGTGCGGTCCCTGCTGCAGGTGATTGCCGACTTCACGAACTTCAACATCGTGACCTCGGACACGGTTTCCGGGGCGCTGACCCTGCGTCTGAAGGATGTTCCCTGGGACCAGGCGCTGCAGATCATCATGGATGCCAAGGGCCTGGGCATGCGCAAGTCGGGCTCGGTGCTCTGGATTGCGCCCAAGGATGAAATCGATGCGCGCACCAAGCGTGACTATGAAGCCGCGATGGAAATCCAGAAACTGGAGCCGCTGCGCACCCAGGGCTTTCAGCTGAACTATGCGAAGGCGGCCGATATCCTGTTGCAAATCACGACGAACACCAGCTCTGCCGGGGCTGGCGGAACTGCGACGAGATTTCTGTCCGAGCGCGGGTCCGCAATCTCCGAGCCTCGAACCAACCAGCTCTTTGTGACGGACACTCCCGCCAAGCTTGAGGCGATGAAGGCATTGCTGGCCACGCTGGATGTGCCAGTGCGGCAAGTGCTCATTGAAGCGCGTATTGTGGAAGCCCGTGACACGTTCGGTCGTGCCCTGGGGGTGCGCCTTGGCGGCGGGGACTTGCGTGCCCAGCGTGGTGGTGATGGCGGCTACAGCATCGGCGGTGACAATCGTGTTGTCTTCGGTACCGGGTTCGATAACGCAAATGCTTCTGCCGGTGCTGGAGGCACGGTCAACACTTCGGGCAGCTTCGTGAATCTTCCTGCCTCTGTGGCAGGTGTTGCAGGGTCTGGCACATTTGCCATGTCCATCTTCAATGCTGCAGCCAATCGCTTTCTTACGCTGGAGCTTTCGGCAATGGAGGCCGATGGACAAGGCAAAATCATTTCAAGTCCTCGTCTCATGACCGCTGACCAGACCAAGGCGCTGATCGAGCAGGGTACTGAATACCCATATTCAGTCACCGCGCCCAACGGAGCGACCACCATAGCCTTCAAGAAGGCGGTGTTGAAACTGGAAGTGACGCCGCAAATAACTCCTGAAGGCGATATCATCCTGGATCTGGATATCAACAAGGATTCTCGCGGTGAAACAACGATCCAAGGTGTAGCTATTGATACCAAGCATATCAAGACGCAGATCCTGGTACAAAACGGTGGCACTGTGGTGATTGGCGGTATTTTTGAGTTGGAAGAAACCAATCAGGAAAACAAGATTCCTTTGCTGGGTGATGTGCCTGTTCTGGGTAATCTTTTCAAGAGCCGCTCCAGGGCCTCTTCCAAGAGAGAAATGCTGGTATTCATTACACCAAAAATGATTTCTGATAGCACTGCAAAACGCTGAGTGAAAATTTAGGGAGATTTCTGATGAAAAAGTTGTGGCTGGCCGCTTTGACGGCCTTTACGCTGGTCGCATGTGGCGGCGGAGGGGGAAATCCGGGCACCGGTGGTGGCACGGGAGGAGGAACCGAGACTCCGGCAGGAACCATGACGATTCAGGTGATCACTGGCGCGTCCTCCAGCGCGCAGGGTGTCATTTCGATCACCGCGTCCGAGAGCACCGCCAGGGCGCGTGCGACCCTGCTGGATTCCAAAGGTGCTGCAGTTGCCAATGAAATTGTTACGTTTTCGGAAGATGGTGGGAGTCTGCTGAAATTCAGTCCTGAATCCAGGACTGCCCTGACGGACAGCAAGGGTGTGGCTGAAGTGGAAATTTCAGCGGCCACCGCAACCTCGATTGGTGCGACCCGCGTCAAGGCCTCTGCCACAATTGCAACCAAGGAAGTGTCCGGCGGTCAGAATCTGGCCATTACGAGCGCACCTCCCACAGGTGATCCTCAGGCCCTGGTCCAGGCCATCAATTTTCTGGACGTGGTCCCGTCTGACAAATCCATTGTTATCAAAGGATCGGGTGGCAATGGGCGCTCTGAGACCGCCATCCTTCGTTTCAAGGTGGTTGATTCCAGCGGCAGCCCGATCAAAGACGTAGTTGTGGATTTCGTGGAAGCCACAGGAGGTGTCCAGGTCAATATTGCCCAGGCTCGCTCGAACAATGATGGCATTGTGACCACGTCGGTATCGTCCAAAAGCGCACCCACTTCCGTTGTCGTGAGGGCAACGGTGAATGGTCGGAACGTGACGTCGCAGTCAGATCTTTTGACCGTGACCACCGGTATTTCCACGCAGCGCGGCTTCGATCTTTCTGCCTCCAAGTTCAACCTGGACCTGGATCTTTCCGGTGATACATCCACACTGCGTATTGGCATCGTGGACAGTAACGGTAATCCGGTATCCGATGGTGTACCTGTGGTCGCAACAGTGGACTTCGGCCGCGTTGGTTCCTCCAATCGTGGCGGCTGCCAGACAGTCAACGGACTGTGCACGGTGGACTACCAGGTGCAGAATCCGCGTCCTGCCGACGGTCAACTGATCAACGTGGCCATTTCGACTGTGCTGGGCACGGGCCAAGTCATCAGCGACAGCCTGTTCCTGAAGGCTACTTCGGTGGGTTGGCTGAGCCTGTACCAAAGCGGTGCGTTGGTCAATAAATTGACGGTGAGCAAGTTGGATGCCACTTGTAATGCCATCTGGACGGGTGAACTAGGAACTCCTAGGGGCTTCCCTGCGCCGGCCGGGACGACCATCGAGGCCAAATCCCTGGACACCAATGTGACGGTGTCCGTGTTCAACGGATCCCCGGTGCTTGATCGTGTCTCCGGCCGCAGCGGAGTTGCTTTCCAGGTGACTTCGAAGCCTGGTGCTCCTGCAGGCTCGACTCAGGTGCAGTTCACCTTCAAATCCAATAATAATGTGAGCACCTTGACCCTGCCCGTGGACTATCCGGCATGCGCGACTGCCACCACTCCGACAGCTCCCACTACTCCGACAGCCCCTTAACGGGGCACAGGCCGATCGCTCTGATCGGCCTGCCCGGCTCCGGCAAATCGACCATAGGGCGCCAGCTGGCGCGCCTGTGGTCGATGCGTTTTGTGGATTCGGACCATGTGATCGAGCAGCGCCTGGGCTGCAGCATCCGGGAGTTTTTCGAGCGTGAGGGCGAGCAGGCTTTTCGCGACATGGAGTCGCAGGTCATTGATGAGCTGTCGGCCTCCACATCCAGCCTGCTGTTGTCCACGGGCGGCGGCGTGGTGCTGCGCGAGCAAAATCGCCGCCATCTGCATGAGCGCACCCAGGTCTTCTACCTGGATTGCACGCCAGAGGACATCGCGGCGCGGCTGCGCAACGATGTGACGCGGCCCTTGCTGCAGGTGGAGGATCCGGCGTTGCGCCTGCGCGAGTTGCTGCTGCAGCGCGAGCCCCTGTATCTGGAGACGGCGCACTTCGTGATCCAGACATCCGGCCTGTCTGTGGCGCAGGCCGCCCAGCGCATACGCATGCAGGCGGAACTGGCCTGAACGCTGCCCGCTGGAACACCAAAGGCCTCGGCACTTGCCGAGGCCTTTTTCTTTAAGATCGGCAGTTGCCGGGCGCGCTGCCGTGTCGCGGAAACCTTTTCATTCTTTCTCCCCTGGAGCGACATCATCTTGCCCCACGCCTCCTCCTCGCCTGCTGCCCAGGTCGTGACCATTGACCTGGGTGAGCGCTCCTATCCGATTGCCATCGGCACCGGCCTGCTGGACCAGGCAGCCACCTATGCCGCGCTGCCTTCTGCGGCACAGGCCGTCATCGTCAGCAACGATGTGGTCGCACCGCTCTATGAGCCCGCACTGCGCCGCGTGCTGGAGCAGCGCTACCGCAGCGTGCGGACCGTGGTGCTGCCCGATGGCGAAGCCCACAAGGACTGGCAGACGCTGAACCTGATCTTCGATGACCTGCTGTCCGGTGGTTGCGACCGCAAGACCGTGCTGTTCGCGCTGGGCGGCGGCGTCATTGGCGACATGACGGGCTTTGCTGCCGCCAGCTACATGCGCGGCGTGCCCTTCGTGCAAGTGCCCACCACGCTGTTGTCGCAGGTGGACTCGTCGGTGGGCGGCAAGACCGCCATCAACCATCCGCTGGGCAAGAACATGATCGGCGCCTTCTACCAGCCGCAGCTGGTGGTTTGCGATCTGGCCTCGCTGGACACGCTGCCCGCACGCGAGCTGAGCGCCGGCCTGGCCGAGGTCATCAAGTACGGGCCCATCGCCGACATGGACTTCCTGGCCTGGCTGGAGGAGAACATGGACGCCTTGCTTGGCCGCGACCGCACTGCACTGGCGCACGCGATCAAGCGCAGCGTGGAGATCAAGGCCTGGGTGGTGGGGCAGGACGAGAAAGAGGCCGGATTGCGCGCCATTCTCAATTTCGGCCACACCTTCGGGCATGCGATCGAAGCCGGCATGGGCTACGGCAACTGGCTGCACGGCGAAGGCGTGGGCGCAGGCATGGTCATGGCGGCCGAGCTGTCGCAGCGCCTTGGCCTGGTGGATGCCGCCTTTGTGCAAAGGCTGCGCGTGCTGATCGAACGTGCGGGCCTGCCGGTGCGCGGCGCCGTGCTGGATGCGCGTGACAACGCTGGCCGCTATCTGGAACTGATGCGCGTGGACAAGAAGTCCGAGGCGGGCGAGATCCGCTTCGTTCTCATTGACGGGCCGGGAAAGGCCGTCATGCGCTCGGCGCCCGATGCCTTGGTGCGCGAAGTCATAGACGCCTGCTGCGCCTGACGCGCGGCGCTGGGGGGCAAGCCAGAACTGCTAGAGTGCCCTTGTCAGCATGATGAGGCGATCGAATGCAGAAACAGGCCCTGGCCCCCTATGCCTGCAACCCGGCGTTCAGCCGGGGGCGGCGTTTCCCGGAGGCGCCTGCGCCCACGCGCAGCGACTTCCAGCGCGACCGGGACCGCATCGTCCATTCCTCGGCCTTCCGGCGCCTGGTCTACAAGACCCAGGTCTTCGTCAACCATGAGGGCGACCTGTTCCGCACCCGCCTGACGCACTCGCTGGAAGTGGCTCAGCTGGGCCGCTCGGTGGCCCGATCGCTGCAACTTGACGAAGATCTGGTCGAGGCCATCTGTCTGGCCCACGACCTGGGCCACACCCCCTTCGGCCATGCGGGCCAGGATGCGCTCAATGCCTGCATGCAGCCGCATGGCGGCTTCGAGCACAACCTGCAAAGCCTGCGCGTGGTGGACCGGCTGGAAGAGCGCTATCCAGCCTTTGACGGCCTGAACCTGAGCTTCGAGACGCGCGAGGGCGTTCTCAAGCACTGCTCGCGCACCAATGCCGAGCACCTGGAGGCGCGCGAGCCCGGCGGCGTGGCCCAGCGCTTTTTGCTGGGCCGGCAGCCTTCGCTGGAGGCCCAGCTGTGCAACCTGGCCGATGCCATTGCCTACAACGCCCATGACGTGGACGATGGCGTGCGCTCCGGCCTGATCACCATGCCCCAGCTGTGCGAGGCTGTTCCCCTGTTCGCGCGCTATCACGACGCAACACTGGCCGAGCATCCTCAACTGGGCATGCCCCTGGCCGAGCGGCGCCTGCTGTACGAAAGCATCCGCCGCATGCTCAGCGATCAGGTCTATGACGTGATCGCCGCCACGCAGCAGCGCATTGCGCAGGCGCGGCCCTGTTCGGTGGACGAGGTGCGCGCCCAGCCTGGCCCTCTGGTGGGCTTCAGCGATACCATGAGGCAGCAGTCGCAGCAGCTCAAGCAGTTCCTGTTCCGCAATCTCTACCGCCATGAGCAGGTGGTGAAGACCATGGAAGGCGCGCAGCAGGTGGTGGCCGAGCTGTTTGCGGCCTACATGGTCGAGCCCGACCGCATGAAGCCGCGCTTCGTGCAGCGGGCCATGCTGGCCGAGGACGTATCGGCGCGTGCGCGGGTGGTGGCCGACTTCATCGCCGGGATGACGGACCGCTACGCGGCCCGTGAGCATGAGCTGCTGACAGGCCTGCGCCTGCTGGGCTGAGAAATCCGAGCAACGGCGTCGCCGGGGCTGCGCGGCTAGAATGCGGACCCTGCGTGACAGGGCAGGGAAGGGTTCCTGGACGGTTTCGCAATGTCTGGGGGCGCAGTGCCCCCGTTCGCATTTTTGAAGGGCACAGCCATGACCGATACCAACCACGAGATTCGCGCGGCCGAGTTTCCGCCTGTCACCGTGATCGAGGATACGGTGCACTGGCTCGAAAAGGCCGTGATCGGCCTGAACCTGTGCCCCTTCGCCAAGGGCGTGCACATCAAGGGCCAGATCCACTACACGGTCAGCCAGGCCACCGACGCCGAAGGCGTGGCGGCAGACCTGCACCGCGAGCTGGAAGCCCTGGCCGAGGCCTCCCCGGACAAGCGCGACACCACGCTGCTGATCCTGCCGCACGCATTGCAGGACTTCCTGGACTTCAACGACTTTCTCGAAGTGGCCGACGCCATGGTCGAGGAGCTGGACCTGGGCGGCATACTGCAGGTGGCTTCGTTCCACCCGCAGTTCCAGTTCGAGGGCACCGAAGCCGACGACGTCACCAACTGCACCAACCGCTCGCCCTATCCGACGCTGCACCTGCTGCGCGAGGACAGCATAGACAAGGCGGTCGAGGTGTTCCCCGAAGCCGAATCCATCTACGAGCGCAACATGGAGACGCTGGAGAAGATCGGCATCGAAGGCTGGCTGGACCTGGGTGTGGGCGCGCGCTGCCCTATGGCGCACGCAGCCAAGCCGGGCGCTGCCGAATGAAGGCGCGCCAGGGCAAGCCTGCCGCAAAGCCCGAGCAGGATGTGACCGCGCAGCTGGGCCTCAAGCCCGGCCAGTCCATTGAACTGCTCAAGGCACTGCACATCCTCACGCGCGAAGGCAAGATCAACCAGGATTCGCGCCGCAAGCTCAAGCAGGTCTACCACCTCTACCAGTTCATCGCGCCCATCCTCGAAGAACTGTCGGCCGACGGCCATGCGGTCACCCTGGCCGACCACGGCGCCGGCAAGTCCTACCTGGGATTCATCCTCTACGACCTGTATTTCAAGCCGCTGGGGCGCGGCCATATCTACGGCATAGAAACGCGCGCGCCGCTGGTGGAGGCTTCGCAGAAGCTGGCCGCCGAGCTGGGCTTCGACCGCATGGGCTTCCTCAACATGTCGGTGGCCGAATCCACGCATGCCGACTTCATGCCTGCGCAATTCGACGTGGTCACGGCCCTGCATGCCTGCGACACCGCCACCGACGATGCCATCGCCTTCGGCCTGGAGAAAAAGGCCAAGGCCATGGTGCTGGTGCCCTGCTGCCAGGCCGAGGTCGCTGCCTGCCTGCGCCAGACCAAGGCGCTGAGCCTGACGCGCACGCCGCTGGCCGAACTGTGGCGCCATCCCATACACACGCGCGAAATGGGCAGCCAGCTCACCAACGTGCTGCGCTGCCTGTACCTGGAAGCCTGCGGTTACCAGGTCACCGTGACCGAGCTGGTCGGCTGGGAGCACAGCATGAAGAACGAGCTGATCATTGCGCGTTACACGGGGCAGAAAAAGCGCAGTGCGGTTGAGCGCATGCGCGCCATCCTGGCGGAGTTCGGCCTGCAGGATGCGATGGCACAGCGCTATCCGCTGCTGCAGGCGGCCTGAGCCGGCTGCCTGCAGCAGTCTCAGACCCCCGCCACGGCGTGGTACCAGGCGATGCCATCGGCATCAATGCTGCGCTCCACCTGCCCTGCATGCATCAAATGATTCAGGCAGGCCAGGCTTTCGCCCGTGGCCATGCCCAGCAGGGCGGGGCTGGATTCGCTGATGGGGCGTGAGAACAGAGCGCCGAAGACATCGACGGCGCGACGCGGTTCGGCCAGTGCGGCCAGCAAGCGGGCGTTGGCGCGCTCCTGGCCTGCCGCCAGCGAATCGATGCGCGCATGCAGGCCGCGAAAGCAATCGCCATGCGCGGGCAGGACGAGCACATCGTCGGGCACTTCGCGCCTGACCTTTTCCAGAGAATCCATCCAGTCGGCCATGGGGTTGGCGTCTGGCTCCATGGCATGGACCGAGACGTTGGACGAGATGCGTGGCAGCACCTGGTCGCCCGAGATCAACAGCTTGAGATCGGGGCAGTAGAGGCTGGCGTGCTCGGGCGAGTGGCCGCTGCCGACCACCACGCGCCACAGGTGCTTTCCTATGCGCAGTTCCTCTCCATCGTGCAGGCGGCGGTAGCTGTCGGGCAGGGCATGGATGTGCTTGCCGAAGTTGCCGAAGCGGGCGCGGTAGGACTCCAGTGCGCTGTCGCTCCAGCCTGCGCGGCGGTAGAAGGCGATGGCGTCGGGCGGGGCCTCGCGGCTGCAGTCCGAGACCACGACGCGGCAGTTGAGGTATTCCAGGCGCGTCATGTACAGGGGCACATGGAACTTGCGCGTCAGCCATCCGGCCAGACCCACATGGTCGGGGTGCATGTGGGTGACGAAGACGCGCGTCAGCGAGCGGCCATCGGTGGATTGGGAGAACAGCGCGCGCCAGGTGGCCACGCCTTCGTCGGTGCGCGCACCCGTATCGACGATGGCCCAGCCCTGGCCGTCATCGATGGCCCAGAGATTGATGTGGTCCAGCGCATAGGGCAGGGGCATGCGCAGCCAGAGCACGCCGGGCGCCACCTCCAGCGTCTGCCCGCGCTGCGGCGGCGCCTCGAACGGGTAGTCGAGCACCGGCCTGGGCGGCGCTTCCGGGGCCTGCGAGGCGATCGGGTCTTGGTCTGTCTGGTTCATGGGGTTCCTTGTTCCGTCGCTGGGTTGGCCGCAATGCTATCCGGCCCTCAGCGCCTTGCCTGCAACGATACGCCTGCCGGCCTGGGCTGACTGTCACTGGCTCGTCACGGGCTGTTCCTACAGTGCACAAATCAATCAACAGGGGGAGGGCGCGGCCTTGCCGCGGGGTCCCCTGCCTACAGAGGGATATCCGCATGAAACTGAAGATGTTGTGCAGCGCGCTGGCCGGTGCGTCGCTGCTGTTGAGCGCCTGTGGCGGCAGCGATGGATCGTCCGCTGCCACCCCGACCAAGAACGTGCTGTTCTTCCTGGGTGACGGCATGGGCATCACCACCATGACCGCCGCGCGCATCTACAGCGTGGGCGAAGACGGTGAGCTGACCATGGACAAGCTGCCCGAGACGGCCTTCGTCCACACCTTCTCGAACGACGCCCAGGTGACGGACAGCGCACCCTCGATGGCCGCCTACATGACCGGCGTGAAGATGAACAACGAAGTCATCTCCATGACGCCCGACACCAAGGCCACGGATGCCAGCGGCAAGGCCTATCACACCAACTACGACAGCACCTGCCCCAGCGGCAACGGCCAGGCCGTTCCCACGCTGCTCGAGCAGATGAAGTCCGCCGGCTACGGCACGGGCGTGGTCTCCACCGCGCGCATCACGCATGCCACGCCGGCAACCACCTATTCGCACGTCTGCCACCGCGATGCGGAAAACACCATTGCCGCGGCCCTGGTGCCTGGCGGATCCGGCTACAACAGCAAGCTCGGCGACGGCGTGGACGTGATCCTGGGCGGTGGCTCGTACTACTTCACGCCCAAGGCCGACGGCGGCCGCCGCAACGACAGCCGCAACCTGATCGCCGAGTTCAAGACGCAAAAATACAGCTACGCCGCCAACAAGAGCGAGTTCGACAAGCTGCCCGTGGACGGCAGCAAGATCGCCGGCCTGTTCACCAAGGACCACATGGCCTATGACCTGGACCGCGATGCGACCAAGGAACCGAGCCTGGCCGAGATGACGGGCAAGGCCATCGACGCGCTGTCGGCCAAGAAGAAGGGCTTCTTCCTGATGGTGGAAGGCGGCCGCATCGACCATGCACTGCACGCCACCAACGCGCGCCGCGCGCTGCAGGATACCGTGGCCTTCGACAACGCCATCCAGACCGCGCTGGACAAGATGGCCAAGCTCGATCCGGGCCTGAAGAACACGCTGATCGTCGTCACAGCCGACCATGACCACACGCTGCACCTGAACGGCTATGCCGCGCGCACCGGCAAGACCGAGGCCGGCAAGCCCGGCGTGCTGGGCCTGGTCAAGAACTACGTGGACGGCAAGGCCTCCACCGATGTGGATGGCAATCCCTACACCATCCTGGGCTTCGGCAACGGTCCCAAGCGCCTGGCCACGCGCGGCCCCATCGACGCGGCTTCGCTGGAGAGCCCCGACTACCTGCAGGAGGCCGTGGTGCCCCTGGCCTCCGAAACCCACGGCGGCGGCGACGTGTTCCTGGGGGCTCAAGGCATGGGTGCCGATACGTTCTCGGGCGTGATCGACAACACGGCCGTGTTCAACCTGATCAAGAAGAGCATCGGCTTGTGATGCCGCACGCTGCATTCAAGGCACTCAAGGAATTCCACATGCATCCGATCCTCCAAAAGACCTCCCTCGCCCTGGCGGCGGCCGGCGCGCTGGCGCTGCTGGCGCCTGCAGCCCATGCGGCTGGCGAGGCCAAGAACGTCATCTTCTTCCTCGGCGACGGCATGGGGCCGGTCACCGTGACCGCCGCGCGCATCTACAAGGGTGAAAAGCAGCTGGCCGAAAAGGCCGGCTCCCTGGCCAGCAGCGAACGCGCCACGCTGACCATGCAGTCCCTGCCCTACGCCAGCCGCATCAAGACCTTCTCGCGCGATGGCCAGACCACGGACAGCGCGCCCTCGATGGCCGCCTACATGACCGGCGTGAAGATGAACAACGAAGTCATCTCCATGTCGGCCGAGACCATGGCCTACGCGGCCAACGGCCAGCAGTACATCAACGGCGAGGACACCACCTGCCCGGCCGGCAACGGCCAGCCCGCGCAGACCCTGCTGGAGCTGTCCAAGGCCAAGGGTCGCGCCGTGGGCGCCATCTCCACCACGCGCGTGGGCCATGCCACGCCTGCGGCCACCTATGCCCATATCTGCAACCGCAATGGCTACAACAGCATTGCCGAGCAGTCCGTGCCCGGCCATGCCAACTACAACGCCAGGCTGGGCGACGGCATCGACGTGCTCATGGGTGGCGGCCAGCGCAACTACCTGCCCAAGTCGGTCAACCCCAGCAGCAAGCGCACGGACACGGCCAACCTCGTGGACATGATGAAGGCCAAGGGCTACGCCTATGTTGCCAAGGGCAGCGAGCTGGCGGCCCTGGACGCGACCAAGGCGCCCAAGCTGCTGGGCCTGTTCACGCAAAGCGAAATGGCCTACGAGCTGGACCGCGTCAAGCAAAGGCTGGACGAGCCCAGCCTGTCCGACATGACCGGCAAGGCGCTGGACGTGCTCAGCCGCAATGACAAGGGCTTCTTCCTGATGGTGGAAGGCGGCCGCATCGACCACGCACTGCACGGCACCAATGCCAAGCGTGCGCTGGAAGACACGCTGGCCTTCGACCGCGCCATCGAGACCGCCATGGCCTACATGGAAAAGAAGGATCCGGGCCTGAAGAACACGCTGATCGTCGTCACCGCCGATCACGACCACAACATGGTGTTCAACGGCTACTCCAGGATCGGCAACCCCATCCTGGGCAAGGTGCAGGACTACCAGAGCGGCCAGATGGCCAAGGCCCAGGACGGCAAGCCCTACACCACGCTGGCCTTCGGCAATGGCGGACGTCCCAACGCCACGGCCTCCAGCCAGGTCAATGCCGAAGATGGCAACAAGCCCTGGATTGCGCCCACACGCGGCGCGGAGCGCCAGGACCTCAGCGGCGTGGACACCACGGACGACAACTACCTGCAGGAGGTGGGCCTGAACCTGGGCACGCCGGGCTCCGAGACCCATGGCGGCGGCGACGTGATGCTGTTCGCCGGCGGCGCGGGCGCCAAGATCTTCAAGGGCACGATGGACAACACCAAGGTGTTCTCCAAGGTCCGCGAAGCCGCTGGCCTGTAATTGTTTCTTCCTTCGTTGGCTGCTTGCCAACCCCTGGCCGGAGCCGTGGCGCATGCGTGTGCCCGGCCCCGGTTTTTTCGCATCGGCTGGATTCCATGACGCTCTCCCTTCCGGCGCCGCGCGCGGCGCGCCACATCTACGCGGCCGCGCTGCTGGCCTGCTCCGTCTCCGCAGCATGGGCCGCCGAGCCGTCCAAGCCGGCACCCGCACCCACGGCCGCAGTCCCTGCGGATTCCGTGGCGCGCACCACGGCCGCCGTACAGGCCACGCCCGAGGCCGACCTGCGCATCACCTACGAAGCCATGAGCGTGGGCAGCGACGGCGTGCAGCGCAGCAGCGTCTATACCAACCGCGTCTACCGCCGCAAGGCCCAGCTATGGATAGAGCGCGAAATGCCCGCCGCCCTGCGCCAGAGCCAGGAGCACGGCCATGACCACGCCCACGGCCCGCACGCCGGCCACGCCCATGACGAAGCCCGCGCCGCACCCCTGTCCATCCGCCGCGCCGATGACGGCAAGGTCGGCGTGGAAGTCATCCTGGCCAAGCTGCGCCGCGTCATCAGCGTGGACCTGGCCCACCACGGCAACGTGGGCTACGGCGGCTCCTTCGACAACGTGTACTGGATCGTGCCTCCCACCGCGCTGCAGGGCATGGAGCGCGTGGGCAAACCGCACAACGGCGTGCAGCGCTACCGCGGCACGGCAGGCGAGCAGACCACCGTCATCGACTGGGACGTGGCCAACCAGTTCGCCCGCCGCGTGGAGCGCAGCGACTCCCACGGCACCGAGCGCATCGTCGTCACCGCCAGCAAGCTGCGCGCACCGCTGGCCCAGCCCTGGAAGACCATCGAAGGCTATGACAAGGGCGACTACTCCGACTTGCTGGATTGAGCACCTGACACCCCAATGCAAAGAGCTGCCCGGAGGCAGCTCTTTTTTATTCCCCATTTCAATGCTCAAACGCATGGCGCTGGAAACCGGCGCAGCCTAACACCAGGGGCGCCGAGCAAGAGCCGCCTCGCGGCGATGGCGCCGTCCCCCTTCAGGGGGAAGCCGCGCAGCGGCTCAGGGGGAGGCCAGTTACACCTGTGCTCCGGAGTCTTTTACGACCTTGCTCCACTTCGTCGATTCGGCCTTGATGTAGGCGAGGAATTCGGCCGGCGTGTCGATCACGACGTCACCGCCCTGGTCGTTGATCTTCTTGACCACGGCCGGGTCCTTGAGCACCTTGGCAATGGCCGTGTACAGGCGCTGCTGCACGGCAGCGGGCGTCTTGGCCTGGGTCCACAGGCCGAACCACGAAGTGGCCTCGTAGCCGGGCACGCCGGCTTCGGCCACGGTGGGCACATCGGGCAGTTCGGGCGAGCGCTTGGCCGTGGTCACGGCGATGGGACGCAGCTTGCCCGAGCGCACATGCTGGATGGCCGAGGGCATGTTGTCGAACATGATGGCGATCTGGTTGCCCAGCAGGTCGGTGATGGCCGGGGCGCTGCCCTTGTAGGGCACGTGCACCATGTCCAGGCCCGTCATGGAGCGGAACAGCTCGCCCGACAGGTGGATGGAGCTGCCGCTGCCCGAGGAGCCGTAGTTCAGCTTGCCGGGATTGGCGCGCGCGTAGGCGATCATTTCCTTGACGGTCTTGAACGGCTGGCTGGGGTGGGCTACCAGCAGGTTGGGCACGTTGGCCACGCGCGTCAGGGGCGAGAAGTCCTTGATGGGGTCGAAGCCGGGCTTGGCGTAGAGCGCGGCATTGATGGCATGCGTGCCCACGGTGCCCATGAACAGCGTGTAGCCGTCGGCCGGCGCACGCGCGGCGGCCACGGCGCCGATGTTGCCGCCAGCGCCGGGCTTGTTGTCCACGATCACGGTCTGGCCCAGTTCCTGCTGCAGCGCCTGGGCGACGATGCGCGCCAGGATGTCGGTGGTGCCGCCAGCGGCGAAGGGCACGAGGATGGTGATGGGCTTGCTGGGGAAGCCGTCCTGGGCCAGGGCGGCGGTGCCGGACAGGGCGCCGAGGGCGGTCAGGGATGCGGCGGCCAGCGCCTGCAGGCCACGGCGGCGGGTGAAGTGGGTGGTTTGATCGGACATCGAGAGGTCTCCTGATTCGGCAATAAGGTGGATGGCCGGGCCCGGCAACGCCGGGCTGGGCCAGGGCAAGGCCCTGTGTGGCGCCCGCCTGTGCAGGCGGGCGCTTCCAGTGGTTCTTCTTGAAGGGTGTTGTGCCTGGGAAGGCGTTCGGTCAGACGGGTGGTCAGACGTTCGGTCAGACGGGCGCCACGCCCAGCGTGGTGCCGCCGCAGATGTAGAGCACCTGGCCGGTGACGAAGCCGTTGTCGGGCGACAGGAAGAACAGCGCGGCGCGGGCCACGTCTTCCGGTGTGCCCATGCGGCCCACGGCAATGCTGTTGAGGATGCGCTGGGTCTGCGGCGCGCCTTCGGGGTTGCTCTTGGTGAACAGCTCGGTGGCGATGGGGCCGGGGCCCAGGGCGTTGACCGTGATGCGGTCGCGGCCCAGTTCCATGGCCAGGGTGCGCGTCAGGCCGATCAGGCCGGCCTTGGTCGCCGAGTAGACGATGCGGTCAGGCTTGCCCAGCGCGGCGCGCGAGGACATGTTCACGATGCGGCCCTCGCCGCAGGCACGCAGCGTGGGCAGGAAGGCCTGCACCAGCAGCATGGGCGCGCGCAGGTGCAGTCCCACCACGTCGTCGAGATGCTGGGTGCTGGCGTTGTCGATGGTGCCGGGGCGCGTGGCGCCCGCGTTGTTGACCAGGGCCACCACGTTGTGCGCGGCGGCAATGCGGGCCGCCGCCTCGGCGGTGGCCTGCTCGCTGGTCAGATCGGCCTGGTAGCTCACCAGCAGCGGATGGCTCCAGTCGGGCAGCACGTAGTCGAGGTTGACCACGGCGCGGCCCTGGGCCAGCAGGGCCTCGGCGATGGCGCGGCCGATGCCGTTGCTGGCGCCGCTGACCACGGTGACGGGTGTCTTGTTATCCACGGTGCTCATCGCAGTCTCAGACCTTTTCCAGGATCACGGCAATGCCCTGGCCCACGCCGATGCACATGGTGCACAGCGCGTAGCGGCCTCCCAGCGTGTGCAGCTGGTTCACGGCGGTGGTGGCCAGGCGGGCACCGGAGGCACCCAGCGGATGGCCCAGCGCAATGGCGCCGCCCCATTGGTTGACGCGGCGGTCATCGTCGGCAATGCCCAGATCGCGCAGCACGGCCAGGCCCTGCGCGGCGAAGGCTTCGTTCAGCTCGATCACGTCCATCTGCTCCAGCGTCAGGCCGGTCAGGGCTAGCACCTTGCGCACGGCAGGCGCGGGGCCGAAGCCCATGATGCGCGGGGCCACGCCGGCCACGGCCATGCCGACCACGCGGGCGCGGGGCACCAGGTTGTATTGCCTGGCGGCTTCCTCGTTGGCCAGCAGCAGGGCGCAGGCGCCGTCGTTCACGCCGCTGGCATTGCCGGCCGTCACCGTGCCATCCGGGCGGCGCACCACGCCCTTGAGCTTGGCCAGCGCCTCGATGGTGGTGGCGCGCGGATGTTCGTCCTGGCTCACCACGATGGCGTCGCCCTTCTTCTGGGCAATGGACACGGACACGATTTCCTTGGCCAGGTAGCCGGCCGCGATGGCGGCGGCCGCCTTTTGCTGGCTGGCCAGGGCCATGCGGTCCTGGGCTTCGCGCTCGATCTTGAAGTCGTCGGCCACGTTCTCGGCCGTCTCGGGCATGGAGTCCACGCCGTACTGCTGCTTCATCAGCTTGTTGACGAAGCGCCAGCCGATGGTGGTGTCGTACACGGCGCTGCTGCGGCTGAAGGCGCTTTCGGCCTTGGGCATGACGAAGGGGGCGCGGCTCATGCTTTCCACGCCGCCCGCGATCATCAGGCGGGCCTCGCCCGCCTTGATGGCGCGCGCGGCCGTGCCCACGGCGTCCAGGCCCGAACCGCACAGGCGGTTGATGGTGGCGCCCGGCACATCGATGGGCAGGCCGGCCAGCAGGGCGGACATGCGCGCCACGTTGCGGTTGTCTTCGCCGGCCTGGTTGGCGCAGCCGTAGAGCACGTCGGCCACGGCCGTCCAGTCCACGCCGGGGTTGCGCTCCATCAGCGCCTTGATCGGCACGGCGCCGAGGTCATCGGCACGCACCGGGGACAGGGCGCCGCCGTAGCGGCCGAAGGGGGTGCGGATGGCGTCGCAGATGAAGGCCTGGTTGGACTGGCTCATGGTGTCTCCTGGGAAAAGAATGAAGAGGTGCCGGGGTGCGCCGCAGCGCACCCACTGGGGGAGCGGAGGGATCAGGCCGTGGCCGTCGCGTCCTTGATGGGCAGGCCCACGATGGACTGCAGCTCGGCGTGCGAGAGGCCGGGCACGGTGTCGATCAGGCGCAGGCCCTCGGGCGTGCATTCCAGCGTGCACAGGTCGGTGTAGATGCGCTTGACGCAGGACAGGCCCGTGAGCGGATAGCTGCAGGCCTCGACGACCTTGCATTCGCCGGTCTTGGTCAGCAGGTCCATCATCACCCAGGTCTGGCGTGCACCCACGGCCAGGTCCATGGCGCCGCCCACGGCGGGAATGGCACCGGCCTCGCCCGTGCTCCAGTTGGCCAGGTCGCCCGTGGCCGAGACCTGGAAGGCGCCCAGCACGCAGATGTCCAGGTGGCCGCCGCGCATCATGGCGAAGCTGTCGGCATGGTGGAAGTAGCAGCCGCCCGGCAGCAGGGTGACGGGCTGCTTGCCGGCATTGGTCAGGTCATAGTCCTCCTGGCCTTCGGCGGGCGCCGGGCCCATGCCCAGGATGCCGTTCTCGCTTTGCAGGATGACCTCGCGGCCGGCCGGGATGTGGTTGGCCACCTGGGTGGGCATGCCGATGCCCAGGTTGACGTAGGCGCCGTCGAAGATGTCTTCGGCCACGCGCCGGGCCAGCTCTTGCTTGCTGCGTTTCTGGTAGCTGCTCATGCTCTTGCTTTCGGCGGTTGGGGCGCTCATGCGGTTTTCTTGAAGCCGCCGGCCTGGGTGGCCACGCGGTCGATCTTCACGATCTGGCTCACGTAGATGCCGGGCGTGACCACGGCCTCGGGGTCCAGCGCGCCCAGCTCCACGATCTCGTGCACGGTGGCGATCGTGTGCTTGGCCGCCGTGGCCATCACCGGCCCGAAGTTGCGGGCCGACATGCGGTAGGTGAGGTTGCCCCAGCGGTCGCCCTTCTCGGCCTTGACCAGTGCCACGTCGCCGTGGATGGGATGCTCCAGCACATAGTGCTTGCCGTTGATCTCGCGCGTTTCCTTGCCGTTGGCCAGCTCCGTGCCATAGGCCGTGGGGCAGAAGAAGCCGCCGATGCCGGCGCCGGCGGCGCGCAGGCGCTCGGCCAGGTTGCCCTGGGGCACGAGTTCCAGCTCGATCTTGCCGCTGCGGTACAGGTCGTCGAACACCCAGCTGTCCACTTGGCGGGGGAAGCTGCAGATGATCTTGCGCACCTGGCCGCTCTTGAGCAGGGCGGCCAGCCCCTGGTCTCCGTTGCCCGCGTTGTTGTTGACCACGGTCAGTTCGCGTGCGCCCTGGGCGATCAGGCCGTCGATGAGTTCGGTGGGATTGCCCGAGGTGCCGAAGCCCCCGATCAGCACGGTGGAGCCGTCCTGGACGCCCGACAACGCCTCGGCGATGGTGTCGGTGATTTTGTTGATCACTTGCTTGTCTCCGGTATGCAGGCCGCTGGCGCTGCGCTAAAATGTTCGTATGTAGAACAAAAGTTCGCAGAAAGAATTATAGAGCCATGGAAAAAAATGCCGCTTCCGTAATTTCCACAGGTGGGGTTGAAGAAGAGGGCGGCACGCCGCGCCCCGGCGACAGCTATGTGCAGTCCTTTGCGCGCGGCCTGGGCGTGATCCGCTCGTTCAGCGCCGAGGCGCCTGCGCAGACGTTGAGCGAGGTGGCGGCGCGCACGGGGCTCACGCGCGCCGGGGCCCGGCGCATCCTGCTGACGCTGCAGACGCTGGGCTATGTGAAGAGCGACGGCAAGCTGTTCCAGCTCACGCCGCGCATCATGGAACTGGGCTTTGCCTACCTCAGCTCCACCCCGGTCTGGAACCTGGCCGAGCCCGTGATGGAAAACCTGGTCGACGAGGTCAAGGAGTCCTGCTCGGCCGCCGTGCTCGATGGGGGCGACATCGTCTATGTGCTGCGCGTGCACACCCACAAGATCATGAGCACCAACCTCGGCGTGGGCTCGCGCCTGCCGGCCTGCTGGACCTCGATGGGTCGCGTGCTGCTGGCCGGCGAGAGCGATGAATCCCTGCAGGCCCTGCTGGATGCGCGCGAGCGCCGGCAGTTCACGGCCCTGACCGAGCAGGATGATGACCGCCTTCGCCAGCGCATTCTGGAGGTGCGCGTCCAGGGCTGGGCCCTGGTGGACCAGGAACTGGCCGAAGGCCTGATCTCCATCGCGGCGCCCGTGAAGAACGCGGCCGGGCGCACCGTGGCCGCGCTCAACATCAGCGGCCAGGCCAACCGCAACAGCGCCGAGATGATGCGCGTGCAACTGCTGCCCCGGCTGCTGGCCGCCACGCAGCTGGTGAGCCAGCTGTTGAGGGCCTCGTCGCGTCTTTCCCTGTAAAACGGAGTGTGGCGCAGTGCGGCAGCGCGGGGCGGGGCGGGGCGCTCCATAATTGCCGCTCCACGCCCTGCACCCGCTTGCCTGCACCCAGCACCATGGCCCGCCTGCCCAGACTCACCATTGCGGATCTGCCGCATCACATCATCCAGCTCGGCAACAACGGCGCGGACATCTTCATCGATGCCCAGGACCGGGAGACCATGCTGGGGCTGCTGCGCGAGATGGCGCGCAGCTGCGAGCTGGCCGTGCATGCCTACGTGCTCCTGCCCAGCCAGTTCCACCTGCTGGCCACGCCGCGCACCGACGATGGCCTGCCCAGGTTCATGCAGGCCGTGGGCCGGCGCTATGTGCGCTACTTCAACGACCGCCACGGCCGCAGCGGCACGCTGTGGGAAGGCCGCTATCGCGGCACGGTGCTGCAGCCCAGCTGGCTGCTGCCCACCATGGTCTTCATGGACGACAGCCCCGTGCGCGCCGGCCTGGTCCAGCGGCCGGCCGACTGGCCCTGGTCCAGCTACGCGCACAACGCCGGCCTGCGCAGCGACGCGCTGATCCAGCCCCATGCCGTGTTCTGGGAGCTGGGCAACACCCCGTTTGCGCGCGACGCGGCGTATGTGTCGGCCGTGGAAGAGGGCGTCAGCAGCGATGACGGCGAACGCATCAGCCAGTCGGCGCTGCGGGGCTGGGCGCTGGGCGATGAGCAATTCATTGCCGATTTACAACAGCGCACCGAGCGCCGCGTGACCCGCCAGCGCGCCGGCCGTCCGCCAGGACGGACCAATGAGCGCACCACAACAGTGCGTTAGTACCCACTGATGGACTGCAAGTGCTTGATTCCTCATCGCAGGCCTCTGTGAAATAAATATGTCCCTTATTAATTTCCGATTTTTTTGTTCTGGAATTAATTGGGATCTGACCCTTATATAAATTTATTGCATGAGGTGATGCCTTGCCTTAATCTTGCGTTCCCTGCGAAAAATTTGAGGATTCCGCCATGACGACGGCTGCCGAGATCAAGCATCTCCAAGACCACGGTCTGTACTCCAAGAGCAACGAGCACGACGCCTGCGGCCTCGGCTTTGTTGCGCATATCAAGGGCGTCAAGCGCCATGACATCGTCACCGGCGCGCTCAAGATCCTCGAAAACATCGACCATCGCGGTGCCGTGGGTGCCGACAAGCTCATGGGTGACGGCGCGGGCATTCTGATCCAGATTCCCGACCAGCTCTACCGCGAAGAGATGGCAAAGCAGGGCGTGGCCCTGCCGCCCGCGGGCGAGTACGGCGTGGGCATGATCTTCCTGCCCAAGGAACACGCCTCGCGCCTGGCCTGCGAGCAGGAGATGGAACGCGCCATCAAGGCCGAAGGCCAGGTCCTGCTGGGCTGGCGCGATGTGCCCGTGAACCGCGACATGCCCATGTCGCCCACGGTCCAGGAAAAGGAACCCATCCTGCGCCAGGTCTTCATCGGCCGCGGCGCCGACGTGATCGTGCAGGACGCGCTGGAGCGCAAGCTGTACGTGATCCGCAAGACGGCCAGCGCCGCCATCCAGAACCTCAAGCTCAAGCACAGCAAGGAATACTACGTTCCCAGCATGAGCAGCCGCACTGTGGTCTACAAGGGCCTGCTGCTGGCCGACCAGGTGGGCGTGTACTACAACGACCTGTCCGACGAGCGCTGCGTCTCGGCCATCGGCCTGGTGCACCAGCGCTTTTCGACCAACACCTTCCCCGAGTGGCCGCTGGCCCACCCCTACCGCTACGTGGCCCACAACGGTGAAATCAACACCGTGCGCGGCAACTACAACTGGATGCTGGCGCGCGAGGGCGTGATGGCCTCGCCCGTGCTGGCCGAGGACCTCAAGAAGCTCTATCCCATCAGCTTCGCCGGCCAGTCCGACACGGCAACGTTCGACAACTGCCTGGAACTGCTGACCATGGCCGGCTACCCCATCAGCCAGGCCGTGATGATGATGATTCCCGAGCCCTGGGAACAGCACGAGTCCATGGACGAGCGCCGCCGCGCCTTCTATGAATACCACGCCGCCATGATGGAGCCCTGGGACGGCCCGGCCTCCATCGTGTTCACCGACGGCCGCCAGATCGGCGCCACGCTGGACCGCAACGGCCTGCGCCCCTCGCGCTACGTGATCACCGATGACGACCTGGTCATCCTGGCGTCCGAAGCCGGCGTGCTGCCCGTGCCCGACAGCGCCATCGTGCGCAAGTGGCGCCTGCAGCCCGGCAAGATGCTGCTGATCGACCTGGAGCAGGGCCGCCTGATCGAGGACGACGAGCTCAAGGCCAACATCGTCAACACCAAGCCCTACAAGCAGTGGATCGAGAACCTGCGCATCAAGCTGGGCAGCGTGGGCGGTGACACCCATGCCGGCCCCGAGGCCGCCAGCCTGCCGCTGCTCGAGCGCCAGCAGGCCTTCGGCTTCACGCAGGAAGACATCAAGTTCCTGCTGGCCCCCATGGCCAAGAACGGCGAGGAAGGCATCGGCTCCATGGGCAACGACAGCCCGCTGGCCGTGCTGTCGGACAAGAACAAGCCGCTGTACAACTACTTCCGCCAGATGTTCGCGCAGGTGACCAACCCGCCGATCGACCCCATCCGCGAAGCCATCGTGATGTCGCTGGTGTCCTTCATCGGACCCAAGCCCAACCTGCTGGACATCAACCAGGTCAACCCGCCCATGCGCCTGGAAGTGCACCAGCCCGTGCTGGACTTCGCCGACATGGCCAAGCTGCGCGACATCGAACGCCACACGCAGGGCAAGTTCAAGAGCGCAACGATCGACATCACCTACCCGCTGTCCTGGGGCAAGCAGGGCGTGGAAGCCAAGCTGGCATCGCTGTGCGCGCAGGCCGTGGACGCCATCAAGGGCGGCGCCAACATCCTGATCATCAGCGACCGCCATGTGAGCGCCACCCAGGTGGCCATCCCCGCGCTGCTGGCGCTGTCGGCCATCCACCAGCACCTGGTGCGCGAGGGCCTGCGCACCACGGCCGGCCTGGTCGTGGAGACGGGCACGGCGCGCGAAGTGCACCACTTCGCCGTGCTGGCAGGCTACGGCGCCGAGGCCGTGCACCCCTACCTGGCCATGGAAACCCTGGCCGACATGCACAAGGAGCTGGGCGGCGACCTGTCGGCCGACAAGGCCATCTACAACTACGTCAAGGCCATCGGCAAGGGCCTGTCCAAGATCATGTCCAAGATGGGCGTGTCCACCTACATGTCCTATTGCGGCGCCCAGCTGTTCGAGGTGATCGGCCTGAACAGCGACACCGTGGACAAGTACTTCACCGGCACGGCCAGCCGCGTCGAGGGCATCGGCGTCTTCGAGATCGCCGAGGAAACCATCCGCAACCACCGCGCGGCCTTCGGTGACGATCCCGTGCTGGAGACCATGCTGGACGCCGGTGGCGAATACGCCTGGCGCGCCCGTGGCGAAGAGCACATGTGGTCGCCCGACGCCATCGCCAAGCTGCAGCATTCCACGCGCTCCAACAACTGGAGCACGTACAAGGAATACGCCCAGCTGATCAACGACCAGAGCAAGCGCCACATGACGCTGCGCGGCCTGTTCGAGTTCAAGTTCGACCCGTCCAAGGCCATCCCGCTGGACCAGGTCGAGTCGGCCAAGGAGATCGTCAAGCGCTTTGCCACGGGCGCCATGTCGCTGGGCTCCATCAGCACCGAGGCCCATGCCACGCTGGCCGTGGCCATGAACCGCATCGGCGGCAAGAGCAACACCGGCGAAGGCGGGGAAGATCCCCAGCGCTACCGCAACGAGCTCAAGGGCATCCCGATCAGGAAGGGCGAGACCCTGGGCTCCATCATCGGCGCCGACAAGGTCGAGGCCGACATCGAGCTGCAGGACGGCGACTCGCTGCGCTCCAGGATCAAGCAGGTGGCCTCGGGCCGCTTCGGCGTCACGGCCGAGTACCTGTCGTCCTCGGACCAGGTGCAGATCAAGATGGCCCAGGGCGCCAAGCCCGGCGAGGGCGGCCAGCTGCCCGGCGGCAAGGTGTCCGACTACATCGGCAAGCTGCGCCACTCCGTGCCCGGCGTCGGTCTGATCTCGCCCCCGCCCCACCACGACATCTACTCCATCGAGGATCTGGCCCAGCTGATCCACGACCTGAAGAACGTGGCGCCGCACGCCGACATCTCGGTCAAGCTCGTGTCCGAAGTGGGCGTGGGCACCATCGCGGCCGGCGTGGCCAAGTGCAAGAGCGACCACGTGGTCATCGCAGGCCATGACGGCGGCACGGGCGCATCGCCCTGGTCGTCCATCAAGCATGCGGGCTCGCCCTGGGAGATCGGCCTGGCCGAGACCCAGCAGACCCTGGTGCTCAACCGCCTGCGCGGCCGCATCCGCGTGCAGGCCGACGGCCAGATGAAGACCGGCCGCGACGTCGTCATCGGCGCGCTGCTGGGCGCCGACGAGTTCGGCTTCGCCACGGCGCCCCTGGTCGTCGAGGGCTGCATCATGATGCGCAAGTGCCACCTGAACACCTGCCCCGTGGGCGTGGCCACGCAGGACCCGGTGCTGCGCGCCAAGTTCTCGGGCAAGCCCGAGCATGTGGTGAACTACTTCTTCTTCATCGCCGAGGAAGTGCGCCAGATCATGGCCCAGCTCGGCGTGGCGAAGTTCGACGACCTGATCGGCCGCTCCGACCTGCTGGACACCCGCAAGGGCCTGCAGCACTGGAAGGCCCAGGGCCTGGACTTCTCGCGCCTGTTCGCCCAGCCCGAAGTGCCCGCGGACGTGGCACGCTTCCATGTCGAAAAGCAGGACCACCTGCTGGACAAGGCGCTGGACGTGAAGCTCATCGAGCGCTGCAAGCCCGCCATCGAGAACGGCGAGCGCGTGCGCATCATGGAAGTGGCGCGCAACGTCAACCGCTCCGTGGGCGCCATGCTCTCCGGTGCCGTGACGCGCGTGCATCCCGAAGGCCTGCCCGATGACACCATCCGCATCCACTTCGAGGGAACCGGCGGCCAGTCCTTCGGCGCCTTCCTGTGCAACGGCATCACGCTGAACCTGCGCGGCGACGCCAACGACTACACGGGCAAGGGCCTGTCCGGCGGCCGCGTGGTGGTGCACGCCAGCCATGAGTTCCGTGGCGATACCACCAGCAACACCATCGTGGGCAACACCGTGATGTTCGGCGCCACCAGCGGCGAGGCCTTCTTCGGCGGCGTGGCCGGCGAGCGTTTCGCGGTCCGCCTGTCTGGCGCCACCGCCGTGGTCGAAGGCGTGGGCGACCACGGCTGCGAATACATGACCGGCGGCACCGTGGTGGTGCTGGGCAAGACCGGCCGCAACTTCGCCGCCGGCATGAGCGGCGGCGTGGCCTATGTCTACGACGAGGATGGCCGCTTCGCCGAGCGCTGCAACAAGGCGTCCGTCTCGCTGGACCAGGTGCTGCCCCACGACGAGCACCTGGCCCAGGTCTCGCCTGCCGTCTGGCACCGCCGCGAGACCGACGAGCGCCAGCTGCGCGCGCTGATCGAGGCGCACAGCCGCTGGACGGGCTCCAAGCGCGCCCGCGACCTGCTGGACAACTGGGCGGCGGCCCGCTCCAAGTTCGTCAAGGTCTTCCCCAGCGAGTACAAGCGTGCCCTGTCCGAGATGTACGAGCGCCAGGTGATGGAAGAGCCCGCCACGCCCGAGGTCGAGGAACACGCCAAGGAGGCGGTGGCCGCCAAATAACAAGGAAGCGAAGGATGCGGGCAGCGGCCCGCATCCAACCCTGCACCCCACACATCAGGACAACGAATCATGGGAAAGACCACCGGCTTCATGGAATATGAGCGCCTCGAGGAGGGCTATGCGCCCGTCGCCGAGCGCGTGAAGCACTACAAGGAATTCGTCATCGGCCTCGATGACAGCCAGGCCAAGATCCAGGGCGCGCGCTGCATGGACTGCGGCACGCCGTTCTGCAACAACGGCTGCCCGGTCAACAACATCATTCCGGACTTCAACGACCTGGTCTTCCACGGCGGCTGGAAGAGCGCCAGCGCCGTGCTGCACAGCACCAACAACTTCCCCGAGTTCACCGGCCGCATCTGCCCCGCACCCTGCGAGGCCGCCTGCACCCTGAACATCAACGACGATGCCGTGGGCATCAAGTCCATCGAGCACGCCATCATCGACCGTGCCTGGGCCGAAGGCTGGGTCAAGCCGCTGCCCAGCAGCCGCAAGACCGGCAAGAAGGTGGCCGTGGTCGGCGCCGGCCCCGCAGGCCTGGCGGCCTCGCAGCAGCTGGCCCGCGCCGGCCACGATGTGACGCTGTTCGAGAAGAACGACCGCGTGGGCGGCCTGCTGCGCTACGGCATTCCCGACTTCAAGATGGAGAAGTCGCACATCGACCGCCGCGTCGAGCAGCTCGTGGCCGAAGGCGTCAAGATCCGTACCGGCGTGCTGGTGGCGGGCAAGGACGGCCTGGGCGAAGACTCCAAGGTCACCAACTGGGCCAAGGAAACCGTCAGCCCCGAGCAGCTCATGGCCGAGTTCGACGCCGTGCTGCTGACCGGCGGTGCCGAGCAGTCGCGCGACCTGCCCGTGCCCGGCCGTGAACTCAAGGGCATCCATTTCGCCATGGAGTTCCTGCCGCAGCAAAACAAGGTCAACGCCGGCGACAAGCTCAAGGGCCAGCTGCGTGCCGATGGCAAGCATGTCATCGTCATCGGTGGCGGCGACACGGGCTCCGACTGCGTGGGCACCAGCAACCGCCACGGCGCCGTCAGCGTGACCCAGTTCGAGCTGATGCCCATGCCGCCCGAGCAGGAGAACAAGCCCCTGGTCTGGCCCTACTGGCCGATCAAGCTGCGCACCAGCTCCAGCCACGAGGAAGGCTGCGAGCGCGAGTTCGCCATCGCCACCAAGGAGTTCATCGGCGAGAAGGGCCAGGTCACGGCCGTCAAGACCGTACGCATCGAAATGAAGGACGGCAAGATGGTCGAGGTGCCCGGCAGCGAGCAGGTGCTCAAGGCCGACCTGGTGCTGCTGGCCATGGGCTTCGTCAGCCCCGTGCAGGCCGTGCTCGATGCCTTTGGCGTGGACAAGGACGCACGCGGCAACGCCAAGGCCACCACCGACTTCACGGGCGGCTACGCCACCAGCGTGCCCAAGCTCTTCGCCGCCGGCGACGTGCGCCGCGGCCAGTCCCTGGTGGTCTGGGCCATCCGCGAAGGCCGCCAGGCCGCTCGCTCCATTGACGAGTTCCTCATGGGCACGTCCGACCTGCCTCGGTGAGATGCCAACCCCGGAAGGGGCTTGGCCATGGACAAAGAAAAAGCCCTTGGTGATGAACCAAGGGCTTTTTATTACAGATTCCTCGTGTTTCAGCGTAGGCCCTTGAAACTGGCGCGCCCTAAAGCGAGGGACACCGAGGAAGGGCCTGGGCCGGCCGCGCCGCCCCGCACCGAGGGTGTCGTCCCCCTCTGGGGGAAGGCGCGAAGCGACTCAGGGGGAGGGTTTATCCTCTGCGGGCTTGTCCACTGCGGTGCCGGGTTCGGCTTCTTCTTCCGGCGCCTTGGAGACGCGGCTGAACCAGCCGGCGCCCAGGATGCCGATCTCGTAAAGAATGCACATGGGCACGGCCAGGGCCAGCTGGGAGATCACGTCGGGCGGCGTGACCACGGCGGCGATGATGAAGGCCACCACGATGAAATAGCCGCGGAAGGACTTGAGCTTGGCGATGTCCACCAGGCCGAAGCGCACCAGCAGCATGACCACGATGGGCACCTGGAAGGCCAGGCCAAAGGCCAGGTACAGCGACAGGATGGCCTCCACATACGATGCAATGTCCGGCGTGGCCGCCACGCTGTCCGGGGTGAAGCCCTGGATGAAGGCGAACATCTTGTCGAGCACGAAGAACTGCACGAAGGCGATGCCGATATAGGCCAGCAGGCTGCCGAAGATGATCAGCGGCAGCGCAAAGCGCTTTTCATGGCTGTACAGGCCGGGCGCCACGAAGGCCCACATCTGGTACATGATCCAGGGCAGCACGGCCAAGATGCCCACCATCATCAGTACCTTGAGCGGCACGAAGAAGGGGGTGAACACGCCGACTGCGATGAGCTTGGCATCGGGCGGCATGTGGGCCTTGATCGGGTGGGCGATGAAGTCGATCAGCCCGTTGGGGCCAGGCCATATGGCCAGCACGGCGATCGCCAGACCGATGCCGTAGATGCAGTAGAGCAGGCGGTCGCGCAGCTCCATCAGGTGCTGGACGAAAGGCTGCTCGGTGCCTGCCAGCTCGTCGTCTTTAGGTGGAATGTCGGACATGGTGCGAAACCGCGGCGGGCCGCAAGGGCGTCCACGGACCTGGTATGAAAAGCAGAAAGCCCGACGGATCGGGCAGGGTGGGGCGATGGCGAGTGCCCGGGTGGCAGAGGCTGGGCCGGTTGCCTCGTGGCCCGCTGCGCGCCAGCATCTTCAGCGGGACTTCTGGGGACGAAAGCGCGCCACGCGCGCCGCGCCCGACTGCGCCTTGGTGCGCACGCCGGCCCGGGCCTTGTACCACTGGGGCACGGCGGCACGCTTGAGGCGCCAGTTCTTGCCCGGGTGGCGGTAGGCCGGCGCCACGGCGCTGTACGTATCGCTGCCTGAATCGTAGGAAGAGGAGTCGTACGAGGAAGACGTGCCGTTGAGCGATGCCGTGGACTCGTTCCAGTCCTTCTCGAAATTGGCGGCCGAAGTGTGGATGGACTGCTCGACGTCACGCGCCGCGCCTTCCACCGTGTCCTTCATCTTGCGCAACTCGTCGAGTTCCATCGAACGGTTGACCTCGGCCTTCACATCGGAGACGTAGCGCTGGGCCTTGCCCAGCAGGGTACCGACGGTGCGCGCCACGCGCGGCAGCTTCTCGGGGCCGATGACCACGAGAGCCACGGCGCCGATCAGCGCCATCTTGGACAGACCGATATCAAACATGGAGGCTTGGCGTGCGGAGCATCAGCTCTTTTGCTTGGCTTCGACGTCGATGGTGGCCTTGTCGGTGGCTGTCTGGCCTGCAACCTGGCCAGGGGCAGCTGCGGGGGTGTCGGTGGAGGTCGAGCCGTCCTTCACACCGTCCTTGAAGCCCTTGACGGCGCCGCCAAGGTCGGAACCGATGTTCTTCAGCTTCTTGGTTCCGAACACCAGAACCACGATGGCCAGGACGATCAGCCAATGCCAGATGGAAAACGAGCCCATGAGAATCTCTCCTAAGAATTGCAGATCATTTTAGACGCCGGGCCATGGCGGCAGTTCGCAAGGCCCCACAAAAGCCGTTCGGCCGGCGCATGTACGCAGAAGTCGCAAGCAAGAGGCGGGCCATCTTGCGCGCTAGCCTGCGTCCAGCAAAGGCTTCAGCCCTTCAGCCAGGGGCGGGGGCCGCCCATGACATGGATGTGCAGATGGTGGACTTCCTGTCCGCCCTCGGTGCCGGTGTTGACCACCAGACGGAAACCGCCATCGGGATACGGATTGCAGCCTTGCTCGGCGGCCAGGCGGGGCGCCAGCACCATCATGCGGCCCAGCAGCGCAGCGTCGTCGGCCTGGACCTGGGCCATGGAGGGGATGTGCTTCTTGGGCACCATCAGAAAGTGGATGGGCGCGCCGGGATGGATGTCGTGGAAGGCGAAGACTTCATCGTCCTCATAGACCTTGCGGGAAGGGATCTCGCCTTTGATGATGCGGCAAAACAGGCAGTTCGGGTCGTGGTCGTGCATGGCGCTACGGGAGTCCTGGGAAGCTGGCGGTGGATCGAAAAATCAGGGTGAATTGTCGTTGATGTGCAGTGTCTGGCGCACGCCGATGTCGCTGCGGTGCTGCTGGAGCCAGTGCTGCCCCTGCTCGCGCCCCAGCTCGAACAGCTCGCGCACGAAACGCATGTCGGAGCGCGTCTTGGTCGAGGCGCCGTAGCCCTTGAGTACCGCGCCGCCGTCCACGCGGTGCAGCAGCACCTTTTTGTAGCGTGCCGGGTCCAGCTTGCCCTGCTCCAGCAGGCGTTTGACGAATTCGATGGCGCGCAGCTCGGACAGCAGGCCGGCGTTGAAGGTGACCTCGTTCATGCGGTCCATGATGTCGGCCGCCGTGTTGGGCAGGTCGGTGTGCTCGATGGGATTGATCTGCACCAGCAGGATGTCGCTGGACGCCGTGCCGTAGATCAGGGGATACAGGGCGGGATTGCCCGAGAAACCACCGTCCCAGTAAGGCTCGCCATCGATTTCCACGGCCTTGAACAGCTGGGGCAGGCAGGCCGAGGCCATGACCGCGTCGGCACTGAGCCTTCTGCCCGAAAAGATGCTTCCCCGGCCCGTGCGCACATTGGTGGCGCAGACAAAGACCTTGGGCACCACGCCCTCCACGGGCGGACGCGTCAGCGCCTCGAAATCCACGACCCGTTCGAGCAGCTTGCGCAGCGGGTTGATGTCCAGCGGGTTGGTCTGGTAGGGCGAGAAGAACTGGTTGAGCACGCCCATGAAGGGGCTGCCCGGCAATGGCGCGCCCCACATCAGGCTGCCCATGGTGCCCACGCCTTCCCACAGTTCGGTCAGCGAGGCGCGGGCCAATTGGGCGCCCAGCGCCTGGGCGGCCACAGGATCGCTTTCCTGGCGCGCGGCCTGGGCAAAGCCCTGTGCCAGGGCCACGGCATTCATGGCGCCGGCGCTGGTGCCGCTGATGCCGTCGAAGACAAGGCTGCCGTCTTCCAGCAGTGCGTCCAGCACGCCCCAGGTCAGGGCGCCGTGCGAGCCCCCGCCCTGCAGGGCGAGGTTGATCTTGCAGGTCGGGGTGGAGGACATGGCGGGCGGGCCGGCGGCTTCAGCGGTCCACGGCCTGGTTGCGGTTCATGGCGACCATGCCGCGCACGATGCGGTACAGGAACCAGATGGAGATCACCGTCCAGGCGATCCAGCCGGGCACGAAGAACAGCAGCCACAGCGGTGCCGTGACCAGGTACAGGATGCCGGCCCAGATCACGCTGCGGATGCGCCACGAGAAATGGTTGGCCATCCAGCTGCCTTCGGCGTCGCCGCGCTTGACCAGGTCGATGATCAGGGCGATCACCAGCAGCGCGATGCTGGGCTGGGCGCCGGGCACGACGGCGGCCACGGCCACCACCAGGTGCAGCAGGTAGCTGACCCAGCCCCAGGCCTTGAGGCCTTCGATGCGGGACTGGTCCAGGGCACGGACTTCGATGTAATCGTCATTCATGGCAGCGGTCCTTTCTCGTTCACATCACGTTCCTGGGCCTTGCGCAGCGCCTTTTCCTCGATGCCGCTGGTGCCTTCGCGGCGCTCCAGCTCGGCGACGACCTGGGCGGGCGTCAGGCCATAGTGGGCCAGGGCGATCATGCTATGGAACCACAGATCGGCCACTTCGTAGAGGATTTTGCCGGCGTCCCCGCCATGGTCTGCGTCCTTGGCGGCCATGACGACTTCGGTGGCCTCTTCGCCGATCTTCTTCAAAAAGGCATCCGGGCCCTTGTGCAGCAGGCGGGCGACGTAGCTTTTGTCGGGGTCGCCGCCGTTGGCGGGCTTGCGGCTTTCGATGACGGCGGCCAGGCGCGCCAGGGCGTCCTGCGAGGAAGTGCTTGTGGTGTCGTTCATGTTCGTGGAATTCATTTGTAGATCGATTCGGGGTCTTTCAAGACCGGATCGACGGCCTGCCACTGGCCATCGCGCAGCACGCTGTAGAAGCAGCTGTGGCGCCCCGTGTGGCAGGCAATGCCGGGCTCGTGGCCGGTCTGGGTGATCTTGAGCAGGACCACGTCGTTGTCGCAGTCGATGCGCACCTCGTGCACGGTCTGCACGTGGCCCGATTCCTCGCCCTTGAACCACAGCTTGTTGCGCGAGCGGCTGAAATAGACGGCGCGGCCCAGCTCGGCCGTCTTGGCCAGGGCCTCGCGGTTCATCCAGGCGAACATCAGCACGTCGCCCGTGTCCTTTTCCTGCGCGATCACGGGCACCAGGCCCTGCGCATCCCATTTGACTTGATCTAGCCAGTTCATTGCCTGCATTGTGAATATCCTGGGTTGGAATCCCTGTGACAGCATTGTCAGGAATTGCCTGGATTGAAAATACACCCCCTGAGTCGCTTCGCGCCTTCCCCCTCTCTCGCTGCGCGGGAGGGAGACGACAGCCTTGCTGCGGGGCGGCCCTTGCTCGCTGTCCCTGGTCCCTTGGGCCGCGCCGGTTTCATGGGTTGTGGGCGGCGCGAGCGCCATGGAAAACTGAAATGAAGGAGTCCGCCGACGCGCCGTATCAGAGGCGCACGGGCACGCCGCGCTCGGCCATGCGCTGCTTGGCCTGGCCCACGGTGAATTCGCCATAGTGGAAGATGCTGGCGGCCAGCACGGCGTCGGCGCCGCCCAGGGTCACGCCATCGGCCAGGTCGTCCAGCGAGCCCACGCCGCCGGAGGCGATCACGGGCACGGGCACGGCGTCGCTGACGGCGCGCGTGAGCTTCAGGTCGAACCCGGACTTGGTGCCGTCGCGGTCCATGCTGGTCAGCAGGATCTCGCCCGCGCCGCGGCGCGCCATTTCTGCGGCCCACTGCACGGCGTCCAGGCCGGTGTTCTTGCGTCCGCCGTGGCTGTAGACATCCCAGCCGGGGCCGGCGGCGCGGCCGTCGGTGCCGATGCGCTGCTCGTCTTCGGCGGTGCGGCGCTTGGCGTCGATGGCCACGACGATGCACTGCGCGCCGTACTTGTCGGAGGCGGCATTGATCACATCGGGATTGGCGATGGCGGCCGAGTTGAAGCTGGTCTTGTCGGCGCCCGCGTTGAGCAGGCGGCGCACGTCCTCGACGGTGCGCACGCCACCGCCCACGGTCAGCGGAATGAAGACCTGGCTGGCCACCGATTCGATGATGGGCAGGATCAGGTCTCGGCCATCGCTGGTGGCCGTGATGTCCAGGAAGGTCAGCTCGTCCGCGCCCTGGGCGTTGTAGCGCGCGGCGATCTCCACCGGGTCGCCCGCATCGCGCAGCTCCACGAAGTTCACGCCTTTGACGACGCGCCCTCCCGTGACGTCAAGACAGGGGATGATGCGTTTGGCAAGCATGGGCAGACTCGTGGCTAGGGCGTGAAACAAGGGCGAAAAGATACCACGCCCTCGGCGTCCGCAGGCGCTGCGGGGTTCAGCGCTTGAGACCTGCGGCCTGGCTTTGCCAGCGCCATGCGTCCTCGCACATGCGGTCCAGGTCCAGCATGGCCTTCCAGCCCAGCAGGCGCTCGGCCTCGGCGGGGTCGGCCCAGCACTGGGCCACGTCGCCGGGGCGGCGCGCCACGATCTGGTAGGGCACGGGGCGGCCGCTGGCGCGCTCGAAGGCCTTGACCATCTCCAGCACCGAGACCGGGCGCCCCGTGCCCAGGTTCACGGTCAGCAGGCCTTGCTGTTTACGCAGATGGCGCAGCGCCGCCAGGTGGCCGCGCGCCAGGTCGGTGACGTGGATGTAGTCACGCACGCCCGTGCCGTCCGGCGTGGCGTAGTCATCCCCATAGACACTGAGCTGCTGGCGCTGGCCGATGGCGACCTGCGACACATAGGGCATGAGGTTGTTGGGGATGTCGCGTGGGTCCTCGCCGATCAGGCCGCTTTCATGGGCGCCCACGGGATTGAAGTAGCGCAGCCGTGCCAGGCGCCACTGGCCGGGCTCGGCGCGGTCCAGGTCGGCCAGCATTTCCTCGATCCACAGCTTGCTGCGGCCGTAGGGGTTGGTGGCAGACAGCGGGAAATCCTCGCGGATCGGCAGGCTGGCCGGGTCGCCGTAGACCGTGGCCGAGGAGGAGAACACCAGGCTGTGCACGCCCGCCGCCTGCATGGCCTGCAGCAGGGCGACCGTGCCGCCCACGTTGTGTTCGTAGTAGCGCAGTGGCTGGGCCACGGATTCGCCCACGGCCTTGAGTGCGGCGAAGTGGATCACCTCGCGGATGGAGTGCTCGGCAAACAGCCGGTCCAGCGCGGCGCGGTCGCGCACATCGCCTTCCACGCACAGTGGGCGCCGGCCCGTGATGCGTTCCATGCGGGCTAGCACGTCGGCGCTGCTGTTGCTGAAGTTGTCGTAGATCAGGTAGGGCTCGCCTGCGGCGGCCAACTCCACGCAGGTGTGGGAGCCGATGAAGCCGGCGCCGCCTGTGACCAGGATCATGAATACCTCTCATTGGTGATTTTTTGGCGTGCCTAGTATCGCAATAACCCAGCTTCTCCCCGGGTTCAAGTGGGCTGAGCACAAAAGTAGGGAGAAAACACATTTGTAGACAAACAACGTTATGCTCGGCCCGCTTTTCGTCGGATTGACGATAGCTTTCATCAAATTGTTAAGAAATTTGATGCATAAAAACTATGAATTGATGGGGCATCACCACGCCCTGAGGAGAAGGCCATGAACGGTTTCCTGCGAAGCTGCCTGGTCTGCTGGGGGTTGCTGTGCGGCTGGGTGGTGCAGGCTGCCGAACCCGCGGTGGCTGTCTATTACGGGAACAAGGCATCGCTCAGTGAATTGAGCCTCTACGACATTGCCGTCGTGGAGCCGGGCCATGGCTATGACCCGGTCCGGTTCCGCAAGCAGGCCCCGGGCAGCGAGCTGTATGCCTACGCTTCCGTGGCCGAGGTGCTGCCCGAGCGCGCCTACTTCGGCAAGATTCCCGAGGCCTGGAAGATGGCGCGCAACGGCGCCTGGCAGTCCATCGTCCTGGACCAGACACCCGCGCAGTGGCCCGCCTTCTTTGCCGACGAGGTGATCGCGCCGCTGTGGAAGCAGGGCTTTCGCGGCTTCTTCCTGGACACGCTGGACTCCTACCGCCTGGCCGCGAATTTCGACGAAAAGGCCCAGCAGGACGGTCTGGTGCGCGTCATCGAGACGCTGCACCAGCGCTATCCCGGCATCCGCCTGATCCTGAACCGGGGCTTCGAGATCGTGCCGCGCGTGAGGGACAAGGTACAGATGGTGGCGGCCGAGTCGCTGTTGCGGGGCTGGGATGCCAGCCTCAAGCGCTATGTGAACGTGCCCGAGAAAGACCGCGAATGGCTGCTGCAGCAACTGCAGACCATCCGCGAGCGCGACCGCCTGCCGGTGCTGTCCATCGACTACGTGGCCCCGCATGACCGCGACGCCACGCGCGAGACCGCCCGCCGCATTGCGCAGCTGGGCATCATCCCCTGGGTTTCCGATGCCGGGCTGCAGACCCTGGGCATAGGCCAGGTGGAGGCGGTGGCGCGCAGGGTGTTGATTCTCTACAACGGTGCCGACTATCCGTCCATCAACGGCGCATCGGCGCACCGCTTCCTGGAAATGCCCCTGAACTACATGGGCTACGTCGCCGACTACGCCGATGTGCGCGAGCCCCTGCCCGAAGGCGTGTCGCGCGACCGCTATGCCGGCGTGGTGAGCTGGTTCGGCGGCGCGGTGCCCGAGATGCGGGCCAAAAGCGTGCGGCAGTGGCTGGCCAACCAGGTGCAGCAGGGCATGCCGCTGCTGGTGCTCAATACGCTGGGCCTGTCCCAGGACCGCACCATGTCGGCCGCCCTGGGCACGCGCAGCACGGAAGCGGCACCCCTGTTCCCGCTGCGGCGCGCCGAAAAGGCGCCGGTCATGGGTTTCGAGATACAGCCGGCCGAGCCAGCGCACGATTACGAGGGCTGGGAGTTCACGCCGCAGATGGCCAGGGGCAGCCGCGAGTTGCTGTCCTTCGACGACAAGCGGGGGCGCCGCTTCGTGTCGGCCGCCATCACGCCCTGGGGCGGCTTTGCACTCATGCCCTATGTGGTGGTGGGCATGCCGGGCACCGACCAGTCGCGCTGGGTGATCGACCCCTTCGCGCTGTTGCGCGAGGCGCTGCGCCTGCAGGACTTTCCGGTGCCCGACGTCACCACCGAGAACGGCCGCCGCCTGCTGCTGGCCCATGTGGACGGGGACGGCTTTCCTTCCAAGGCCGAGCTGCCGGGCACGCCCTTCGCCGGCGAGGTGCTGCGCCGCGAGATCCTGGAGCGCTACAGGATTCCGCACACCATCTCGGTCATCGAGGCCGAAGTCTCGCCGCAGGGCCTGTATCCGCAGTGGGCCGACCAGCTGGAGGGCATTGCCAAGCGCATCTTCGCCATGCCCCATGTCGAGATCGCCAGCCATTCCTATTCCCATCCCTTCTTCTGGGAGCCCGGGGCAGCGCCCGACGGGGATGACAGCAAGGAGGTGAACCTCAACCTCCACATCCCCGGCTACCAGATGGACATGAACCGGGAGATCAATGGCTCGGTCGACTACATCCGCAAGCGCCTGGCGCCGCCCGGCAAGCCGGTGGACGTGTTCTTGTGGACCGGCAACACGGCGCCCAGCGCCGAGGCCCTGGCCATCTCCGACGCGGCGGGACTGCTCAACATGAATGGCGGCGACACGGCCATCACGCGCAGCAATCCCTCGCTGACGGAGGTGCGCAGCTGGGGCCTGCGCAAGGGCGGCCATCTGCAGATCTATGCGCCCGTCACCAACGAGAACATCTACACCAACCTCTGGCACGGGCCGTTCTACGGCTTCGAGCGCGTCATCGAAACCTTCGAGATGACCGACGCGCCCCGGCGCATGAAGGCCGTGGACATCTACTACCACTCCTACTCCGCCAGCAAGCAGGCCAGCATCAAGGCCCTGCACAAGGTCTACCAGTGGGCGCTGGCGCAGCGGCTGAACCCGGTCTACAGCTCCGAGTACATCCGCAAGGTGCAGGATTTCTACGAATTCGCCATCGGCCGCGACGCGCAGGGCTGGCGTCTGCGGGGCCCGGGCCAGTTGCGCACGCTGCGCATGCCGCCCGGCATGGCCCTGCCTTCAATGGCTGCCAGCCGCGGCATCGCCGGCTATGCCAAGGGCACGGACGGCAACTACCTTCACCTGGCCGGCGGCGCCGGATACCTGGTGCAGCAGGATGCCGCAGGCGCGGCCGCCTCCGCGGCGCGCCCCTATCTGGTGGATGCCAATGCCCGGCTCACGCAATGGCTGCCCCAGGCCGATGGCGGCGTGCGCTTGACCCTGCAGGGCCATGTGCCGCTGGAGCTGCGCATGCACCTGCCGTCCGGCTGTGCGCTGAGTTCCCTGAACGCCGCCAATCCCCTCATTGCCGTGGCGGGTGCCGATACGGGCAGCTCCAACCTCCGTTCCTTCAGAAGTACCCATCACAGTGTTGAACTCCAAGCGCAATGCCGGGGGCTCTGAGCGCCCCGTCACGGTTCCCTTCTGGCTGATCGTGCTGCTGGCGGTACTGATCGGCGGTGCCCTGTGGATGCTGTTTCCCAAGCAGGATCTGGAGCGCCGGCTCTCCGTCACCGGAGATGATTCCGAGCTGTCCTACAACTACCTGAGCAACCTGCTCAAGAGCGACCCGGGCAATGAAAACCTGCGCGCCCTGCTCAAGGCCAAGGAGGAGCGCCTGAAAGCCATCAAGCTGGCGCGCGAAGAGGCAGCCAAGCAGGCGCTGCCCAGCGCCGCCGTCCAGGCCTGGGAGCGCTGGCAGGCCGCCTACCAGAACTATCTGGAGGCGCAAAAGCAGGACCATCGCGCCGGAGGGCAGGCCGATGCCCTGGGGCTCCAGGTGATGCAGGCGCTCAAGGAGGTCCCGCTGGCGGGTCTGACCCAGGAGCAGGCGCTGTACCTGGCTTCTTCGGCGCTGGTACTCAAGGACGCACCGCTGGCCCTGGGCATCTACGACGATGTGGCCGCCCGCCAGGGCGATCCCGCGCGCAAGGCGCAGGTCTATGAGTCCGCAGCGCGGCAGGCGCTGGGCATGTCGCTGTACGAGGAATCGGCCCGGCTGCTGCGCCAGGCCAGTGCCACGACCGACGATGTCCCGCAGTCGCGCGCCTACCTCTGGCAGGCCCTGCAGGTGCTGCAGTCCGGCAACCGTGCCAGCGAAGCGCTGGCGCTGGCGCGCCAGCAGGAAGAACTGTTGGGCAGCGACCCGGAAACGCTGCGAAGGCTCATCGGCCTGGCGCGCGCGGCCGGCAACCGGGCTGAGGCCGAGCGCTATGCCAAGCGGCTGCTGCAGCTGTCCCTGCTGCAGCAATGGCAGGTGCAGGTGGCAGGCGCTTCGGGAGCAGGCCCAGCCGTAGCGTCCGCAGTGGCCGACGACGGCGCCTGGGCACTGCAGCCCGTGGCCTGGACCGCCCCGGGCTGGCGCATGCTGCGCACGGCCGACCCCGCACGCAAGCCGCCGCCGGGCCTGCCATTTGACGACAAGACCTACCAGCTGGGCTACGAGGTGTTCCTCGAAAACCGCAACCTGGAAGATGCCTGGCGCGTGGCCACGGCTGCGGTGCGCCAGGCGCCGCAGGACATGGCCTGGCGCGAGCGCCTGGCCCAGGTGTCCGAATGGATGGGGCAGCAGCAGCAGGCCCTGGACAACTGGCTGGTCATTGCGCAGAACACGGGCCGTGAAGATGCCTGGAAGACGGTGATGCGCCTGGCGCCGGGCCTGTTCGACGACCGCGCCCTGATTGCCGGCCTGCGCCACCAGTTGAGCCGCCGTCCCCAGGATGCCGCGCTGCTGCAGGCGCTGGTCCAGGCCTATGAGCGCCAGGCCGAGCCGGGCGCGGCCATCGACTATCTGCAAAAGCACGGCAGCACGCCGCAGTCGCAGATTCTGCTGGCCCAGCTGGCCGAGCGCGCAGGCCGTTCGCCGCTGGCGCTGCAGGCATGGAAGCGCGTGCTCAGCGATCCCGAGCAGCGCACGCCGTCCCATGTCATGCCCGCCGCCGTGCTCGCGCTGCTGCAGGGCGAGCCGGCGCTGGGCCTGCGCTGGCTGGAAGACGCACAGACGCGCGTTCCGGCCGGCATGCAGGACGAAGGCGAGTACTGGCGCCTGCTGGGCGACCTGGCCCAGGACCAGCGCCAGGAGGCGCTGACGCTCAAGGCCTACCGCCGCCTGCTGCAGACGCCGCACGCCGGCATCAGCGACTACGACGAAGTGATCCGCCTGCTGCAGCGCACCGACCGGCGCGAGGCGGCCCAGATGTCCCTGCATGCCTGGGAGCAGTTCCAGGACGTGCGCCATCTGACACAGGCCTTCTACCTGCTGGAGGACCAGGAGGACTGGACGCAGATCGGCCGCCAGGTCGAGCGCATCATGGCCGACCCGGCCTTGCTCAAGCGCCTGATGGGCCAGCCCACCTTCTTCCAGATCCTGGGCGCCTACTACCAGCGCACTGCGCAGCCGAAAAAGGCCATGGAAGCCTTCGAGAAGGGCCTGGCGCTGGACCCCGGCTCCACGCCGCTGCGCCAGGGCCTGATGTGGCTGCTGATCGACACGCAGAACGCGGCGGCCCTCAAGCTGCTGCTGGCGGCGGCCGAGCCCGTGTGGGCACGTGATGCCGACATGCACGGCGCCCTGGCGGCGGCCTACATGACGCTGTCGCGCCCGGCCGTTGCGCTGGAGCGGTATCTGAAGCCGCACCGCACGGAGCATGCCGACGACTTCCTGTGGATGATGCAGTACGCGGATGCGCTGGAGCAGAACCAGCAGGCGGACCAGGCCTGGAACCTGAGGCAGCAGCTGTGGCAGCGCGAGAAGGCGCGCACGCGTGCGCAGCAGGGCCCTTCGGCCGATGCGGCCCGCCGCTGGCTGACCGCCGAGGGCCTGGACGAGGTCCAGCGCCAGGCACGCAGCCGGCTCATGCTCTTTCATACCCAGGGCGATGCCGAATTCGCCCTGATGCGCGAGCTGCTGCGCATGGACCTGGAAGGCGGGCGCCGCGAGCATTCTGCTGCTGCGGCCGAGCTGGCCATCGCCTGGCTGCAGGAGCGTGGCGAATACCAGGCCGAGCGCGGCTACCTTTGGCAGCAGTACGCGCGCAGCCGCAGCAAGAGTGCCAGCGCACCGCTGTGGGCCGAGATCACGGTGGCCCTGGCGGAAAAGGATGTGGCCCAGGCCGGGCAGCTGCTGCAGCGCCATGACGAGGCACTGCCGCGCTACGACCGCATCAACGCGGCGGCCATGGTGGGCGATGTGCGGCTGGCGCAGACCGCGGGCTTCGAGAGCATGGCCTACCAGCCCGACGACGATCCCCTGCACCTGGGGCTGACCGAGCAGTTGCTGGCCTTCAGCGACTACGGCGGCCTGCAGTTGCGCAATCGCCGCATGGACGCCATCGACGAGCAGGTCTCGCGGCTGCGCTGGCATGTGGGTCTCAACCCCCGCTGGGCGCTGGACCTGGATGCCGAGGACGTGCGCCGCACGGTCAACAAAAGCACCCTGGTGCGCGGACCCTCCCAGGAGCGGGGCATCGGCCTGCGCCTGACGCGCAAGACGCAGTCGGCCTCCAGCGAGTTCATGCTGGGCCGGCGCGAAAGCCTGGAGAGCTACACGCCGATGCAGTTCACGCAGACCTACAACGTGGACAGCCGCTGGAGCCTGCAGGCATCGCTGGGCCGGCACCTGGCCACGCAGGAAACGCTGGCCATGCGCATGGGCGGCATGAAGGACCGCGTGTCGCTGGGCAGCAGCTACCAGCTCTCGCGCCTGGACCAGATCACGCTGGAGCTGGCATCGGAGCGCTACCGCGTGCAAAGCGGCGCCCGCGTGGGCTCCGGCAACCATGCGATGCTGCAATACCTGCACACCTATCGCAGCGAGGCACCCACCCTGCAGTTCGGCGCCTTCACCTCCTGGCACCGCTACAGCCGCACCGACCCGGCGCTGCTGCAGGGCAGGGATGCGGCCATCCTGGGCTACCTGCCTGCGTTCAACGATCCCACCATCGACTATCTGTTGCCGCGCAGCTTCCGCTTCTCGGGCCTGCAGATGATGTTCAACACGGGCTACGAGCAGCAATACACGCGCGCGCTGCGGCCCTATGCCAGCCTGGCCCTGACGCACCACAGCATCAACGGCGCGGGCTACGAGCTGGGCATGGGCCTGGCCACCAGCCTGTTCGGCGCGGACCACCTCGCGCTGGGCCTGAACCTGTCCAAGTCGGGCATCAACACCGTGGGCAATACCCGCGAGCTGTTGCTCACCTACCGCCTCCACTACTGATCCGAAGACTTCAAGGAGCCTTTCCATGACACACCGCACTTCTTTTGCCTCCCGCCTTCGCGTGCTCACGGGTATGGCCCTTGTCGGCCTGCTGTCTGCCTGCTCGACCATCGACCGGGGCACGGCGCCCGCGCTGGAGACGAACGCCAGCTGGGCCGTGCTGCCCTTCGAGAACCACACCGAGACACCCATGGCCGGCAACCGCGCCGCCGCCATCGCCACGGCGCTGATCAATGCGCGCGGCGTGGGCCAGGTCAAGCGCTACACGGGCGATGCGCTGCAGGAGACGCTGTTCGACGGCCGCGACGCCAAGCGCCGCGAGGACGCCCTGGCCTGGGCGCGCGGCGAAGGCGTGCGCTATGCGCTGACGGGCGCGGTGGACGAATGGCGCTACAAGGTCGGAGTGGATGGCGAACCGGCCGTGGGCGTGACGCTGGAGATCGTGGACGTGGGCACCGGCGCCACCGTGTGGAGCGGCGCGGGCGCGCAAAGCGGCTGGAGCCGCGAGGCCCTGGCCGCCGTGGGCCAGAAGCTGATCCGCAATCTGCTGGGCACGGGCCTGGCCAACGCCCGATAAGCGCATCGAGGAACGATTTTCCATGCCAGACCAAGCCACCACGCCCAAGGCGGCACCGCATCCCGATGCACCGCGCCGAGCCGGCATTGCCGCGGAATTCAGGGGTTCGCCCCTGGGCCTGCTTGTGCAGACAAGCGCCAAGCCCTGGGTGGTGGTGGGAGAGACGCTGCTTTTGCCGTTGCTGGCCCTGTTGGTCGGCATGTGGGCCAACCCCGCCAACCCCCTGTGGGTGGAGGCGGAGTTTCCCTGGGCCTGGCTGGCGCCCGTGGTCGTGGCCCTGCGCTACGGGCCCGTTGCCGGCCTGTCGGCGTCCGGTGTGCTGCTGCTGGCATGGCTGGGCGTCAACCAGCGGGATCTGTCGCTGTTTCCCGAACAGTATTTCCTGGGCGGCCTGATCCTGGTCATGGTCGTGGGCGAGATCTCCAGCCTGTGGCGCGCGCGCATACGCCGTGCGCGCACGGCGCAGAACTACATGGACCAGCGCACCGAGCAGCTGATCCGCCAGCACTACCTGCTGCGCCTTTCGCATGACCGCCTCGAGCAGGAGCTCATAGGGCGTCCCGTGTCCATGCGCGACGCCATCAACGTGCTCAGCGGCCTCAGCGGCGCCGAGGGCGATGCGCAAAGCCTGCTCAACCTGCTGGCGCGCTTCAGCCAGATCAGCGTGGCCAGCCTGGTGCCCGTGCGCAACGATGTGCTGGACCCCACGCCCATTGCCCAGCTGGGCGGCGAGCGGCCCATCCATGTCCATGACCCGCTGGTGCGCCAGGCGCTGGACAGCCATGTGCTGTGCCATATCTCGCAAAGCATGGCGCAAGGCCAGCAGACGCAGTACATCGTCGTGGCGCCCATGCTGGACCTGGAGGGCGAGATCTACGGCCTGCTGCTGGTCGAGGAAATGCCTTTCTTCGCACTGCAGGAAGAAGCGCTGCAGACCATCAACCTGCTGCTGGGCTACTACACCGACAGCGTGGCCGCCAACAGCCTGGCCGCACCGCTGCTGCAGGCCTATCCCGACTGCCCGCCGCACTTCGCCTTCGAGGTGCAGCGCATGGAGCATGTGAACCGCAGCGCGCGCCTGAGCAGCGTGGTGGTGGCGCTGGAGCTGTCGCCATCGGCCGTCCAGGCGCAGATGGCCCAGCAGATCATGCGGCTGGAGCGCATGCTGGACCGCTCCTGGCTGCAGGAGCGCGATGGCCGGCAGCTGCTGGCCATCTTCATGCCGCTGGGCACCAACGCCACGGCCGAGGGCTACCTGAACCGCATCGAGGCCTGGCTGGCCCAGCGCGGCGTGGCCTCGCTGGCCGATGCGGGCATCTTCCCGCGCACCATCTTGCTGGACCGCTGCTCGGCCATCAGCGTGCTGGAGCGGCTGCACCAGATGGGGCAGGGCCATGCTTAACCTCAAGCTGGCCCTGGGCGCGCTGGCCGCGGAAATCGCCTCCTGGAGCAGCCTGTGGCTGCTGCGCAGCCAGTCGGATGCCGCCCTGCTGGGCTATCTCATGGCCCATGGATTGGCCAGCGGCCTGCTGGCGCTGTGCCTGGCGCCGTTCCTGGCCACCTCGGCCAGGTCGGTGCGCCAGCGCCTGGCCCTGGTGGCGCTGATGGGGCTGTTTGCCTATGCCGTGCCGGGGGCCGGCATCCTGGGCGCCGTCGTGGCCACCATTGCGCTGCACACGCAGCGCGGTCCGCGCGGTGGCCAGCGCTTTCCGGTGATGCCCCTGCCCGATTTCGACCCGCACCAGCAGTCCGGAACCAGCCGCCGCCAGGCGGGCCTGCAGTCCTTCCTGGCCAATCCCAATGTGCCCGTCGCCTCGCGCATGCGGGCCATGGTGGCGCTGGGCAGCGTGCCGGGGCGCATTGCCTCGCCCATGCTGCGCACGGCGCTGGGCGATTCCAGCGAGGACCTGCGCCTGCTGGCCTACAGCATGCTGGACGCCAAGGAGCGCGAGATCAGCAAGACCATCCACCAGGAGCTTCAGCTGTTCGAGCATGCCCGCCAGTCCGAGGGCGATGCGCCCTGCGGGCCGCGCGGCCTGCAGGCGGCTCGGGCGCTCACCGACCTGTACGCGGAGCTGGTCTACCAGGGCGTGGCGCAGGGCGATGTGCGTGACCACGCCATCCAGCAATCCCTGCACTACTGCGACCTGGTGCTGGCCCAGCGGCCCGACAACGCGCTGCTGCTGTTGCGCCGTGGCCGGCTGTTGCATCTGCAGGGCAGGCAGGTGGAGTCGCTGGCCTGCTACGAGCGCTCGCTGGCGCTGGGCATGGAGCCCGCGCGCGTCGTGCCCTACCAGGCCGAGCTGCTGTTCGAGCGGCGCGAGTTCGCCAAGGCGCAGGCGCTGATGCGATCGCTGGACATCGAGCATGCCCTGCCGCGCCTGAAGCCCAGCATCCGCTACTGGAGTGCCTCATGAGCCGTGCGAGCCAGTTCCCCACGGCGGCCAGTGCGGACATCGCGCTGTTGCTGGAGGGCACGTTTCCCTATGTCAGCGGCGGCGTGTCCAGCTGGGTCAACCAGATCCTGCAGGCCTATCCCGAGCACCGTTTCGCCATCGTCTTCCTGGGAAGCCGGCGCGAGGACTATGGCGATTTCCGCTACGCGCTGCCGCCCAACGTGGTGCACTTCGAGCAGCATTTCCTCTTTGACGCCCTGCACTCCAACATCCAGCCCGCGCCCTCGCGCGGCCATCCCGAAGCCCTGGCCAAGGCCCGGGAGTTCCTGCAAGCGCTGGAGGCGCATGACGGCACTGCCGAAAGCCGGGCCAAGGTGCTGGCGGCCATGCGCTCGATTGCGCTGGAACTGCAGCCCGGCGGCAGCCTGCCGCTGGAGGATTTCCTGCACAGCGAATTCGCCTGGGACCTGATCCGCGACAGCTACCGGCGCCACTGCACCGATCCATCGTTCGTGGACTTCTTCTGGACCGTGCGCATCATGCTGCAGCCGCTGTGGCTGATGGCGCGCATCGCCCACGGGCTGATTCCGGTGCGCGTGCTGCATACGGTCTCCACGGGCTATGCGGGGTTTCTGGGGGGGCTGCTGCACCATTCGCGCGGCCTGCCGCTGGTGCTGTCCGAGCATGGCATCTATACCAAGGAGCGGCAGATCGACCTGCTGCAGAGCACCTGGATCCGCGACAACCGCAACATCTTCCAGCGCGACCCCATGGAGGTGTCGTTCTTCCGGCAGATGTGGATACGGTTTTTCGACTGGATGGGGCGCTTTTGCTATGGCGCGGCCGATCCCATCATTGCGCTGTACGAGAACAACCGCCTGCGCCAGGTGGCCGATGGCGCGGCGGCAGAGCGCACGGTCAGCATTCCCAACGGCATCCGCATAGAGCGCTTTGCGCCGCTGCGCACCCAGCGGCCGGCCGAGACGCCGCCCGTGCTGTGCCTGATCGGCCGCGTGGTGCCCATCAAGGACATCAAGACCTTCATCCGCGCCATGCGCCGCGTGGTCAACCGGATGCCCCAGGCCCAGGCCTGGGTGGCCGGCCCCACGGCCGAAGACCCGGCCTATGCCGATGAATGCCAGAACCTCGTGGACAGCCTGGGCCTGCAGGCCAACGTACGCTTTCTGGGCATGCAGAAGGTGGAGGAGTTGCTGCCCAAGGTGGGCGTGGTCGTGCTGTCGTCCATCAGCGAGGCGCTGCCCCTGGTGATTCTCGAAGCACAGGCCGCCGGCGTGCCCGTGGTCAGCACCGACGTGGGCTCGTGCCGCCAGCTCATCGACGGGCTGGGGCCCGAGGACCAGGCCCTGGGCTCGTGCGGGCGCGTGGTCGGCATTGCCAACCCCGAGGCACTGGCCGATGCCTGCCTGGAGCTGCTGGCATCGCCCGGGCAATGGCAGGCCGCCAGCGCGGCCGGGATTGCGCGCGTGGAGCGCTACTACTCCGACCGGCTGCTGTTCGAGCGCTACAGGCAGGTCTATGACAGGGCGCTGCAACAGTCCGAGGAAAAACACTGATGGCCGGCATTGGATTCGAACTGCGCCACCTGCTGCGCAAGAACACGCTGACCAGCGTGCTCCAGGCCTACGCCTATGCGGGCGTGATCGGCTCGGGGCCGTGGGTGTTCTCCATCATCGGCATCCTGCTGGTGGGGGTGTTCAGCGTCAGCGTGGTGGCGCCGCCGCTGCTGGTCACGCAGTTCCAGACCTCGGTCACCTACCTGGTGGCCAGCAGCCTGATCCTGACCGGGGCGGCGCAGCTGGCATTCACGCGCTTTGTCTCGGACCAGCTGTTCCTCAAGAAGGACGAGAGCATCCTGCCCAACCTGCATGGCCTGCTGCTGGTCGTGGTGGCCACTGCCAGCGCGCTGGGCACGCTGGCGCTGTTCGTGGTGCTGCCGGGCCAGGGCCTGCTGTACCGCGTGCTGATGCTGGCGGGCTTCACGCTGATGTGCGTGGTCTGGGTCATGACCGTGCTGCTGTCGGGCCTCAAGCACTACCGGGCCATTGCCGGGCTGTTCGGTGCCACCTACCTGCTCATCGTGCTGCTGGCGCTGCCGCTGCGCTACTGGGGGCTGGAAGGGCTGCTGGCCAGCTTCGTGATCGGCCACGTGCTGCTGCTGGCCGGCATGTGGCTGATCGTGCTGCGCAGCTTTCCGCTGCAAAAGCGCTGGATCGCCTTCGACTTCACGCAGCGCTCGCTGATCTTTCCGGCGCTGATCGCCATCGGCGTGCTCTACAACCTGGGCATCTGGATCGACAAGTTCATGTTCTGGTACTACCCGCCGACCTCGCAGCAGATCATCGGCGGGCTCAGGGCCTCGCTGATCTACGACCTGCCGGTGTTCCTGTCCTACCTGTCCATCATCCCGGGCATGGCGGTCTTTCTGGTGCGCATCGAGACCGACTTCGTCGAGTACTACGACAAGTTCTTCGATGCCGTGCGCGGCGGCGGATCGCTCGAGTACATCGAGTCCATGCGCAACGAAATGGTCTACGCCATCCAGGCGGGCCTGGGCGAGATCGCCAAGGTGCAGACGCTGGCCGTCCTCGTCACCCTGGTGGCCGGGCCGGCCATCCTGCAGTTGCTGGGCATCTCCCAGCTGTACCTGCCGCTGCTGCATGTGCAGGTGGTCGGCGCCGGGCTGCAGGTGGGCGTGATGGCCGTGCTCAACGTGTTCTTCTATCTGGACGAGCGGCGCATCGTCTTCATGCTGTGCCTGCTGCTGGTGGTGCTGAACATCGCCTTCACGGGCATTTCGCTGGCGCTGGGCGCCGCGTTCTATGGCTACGGCTTTTGCCTGGCCATGCTGGTGACGCTGTGCGTGGGCCTGTTCATGCTCTCGCGCGAACTCAACCGGCTCGAGTACAAGACCTTCATGCTGCAGTGACCGGCAGGCATCTCTCGCCCTTTGCCGATTTGCACGGTCTTGATCCAGCGTGTTGGCGGGGGGCGCCGGTCTGCGCGACAATACGGGATTCGGCGCCGGCACCCAACCGAGACAAAGGTTCCGCCAAGGAACCATTCATTACAACGATTGCGCACCTTGCGTGCAGCGGCCGCCGCCTTTCGCTTTTTCCACTCCAAAGCTTTAAGCCATGAAAAAACGCACCCTCTTGGCCATGGTGGCCCTGTCTGCACTGCTGGCAGCCTGCGGCAAGAACGAGTCCGCATCGACCGCCGCCGCGCCGGTTGCCGCCCCCGTGCCGGCAGCCATGACCAAGTTGGTGATCGGCCTGGACGACAACTTCCCGCCCATGGGCTTTCGTGACGACAAGAACGAGATCGTCGGCTTCGACATCGACATGGCGCGTGAAGCCGCCAAGCGCATGAACGTGGAGGTGGACTTCAAGCCCATCGACTGGAGCGCCAAGGAGGCAGAGCTGGTCGGCAAGCGCGTCGACGCGCTGTGGAACGGCCTGACCATCACCGAAGAGCGCAAGAAGAACATCGCCTTCACCGCGCCCTACATGGAGAACCACCAGATCATCATCGTGCGCGCCGACTCCGACATCAAGGACAAGGCCGGCCTGGCCGGCAAGGTCGTGGGTGCGCAGGATGGCAGCTCGGCCGTGGACGCCATCAAGAAGGACGCCGCCGTGGCCGCCAGCTTCAAGGACCTGAAGACCTTCGGCGACAACATCACCGCGCTGATGGACCTGTCGGCCGGTCGCCTGGACGCCGTCGTGGTCGACGAGGTCGTGGGCCGCTTCCACGTGGCCAAGAAGGCTGGCGAGTACCTGGTGCTCGAGGACAACTTCGGCACCGAGGACTACGGCGTGGGCCTGCGCAAGGAAGACACCGAAGTTCTGGGCAAGCTTGAAGCCGCGCTGGCCGAGATGAAGAAGGACGGCAAGGCCGCCGAAATCGCCTCCAAGTGGTTCGGCAAGGACATCATCAAGTAAATCCGGCACACCATGCGACCGGCAAGGCCAGCCTGGCATTGCCGGTCTTTTGCGTTCTGGGACGCACGCGCCCGTGGCTGCCCGGATCCTGCCGATGCCGGCGGGGCCGCGCACCGCACTGAGGCCATTCGATGGAATATGTAATCTCGCTCATGGGGCCGCTGTCCGCCGGCGCCCTGGTCACCCTCAAGCTCTTCGTCATCACCCTGGCGCTGTCCATTCCCCTGGGACTGTCGCTGGCGCTGATGCGCATCTCCCGCTTTCCCGCCCTGAGCCGGCTGGTCGGCGGCTACATCTGGCTGATGCGCGGCACGCCGCTGATGCTGCAGATGCTGTTCATCTACTTCGCGCTGCCCTTCGTGCCCGTGATCGGCGTGCGCCTGCCCGATTTCCCGGCCGCCGTCGTCGCCTTCGCGCTGAACTACGCCGCCTACTTCGCCGAAATCTTCCGCGCGGGCATCCAGTCCGTGGACCGCGGCCAGTACGAGGGCGCCAAGGTGCTGGGCATGAGCTACGGCCAGACCATGCGCCGCATCATCCTGCCGCAGATGTGGGCGCGCATCATCCCGCCCGTGAGCAACGAGACCATCACCCTGGTCAAGGACACCTCGCTGATCTACGTGCTGGCCCTGAACGATCTGCTGCGCGCGGCGCGCGGCATCGTGCAGCGCGATTTCACCATCACGCCCTTCGTGGTGGCCGCAGGCTTCTATCTGGTCATGACTCTCGTGTTGACCTGGATCTTCCAATACCTAGAAAAACGCCATGCAAAGTATGACGCGTGAAACGCGACACCCCCTGAGTCGCTTCGCGCCTTCCCCCTCTCTCGCTACGCGGGAGGGGGACGACACCCTCGGTACGGGGCGGCCCTTCCTCGGTGTCCCATGCCTGGGTTGCGCCCCTTTCGTCGGCATTGAACATGGGCAACTGACATGAATACCGAAACAATGATCAGTGCGCAGAACATCTGCAAGGGCTTTGGCGGCGTGCCGGTGCTGCGCGGCGTTTCGCTGGAGCTGGCGCGTGGCGAGGTGGTGGCCATCATCGGTCCCTCGGGATCGGGCAAGAGCACCTTTTTGCGCTGCCTCAACCACCTGGAAACCATTGACAGCGGCCGTGTCGCCGTCGAGGGCGAGGTGCTAGTGGACAGCGGCGCGGACGGCCGTGCCCACTACGTGCCCGAGGCGCAGATCCGCCAGATCGGCCGCAAGATGGGCATGGTGTTCCAGTCCTTCAACCTGTTCCCGCACCTCACGGTGCTGGAGAACGTCATCGAGGCGCCCATCATCGTCAAGGGCCTCAGGCGCGAGCAGATCGTGCCCAAGGCCGAGGCGCTGCTGCACAAGGTGGGCCTGCTGGAAAAGCGCGATGCCTATCCCAACCGTCTGTCGGGCGGGCAAAAGCAGCGCGTGGCCATTGCCCGGGCCCTGGCCATGGAGCCCGACATCCTGCTGTTCGACGAGCCCACCTCCGCGCTGGACCCCGAGCTGACCGGCGAGGTGCTGCGCACCATGCGCGAGCTGGCGCAGGAGCACATGACCATGCTGGTCGTGACCCACGAGATGGGCTTTGCCCGTGAAGTGGCCAATCGCGTGATCTTCATGGACAAGGGGGAGATCGTCGAGCAAGGCCCTGCGGAAGCATTCTTTGCGGCGCCGCGGCACACACGGACCCAGGCATTCCTGCAGAACATGTTGTAAAAAAACATCTGTCCAGTCCGGATTTTCCCCAGGTCCAGAGAGCGTGCAACGCTTGTGTAGCAAGCAAAGCATGCTCTTTTTTTTATGGCGGTTTCTGCCATGACTTTTTGAGAAACATACACGGATGTATGTTTATCTCGGGCGGTGGTGAGCAAGCAGCGGCACCTGTCTGCACAATAGCGGGCTTGCCTGCGAACATTTATCGACCGCACCACAGCATGATCCCAACCGCCTCTTTCGTGGAGTTGCGCAACGTCACCTTCGGCTATGGCGAGCGTGTGATCCTGCGCGACCTGTCGCTGCAGGTGCCGCGCGGCAAAGTCACGGCCCTGATGGGCGCATCGGGCGGGGGCAAGACCACCGTGCTGCGCCTGATCGGCGGCCAGCAGCATGCCCAGCAGGGGCAGGTGCTGTTCGATGGCAAGGACGTCACCACCATGGACGCAGCGGGCCTGTACGCTGCGCGCCGGCGCATGGGCATGCTGTTCCAGTTCGGCGCCCTGTTCACCGACATGAGCGTGTTCGACAACGTGGCCTTCCCGCTGCGCGAGCACACCGACCTTCCCGACGAACTGGTGCGCGACATCGTGCTCATGAAGCTGCATGCCGTGGGTCTGCGCGGTGCGCGCGACCTCATGCCCAGCGAGATATCGGGCGGCATGGCCCGCCGCGTGGCGCTGGCGCGGGCCATTGCACTGGACCCCGAACTGGTCATGTACGACGAGCCCTTCGCCGGGCTGGACCCCATTTCCCTGGGCACCGCTGCCCAACTGATCCGAGAACTCAACGACGCCATGGGCCTGACCTCCATCCTGGTGTCCCATGACGTGGAGGAAACCTTCCATGTGGCCGACCATGTGGTCATTCTGGGCAACGGCGGTGTCGCCGCCCAGGGCTCGCCCGAGGAAGTCAAGGCCAATCCCGATCCGCTGGTGCAGCAGTTCATCCACGCACGCGCCACCGGCCCCGTACCCTTCCATTACCCCGGCGTGAGTGCCGAAGAGGATTTCGGCACGCCTGAAAGCCCGGTCAAGGCCAGCGGCCGGAGGCGCGCATGAACCGGCTGCATCCCGCTCGCATCGGCGCGGCAGTGCGCCACCAGTTGACCCAGCTGGGCATGGGCACCCGCCTGTTCGGCCGCCTGCTCGCGCTGATGGGGCCGGCGCTGGGCAGGCCGCGGCTGATTGGCGACCAGATCCATTTCCTGGGCAACTATTCGCTGGCCATCATCGGCGTGTCCGGCCTGTTCGTCGGTTTCGTGCTGGGCCTGCAGGGCTACTACACCCTGCAGCGCTACGGCTCGGCCGAGGCGCTGGGCCTGCTGGTGGCGCTGTCCCTGGTGCGCGAGCTCGGTCCCGTCGTCACGGCGCTGCTGTTTGCCGGCCGTGCCGGCACGGCGCTGACGGCCGAGATCGGCCTCATGAAGGCCGGCGAGCAGTTGTCGGCCATGGAAATGATGGCCGTGGACCCCGTGCGCCGCATCCTGGCGCCGCGCTTCGTGGCCGGCCTGATCGCCATGCCGCTGCTGGCCGCTGTCTTCAGCGCCGTCGGCGTGATCGGCGGCTGGCTGGTGGGCGTGGTCATGATCGGCGTCGATGGCGGTGCCTTCTGGGGCCAGATGCAAAACGGCGTGGACTGGTGGTATGACCTGGGCAACGGCGTTCTCAAGAGCCTGGTGTTCGGCGTGGCGGTGACCTTCATCGCGCTGCTGCAGGGCTATGCAGCCAAGCCCACGCCCGAAGGCGTGTCCCGCGCGACCACGCGCACGGTGGTGATGGCCTCGCTGGCCGTGCTGGGGCTGGACTTCCTGCTCACGGCCACGATGTTCAGCCTTTGACCCGGCACCGAAGCCACCCCCGCAAAACAAGGAAAAACAAACCATGCAGCAATCCAAGAGTGATGTCTGGGTCGGACTGTTCGTGCTGATCGGCGCTGCGGCGCTGGTGTTCCTGGCGCTGCAGTCGGCCAACCTGCTGAGCCTGAGCTTCCAGAAAACTTACACGCTGACCGCGCGCTTCGACAACATCGGCGGACTCAAGCCCAAGGCGGCCGTGCGCAGCGCGGGCGTCGTCGTGGGCCGCGTGGAATCCATCACCTTCGACGATCAGGTCTTTCAGGCCAGCGTGACCATGGCCATGGAAAACCGCTACGCGTTTCCCAAGGACAGTTCCCTGAAGATCCTGACCAGCGGCCTGCTCGGCGACCAGTACATCGGCATCGAAGCCGGCGCAGATGACCACAACCTCAAGGATGGCGACCGCGTCGTCGCAACCCAGTCGGCCGTTGTGCTGGAAAATCTGATCGGACAGTTCCTCTACGGCAAGGCCGAGCAGGGTGGCAGCTCCGGTGCAGGAGGCAAAGAATGACAACCAACCATGAACAGGCGACCGCGGGTCGCCCTGCAGTCCAGGCAGCATCCTGGCAGCGCGCAGCCATGCTAGGCACATTGGCCGCCGCTTCGCTGCTCGCCGGCTGCGCCACCGCGCCGGGCGAGGCCCGCAATCCCCAGGACCCGTTCGAGCCGTTCAACCGCAGCGTCTACTCGTTCAACGACGGCCTGGACCGTGCCGTCCTGAAGCCGGTGGCCACGGCCTACCGCGACGTCACTCCGCGTCTGGCCCGCGATGGCGTGAGCAATTTCTTCTCCAACCTCAGCGATGTCTGGTCCTTCGTGAACAACGCGCTGCAGGGCCAGGCCGAAGGCGCCTACAACTCCGTCGTGCGGTTCTCGGTGAATACGGTCTTCGGCCTGGGCGGCTTGCTCGACATCGCCAGCGAGGCCGGCATCGAGCGCCAAAAGCAGGACTTCGGCCAGACCCTGGGTCGCTGGGGCGTGCCCACCGGGCCGTACCTGGTGCTGCCGCTGCTGGGCCCGTCCACGGTGCGTGACACTGCGGCTCTTCCGGTGGATGCCTGGGGCAACCCCATGTCGGCGATCAACGACATCCCGGTTCGCAACAGCCTGTATGTGCTGCGACTGGTGGATACACGTGCCCGCCTGCTCAATGCCTCCGACACGCTGGACTCCGTCGCGCTCGACCGCTACAGCCTGACGCGCGATGTCTACCTGAACCTGCGGCGTGGCAAGTCGGGTGATGACGGTCGCATCGAGGATTACGACGACGATGCCGGCAAGCTGCCGCCCGAAGACGGTGCGAAGTAAGCAGTTCGTAACATCCCGAGATGAAAAACGGCCGCTGCCTGACATGGCGCGGCCGGAAAAATGTGCAATATCAACCCGGTCCGGGGCATGAGGCCCTGCTGGGAAAGGAAGAGTGATGATCAATCGACGTGCCTGGAGCGCTGCCGCTGCAGCCATGCTGGCCATGGGAACCCTTGGCGCGGCACTGCCGGCCCGCGCAGCCGGCGAGACCCCCGATGCGCTGATCAAGCGTGTCTCCACCGACGTGCTGGAAACCATCAAGAAGGACCCCTCGCTGCGCGAGGGCGATGTCTCCAAGGTCAATGCGCTGGTCAATGACAAGGTCATGCCGTATGTGAATTTCCGCCGCATGACCTCCGCCTCGGTGGGGCCGGCCTGGCGCCAGGCCACGCCTGCGCAGCGCGAGAAGCTGGAGACCGAGTTCAAGGCCCTGCTGATCCGCACCTATTCGGGCGCGCTGACGCAGGTTAGTAACCAGACCATCAACGTCAAGCCCCTGCGCGCGGCAGCCGGCGACACCGATGTGCTGGTGCGCACCGAAGTGCTGGGCCGCGGCGAGCCCGTGCAGCTGGACTACCGGCTCGAGAAGTCCGGCGACGGCTGGAAGATCTACAACCTGAACGTGCTGGGTGTGTGGCTGGTGGAAACCTACCGCAACCAGTTCAGCCAGGAAATCAATGCCCGCGGCATCGACGGCCTGATCGAGACCCTGGCCACGCGCAGCAAGATGCCGGCCACGCCGCCCTCCAAGGGCTGACAGCCGCGGACGCACGCGCCATGCTGCAGCTCCCCCGTGAACTGACCTACCGCCAGGCGCGCAGCTGTCTCGTGCAGCTGCGGCCCCAGGTGCAGGCCTTCGATGGCGCCCAGGTGCGTGTCGATGCCAGCGGTGTCGAGGTCTTCGACTCGGCCGCACTGGCCGTGCTGCTGGCCTGCCGCCGCACCGCGAAGGCGGCAGACAAGCAATTGGTGGTCGTGGGCCTGCCGCAGGGCCTGCAGTCCATGGCGGCGCTGTATGGCGTCGACGGGCTGCTGGCCGACACGGCCGCATCCTCCCCCTCCTGAGCCGGCGCAGCGCGCCGCTGCAAAGAGCCCTGCAAGGCAGGTTTGGCTGCAAGGGCCTAGAATCGCGCCTCGCATGTCTGCCGTCTCATTCCAATCCATCTCCAAGACCTACCAGACCCCCAAGGGGGCCTTCCAGGCGCTCAATCACGTGAGTCTGGACATCGAGGAGGGCGAGTTCTTCGGCCTGCTCGGTCCCAATGGCGCTGGCAAGACCACGATGATCAGCATCCTGGCCGGCCTGTCGCGCGCCACCAGCGGCCGCGTGCTGGTCCAGGGCAGCGACGTGCATGCCGACTACTCGGCTGCCCGGCGCAAGCTGGGCATCGTGCCGCAGGAGCTGGTCTTCGATCCCTTCTTCAATGTGCGCGAGGCGCTGCGCTTTCAGTCCGGCTATTTCGGCGTCAAGAACAATGACGACTGGATCGACGAGCTGCTGCACAGCCTGGGGCTGACCGACAAGGCCAATTCCAACATGCGCCAGCTGTCCGGCGGCATGAAGCGCCGCGTGCTGGTGGCCCAGGCGCTGGTGCACAAGCCGCCCATCATCGTGCTCGACGAGCCCACGGCCGGCGTGGACGTGGAGCTGCGCCAGACGCTGTGGCACTTCATCGCACGCCTGAACCGCGAAGGCCATACCGTGCTGCTCACCACCCACTACCTGGAAGAGGCCGAGGCGCTGTGCAGCCGCGTGGCCATGCTCAAGCAGGGCAACATCGTCAAGCTCTCGACCATGTCGGATCTGCTCAAGTCCGCCTCCTCCAACGTGCTGCAGTTCAAGACCGATACCGCCTTGCCGCCGGCCCTGGCCGCACGGGCGCGGGTGACCGGCCGCATCGTGCAGATACCCGCCAACGACGCCAGCGATGTGGAGCGCCTGCTCGCCGCGCTGCGCGAGGGCTCCGTCGTCCCCGAGGACGTGGAAATCCGCCGCGCCGATCTGGAGGACGTCTTCATCCATGTGATGAACGAGCAGGGACAGACTTCGCAGGGAGCTTCGGCATGAACGGCTGGCAGACCCTGCTCAAGAAGGAAGTGCTGCGCTTTTGGAAGGTCAGCTTCCAGACCGTGGCCGCACCCGTGCTCACGGCCGTGCTCTATCTGCTGATCTTCGGCCATGTGCTCGAAGGCCGGGTGCTGGTGTATGACCGCATCAGCTACACGGCCTTCCTGATCCCTGGCCTGGTGATGATGAGCGTGCTGCAGAACGCCTTCGCCAACAGCTCCTCCAGCCTGGTGCAGAGCAAGATCATGGGCTCCATGGTCTTCGTGCTGCTCACGCCGCTGTCGCACTGGGCCTGGTTCGGGGCCTATGTGGGAGCGTCGGTGCTGCGCGGGCTGCTGGTGGGCGCGGGCGTGTTCGTCGTCACGCTGTACTTCGCCATTCCCGAGTTCACGGCACCGCTGTGGATTCTGGTCTTCGGCCTGCTGGGCGCGGCGCTGCTGGGCACGCTGGGCGTGATCGCCGGCCTGTGGGCCGACAAGTTCGACCAGATGGCGGCCTTTCAGAACTTCCTGATCATGCCCATGACGTTCCTGTCGGGCGTGTTCTATTCGATCCAGTCCCTGCCGCCTTTTTGGCAAAAAGTCAGCCATCTGAACCCGTTTTTCTACATGATCGACGGTTTCCGCTACGGCTTCTTCGGCCAGAGCGACGTATCGCCCTGGGTCAGCCTGGCCATCGTCGGCTCGGCCTGGCTGGCAGTGAGTGCCCTGGCCGTGCATCTGCTGCGCATCGGCTACAAGATCCGCGGCTGAGGTTTTTTCTCAGGCTGCGGCGGGCGCTGTGCCGGCATTTTCGAACCCACCCATGAACAGGCGGCCGGCGCCCGGCGCCGCCGCCAACCAAGGCCATGCCGCGATGCATGGCAGGAAAGCTTCCCCATGACTGCAGACCAACTCAAGGAACTGATCGCCACCGGCCTGCCTTGCGAACACATTGCGCTGGAAGGCGACGGACGGCACTGGTTTGCCACCATCGTCTCGGCCCAATTCGAGGGCCAGCGCCTGCTGCAGCGCCAGCGCCTGGTCTACGCCACGCTGGGCCAGCGCATGCATACCGACGAGGTCCATGCGCTGTCCATGAAGACCTACACGCCCGCCGAGTGGGCTGCCCAGGCCGGCCAGGCCTGAGCGCACAGCCCGGTCACGACGCCTCAGACTTTCTGCCGCAACTGGTCGATACGGCCCGTGCGGCATCTCCTTTTTCCCGATTTCCAGATTCAAGTCTGTCAGCCATGGACAAACTCCTGATTCGCGGTGGCCGAGCGCTGCATGGCGAGGTGACGGTCTCCGGCGCCAAGAATGCCGCCCTGCCCGAGCTGTGCGCCGCGCTGCTGTCGTCCGAGCCCGTCACCCTGCGCAATGTGCCGCGCCTGCAGGACGTGGCCACCATGCTCAAGCTCATCCGCAACATGGGTGTCGGCGCCGAGCACGATGACAGCGGCACCGTGCGCATCCACGCCGGCTCGCTGTCCAACCCCGAGGCACCCTACGAACTGGTCAAGACCATGCGCGCCTCGGTCCTGGCCCTGGGCCCGCTGCTGGCCCGATTCGGCCAGGCCCGCGTGTCGCTGCCCGGCGGCTGCGCCATCGGCTCGCGCCCCGTGGACCAGCACATCAAGGGCCTGCAGGCCATGGGTGCCGAGATCGTTGTCGAGAACGGCTACATGCACGCGTGCCTGCCCGGGCATCTCAAGCGCCTGCAGGGCGCCAGCATCACCACCGACATGGTGACGGTCACGGGCACCGAGAACTTCCTGATGGCCGCCGTGCTGGCCGAAGGCGAGACGGTGCTGGAAAACGCCGCCATGGAGCCCGAGATCGGCGACCTGGCCGAAATGCTCATCAAGATGGGCGCAAGAATCGAAGGCCATGGCACCGGCCGCATCGTCATCCAGGGCGTGGAGCGCCTGGGCGGCTGCGAGCACCAGGTGGTGGCCGACCGCATCGAGGCCGGCACCTTCCTGTGCGCCGTGGCGGCCACGGGCGGCGAGGCGCTGCTGCGCAATGGCCGTGCCGACCACCTGGGCGCGGTCATCGACAAGCTCAAGGACGCTGGGGCCGAAGTGTCCGCCGAGGAGGGCGGCATCCGCGTGCGCGCCGCCGGCAAGCTCAAGGCCCAGAGTTTCCGCACTACCGAGTACCCGGGCTTTCCCACCGACATGCAGGCGCAGTTCATGGCGCTGAACCTGGTGGCCGAAGGCTGCAGCATGGTCACCGAGACCATCTTCGAGAACCGCTTCATGCACGTCGACGAGATGCTGCGCCTGGGCGCGCAGATCACCACCGACGGACGCGTGGCCACCATCACCGGCAGCCAGTCGCTGTCGGGCGCGGCCGTCATGGCCACCGACCTGCGCGCTTCGGCCAGCCTGGTCATCGCCGGCCTCGTGGCCAAGGGCGAGACCCTGGTCGATCGCATCTATCATCTGGACCGCGGCTACGATCGCATGGAAGACAAGCTGCGCGGCCTGGGTGCCGACATCGAAAGAGTTTCCCAATGACCATCACGATTGCCCTGTCCAAGGGCCGCATCTACGACGAAACCGTGCCGCTGCTGGCCGCTGCCGGCATCTCGGTCACCGAAGACATTGAAAAGTCGCGCAAGCTGATCTTCGAGACCAACCAGAGCCACGTGCGCGTGGTGCTGGTGCGCGCCTCCGACGTGCCGGTCTACGTGCAGTACGGCGGCGCCGACCTCGGCGTGGCCGGCCTGGACTCGCTGATCGAGCATGGCGCCCAGGGCCTGTACCAGCCCCTGGACCTGAAGATCGCGCGCTGCCGCGTCAGCGTCGCCGTGCGCAACGGCTTCGACTACGCGCTGGCCGTCAAGCAGGGCGCCCGTCTGCGCATCGCCACCAAGTATCCCGAGATCGCGCGCAACTTCTTCGCCACCAAGGGCGTGCACGTGGACATGGTCAAGCTCTACGGCTCCATGGAACTGGCCCCGCTGACCGGCATGGCCGACGCCATCGTCGACCTGGTGTCCACCGGCAACACGCTCAGGGCCAATGACCTGGTCGAGGTCGAACCCATCATGGAGATCAGCTCGCGCCTGGTGGTCAACCAGGCCTCGCTCAAGCTCAAGCAGGCCCCTCTGCGCAAGATCATCGATGCCTTCGCATCGGCCATTCCCCAAGACTGAAGCCCTCTGCACCATGGAATACCAAGCCGCTCCCGCCCGCCTGTCCACGCTTGACGCCAACTTCGAACACGATTTTGCGCAGCGCCTGCATTGGTCGGCGGACACGGACGCGGCCATCGAGCAGCGCGTGGCCGACATCCTGGCCGATGTGCAAAAGCGCGGCGATGCGGCCGTGCTGGAGTACACGGCGCGTTTTGACGGATTGCAGGTGGACGGCATGGCAGCGCTGGAGCTGACGCAGGCCGAGCTCAAGGCCGCCTTCGACAGCCTGGGCGACGAGCAGCGCGATGCGCTGACGGCCGCTGCCCAGCGCGTGCGCACCTACCACGAGGCACAAAAGCGCGCCAGCGGCGAGAGCTGGAGCTACCGCGACGCCGATGGCACCCTGCTGGGCCAGAAGGTCACGCCGCTGGATCGCGTGGGCATCTATGTGCCCGGCGGCAAGGCCGCCTATCCGTCCAGCGTGCTGATGAATGCCATTCCCGCCCATGTGGCTGGCGTGCAGGAAATCATCATGGTCGTGCCCACGCCGCGCGGCGAGAAGAACGCCCTGGTGCTGGCGGCTGCCTATGTGGCGGGCGTCACGCGCGGCTTCACCATCGGCGGTGCCCAGGCCGTGGCGGCCCTGGCCTACGGCACGGCCACCATCCCCAGGGTGGACAAGATCACCGGCCCCGGCAATGCCTATGTGGCCAGCGCCAAGAAGCGGGTGTTCGGCACCGTGGGCATCGACATGATTGCCGGCCCCAGTGAAATCCTGGTGCTGGCCGACGGCAGCACGCCGCCCGACTGGGTGGCCATGGACCTGTTCAGCCAGGCCGAGCATGACGAGCTGGCGCAGAGCATCCTGCTGTGCCCCGATGCCGACTACATCGCCGCCGTCCAGCGCGAGATCGACCGCCTGCTGCCCGAGATGCCGCGACGCGCCATCATCGCCAAGAGCCTGAGCGACCGGGGTGCCCTCATCCTCACGCGCGACATGCAGGAGGCCTGCGCCATCAGCAACCGCATCGCGCCAGAGCACCTGGAAGTCTCCAGCAACGATCCCCACCAGTGGGAGCCGCTGCTGCGCCATGCAGGCGCCATCTTCCTGGGGGCCTACACCAGCGAAAGCCTGGGCGACTACTGTGCCGGCCCCAACCATGTGCTGCCCACCAGCGGCACGGCGCGCTTTTCCTCGCCGCTGGGGGTCTATGACTTCCAGAAACGATCCAGCCTCATCGAGGTCAGCGAGCAGGGCGCCCAGACCCTGGGCCGCATCGCCTCGGTGCTGGCGCATGGCGAAGGCCTGCAAGGCCATGCGCGCGCGGCCGAAATGCGCCTGAAGTAGACACTCGCTTCCTATTGGACGAAGGCGCCGTCACCGAAAGGGGCGGCGCTTTTTGCTGCCTGAACGCTAGAGCAAGTATGTCAAGAATCGACACGAAATCAGTGGAGCACGAATTTCGTGTAGACTTGCACCCTGTGAAGAACCTCACCATCACCGTCGAAGACAGCGTGCTCGAATGGGCCCGCATCGAGGCCGCGCGCCGCGGCACCAGCGTCTCGCGCATGGTGGGCGACTTCATGGCCGAGATGCAGCGCCGCGAGGACGCCTACGAGCGCGCCTACCTGGCCTGGCGCACCGACGAGCGCGGCTGGGACGGCGGCCAGCCGTCATCCACGCAGCCCGCCCAGCGCAGTGCCGCGCTGCGCCGCGAGGGCCAGGCATGAACACCGTCTTCGTCGATACCTCCGTGCTGGTCGCTGCCGAAGACACGGGGCAGGGCGCCTTGCATGCCGCCGTGCTGCAGTGGCTGGACCTGCTGTGGCGCACGCGCAGCGGGCGCACCGGCAGTCAGTCGCTGTGCGAGTTCTATGAACAGGTCACCACGGCCGCCCAGCCTTTGCCGCAGGGCGATGCGCGCGCCGCCATCCGCCGCTACCAGACCTGGACGCCCTGGAAGACCGATGCCGCCACGCTGGAGACCGCCTGGGCCGTGCAATCGCGCCACCAGCTGGCCTTTGGCGACTGCCTGGCCGTGGCCTGCGCCCAGCACAGCGGCTGCGAGCAGATGCTGACCCTGCACCTGCCGCACGGCGCCCAGTTTGGCGGCGTCGCCATGGTGCACCCGCTGCACCAGGCGCCGCAGCAGCAGCAGGCCTGAGCGGCTTCGCTTATGGATTTCTTCCCCCACTGACTCGTGAAAGTGTGCATGCCATGACAGCTTCCATTCCGCAGGTTCAGGCCCTGGCCCTGGAGCGCATCCGCGCCGATGTCCGCTCCATGCATGCCTACCATGTGCAGCCCTCGCAAGGCCTGCTCAAGATGGACACGATGGAGAACCCCTTCCGACTGCCACCCGAGCTGCAGGCCGCGCTGGGCGAGCGCCTGGGCCGGCTGGAGATCAACCGCTACCCTGGCGAGCGCCAGGAAGTGCTCAAGGACATGCTGGCCCGCTACGCGCAGGCGCCGGCCGGCAGCGCCGTGCTGCTGGGCAATGGCTCGGACGAGATCATCACGCTGCTGGCCCTGGCCTGTGCCCAGCCCCACGCCGAGGGCCGCGCCACCATGCTGGCGCCCATGCCGGGCTTCGTCATGTATCCCATGAGCGCCAGGCTGCAGGGCCTGGACTTTGTGGGGGTCGACCTGACGGCCGACTTCGAGCTGGACGTGCCCGCCATGCGCGCCGCCATTGCCGAGCACCGCCCCGCCATCACCTATATCGCCTATCCCAACAATCCCACGGCCACGCTCTGGGCCGAGGCCGATGTGCAGGCCGTGATCGACGCGGTCGGCGCCATCGGCGGCCTGGTCGTCATGGACGAGGCCTACCAGCCCTTCGCCCGCCGCAGCTGGGCAGAGAACATGCGCGCCGACCCGGCCCGCAACGCCCATGTGCTGCTGATGCGCACGCTCAGCAAGTTCGGCCTGGCCGGTGCGCGCCTGGGCTACCTGATCGGCCCGGCCGCCATCGTCGGCGAGATCGACAAGGTGCGCCCGCCCTACAACATCAGCGTGCTCAACTGCGAGACGGCCATCTTCGCGCTGGAGCACGAGGCGCTGTATGCGCAGCAGGCCGTGGCCATCCGCGCCGAGCGCCAGCCGCTGATCGACGCGCTGACCGCGCTGCCGGGTGTGGAAAAGATCTGGCCATCCGAGGCCAACATGGTCTTGCTGCGCGTGCGCGATGCCGCGCGTGCCCAGGCCGAGATGAAGGCCCGGGGCGTGCTGGTGAAGAACGTCAGTGCCATGCACCCGCTGCTGGCCAATTGCCTGCGCCTGACCGTGGGCACCCACGAAGAAAACGCCCAGATGCTGGCGGCCCTGAAGGAATCCCTATGAGCAATGCAGTCCCCGCACGCACCGCCGAAGTGCAGCGCAACACCGCCGAGACCCGGATCAAGGTCGCCATCAACCTGGACGGCACGGGCAAGGCCAGCCTGCACTCGGGCATCGGCTTTCTGGATCACATGCTCGACCAGATCGCGCGCCACGGCCTGATCGACCTGGACATCGAGTGCGAGGGCGACCTGCACATCGACGGCCACCACACGGTGGAGGACATCGGCATCACCCTGGGCCAGGCCTTCGCCAAGGCCGTGGGCGACAAGAAGGGCATCCGCCGCTACGGCCACGCCTATGTGCCGCTGGACGAGGCCCTGAGCCGCGTGGTCATCGATTTCTCGGGCCGTCCCGGGCTGCACATGGACGTGAAATTCACGGCCGGCAGCATCGGTCAGCTCGACACCCAGCTGGTCTACGAATTCTTCCAGGGGTTCGTCAACCATGCGGGCGTGACCCTGCACATCGACAACCTCAAGGGCTTCAATGCCCACCACCAGTGCGAGACCATCTTCAAGGCCTTCGCACGCGCCCTGCGCTTTGCGCTGGAGCATGACGAGCGCATGGCCGGCGTCATCCCCTCGACCAAGGGCGCTCTGTAAAGAGAAGCGATTGGCATCGGCCAGAACTTGATCTGACCGGGCAATCCCGCCGAAAATCCGACAGAACACGCGCCACACGCTATGAGTTTGACTGACAACACCGTCGCCGTCGTCGATTACGGCATGGGCAATCTGCGCTCGGTTTCACAGGCCGTGCGCACGGCCGCCGCCGATTCCGGCTGGCAGGTCGTTGTGACCTCCGATCCCGAGGTGGTCCTGGCCGCCGACCGCGTCGTGCTGCCGGGCCAGGGCGCCATGCCCGACTGCATGCGCGAGCTGCGCGAATCCGGCCTGCAGGAAGCCGTGCTGCATGCCGCTGCCAACAAGCCCCTGTTCGGCGTCTGCGTGGGCATGCAGATGCTGCTGGACCACAGCGACGAAGGTGACGTGCCCGGCCTGGGCCTCATCCCCGGCAACGTGCGCAAGTTCGATCTGGCGGGCCGCACCCAGGCCGATGGCAGCCGCTTCAAGGTTCCGCAGATGGGCTGGAACCGCGTGCACCAGACGCACAACGCCGGCCATGCCCACCCGCTGTGGCGTGGAATTCCCGAAGACAGCTTCTACTACTTCGTGCACAGTTTCTATGCCGTGGTGCAGCAGCCGCAGCATTGCGCTGCGCAGGCCGACTACGGCGGGCGCTTTGCCTGCGCCATCGCGCGCGATAATATTTTCGCCACGCAGTTTCACCCCGAAAAAAGCGCTGACCAGGGCCTGGCCCTGTTCCGCAACTTTCTGGGCTGGAAGCCCTGAATCCCCTTTTCTTCCCCGCACCGGCCGCTGAATCCCAGGCCTTCATTGCTCGCAAACCATCATGCTGCTCATTCCTGCCATCGACCTCAAGGACGGCCACTGCGTACGCCTCATCCAGGGTGATATGGACCAGTCGACCACGTTCGGCGAAGACCCGGCCATCATCGCCCGCCGCTGGCTCGACGCCGGCGCGCGCCGCCTGCATCTGGTGGACCTCAATGGCGCGTTTGCGGGCCAGCCCAAGAACCTTGCGGCCATCAAGGCCATCCTCAAAGAGGTGGACGGCCGGATTCCGGTGCAGCTCGGCGGAGGCATCCGTGACCTGGACACCATCGAGAAATACATAGATGCCGGCATCAGCTACGTGATCATCGGCACCGCTGCCGTGAAGAACCCCGGCTTTCTGCAGGATGCCTGCAGCGCCTTCGGCGGCCATGTGATCGTCGGGCTCGACGCCAAGGACGGCAAGGTCGCCATCGACGGCTGGAGCAAGCTCACGGGCCAGGACGTGCATTCGGTGGCCAAGCGCTTCGAGGACTGGGGCGTGGAGTCCATCATCTACACCGACATCGGCCGCGACGGCATGCTCACGGGCATCAACATCGATGCCACCGTCAATCTTGCCCAATCGCTGAAGATCCCCGTCATCGCCTCGGGTGGCCTGGCGGGCATGGCCGACATCGAGGCGCTGTGCAAGGTCGAGGACGAAGGCATCGAGGGCGTGATCTGCGGTCGCGCCATCTACTCGGGCGATCTCGACTTCGCCGCAGCGCAGGCTCGCGCCGACGAACTCACGGCCTGAGCGGCCTGCGCCTTCTCGATATTCGCGGGCGCCTGTCCCTGACAGGCGCCCGCGCTGCATTCAGCGCCGGGGTTTCAAGCGGCCTCTACGAGCAGGCGGGAAGGGCTTGCCCGGCATTGGTGGCGCGCACGGTCTGCACAAAGGCATCCCAGTAATTCGGCAGCCCGGCCCAGGGGTTGCCCACGCCGGTGCTGGGCTCGAACTCCAGCTGGGTCACATAGATCCATCCCGCCTGGTAGCGTGCCGAGGCGGCCGACTGCACGGCCGTCTGCATGGCCGCGCAGCCCGACACGTTGTGCACCAGCGAGGCCTGGTGGCTATTGGCCAGCCCGTACAGCCAATCGAAACTGGTCGTGCGCGGATCGTAGGTGGCGTACGTGGAGCCCTTGCCCTCGAACGTGGTCAGCACATCGGCCACATCGGCATAACCGGCCACGGGCACGAGGCCTGGGTTGCCGATCACGATCAGGTCGGGATTCTTGGCCTTGATGTACTGGTAGATGCTGCGGTAGAAGTCCAGCCGGTTGGCGGTGGCCGCCATCTCGTCAATGAAGAAGCCCTTGACCAGGCCTGCGCCGTAGTGCGTGAAATAGTTGTCGATATTGGCCTGGATGCTGGCCAGCGATCGCGTGCCCGTGCCATAGCTGGAGCTCACATAGCCTACCAACTGCCCGCCCGCGTTGGCAAAAGCGGTTGCGGCGCGCGTGATGTTCGCATCCGGGCCACTGAAAATGCCGTTGGCCGGGTTCAGGATGGCCGTCATCTGCACGTTCGGATTTGCCTGGGCGCTGGCTGCCAGCGCATTCCAGGCCGCGGCCCCCGCGCCCGTGGGATAGAAATACGCAGGCACCAGCACCCGCAGCGGCGCAGGAGCCGGGCGCAGATAGAAGGTCTGCGAAGCGCTGCCCGTGCGGCTTCCCACGGTGGCGCTGGCCTGCACCTGCTGGCGGCCCGGCGTGGCGCCGGTCAGGGAGGCAGTTGCCACGCCGGAGCTGGTCAGCGCCGAGGTGCTGACGCCTGTGGCTGCGCTGAAGCTCACCACGGTTCCATCGGCGGCATTCACGCCATCTGCGAGAACACCTGCGCGCAGGGTCAGTGCCGAGCCTGCAGTCACCACATCCCTGGCGGCCGGGGCCGTCCATTGCACGGTGACCGAGGTCACTCCGGGCTGGCCGGTGCCGCCGCCATCGCCCCCGGTGCCGCCGCCAGCGCTGCTGTCACCACCACCGCCTCCGCCGCAGGAAGCCAAGGAGGCGGCCAGGGCGAGCATGCCGAGTCGCAGGACAAGAGGAGAGGGAGCGTGGGAGCGTTGCATGACAGAGGAAGGCTGGGCGGGGGAAAGGCTATATTCAAGCATGAAAGTTACATCTTCCTTTCCCGCAGTAACAGCTTTACCTGCGGCCGCGCAAGCTCCCGGCGCCTGCGCTGATGCATGGCAGGGCCTGCCCGCCATCCGCCTGCGCCTGGCCTGCGGCGATGCCGCCCTGGTGGCCTTGCAAGGGGCACAACTGCTCTCCTGGCAGGCAGATGGCGAGGAGCAACTGTTCCTGAGTCCCCTGGCGGCCCATGACGGCCACACACCCATACGCGGCGGTATTCCGGTCTGCTTTCCCCAATTCAACCAACGCGGCCCGCTGGTCAAGCACGGCTTTGCGCGCACCCTGCCGTGGCAGGCTGATGCAGCACAGGCCGAGATTCTTGCCGGCGATGGCTTGTTCCTGCGGCTCAGGCTCGCCGACACGCCGCAGACGCGCGCCGTCTGGCCGCATTCCTTCGAGACCTGGCTGGAGGTCACGCTGTTGCCCGGCCGGCTTGACGTGGAGCTGGTAGTGCACAACCGGGGCGACACGCCTTTGGCTTTCACTGCCGCCTTGCACAGCTACCTGCGCGTGGCGGACGTGGAGCAATGCCGGCTGCAAGGCCTTGACGGCCTGCCTTACTGGGATGCCGTGGCCGACACCCATCCCACGCAGCACGGTGACGTGCGCTTTGGCGAAGAGCTCGATCGCGTCTACCCCCGGCCCGGGAACGCCATGGAGCTGGCCGCACCTGGCGGCGGCTTGCGGATCTCGCAGGATGCCGCCTGGACCGAGACCGTGGTCTGGAACCCCGGCCCCGCGCTGTGTGAACGTCTGCCCGACATGCCGCCGCAGGGGTGGCGGCAGATGCTGTGCGTGGAGGCCGCCGCCATCGATGCGCCCGTGCATGTGGCGCCCGGCGCGCAATGGCGCGCGGCCCAGCGCCTGCACAAGCTGTAGCTCAGCACCGGCCCTGCAATGGAAAAAGCGCCTGTGAACAGGCGCTTTTTTCGTTGGGGCGGGGGGGCCGGGTCAGCGGCGCTGCATGCGCTGTGCCGACTGCGCAGGGCGCAGGCCCGGGGTGATCTGCAGCTCCACGGGGCCTTCGCCACGGCGCACATCGAATTTCGCGGCCTCGCCGGGCTTGAGCGCGGCCACGGCGGTCAGCAGCTCGGACACATTGCGGATGGGCTTGTCGCCCACCTGCACGATCACATCGCCCGGGCGCATGCCGGCCTGGGCAGCGGGGCCTGCCTGCAGCACGCCGGTGATGATCACGCCGGAGTCGGCCTTCACGCCAAAGGTCTCTGCCAGCTCCGGCGACAGCTCATTGGGCTCCACGCCGATCCAGCCGCGCACCACGCGGCCGTCCTTGACGATGCCGTCCAGCACCAGCTTGGCCGTGGACACGGGAATCGCAAAGCCGATGCCCATGCTGCCGCCCGAGCGCGAATAGATGGCGGTATTGATGCCCAGCAGATTGCCGCTGACATCCACCAGCGCGCCGCCCGAATTGCCGGGGTTGATGGCGGCATCGGTCTGGATGAAGTTCTCGAAGGTATTGATGCCCAGCTGGCTGCGGCCCAGGGCGCTGACGATGCCGCTGGTCACCGTCTGGCCCACGCCGAAGGGGTTGCCGATGGCCAGCACGCGGTCGCCCACGTCGATCTGGTCGGAATTGCCCAGAACGATGACGGGCAGCTTGTCCAGGGCGATCTTGAGCACGGCCAGGTCGGTCTCGGGATCGGTACCGATCACCTGGGCCTTGGCCTGGCGGCTGTCGGTCAGCGTGACCTCGATGTCATCGGCGCCCTCGACCACGTGGTTGTTGGTCAGGATGTAGCCGTCGGTGCTGATGATCACGCCGCTGCCCAGGCCTGCCTGCTCCTGCGTGCCCTGGTCGCCGAAGAAGAACTGGAACCACGGATCGTTGCTGCGCGGATGCCGTACCGCCTTGCTGGTGTTGATGCTCACCACGGCCGGCGCTGCCTTCTTGGCCGCAGGTGCAAAGCTGCCCGGGCTGACTTCTCCGACGGGCGTTGCCGGCGCCTCCAGCAACGCAATGCCCGCGTTGCTGCGCACGGCGCCGCGGCGCAGCCAGTCCGGCTGCAGGGTGGCAACGACGAAGTAGGCAGCCACCAGGATGGTGACCGCCTGCGAAAACAGCAGCCAGGTGCGTTTCATGAAGTGTGGTGTTCTGTGCGGGAGTACAAGGCCCCATTGTGAGGCATGTCGTGAGCGGGGCGGTGGGCCGGCGGGCGAGCACCAAAGCCGCGCTCCCCACACAGCTACAGTACAAACCCTAGAATCCCCCGACGACTGCGCCACGCCGCGTTCGCTGTTGCGCCGGCCCACAAGCCGGCCCCAAGAGAGAGCCAAGTCCTCCGATCCCGAAGTCTTGCAGAACGATCTGCCGCCGCACGCTCATCCGTTGCCGTGGCATCCACCGCGCCGTCCTGCTGTTCGATCCCTGGAAAAAAACCATGACTACGCTTGACCAAGCGCAGCCGGGCATGGCCCCTGCTGTTGCGACCGCACGCCCTCTCAACCGACAGGACTACAAGACCCTTGGCCTGTCGGCCCTGGGGGGCACCCTGGAGTTCTACGACTTCGTCGTTTTCGTTTTCTTCGCCAATGTCATCGGCAAGCTGTTCTTCCCGGCCGAGATGCCGGACTGGCTGCGCCAGCTGCAGACGCTGGGCATTTTTGCGGCGGGCTACCTGGCCCGGCCCATCGGCGGCATTGTGATTGCGCACTTTGGCGACATCCTGGGCCGCAAGAAGATGTTCACGCTGTCCATCTTCCTGATGGCCGTGCCCACGCTGGTGATCGGCCTGCTGCCCACCTATGCCTCCATCGGCATTGCCGCGCCGATTTTGCTGCTGGCCATGCGCGTGCTGCAGGGCGCGGCCATTGGTGGCGAGATGCCGGGCGCCTGGGTCTTCGTGGCCGAGCATGCGCCTGCGCGCCACTACGGCTTTGCCATCGGCTCGCTGACTTCGGGCATCACGGGCGGCATTTTCCTGGGCTCCATCATCGGTGTCTGGCTCAACAGCACCTACAGCGCCGAGGAGATCCACGACTGGGCCTGGCGCATGCCCTTCATCCTGGGCGGCGTGTTCGGCCTGGTGTCGGTCTACCTGCGCAAGTTCCTGCATGAGACACCCATCTTCCAGGAGCTGATGGCGCGCAAGCAGGCCGACCGCGAGCTGCCGCTCAAGACCATCGTGCGCGACCACCGCCAGGCCTGCGTGCTGGTGGCGCTGATGACCTGGGTGCTGTCCACGGCCATCGTGGTGGTGGTGCTGTTCACGCCGGCCTATCTGCAGAAGGTCTTCCACATCGACGCGGCCCTGGCCATGAAGGCCAATGCCGTGGCCACGGTGACGCTGACGCTGGGCTGTGTGTTCTGGGGCTGGCTGTCCGACCGGATGGGCACGCGTGTGGCCATGGTCACGGGCTGGCTGGGCATGACGGTGACGGCCTATGCGTTCTATCTGAACCTGCCGGGCACGGCGTCCTCGCTGGTGTGGAGCTACGCGCTGGTGGGCTTTTTCGTGGGCAGCATTGCGCTGCTGCCGGTGGTGGGCGTGCGCGCCTTCCCGGCCGAGGTGCGTTTCACGGGCCTGTCCTTTGCCTACAACATGGCCTATGCGGTGTTCGGCGGCATGACGCCCATGCTGGTGTCCGTGTGGCAGCAGGTGGATGTGATGGCGCCTGCGCACTATGTGGCGGCCATGGGCATCCTGGGCGCGGCCATCGGCTTCTGGCCCCTTGCCTGCCGTGGTTGGCAACCCAGGCGCGGCTGAGCTTGGCAGTGGAATGAAGGGCAGCATGGCTGCCCTTTTTCCTGGGCGCCGCATGGATCGCTGACAATCCTTTCATGAGCACCACGCGACAAGAACTCCTGGCCCACTTCGACGGTTTGCTGCAGCCCGAGCGCTTCAAGGACTATGGTCCCAACGGCCTGCAGGTGGAGGGGCGCGGCGAGATCCGCCGCATCGTCAGCGGGGTGACGGCCAGCCGCGCGCTGATCGAGGCGGCCATCGAGGCGCAGGCCGATGCCATCTTCGTGCACCACGGCCTGTTCTGGCGCGGCATGGATGGCCGCATCACGGGCTGGCTCAAGGAGCGCATCCGCCTGCTGCTGGCCCACGACATCAATCTCTTTGCCTACCATCTGCCGCTGGATGCCCATCCGCAATGGGGCAACAACGCGCAGTTGGGCGTGCAGCTGGGGCTTGAGGGCCAGGCAACGTTTGGCGAGCAGAACCTGGGCTGGATGGCTGCGGCGGAGTTTGCCGACGCGGCGGCGCTGGGCAGGCATGTGGAGCAGGCGCTGGGGCGCACGCCTGTCTGCGTGGGGGGAGAGCGCCCCATTCACCCCATTCGCCGCATTGCATGGTGCACGGGCGGCGCGCAAGGTTTCTTCGAGGCCGCGATTGCCGCTGGGGCGGATGCCTTCATCACGGGCGAGATTTCCGAGCCGCAGGCGCACCTGGCCCGGGAAACGGGCGTGGCCTTTCTGGCGGCAGGCCACCATGCCACGGAGCGCTATGGTGCGCCGGCCCTGGCGGGGCAGGTGGCATTGGAGCTGGGGCTGGAGCACCGTTTCATCGAGATCGACAATCCGGCCTGATGCTGGCCTGTTAGTGGCCCACTATTGGCCCGCCCAGGGGGCGAGGCCTTTTGCTGCAAGCGCGGCGCGAATGACCGGCTTGCCTGATCCGGATACTGAAAATGCCTGATTCCACACAGTCCACGGCCTTGATGGCCATAACCCAGGGCGACTCTGCCGGGGTGGGGCCCGAGACCATTGCCAAGGCGTTCATGGACGCGCCCGAGCAGATGCGCGGCTGCTTCGTCGTCGGCGAGTTGCAGACGCTGCGCCGGGCAGCCGCCGTGGCGGCGCGTGCGCGCGATGGCGACAACGCCATTCCCATGCCCGTGGCCGTCATCGAGTCGGCTGGGCAACTGTGGCAGGTGCCGCCCCATTGCATCCCTTTGCTGGAGCTGCCCGGGCTGCCCGGTCCTGCGCCCTGGGGGCAGGTGAGCGCCAGCGCCGGTGACGCGGCCGCGCGCTGCGTGGTCTGGGCTGCGCGGGCTGCCTTGCGCGGCGAGATCGCGGCTCTGGTGACGGCGCCGCTGCACAAGGAGGCGCTGCATGCCGCAGGCGTGGACTTCCCCGGCCACACGGAATTGCTGCAATTCGAGGCGGCCCGGCACGCGGGCGTGGAGCTGTCGCACATGCCGGTGCGCATGATGCTGGCCAACGATGAGCTGCGCACGGTGCTGGTCAGCATCCATACCTCGCTGCGCAAGGCGATCGATGCGGTAACGAAGGACAACCTGCTGCAGACCTTGCGCATCACGCATGAGGCCCTGTCTCGCAGCCTGGGCCGCCCGCCGCGGATCGGTGTGGCAGGGCTGAACCCGCATGCGGGCGAGGGCGGCCTGTTTGGCAGCGAGGAGGTGGAGATCATTGCCCCGGCCATCGCCCAGGCGCGCGCCGAGGGCCTGGACGCCCACGGACCTTTTGCGCCCGATACGGTGTTCATGCGCGCCCGCAATGCTCCCGGCCATCCCGGCGAGTTCGACGCGGTGCTGGCCATGTACCACGACCAGGGACTGATTCCCGTGAAGTACCTGGGCGTGGAAAAAGGCGTGAATGTCACATTGGGGCTGCCGCTGGTACGCACCAGTCCGGACCACGGCACGGCTTTCGATATTGCGGGGCAGGGTGTTGCAGAGGCCGGAAGCCTGATTGAGGCCGTGCGAATGGCGCGCAAATTGGCGGCTTGAATGGCTAGCCCAAGCATCGGGAATTCGCAGTAATGGAAAACGCCCGTGGCAACCATGCCACGGGCGTTTTGATTTGCGTCAAAACACGGATTTCAGCGCTTGAGGCTGTCGCGAATCTCGCGCAGCAGCACGATGTCTTCGGGGGTGACGGGCGCGGGAGCGGGGGCTGCCGGTGCCTCGCGGCGCAGGCGGTTGATCTGCTTGACCATCATGAAAATGATGAAGGCCAGGATGATGAAGTTCACTGCCACCGTGATGAAGTTTCCATAGGCAAATACGGGGACGCCGGCCTTCTTGAGCGCATCGAGCGTCATCGCCGTTCCGGGGGGTACGCTGCCCAGCACGACGAACAGATTGGAGAAGTCCAGCTTGCCGAAAACCAGGCCCACGACCGGCATGATCAGGTCGTTTACCACGGAATCAACGATTTTGCCAAACGCTCCACCAATGATGACGCCCACGGCGAGATCTACCACGTTTCCCTTAACTGCGAACTCACGAAATTCCTGCATCATGCCCATGGCTGGCTCCATCTGGAAAGAGTTTGAGATAGCGCAGTATTGCGCGGCTTTGGAGCCTGTCAACGGCACAAGCAGCATGGAATAACCATACTCGCCCCGCTACAATTTATTGTTGACCCCAACTCAAGCGACGTAGTTCGAGGAACCCCATGAGTGACACTCCAATCGACTCCAGCAAGCGGACGTGGATCATCACGTCGGCGTGCGCTGGTGCGGTGGGCGGCGTGGCGACAGCCGTCCCGTTCGTGAGCACCTTCCAGCCATCCGAGAAGGCCAAAGCCGCCGGGGCTGCAGTGGAGGTCGATATCTCCGCCCTCAAGGACGGCGAGAAGCTCACGGTCGAGTGGCGCGGCAAGCCCGTCTGGATCATCAAGCGCACGCCTGACCAGATCAAGGAGCTGCCCGAACTGGACAGCCAGTTGGCCGATCCCCAATCCAAGCGCCATCCTGAAGAGTTCACGCCGCCCTATGCGATGAACGAGGCCCGCTCGATCAAGCCCGAAGTGCTGGTCGTCGTCGGCATCTGCACGCATCTGGGCTGCTCGCCTTCCGACAAGTTCCAGCCGGGCGCCCAGCCCTCGCTGCCCAGCGACTGGAAGGGCGGCTTCCTGTGCCCCTGCCATGGCTCGACCTTCGATATGGCTGGCCGTGTCTTCAAGAACAAGCCGGCTCCCGACAACCTGCAGGTGCCGCCGCACATGTACCTGTCGGAGACCAAGCTCCTCATTGGTGAAGACAAGGCTTGAGGGAGACAAGAACAATGGCCCACGAATTCAAGGACATCGATCCGAATGCGCCCGCCGGCGCCAAGCTCACGAACTGGTTCGAGAACCGTTTTCCCACGGCTTTCGACGCCTATCGCGTGCACATGTCGGAGTACTACGCTCCGAAGAATTTCAACTTCTGGTACATCTTCGGCTCGCTGGCGCTGCTGGTGCTGGTGATCCAGATCGTCACCGGCATCTTCCTGGTGATGCACTACAAGCCCGACGCCGAAAAGGCGTTCGCCTCGGTGGAGTACATCATGCGCGATGTGCCCTGGGGCTGGCTGATCCGCTACATGCACTCCACGGGTGCGTCGGCCTTCTTCGTCGTCGTCTATCTGCACATGTTCCGCGGTCTTCTGTACGGTTCGTACCGCAAGCCGCGCGAACTGGTCTGGATCTTCGGCTGCGCCATCTTCCTGGTGCTGATGGCCGAGGCCTTCATGGGCTACCTGCTGCCCTGGGGCCAGATGTCGTACTGGGGCGCCCAGGTGATCGTGAACCTGTTCTCGGCGATTCCCTTCATCGGCCCTGACCTGGCGCTGCTGATCCGTGGCGACTACGTGGTGGGCGATGCCACGCTCAACCGCTTCTTCAGCTTCCACGTGATCGCCGTGCCCCTGGTGCTGCTGGGCCTGGTCGTGGCCCACTTGCTGGCGCTGCACGATGTGGGCTCCAACAACCCGGATGGCATCGAGATCAAGGGCCCCAACGCGCCCAAGGACGCCAAGGGCCATCCGCTGGACGGCATTCCCTTCCATCCCTACTACACGGTGCACGACATCTTCGGCGTGACGGTGTTCCTGTTCCTGTTCTCGGCCGTGGTGTTCTTCGCGCCCGAGTTCGGCGGCTACTTCCTGGAGTACAACAACTTCATCCCGGCCGATCCGCTGAAGACGCCTTCGCACATTGCGCCGGTCTGGTACTTCACGCCGTTCTACTCGATGCTGCGTGCCATCACCAGCGAGATGATGTACGTGCTCATCGCCTGCGTGGTGCTGGGTGCGGGCTTTGGCGTGCTCAAGTCGCGCCTGCCGGCCGCCGTCAAGGGCGTGGTCGCCATCGTGGCCCTGGGCGTCATCGCCATGATGCTGTCCATCGATGCCAAGTTCTGGGGTGTGGTGGTGATGGGCGGTGCCGTGATCATCCTGTTCGCGCTGCCCTGGCTCGATTGCAGCCCGGTCAAGTCCATCCGCTACCGCCCGAGCTGGCACAAGTATCTCTACGGCATCTTCGTGATCAACTTCGTGATCCTGGCCTATCTCGGCGTGCAGCCGCCTTCGCCCATCGGCGAGCGCGTGTCCCAGGTCGGAACGCTGTTCTACTTCGGCTTCTTCCTGCTGATGCCCTGGTGGAGCCGTCTGGGCAAGACCAAACCCGTTCCCGATCGTGTGACGTTCAAGCCGCACTGAAGCTGGAGAGAACAACAATGAAGAAACTGATTCTCACGTTGATCGCGGCCCTGGGCATCGTGACCGGTGCACAGGCTGCCGAAGGCGGCATCGCCTGGGACAAGGCCCCGGGCAAGACGAATGACACGGCATCGCTGCAAAACGGCGCCAAGCTGTTCGTCAACTACTGCCTGAGCTGCCACTCGGCCGCATTCATGCGCTTCAACCGGCTGCAGGACATCGGGCTGACCGAGCAGGAAATCAAGGACAACCTGCTTTTCACCACCGACAAGGTCGGCGAGACCATGAAGGCGACCATCAACCCCAAGGAAGCCAAGGAGTGGTTCGGCGCCAATCCTCCGGACCTGACGGTGATCGCACGTTCGCGTGCCGGCCACAACGGCACGGGCGCCGACTACCTCTACACCTTCCTGCGCACCTTCTACCGCGACGACACCAAGGCCACGGGCTGGAACAATCTGGCCTTCCCCAGCATAGGCATGCCCCATGCGCTGTGGCAACTGCAGGGCGAGCGCCGCGCCATCTTCGAAGAAGCCGAGGAGCACGGTGTGAAGACCCAGGTTTTCAAGGGGTGGGAGCAGGTCTCTCCTGGCAGCATGAGCGCAGTGCAGTACGATCAGGCAGTTGGCGATCTGGTGAACTACCTGCAATGGATGGGTGAGCCGGCACAGAACAGCCGCACCCGCATTGGCGTGGGTGTGCTGCTTTTCCTGGCGGTCTTCATCTTCATCGCATGGCGCCTCAACGCCGCGTTCTGGAAAGACGTCAAATAAAACCGTGACTGCAGAAGGCCGTGCAAGCAATTGCTGCGGCTGAACTGTGTGCAGAGTGGGCGCCGCGAGCGACCCACTCTTTTTGATTTTTAGGAGCCTCCACCATGATGGTGCTTTATTCGGGAACGACCTGCCCCTTTTCACACCGTTGCCGCTTCGTCCTGTTCGAAAAAGGCATGGACTTCGAGATCCGCGATGTGGACCTGTTCAGCAAGCCTGAAGACATCAGCGTGATGAATCCGTACGGCCAGGTGCCCATCCTGGTCGAGCGCGACCTGATCCTGTACGAATCGAACATCATCAACGAGTACATCGACGAGCGCTTCCCGCACCCCCAGCTGATGCCCGGCGACCCGGTGGACCGCGCCCGCGTGCGCCTGTTCCTGCTGAATTTCGAAAAGGAACTGTTCGTCCACGTGAGCACGCTCGAGGAGCGCAACGTCAAGGGCAACGAAAAGGCCATCGAGAAGGCCCGCGCCCACATCCGCGACCGCCTGACGCAGCTGGCTCCCGTGTTCCTCAAGAACAAGTACATGCTGGGCGAGAACTTCTCCATGCTGGACGTGGCCATCGCCCCGCTGCTGTGGCGCCTGGACTACTACGGCATCGAGGTGTCCAAGAACGCCGCCCCGCTGCTCAAGTACGCCGAGCGCATCTTCTCGCGCCCTGCCTACATCGAAGCGCTGACGCCTTCCGAGAAGGTGATGCGCAAGTAATTCGCATCGGTTGACGACTGATTGCGCGGGCAGGGAAGGCGGTCAACCGGTCGCCATCCTGCCCGTTTTCGTGTTCCGACCACTCAGACCACTCATTTCCTGGGATCGTCATGACTGCCCCCGAAGCAACTTCCACCCGCCCCTACCTGATCCGGGCACTGTACGAGTGGTGCACCGACAACGGCTTCACGCCCCACATCGCCGTGCGTGTGGACCGCAATGTGCAGGTGCCGCGCGAGTTCGTGCGCGACGGCGAGATCGTGCTCAACGTCAGCTACGACGCCACCAGCGGCCTGCAGATGGGCAATGATTTCATCAGCTTCACGGCCCGCTTTGGCGGCAAGCCCCGCGAAATCATGGTGCCCGTGGAGCAGGTGATGGCCATCTACGCACGCGAGACCGGGCAAGGCATGGCTTTCCCGGCGCCGGAGCCTGAGGCCGAAGCCGACAACGATGTTTCGCCCGGGCAGGCGTCCGATGAGCCTGTGCCACAGGACGCCGCCGCTGAGGTGCCGGCCGAGCCTGCATCCGACGAGCGCGTGGTGCAGCTGGTGAGCATCCACAGCGAAGGTGATGACGAAGAGCCACCGCGCACGCCGCCGCCTTCGGGTACGCGGCCTTCGCTGAAGCTGGTCAAGTAGGTTTTTCGCATCGGCGCGCATGCCGTTGCTCCCGCAAGCGTGCTTGGCCCCATCGGGAAAGTCTGAGGCAGCATTTTTCTGCGCTAGAATGCGTGCTTCGCCGGTTTAGCTCAGTTGGTAGAGCACCCGCCTTGTAAGCGGTAGGTCGTCAGTTCGAATCCGACAACCGGCACCAGAAACATAAACCCGCATGCTCAAACATGCGGGTTTTTTGTTTTCTGACAAGGGTTTAGCCATGGAGGCATGCCTGTACATGCCCATGCATGCAGCTACACAGCACGGCTTTTCTTGTATCCCCTCGTGTATCCCTGCAGAATCACCTGGTTTTTTCTAACTCAGGGATACACGGCATGAAGCGTGAAGAAATCAAGCGAAGGCCCATGCCGGACACGGTGATAGAGAGCCTTGAGCCTGGCACCACCATGTACCGTGAGCGCCACGGCGATGGCGTGTACCTGCGTGTGAAGCCGAGCGGCACGAAGGATTGGCAGCTCAGGTACAAGACGCCAGAGGGGAAATGGGGTTGGCTGGGGATTGGTGGATATGGCAAGGGCACGCATCAGCTCACCGGCCAGCAGGCGCGCGAGAAGGCCCGCCAGTGGCTCAAGCAGTCCAAGGATGAAGGAATCCCGCTGCCCCAGGCGAAAAGCCCGCCTGCGCTGGAAGATGCGGAACCACGCGAGACTTTCGCCCAACTGGCAGCCGAGTGGCTCAAGGTCAAGAAGGACGCCAAGAGCTGGACAGGTGACACCTACGACCGCGCCAAGGCCATGATTGAGAACCACGTTCTACCCAGCATGGGCGCACGGGACTACACAGCCATCCCCGCCAGCGATTGGTTTGCCCTGTTCAAGCGCATGGAGGAAAAGGGCATTCTCGAAACCATCGCCAAGGCACGGGCCTACTGCCGAGACATCTACGCTCTGGCCCAAGTGACCGACCGCGCAAAGTTCAACCCCATCGACAACCTGCACAAGTTCATTGCGCCCAGCCGCAATGAGAACTTTGCCCATGTGTCCCAGGCAGAGATTCCCGGCCTGATTCGTGCGATGCGCGCCCATCCGTCGCGCTCTCTGTCCATCGGGTTGCAGTTGCTGGCGCTTTTGGCGGTGCGCCCGTCTGAGCTGCGAGAAGCGCCATGGGATGAGTTCGACCTTGAGGCGAGGCTATGGACGGTGGCCGCCAGCAGGAAGAAGGAGCGCCGCGAGTTCGTGTTTCCGCTGCCAGACCAGGCCGTGATGCTGTTGCGCGAACTAAAGCAGTACGCAGGAAAGAGCCCTCTCCTGTTCCCGGGCCGCGCCAGCATGGACACGCCCATCAGCAACATGACGTTCAACCAGGCTCTTGCGCGCATGGGCTACAAGGGACGGCAGACACCCCACGGCATGCGTCACCTGTTCAGCACAGCGGCCAACGAGGCCGGGAAGGAATGGCGCATCGTGGATAGCGCCCTGGCCCACAAGGTCAGAGGCACTGAGGGCGTCTACAACAAAGCGCAGTACCTGGCTCAGCGCCGTGAACTGATGCAGTGGTGGGCAAACAGGCTGGACGCCTTGGCGGCAGACCTTGCTGGTGTGCGTGCTGCATGAAGTGGATGGCAGAAGCACCAAGGCCGAAACATCATGCTGCTATTGCACGCGACTTGTATTTGTGTGGTGTTCCAGGTGTTCTGGTGTTCCAGGTGATGTAAGTTGTTGATTTGAATATTATTTTCTCTTTCTTGTGCTGGAACACCGCAGGAGATCATGGTGTTCCAGGTGTTCCGCCTAGTGCAGGTTGTGTTTTCTGCTATTAAATATGTAGCAATTTGCGGCCTGCGGGCTGCCGCCATCAGGAGACGTGTTGGCGTCAAGCTCGGCGCCAAAGCGTGACCCTGTCAGCCGCAGGCTGTCGAGCCGAATGGCTTTTCAATGCGCGATGGCCTCTGCCGGCCAGGAGCAGACGGAGGCTGCGAGAAAAAGCGGACACGCAACGTTGAAGCTCAGCGGGCGGCGAAGGGTTAGGCCTTTGCGCGCTCACGATCCGACAGGATGCAGCAGCCTCAGAAACGACCAGTTTAGGAAGATTATGGCCAGGCCCGCTGCTTCTTCTGGCCTCTTTGCCAGCGCGACGGCATAGGCCTGTCTCTGGATGGGTGCCCAATTGATTTTCAGTGAGTTGAGTTCTTCAATCGAGAGCTTGTGATCTTCGCGGTGAGCGTAGCCGTTTCGAATGTTGTTCAAAGCCTTAGCAGCGCTGACATATGGTGAAGGTAGAACGCCGAGCGCATCCGCCAGATCTACCTTCATCTCAAAGGTGACTCGATGGTTGTCAAAGAACTTTTTCGGCTTCTCTAGTTTTCGTGAAATCAACGTCTCAATCGTCCTCTCGATCAAGAGATGGCCGCGCAGAACCTTTGACAATTCTGGTGCCTCGTCAAGCGCGAGCAGGCCCATTCCATACTCGTCCAACTCTTCATGAGTAGCCGTGTCGAAGTCAATCGCTCGTGGCTGACGTGGTTTACGCATGGTGGTCAATTCATAGGCCTAACGTCTGGATTCAGGGGGCGGCAAAAGCGCAGCTTTTGACGGTCCCCTGGAAAGAATTGTTAGATCAATATGGGTAGGGAAGATTAGTTAGCCAATCTCGAAGATTTTGCTCACCAAAAGCGACATTGGTAGGTTGATAGAGCGGCGCTGCCACTCCTGTATGTGGTGGGCTGCCGTAGTTAGCATTTGGATTGTAACCAGAAGAGGACTGAACATCCAGCGTGCATTTAGTCAATGGCCGCCCGCTTGAAAGCAAATATGTACGAAAAAGCATTAGCGCTGGAATGATATGGTTGAACCAGTCTTCTACGGGCTGATCATCTGTACCTAATCGGGGGTATCGATATGAGCTTCCGCCTAGGTTTTCCCAGCCAAAGCGCTCAAAGAAACTCTGAATACGATTTCGCTCTTGCGGTGGTGCACCTTGAATATCAAATGTGATGACGATTGGCATGGTTATTTCCTAATGATCTAACGTAGTGTAGACCGCATGAAGCTGCAGGCCATATCTGGCGCTTGCGGGCTAAAACGGTACGTAAAAGTTGCCGCAAGAAGCCTATAGCCTGCCCTTGCGGCAGCTGCGCTGGACGAAAATACAGTACTAAATTCAGGCATGAAACCCGCCGCCTCTCCTGTGTTACGTGCCACGCGGTTGTTGAATCAGATCCGCGAGCTAATTTGTAACGAGCACTATATCCTACGCACGGAGCATGCCTATGTGCAATTACCTGGTTTGTGGCCTTGGATGACATGGGGCTGCAGGAAGGCGAGGTTTTTCAAGCCATGCTGTGACGGCTTTCGGGCTGCTAGCTGGATGGCGGCTCAGGGTCGTTTGCTGGTATTCGCAGTTCCACATGTGAGTCATAGACGCTCCCTCTTCGACCAAGCCGCCAATGCCTCAGGCCCAGATTGTGCCGACTAGGGAACAAACTAAGGCTCAGAGGCGCGTTTTTCCGTGCCATCGAAAGTACAGTGGCGAGGCGAGCAATGGCGCATGGCCTGCGTGGCTGTGGGGAGCCAGCGCTCTACCGCTACCGTGCGCCGTGCTTGGGCTCGTTCCGCAGGCTGCTCGACCGCCGCGCATGCAGGCTTGACTTGGATGAGGGGTGGCGCTGCATAGCAGCGTTGTCGGTTCGCAGCACGCGCCCTTTGCTTGGTACGGGAGCAAAGCCTAGATTCCGTGCGTACCGCCTGCGTACCTTGGCATCTTTCAACAGCAGCGCAGCCAGTCAGCCCCCGACAGCTGAGGTGTAGGCGCGCGATGTTTTTGCCCCGGATAGTCCGGCGAGATGAAAAGCGGGGAGCCTGCTCGCCTGCCGGGGCATTCTCTACAGGTGTTGTACTAAGGCAGTGTGGTGGTGATAAAGACTTATCAGCGGGAAGACCTGCGGGCCCTGCTGGGCATGAGCATGCTGAGCGGGGAGAGCTTTGGTGATGGCGGTGCAGTGCTCTACGTGTTCCGGCGTGATGGGCTTTGGCTGGCGCTGGATGAAGAAGCGGTGCAAGTGACGTTACCGCAGGAGTTGGCGGCCTGCACCGGACTGAGCGATCCTGAGCCGAAGCAGGGTGAGCCTGGCATGTATGGCCTTCCGGGGCAGCGCCCGTTGCTGCCTTTCCCGTTCACAGTCCGGCAGCTTCTGGAGTTTGATGAGACCGCTGGGGGTGTGGTGTACGAACGCTGCGAGCGCGGCGCCTTCACGGAGGAATGGGTGGCCGAGCTGGCGCAGGCGACAGGGCAAAAGGACGAGGCCAAGGCGAGACACAACGCCGCCGAGCTGGCGCGGTATGTGATGGAGTGGGAGCCGCTACCAGGGGAGATGGGAGGGCAGGGGCCAGAAGATGCTGACGCCATGGAGGGCTCGCCCACTGCTGGGGTGGCCGTGATGCCAATGAAGCGCCAGCGGCGGGACTTGCTGGCCCCGCTGGTGGAGAAGGCCATGCGGGACTGTGGCGGCGATGCCGCGCAGGTTTTCGTGTTGATGCGGGCGTGGGCTGTAGGGCCGACGCCGCGCCCGCCGCTTGTGGGCGTGACGGAGGATGGCCGTATCCAGTGGCGAGATGCGAACGACAAGCCCCAGGAGCTTTCAAGGGATAGCCTGCGCGACCGGGTAAGGAGGGCGCGGGCAGGCTCCAACGCGCGATAGCAGGCGCAAACGCGCGCGAGGTGGTAGACGCGGCCCCCTCCGCAGACATTCGCGGCATGTCTCACAAAGCGCAAGGACGCAAGAACATGCCTCTTATCAAGAAATCCACTGCCGCCACTCTTATCGGTCAAAGCCGTTCCAGCATCGAGCGCCTGGTGAAGCTCGACCCCAGCTTTCCCCGCCCCATCAAGATGGGTGACCATCGCCAAAGCGCCGTGTTCTTCGACGATGGTGAGCTGAACACTTGGATTGAAGCCCAGAAGGCCAAGCGCATGCCTCGCCTGCAGGTGGCCGCATGAGCGCCTTCGCCATCATTGACTCCGCAGAGCCAGGAGTCTCCCGCGGTACCACACCGATGGCAGGCCGTGAGCCTGGCAACGATTACGCACGCGCCGCCCTCGACGCCCAGGCAGTGCGCGCCGCCCAGGCCTCCCGGGTCATGCGCGCCGCGCTCGATGCACAGGCTGCGCGCGCCGCCCAGGCTGCCGAGCACCTGGCCGACGCCAAGCTACGGGCTTTTGCTGGGGGGCATGAATGATGCTGCTCGCCATCTTCTCCGTCGCCGCGCGCATCCGCCATGCATGGAGGGTTCAGGCATGAGCCCAAAAGAAAACGCCCAGCCCCGCAATGCAGAACTGAGCGCCCCTAGTAACGGCGCCCATCGTATCAGCACCCGCAGCATGACGCCACGTCAGACCCGTGTGGTTCGTGCCCTGGTTGATTCGAGAAACTGGATTGCCCGCGAGGCCATTGACCGCATTGCCGGTGTGTCCAATGGCCCGGAGGTCATCCGCCAACTGCGCCAGCGCTTTGGCCATGACGCCATCGAGATGGAGCGCATCACCGTGGTGGACAGCGATGGCCTGCTGACGCAGCCGGGACGCTACCGCCTGACCGACGCAGGGCGCCAGTGCCTGACAGAGAAGGGGTTGCAGTAATGCGCCGTCCCTTCCCTCGCTACAAGATGCCGTGCTACAGTTCATGTATTGCGCCTGTTACGCGCAATCGGATGTGGAAGTCCGCTGAATCCGCTGCGACGAAAGCCGCAGTTCCCGCAATGGAGTGCGGCTTTGTCGTTCGTGCCCCTTTTTATGGTGGCTCGATGGGCAGGCGCAAGCCTGGCCGGTTCGCGCAAGCGGGTTCCCGGTCTTCCACACCCATCGAGTCACCGCCCCCACGTGGAAGTGGAGCGGTGGTTTATGCAAACCGAACCTGCTTGGAGCCAATCATGGCTATCTCTTTGCGCACTGCTGCGCCCACCTCGCCCACCACGGGCACGCCTGACCCCATCCAATTGCACGCCGATGCGCACAACGCGCTGAACATGGCCGTGTTCTATCTGCGCCAACCTCAGGCCAATCTGCCCGGCGCCCGCCGCAAGGCCATTCAAGCCCTTTCCGCGCTGCGCAACCTGTCCGCCATCCTGGAGGGCTGAACCATGAAGACCAAGAAAAACGCTGCCAGCGAGGCAGTGGGGGCGCAGCCTTGCCAAAAACAGCCTGACGTGCAGCCGCGCGATGCCATCGACTGCATTACGCTCGGACTGCCGCTATCAGCACTGCCGCCGCCGTTGTCTGATGCCTGCCAGCAGGACCTTTCGGCCTGCAGGCGTATGTTTGGCGGACTGCATCCCGAGGACGTAATTGACCCCCTTCGCACTGCGGCAGAAGCCCTTGAATGGGTTGTCGAGATTGCCAAAACTATCGAAGCCGAGACCGCGAGTAATTCACGTATCCGACGCCTGGCAAGCATGGCGGCATTTGTGGCAATGGACGTGGCGAACCTGACGGAGAGCAGCTATGAGGACATGCTGGCTGCTATCAAGAAGGGCGGTGCTTTATGAGCGTTGTGGCCATTGCCCCGTGGCAGAGGGCGGAGCGCGATGAACTGGCGCTGTCCTGCGTCGAGGAAATTGAGTCCATCAGTGTTCATCTGAGAAGCAACCTGCCCAACGAACCTGAATACCTTTTCCTCCGCTCCATGGTGTTGCGCGTCATTGAACTGAACAGCGTGGCAATGTCTGTGCTGAGTGGTGAGGATGACCGCACTACGGAAGAACTGCGCCGCGTGCTGGAGATGGGGCAATGATTGCCGGGCAGTTTTCCCAAGCCATGGAGGCCGCTGGCATCCTGCCGCCTGACACCATCCACGCCGATGGCCAGCTACATAGGTTTAGCACTACCGGCAAGCGCAGCGACAGTGCGGGCTGGTATGTGCTGCATGCAGACGGCCTGCCGGCTGGCGTGTTCGGTTGCTGGCGCAGCGGGCTGACCCAGGTCTGGTGCAGCAAAGCAGACAGCGCCATGTCCCAGGCCGAGCGCGACACCATGCGCCAGCGCGTGCGTGACGCGAAGGCTCAGCGTGATGCCGCGACCCTGCAGCGCCAGCAGCAGGCCCACTCAGAGGCATGCGCAAGGTGGGAAACAGCTTTGCCGGTGATGCAGCACCCCTACCTGACCGCCAAGGGCATCCAACCGTTTGGCCTGCGTGCCGAGGGTGCCGCGCTGCTGGTGCCCATGCGGGACACATCGGGCATCCTGCACAGCCTGCAGACCATTGCGCCTGATGGCCGCAAGCGGTTCATGTCCGGTGGCCGTGTGCACGGCTGTTATCACGCGGTAGGCCGACCCGGCATGGCACTGGTGCTGGGCGAGGGCATGGCAACGATGCACAGCATTCGCGCCGCGACTGGCCTGGCCGTGGCCGCCGCATTCAGCGCCGGCAACCTGGCCCCCGTCGCCCAGGCCCTGCGCCGCAAGTTCCCGACTATGCCCATCATCCTGGCGGCTGACGATGACCACACCACCGAGGGCAACCCTGGCATGGCAGCAGCGCGCGCCGCCGCGCTGGCTGTGGGCGGCCTGGTGGTTGCTCCGCAGTTCCCTGCTCACCGCCCGCGCAAGGCGACCGACTTCAACGACCTGTTTTCCCTGGCTGGCACTGGCGCGGTGCGCGCGTGCTTTGCCGAGGTTCTGGAGGGCTTGCCCCATGAAAACCGCTGACCACAGCACCGCAGCCGTAGCGCTGGCTTGTAACCGTGCGCGGCTGGTGCGTATTGCACTGACCAGGCGCACTCCGTGCTGGCCGCACCCGCTCCACTTTCAGGCAGAGCCCGCGCTCAAGCAGGCCCGGAAGCCCGATGCCCAGGCGCTGGCCGCGCTGCGCAAGGCGTGCGCCAGGACACACCCTGCCCCCATGACCATCGACGCTGGCCCACTGCCTGGCAAGGCTGGTGCGCTGGTGCTGGACGTGCGTGCCACGGAGGTGACTACATGCTGATGAACAGCAGGAAGCCGCAGGCCGCGGCTGTGCAGAGCCTGGCCGATTTGTGGGAGCGTGTCGGGTGTCATGTGAAGGTGCGGCCGCTCCCATCAGCAGCGCCAGGCACCAGGGCCAGCGTCAACAACCCCATCCCCGGCGAGACCGAGCGCCCGCGCTTCGTTGTGCTGGACGATGAGTACCAGGCCGCAGACGGCACGCGCTACCGTCCGGGCGTGTGGCACTTCGGTGCCAAGCCGGGTCGAGGCAATGCGCCGCCTACGCTGACGCAACAGCGCATCAGCGGCCCTTTGCACATCGAAGCCGTCACCTTCGACAGCGCGGGCAACAACTTCGGGCGCCTGCTGCGCTTTCGAGACACGCGCGGCCACTGGCGACAGTGGGCCATGCCCATGGAGATGCTCAAGGGCGACGGCGCAGACCTGCGCGGCGTGCTGCTGTCCATGGGCGTATACATCGACCCCAGCCAGGCCGGCCGCCAATCGCTGGCCGTGTACCTGCAAAACCAGACACCAGTGCGGCAGATGGAGGCTGCTACGCAAACGGGCTGGGCAGGTGGCGACTTCAAGGCGTTTGCCCTGCCCGATGGCGTCATTGGTCCCAGGGCCGCGCGCGTGACCTTTCAGGCCCAGGGGCTGCACATTGATGAGTACACCCAGCGCGGCACACTGCCCGGCTGGCAGGCGTCTATCGCAGCCTCTGCCGTGGGCAATCCCATGTTGGTGCTGCCGCTGTGCAGTGCCTTCGCTGGCCCTTTGCTGGCGCTGGTGGGCATGGAGTCTGGAGGGTTGCACCTGGTGGGCGACAGCTCGACTGGCAAGACCACGGCTCTGCAGGCCGCGTGCAGCGTCTGGGGTGGCGAGAGCTACCGCCGCAGTTGGCGGGCCACGGCCAACGGCCTGGAGGGAACCGCCGCACTGTTTGGCGATGGCCTGCTGGCACTGGATGAAATCAGCGAATGTGACCCGCGTGATGTAGGCGAGGTGGTCTACATGCTGGGCAATGGCCGAGGGAAAGCCCGTGCCAGCCGCAGCGGAGCCGCCCGCACCGTCACCCGCTGGCGCAGCTCAGTTCTGTCCACAGGCGAGCGCAGTATCGCCACCAGCATGCAGGACGCGGGCCAGCGCATCAAGGCTGGCCAAGCCGTGCGCCTGCTGGATATACCAGTGCAACGCCGGCATGGCGCATGGGACTTGCTGCACGGCCACGCCAGCGGCCCGGCGTTCTCCGATGCCATCAAGCGCGCCAGCCGCCAGCACCACGGTACAGCGGGCCGGGCCTTCCTGGAGAAGCTCACGCGCGACACGCAGGACATGGCCGCCAGTTTGGAGGCCATCAAGGCCGAGCTGATGACCAGCAACAGCGCCAGTGCAGGCGACGGCCAGCCTGCACGAGCTGCTGCCCGCCTGGCTGTGCTGGCGTTGGCCGGGGAGCTGGCCACCGCCTACGGCATCACCGGATGGAAAGAAGGCGAGGCCACCAGCGCGGCGCAAGTCGGCTTTGCCGCTTGGCTTGCGCAGCGCGGTGAAATTTCAGGCAACGCCGAGCAGGGGCAGGTGCTGCAGGCGGTGCGAAGTTTCATCGAACGTCACGGGGATAGTCGTTTCTCGGATGCCAACGGCGCCTACGACGAGAAGGAGCAGCGCGTGCAGAACCGCGCAGGTTGGTGGGCGCATGACGGGCAGGGAATGGAGTATTGGTTTACTGCCGATGGTCTGCGCGAGGCGCTCAAAGGCTTTGATTTCGGCTCGGCCATTCGTGTATTGCAAGGTGCAGGAGCAATGCCATTACCTGGAAAGGATGGCAAGTCATCTAAGAGCAAGAGAATTCACGCCCGTAAAGAGCGCATTTATCAAATACAGTATGAAAAGCTGGATTGATATTCTGATCGCTGGGTTTGTGGAACACCGGAACACGCTGGGTGTTCCGAGTGTTCCGCCATAACCTATTGATTTTCAAGGGTGGAACACTGGGAACACCTGGAACACCGTGAACTAACGAAGTCCAGGTGATGAGCCGTCCGGCGATGGACGGGAAGGCAGGGGAGGAACTTGGAGTTGGCCCGCCCACTGTGGCGGGCTCTTGCGTTGGTGGAGGTGGCCAGCGCGGGGCCAGCAGGTTGGCCGTTGCAAAGTCGTTGGGGAATTTGTATCCCCTGGTGTATCCCTGATTTTTGGATTTGGCATTTGTTTTTAAAAATCAATGGCTTGCATGATTTTTAGAATCCGACAACCGCACCAGAAGGTCTCCTCAGGAGGCCTTTTTTCATTTCCGTGCCCCGATTTCAGCAGCCGCTCTTCAGTGGCCGGTCAGGCCTGGACCTTGAGGCGGATCTCGGCCACATCCCAGCCCTTGGTGCGCAAGTGGGCGGCCATGGCCGGCAGCAGCTGGCGTATCTTGGCCGCTGCCGCGTTGTTGCGCACCAGCAGGCACCAGGTGCTGCCCTCGATGGGGCCTGCCTGCAGGCTGTCGCGCAGCAGCGGCGGCACCAGGGGCAGGATGGCCGTCAGGCGATTGCTGGAGTCGCGTGTGAGCTGGGCGAGCCGGGCCAGTGTCGGCGAGTTCTCGACAGCGTGCAGGGCGGTGACGGCGTGGTTGCGGCGTGTGAAGGTCATGGGCTTGAAGGCTGGTCAGGCAGCGTAGGCATGCGCCAGCCGGGACCCTCGTTATAGCAGCATCTGCAGGGCGACGCGGGTCCGGGAATTCGGGTTCAGGGCTCTGCGGCCGCATGCGTCGGCCTGCCTGGAAGAGGGTTGGACAGAGACAGTTAGAATCAATTGTTCGGTTCTCGCTTCAGCCCGGCCGCATGTGTTCTCCAGCAGGGTACTTGCAGGCAGGTGGAGCGGCCCCATCTGAAATCCAACAATCTAGGGATTCCAGGCACACCGCAGTCCGCTTCAGCGGGTGGCGGTGTGTCTTTTTCGCATGGCCACCAACTTCCTCACCAAACTATTCGGCAGCCGAAACGATCGGCTTCTCAAGCAATACCGCAAGACGGTCGTTCGCATCAATGCGATGGAGCCCGACTACGAGAAGCTCAGCGACGAGGATCTGCGCGCAAAGACGCAGGAATTCAAGGAGCGTGTGGCCAAGGGAGAGTCGCTGGACGACCTGCTGCCCGAAGCCTTCGCCGTGGTGCGCGAAGGGTCCAAGCGTGTCATGAAGATGCGCCACTTCGACGTCCAGTTGCTGGGCGGCATGGCACTGCACTACGGCAAGATCGCGGAAATGCGCACCGGCGAAGGCAAGACGCTGACCGCCACGCTGCCGGTCTACCTGAACGCACTGTCGGGCAATGGCGTGCACGTGGTGACGGTGAACGACTATCTGGCCAACCGCGATGCCACCTGGATGGCCAAGCTGTACAACTTCCTCGGCCTGTCGGTGGGCATCAACCTGCCCAACATGCCGCGCGAGGAAAAGCAGGCCGCCTACAACAGCGACATCACCTACGGTACGAACAACGAATACGGCTTCGACTACCTGCGCGACAACATGGTCTACGAGTCGGGCGACCGCGTTCAGCGCGTGCTCAACTACGCCATCGTCGACGAGGTGGACTCCATCCTGATCGATGAGGCCCGCACGCCGCTGATCATCAGCGGTCAGGCCGAGGACCACACGGCCATGTACGTGGCCATGAACAAGATCGTGCCCAACCTGGTGCGCCAGGAAGGCGAGGCTGATCCCCGCACGGGCGAAGGCGTGACCAAGCCCGGCGACTTCACGGTGGACGAAAAGAGCCACCAGGTATTCCTGACCGACCAGGGCTACGAAGCCGCCGAGCGCCTGCTGGGCCATGCCGGCATGATTGCCGAGGGCGCCTCGCTCTACGACCCGGCCAACATCACCCTGGTCCACCATCTGTATGCGGCGCTGCGCGCCAACAATCTCTACCACCGTGACCAGCACTACGTGGTGCAGAACGGCGAGATCGTCATCGTCGACGAGTTCACGGGCCGCCTGATGGCGGGCCGGCGCTGGAGCGATGGCCTGCACCAGGCTGTCGAGGCCAAGGAAGGCGTGACCATCCAGGCCGAGAACCAGACCATGGCCTCGATCACCTTCCAGAACTACTTCCGTCTCTACGGCAAGCTGGCGGGCATGACGGGTACGGCCGATACCGAAGCCTACGAATTCCAGGAAATCTACGGCCTCGAAACCGTGGTGATTCCGCCCAACCGTCCCAGCAAGCGCGACGACCAGCTCGACCGCGTCTACAAGACCACGCGCGAGAAGTACGAGGCGGCGATCCGCGACATCCGCGAATGCCATGAGCGCGGCCAGCCCGTGCTGGTGGGTACGACCTCGATCGAGAACTCGGAAATCATCGACGAGCTGCTCAACAAGGAAAACCTGCCCCACCAGGTGCTCAACGCCAAGCAGCACGAGCGCGAGGCCGACATCGTGGCCCAGGCCGGCCGTCCCGGCATGATCACCATCGCCACCAACATGGCCGGTCGTGGTACCGACATCGTGCTGGGCGGCAACATCGAAAAGCAGGTTGCGGCTGTCGAGGCCGATGAATCCCTGTCCGAAGCCGAACGCCAGCAGCGCATCGAACAGATGCGCGCCGACTGGAAGATCGAGCATGACAAGGTTTCGGCCCTGGGTGGCCTGCGCATCATCGCCACGGAGCGCCACGAATCTCGCCGTATCGACAACCAGCTGCGTGGCCGTTCGGGCCGCCAGGGCGACCCCGGCTCCTCGCGCTTTTACCTGAGCCTGGACGATGCGCTGATGCGCATCTTCGCGGGCGACCGTGTGCGCGCCATCATGGACCGCCTGAAGATGCCCGATGGCGAAGCCATCGAAGCCGGCATCGTGACCCGCTCCATCGAAGGCGCTCAGCGCAAGGTCGAGGCCCGCAACTTCGACATCCGCAAGCAGCTGCTCGAATACGACGACGTGTCCAACGACCAGCGCAAGGTGATCTACCAGCAGCGCAACGAGATCCTCGACGCCTCGGACCTGCACGAGATGATCACGGTGATGCGCGATGACGTGGTGTCCGACCTGGTGCGCCAGTACGTGCCCGCCGAGTCCATGGAAGAGCAATGGGATCTGGCCGGCCTGGAAAAGGCGCTGGAAAGCGAATGGCGCATCCAGCTGCCGCTGCAATCGCAAGTGCAGTCCGCGCATGCCATCACCGACGAGGAGATCCTCGAGAAGGTGCTGCAGGCTGCCCGTGAAGTGTTCGAGGCCAAGGTCGAGCTGATCGGACGCGAGAACTTCACTCAATTCCAGCGCGCCGTGCTGCTGCAAAGCTTTGATACCAACTGGCGTGACCACCTGTCCGCGCTGGACTATCTGCGCCAGGGCATCCACCTGCGTGGCTATGCCCAGAAGCAGCCCAAGCAGGAATACAAGCGCGAGGCTTTCGAGCTGTTCCGCCAGCTCATCGACCAGGTCAAGACCGAAGTCACGCGCGTGCTGATGACCGTGCAGGTGCAGTCGCGCGAACAGGTGGAGCAGGCCACCGAGGCCATGGAGCAGCGCAGCGCCCACAGCCTGGAGCACATGACCTATGGCGCTCCCTCGGATGGCGACATCGGTGGCTCCCTCGAAGACGAGCCGCTGGAGTTGCCCGAAGGCGCTCGCGTGGGCCGCAATGATCCCTGCCCCTGCGGCAGCGGCAAGAAGTACAAGCAGTGCCACGGCAAGCTGTCGTGATGCGGCCGGCGTCGTAAGACGCCGCAAGACACGGAAAACGGCACGGATGCACTCCGTGCCGTTTTCTTTTTTAAGGTCGATGAAATACGTGCCGCCCCGGTTTGTTCCGATAATGGAGCGCGTTTTTCTTTCACTGTAGGAAGCCCCTCAATGCCTGTGAATCTCTCCGCTCCCGTGCACGCCGACCTGTTGGCGATCAACGGCGTTCGCATCGGCGTCACCGAAGCCGGTGTGCGCAAGGCCAACCGCAAGGACCTGTCCGTGTTCCTGCTCGACGAGGGCGCTTCGGTGGCGGGTGTGTTCACGCAGAACCGTTTCTGCGCAGCGCCCGTGCAGGTCAGCCGCGAGCACCTGGCCCAGACGTCCGGCGCCATCCGTGCCATGGTCATCAACACAGGCAATGCCAATGCCGGCACCGGCGCTGACGGACTGGCGCGCGCGCGCCGCACCTGTGCGGATCTGGCTGCGCTGCTGCAGCTCAAGCCCGAGCAGATCCTGCCGTTCTCCACTGGCGTGATCATGGAAGAGCTGCCCGTGGATCGCATCGCCGCCGGCCTGCCAGCTGCCATCGCAGCAGCCAAGGCCGACAACTGGGGCACGGCCGCCGAAGGCATCATGACCACCGACACCCTGCCCAAGGCCTTCAGCCGCGCCGTGGACATTGGCGGCAAGCGCGTGAGCATTACCGGCATCAGCAAGGGTGCGGGCATGATTCGCCCCAACATGGCGACCATGCTGGGCTTTCTGGCCACCGACGCCGCCATCGCACCTGAACTGTTGCAGCCTCTGGTCAAGGAGCTGGCCGACGGATCGTTCAACCGCGTGACCATCGACGGCGACACATCGACCAACGATTCCTTTGTGTTGGTCGCCACGCACAAGGCCGGCAATGCGCAGATCACTTCGCTGACCAGTGCCGAAGGCCAGGCCCTGAAGGCTGCATTGCTGGATGTGTCGCGCCTGCTGGCCCAGGCCATCGTGCGCGACGGCGAAGGCGCCACCAAGTTCATCACCGTCAAGGTGGAGGGCGGCAAGACCGAGGCTGAGTGCCGCCTCGTGGCCTATTCCATCGCGCATTCACCCCTGGTCAAGACGGCGTTCTTTGCCAGCGATCCGAACCTGGGCCGCATCCTTGCGGCGGTGGGCTATGCTAGCATCGACGATCTGGACCAGACCAAGATCGACCTGTACCTGAACGATGTGCATGTCGCAGTCAATGGCGGCCGCAACCCTGCCTATCAGGAGGAAGACGGCCAGCGCGTGATGAAGCAGCAGGAGATCATCGTGCGCGTGCTACTGGGCCGAGGGCAGGCCGAGCAGACCGTGTGGACCTGCGATCTGAGCCACGACTACGTGAGCATCAACGCCGACTACCGCTCCTGACTCTCCACCCACCGTGCCGCCGGCAGCCGCAGGCCTTGTGCCTGGCTGCTGCCAGCTTTCAATGGCGGCCGGCGCGCAAAAGCTCTGGCGTTGGCATGAGATCCATCTCGATTCCCGGGCATATCCAGCGTCGGTGGCCGTGAGATCCGTATTCGAGAGACATCCATGACATTGCCCACAGAAGCCGTCGCCGCCCCCTTGCTGCAACTCGTGCAGCGCGCCGAGCAACTGATGCAGCGCATCGAGGCCATCCTGCCCCAGCCGCTGCAATCCCCCGCAGACTGGAATACCGCCATCGCCTGGCGCTATCGCAAGCGCGCCAACGGCTGCGGTTTGCTGGAGCCCGTGCGCCATGTCGGCGCCATGCAGCTGTCCGACCTGCAGAACATCGATGTGCAAAAGGACAAGATCGCGCGCAACACCGAGCAGTTCGTGACCGGCCGCACGGCCAACAACGTGCTGCTCACCGGCGCGCGCGGCACGGGCAAATCCTCGCTGATCCGTGCCTGCCTGCATGCTTTTGCTTCGCAGGGCCTGCGCCTGATCGAGGTGGACAAGGCCGATCTGACCGACCTGCCCGACATCGTCGATGTGGTGGCCGGCCGGCCCGAGAAGTTCGTCATCTATTGCGACGATCTGAGCTTTGAGGAAGGCGAGCCTGGCTACAAGGCCATGAAGTCCATTCTGGATGGATCGGTCAGCGCCGCCAGCCCGAACGTGCTGGTCTATGCGACCAGCAATCGCCGCCATCTGCTGCCGGAGTACCAGTCCGAGAATCTGACCTACCAGCGCGGCGAGGATGGGGAGCTGCATCCCGGAGAGGTGATCGAGGAAAAAATCTCGCTGTCCGAGCGTTTCGGCCTGTGGGTGAGCTTCTACCCGTTCAGCCAGGACGAGTACCTGCGCGTGGTGGCACAGTGGCTGGAGGCCCTGGGCCTGGACCAGGCCACGATCGAGGCGGCACGCCCGGAGGCCCTGGTCTGGGCGCTGGAGCGCGGTTCACGCAGCGGTCGCGTGGCCCACCAGTTTGCGCGCGACTATGCGGGCCGTGCCGAGCGCCCGAGTCAGCGCCAGACCGGCATCGCCGATGTCCAGGGGTTGGCTGAAGAGGCTGAACTCTGAGCACCTGCTGCCTGGCCCTGGGCTGGGCAGACTTTTTTGCGAAAGATCAAGTGACTGAAAAAGAAATCTCCCCCAAGGCCCGCGCTGAGGCGGCCGAGTCGCAGGCGCCAGTGCGGCGCAAGCACACCGAAGTCGCCGTTGGCGTGCTGCTTCGCGAGTCCGATGGCGCGTTGCTGATCACCAGCCGTCCGCCGGGCAAGCCGTATGCAGGCTACTGGGAGTTTCCGGGCGGCAAGATCGAAGCCGGTGAGACCGTGGAGCAGGCCTTGCGCCGCGAGATGCAAGAGGAACTGGGCGTAGAGATCGCGGCCGCTGAAGTCTGGAAGGTGACCGAGCATGACTATCCGCATGCCCTGGTGCGCCTGCACTGGTGCAAGGTCACGCGCTGGAGCGGGGAGTTCGAGATGCGTGAAGGCCAGCAGATGGCCTGGCAGCAACTTCCGCTGCAGGTGCATCCGGTGCTGCCAGGTGCCTATCCGGTGCTGCAGTGGCTGAGCGAGGAACGCGGGCTGCCTTTCGATGCCGGGTTCTACGAGGCAGGCCAGCCGAAAGCCTGATCGGGCCTGATCAAGGCTCGGTGCGAGGATCGCCGAAGGGCGCATCCTCGGGCGGCATCGGTGCAGGCACGCGGAATTCCTCATTGGCCCATGCGCCCAGGTCGATCTGGCGGCAGCGTTCGCTGCAGAAGGGGCGGAAACGGTTGGCTGGTGCGAACAGGCTGGGGCCTGCACAGGTCGGGCAGCGCACCGTGGGGCCGGCAGAAGAGAGGCTGGCGGGCTGGGGGGCGGGGGCGCTCGAGGGCATGTCGGCCGTCTTGTCCATCAGCTGCAAAGCGTGACCTCGAACGAGGCATCTTCGCTGCAGGGTTGAGGCTTGGCGCCGTTCTCGGGGCGGAGCAGGCGCACCGAAACCAGTAGGCGGTTGCCGCTGATCTCCGGAACCAGATTCAACGACGGGTCTATGCGCAGGCGCAGCAGCTGAAAGCTGCGGCCGGGCGGCATGGCCTGCTGGAACACGCCTTTTTCGGCAGCCACCCATTGCGGCACGCCGGTTTCGCGCAGCAGCTTGAGCAGCAATTGCAGCGACTGACCCAGCGGGGTCAGGGTGCTGGCCCAGTCCTCCAGATCGCGCAGGCGTATCTGGGGATCATGGAACTGCCAGGCGTGATAGGCCGGAAGGTCGAAGCCGCAGGTGCCGCCGGGGATGCCGATGCGGCTGCGCACGGCCATCAGCCACTCGTTTTCAGTCAGGGTCTGGCCGGCCTTGCCGTTCTGGGCATTGAGCTGGGCAAAGCACTGCTCCACATGGCGTGAGACCTGGTCAAGCATGTGCTCGGCAATGTCGGGATTGCCGCGCAGGCTGTCGAGCAGGCTTTTGTGGCGCTCAAGGTCCTTGAGCACGTCCGTCTTCAGGTCGGTACGTGCCGCCACGTCCATGATCTCGAAGATGGTGACCAGCGCAAAATGGTGATCGATGGAATGAGCGCGCGACAGCAACTCGCTCAGGCGGCGATATAGCTGTTCCAACCGGAGGTAGGTCCTCAGGCGCTCATTGAAAGGATATTCGTACAGGATCACGCTTGCTGGGCTCCTCGGGGTGCACAGGAATCAGCTGTCTACGTCGTGCACATGCTGAATTACACGCACAGGCCAAGCCATGGCGTGCATCATAGCCCGAACCATGCAGAGATTCGATCGGTGCATGCGCGCAAAGCCTCTATCGTCATGGCCTCGTCGTTGTAGAGCACCCAGTCGGCGGCTGCCAGCCGTGCCGCACGTGTGGCCTGGGCCGAGATGATGGCCTGCACCGCCTCGCGTGGCAATCCGTTGCGCGCGATCACGCGAGCGATCTGCGTTTCGGTGCGGCAGTCAACGACCAGCACCGCATCAAGCATGGCAGGCCAGCGGCCGGACTCCACGAGCAAGGGAATGTCATGCACGATGAGTCGGCACCCAGCCACTGTGGCCTGCTCCACTTGCCGGGCCGTCTGCTGCGCCACGAGGGGATGGACGATGGCCTCCAGCTGCTGTCGTGCCGAGGGCTGCTGAAAGACCAGTTCGCGCATGCGCGTGCGGTCCAGGGCGCCGCTGGCATCAATCAGTTCGGGCCCGAAGACGCGCGCTATCTCGGGCAGAGCAGCACCTTCGGGGGCGGTGAGGCTGCGAGAGATCTGGTCGGCATCGATCACGGCCGCTCCGCGCAAGCCCAGTTGCGCTGCGACGGTGCTCTTGCCGCTGCCAATGCCGCCCGTCAGGCCCAGCCGAAACGGGCGTGCAAGCAAGGGCGGGGCGATGCTGGGGGCCATGCCGCAGTGTTGAATCAAAGGCCCAAGGCCGCCAATAGGGATTGCAGCATCTGCTGCGGTCCGAACACCATGGCTGCAAAGCCGGCGCCCGCCAGAAAGGGGCCGAAGGGAACATAGCCGCCCTCACGCAGGCGGCTGTTGATCTTCAACGCGATGCCCACGATGGCGCCAATCACCGACGAGATCAGGATGATGGGCACGAGTGCCTGCCAGCCGAACCAGGCGCCCAGCGCGGCAAACAGCTTGAAGTCGCCGTAGCCCATGCCTTCCTTGCCGGTGGCCAGCTTGAAGGCCCAGTAAACCAGCCACAGCGAGAGATAGCCCGCTGCAGCGCCCCATACCGCGTCGGCCAGAGGCACGGCGGTCCAGTGCAGCGCCGACGACAGCAGTCCGGCCCACAGCAAGGGCAGGGTGATGTCGTCGGGAAGCAGTGTGGTGTCCCAGTCGATCAATGCCAGGCTCAGCAAGGCCGCACTGAAAAGGCACCAGGCAGCGCCTGTGGGCGTGATGCCCCATTGCGCCGCACAGTAGGCAAACAGCGCGGCGCAGGCCAATTCCACCAGCGGATAGCGGATGCTGATCGACGCCTTGCATTCGGAGCACCGGCCTCGCAGCGCCAGATAACTGAGCACGGGAATATTCTCGTACCAGTGGATGGCATGGCCGCAATGCGGGCAGCGCGAGCGGGGGCGGCTCAGGCTCAGGGGCGCCTCGGCAGGCGGCGGCGCTGTGGCGGGCGATGGCGTGGCGGAGGATGAAGATTTCTCTTGCGCCCATTGGGCGCATTCCGCATTCCATTGCTGTTCCATCATGCGGGGCAGCCTATGCACCACCACGTTGAGAAAGCTGCCAACCAACAGGCCCAGCAGGCCGCCCAATGCAGCCTGCATCCAGAGTTCCAAAACCATCAGACCACCTGGCCCAGCTTGAAGATGGGCAGATACATCGAAACCACGATGCCGCCGATGAGGGTGCCCAGGAAAACAATGATGATGGGCTCCATCAGGCTGGACAGGCCAGCCACCATGTCATCGACCTCTTCTTCATAGAAATCGGCCGCCTTGCCCAGCATATGGTCGATGGAGCCGGATTCCTCGCCGATGGCGCACATCTGCAGCACCATGGACGGAAAGACATTGGCATTGGTCATGGCCACGGTGAGACTGGTGCCGGTGGAGACTTCCTGCTGGATCTTTTCCGTGGCATTGGCATACACGGCATTGCCGGATGCGCCGCCGACAGAATCCAGTGCCTCGACCAATGGGACGCCCGCGGCAAACATGGTCGACAGCGTGCGCGTCCAGCGTGCGACGCAGGATTTCTCGATCAGCACGCCAAAGACCGGCACCTTCAGCAGCGTACGGTCCATGAATTGCTGCATGCGCTCGTTGCGCTTCCAGGCCTGCATGAAGAAGTAGAGACCGCCGCCAATCACGCCGAAGATCAACCACCACCATTGGACAAAGACATCGCTGATGCCCATAACGAACAGCGTCGGCGCCGGCAGGTCGGCGCCGAACGAACTGAACACTTCCTTGAAGGCCGGGATCACGAAAATCATGATGATGGTCACGACGATGAAGGCCACGACGATGACCGAGATCGGGTACATCAGCGCCGATTTGATCTTGGACTTGATGGCCTCGGTCTTCTCCATGTACGTGGCCAGGCGGTCCAGCAGGGCTTCCAGGATACCGGCCGCTTCGCCCGCCTCCACCAGATTGCAGTAGAGGCTATCGAAGTACATGGGGTGCTTGCGATAGGCCGCGTTCAGCGAGGTGCCGGTCTCCACGTCGGCGCGAATATCGGCCAGAAGGCGCGTCACGCTGGGGTTGGTGTTGCCCCGTCCGACAATGTCGAAGGCCTGAAGCAGCGGGACGCCCGCCTTCATCATCGTTGCCATCTGGCGGGTGAACAGCGCAATGTCCTTGGGCTTGATCCTCTTGCCCCCGCGTGTGCGGCGCTTCTTGATCTTGCTGGGCAGCACGCCCTGGCGGCGCAGCATGGCCTGGACCTGGTTGATGCCCCCGGCCCGGGTCTCGCCTCGGATGATCTTGCCGTTGCGATCCTTGCCTTCCCATTCGAAGACAAATTCCTTGATTCCCTTGGACGCGGCTGTGGCCATCGTGCTCCCTCGTTTGTTGTCTGCGCTGTCCGCGCTATTTACTCATTGGTGACTGCCAGCACTTCTTCGAGCGAGGTCAGTCCCTGTCTGGCCTTGTGCAAACCCGAGCCACGCAGCGACCGCACGCCTTCGCGCTTGGCCTGTGCGGCGATCTCCAGCGCACTGCCGTCCTGCAGGATGATGCGCTGGATTTCCTCGCTGATAGGCATCACCTGATAGATGCCTACGCGGCCCTTGTAGCCGTTGTTGCATGCCGGACAGCCGACGGGCCTGTAGGTGACCCAGCTGCCGTCAATGTCCGCATCGTCGTAGCCTGCATCGATCAGGGCCTCCCGCGGAATGTCAGCCGGCTCCTTGCATTGAGGGCACAGGCGCCTGGCCAGGCGCTGGGCGGTGATCAGGATCACGCTCGATGCGATGTTGAAGGGCGCAATGCCCATGTTGCGCATGCGCGTCAACGTGGTCGGTGCGTCATTGGTGTGCAGGGTGGACAGCACCAAGTGGCCGGTTTGCGCTGCCTTGATCGAGATGTCGGCCGTTTCCAGATCGCGGATTTCACCGACCATGATGATGTCGGGATCCTGGCGCAGAAAAGCCTTGAGCGCAGTGGCAAAGGTGAGGCCGGCCTTTTCGTTCACATTGACCTGGTTGACGCCGGGCAGGTTGATTTCCGAAGGATCTTCCGCCGTGGCGATGTTCACGCCGGCCTTGTTCAGCAGGTTCAGGCAGGTGTACAGCGACACTGTCTTGCCCGAGCCGGTGGGGCCTGTGACCAGAATCATTCCGTAGGGGCGGCTGATGGCTTCAAGCAGGCGTGCCTTCTCCTCGGGTTCATAGCCCAGGGCGTCGATGCCCATCCTGGCCGAGCTCGGGTCCAGGATACGGATCACGATCTTCTCGCCGAAAAGCGTGGGCAGCGTGCTGACGCGAAAGTCGATGACGCGGTCCGGGCCGACCTTGAGCTTCATGCGCCCGTCCTGCGGGACACGCTTTTCCGAGATGTCCATGCGCGAGATCACCTTGATGCGCGAGGCCAGCTTCTCCTTGATGGCAATGGGCGGCGATGCAATTTCACGCAGCTCGCCGTCAATGCGAAAGCGCACCCGGTACTGGTGCTCGTAGGGTTCGAAATGCAAGTCCGACGCGCGCATGTTGAAGGCGTCGAGCAGCATTTTGTGCAGGAACTTGACGATGGGCGCATCTTCGACGTCTGCTGCGGCCGAGTTGTCCTTTTCCTCTGCCACCTCATCAGGCTTGAGGTCGCCGAACTCGAAGTCGCCGCTGCCGCCATAGCTGTCCATGGCCTCGCTGGCGCTTTTGTTCTGCTGCGCGATCAGTCGCTCCAGCTTGTCGGCCTCGACGATGATCCAGTCCACGCCCAACTGGGTGGTGAACTTGATCTGCTCGGCGGCTTCCTGCTGCGTCGGGTCGGCGGTGGCCACCGTGAGGCGGTTGCCGCGCTTGCTCAGAGGCAGGACGCGATAGGTGCTGATGATCTTGGCGTCCAGCAGATCCTGCGGCAGGCGCATGGCGTCGACCGCATCAAGATCGAGCAGCGGCGCGCTGAACATGGTGGAAACCGTCTCCGCCACTTCCAGGGCAGAGAGGGTGCCGGCGACGCTCAGTTCTGCAATGAACGAGGTGCGATTGGTGGCGGCCTTGCCGGCAGCCGCTTCCGCTGCCTGTTGCGATACCTTGCCTGCTGAAATCAGAGCCCGCCCGATGCCGGGAAGCGATGCGACAGCGGATGCATTCTTGAGCGAGGAGTCAGCAACAGCCATGTAGCAAGACGTGTGAGAGGAAAGGACATTTATCCTATCATCACTGAGCACTTGGAATGCCAGACACACTGTTACACGCCTGGGTCTTGAACCTGGCGCAATGGTGTGATGGAGATGGAATGACCAGATGGTCGGGGTGAGAGGATTCGAACCTCCGGCCTCTACGTCCCGAACGTAGCGCTCTACCAGGCTAAGCTACACCCCGTTGCTTTTGTAGAAAAAGCGAGCAGCCTGAATCAGGTGCGTCGCTCCAAAAGCTGAGACGCCAATTGTAGCAAACTTGCCGTATGCAAATTGCTTGGGAGCACATTTATTGCGTCGATGGCGCGGCGTGCCTCGGCATGTGCGGCCTCGCGTGCCACGTCCAGCGCACCTGTGCTGCGCACGATATCCACTACGGCGGTCAGTTGCTCGGTGGAGCCCTGTTCGATGGCGGCGCGCACGATGGCGGCCTGCTCAGGCGTGCCGCGTTGCATGGCGGCAATCAGGGGGAGGGTGCATTTGCCTTCGCGCAGGTCATCGCCCAGGTTCTTGCCCATTTCCTGGGTATCGCCTGCGTAGTCGAGTACGTCGTCAATGATCTGGAAGGCCGTGCCCAGCGCCTGGCCATAGCTGGCGCAGGCCTGCTCGATTTCGCGGGGCGCGTCGGCCAGCACGGCGCCCAGCTGGGCGCTGGCCTCGAAGAGCTGGGCGGTCTTGGAGCGGATGACGTGCAGGTAGCCGGCTTCGTCCAGCGAGGCATCGTGCGTGTTGATGAGTTGCTGGACCTCGCCCTCGGCGATCACGTTGGTGGCATCCGAGAGGATCTTGAGCACGCGCATGCTGCCGACTTCCACCATCATCTGGAAGGAGCGCGAGTGCAGGAAGTCGCCGACCAGCACGCTGGCCGGATTGCCGAAGGTCTCGTTGGCCGTCGGGCGGCCGCGACGCAGCGTGGATTCATCCACGACGTCGTCGTGCAGCAGGGTGGCTGTATGAATCAGTTCGACCACGGCAGCCAGGACATGCCTGTCCTTGCCTTCGTATCCCAATGCATTGCAGACCATGAGCAGCAGGGCGGGCCGCAGGCGCTTGCCGCCTGCAGCGATGATGTACTGGGAGATCTGGGCAATCAGCGGGACGGTGGTCGTCAGGCGCTGGGCAATCACATGATCCACCTCGCGCATGTCGTCAGTGATCAGGGCAAGCGGATTGGGGGTGGAGAGAGCTGTGGTCAAGGTACTGCGGGCGCCAAGTGGATCGTCAATTATAGGAAGAGCGACCCTGCCTGCGACCCGCTCTGGCGGTTGTTTGGGCGAAGGAGGGGAGCGCTTCATGCAAGGAATGTGAGTGCGTGCTAGAATCTCCGGCTTCCGTGGAAATTCGTTCGCGGAACTCTCAAATTCAAGAGGTTTAAATGTACGCAGTCATAAAAACCGGCGGCAAGCAGTATCGCGTTGCAGCTGGCGAAAAGATCAAGGTAGAACAGATTGCTGCGGACGTAGGCCAAGAAGTTGTGATCGATCAGGTTCTGGCAGTCGGCAACGGCGCTGAAATCAAGGTCGGCACACCTCTGGTGTCCGGTGCGTCTGTCAAGGCAACCGTGGTTGCTCACGGCAAGCACGACAAAGTGCACATCTTCAAGATGCGCCGTCGTAAGCATTATCAGAAGCGCCAAGGCCATCGCCAGCAGTTCACCGAGCTGCAGATCGTGGCGATCGCTGCTTAATCCAGGAGCTGAGTCATGGCACAGAAAAAAGGCGGCGGCTCTACGCGAAACGGGCGCGATTCCAAGCCCAAAATGCTCGGCGTGAAGGCTTTTGGTGGTGAGTTGATCACCGCCGGCTCGATCATCGTGCGCCAACGTGGCACCAAGTTCCACCCCGGCGACAACGTCGGCGTGGGCAAGGACCACACCCTGTACGCTCTGGTGGACGGCCACGTGTCGTTTGCTGTCAAGGGTGCACTGTCCAAGCACACGGTCAACGTGACGGCTGCCTAAGCTCTGTCACTTCGACGCTCGAAGCCCCGACCTGTCGGGGCTTTGTCGTTTCAGGAGGGCGGTGCATCGTGCGCTCGTCCCCTTTTCCGTCTCTGAGGTGTGGCCTGGGGCTGTCTGGTGCACACTGCTTTTTGTAAACTGGATGCCTCATGAAGTTCGTCGACGAAGCTTATATCGACATTGCTGCCGGTGATGGCGGCAATGGCTGCGTGTCATTCCGGCACGAAAAATACAAGGAATTCGGTGGTCCCGATGGAGGAGATGGCGGCCGTGGAGGCCATGTCTACGCGGTGGCCGACGTCAATCTCAACACCCTGGTGGACTACCGCTTCTCGCGTCGCCACGATGCCACGCGCGGCGAGCACGGCAAGGGCTCGGACATGTTCGGTGCCGCAGGCAACGACATCACGCTGCGCATGCCGGTTGGCACCATCATCAGCGATGCCGAAACCGGGGAGGTGCTCTACGAGCTGTTGACGCCCGGCGAGGTGGTGACCATTGCCAAGGGCGGCGATGGCGGCTACGGCAACCTGCGCTTCAAGAGCGCCATCAACCGCGCGCCACGGCAAAAGACGCCTGGCTGGCCCGGTGAGCGCAAGAACCTCAAGCTGGAGCTCAAGGTTCTGGCCGACGTGGGTCTGCTGGGCATGCCCAATGCGGGCAAATCCACCTTCATCGCCGCAGTCTCCAATGCGCGTCCCAAGATTGCCGACTATCCGTTCACCACGCTGCATCCCAATCTGGGCGTGGTTCGTGTTGCCGCCGAGCAAAGCTTTGTGGTGGCCGATATCCCCGGGCTGATCGAAGGCGCGTCGGAAGGTGCCGGCCTGGGCCACCAGTTCCTGCGTCACCTGCAGCGCACCCGATTGCTGCTGCATGTGGTGGACCTGGCGCCGTTCGATGACAGCGTGGATCCTGTGGCCCAGGCCAAGGCCATCGTGGGCGAGTTGCAGAAGTACGATGCCGAGCTGTACAACAAGCCGCGCTGGCTGGTGCTCAACAAGCTGGACATGGTGCCGGCCGAGGAGCGCGCCGCACGCGTCAAGGACTTCGTCAAGCGCTTCAAGTGGAAGGGCCCGGTGTTCGAGATTTCCGCCCTGACGCGCGAAGGCTGCGAAGTGCTGATCCGCACCATCTACAAGCATGTGCATGAACAGCAGCAGATCGAGGCCGGTCCCAAGGAAATCGACCCACGCTTCGTCGAAGTCGAGGGTGATGGCGTGGATCTCACCGACCCGCGTTTTGCTCCCCGCGATTCCGAGTAAGAGCGGCCTGTCCCACCCATTGCCTTGATCACAACAGCGGCGGGGTCTGCCTCGGCCTGCGCTGCAAGAATCACTATCCATCCATGTCTTCCAACTTGTTGCGTGATGCCCATCGCATCGTGGTCAAGGTCGGCTCCAGCCTGGTGACCAATGAAGGTCGCGGTCTTGATGAGGCCGCGATCCAGGAATGGAGCCGCCAGCTGGCGGCCCTGGTGCGCGGGGATGAAAGCCATGGAGGCCGGCGGCGCGAGGTGATCATGGTCTCCAGCGGCGCGGTGGCCGAAGGCATGAAGCGTCTGGGCTGGATTGCACGGCCCAAGGAGATTCATGAACTGCAGGCCGCTGCGGCCGTGGGGCAGATGGGCCTGATACAGATGTACGAGTCCAAGTTGCGCGAACAGGGCATGGGCAGTGCGCAGGTGCTGCTCACGCATGCCGACCTCGCGGACCGCGAGCGCTATCTCAACGCGCGCAACACCTTGCTGACGCTGCTGGAGCTGGGCATCGTGCCGGTGATCAACGAGAACGACACCGTGGTCAACGACGAGATCAAGTTCGGTGACAACGATACCTTGGGCGCTTTGGTTGCCAATCTGATCGAGGCCGATGCCCTGGTCATCCTGACCGATCAGCGAGGCCTTTACAGCGCCGACCCGCGCAGCAATCCCGATGCGCGTTTCATCGATGTGGCCAATGCCGGCGACCCGGCGCTGGAGGAGATGGCCGGAGGCGCGGGCTCGTCCATTGGCAAGGGCGGGATGATCACCAAGATCCTCGCGGCCAAGCGCGCGGCGGGCTCGGGTGCTTCAACCGTCATCGCCTGGGGGCGTGAGCAGGACGTGCTGGTGCGTCTGGCGGCAGGCGAGTCCATCGGCACGCTGCTCCTGGCGCAGACGCACAAGAACCAGGCGCGCAAGCAGTGGATTGCAGACCATCTGCAACTGCGCGGCTCCGTGTCCGTGGATGCCGGCGCCGTGGCCAAGCTGCGCGACGAAGGCAAGAGCCTGCTGCCCATCGGCATGGTGAATGTGGATGGCGAGTTCGCCCGTGGCGATGTGATCGCGGTGCGCGATGCCCTGGGTATCGAGGTGGCGCGTGGGCTGGCCAACTATGCAAGTGCCGAGGCGCGGCTGCTGTGTCGCAAAAGCTCGGTGGAGATCGAGCGCCTGCTGGGCTATTCCGCAGGCCCGGAGATGGTGCACCGCGACAACATGGTGATTGCGGGGCACTGAGGCGCCAGACTCTCAAGGCCAAGAAAAAGCGCACCCTCGGGTGCGCTTTTGCGTATGGCTCTGGCCCGGTTTCAGGCCTTGCCTGGATCGGGTTGCAGGGCTTGCTGCCCCGACTGTGGATCAGGATCGAAACAGGCGCCAGGCGGCAACTCCATGCCGGGATTGACGCGAAAGCTGCCTGAGCGTGCTGGATGCAAACCCGGCGCAGTGTATGTCTCAGGACCCTGTTCATGGGCTTCCCTGGGGCGCATGCCGCTGCGCAGATAACGGTTGCGTTGCTGTTCGCCGCGGGGCAGGAACCGGGCCAGCTCGGTCAGGGCCATCTCATAGACGCCGCGCTTGAACTCCACCACCACGTCCAATGGCACCCAGTAGTCATTCCAGCGCCAGGCGTCGAATTCGGGGTGGTCGGTGGCACGCAGGTTCAAATCCCAGTCGTGACCCATGAGCTGCAGCAAATACCAGATCTGCTTCTGGCCTTTGTAGTGTCCGCGCGCATCGCGGCGGATGTACCGGTCTGGCACCTCGTAGCGCAACCAGTCCCGGGTGCGGGCGACCACGCGAACGTGGTTGGGCATCAACCCCACTTCCTCATGCAGTTCCCGGAACATGGCCTGTTCGGGTGTCTCCCCCCGGTCAATGCCGCCCTGTGGAAACTGCCAGCTGTGGGTGCGGATGCGTTTGCCCCAGAACACCTGGTTCTTTTGGTTGAGCAGGATGATGCCGACGTTCGGGCGAAATCCGTCCCGGTCAAGCATAATCGAACCCCAATTTTCTGAATTGTGTCCATTATGCACGGTGCCTTGCCAGCGGCAAGCACGCTGCCCCGATTCCCGCGAAGCCCCTGATCCATGAAAGCCTCCCAATTTTTCATCTCCACCCTCAAGGAAGCTCCGGCCGACGCCGAAGTGGTCAGCCACAAGCTCATGATGCGGGCCGGCCTGATCAAGAAGCTGGGTGCAGGCATCTACAACTACATGCCCATGGGGCTGCGGGTGATCCGCAAGGTCGAGGCCATCGTGCGCGAGGAAATGAACCGTGCCGGTGCCGTGGAGGTGACCATGCCCGTGGTCCAGCCTGCAGAGATGTGGGAGGAGACCGGCCGCTTCGAGAAGATGGGCCCCGAGCTGCTGCGCATCAAGGACCGCCATGGCCGCGACTTCGTGATCCAGCCCACCAGCGAAGAGGTGGTGACGGACATCGCGCGCCAGGAGCTCAAGAGCTACAAGCAGCTGCCCAAGAATTTCTACCAGATCCAGACCAAGTTCCGCGATGAGCGCCGCCCGCGCTTTGGCCTGATGCGTGGCCGCGAGTTCATCATGAAGGACGCCTATTCCTTCGACAAGGACCGTGATGCGGCCCAGGTCAGCTACCAGACCATGCGCGCGGCCTACAAGCGCATCTTCGACCGCTTCGGCCTGCAGTACCGTGCCGTGCGTGCAGACAGCGGTGCCATCGGCGGCGATCTGAGCGAGGAATTCCAGGTCATCGCTTCCACGGGCGAGGACGCCATCGTCTACTGCCCGAGCAGCGACTATGCCGCCAATATCGAAAAGGCCGAGGCCCTGGCGCCTGCGGGTCCCCGTCCCGCTGCGTCCCAGGCGATGACCAAGGTGGCGACGCCCGGCAACAGCACCTGCGAATCTGTCGCATCCCAGCTGGGCCTGCCGCTGTCGCAGACGGTGAAGTCCCTGGTGCTGGCCACCGACAAGCTCGACGACAAGGGCGAGGTGGCAGGCAGCCAGATCTGGCTGCTGCTGCTGCGCGGTGATCATGAAATGAACGAGATCAAGGTGGCCAAGGTGCCGGGCCTGGACGTGGGCTTCCGCTTTGCCACTGTGGCCGAAATCGAGGAGCACTTCGGCTGCCAGCCCGGCTACCTGGGCCCGATCGGCCTGAAGCAGCCCGTGAAGCTGGTCGTGGACCGCGAGGTCGCCGTGATGGCCGACTGGGTCTGCGGCGCGAACGAGGCCGACTTCCACATCACCGGCGTGAACTTCGGCCGCGACCTGCCCGAGCCTGATGTGGTGGCCGACCTGCGCAACGTGGTGGCTGGCGACAAGTCTCCTGATGGCGCAGGCGAGCTGGCCATTGAGCGCGGAATTGAAGTCGGCCATGTGTTCTACCTGGGTACCAAGTACTCCCAGGCCATGAACGCCACCTTCCTGGCCGAGAACGGCAAGCCCTCGCTGTTTGAAATGGGCTGCTACGGCATTGGCGTGACGCGCCTGCCCGCTGCAGCCATCGAACAGAACCATGACGAGCGCGGCATCATCTGGCCCGACGCGATTGCGCCCTTCACCGTGGTGGTCTGCCCCATTGGCATGGACCGCAGCGAACCCGTGAAGGAAGCTGCCGAGAAGCTGCATGCCGAGCTGCTGGCCCTGGGTGTGGACGTGATCCTGGACGATCGTGGCGAACGTCCGGGCGCCATGTTTGCCGACTGGGAGCTGATTGGCGTGCCGCACCGCGTGGTGCTGTCCGACAGGGGCCTCAAGGAAGGACAGGTCGAGTACCAGCATCGCCGCGACACGGAAGCGACCAAGCTGGCCGCCGCCGATGTGCTGGGCCATCTCAAGCAAAGGCTGGGCCTGTGAGCCAGGCGCCCGTGGTGACGCGACGCGATTGCCTGCGCCTGGCGGCTTCGCTGGGCTCGGCACCGCTGCTCGGCGGGCTGGCCGCGCCCGCCTGGGCCGGTGGCCAGCTGGAGGAGCCGCTGGCCGATTCGGTGCGCACTGCGCTGAGTTCCGCCGTCACGGGATCGGCGCCGCCCGAGCTGCGCTTTGCCTCCACTGAGGCCCGGCTGGACTACCTGCGCTGGCTCACGGCCAGCAGCGAGCGCCTGCGTTCGCGCAAGCCGGAGCTGGCGACGCGGCTGGAGTTCCTGCAAACCGTCTGGTACGAGTCCAAGCGTGCCGGCCTGGAAGTCTCTCTGGTGATGGGGCTGGTGCAGGTGGAGAGCGCGTTCCGCAAGTTCGCCATCTCCAGCGTGGGTGCACGCGGCTACATGCAGATCATGCCGTTCTGGATGCGGCTGATCGGCGATGGAGACATCGGCAAGCTGTTTCACATGCAGACCAATCTGCGCTTTGGCTGCGTGATCCTGCGCCACTATCTGGACCGCGAAAAAGGCGATGCCTACATGGCGCTGGGCCGCTACAACGGCAGCCGGGGACAGCCCCAGTACCCGAATGCGGTGTTCGCTGCGCAGCGGCGCTGGGAGATAGAGCCCTCGCGCTCGGCTTGAGGGCCGCGCAGCGCCGCCGAGCGGCTGCGCGGCTGTTGTTCTGCTGTTCTGCGTTGCCCGTCAGGACGACGTCTCCGACGACATGCTGGATACCTTGGCCACGGCCGCTGCCGTGTCGCCGGCGTTGGGCGGCGCGGCCGGGCTGCTGGCGGACATGCGCGTGACCAGCACCTGGTCGATGCGGTAGCTGTCCACGTCCATGACCTCGAAACGGTAGCCGCCCCATTGCACGGTGTCGGTGCGCCTGGGAATGCGGCGCAGCATCACCATGAGGAAGCCGCCCAGGGTCTCGTAGTCCTCGGCGTGGGGCAGCTCGTCGAGTTCCAGGGCCTGCATCACATCCTCGACGGGCGTGACGCCGTCGATCAGCCAGGAGTTCTCGTCGCGGCGCAGGATCTGCTCCTCGTCGCCCGGGCTGACCAGGCCGCCCATCACCGTGCTCATCACGTCATTGAGCGTGACCACGCCGACCACCAGGCTGTATTCGTTGACGATGACGGCAAAGTCCTCATGCACCTGGCGAAACTGCTCCAGCACCTCGGCCAGCGTCAGGCGGTCCGGCACGACCAGCACCTTGTGGACCAGGGAGTCGTCCATGAGCGACAGGGGCTGGTTGTTCAGCGCGCGCTGGAACAGGTCCTTGGCATCGACATAGCCGACGATGTGGTCGATGTCGCCATCGCAGACGGGGTAGGTGGAAAAAGGTTCTTCGGCAATGCGGACCCGGATCAGTTCGTCGGGGTCGTCACGGTGGAAGTAGGCGATGCGGTCGCGCTGCGTCATGGCCGAGCCGATGGTGCGCGAGTCCAGCTCGAACAGGTTGGCGATCACCTGCTGCTCCTTCGCGGCCAGCACGCCGGCGCGCGCGCCAGCTTCGGTCATGGCCAGGATGTCTTCGTGCGTGATGCGGTCGTCGCGCACCGTGGGCAGGCCTAAGAGCTTGGCAACGGCGTCCGCCAGGTGGTTGAAGCACCAGACCAGGGGCTTGAGCACGGCCATGCACCAGAGCATGGGGCGCAGCACGCGGATGGCCAGGGCTTCGGGCTCGGCCATGCTCAGGCGCTTGGGCAGCAGGTCGGCAAAGAGGATGAACAGCGAGGTGACGGTGGCGAACGAGAGTAGAAAGCCCACGGTCTGTGCCCGGCTCTCGGGCAGCCAGAGCATGAGCAATTCGGCCAGATAGGGCGTCAATGCCCCTTCGCCCACCACGCCGCCCAGGATGGCGACGGCATTCAGCCCAATCTGCGTGACCGTGAAGTACTCGCCCGGCTGGGCCTGCATCTTCATGACCTGTTCGGCGCGTGGCTCCCCGTCCTCCGCCATCTGCCGAAGCCGCAGGCGCCGCGAGGCGGCCAGCGAGATCTCGGCCACGGAGAAGAAGGCACTGGTCAGTATCAGTGCGACGATCAACAGCAGACTTTGGGACAGACTCATAGGCAAGGCGGAGAAGCGGGCGCAGGCGCGGTTTTCCGGATGTGAAAGATGTGTCCATTCGACCACACATCACATGCCCCTGGCCTTGTGGCATGCCCGGGCAGTGCGCTGGCAGTCCGGTACGGGCGAAAAAAAGCCACCCAAGGGTGGCTTGATTCTGCGCAGCAGCGGGCGCAGGCGGGTTGCTGCGCGCGAGTCGCAAGCCTGCGAACTCAGGCCTTGGGTGCCAGCAGCTGCTGCAACTCGCCGGATTCGTACATCTCCATCATGATGTCCGAGCCGCCGATGAACTCGCCCTGCACGTAGAGCTGGGGGATCGTGGGCCAGTTGCTGTAGTCCTTGATGCCCTGGCGGATTTCCTGGTCCTCGAGCACGTTGACGGTGGAGATGTCCTTGGTCTCCACGCCGCAGGCCTTGAGAATCTGGATGGCGCGGCCCGAGAAACCGCACATGGGAAAGCTGGCGCTGCCCTTCATGAACAGCAGGATGTTGTTGCTTTTGACCAGTTGGTCGATGCGTTGCTGGGTGTCGCTCATCTGTGTGGTGCTCCGGGGTCGTGGTGGGCGCCGCAGGCGCGGCGGCATGGATGGGATTATTTCACTCTCGGCGCGGACTTTGAAAGCATGCGGGAATGCTGCGCCCGGACCCGAGCTCAGGCTTGCGCTGTCCATTGCCCGCCCGTGCAGCGGGCGATGCCGCCCAGGTCGTGGCGGTGTTGCACGCTCTCAAAGCCGGCGCTGCGCAGCAGGGTGGCCACGGCATCGGCCTGGTCCCAGCCATGCTCGAGCAGCATCCAGCCGCCGCTGGCCAGCAGCGCAGGCGCCTGCGCGACGATGGCGCGGATGTCGGACAGGCCATCGGCGCCGCTGGCCAGAGCCGACAGCGGCTCATGCTCCAACGCCAGCAAGTGCGGATCGTCGTCGCGGATATAGGGCGGATTGCTGACGATGAGGTTGAACGGCGCCTGGCCTGCCAGCGGCTCCAGCCAGCTGCCATGCGCAAACCGCACGCCCAGCTGCAGGCGCGTGGCATTGGCGCTGGCCACGGCCAGCGCGTCGGCACTGGCATCCACGGCCCACACGGTGGCGCCGGGGCGCTGGCTCTGCAGGGCCAGGGCAATCGCTCCGCTGCCGGTGCCCAGATCCGCCACACGGCATGCGGGGCCGCTCGGGGCCTGGGCGGGTATCAGCTCCAGCGCCCAGTCCACCAGGGTTTCGGTATCGGGGCGAGGGTCGAGCACGCGTGCGTCCACGGCCAGATCCAGCCCGTAGAACTCCTTGTGGCCCACCAGGTAGGCGACGGGCTCCCCGCTCAGCCGCCGTGTGCACAGCGCGGCATAGACGCCGGCCTGGGGCGCGGTCAGCGCGTCCCCGTCGTGGGTGAGCAGCCAGGCGCGGCCGCCGGCCTGGCGTCCGAGCACATGCAGCAGCAGCATTTGCGCGTCGATGCGCGCAAGCCCCTGGGCCTGGGAGTGCTGCAGAGCCTCTTTGATGGTGGGTAGGTTGGCCATGGCCCGCGCCTCAGCTGTTGACCTGCAGCTCGGCCAGCAGTTCGGCCTCGCGTGCGGCCTGCAGCGCGTCGAGCACGTCGCCCAGGTCGCCATCCATCACGGCCAGCAGCTTGTAGATGGTGAGGTTGATGCGGTGGTCGGTGAGCCGGCCCTGGGGGAAGTTGTAGGTGCGGATGCGGTCGCTGCGGTCGCCGCTGCCGATCAGGCCCTTGCGCAGCGCGGCCTCCTTGGCCTCGCGCTCGCTGCGCTCTTTTTCCTGCAGGCGCGCCTGCAGCACCTGCAGGGCCTTGGCCTTGTTGCTGTGCTGGCTGCGGCCGTCCTGGCACTCGGCGACGATACCCGTGGGCAGGTGGACCACGCGCACGGCCGAGTCGGTCTTGTTGATGTGCTGGCCTCCGGCGCCGCTGGCACGGAAGGTGTCGATGCGCAGGTCGGCCGGGTTGAGCGTGATGGCCTGGGTTTCGTCGGGCTCGGGCATGACGGCCACGGTGCAGGCACTGGTGTGGATGCGGCCCTGGGTCTCGGTGGCCGGCACGCGCTGCACGCGGTGGCCACCGGATTCGAAGCGCAGGCGGCCATAGACGTCGGTGCCTTCCACGCGCAGCACCACTTCCTTGTAGCCGCCCAGCTCGCTTTCGTTGGCGCTCATGATCTCGACCTTCCAGCCCACGGCGTCGCAGTGGCGCGTGTACATGCGTGCCAGATCGCCTGCGAACAGGGCAGATTCATCGCCACCCGTGCCCGCGCGGATTTCCAGGTAGGCGTTGCGCGCGTCATCGGGGTCCTTGGGCAGGAGCAGGCGCTGCAGTTCATCTTCCAGCTGCACCAGCTCGATCTCTGCGCCGGAGATTTCCTCGCGCGCCATTTCCTCCATGTCGGGATCATCCAGCATGTCCCTGGCAGAGGCCAGATCGGCCTCGCGCTGGCGGTAGCGTGCATAGCGGCCGGCAATGGCCGTCACATCGGCATGCTCGCGCGAGATGGCACGGTACTGCTTCATGTCGCCCATGATGTCTTCGCGCGAGAGCAGGAAGTCGAGTTCTTCAAGGCGCTGGGCGTAGCGCTCCAGTTGTTGGCGCAGAAAGTCTTGCATGGTGTGAGGCGATGGTGCGAAGGGCTGCGCGGGGCAGCGCTGCGGCGGGGGAACGAGGTGGCCGGAAGTGGGCCGAGGCGCCAGAGACCCGCGGGTGCGCGGCTCTCTGAAGGGAGGCGAGCGCCGCTAGAGCGCCTTGTCGGGAGTCGTGCCGCGCGGACCGCCTGGCGCGGAGCGCAGGAACAGGCGCGAGACCGTGTCCATGGTCTGGGTGCGCTGGTCGGCGTCACCCTTGTGCAGCTCGGCCAGGGTGCCGTGCAGCATTTTCTGCGTGAGGCCGCGCGACAGGGCCTCCAGCACGGTGTCTATGTCCTCGCCCTTGGCCAGCAGCTTCTTGGCCCGTGCAATCTCCAGCGCACGCCATTCGTCGGTCTGGGTGTTGAGCTGCCGGATCAGCGGCACCACGCCGGCCTGCGGGCGGCGCTGGTCCAGCCAGTGCATGAAGCTTTGCACGCCGTGGTCGATGATAACTTCTGCCTGCTCGACCGCCGCCTGGCGCTGGGCCTGGCCCGTGCGCACCACGGTGGCCAGATCGTCCACGGTGTAGAGGTAGACGTCGCGCAGGTCCTTGACCTCGGATTCGATATCGCGCGGCACGGCCAGATCGACCATGAACATGGGGCGGTGCTTGCGCTTCTTGAGCGCGCTTTCGACGGCGCCCAGGCCGATGATGGGCAGGCTGGAGGCCGTGCAACTGATCACGGCGTCGTATTCATGCAGATGCTCGGGCAGGTCGGCCAGCCGCATGGTGCCGGCGCCAAACTGGGCGGCCAGCTTTTCGCCGCGCTCCAGCGTGCGGTTGGCGATCATGATCTGCTTGGGGTGGCGGGCCGCGAAGTGGGTGGAGACCAGCTCGATCATCTCGCCCGCGCCCACGAACAGCACGCGGATCTGGGAGAGGTCTTCGAACAGCTGGCCTGCCAGCCGCACGGCGGCAGCGGCCATGCTGATGCTGTGGGCACCGATCTCTGTGGAGCTGCGCACTTCCTTGGCCACCGCGAAGCTGCGCTGGAACAACTGGTTCAGCGTGCTGCCCAGGGCGCCTGCGTTCTCTGCGGCGCGCACGGCATTCTTCATCTGGCCCAGGATCTGGGCCTCGCCCAGCACCATGGAATCGAGCCCGCTGGCCACGCGGAAGGCATGGCGCGCCACATGGCCGTCTTCCAGCAGATAGGAGTGCGAGCGCAGCAGTTCGGACGAGATGCCGCCGCTGTTGGCCAGCCAGTGCAGCGTGTGGTCCATGGCCGGCATTTCGGCCGCGCAGTAGATCTCGGTACGGTTGCAGGTGGAGAGAATGGCGGTCTCGACGGCGCTGTGCTGGCGGCCGGGGCCGGTCAGCGATTCGCGCAGGCCCTGCAGCGTGGGCACGATCTGGTCGAGCGCGAACGCGAAACGTCCCCGCATATCGAGCGGAGCCGTGTGGTGGTTGATGCCGAGTGCCCAGACTGCCATAACCCGGGATTATAAAATTTCGCGCAGTTTCAGGCATCCCTGATCACAACACCCTGGAATCGGAGCCCGCACATGGGATGGATTGCGAGTACGAATCATTGGCTGAACTTCCTGGCGCCTGCACTTTTCCTGTCGCCGGCCCTGATGTTGTGCGCGCTTTTGATCTATGGGAAATCGCAGCAATCCATGGCCTGGTGGTCACAGGTTGCTATCAATTTCATTGTTGGTGCACTGGTGCTGCTGGCGGGGCTGTGGTGGTTCGGGCGCGATGCAAAGTTGGCCACCTATGCTGCGCTGGTCGTGGTGATGGCGCTTTGCCAGTGGGTGTTTTCACGCGGCTGGCGCTGATGGCTGACAGCAAAGATTGATGCAGATCAACGGAAGAGGGTGTTTCTCCTGGCGATCAGGGGCCTGAGACTGCGGCTGGAGGCACGGCGCCCGGCGCGGCCTGCTCCAGCAGCCATTCGCGGAACTGCGCAAAGGCTTCGGAAGGTGCCCGCGTGGCGGGACGGCACAGAAAGTAGCCGCGTTCGATGTGGACGGGCGCAGGCAAGGCAAGGGCCACGCGGCCGGCGGCCAGGTCTTCCTCGACCAGGCAGCGCTGCACCAGGGCCACGCCCATGCCGGCGGCCACGGCCTGTACCAGCAGGGCCACCAGCTCGAAGTCGGCTGCCGGTGCGGGGCAGGGTCCGGGCAGGTTCAGGTGGGACATCCAGCGGGCCCAGTTGCCCGGATAGTTGGTGTGGAACAGCAGCGGGCGTGCTAGCACGTCCCGGGGGCTGCGGATGGGCCGCGGGCCCTGCAGTTCTCTCGGATGGCAGATGGGCACCAGATCGCGGCCCACCACATAGTCGGCCACCACATGGGCGGGCCAGGGCTCGCTGCCCACGCGCAGCCAGCCGTCTATCTCGGCGGCCGACAGCGGATCGTCGCGCCGATAGGGCGCGAACGACAGGGCGATGCCCGGATGCAGGGCGTTGAAGTGCGGCAGGCGCGGAATCAGCCAATGGCTGAACAGCGTGGGCACCACCGACAGGCGCAGTTGCGGGCCGAAGTGGCGCCTGCGTGCGGCCGCGGATGCCGATTCGATGGCGTGTACGGCGGGCTCCACGGCCTGCAGGTATTCGCGGCCGGCTTCGGTCAGCACGCTGCGCCGGCCCTGGCGCTCGAACAGCGCAAAGCCCAAGTGCTCTTCCAGCCGGGCGATGGCGCGGCTGATGCCGCCCTGGGTGACATACAGCTCCCGGGCCGCCAGCGAGTAGCTGCCCAGGCGCGCCGCCGCCGCGAAGGCGTGCAGCTCGGAAAGCGAGGGGGAGTGCATGCGCATGACGGGCGCAATTATGACGGTTGGTCATGGTTGCTTGCCGTCTTGTCTCTTTTCGCGCGTGCGGCGGCTGTCCAGAATCAGCGCCTGTTCCGCAGAGCCCGTGCTTTGCCGCCACCCCCAACCAAGATAGGAAACATCCCATGGCAATGCGCCGCACCCTGTTGTCCAGCCTGGCCGCCTGCGCCGCCACCGCTCTTCTGGCTCCCGCCGCTTGGGCCCAGGGCCCGGCGGCCGACTATCCCAGCCGTCCGATCCGCCTGGTCGTGCCGTTCGGAGCCGGTGGCTCCACCGACATGGTGGCGCGCCTGCTGGCCGAGAAGATGAGCGTGATCCTCGGCAAGTCCGTGGTGGTGGACAACCGCGGCGGGGCCGGCGGCTCCATCGGCGCTTCCGAAATCGCGCGTGCCGCGCCGGACGGCTACACCATCGGCATGGCCACGGTGAGCACGCACGGCTCCAACCCGGCGATCTTCCGCAAGCTGCCCTATGACCCGATCAAGGACTTCGCGCCCATCACCAATGTGATGTCGGTGCCCAGCGTGTTCGTGGTCAACGCCAGCGTGCCCGCCAAGACCATGAAGGAGTTCATCGCCCTGGCCAAGGCCAACCCGGGCAAGTACAGCTTTGCATCGCCGGGCACGGGTTCGCTGGGCCACGCCAATATCGAGAACTTCATGAACCTGGCGGGCATCGACCTGCTGCACATCCCCTACAAGGGCGCGGGCCAGGCCATCACCGATGCGCTGGGCGGCCAGGTCAATGCCATGACGGACAACCTGCCCTCCACGCTGCCTCACATCAAGGACGGCAAGCTGCGACCTCTGGCGGTGCTGGCCTTCAAGCGCGCCGATGTGCTGCCCGACGTGCCCACGTACACCGAGCTGGGCTTTGCGCAGATGGGCGATGGCGGCTGGTTCGGCCTGGTTGCGCCGGCCGGCACGCCGCGCCCCATCATCGACAAGCTCAATGCCGCCGCGCACAAGGCCATGGCCATGCCTGACTACCTGGAAAAGCAAAAATCCATCTCGGGCGAATCCATGGGCAACACGCCCGAGGAATTCGCCAAGCAGATCAAGGCCGCCATCGAGCGCTACACGGCCGTGGCCAAGCGCGCCAACATCAAGCTCGACTGATGGACCGCATGGCACAGTCGGATTTCCTGCGCCCCCGGCCGGACACCCCGGTCGTGGTGCATCCCGCAATGGGCGAGGCGCTGCCCATCGTCTGCGACTCGCCGCACAGCGGCACCTCCTATCCCGAGGATTTCGGCCATGCCGTGCCCATGTCCCTGCTGCGCCGTGGCGAGGACACGCATGTGGCCGCGCTCTGGGACCGGTGGCCCGCGCATGGCGCGACGCTGATCGAGGCCACCTTTCCGCGCACCTACATCGACCCCAACCGCAGCGAGGCCGACCTGGACCCGGCCCAGATCGACGGCCAGTGGCCCGTGCCCCTGGCGCCCAGCGTCAAGACGCGCCAGGGCCTGGGCCTGATCTGGCAGCGCATCAGCCGCGACGGCGTGGCAACGCCGCTGTATGACCGTCCGCGCACGGTGGCCGAGGTGGAGCACCGCATCGCGCGCTACTGGCGCCCCTACCATGCGGCGCTGGCGCAGGCCATCGATGGCAGCGTGCAGCGCTTTGGCGGCGTCTGGCACCTGAACCTGCACTCCATGCCCAACGATGTCTACAAGCGCCTGGGCCGTACCGACGCGCCGCCGCTGGCCGACTTCGTGCTGGGCGACCGCGACGGCACGACCTGCGCGCCCGAGTTCATCCAGTTGGTGGGCGAGACGTTGGCGGGCTTTGGCTATAGCGTGGCCTACAACGAGCCCTACAAGGGCGTGGAGCTGATCGGGCGCATAGGCCAGCCGCACCTGGGCCGGCACAGCCTGCAGATCGAGATCCGCCGCCCGGTCTACATGGACGAGGACACGCGCGAGCCCAATGCGGGATTCGAGCCTCTGCGCGGCCATCTGCGTGAGCTGATGGCCGTGGTCGCAGCGCATGTGCGATCGGAAATGGCAAGGCGCGGCTAGGCCGGGCTGGCCGGATCACCGGGCATGGTCGGCGTGCCCGGCGTGCCCGGCGGACCTGTCACCACGGGTGCCGCCACCGAGGTGGTGGCCGGTGGCGACAGGTACAGGCCTGCGCCCTTGAGCGAGGCCAGGATGCTGAACAGCACATCGCTGCGCACGCCACCCGCATTGCGCGGATTGCCGACGTAGCCGATGGCCAGGAAGGTCAGCGTGCCGTTGGCAATGCCTTCTAGCTGCACCAAAGGCTCGGGCGTGTCCAGGATGCCTTCATGCGCGCGAAAGGCTTCCAGGATCAGGGTGCGCATGCGCTCGGCATCGGTGTCCAGCGGTGCGGGAAGGCGCAGCAGCACCCGCCCGGGCGCGCCGGCCAGCGTCATGTTGCGCACGGTCTTGGTGATGAATTCCGAGTTGGGCACGATGACGGTGGAGCGGTCGCCCAGCTGGATCTCGGTCGCGCGCACGTTGACGCGGCGCACGTCGCCCTCGGTATCGCCCAGCACCACCCAGTCGCCCACCTTGACGGGCCGCTCGGCCAGCAGGATCAGGCCCGAGATGAAGTTCTGCACGATGGCCTGCAGGCCAAAGCCAATGCCCACCGACAGCGCGCTGGCCACCCAGGCGATGCGCTCCACGCTGATGCCCAGCCCCGCCAGCGCCACGGCCACCACGAAGATGCCGCCCACATAGCCCAGCAGCGTGGTGATGGAGCTGCGCATGCCAGGCTCCAGCGAGGTGTTGGGGAAGTAGCGGTCCGTCAGCCAGCGCTTGATCACGCGGATCACGATCAGGCCCGTGACGATCACCGCAAACGCGGTGAACAGGGCCTGGGGCGCCATGGTGAAGTCGCCCACCTTGAGGCTGTGATTGACCGTGCTGCCACGGCGGAACACCTCGTCGGGCCCCGTGCCCAGCGGGGCCAGCAGGGCGATCACCATGTAGAACAGCAGGGCCACGCGCAACAGTCCCGAGACCAGGACCGAGGCCTGGTCCAGCAGCCGCCCCTCGATGCCCAGGCCCTGGTTCAGCCGGGTGCCGAAGCTGCCCTTGGACGACAGAAGGGCCTCGCACAGATCGTCGCCCAGCTGGAACAGCAGGTAGGTGGTGGCAAAGACCACGCCGGTCCACACCATCTGGCGTGCCAGCGTGCCGGCCAGCGCCACATAGCCGGTCACGGCCAGTGCAATGGTGGCAATGCTGGCCACCGCCGCGCAGGCCACGAGCAGTCCCACCCACAAGGGCCGTGGCGGCGCGGGCTCCGCCTGGGCGCCGTCTTCCTGCGCCACTGGCGCCGGCGCGCGCAGATGCCGCAGGGCCAGCATGACCACGGCCGAAATCAGCAGGGCCGACAGGGCGTGCACCGTGACCTCGGCGGCCAGGCTGGCGCCGATGATGGCGTTGACCTCGGTCACCAGGCCGTTGATCGCGGCACCTGCCGCAATCCACCAGGGGTAGGGGCTGAGCCGCTCGGCCAGCTCGTCCGACACGCCGGGCAGGCGCCATGAGCTGCGCTTGCGCGACAGCAGGGTCTGGCCCAGCGACACCACGAAGGCGCCGAACAGCGTGACCTGCACGCTGGCCTTGGCCAGCGCGTCCAGCGATTCGCTGAAGCCATCGCCGGCCTTGAGCACGCTCCAGGCCAGCTGCGCCGCCAGGCCGATCAGCAGCGTGTTGATCACCACCGTGGCTGCCGCGCGCAGCGAGCGGCGCAGGCGGCCGCTGGGCAGGCGTGCGGGCGCGGCGCGCACCAGCAGGCGCTCGGCCAGCCAGGGGCCGAGCAGGGCGATCAGCAAGGCAGCGGCCAGGCTGGCGATAAAGCCGCCCCGGCGATCGGAGGCCAAGGTGGAGCTCACCGATTGGCGCAGCTCGCGCCCCAGCCCCCGCAGGCGCGCCGCGTCCAGGGGCGCGGCGGTGCTCAGATTGCGCCAGAAGGGGCGGCCCAGCGGTGAATCGGTGCGGGCCGTCAGCGCGGCCTGGAATTGTTCGCGGCGCTGGCGTATCAGCTCGTTGCCGCGCTGGTCGGCATCGACCGACACCAGCCGCGCGAGTTTGAGTTCGGAATCCACGGCACTGCGTTGCTTGGCCAGGCTGGCGCGCTGCTCGGCCACATCGAGCGCATCGGCGGGGGCGCCTTTTTCGGGCGCCGGTCCCAGGCCGGCCAGGCGCGAATCGATATCGGCCAGTTCCTCGGTGCGGCGGGCCGCCACCTGGTCGGCTGCCGTGCCAATGGCTGCAGCCTCGTCCAGCAGCTTGCGGCCGTCATCGTCCTCGGCCAGCTTGCGGGGAATGGCGTCCAGCTGCTTGCGCAGATCGTCCACGCTGGGAAGGGCGGGCCGGCCGTCTTCTGCGGTCGCGCCCGCGGCTGTGGCGCCGTCCTGGGCCAGGGCCGGGCCGGGTGCAGACAGGAGCAGCATCGCCAGAGCCATCAGCCAGATGGCCAGGCATGGGCGAAGGGCCTGTGCCCACGTGGGGCGCTGCGGAAGAGGGCTGCAGGGCGGTGTCATGGACGCACATTGTGCGGCGGGCCGCTGCAGCGGTTGTTTCCAAAGGTCCGGCCCCGTCAGCCGGCAGCCGTCTCAGCGCGATGCGGGACTGAACATATCGACACGGTCGGTGATGACGCCGTCCGTGCCCAGGTCGATCAGGCGCTGTGCGGCCCATTCGTCGTTGACCGTGTAGCTGCTGCAGCGCAGGCCCGCGCCATGCACCTTGGCGACCAGGGCTGCATCCCACAGCGCGTGGTTGAGCACCATGGCTGCGCAGCCCAATTCCAGCGCGGTGCGCAGGTCGGCGTCGCCCGTGGCGTCTGCCAGCCTGTCCACCAGCAGGCCGCGTGGAATGTGGGGCGCCGTGTCGCGTGCGCCCTTGAGGGCATCGGTCTTGAACGAGGTGAACAGCGGCGGGACCCGGTCCTGGGGCCAGATGCGGTTCATCAGCTCGCCCGTGGCGCGGCCCGTGGCCTCTTCCTGGCCGGGCGTGGGCTTGATCTCCACGTTCAGGAAAAAGTGGTTGGCCAGGCACCAGCGCGCCAGGGCTTCCAGCGTGGGCAGGGCCTCGCCCGCATATGCGCGCGAGTGCCAGCTGCCGGCGTCGAGCTGGGCGATCTCGCCCATGGACAGGTCGCCACCCGTGCCGTGGCCGTTGGTGGTGCGCTCCAGCGTGGCGTCGTGCATCAGGAACAGCACGCCGTCGGCAGACAGCTTGGCATCGCACTCGAACATGCGATAGCCGTGCGCGGCGCCCAGGCGGAAAGCGGCCATGGTGTTTTCGGGCGCCAGCTTGCCGGCGCCACGGTGGGCCACCCACAGGGGGTAGGGCCAGGATTTCAGGTTCTCGGTCATGGCGAGTCCGTCAAAAGAAGGGAGCTTGGATGGAAAAAGAGAGCCTCTGGGGCTCTCTTGGAAAAGGTCGGAGAGCCGGCCTTCAGGGGATCAGATCCGCTTGCCGCTTTCTGCGTCGAACCAGTGCAGGCGACGCTCTTCGGAAGGACGCACGCGCATGGTCTCGCCGGACTTGGGGAAGGGCGCGCCTTCGTCGATGCGTACCGTCATCGTCTCGCCATTGAGCGAACCATAGACCAGGCGCTCGGCGCCCAGCATTTCCACGGTGTCCACCTTGATTTCCCAGCCGCCTTCGTTGACGACGACCAGGTGCTCGGGGCGGATGCCCAGGATGCGGCCGGCCGTGCCGCCGGGCGCGTTCTTGAGCAGGTTCATCGGGGGCGAGCCGATGAAGCTGGCCACGAAGGTGGAGGCAGGCGTGTGGTAGACCTCTTCGGGCGTGCCGAACTGCTCCATCACGCCGCCGTTCATGACGATCATGCGCTGGGCCAGGGTCATGGCCTCGACCTGGTCGTGGGTCACGAACAGGCTGGTGATGCCCAGCTCGGCGTGCAGCTTCTGGATTTCGATGCGGGTCTGGCCGCGCAGCTTGGCGTCCAGGTTGGACAGCGGTTCGTCGAACAGGAAGACCTTGGGCTGGCGCACGATGGCGCGGCCCATGGCCACGCGCTGGCGCTGGCCACCCGACAGCTGGCGCGGCTTGCGGTCCAGCAGGTGCGACAGCTCCAGGATCTTGGCGGCCTTGTCCACGCGGCGCTTGATCTCCTCGGGCGGCACCTTGGCGATCTTCAGGCCGTAGGCCATGTTCTCGTAGTTCGACATATGCGGGTACAGCGCATAGTTCTGGAACACCATGGCGATGTCGCGCTTGGCCGGTTCCACGTCGTTGACGACCTTGTCGCCGATCAGCAGCTGGCCGTCGGAGATCTCTTCCAGGCCCGCCACCATGCGCAGCAGGGTGGACTTGCCGCAGCCCGAAGGGCCGACGATGACGACGAACTCGCCGTCCTGGATTTCGGCGTTGACGCCGTGCAGTACCTGGTTGGCCGACGGGCCGTGGCCGTAGCGCTTGATCAGGTTGCGAAAGGAAATGGATGCCATACGAAGATTCTGGTTGAGTCGCAGAGCGAAGGGCGCTGGCGCTTGCTCTGCGGGGTTCTATACGGTGGGTGGGGGCGGTGGACGGCTTACTTTTCGGTGTCCACCAGGCCCTTGACGAACCAGCGCTGCATCAGGATCACCACGGCAGCGGGCGGCAGCATGGCCAGCAGGGCCGTCGCCATCACCACGTTCCAGTCGTTGCCGGTATCGCCGCTGGCCACCATGCGCTTGATGCCGATGACCACGGGGTACATGTCTTCCGAGGTGGTCACGAGCAGCGGCCACAGGTACTGGTTCCAGCCGTAGATGAACTGGATCACGAACAGCGCCGCGATCGAGGTCTTGGACAGCGGCACCAGCACATCCTTGAAGAAGCGCATGGGGCCGGCGCCATCGATGCGGGCGGCCTCCACCAGCTCGTCCGGCACCGTCAGGAAGAACTGGCGGAACAGGAAGGTGGCCGTGGCCGAGGCGATCAGCGGAATCGTCAGGCCGGCGTAGCTGTTGAGCATGCCCAGCGTGGAGACGACTTCGTAGGTGGGGCCGATGCGCACTTCCACGGGCAGCATCAGGGTCACGAAGATCAGCCAGAAGCAGATCTTCTTGAACGGGAAGCGGAAGTACACCAGTGCGAAGGCCGACAGCAGCGAGATCGCGATCTTGCCCACGGTGATCACCATGGCCGAGACGAAGCTGATCCACATCATGCGTGCCACGGGCGCGCTGGAGCCAGGGCCCGAGCCGCCGAACAGCGCGGCCTTGTAGGTTTCCCAGAAGTTGCTGCCGGGCACCAGGGGCATGGGCACCTGGATGATGTCCTGCGGCGTGTGCGTGGAGGCCACGAAGGCCAGGTACAGCGGAAAGCCGACGATCAACACGCCCAGCACCATGATCAGGTGCGAGAAAAAGGTCAGAAGAGGACTGCGTTCAACCATGATCAGTACTGCACTTTCTTCTCAACATAGCGGAACTGGATCACGGTGAGTGCAACCACGATCACCATCAGCACGACGGATTGGGCAGCCGAGCCGCTCATGTCCATGGCCTTGAAGCCATCGTGATAGACCTTGTAGACCAGGATGGAGGTGTCCTGGCCCGGACCGCCCTGGGTCGTGGCGTCCACGATGCCGAAGGTGTCGAAGAAGGCATAGACCACGTTCATCACCAGCAGGAAGAACGTGGTGGGCGACAGCAGCGGGAACTGGATGTCCCAGAAGCGGCGCATGGGGCCCGCGCCGTCGATGGCGGCGGCCTCGATCAGCGACTTGGGGATGGACTGCAGGCCCGCAAGGAAGAACAGGAAGTTGTAGGAGATCTGCTTCCAGATCGCGGCGATGACGATCAGCGTCATGGCGTTGCCGGAGTTCAGCAGGTGGTTCCAGTCATAGCCGATCATGCGCAGCGCATAGGCCACGACGCCGATGGACGGCGAGAACATAAACACCCACAGCACGCCTGCCACGGCGGGCGCCACCGCATAGGGCAGCAGCAAGGCGGTCTTGTAGGCGAGCGCACCCTTGATCACGCGGTCCGCAAAAATGGCCAGCATCAGCGACAGCGCGATGCCGAACACCGCCACCAGCAGGGAAAAGATGGCCGTGGTCTTGAACGAGGCCAGGTAGGCAGGGTCATCCAGCAGATGCTGGAAGTTGGCGAAGCCCACCCATTCGGTGGAAAAGCCAAACGTATCCTGCGCCTGGAAAGACTGCACGATGGCCTGGCCTGCGGGCCAGAAAAAGAAGACCAGCACGATGACCATCTGTGGTGCTATCAGCAGCCACGGCAGCCAGGCGGATCGAAAAAGAACGCGTTTTTCCATGACGGAACTCGGTAGAACAAAACAGCCCGCAAACCGGATGGCCGTGGGGCCGCCGGTTGCGGGCCTGTGATGCACGGTGCGGGCTGCCTGCGCAGCGGCCACACCGCAGATCACATGGGAGGATTACTTGTTGGCCCGGGCGAAGCGGCCCAGTTGCTCGTTGCCACGGGTGACAGCGGTGTCCAGTGCCTGCTGGGGAGTCTTCTTGCCGGTCCAGATCTGTTCGGTTTCCTCATCGATGATGGTGCGGATCTGAACGAAGTTGCCCAGGCGGATGCCGCGCGACTTGTCGGTGGTCTTGCGGATCATCTGCGTCACGGCGGTGTCGGTGCCGGGATGCTTTTCGTAGAAGCCCGAAGCCTCGGTCAGCTTGTACGCAGCGGTGGTCACGGGCAGGTAGCCGGTGCGCTGGTGGCTGGCGGCCTGGATCTTGGTGTTGTTCAGGAAGTTGAAGAAGTCAGCCACGCCCTTGTAGCGTTCGGCGCTCTTGCCAGCCATCACCCACAGGGAAGCACCGCCGATGGCCGTGTTCTGGGGGGCGCCCTTCACATCGGCGTAGTAGGGCAGTTGCGACTGGCCGAAGGCGAACTTGCCTTCCTTGACCACGCGGGCGTACAGGCCGGAGGAGCCCGTGATCATCGCGCACTCGCCGGAAGCGAAGGCGGCGTCGGGCACGTTGCCGCGGCCCTTGTAGACGAAGCTGCCGTCCTTGGCGGCCTTGGCCAGGTTCTCGAAGTGCTTGACGTGCAGCGGCGAGTTGAACACCAGCTTGGCATCGGTGCCGTCAAAGCCGTTGTTCTTGGTCGCGTACAGGGTGTTGTGCCACAGCGAGAAGCTCTCCAGCTGGGTCCAGCTCATCCAACTCGTGGTCAGTGCGCAGCGGTGGCCCGAGGCCTTGAGCTTTTCAGCGGCGGCGAACACTTCGGGCCAGGTCTTGGGCGGCTTGTTCTCGTCCAGGCCAGCCTTCTTGAAGGCGTCCTTGTTGTAGTAGAAGATGGTGGTCGAGCTGTTGAGCGGATAGCTCATCATCTGGCCGTTGGGGGCGGTGTAATAGCCGGCCACGGCGGAGATGTACTCGCCCTGGTCGAACTTGAAGCCGCCGTCGTTCATGACCTTGGTGACCGGAACCACGGCACCCTTGGAGGCCATCATGGTGGCCGTGCCCACTTCGAAGACCTGCAGGATGTCAGGTGCATTGCCGGCGCGGAACGCGGCGATGGCAGCTGTCATGGACTCGTCATACTGGCCCTTGTAGGTCGGCACGATCTTGTACTGGGTCTGGCTGGCGTTGTACTCCTTGGCCAGGTCGTTCACCCAGTCGCCCAGGGCCGCGCTCATCGAGTGCCACCACTGGATTTCGGTTTGGGCTTGTGCCGAGATGGTGGTGGCCGCGATCGCGGCCGCCATGGCCAGTTGCTTCAGTTGCATGAGGACTCCTCTAGTTCGGTGACGGTTTCAGACCGCTGCCACGGTAAGGCAGGGGCATGACATGTCTGTGTCATTGTTTTCGGATGCTTCTTACCGCACTACAGGCCAAACCCGGTGAGCCGCTGGTCCCGTATGTCAGTCGTGTGACAAAAAATGACACGCGAAGCGGCGCTATTTTAGGTCAATACCATTTCGTTTCAAAAGCACGGGTTGTTCGTATTGGCTCGTTTGTGCTCTTTCTGTATAAGGCCGGTTCGCCGGGGCGTGTCTGCCCCGTGGTGTTGGCGAGGGCTGGCGTCTCAGGGCAAGACGGCGAGCCGCCCAGAGCCCCGTAGGAAGCGGGCCTTCGAGGGGCTCGCTTAAAATTGCGCTCCCACTTGGCTTAGCGGCGCCCCTAGAGCGCCAGACACGGTCTACCCCCATGAATGTACCGATTGCGTTGGCGGCCCTGCAGGCACAGGCAGCCGAACCTGCACGTCTGCGAGAGATTCCCTACAACTACACCTCGTTTTCCGATCGCGAGATCGTGATCCGCCTGCTGGGTACTTCCATGTGGGATGTGCTCAACCAGCTGCGCCAGGAGCGGCGCACGGGCCGCTCCGCCCGCATGCTCTACGAGGTGCTGGGGGACATCTGGGTCGTCCAGCGCAATCCCTACCTGCAGGACGACCTGCTGCACAGCCCCGATCGCCGCAAGGCGCTGGTGGAAGCACTGGAGCACCGCCTGGGCGAGATCGACAAGCGCCGTGCTCCGCAGCAGGACCCCGTGCGCGATGCGCTGGTGGGCCAGCTGGTGGATGCGGCGCGCCGCGCCGTGCATGAGTTCAACGCCACCTTCGTCGAGGCCGAGCAACTGCGCCGCCGGGTGCAAAAGAGCCTGGGCCGCCACACGGCCAAGGACAACATCAAGTTCGACGGCCTGTCGCGCGTGGCCCATGTGACGGACGCCACCGACTGGCGCGTCGAGTATCCCTTCGTCGTGCTCACCCCCGATACCGAAGCCGAGATGGCCGCCCTGGTGCGTGCCTGCATCGAGCTGCGCCTGACCATCATTCCGCGCGGCGGCGGCACGGGCTACACGGGCGGTGCGATCCCGCTGACCTGGCGCAGCGTGGTGATCAACACCGAAAAGCTCGAGGCCATGACGGAGGTGGAGATGCGCCGCATCCCCGGCGTGGACCACGAGGTGCCCACCATCTTCACCGAGGCCGGAGTGGTCACGCAGCGCGTGGCCGATGCGGCCGAGCGCGCGGGCTTCGTCTTCGCCGTGGACCCCACATCGGCCGAGGCCTCGTGCATCGGCGGCAACGTCGCCATGAATGCGGGCGGCAAGAAGGCCGTGCTCTGGGGCACGGCGCTGGACAACCTGGTGTCCTGGCGCATGGTCACGCCCGATGCGCAGTGGCTGGAAGTCACGCGCGTGGGCCACAACCTCGGCAAGATCCATGACGCCGAGATGGCCAGCTTCGAGCTGCAGTACTTCGAGGCCGACGGCAAGACCCCCATCCGCAGCGAGCGGCTGGACATTCCCGGCCAGAAATTCCGCAAGGAAGGCCTGGGCAAGGACGTGACCGACAAGTTCCTGTCGGGCCTGCCCGGCATCCAGAAGGAAGGCTGCGACGGCCTGATCACCAGCGCGCGCTGGGTGGTGCACCGCATGCCCGAGCACACGCGCACGGTCTGCATGGAGTTCTTCGGCAACGCCAAGGACGCCGTGCCCAGCATCGTCGAGATCAAGGACTTCATGTTCGCCGAGCAAAAGCGCTCGGGCGTGCTGCTGGCCGGCCTGGAGCACCTGGACGACCGCTACCTGAAGGCCGTGGGCTACGCCACCAAGAGCAAGAAGGGCAACGGCCATCTGCCCAAGATGGTGCTGCTGGGCGACATTGCCGGCGACAACGCCGACGATGTGGCCCGCGTGGCCGCCGAGGTGGTGCGCATCGCCAACTCGCGCAACGGTGAGGGCTTCACCGCCGTCAGCGCCGAGGCGCGCAAGAAATTCTGGCTGGACCGCAAGCGCACGGCCGCCATCTCGCGCCACACCAACGCCTTCAAGATCAACGAAGACGTGGTGATCCCGCTGCCCCGCATGTGGGAGTACACGGACGGCATCGAGCGCATCAACATCGAGCTGTCGCTGCGCAACAAGCTCAAGCTGTGCGACGCGTTGACGGACTTCTTCCAGCACGGCGACCTGCCCCTGGGCAAGCAGGACGATGCGGGCGACATCCCTTCGGCCGAACTGCTGGAGGACCGCGTGCAGCAGGCCCTGGCCCTGGTGGCCGACGTGCGCACGCTGTGGCAGGGCTGGCTGGACAACGTGGAAAACCTCTTCCAGCAACTGCAGGATCACACGCTGCGCGCGAGCTGGAAGACCCAGCTGAAGGCGCCCATGGCCCAGATCTTCGCGGGCGCGGCCTTCCAGCCGCTGCTGGCCGAAGTCAACGCCATTCACCAGCGCGTGCTCAAGGGCCGTGTCTGGGTGGCGCTGCACATGCACGCCGGCGACGGCAACGTGCACACCAACATTCCGGTCAACAGCGACGACTACGAGATGCTGCAGACCGCCCATGAGGCCGTGGCGCGCATCATGGTGCTGGCCCGCCATCTGGACGGGGTGATCTCGGGCGAGCACGGAATCGGCATCACCAAGCTGGAATTCCTCAGCGACGACGAACTGGCGCCCTTTGCCGCCTACAAGCAGCGCGTGGACCCCGAAGGCCGCTTCAACAAGGGCAAGCTGATCCGCAACGAGAAGCTGCAGGCCGTGGTGGGCCAGAGCCATGACGGCCGCTCGCCGCGCGAATCGCTGATGTTCGCCGACCTGACCAACGCCTACACGCCCAGCTTCGGCCTGATGGGGCACGAGTCGCTGATCATGCAGCAAAGCGACATCGGCGCCATTGCCGACTCGGTCAAGGACTGCCTGCGCTGCGGCAAGTGCAAGCCCGTGTGCGCCACCCATGTGCCGCGCGCCAACCTGCTGTACAGCCCGCGCAACAAGATCCTGGCGACCTCGCTGCTGGTCGAAGCCTTTCTGTACGAGGAGCAGACGCGCCGCGGCGTGTCGCTGCGCCACTGGCAGGAGTTCGAGGACGTGTCGGACCACTGCACGGTCTGCCACAAGTGCTTCAACCCCTGCCCGGTGAAGATCGACTTCGGCGACGTGACCATGAACATGCGCAATCTGCTGCGCAAGATGGACAAGAAGAGCTTCCGGCCCGGCAACAAGCTGGCCATGGCCATGCTCAACGCCACCAACCCGGACACCATCAAGTTCATGCGCTCGGCCATGGTCGGCGTGGGCTTCAAGGCCCAGCGCCTGGCCTCCGACGTGCTCCACAGCCTGGCCAGGAAGCAGACCCAGCATCCGCCGGCCTCGGTGGGGCGCGCGCCGCTCAAGGAGCAGGTGATCCACTTCGTCAACAAGAAGCTGCCGGGCGGCCTGCCCAACAAGACGGCGCGTGCCCTGCTGGACATCGAGGACAAGGACTACGTGCCCATCATCCGCAGCCCGCAGACCACGAACGCGGACACCGAGGCGGTGTTCTACTTCCCCGGCTGCGGCTCCGAGCGCCTGTTCAGCCAGGTGGGCTTGGCCACGCAGGCCATGCTCTGGCATGCCGGCGTGCAGACCGTGCTGCCACCCGGCTACCTGTGCTGCGGCTATCCCCAGCGCGGCAGCGGCCAGTTCGACAAGGCCGAGAAGATGATCACGGACAACCGCGTGCTCTTCCACCGCGTCGCCACCACGCTCAACTACCTGGACATCAAGACCGTGGTGGTCAGCTGCGGCACCTGCTACGACCAATTGCAGGGCTACGAGTTCGGCAAGATTTTCCCGGGCAGCCGCATCATCGACATCCACGAGTACCTGCTGGAAAAGGGCGTGACGCTGCAGGGCAAGGAGGGCTACCTCTACCACGACCCCTGCCACTCGCCCATGAAGCTGCAGGACCCCATGAAGACCGTCAAGGCCCTGGTCGGCGACGGCGTGATCAAGAGCGAGCGCTGCTGCGGCGAATCGGGCACGCTGGGCGTCACGCGCCCCGACATCTCCACGCAGATCCGCTTCCGCAAGGAAGAGGAACTCAAAAAGGGCGAGGCCGCGCTGCGCGCCAGCGGCGCCCTGGCCGAGAAGGACAACGTGAAGATCCTCACCAGCTGCCCCAGCTGCCTGCAGGGCCTGTCGCGCTACGGCGGCGACATGAACAACGGCCTGCTGGAGGCCGACTACATCGTGGTCGAGATGGCGCGCCAGATCCTGGGCGAGAACTGGATGGCCGAATATGTTCAGCGCGCCAACGCCGGCGGCATCGAACGGGTTCTGGTCTGATGGCTGCTTCCGCTTCCTGCCCCCTGTGCGCCACAGAAGGCGGCCTGCCCGTCTGGCGCGGCCGGCGCCTGCGAGTGATCCGCGCCCAGGAAGAGGGCTTCCCGGCCTTCTACCGCGTGGTCTGGAATGCGCATGTGGCCGAGTTCTCCGACCTGGATGCCGCCGACCGCCAGCACTGCATGGATGCCGTGGTCGTGGTCGAGCGCGTCTTGCGTGAGCGCCTTGCGCCGGCCAAGATCAACCTGGCGGCGCTGGGCAACATGGTGCCGCACCTGCACTGGCATGTGGTTGCGCGCTTCGAATGGGACAGCCATTTTCCGGGCTCGGTCTGGGCTGCTGCCCAGCGCCCGCGCAATGGCGAGCGCGAGGCCGAGGTGGCAGCGCGCTTGCCAGCCATTGACACGGCGCTGTCGCAGGCACTCGATGCCTGGCAGCAGCACCCCGCCACTGAATGAGGAGCACCGCATGGCCGGCCTGACCCCTGACACCCCAACTCCCGAAGCCCTGACCGTGCACGGCGCATCGCGCGTGCTGGAAGTGGCCTATTCCGACGGCGCAAGCTTTCGCATTCCCTTCGAGTTGCTGCGCGTGTACTCCCCCTCGGCCGAGGTGCAAGGCCATGGCCCGGGCCAGGAAGTGCTGCAGACCGGCAAGCGCGACGTGGCCATCACGGCCATCGAGCCCGTGGGCAACTACGCCATCAAGCCTTTCTTCAGCGACGGGCATGAAAGCGGCCTGTACACCTGGGAATACCTCTACGAACTGGGCCGCCGCCAGGACGAGTTCTGGACCCAGTACCTGGACCGCCTGCAGGAATCCGGCATGGACCGCGACACCCCCATGCCCGGCAAGGCCGGCGGCGGCGGGCACGGCTGCGGCAGCCACTGACGCACTACGCACGCAGGGGCCGGGGCGCGGCGTCTGCCGCGCCGTTCCCGCAGCGCCACATTCAGGACCTTTGCACAGCACAGGGTTATTGGGGGTGGTGCTATATTAAAAATAGCTTGAAAGTCTTTGTTTGAAGGCGTTTCAGGCTGTTTGTTCTTGATAACCCTTGCCCGGCAAAGCCCGTGGCCACACGGGGTTGTCGCTGTACGCATTACTACTGCTTGCTTAGCATCGTTGTTATGAGCACCACACATTTCGGATTCCAGTCGGTGGACGAGCGCGAGAAGGCCAGCCGCGTGCGCGGCGTGTTCGACTCGGTCGCTTCGCGCTACGACGTCATGAACGACCTGATGTCGGGTGGTCTGCACCGTGCCTGGAAGGCCTATACGGTGATGGTGGCCAACCTCAAGGAAGGCGACAAGGCGCTGGACATCGCGGGCGGCACGGGCGATCTGGCCCTGGCCTTCGCCAAGAAGGTCGGCTCCACCGGCCAGGTGGTGCACACCGACATCAACGAAGCCATGCTGCGCGTAGGCCGGGACCGGCTGATCAACAAGGGCGTGATCCTGCCCACCATGGTCTGCGATGCCGAGGCCCTGCCGTTTCCGGACAACCATTTCGATCTGGTCAGCGTGGCCTTCGGCCTGCGCAACATGACGCACAAGGATGCGGCGCTCAAGGAAATGAACCGCGTCCTGCGCCCCGGCGGCAAGCTGCTGGTGCTGGAATTCTCCAAGGTGGCCAAGCCCCTGGAGAAAGCCTACGACTGGTACTCCTTCAAGATTCTTCCGGCCATGGGCAAGCTCGTGGCGGGCGATGACGCCAGCTACCGCTATCTGGCCGAGTCCATCCGCATGCACCCCGGCCAGGAAGATCTCAAGCGCCTGATGCAGGAATGCGGCTTCGGCCATGTGGACTATCACAACATGACGGGCGGCATTGCCGCGCTGCATGTGGGAATCAAGTGCTGAGCGCGTGAGGTGCTCGGTGAGGTGACGGCAACACGATTATTCGAGGAGATGACATGAAAAAGCTATGGTCTATGGTCTATGGTCTTGGTCGCGATGCTGGTGGTGGTCCACGGCACGGCCGACGCCAAGCGCATGGGCGGTGGCGGATCGGTGGGCAAGCAGTCGAGCAACGTGACGCAGCGTGAAGCCGCGCGCGCGCCGACACAGAACACGCCGCCGCAGAACGCCGCCACACAGAACGCTGCAGGCAAGCCGGCCACTGCACCGGCAGCTGCTCCCGCCAAGAAGCCCTGGGGCGCCATGCTTGGCGGCTTGGCCGCTGGCCTGGGCCTGGCCTGGCTGGCGAGCTCGCTGGGCCTGGGCGCCGCCTTCGGCCAGTTCCTGCTGATCGGCCTGCTGGCCCTGGTCATCATGGTGGTGGTGGGCATGGTCATGCGTTCGCGCCGTGCATCGGCTGGCGCGCAGCAGGCATCGTCCAGCCCCTTTGCCTTCCAGAACGCAGCGCCTGCCGGTGCCGGCAATATCGGTGGCAACGTGGACAGCGCACCGCTGGCACGCCAGTACAACCCCGAGAAGGTCGGCAACGACGCATCGGCCCGTCCCTGGGAGCAGAACCATCAGCCGGCCGCCCTGGCTGCAGGCTCGGGCTCCGGCGTGCAGATCGGCTCGGCCCTGGCAGGCTCGCAGAACTGGGGTGTGCCTGAAGGCTTCGATACCGAGGGCTTCCTCACCGCTGCCAAGCGCAACTTCGTCACGCTGCAATCGGCCTGGGACCGCTCCGACATCGCGTCGCTGCGCGCCATGATGACCGACGAGATGCTGACCGAGATCCGTGGCCAGCTCAGCGAACGCGAGGCCCAGCGTCCCGGCCAGCCCAACCAGACCGACGTGGTCATGATCGACGCCCAACTGCTGGGCATCGAGGACCTGGGCAATGACTACATGGCCAGCGTGGAATTCTCGGGCATGATCCGCGAAGACGCCTCGGCAGGTCCCACGCCCTTCCGCGAAGTCTGGAACATGACCAAGCCCAAGAGCGGCAGCAGCGGATGGCTGGTCGCCGGAGTCCAGGCATTGCAGTAATTCCTCTCACTTCGGGAATAATCGGGGACTATGGCAACACAGTCCCCTTTTTCTTTCCTGAACGGCCTCATGGAACGCGTGATGGCCGGCCCGCAACCGCCGCAATGGCTGGTCAGCGAGGTGCATCAGCGCATCGTGCTGTTCCTCAACCATGTGCTGATGCAGGAAAAGGAGGCCACCGAGCGCCTGGTGCGGCAAAAGGGCCGCGTGGCGCGCGTGCAGTGGCGCGGCTACTCCATGGCCCTGCAGATCACGCCGGCCGGCCTGTTCAACGTGGCGCCTGAAGACGCGCAGCCCGATCTGCTGCTCGAAGTGACCGAGACCTCCGCACTGGCCCTGGCCCAGGTGGCCCTGCGCGGCGACAAGCCCTCCATCCGCATCGAAGGCGACGTGCAACTGGCCGCCGACATCAACTGGCTGGTGGACCACGTCGAATGGGATGTGGAGGAAGACCTCGCCCGCATCATCGGCGATGCGCCCGCGCACACCGTGGCCAAGGTGGCCCGCAGCGCTGCCCAGGCACTGCGCCAGTTCGTGGGCGCCCGCATGGCCGGCAAGCCCGATGCCGATGCCCCCGCCCCTGAAGCCGCACGTTCGGCAGCGCCCGCCAGCGCGCCCGTTGGTTCCCCCGTGGTGTCCCTGCCCGGTTTCGAGAACGACAAGCCATGAGCCGGTTTCTTCGCGGGCTGACCATCCTCTGGGTGGTGTTCCGCTACGGACTCGACGAGCTGGTGCTGTCGAGCTTCGAGCATCCCTGGATGCGCCGCGCACGCGCGGTGCTCACCCTGGGCCGCCGGCTGGACAAGCCGCGCGGCCAGCGCCTGCGCGAGGCGCTGGAGGAACTGGGCCCCATCTTCGTGAAGTTCGGTCAGGTGCTGTCCACGCGCAGCGACCTGATGCCGCCCGACGTGGCCGAGGAGCTGGCCCGGTTGCAGGACCGCGTGCCGCCCTTCGATTCGCAGATTGCGGTGGACACCATAGAGCGTGCCTTCCGCAAGAAGCTGGACCAGATCTTCGTGAGCTTCGAGCGCGAGCCGGTGGCCAGTGCCTCCATCGCGCAGGTGCACTTTGCCGTGATCAGCGACCGCAACGGCGTGCAGCGCGATGTGGCCGTCAAGGTGCTGCGCCCGGGCATGAAGGCCGTGATCGACAAGGACCTGGCGCTCATGCACATGATGGCGCGCTGGGTCGAGCGGCTGTCGGCCGACGGCAAGCGCCTCAAGCCCCGCCAGGTCGTGGCCGAATTCGACAACTACCTGCACGACGAGCTGGACCTGATCCGCGAAGCCTCCAACGCCGCGCAGCTGCGCCGCAACATGGAAGGCCTGGACCTGGTGCTGATCCCCGAGGTGTACTGGGATTTCTGCCGCAACGACGTGATGGTCATGCAGCGCATGAAGGGCGTGCCCATCAGCCAGGTCGAGCGCCTGCGCGAGGCCGGGGTCGACATCCCCAAGCTCGCACGCGACGGCGTGACCATCTTCTTCACTCAGGTGTTCCGCGACGGTTTCTTTCACGCCGACATGCACCCGGGCAACATCATGGTCAGCCTGGAGCCCGAGACCTTCGGGCGCTATATCTCGCTGGACTTCGGCATCGTCGGCACGCTGACCGAGTACGACAAGGAATACCTGGCGCAGAACTTCACGGCGTTCTTCCGCCGCGACTACAAGCGCGTTGCCGAGCTGCACATCGAAAGCGGCTGGGTGCCGCCGAGCACGCGCGTGGACGAGCTGGAAGCCGCCATCCGCGCGGTGTGCGAGCCGTATTTCGACCGTCCGTTGGCAGAGATCTCGCTGGGCATGGTGCTGATGCGCCTGTTCCAGACCTCGCGCCGCTTCCATGTCGAGATCCAGCCGCAGCTGGTGCTGCTGCAAAAGACGCTGCTCAACATCGAAGGCCTGGGCCGCCAGCTGGACCCCAATCTGGACCTGTGGAGCACCGCCAAGCCCTTCCTCGAAAAATGGATGCTGGACCAGATGGGCCCGCAGCGGCTGTGGCGCGAGCTGCAGGCCGAGGCGCCGCGCTACGCCAAGCTCATTCCCGAGCTGCCGCGCCTGATCCATCGCCGGCTCACGCGCAACTCCGGCGAGCACGACGAACTGCTCAAGGAACTGCTGCAGCAGCAAAAGCTCACCAACCGCCTGCTTCAGGCCATCGTCAGCGCGGGCATAGGCTTTGTGATCGCGCTGATCCTGCTGCAACTGGTGGTGCGCCTGCGCTGGTACTGAGAACACCGACGGGTTTCAAGCCCTCTGACTTTTCCCACTTTGAATCAGGAGTGCCAGCGTGCTGCTCTCAATGGTGATCGCCTACCTGTTCGTGACCATAGCCATTGGCCTGTGGGCGGCCAGGCGGGTCAAGAACACGGCCGACTTTGCAATTGCCGGGCGCCATCTGCCCATGTACATGATCATCACCACCACGTTTGCCACGTGGTTCGGCTCGGAGATCGTGCTGGGCGTGCCCGCCAAGTTCATCGAGGGCGGCCTGCGCGGCGTGGTCGAGGACCCGTTCGGCGCGGGCATGTGCCTGATCCTGGTGGGCCTGTTCTTCGCGGGCAAGCTCTACCGCATGACGCTGCTGACCATCAGCGACTACTACCGCCACCGCTATGGGCGCTCCATCGAGATCGTCTGCTCGCTGATCATCATGCTCAGCTATCTGGGCTGGGTCTCGGCCCAGGTCACGGCGCTGGGCCTGGTTTTCAACCTGCTGTCGGGCGGCACGGTCAGCATTCCCGTGGGCATGGCCATCGGCGTGGTGTCCATCCTGGCCTACACGCTGTTCGGCGGCATGTGGTCGGTGGCCGTGACCGATTTCCTGCAGATGATCATCCTCGTGGTCGGACTCGTGGTACTGGCCTGGTTTGCGGGCGACATGGCCGGTGGTGCCGACAAGGTCATCGACCTGGCCGTGAGCCGCGACCTGTTCCAGTTCTGGCCCGAACCCAGCTGGCATGACATCCTCTTCTTCTTTGGCGCGGCCATCACCATGATGCTGGGCTCCATCCCCCAGCAGGACGTGTTCCAGCGCGTGATGTCGGCCAACAGCGAAAAGGCCGCCACGCGCGGTACCGTCATCGGCGGCACGGCCTATATCTTCTTTGCCTTCGTGCCCATGTTCCTGGTGACCAGCGCGCTGATCATCATGCCGCAGGAGGCGGCGGAACTGCTCGGGCAGGACCCGCAGAAGGTGCTGCCCACCCTGGTCATGGACAAGATGCCCTTCGTCATGCAGGTGCTGTTCTTCGGCGCGCTGCTGTCGGCCATCAAGTCCTGTGCCTCGGCCACGTTGCTGGCACCCAGCGTGACCTTCACCGAGAACATCTGGCGCCAGTTCCGCACCCAGGCCAGCGACCGGGAAATGCTGCTGGCCATGCGCATCAGCGTGCTCGTCTTCAGCATCTGCGTGCTGGCCTACTCGATCAAGATGGAAGGAACGCCCATCTATGAGTTGGTCTCCAGCGCCTACCAGGTGCCGCTGGTCGGTGCCTTCGTACCGCTGGTCTTCGGGCTGTACTGGAAGCGCGCCACCACGCAGGGCGCCATTTGCGCCGTGGCACTGGGCATTGGCGTGTGGGTGGTCTTCATGGCCACGCCGGCTTTGCACGAGGCATTTCCGCAGCAATTGGCGGGACTGCTGGCGGCTGTGACGGGGATGTTGGCCGGGTCACTGGCACCCCAGTGGCTGGCCAATCGCAGCGCAGACATTCTTGAGTTCAGGCCCGAAAGGTAAACGCATGCCTGAATGTGACCTGGAAAACAATTGATCACAATTATCGATAGTTATTTTCTATAAAGTTGGCGCTTGGGATCATGGAGGTCCCAAGATGCTGACATGTGCGGTATGAAGCACAGATCCTGACAGTACGGCGGACCTCCGAAATCAAACGCTTGGGAGGAAGCACTGTCATGAGAACACTGGAACTGATTGCGAAGACTTGCCGGCTGAGGCTGCGGACTGCTGCCGGCGTCCGATTGCGATGGGGAGGGCTTGGAGGCGCCTTGCTTGTGCCAGCCCTGTGCGGCCAGGTGGCAATGGCTGCACCGAGGATCCCGGTCGCGCCGGTCATTGTCTGGAGCGAGGATTTCGAAAACTTGCAGACACCCCCCATCGACACGGAGGGGCGGGATCTGCTGGCCTACAAGGGCGCGGCCCCTGCGGGGCAGATGTATACCGCCGACTCGCTCTACCAGATGAGCGCCAACCAGTGCAATGGCATAGTGACGTCCTTCAGCCAGGCTCCAGGTTCGACGGTGATGATTGCGGCCTGCTCGGACCATGGCAATTGGAACAACCTGCAGCAGATGGCCGAGGTCGCCGGGCGCTATCAGGGCCAGAGTGCGGCGGCTGCACGCAACAATCACGTCATGGCAATGCTTACAGCGAATGGGACCTTTCCTGCTGGCGCAATTGCCTTTCGCACCGCCACCAATATTGCACAAAGTGCCAGCAGCAGATTCCTCACGGCCCGTACCGATGTGGTGGCGACCTTCTGCTCGTCGGGATTTGTCGCCCCGCTGCTGCGTTTTTCCCTGATCAATGACGCTGGTACGGAGCTGCCCATCTCCACGACCGCGATCAATCCATGCGTGGGTGGACAGTCATTCAATACAACACCTATCGGTATTGCCGGCACCCAGACCGCTGTGGCCCAGACGGTGACTTCTCCGGGAGCACTGCTCTTCAGCGGGACCTCTGTCGGGTTTGTTCTGCACAACGACCAGACCGGCTCCATGGGCAACGATTCGTCGATCGACAACGCGCAGATCATCGATGTCACGCCGCAACTGGACAAGGCCTTCTCGCCTGCTAGCATCCAACTCGGCCAGGTCTCCCGGCTGACCATGACCATCACCAATACGACCGATCTGCTGCGCAAGCAAGGCTGGTCGTTTACCGACAACCTGCCTGCAGGACTGGTTGTCGAGGGCAATGCCAGCACCACCTGCCCCGGCACGAACGTGCAGGCAGCAGCAGGTGGCAGTACCGTGACCGTGTCCAACGGAGACCTGGCCCAGGGCGCCGCCTTTTGCGAGGTGAGCCTCGACGTGCGTCCGACCGCGACAGGTAGCTTCACCAACGGTCCTTCCAACCTCAGTCTTATTGGCCTGAACCAGCCGGCCACACTGGCTGTGCTGGCGGTTGCGCCAGCGGCCGACATGCAGGCCACCTCCATCACGCTTCCCCTGACCATGACGGTGGGCGCGCCGGTGTCCGGCAGCTTCAGCTGCACCAATGCCGGCCCCAGTGAGGCCACGGCGGCCTCGTGCGTGATCTCCGGCCTGCCCGCCGGGGCGACCACGTCCTGCACACCCAGCGTTCCCACGGCCTCGCCATTGGCATCGGGCGGCAGCATTGCCTGCACGGTGCAGTTCACGCCCACCACAACGGGCACCATCGCGGCCTTGGTGACGGCGAGCAGCAGCACCGTGGATCCGGTGCCGGCCAACAACACCAAGGCACACCCCTTCAATCCCGTGGAGCGGGCCGACATGCAGGCCACCAGCGTCACGCTGCCGGCCACCGCCAACGTGGGTGTTCCCGTGAAGGGCTCTTTCGTCTGCACGAATGCCGGCCCCAATGCGGCGGCCTTTGCCAATTGTTCCATCGCAGGGCTGCCGGCAGATGCCAGCACCTCATGCACGCCTGCGGTGCCGACAGGCACGCCGCTGGCCTCTGGCGCAAGCATTGCCTGCACGGTGAGCTTCACGCCCACCACGCAGGGCAGCCTCACAGCCACCGTGACGGCGGTCAGTGGAACCACGGACCCGGAGCCGGCCAACAATTCGCGTGACCAGGAGTTGGTGGTTGCTGCCGCGTTGGCGCCGGAGCCGGTCCCCGCCACCGGGGTGCCTGCCCTGGTGCTGATGGGCCTGGCCGTCATGCTGGCGGGCCTGGGAACGCAGCGAGGCCGGGTACGGCGCTGAGCACGGATGCGGCAAGCCCCCGGCAGCGGGGGCGGTCGGGCCTGATGGAATGCCAGTCTCCGCGACTGGCATTTCTCATTGGAGGCCACCAGTTGCCGGCCCTGTACGCGCGCCTTGTGGCCTGCCCCGCCTGGGCCATTGGGCTTGAGACAGCCGCAGTATCGGACGGATGCCTATAATCGAAAGTTTTGCATCTTCCCTCGTATTAGCATTAGCGCCATGCCTATTTATGCATACAAGTGTGGCTCCTGCGGTCATGCCAAGGACGTGCTGCGGAAAATCTCGGATGCCCCGCTGACGACCTGTCCGGCCTGCGGGGCCGAGACCTTCTCCAAGCAGCTGACAGCTGCCGGCTTCCAGCTCAAGGGCTCGGGCTGGTATGCGACCGACTTCAAGAACAGCGGTGGCAAGAGCGCCGCCGCACCGGCTCCCGCAGCCGATGCTCCTGCCTCGGATACTTCTGCCGCACCAGCGGCAACTGCGTCCGCGCCCGCTGCGGCCCCTGCATCTGCCTCCGCGCCTGCAACGGCCCATTGATCAAGGCTTGCATTTCATGTCCGCTCTGCGCAAATGGCTGTTCGCCGGCCTGCTGGTGATCGTTCCGCTGGTGATCACGCTGGGCGTGCTCAACTGGATCATCGGCACGCTCGACCAGACGCTGACCATCCTGCCCGAGGCCTGGCATCCGGATCGGTTGCTGGGCTTCCATATCCCCGGCTTCGGTGTCGTGCTGACGCTGCTGATCCTGCTCGTGGTCGGTGCGGCGGCCAGCAACTTCATCGGCCGCAAGCTCGTGTCCTGGGGCGATGCGGTGGTCAGCCGCATTCCTGTGGTGCGCTCCATCTATTCCAGCGTCAAGCAGGTATCCGATACCGTGTTCTCGGACAGCGGCAATGCGTTTCGCACCGCCGTGCTGGTGCAGTGGCCTCGTGAAGGCGTCTGGACCGTGGCCTTCGTCACCGGCTCGCCCAGCGGGGAGGTTGCCGCCTACCTGCGCGACGAATACCTGAGCGTCTTCGTGCCGACCACGCCCAACCCTACGGGCGGCTATTTCGTCATCGTTCGCAAGAGCGATTGCATCGAACTGGAAATGAGCGTGGATGCCGCGCTCAAGTACATTGTTTCCATGGGCGTGGTGACTCCACCGGATCTCGCAGTGCCCGCGGAACCCAAATAACAAACTGTCGCGCCCTTGCCGGGCGCAGGAAGCTTTTCATCATGGCCATGCGCTCCCACTACTGCGGTCTCGTGACCGAAGCCCTGATGGGCGAAACCGTTACCCTGTGCGGCTGGGTGAACCGTCGCCGCGACCATGGCGGTGTGATCTTCATCGACCTGCGCGACCGCGAAGGCTATGTGCAGGTGGTCTGCGATCCCGATCGCGCCGAGATGTTCAAGACCGCCGAAGGCCTGCGCAACGAGTTCTGCGTGCAGGTCAAGGGCCTGGTGCGCGCACGTCCCGAAGGCACGACCAACGACAAGCTCAAGAGCGGCCAGATCGAAGTGCTGTGCCATGAGCTGAACGTGCTCAACGCCTCGGTCACCCCGCCGTTCCAGCTGGACGACGAGAACCTGTCCGAGACCGTGCGCCTGACCAACCGCGTGCTGGACCTGCGCCGCCCCTACATGCAGCGCAACATGATGCTGCGCTACCGCACGGCCATCCAGGTGCGCAACTTCCTGGACAAGGAAGGCTTCATCGATATCGAAACGCCCATGCTGGGCAAGAGCACGCCCGAAGGCGCGCGCGACTACCTGGTGCCCAGCCGCGTGCACGACGGCGAGTTCTTCGCCCTTCCGCAGTCGCCCCAGCTGTACAAGCAGATGCTGATGGTGGCCGGCTACGACCGCTACTACCAGATCACCAAGTGCTTCCGCGACGAAGACCTGCGCGCCGACCGCCAGCCCGAGTTCACGCAGATCGACTGCGAGACCTCGTTCCTGGGCGAAGAGGAAATCCGCGCCATCTTCCAGCGCATGATCACCGAGGTCTTCAAGACCCAGCTGAACGTGGATCTGGGCGAGTTCCCGATGATGACGTACCAGGAAGCGGCCTTCCGCTTCGGCTCGGACAAGCCCGACCTGCGCGTCAAGCTCGAGTTCACCGAACTGACCGAAGTCATGAAGGACGTGGACTTCAAGGTGTTCTCCACGCCCGCCACGACCAAGGGCGGCCGCGTGGTGGCACTGCGCGTGCCCGGCGGCTCGCAGATCTCGCGCGGCGAGATCGACCAGTACACCGAATTCGTCAAGATCTACGGCGCCAAGGGCCTGGCCTGGATCAAGGTCAACGAAGTGGCCAAGGGCCGCGATGGCCTGCAGTCGCCCATCGTCAAGAACCTGCATGACGCGGCCCTTGCCGAAATCCTCAAGCGCACGGGTGCACAGGACGGCGACCTCATCTTCTTCGGCGCCGACAAGGAAAAGATCGTCAACGACTCCATCGGCGCGCTGCGCCTGAAGGTGGGCCACAGCGATTTCGGCAAGGCCAACGGCCTGTTCGAGGACCGCTGGGCGCCGCTGTGGGTGGTGGACTTCCCCATGTTCGAGCACGACGAGGAAAACGACCGCTGGGCGGCCGTGCACCACCCGTTCACCTCGCCCAAGGACGGCCACGAGGAACTCATGGTCACCGATCCGGGCAACTGCCTGGCCAAGGCCTACGACATGGTCCTGAACGGCTGGGAGCTGGGCGGCGGCTCGGTGCGTATCCACCGCGCCGACGTGCAGAGCAAGGTGTTTGACGCGCTCAAGATATCGCCCGAAGACGCACGCGCCAAGTTCGGCTACCTGCTGGACGCGCTGCAGTACGGCGCCCCCCCGCACGGCGGCCTGGCCTTCGGCCTGGACCGCCTGATCACGCTGATGACGGGCGCCGACTCCATCCGCGACGTGATCGCCTTCCCCAAGACCCAGCGCGCCCAGGACCTACTGACGCAGGCACCTTCGCCCGTGGACGAAAAGCAGCTGCGCGAGCTGCACATCCGCCTGCGCAATCCGCTGGCGGCCACGCAGGGCTGAGGAGCAGGCTTCACGGCTTGACAGGAACGGCAGGAGCTGGCGCAGCTTCTGCCGTTTTTCTTTTTGCGGAGAGCTTTCATGCGTTTTCAAGGCATTGCATCGGTGGCGCTGGCGTTGGCGGTGTCGGCAGGGCTGGGCCTGTCCGGTTGCGGCGAGAAGAAGACCGAGCTGGGGCAGGGCGGTTCGGAGATCACGGGCTCTGCCGGGCCGCTGGGGGCGAACAACGGGTCGCGCGAACTCGTGCGCTGCGATGCGCCCGTGGCCACGCTGGCCCTGGCCGAGAATCCCAACGGCTACGTCATGGGCTCGGGCTATCAGCTGCCGGCCTCGCCCGTTCCGCTGGTCAAGCTGCTGGCCCAGCAAAGCGGGTGCTTTCGCGTGGTGGACCGGGGAGCGGGCCTGCGCGGCACGGTGCAGGAGCAGGACCTGAAGAATGCCGGCGTGCTGCGCGAGAACTCCACGGTGCGCAAGGGCCGGGGCTACGAGGCCCAGTACACGCTGACGCCCAGCCTGACCTTCAGCGAGCAGGACGCGGGCCGCGGGCTGGCCGGCGTGGTCGCCATGATCCCGGTGCTGCGAGACATTGCAGGGCTGGCCGGCCTGGTCGAGCAGGTCAAGTTCAAGGAGGCGCAGACCGCGCTGCTGCTGTCGGACAACGAAACCACCGAGCAGGTGGCCGCTGCCACGGGCGCAGCCCGCACCACCGATCTGGGCGTGGGCGGCATGGTGCTGGGCCGCCTGGGCGCTGCGGGCGCGGGCTGGAGCAATACCAACGAGGGCAAGGTCATCGCCGCTGCCTTTCTGGATGCGCACAACCAGCTGGTCTTCCAGGTGCGCGCGCTGCAGGCCAAGGAGCTGCCACCGCCGGTGGCCACCAAGGCCGGGCAGGGCAGGAGCTGAGGCCAGCCATGGCCGGCCACAAGATCCCCGAGTCGGTGCTGGTCGTCATCTACCGTGATGACGGCCAGGTGCTGCTGATGCGCCGCACCGCTGCGGCGCCTGAGGGCGGGGAGTTCTGGCAGTCGGTGACGGGCAGCAAGGACCATGAGGGCGAGTCCTGGCGCGAGACCGCGGTGCGCGAGGTGCGGGAAGAAACCGGCATTGATGCCGAGGCGCCCGGCTGCCTGCTGCAGGACTGGGCGCTGGAGAACATCTACACCATCTACCCTGCCTGGCAGCACCGCTATGCGCCCGGTGTATGGCACAACCGCGAGAGGGTTTTCGGGCTGCGGATTCCGTCCTACACCCCTGTGTTCTTGAATCCGAGGGAACATACCGCATCTGCTTGGCATCATTGGCGTGAGGCTGCCCAGCGCTGCTATTCACCGTCCAATGCGGAGGCCATCTTGCTGCTTCCACGTTTTTCCCCAACGAAGCCGGACTGAACCCCTCGCCTGCGTTCCCGAACCGCCATGACTGAAAACGCGAATTCCCATCAGGTGGACCCCGGCCCGTCGATACTGCGCGTCGCGACCTACAACATCCACAAGGGCGTGCAGGGCATGGGTCCCGCGCGCCGCCTTGAAATCCACAACCTGGGCCACGCCGTGGAGCAGCTCGATGCCGACATCGTCTGCCTGCAGGAAGTGCGCAAGATGAACCACAAGGAGGCCGCGTACTTCGAGCGCTGGCCCCAGGTATCGCAGGCGGAGTATCTGGCTCCCCTGGGCTATGAAGCCGTCTACCGCACCAACGCCTACACCCGCCACGGCGAGCACGGCAACGCGCTGCTGACCCGCTGGCCCGTGGTGGGCCACCAGCACGAGGACATCTCCGACCACCGCTTCGAGCAGCGTGGCCTGCTGCATGTGGAGGTGGAAGTGCAGAACCGGCGCGTGCACACCATCGTGGTGCACCTGGGGCTGATCCCCGGCAGCCGCGTGCGCCAGGTCTCCCAGCTCAAGCGCTTCATCGAGCGAGAGGTGCCGCCCGGCGCGCCCGTGGTGGTGGCTGGCGACTTCAACGACTGGGGTGGCCAGATCAAGCGCATGCTGGGCGGTTTCGGCCTGTACGAGTACGACGAATTGCCCAGCGTGCCCACCTATCCCTCGCGCCTGCCGCTGGCCCAGCTGGACCACGTCTATGTGCGCGGCCTCACGCCGCTGGGCCTGCATGTGCCCAAGGGGCGCATCTGGTGGCGCATGTCGGACCATCTGCCGCTGATTGCGGAATTCCGCCTCTAGCCCTGGCCGCTCTGACACACGCCACTCTTTTGCTATTGAATTGATAGCTTTCGGGGCGGGCAGAACCTGCGTTTGGGTGGAAAATCCCTTGCGTGCCATGCTGCGGGTTTCGCTGTTACCATGCCAGCCATGTTCAGAGAACTCGTCGACATGAAACAAGACAGCCAGGCCGAGGGCACCCCCGTCTCGGTCAAGATCCGCGAACGACTGAAGCAGGCGCAAAAGCGCTTTCATGCGAACGACAACATCTCCGAATTCATCGAGCCCGGTGAACTCGAGCAACTGCTCGACGAAGTCCAGGAAAAGATGCAGGGCGTGCTCGACAGCATGGTCATCGACACCACGCACGACCACAACACGCGCGCCACGGCGCGCCGCGTGGCCAAGATGTATGTCAACGAGGTGTTCCGGGGCCGCTATGTGGCGCAGCCCGCCATCACCGAATTCCCCAACGCCGAGCACCTCAACGAGCTGATGATCGTCGGCCCGATCACGGTGCGCAGCGCCTGCAGCCACCATCTGTGCCCGGTGATCGGCAAGATCTGGATCGGCGTGCTGCCCAACAAGAACACCAATGTCATCGGCCTGTCGAAGTACGCGCGGCTGGTGGACTGGATCATGGGCCGTCCCCAGATCCAGGAAGAGGCCATCATCCAGCTGGCCGACCTGATCCTCGACAAGACCCGCCCCGACGGCCTGGCCGTGGTCATGGAGGCTTCGCACTTTTGCATGTCCTGGCGCGGTGTGCGCGAGATGGACAGCAAGATGCTGAACTCCGTCATGCGCGGCGCCTTCCTCACCAACCCGGAACTGCGCCGCGAGTTCCTCTCGCTGGTGTCCAGCCGCAAGTAAATCCCCGGGGTGGCGTCCCCGGACGCCTCACACAACACCCCAGGCTGCGCAGTGCGCGGCCTTTTTTCTTTCCCGCGCCACGCCCCGCTTTCCCCGGACCTGCCCATGTCGCTGCAAGCCTTTGCCCTGATCATCATTGCTGGCCTCATCCATGCCGGCTGGAACATCGTGGCCAAGAAGGCGGGCGGTGATTCGCGCTTTGCCTTCTTCACCTCGGTCATCATGATGGTGATCTGGGCGCCGCTGGGCTGGTGGGTGGGGCGCGATGTGGTGCCCACATGGGGCCGCAACGAATGGCTGGTGGTGCTGGCCAGCGGCCTGCTGCACGTGGCCTACTACGTGACCTTGCTGCGCGGCTACCGCAGCGCGGACCTCACCGTGGTCTATCCGCTGGCGCGCGGCTCGGGGCCGCTGCTGTCGTCCATGGTGGCCATCCTCTTTCTGGGTGAGCGGATTTCCTCGTTGGGCGTGCTGGGCATTGCCGGCGTGGTGGTCGGCGTCTTCCTGATCGCGGGAGGCCCCGGCCTGCTGCGCGCGCGCCATGATCCCGAAGCCCGCGAACGGCTCAGGATGGGCCTGTGGTACGGCCTGCTGACGGGCGCCTTCATCGCCAGCTACACCGTGGTGGACGGCTATGGCGTGAAGCTGCTGCTGATGTCGCCCATCCTCATCGACTACATGGGCAACTTCGTGCGCGTGTTCCTGCTGGCGCCCGTGGTGCTGCGCGACCTGCCCACGGCCCGGCATCTGTGGCGCGCGCAGTGGCGCTTCGCGGCCCTGGTGGCGCTGATCAGCCCCATCGCCTACGTGCTGGTGCTCTACGCCATGCAGGATGCGCCCATGTCGCACGTGGCGCCTGCGCGCGAAGTCTCCATGCTGTTCGCGGCGCTGATCGGCGGGCACATGCTGCGCGAAGGCGATCGCCTGGCACGCATTGCGGGCGCCGTGTGCATTGCCGTCGGTGTGACGGCGCTGGGCCTGGGCTGAGCACCATGGCGGCAATGCGGGTACTGGGCTGCGATTTCAGCAGCCGACCTACGGCGCGCAAGCCCATCACCATGGCCCTGGGCCGCCTGCTGGCTGGGGACACGGTGGTCCTGCAGGATTTGCTGGAGTTCGCCTCGCTGGACGCCTGGGCCGCCTGGCTGGCCCGGCCTGCCGATTCGGCGCAGTCAGCCTGGGTGGGCGGTTTCGACCTGCCTTTTGCCCTGCCGCGCGAACTGGTGGAGCAGCTGTGCTGGCCCACGGAATGGGCGGCCTGCATGGACCACTACGCCGGCCTCACGCGCCAGGCCATACGCGAGCAGTTCAAGGCCTTTTGCGCGGCGCGGCCCGCAGGCGGAAAGTTCGCGCACCGGGCCACGGACGGGCCTGCCGGTGCCAGCCCTTCCATGAAATGGGTGAACCCGCCCGTGGCCTACATGCTGCATGCCGGGCTGCCCTTGCTGCGCGCGGCCGGCGTGCACCTGCCGGGCCTGCAGCCTCCCGGCAAAGGCGATGCGCGCCGCGTGGCGCTGGAAGCCTACCCGGGCATGCTGGCGCGCGCCGTGATCGGCCGCCTCAGCTACAAAAGCGACGAACCCGCACGGCAAACGCCCGAACGCCATCAGGCGCGCGTGCAATTGCTGGCGGCGCTGGAGCGCGGCGACAACCCGCTGGCGTTGCGCCTGCGTATCGACGCCGAAGAAACCCGCAACCAGTTGCTGGCGGACGGCAGCGGAGACCGGCTGGACGCCGCAATCTGCATGCTGCAGGCCGCCTGGGCTGCGGCCCGCCATGCGCAGGGCGATGCGCTCTACGGGTTGCCGCACGACCTGGACCCGCTGGAAGGCTGGATCGTCACGGCCCAGGCCTGATCTGCGCCGCACTGAAATACTCGAATCGGGAAGAGACAAGCGATGCCCACCTTTGAAACCTTGCTGGCCTTTTTCGGCGTGGCCGTGCTGCTGGGCCTGAGCCCGGGGCCTGACAACCTGTTCGTGCTCATGCAATCGGCCCAGCGCGGCTGGCGCGTGGGCCTGTGCGTGGTACTGGGCCTGTGCCTGGGGCTGGTGGTGCATACGGCGGCGGTTGCGCTGGGTTTGGCGGCGCTGGTGGCTGCGTCGCCCCTGCTGTTCACCGCCATCAAGCTGTGCGGCGCCGCCTACCTGGCCTGGCTGGCCTGGGGTGTGCTGCGCGCCGTGGCCCGGCCGGGCGAGATGCCGCAGGCCGGCGCAGCCGACCCGCTGACCCCCGCACGGGCGCTGCGCTGGGTGGGGCGTGGCGTGGTGATGAACCTCACCAACCCCAAGGTGCTGATCTTCTTCCTGGCCTTTCTGCCGCAGTTCGCGGACCCCGCGCGCGGCGGCGTGGCCACGCAGGTGATGGTGCTGGGCTGCGTGTTCATGCTGGCGGCGCTGCTGGTGTTCGGTGCCATCGCATGCTGCTCGGGCTGGTTCGGCGTGCTGCTGCAGCGATCCGTGCGTGCGCAGAACTGGCTCAACCGCGTGGCCGGGCTGGTGTTCCTGGGCATGGCGGTGCGGCTGGCGCTGGTGCAGCGCTAGGGCCTGTTCACACTAGTGCGGGGCCGTGGCACAGTCCCTCCATGCTTTTTCGCTCACGCCCCTTGGCGCCATGAGCAGCGGCGTCCTCATCCAACCCATGCCACAGACCACGGCCCACACCATTGCCATCGTCCAGGTCCTGCAGATCGTGCAGGGCGTGCAGCGCAATGGCATGGATGTGCCAGCCATCCTGCGCCGCGCCGGCATTGCGCCTGCTCTGCTGGATGCGCCGCTGTCGCGCGTGACCCAGGCGCAGTACGCGGCGCTGATCCGCGTGCTGCGCCGCGTCTGCCGCGACGAGCTGTGGGGCCTGTGCCGCCATCCGCTGCCCGTGGGCAGTTTTGCCCAGGCCTGCCGCACCATGCTGCCCTGCCGCACGCTGGGCGAGGCATTGCAGGCCGGGCTGCGTTTCTACCGCCTGGTGCTGCGCGACTTCGCGCCCCGGCTGCAGGTCGTGGACGGCGTGGCCCGCATCGCCATGGTGTCGCTGCGCGAGCGCGATGCGCCGCTGGCCTATGCCGAGCGGTCCTTCTGCTTTCTGGGCTATGGCGTCATGTCGTGGCTGGTGTCGCGCAGGATAGAGCTGACGGGCGTGTGCGCGCCGGCCGGCGCCAGCATGCCGTATGGCACGGAGGCGCAGCGCCTGTTCCTGGCGCCGCTGCAGCGCGACCGCGACTTCACGGGGCTGGAGTTCGATGCGCGCTGGCTGGAGCTGCCCGTGGTGCAGACCCCTGAGAGCCTGGCCGAATTCCTGGACCAGGCGGCCATGGGCCTGGTCATCCGCTACCGCGACCGCACGCGCCTGGGCGAGCGCATCCGCCGCCTGCTGCGCCGCGATCTGGCGGGCGAGCTGCCTTCGCTGGAGCAGGTGGGCGCCGCGCTGTCCATGACGCCGCAGACGCTGCGCCGCCGCCTGCGCGACGAAGGCCTGGGTTTCCAATCCCTCAAGGACGACCTGCGCCGCGACGCGGCCATCGAGCTGCTGAACCGGCCGGAGCTGACGCTGGCCGATATCGCCGCGCGCGTGGGGTTTGCCGAGGCCAGCACCTTCCACCGCGCCTTCAAGGGCTGGACCGGCCTGCCGCCGGGCGCCTACCGGCAGGCCCAGCATCGCGGCCGCTGATCTTTTTTGCCAATCATTTTGAGACGATCGGCGATTGGTGGCTGAAGGCCTGGTGGCCACACTGTCCATGGACCCTGCCACTGCGGCAGGGCACACCGCCCCGCCAACGAGGGCGGAGCACCGAAGGACAAGGAGACAAGCCATGGAATCGAGCCGACGCGGCTGCCTGCGGGCGGCGCTGGCATGCGCTGCCAGCGCCTCACTGGGTGCCGCCCTGGGAACGGCATCGCCGATCGCCTTTGCACAGCCGGCAGGCGGTGCCTACCCGTCCAAGCCGCTGCGCATGGTGATTCCCTACCCGGCAGGCGGCGGCACCGACATCATCGGGCGCATCATTGCCCAGCAACTGAGCCAGGCCTGGGGCCAGCCCGTGGTGGTGGAGAACCGGCCGGGCTCCAGCGGCATCATCGGCGGCGACGTGGTGGCCAAGTCGCCGCCAGACGGCTACACGCTGCTGCTGGGGATCACGGCCATGATCCAGTCGCCTGCGCTGTACGCCAGGATGCCCTATGACGTGCTCAAGGACTTTGCCCCCGTATCGCAGGTGGCCCTGTCCTCGGACCTGTTCGTGGTGCCGCGCGACGTGCCGGCCACGACGCTGCAGGAGTTCATCGCCCTGGTCAAGGCCCATCCGGGCAAGTACAGCAACGGCAACTACGGCAACGGCACCTCCTCGCACATGCATGGCGAGCTGCTGCGCGCCCGGGCCGGGCTGGACTTGGCGCTGATTCCCTACAAGGGCGCGGCGCCGCTGGTCAACGACGTGCTGGGCGGGCAGCTGTCGTCGGGCTTCATCGATGTGTCCTCGGCCAATGCGCACCTGAAGTCGGACAAGATCCGCATCCTGGCCATCACCGGCATGCAGCGCCACCCGGCGCTGCCCGAGGTGCCCACGTTTGCCGAGCTGGGCCTGGCCGGCTTCGAGGCCAATGGCTGGTTCGCCACCTTCGTGGCGGCGGGAACGCCCCGGCCCATCGTGGACCGGCTCTCGGCGGAGGTGCGGCGCATCGTGGCCACGCCCGAACTCAGCGGCCGCCTGGCCTCCATGGGCCTGCGCCCGGTGGGCGGCACGCCCGAGGAATTGGCCTCCGTCATGGCGCGCGACATGCCGCGCTGGGCGCGCATCGTGAAGGAGGCGGGAATCAGGCTGGAGTAGCCGATGCAGTCTGCGCCCGGTCCTGGCCCGACTGAACGGGCTGTGGCCAGGCGGGCTGGGGTGGGCGCAACTGCTCCAGCACCCGGCTGAGCCGGAGCACGCCCAGGTCGTCGAACCGGCGGCCTGCGATCTGCACGCCTATGGGCAGCTGCCCGTCATGCCCGCAGGGCACGGATGCGGCGGGCTGTTCGGACATGTTGTAGGGCACGGTAAAGGCAATGTGCTCCAGCGGCCGCAGCGGGTCGTTGGTGGGGCTGGGCAGGTGGGCCGGGAAGGCCGTGATCGGCGCCACGGGGGACAGCACGTAGTCGTAGGCCGCCGTGGCCCGCACCGTGGCCGTGCGCAGAAGGTGCGACTGCTGGCTGGCCACGAACAGCTGCGTGGATGTCAGTGGCGCGGCACTGTCGGCCCATTCGCGGATGAAGGGCAGGATCACGCGGCGCTGCGCGTCCGTCAGCGACTGCATTTCCACATGTGATCGCATGCGCCAGAAATGGTCGAGGCCGTCGAGCATGTCGCGGGTGAGCCAGGGCTCGATGCGCTCGATGTGCGCGCCGGCCGATTCCAGCCAGGCCGCAGCCTGCTCCACCACGGCGCGCACGCGGGGCTGCAGGGGCAGGCCGCAGCCGGCATCCAGCAGCAGGCCTATGCGCAGGCCGCGCACCTGGGCAGGGTCCATGTCGAAGCTGTGCCATGCAATCTCCTGGTGCGGCAGGCCCATGCTGTCGCGTGCATCGGGCAGGGACAGCACCTGCATCATCAGCGCGGCGTCGGCCACGCTGCGGGTCATGGGACCTGCGCAGCGGCCAGTGTAGGGCGGGTCGATGGGCACGCGGCCCAGGCTGGGCTTGAGGCCGAAGATGCCGCACCAGCCCGCCGGCAGGCGGATGGAGCCGCCGATGTCCGTGCCCACGTGCAGCGGCCCGTAGCCGGCCGCCGCAGCGGCGCCCGCACCGGCGCTGGAGCCGCCCGGCGTCTTGTCCGGATCCCAGGGATTGAAGGTGTTGCCGTGCAGCGAGGACAGGCCGGACGACAGCATGCCGTAGTCCGGCATGGTGGTCTTGGCGAAAAGGATGGCGCCTGCCTCGCGCAGGCGCGCTGCGGGTGGGGCATCCAGCGGGGCCGCGACCTGCGGCATGGCGGCCGTGCCCACGGGCGTGGGATCGCCGCGCGTGGCGATGTTGTCCTTGACCGTGGCGGGAACGCCGTCGAGCAGGCCGGCCGGCTCGCCGCGCAGCCAGCGGGCCTCGCTCTCGCGGGCCCGGGCCAGGGCGGCCTCGGGGCGCAGCAGGTAGGTGGCGTGCAGGGCCGGCTCCCAGCGCTGCACATGGGCCAGCAGGTCGTGCATGACCTCGACGGGCGAGAGGCTGCGGTCCCGGTAGGCGCGCAGCAGCGCATGGGCGGGCAGGTCGTGCAGGGCCTGTGTCGTTCCAGTCATCGCGGCTTCCTCGAAGATGGCGGTTCTTGCGGCAGATCTGGCGCAGTGTGGCCCGGTGCCACCGGCGCGCCTGTCGCCTGTGGCTCAGCCTGTGCGCGGTTCAGGTGGCCCAGGACAGTGCGGAGAGATCGTTGACGAAGACGGGCATGTCCTTCCACAGTCCGCGCAGGTTCTTGTTGGCCACGGTGACCCATTGCGGCGTGTAGAGGAAGGCGTGCACGCAATCCTGGGCCAGCAGGCGCTGCGCATCGCCCAGCAGGCGCGAGCGGTCAGCGGGGCGCGAGGCGTTCTTGATCTTGTCGTACAGCTCGTTGAACTGGGACGACTGGTAGCCCCAGTAGTAGTCGGGCTTGGCGAAGTTGCCCAGGTCGAAGGGCTCGACATGGGAGATCAGCGTCAGGTCGTAGTTCTTGAGCGTGTAGGTGCCCGACAGCCACTGTGCCCATTCGACGTTCTGCAGCTTGGCTCGGATGCCGATCTTGGCCAGCTGCGCGGCAATCACCTCGCCGCCCTGGCGCGCGTAGGGCGTGGGCGGCAGGGTCATGGTCAGCTCCAGCGGCGTCTTGACGCCGGCCTCGGCCAGCAGCGCCTTGGCCTTTTCCACGTCGAAGGGGTTGATGCCCGTGGTGTCCACGTAGCCGAAGGCCGTGGGCACGTAGTAGCTGCCAATGGGCAGGCCGTAGCCGTCGCCCGCGCCGTCGATGACGGCCTTGCGGTCGATGGCGGCGGCGATGGCGCGGCGCACCCGCGCATCGTTCAAGGGCTTGCGCGCGTTGTTCATGGCCAGGATGGTCTTGGCCCGCGAGCCGCTGACCACGACCTGGAAGCGCCCGTTGGCCTTGAACTGGGCCACGCTGCGCGGCGTGACGCGCGGGAAGGCGTCGACATCGCCGGCCAGCAGTGCGGCCACCTGGGCTGCAGGGTCGGAAATGAAGCGGAAGGTGGCACGGCGAATGCGCAGGCTGGGGGCCGTGCGGTACCGGGGCCAGGCCGTGAGCGTGACCGAGGCGCCCTTGTTCCAGTTGCCCAGCTGGTAGGGTCCCGTGCCCACGGGGCGCGTGGCGTTGGTGGCAGCGCTCTTGGGCTCCACGATGATGGAGGTCGCCTGCCCCAGCACGAAGAGGAAGTCGGGGTCGATGTCCTTGTTGGTGACGACCACCGTGTGGTCATCCACCACGCGCGTGGACAGGGCGGCGAAGGTGCGCTTGTCCTTGTTGGTGCTCTTGTCGTCGCCCGCGCGGTCGAAGGAGTACTTCACGCTGTGGGCGTTGCAGGGCTCGCCGTTCTGGAAACTCACACCCTTGCGCAGGCGGAAGGTGTAGGTCTTGAGGTCGGGCGAGACCTCCCAGCTTTCGGCCAGCAGCGGGGAGACGCTGCCGTCCGGATTGATCTTGGTCAGCGTCTCGAACAGGTTGTAGAGCACGATCTCGCCAATGGACGATGCGGCGCCGGCCGTGGGGTCCAGCCCCGGCGGCTCCAGCGTCATCGCCAGCGTGACACTGTCCTTGCGGCCCTGGGCCAGCGCAGGCCAGGGCATCAGCAGGGGCAGGCCGGCAGCAGCGGAGCTGGCCAGCAGGGAACGGCGATTGAACATGAACAGGTCTCCGGAAATTCTTGCAGATGGGTCATGGGCCGCTGGCTGCGGCCTGCAGCAGTGTTTTTACACCAGCGCGCGCGTGCGCGTGGCCATGAGGGCCCGGTCCGCTCCGGTGGTTGTCAGCTTTCGGCTTTCAGGCTCGGTGCTGCAGGGCGATGCGTGGCACGGCCCGTACCAGGGCCTGGGTGTAGGGATGCCGCGGGGCGTGGAACAGTTGCTGCGGAGCCCCGCGCTCGACGATGCGGCCTTCGCTCAGCACGATGGCGTCGTCGCACAGGTGCTGGACCACGGCCAGGTCGTGGCTGATGAACAGGTAGGACAGGCCCAGCTGCTGCTGCAGATCGCGCAGCAGGTTCAGTACCTGGGCCTGCACCGAGACGTCGAGGGCGCTCACGGGCTCATCGGCCACGATGAGGCGGGGTCGCGTGACCAGGGCGCGTGCAATGGCGATGCGCTGGCGCTGGCCGCCCGAGAATTCATGCGGGTACTTGTCCAGGTCCTGCACGCGCAGCCCGACCTGCTCCAGCGTGGCGCGGGCCAGGTCGCGCCGGGCTGCGCGCTCGGGCGGTGCAGGCTGGGCGGTCAGGGGCTCGCAGACGATGTGTTCCACCGTCATGCGCGGGTCCAGCGAACCGTAAGGGTCCTGGAACACCATCTGGAAATCGCGGCGCGCCATGCGCAGGGCCTGGTTGCCGAGCCGGTGCAGATCCTGGCCCAGCAGCTGCACGCTGCCGGCGCTGGGCGTGTCCAGCGCCATGACCAGGCGTGCCAGCGTGGACTTGCCGGAGCCCGACTCGCCCACCACGCCCAGGCTGCGCCCCGCCGTCAGCGTGAAATCCACGCCGCGCAGCGCATGCACCTGCTCCGGCGCGCGCCACAACGAGCGGCGTGGCAGCCGGTAGCTGCGGGCCAGGTCCGTCACCTGCAGCAGGGGCGGATCGGCAGCGGCCGGTGCCTGGCGGTCGTGCTCCGTCATGTGCTGCGGCCCTGCGTATGCATGCCCGGCGCAATGGCCTCGGAGCGCAGGCAGCGCACCACATGCGGCTGTGCCCAGGCCTGCAGGGCGGTGGGCGTGGGCCGCTGCGGGCGCTCCAGCACCAGGGCGCGCGGGCGCTCGCTGTGGCAGGTGGGCTCGGTATAGCTGCAGCGGCCCGCGAAGGCGCATCCGGCTGGCAGGTCCACCAGCTCGGGCACGGTGCCGGCAATGGTGGGCAACCGCGCCGGCGGCTGGTGGCCTGGTCCCGAAGGCTCCAGCTGCGGCCTGGCGGCGAACAGGCCGCGCGTGTAGGGATGGGCGCGGCGCGCGAAGATGGCCTCGGTCATGCCGCTTTCGACCACGGTGCCGCCGTACATCACCTGCAGCTGCTCCACGTTTTGCGCGATCACTCCCAGATCGTGCGAGATCAGCAGCAAGGCCATGGAGTGCTCGGCCACCAGTTCCTGCAGCAGATCGAGAATTTGCTGCTGCACGGTCACGTCCAGCGCCGTGGTAGGTTCGTCGGCGATCAGCAGGTCGGGCCCGCAGGCCAGGGCCATGGCGATGGTGATGCGCTGGCGCTGGCCGCCCGAGAACTGGTGCGGATAGTCATCAAAGCGCTGGGCTGCGCGGGCAATGCCCACGCGCTCCAACAGGGCCACTGCGCGCTCGCGCGCGGCCTGGCGGCCCAGGCGCTGGTGGTGGCGCAGCGGCTCGGCCACCTGGCGGCCGATGCCGTGCACGGGGTTGAGGGCCGTCATGGGCTCCTGAAACACCATGGCCATGCGGTTGCCGCGCAGGCGGCACAGCGCGCGCTCGTCCATGTCCAGCAGCTCCTGGCCGTTGAGCCGGATGCTGCCGTCCACCTGCGCATGCTCCGGCAGCAGGCCCATCAGCGCCAGGGCGGTCAGCGACTTGCCGCAGCCCGACTCGCCGATCAGGCCCAGCGTGGCGCCGCGCTCCAGGATGAATTCCAGGTTCTGCACGGCACGCGCGCGGCCGCGCGGGGTCTGCAAGGTGATGGTGAGGCCGGAGACTTCGAGCAGGGGCATGGCGCGTGTCTTCCTCAGCGCTGGCGCGACAGGCGCGGGTCGAGCAGATCGCGCAGCCCGTCGCCCAGCAGGTTGAGCCCGAGCACGGACAGCGCAATGGCCAGGCCCGGCCACACGGCCAGCAGCGGCGCCTGGAACATGAGGGTCTGGGCCTCGCTGAGCATGCGGCCCCAGGAGGCCTGCGGCGGCTGCGTGCCCAGGCCCAGATAGGACAGGGCGGCCTCCGCCAGAATGGCCAGCGCGAACTGTATGGTGGCCTGCACCACCAGCACGGGCAGGATGTTGGGCAGCACATGGCGCCAGGTGATGCTGGCGCGGCCATGGCCGCAGGCGCGTGCAGCCAGCACGTATTCACGTGCCCAGACCGCCTTGGCCGATGCCCGCGTGATGCGCGCAAAGGTGGGAATGTTGAAGATGCCGATGGCAATGATGGCGTTGACGATGCCCGCGCCGAACACGGCCGTGAGCATGATGGCCGATAGCAGCGCAGGAAAGGCGAAACTGAAATCGGCCAGCCGCATGATGGCCTCTTCCACCCAGCCCCGGCAGGCCGCGGCGACCAGTCCCAGCACCACGCCCATCGACAGCCCGATGCCCACGGCGATCACGCCGACCAGGATGGAACTGCGCGCGCCCAGGAACAGCAGCGAGGCCACATCGCGCCCATAGGCATCGGTGCCCAGCCAGTGCAGGCTGCCGGGTGCGGCCAGCTTGGCATCCAGGTCCATGTCGTAGGCCGAGCCCGGCGTCCACCACAAGGACAGCAGCGCGGTGAGCAGCAGCAGCGCGGTCAGCATGGCACCCAGCATGAAGCTGCGGTGGCCCAGCATGCGCCGGCCCAGGCTGGCCGGCCTGCTGAGGGTGACCGCCCGCGTGGGCCGATGGCCCGGTGGCGCAGCGGTCGGCGAAACAGGGTTGCCTGGCTGGCTCATATGTCGCTGGCCTCGATGCGTGGATCAATGGCTGCGTACAGCACATCCACGATGAAGTTGATGACCACCACCATGGCCGCCAGCAGCAGCACGCAGTTGCGCACGACGATGAGGTCGCGGTTGGCGATGGACTGGAAGATCAGCCGGCCCAGGCCCGGCAGGTAGAACACGTTCTCCACCACGATGGTGCCGGCCAGCAACTGGGCAAACTGCAGCCCCATGACCGTGAGCACGGGAATCATGGCATTGCGCAGCACGTGGCCCCAGAGCACGGCGCGGCGCGGCAGGCCCTTGGCGCGGGCCGTGCGAACGAAGTCCTCGCGCAGCACTTCCAGCACGGCCGAGCGCGTGATGCGCGCCAGGATGGCCGCCTGCACCACGGCCAGCGAGATCGCCGGCAGCAGCAGGGCCTGCAGTGCGGGCAGGACGCCGCCGCCATCGGCCTCGCTCCAGCCTGGAAAGCCGCCTGCGGAAAACCATTGCAGCTTCACCGAGAACACCAGGATCAGCAGGATGGCGAACCAGAAATTGGGGATGGCAATGCCGATCTGCGCCAGGCCCATGACGCCCAGGTCGCCCCATCGGTTGTGGCGCGAGGCGGCATAGATGCCCGCTGCCAGGGCCAGCACGGTGGTGATGAGCATGGCCATCACGGCCAGCGGGGCGGTCACTGCCAGGCGCTCCAGCACCAGATCGCTGACCGGTGTGCTGTAGGCGTAGCTCAGTCCCATGTCGCCATGCAGCAGCCCCTGCAGCCACTGCAGGTAGCGCTGCCAGGCTGGCTGGTCCAGTCCCAGCTGCTCGGCCAGCGCCTGCACGGCCTCGGGGGCGGCATCGGGCCCCATCAGCGTCTGGGCCGCATTGCCGGGCAGCACTTCCAGCACGCCGAACACCACGGCCGAGGCGCCCAGCAGCGTGGCTGCCAGCATCAGCAGGCGCTTGAGCAGGAAGACGCTCATGGGCAGTCGGCCTTGGCACGGTGTTGGGCTGTCACGTCGGCGGAATGTGTGTGGGTGGTTCTTGGCGGGCCCGAATGGTAATGCGCACGGCCCATGCGCGCAGCATAGCGGCCTTTGAAGGTGCATCGCTCCGTGCCGATCCGGCGCGTATGCTTGCCCGTGCAGCCTTCATGCGTATGAAGGGGGCAGGATAATGGCGCAATGACTGATGCCACCTTGCTGCAAGGCCCGTTCGGGGTGCAAGGGCCTGCCCGGCCCGGAGCGTGGCGTGCGCTTGCGAGGGACCTGCCATGGCTTTGATGATCACCGACGAATGCATCAACTGCGATGTCTGCGAACCCGAGTGCCCCAACGATGCAATCTCCATGGGCGAGGAGTACTACGAGATCGAGCACAGCAAGTGCACGGAATGCGTGGGGCATTTCGATGAACCCCAGTGCGTGCAGATCTGCCCCGTGGCCTGCATTCCCGTGAATCCCGCCCACGTGGAAGACCGCGAGACGCTGATGCAGAAATACCTGCGTCTGCAATCCCAGGCTCCCGCCGCTTCCTGATCGCTCAGCCCTTGTCGCTCTCGGCTGTGGCCGGGCGCACGGGCTTGGGGCGTGGAGGCTTGGTGGTGTGGATCAGCAAGGTCGCCTTGTCCATGTCGCCCGCCTGCAGCTCGGGCCAGGCCTTGAGCGAATGGGCAATGCTGTCCTCGATCAGCTGGCGCTGGTCGGGCGCGGGCTTCTTGAGCACCCAGTTGGCGACTTCGGCCTTGTGCCCCGGGTGGCCTATGCCGATGCGCAGCCGCCAGTAGTCGGCCGAGCCCAGCTGGGCATGGATATCGCGCAGGCCGTTGTGGCCGCCGTGGCTGCCGCCGCGCTTGAGCTTGACCTGGCCTGGGGCGAAGTCCAGTTCGTCATGGACCACGAGGACCTCCTCGGGCTGGATCTTGAAAAAGCGCGCCAGCGCGCCCACCGATTTGCCGGACAGGTTCATGAAGGTCTGCGGCTCGAGCAGCCAGACACTCTCGCCACGCACGCTGGCGCGGGCCATGAGGCCGAAGTAGCTGCGCTCGGGCACCAGGTGGACCTTGAGTTCGCGCGCCAGCGCATCTATCCACCAAAAACCCGCGTTGTGGCGGGTGTCCTCATACTCCGGCCCGGGATTGCCCAGGCCGACAAACAATTTGATCATCGGGCGATTATCTCCATGGCGGCCTCAGCAGGCAGGCGATGGTGTTCACCATGCAAAAGGCCCACGCGAGGTGGGCCTTTTGCAGGTTGCGGCAGCCGCAGCCGCCGCAAGGGAAAGCCAAGAATTACTTCTTGCCCTTCTTTGCCGGAGCGGCCGGGGCCGCTGCGGGAGCTGCGGATGCATCAGGAGCCACTTCGGGCAGCTTGATGGAGATCAGGGCCGGGTTCTTGTTGGAGCCGCGCACCACAGCCTTCACGCCGTTGGGCAGCTTGACGTTCTGCAGGCCCAGGGTCGACTTGGAGGTCAGGCCGCTCAGGTCCACCTTGATGAACTCGGGCAGTTGAGCGGGCATGCACACCACGTCCAGTTCATGGATCAGGGGAGTGATGGTGCAGTTCTCGACCTTGACGGCCTGGGACTGTTCCATGCCCTCGAAGTGCAGCGGCACCTTCAGGTGAACCTTGGTCTTGTCGTCAACGCGCTGGAAGTCCACGTGCAGGATCAGCTGCTTGTAGGGGTGGAATTGCACGTCGCGCAGCACGACCTTGGAGGTCTGGCCGTTGACTTCCATGTCCAGAACGCTGGAATGGAACACTTCCTTCTTCAGGGCGTGCCACAGGGCGTTGTGATCGATCTCGATCAGTTGGGCTTCGGCAGCACCGCCGTAGACGATGCCAGGGGCCTTGCCCGAATTGCGCAGACGGCGGCTCGCACCCGTACCTTGCTTGGCGCGCTCAAAAGCGACGAATTGCATAACTAACTCCTAGATGGATGGACCGCGACCAGCCTCATCCGTTGATAAAAGAACGCCTGCCCCGTGCGGAACAGGCTGCTCTTGCGGTGTCCCGGGATGGTCCTGAAACCATCCCGGAACGCGCAAACCTCCCGAAGGAGGTTTGCTGGTTCAGACCACAGGGGCCGATATTTTATTCGGAGAACAGGCTCAGCACCGAATCGCCGGTGGAAATCCGCTGGATTGTCTGGGCAATCAGGGGGGCCACGGACAGTTGGCGGATCTTGCCGCAAGCCTGGGCTTCGGCGCTCAGAGGAATGGTGTTGGTCACCACGACCTCGTCCAGTGCACTGCCGTTGCCGATGCGCTCGATGGCCGGACCCGAGAAGATCGGGTGCGTGCAATAGGCGTAGACGCTCTTGGCACCACGCTGCTTGAGCACTTCGGCTGCCTTCACCAGGGTGCCGGCGGTGTCGATCATGTCATCCATGATCACGCAGTTGCGGCCGTCGATGTCGCCGATCACGTGCATGACTTCGGAGACGTTGGCCTTGGGGCGGCGCTTGTCGATGATGGCCAGGTCGCAGCCCAGCTGCTTGGCCAGCGCACGGGCACGGACCACGCCACCCACGTCGGGCGAGACAACGATCAGGTCTTCGTAGTTCTTCTGGCGCAGATCGCCCAGCAGCACCGGCGTGGCATAGATGTTGTCCACGGGGATGTCGAAGAAACCCTGGATCTGGTCTGCGTGCAAGTCCATGGTCAGCACGCGCTCGACACCCACGGCCTGCAGCATGTTGGCCACGACCTTGGCCGTGATCGGCACGCGGGTGGAGCGCGGGCGGCGGTCCTGGCGGGCGTAGCCGAAGTAGGGAATCACCGCGCAGATGCGCTCGGCCGATGCACGCTTGAGGGCGTCCACCATGACCAGCAGTTCCATCAGGTTGTCGTTGGTCGGTGCGCAGGTCGATTGCACGACGAAGACGTCGCGCGTACGCACGTTCTGCTTGATCTCGACGGCGACTTCTCCATCGGAGAAGCGACCCACGTCGGCTGCACCCAGCGTGGTGCCGAGGTGCTGAACGATTTCAGCGGCCATGCCAGGATTGGCATTGCCGGTGAAGACCATGATGTCAGGATGATGTGAATGCATTGAGCGCCCCAGTACGATGGGTTTGCCTTGACGCGAAAGACGTTTGGCAGGGGAGGAAGGACTCGAACCCTCGCATGCCGGAATCAAAATCCGGTGCCTTTACCAACTTGGCGACTCCCCTACACAGGCCCTCTGCCGCAGGCAGACAGCCTATAAACTCTCATCTTTGAGCCAATCCTTGAGGGGATGGGCCTGCAGATTCCTGCAAACTCTGACATTCCAGATGCCTGGGGCATTCTCGAAGTCGATTGTTTGCGTCAGTGGTGCAAATACTGCACTTCCCGAGCCCGTCATTCTAGCACGCAGTTTGAAGGACTTGAGCCAATCAATGGCTTTTTTCACTTCAGGCTGCAGCCTTTCGGCGACGGGCTGCAAGTCGTTCTGGCCAAAGCCATAGTGATCTGCAGCAAAGTCAGCGATTGTAGCATGGGCATGATCGCGCTTGAGGTCGGGGGCGCGGAAGATGGACAGGGTTTCCAGTCCCGCCTCGGGCTTGACCACCACGAACCGCTGGGGCGGCAGGGCATGGCTGTGCTCCAGCGGCGTGATGTGCTCGCCTATGCCCTCCACCCAGGCGGAGCTGCCGCACAGAAAGAAGGGCACATCTGCGCCCAGGCCCAGTCCAATGCGCTGCAGTTCGCGCCGGGTCAGGTTCAGTTGCCACAGGCGGTTCAGCGCCATGAGGGTGGATGCCGCATCCGACGATCCTCCGCCCATCCCGGCCTGTGCCGGCAGGCGCTTTTCCACGCCTATGTGCACGCCCTGGCTGCAGCCGGTGGCCTGTTGCAGCGCGCGTGCGGCCCGCATGATGAGGTCGTCGGCAGGAAGGGCCATGCCCGAGAGGTCCTCGCGGCTGACGTTGCCGTCGCCGCGCTTGTCGAAGTGCAGCGTGTCGTGCCAGTCCAGCAGCATGAAGACCGATTGCAGCAGGTGGTAGCCATCGTCTCGGCGGCCGGTGATATGGAGGAACAGGTTGAGCTTGGCCGGAGCCGGCACGTCGTGGAGCGAGCGCATGGGCTGGAGAGGATGAGAGGGATGGAGGCGGGTGCGGCGGGATGGGGGCAGAGGGCGCGCCCGGCGCAAATCAGGGTGTGTCGAGCACGATGCGCAGCGCTGCCGGCGGCTGCGGGTCATGGCGCCGGGCGGACAGCCGGCCCTGCTCCATGCGGGAGAGATCGACCTGCCAGCCTGCGGCTGCGGTGGCCCGGCCCCGCAGCCAGTCGAACAGGGCAGCGATGGGCAGGTCGCTGCCCGTCAGCTCTTGCACCAGCGTGGGCAGCGAGTCCGAGGTCTTGCGGTCCTCGCCTTGCTGCAGGCTGGCCTGTCCTGGCGCCCAGAGCAGGCGCGCCAGCGTCGATCCCAGGGGGGTGAACAGCAGCAACTCGCCGCGCTGGGGGGTGCCCAGCAGCTCGAAGCCTGCGCTGAAGGATTGGTTCTGCGCATCTTCCACCTGCAGCGCCAGTCGGCCCGACCAGTGCCCGGCGGCGGCCGGTGCTGCTGCATCGGCCTGGAGCTGGCGGGGTGGCAGGGCGCAGCCGGCCAGAGTCAGCAGCGCCGTGGCAGCAGCCGTGGCGCACAGCTGCCGGCGGATGAGCATGGGGCGCAAACGATGGGGCACGGGGTGGGGCACGGCGCGGCGGCTCAAAGCGAGACGCCCAGGCGGCGCAGGGTGTCGCGCAGCGTGGTGTTGTCGGGGCTGGAGGCCAGGCCCTGGCGCCAGATCTTCTGCGCGCGTTCGCGATCGCCCTTGACCCAGAGCACCTCGCCCAGGTGCGCCGCGATCTCCACGTCGGGGCGGGAGGCGTAGGCGCTTTCAAGCAGCTTGAGCGCTTCGTCCAGGTTGCCTTGGCGGAATTTCACCCAGGCCAGGCTGTCGGTGATGAAGGGGTCGCCTGGCGACATCTCCAGCGCCTTGCCCACGAGCTTTTCTGCTTCGTCCAGATGGATGCCGCGCTCGGCGAAGGAGTAGCCCAGCGCGTTGTAGGCATGCTGGAAGTCGGGCCGACGCGCGATGATGCCGCGCAGCAGCCGCTCCATTTCGTCATGCTTGCCGATGCGCTCCGCGAGCAGGGCCGTGTCGTAGGCCAGTTCGGCGTCTTCGGGGTCCTGTTTTTGCAGCTCGGCCTGCAGCGCATAGGCCTGGGCATTCTGATTGGCGTCGCGCAACAGCTGCACTTCGGCCAGACGCTTGAGCCGTTGCTGACTGGGGCCGCTGGCAGGCACGGCTTCGATCAGGGCGCGCGCTTCCTTGAGCTTGCCCTGGCGTGCAAGCAGGCTCGCTCGGCGCGCCTGCACGCTCAGCAGGTTGGGGGCATCGTCGATGCGGCGCAGCAGGGCATCGGCCTCGTCGAACCTGCCTTGCTTTTCAGCGATCTGTGATTGCAGCAGGTAGTACTGGGACTGGCCAGCGCTGCGCGCCACGCCGGCAGGAATCTGCGGCACGAGCTTGCCGAAGCGCTCGGTGGATGCCTGAGCCGCACCCACATCGTTCGTTTGCAGCTGCAGGGCGGCCAGCGTGGCCCAGGCTTCGGCGTAGTCGGGCGAATCCATGGTGATGGAGACCAGTTGCTGCCGGGCCTCGTCCAGGCGCTGCTGACCCAGCAGCACGCGGGCATAGGCCATGCGCATCTGGGCTGACGGGTTCTTGGCCAGGTAGCGCTTGACGATGGGTTCCGCCTCCGGCATGCCGGCTTCCAGCAGCTCCATGGACAGCAGGGCCACGGGGCCTGTGTCGGGCGTCAGCGCCTGGGCCTTTTGCACGGCCTGCATGGCTGCGGCCTTTTGCCCGGCGCCCAGGCGCATGTGGCCGATGGTGGCCCAGGCCAGCGGGCCGCTGGCCGGATTGTCGGTTTCGCCGGCCATAGCCTGCTCGACCACATCGGCAGCAAGGGCCTTGTCGCTGGCGTTGTTGTAGAGCTGGGTGATGCCCAGATAGGTGGCAGGCTTGGACGGAGCGGGCGTGGCCTCGATCTCGCGCTTGAGATAGCTGCCGGTATCGGCGATGCGGTTCAGCGCCACCAGGATCTGGAGCACGAAGCGGTTGGCATCGCGTGACTGGGGAAAGGCGTCCAGCCAGGCGCGGGCATTGGCCAGTGCGCGCTCACCGGAGCGCGACTGCAGCGCCAGTTCCGTGCCACGGCGGTACAGCTGCTCGCTGCCGCTGGTGCGCGCAGCCTCCATCATCATGGCCTGGGCATCGCCCAGCGCGCCTTCGCTGGCAGCGATTTCGCCGACCAGGATCTCGTAGAACAGTTCGGCGTTGAGCGCTGCGCGCTCCTCTTCGGCAGACGCGGCGGCGGACGATGGAGGTTCCGGGGATTCCGTCTCGATGGTGGCTGCGGTCTTGCCAGGCAGTGCCCAGGCAGTGGCGGAACCCATGGCCAGGGCTGCTGCCACGGCGAGTCCCTGAAGGCGAAGGCGATGATCCATCGAATCATAATAATCGAAGCCTCGGCCCGCATTTCGCACAACCTCAGTACAACCCGGATCGCATGCCCGAATTGCCAGAAGTAGAAGTCACGCGGCGTGCGTTCGCCTCGCAGATCGCCGGAGCGCGCATTGAATCCGTGGCGCTGGGCAAGCCATTGCGCTGGCCTCTGGGCATTGCCCCCGAGCTTCTGACCGGGCGCGAGGTGCACAGCGTGCGCCGGCGCGGCAAGTACCTGCTGATGCAACTGAGCGAAGGCCTGCTCATGCTGCATCTGGGCATGTCGGGCAGCCTGCGTTTCGTGGCGCCGCACGAGTTGCCGCTGGGTCCGGCGGGCGCACATGACCATTTCGATCTGCACACCAGCAAGGGCCAGCTGCGCCTGCACGATCCGCGCCGGTTCGGTGCGGTGATGTATGTGCCGGCCGAGAACGATCCCTGGGCGCGCAGGCTGCTGGACCATCTGGGAATGGAGCCGCTGGATGACAGCTTCCTGTTCGAGACCTTCAAGGCCGGTCTGAAGGCCAGCCGTACGCCCATCAAGCAATTGCTGTTGAGCGGCAGCGTGGTGGTGGGCGTGGGCAATATCTATGCGTCCGAAGTGCTGTTCATGGCACGCATTGCGCCCACGCAGCCGGCCTGCGAGGTGGGGCCGCGCAAGGTGCGCCGGCTGTTCGAGGAGATTCGCCGCGTGCTGGAACTGGCGGTGGAGCAAGGGGGAACGACGCTGCGTGATTTCTCGGCGCCCGACGGCATGGCAGGCCACTTCCAGCTGCAGGCCAAGGTGTATGGCCGCGAGGGCCAGCCCTGCACGCATTGCGGCTCGCCCATACAGCTGCTGCGCCAGGGCCAGCGCAGCACCTACTTTTGCGCGCGGTGTCAGAAAGCGTGAGATGGCCTCAAAAAGAGGAGCGAATTCTCAACGTCTCGTAACGCTTGTGGAGGCCAATCTGCGCGAGATTCATATCGGGTCTGTGCGGGAGGCTCACATTTCTGAAAAATTACCCCTCAGCCGCGCTGGATTGATGGTGAAATATTGTTTCATTTGTAAATAAACGATGTTTTGCCCTGAATCCCCCCGTTCCAGGGGCCGGCCTTGGGGCGCAGCTGCGGGCAAAACGGGGCGACGGTGCTATATTTTGATGAGAAAAGGCATCACGCTTGCGGCGCAATGTCGAGGCGATCACTAAGCATCGGCAGGCATTGGCGATGCAATGGCGGGGGAAACACGTGGGACCATCATTCAACGAGCAATTCGACCAGCACGGCGCATGGCGCCGTGGCTTTGCGCAGCAATTGCATGCGCTGCGCGAATGGTTGCAGTCCCAGGAGCTGCTGGATGTCGCTGTGCAGGAGCGGCTGCAGCGGCTGGAAGCCCAGGTGCGTGGCGACAAGGTCATGGTGGCCTTCGTGGCCGAGTTCTCCCGCGGCAAGTCCGAGCTGATCAACGCAGTCTTCTTCGCCCACTACGGCCGCCGCCTCATGCCGGCCAGCGCAGGTCGCACCACCATGTGCCCGGCCGAGCTGGGCTGGGAAGCCGAACTGCAGCCCAGCCTGCGCCTGCTGCCCATCGATACGCGCGAATCGCTGGAAAGCCTGGGCCAGTGGCGCGCCCGGCCCGAGGCCTGGCTGCAGCTGCCGCTGGATGTGAACAATGCCCAGCAGATTGCCGACACGCTGGCCAAGGTGGCCGAGGTGCGCAAGGTGTCGGTGGATCTGGCGCGAACCTGGGGCTTCTGGCATGACGATGACCAGGGCGGCAATCCCTTCGTGGATGAGCAGGGCCTGGTGGAGGTGCCCATGTGGCGCCACGCGCTGATCAACATGCCCCATCCCCTGCTCAAGCAGGGGCTGGTCATTCTGGATACGCCCGGCCTGAATGCCGTGGGTGCCGAGCCCGAGCTGACCGTCAACCTCATCCCCCAGGCCCATGCCGTGGTCTTCGTGCTGGCGGCCGATACCGGCGTGACCAAGTCCGACCTGGCCATCTGGCGCGACCATGTGCTGCCGCCCGATGCGGCGTCGGGCCAGCAGGCACTGGCCGATTCGCGTCTGGTGGTGCTCAACAAGATAGATACGCTGTGGGATAGCCTCAGCTCCGCGACGCAGGTGCAGGCCCAGCTGCAGCGCCAGCGCCAGGAATCGGCCCAGATGCTGGGCCTGCCTGTGGAGCGGGTGTTGCCCGTGTCGGCACAAAAGGGCCTGGTGGCCAAGGTCTCCGGCAACGAGGCGCTGCTGCAGGCCAGCGGGCTGCCCATGTTCGAGAACATGCTGGCCGAGGGCATCATGGGCCAGCGCCAGAAGGTGCTGCAGACGGCTGTCAGGGCCAATGTGCAGCAGTTGCAGGTCGAGGTGGAGCGCGTGCTCAATATCCGCCGCCGCGACCTGGACGACCAGATGGCCGAGCTGCGCAGCCTGCGCGGCAAGAACGCCAGCGTGATTGCCTCCATGCGCAACCGCATCGAGAGCGAGCAGCGCGATTTCGATGCCAGCGCCGCCAGGATCCAGGCCGTGCGCCTGGTGCACATGCGCATGCTGCGCGACATCTTCCGCCAGCTCGGTTCCAGCGCGCTCAAGCAGGAACTGGTCGATCTCAAGGAGGCGCTGGAGCAGCGCGGCCTGAAGCTGGGCGCGCGCAAGGTCTACGCGGAAACCTTCGAACGCCTGCGCACCGTGGCGACGCGGGCCCAGGCGCAGGCCGGCGAGATCCAGTCCATGCTGGGCGCGACCTTCAAGGAACTCAATGCCGAGTTCGGCTTCTCGCTGCAGGCTCCTGCGCAGCTGGAGCTGACCGAGTTCGGTGGCGACCTGCAGCGCATCGAGGCCAGCTACACCCAGTACCTGGGCCTGGGCCACGCGCTCAGGCGCAGCAATCCCGCGTTTGCCCAGCGGCTGATCAAGGCCCTTGCCATGCGTCTGCGCACGGTCTTCGAGTCTGCGGCCAACGACGTGGACATGTGGAGCAAGTCCGCCACGGCCCAGCTGGATGCCCAATTGAAAGAGCGCAAGCGCAGCTTTGCCCGCCGCATCGAAGCGGTGGACCGCATCCAGAATGCGGCTTCGGGCCTGGTCGAGCGCATTGCCGAAATCGAGGCCGCCGACGAACAGCTCACGGCCTTGCAGCTGCAGCTGGGACAGGCCACCATGGAACTGCTGCAACCCCTGTCGCCCACGCCCGCCTTCCCCGGCCTGGCAAAGGCTGCACAGGAAACTTCACTGACTGCTTGATATCTTGACCTTTCCCTCGATTGCCACGCCCGTCGTGCAGTGGCAGGCGTCGCATGGACGCAATCACCTGCCCTGGCAGCAGACGCGCGATCCCTACCGCGTCTGGCTCTCTGAAATCATGCTGCAGCAGACCCAGGTGAGCACCGTGCTGGGCTACTACCAGCGCTTTCTTGATGCCTTTCCCGATGTCGCCAGCCTCGCGGCCGCGCCGCAGGATGCCGTGCTGGCGCTGTGGAGCGGCCTGGGCTACTACAGCCGTGCGCGCAACCTGCACCGCTGCGCCCAGGCCGTGGTCCAGGAGTGGGGTGGTGCCTTTCCACGCAGGGCCGAGGATCTGGCCACGCTGCCCGGCATAGGCCGGTCCACGGCGGGCGCCATCGCGTCCTTTTGCTTTTCCGAGCGTGTGCCCATCCTCGATGCCAATGTGCGGCGCGTGCTCACGCGCGTGCTGGCCTTCGATGCCGATCTGGCCGTGGCCAGGAACGAGCGCGAACTGTGGGACCTGGCCCAGCAGCTGTGCCCCACCGAGGACCTGCAGCAGGCCATGCCCCGCTATACCCAGGGCCTGATGGATCTGGGTGCCACCATCTGCACGCCGCGCAAGCCCAGCTGCCTGGTCTGTCCGCTGCAGCAGCAGTGCCGGGCGGCCCGCTTCGGCAATCCCGAAAACTACCCCGTGCGAACGCGCAAGCTCAAGCGCAGTTCCGAGGCCTGGTGGCTGCTGATCGCCGTGGACGGGCAAGGCCGCGTCTGGCTGGAGCGCCGCCCGCAGCAGGGCATCTGGGCGGGCCTTTATGCGCCTCCCGTGTTCAATGAACGCGAGGCGCTGGAGCAGGCCGCCGCACGGCACTGGCCCGCCGCACGATCCGCCGACTGGACCGAGCTGCCGGCTTTCCTGCATGTGCTCACCCACCGTGATTTGCATCTGCATCCGGTGCGCGTGTCTGTCCATGGCAGCGGCCCGGATGCTGCCATGGCAGACGGCCAGGGCTGCTGGGCCGATGCCAGGGCCTGGGCCGACATGGGCCTGCCGGCCCCGGTGCGCAAGCTGCTGGATGCGCAGTTTGCGGGCTGAAGCCCAAGGCCGCCGCGTCTTCCTAGAACGTGCGGCGCGGCAGGAGCAGGGCGCAGCGCAGCAGCATCCACGCCAGCCATTGTTCACGTGCGCCCGGCTTGCGCCGTGCGCGTGCGGCGGCCTCGGCAATGTGCAGACGCAGGCTGAACAGGGCCTGGCGGTCGCCCCTTTGCACCGCCTGGTGCCAGGCCTGCTCGCAGCGCTGGCGTTCCAGCGCCTGATCGAGCGGGCTGCGCACGCCGGGCACATCGGCCGTGCCAGGGGTGTCGGTGAGGACGTTCATGGCTGCAGCGCTCCCACGGTTGGGCGGGTGCCTGCGTCTGCATCGCCGCGGTCGCCATCCTGCCGGCCAAAGGCATACCAGTCCACATGCCGTGTGCAGACCATGATCAGGGCCAGCACGGCGAACAGCGCGATGGAGCCCACGATGAGCGCGCTTTGCTCCAGCTGCAGCAGCACATACAGCAGGCCGTAGAGCGAGGCGATTCCCGCAGCAAACGGCAGGCCGCGCTGCAGGCTGCCCAGGATGTGGCTCGCGTAGTAGGCCAGCAGCAGCACGCAGGCCGAGGCAGCAATGCCGTAGGCGCTGGCAAATCCCATGTGCTCCGACAGGCTGATCAGCAGCAGGAAGAAGCTGCACAGCGCCGATCCCACCAGCAGGTACTGGATGGGGTGCACGCGCAATTGCTTGAGCACCTCGAACAGGCCGACGGCCACAAAGGTCAGCACCACGAAGAGCAGGCCGTACTTGGTGGCCCGGTCGCTCAGCGAGTAGGCGTTGATGGGATCCACGAAGTCTGTGTCCAGCGACTCCAGGCAGGGGCCGCTGCTGGGCGCGTGCGCCGTGGCGGCGTATTCCTCCATGTCGCGGCGGCCTGGCTGGCACAGCGGCTGCTGGTCGGTGAAGGCCTGGCGCGCGGAAGAGGCCAGTGCCGAGAGATTCCAGCTGGCGTTGAATCCCTTGTCGCTGACTTCACGCCGGTTGGGCAGGAAGCTGCCGCCGAACGAGGGGTGGGGCCAATCGGCCGACAGCTGGACCTGGCTGTGGCTGCCCAGCGGCACGAAGGCCAGCTTTTCGGTGCCCACCAGTTCCAGGGCAATCTTCAGCTCAAGGGGCTCGTCCTTCTTGAGCAGGGCAGGCGCCAGCTCCGCCTGCAGGCCTTGCGAGTAGCGTTCCAGCGAGGTACCGGGTCCCACGTCCAGGCTCTTGCCGCCGGCCTCGATGGTGGCCGAGCGTATACCGCGCGGATCGGTCAGCGACAGCGCCACGCGCAGTGCGCCGCAGCGCACGGCCTGGTTGGCTGTCGCTTCGATGGACGGCTTTTCCAGGTACTGCGCGGCATGGGTGAAGCTGGCGCTGATGCTGTCCTGCATGGCGTAGGTGCTGACCTGGTGCAGGCCGCGCGAGCGCTCTTCCATGCGTGCCGTTGCCTCATGGCGCAGTTGGTCGGGCAGCAGCATGCGCTGGAACTGGCGCGTGGTCCATTCCGTCTTGCTGCCCTTTTCTATGCCGGTGGTCTCGGTGCAGTTTTGCACCAGCACCGGTCCCATCAGCGTCTGGCGTCCGGCCAGGCTGGCGACCACGCCCTGCACGGCGTTGTCGCGGTTGCGTATGCGGTCGCGCACCACGTCATGTACCAGGCCCAGGCCCAGCATCAAAAGGCCCAGCATGACCAGCAGGGCCACGCCTTTGGCAAGAAGTCGGTTCTTCATTCCACATCCCGTTCGTTGATCGTGGACGCAGTCTGGGCGGGGGCTGTGTGGCCGGAATGAAGTCTGTGAAGTGAAGGTGAAGTCGGGTTCGCGCCGCCAAATCCGAGTGAACAGGCCCTGGAGGTCAGGGGGCCCGCTGTGGCCAGTTCAGCGTGACACGCAGGCCCGGGTGGGCGTTGGCGGCCTGCATGCTGCCGCCGTGCAGCAGCATGATGCGCAGCACGATGGACAGGCCCAGTCCCGTGCCGCTGCGTTCTCCGTTGGGGCGGGGGGTGGTGAAGAAGCGCTCGCCCAGCCGGCCCAGCAGGGCCTCGGGCACACCGGGGCCGTGGTCGCGCACGCTGACGCGGCCGGGCTCCAGGTCCACGTGGATGCTGCTGCCCTCTGGGGCGAAGTCGATGGCGTTGCTCAGCAGGTTGCTGAGGGCCAGCACCACCAGGTCCTGCTCCCAGGGGCCGCTGCTGTCCTGGCCGTGCAGCACCAGCTGGATGCGGCGCTGGTGCGCAGCGCTGTGGACTTGCGCCATGGCCTGTTCGGCACAGGCCTGCAGGCTGCAGGCCGTGTGCGGGTGCAGGGCGCGGCGCTGCTCCAGCTGGCTCAGGCGCAGCAACTGGTCCACGAGGTTCTGCAGGCGCTGGCACTGGTCCACCACCTGGCGCGCGAACAGCTCGCGGTCGGCGGCGGGCAGGTCTTCCTGCAGCAGCTCGCCTGCGCCACGGATGGCGGCCACGGGGCTCTTGAGTTCGTGCGTGAGGGCGCGCACATAGCCCTCGATGTAGTCGCGCCCCTCCAGGCGGCTGCGCATGTTCTCCATGGCGCGGGCCAGTTCGCCCAGCTCGCCGGGCATGCGTGGCGCCTCGGGCATGGGCGGGGCGGTGGTGGGGGAGGCGGCCTCGTTGAGCGTGGGCGCCTGTACCTGCTGGGCATAGCTGCGCAGGCGCCGCACATGGATGACCAGCCACCAGGTCACGGCAAAGCCCACGCCGGCCGACAGCAGGAGGAACAGCAGGCCGCCGCGCAGCATCTTGCTTTCCGCGCTGTCCACGATCTTCTGCACCGAGTGCGCGGGCTTGGAGGCCGTGAGCACGCCCGCAATGCGGCCTTCCACCATGATGGGTGCCGACACATACATGACGCTGCTGGCCTCGTCGTTCTGCACCTCGCGCGTGGTGCGTGCGCCGTATTCGCCGCGCAGCGTGCGGTGCACGTCGCGCCAGCGCGAGTAGTCGGCGCCCTGGTCCAGGCCGGCCGAGTCGAACAGCACCAGGCCTTGCTGGTCGGTGATGGTGACGCGCATGTCCAGGCTGGTCTTGCGCGTGTCCCAGATCCAGACCTTGACGGTCTGGTTGGCATAGGCCTGCATGTGGTGCGCGAAGCGGCTGTCCGCAAGGCTTTGCTGCAGCACGCCGCTGGCCATGTCGTCGCTGGCCAGCGCGGCCAGGGCGTAGGCGGTTTCGACCAGCGTGTCCTCGGTCACCTTGCGCACGCTGGGCTTGACCTCGACCATGAAGACGCGCAGCACGAAGAATGCGGCCAGGCCGTTGATGACGAAAAAGGCGAAGAACAGCCGCAGTCCGAGGCGCATGGCGTGCGGCGGCGTGTCAGCCCGGCAGCGTCAGGCTGTAGCCCATGCCGCGGTGGGTGGTGATGAAGTCCTGCTGCGGCACCTGGGCACGCAGCTTGGCGCGCAGGGTCTTGACGTGGGTGTCCACGGTGCGGTCCGTGCTGTCGCTGTCCTGGCCCCAGATGCTGTCGAGCAGGAACTCGCGGCTCAGGATGCGTCCGGGGCGCTCCAGCAGGCAGCGCAGCAGCTGGTACTCGCGCCGCGTCAGCTCCAGGGGCACGCCCTGCATGCGCACGCGCTGGCCTTGCGTATCGATGCTGAACAGGGCATCTGCCGGCGGCGCTGTGCTGGCTGTGGGCGCGGGCTGCAGGCGCTGCGCACGGCGCAGCAGGGCGCGGGTGCGGGCCACCAGCTCGCGCGGGCTGAAGGGTTTGGTCAGGTAGTCGTCGGCGCCCAGCTCCAGGCCCAGCACGCGGTCCATTTCCTCGCCGCGTGCGCTGAGCACCAGCAGCGGCACGGCGGCGCCGGCCTGGCGCAGCTCGCGGCACCAGTCCAGGCCGTTGCCATCGGGCAGGCCCACGTCCAGCAGCAGGGCATCGGGCGGCTGCGCCTGCCATTGCGCGCGTGCATCGGCCAGCTGCAGGCAGTGGCGCACGGCGATGCCGTCACGCTCCAGCGCATAGCAGACGGTGCGCGCGATGGCGGGATCGTCCTCCACCAGCAACACGCGCGGGGCGTTCGTCATCGGCATGCCTTGCATCGCAGTATTCCGGGAGCGGACCCTGGCGCTTCAGATGTCGTGCGCAAGCAGGTCGGCAGGCTTGGGGGTGGGGCGGCTGTCCAGCGAGCGGTGCCGGCACAGGGTGGGCCAGCGCGGGGCGAAGTGCCGCGCCAGTTCCTCGACCAGGAAGACCGAGCGGTGCTGTCCCCCCGTGCAGCCGATGGCCACGGTGACATAGCTGCGGTGGTTGCTGGCCATCATGTCCAGCCAGGACTCCAGGAACTGCTGGATGTCTCGGCGCATCTGGTCCACGCCGGGCTGCTGGCGCAGGAACTCGGCCACGGGCGCATCCATGCCGGTCAGCGGGCGCAGCTGGGGTTCGTAGTGCGGATTGGGCAGCATGCGCACATCGAATACATAGTCGGAATCCGAGGGCAGGCCGTGCTTGAAGCCGAAGGACTGGAAGACCAGGGTCATCTGGCCCACCGGGGCCGCAATCAGCTCCTTGATATAGCTTTGCAGCTGGGACGAGCGCAGGTGGCTGGTGTCGATGACATGCGATTTCTCGCGCAATTCGCCCAGCAGTTCGCGCTCGGTTTCTATGTCCTGCACCAGGGCGCGGCGGCCCTCGGCGACAGGCCCTTGCGACAGAGGATGGCGGCGCCGCGTTTCGGAGAAGCGCCGCACCAGGGTGCCCGTGGTGGCGTCCAGAAAGACCAGGTGGGGCACGACACCCTGGCGCTGCAGCCGCTCCAGCTGCCCGGGCAGGTGGGGCAATCCCCCGGCGCTGCGCGCATCCATGGCGATGGCCACCTTGTTGCTGTGGCGGCCGTGCTCCAGTTCGACGAAGGCGGACAGTAGCTCGGGAGGCAGGTTGTCCACGCAGTAGTAGCCGGCATCCTCCAGCGCATGCAGGGCGACGGATTTGCCCGATCCGGACATCCCGGTGATCAGCACGATCTCAAGCGACATGGCATCAGCCTCCATTGGTGTTGCGCGCGCCGTTGGCCGCACGGCCCGGCTTGGGCCGGGTACGCTGCGCGTCGGCCTGCGGCCGCTGCCGGCCGGGCCTGCGCGGCGCCGGGCGGGGCGGGGGTGCCTGGCGCGCCATGGCCAGCATTTCGCGGGCATGGGCCATCGTGGTTTCGGACTGGCGCTCGCCGCCCAGCATGCGGGCCAGCTCTGCCTCGCGCGCGGTGCTGTCCAGCGGCTGCACGGTGCTGAGCGTGCCCTGCCTTGCGCGCTGCTTGGCCACCAGATAGTGGTGGTCGGCACAGGCCGCGACCTGCGGCAGATGGGTGACGGACAGCACCTGGCGCGATCGGCCCAGCGCATGCATGAGGCGGCCCACGGTCTCGGCGACGGCGCCGCCCACGCCCGAGTCCACCTCGTCGAAGATCAGCGTGCCGGCCTCGCCCAGCTCGCTGGTGGTCACGGCAATGGCCAGCGAAATGCGCGACAGCTCGCCGCCCGACGCCACCTTGGCAATCGGCTTGGGGCTGGCTCCAGGATGGCCGGCGACCAGGAAGGCCACGCTGTCCACGCCAAAGGCACCGGGAGAATCGGCTGTGGACAGGGCGGCCTCGAACAGGCCGCCTTCCATGCCCAGGCCCTGCATGGCCTGGGTGATGGCGCGCGACAGGCGCGGCGCAGCCAGGGCGCGTTGCTGCGACAGCACCCGGGCGCTGGCCTGGTAGTGCTGCTGCGCGGATTGCTCTGCAGCGTGCAGGGCCTCTATGTCCACGGCGGCATCCAGCTGCTGCAGCTCCTGGCGCCAGCCGGCCAGCAGTGCCGGCAGCTCATCGGGCGTGCGGCGGTAGCGGCGCGCCAGCTGCATCCACAGCGACAGGCGTGCATCCAGCTCGGCCAGGCGTTCGGGGTCCAGGTCGGCGCGGCGCAGATAGGCCTGCAGCGAATGGCGCGCATCCTGCACCTGGGCCGTGCACGAGGCCAGCACGTCGGCGATGTTCTGGAACTCGGGCTCCAGGTGTTCCTGGTTCTGTATCAGATGGCTGGCGCGGCCCAGCGGAGTGATCACGCCGGCCTCGTCGTCCTCCAGCATCTGCAGCGTGGTCTGGGCGGTGTCTATCAGGGTCTGGGCATGCGACAGGCGCGTGTGCTGGGCATTAAGCTCGTCCCACTCGTCGGCCTGCGGGGCCAGCTTGTCGAGTTCGGTGATCTGCCACTGCAGCCGTTCGCGTTCGCGCTGCAGGCTGTCCTGGGCGGATTGCGCATGCTGCAGGGCTTGTCGTGCCTGGCTCCAGCGGCTCCAGCAGGCCTGGACCTCGCGGCTGTCTATGCCTGCATAGGCGTCCAGCAGCGCGCGTGCTGCGTCGGGTCGCGTGAGGCTTTGCCAGGCATGCTGGCCGTGGATGTCGATCAGCTGCTCGCCCAGGGCGCGCAGCTGCGTGGCCGTGGCCGGCGTGCCGTTGATCCAGGCGCGGCTGCGGCCCTGGGTGTCCACCGTGCGCCGCAGCAGCAGGCTGTTGTCCTCGCAGGCCAGGCCTGCCGCCTCCAGCCAGGGGCGCAGCCGCGCGCAGCCGTCGAACTCCACGCAGATATCGGCCTGGGGGCAGCCTTCGCGCACCACGTCGGCGTCGGCGCGGGCGCCCAGGGCCAGCTGCAATGCATCGATCAGGATGGATTTGCCGGCGCCGGTCTCGCCGGTCAGCACGGTGAAGCCCGCATGCCAGTCCAGATCCAGGGCCTGCACGATCACGAAGTCGCGCAGCACGATGCGCTTGAGCGCCATGGTCAGGCGCCTCCCTCGTTCCAGCCCAGTTTCTTGCGCAGCGTGGCGAAGTAGTTCCAGCCCTTGGGGTGCAGAAAGCGCACGCTGTGGTGGGCGCGGCTCACGAGGATGCGGTCGCCGTGCTGCAGCGAGGCCAGCGACTGCATGTCGAAATTGGCGCTGACATCGCGCCCGGCCACGACTTCGATCGTGACCTCGTTGGCATCGGACAGCACGATGGGGCGATTGGACAGGTTGTGCGGCGCAATGGGTGCCATGACCCAGGCGGGGATGGACGGATGCATCATCGGCCCGCCAGCGGACAGGGCATAGGCCGTGGAGCCCGTGGGCGTGGCCACGATCAGGCCGTCGGCGCGCTGGTTGGAGACAAAGCGGCCGCCGACCTCGATGCGCAACTCCACCATGCCGGAGGTGCCGCCGCGGTTGACCACCACGTCGTTCATGGCCAGGGCCTCGAACACGCATTCGCCCTCGCGGATCACGCGGGCGCACATCAGGGGACGCAGGTCTTCTTCGTACTCGCCCTGCAGCATGGGGGTGAGCGTGGCCTCGAAGTCCTCCAGCGCGATGTCGGTGACAAAGCCCAGGCGGCCCTGGTTCACCCCGATCAGGGGCGTTCCGTATTGCGCCAGGTGCCGGCTCACGCCGAGCATGGTGCCGTCGCCGCCGACGACCAGGCCCAGGTCGCAATGCCTGCCCAGGCCATCGACATCGAGGGTGGGGTAGTCTGTGAGCCCTGCGTGCAGGGCCGATTGGGTATCGAGCACGACTTCGCAGCCCTGGCGCCTGAGGAAGTCCGCAATGCGCTCGAGCGCGTTGCTGGCATTCTCGGACGGGGCGCTTGCGCTGGGAGCGTGGTACTTCCCGATCAAGGCAACGTGGCGAAACGTGGACGTCATTTCTGGAAATTACATCATTAAAATCATCACATGCTCGACGAACGTGCCAAGTTGTTGCTCAAAGCGCTGATCGAGCGTTACATCGCTGACGGCCAGCCTGTGGGCTCGCGGACCCTGTCGCGTGCGTCGGGGCTTGAATTGTCGCCTGCCACGATACGCAATGTGATGGCTGACCTCGAAGACCTGGGGTTGATCATCAGTCCGCACACCTCGGCCGGCCGCATTCCGACCGCCCGGGGCTACCGGCTGTTCGTGGACACCATGCTCACGGCGGACCGTGCAGATATCGTGACGCCCGAGCTCGTGCCCGAGCAGCCGCAGAAAGTCATAGCCAACGCCGCCAATCTGCTGTCCAGCCTTTCCCAGTTCGTGGGCGTGGTGCTGGTGCCTCGCCGTACCTCGGTGTTCAAGCACATCGAATTCGTGCGACTGTCGGAGCGGCGCTTTCTGGTCATCATCGTCTCGCCCGACGGTGACGTGCAAAACCGCGTCATCTTCACCGACGTGGATTACTCGGCCTCTCAGCTGATCGAGGCATCGAACTTTCTCAACAGCCACTACGCAGGCCTGGCCATGGAAGAGGTGCGCGAGCGCCTCAAGGGCGAGGTCGAGCTTTTGCGCGGCGAGGTGGCCACCCTCATGCAGGCAGCCGTCAACGTGGGCACGGAGGCCATGACCAGTGCCCAGGAGGACGTGGTCATCGCGGGCGAGCGCAACCTGCTGTCGGTCAGCGATTTCTCCAGCGACATGGGCAATCTGCGCCGCGCCTTCGACCTGTTCGAGCAAAAGACCCAGATCCTCAGGCTGCTGGATTTCTCCAGCCAGGCTGAAGGTGTGCGCATCTACATCGGGGGCGAAAGCCAGGTCGTGCCCTTCGAGGAGCTGTCCGTGGTCAGCGCGCCCTACGAGCTCGACGGCAAGGTGGTGGGCACGCTGGGCGTGATCGGCCCCACCCGCATGCACTACGACCGCATGATCCAGATCGTGGACATCACCTCCAAGCTGGTCAGCAACGCGCTGAGCCACAAGCGCTGAGCCGCGCAGGTTAGGATCTACAATAGCTGTTTGCCATGGCGTGCATCCGCGCTGCCTTGGTGAATCAGGGGCCTTAGCTCATGCTTGGTTAGAGCAGCGGACTCATAATCCGTTGGTGCCCAGTTCGACTCTGGGAGGCCCTACCATTCATTGGTATGAAAAAGCCTGCCGCCTTTCCGGGCGGCAGGCTTTTTTGCTGGGCGCGACGCTGCCGGCTGGCATGGCTGCCATTGAATGCGACTTCCAGGTTTTTTGCAGAAATATGGCGCTTTTGCCTGGAAGCTCCAAAACCCGCTGCTACAATGCGAAGCGTTGCGGCTGTAGCTCAGCTGGATAGAGTACTTGGCTACGAACCAAGGGGTCGTGGGTTCGATTCCTGCCAGCCGCACCAAAAAACGCAAAGCCCTGAAGTTGAAAGACTTCAAGGCTTTTTCGTTTTCACGGGCCCTCCGCCGGGATGACACCCCCGGTCAGGCTTGCTGCGCCTTCGGCAGCACGATGCTGAAGGTGCTTCCCTGGCCTGGCGCGCTTTCTATCTGCAGCTGCCCGCCATGGCGGGCAGCCACGGTGCGGACAAAGGCCAGCCCAAGGCCTGCGCCGTCCAGGTGCTGATGGTGGTCCAGGCGCTCGAAGGGCTGGCTCAGGCGGGCGACGGCCTGCGCATCCATGCCGGGTCCGTGGTCCCGGATGGCGATGCGGCAATGGCCGGCGTCCTGCAGCAGCAGGCATTGCACCGTGGCGCCGCTTGCCGGTTGCCCGTGCGCTCCGTACTTGATGGCGTTGCCGATCAGGTTGACGGCTGCGCGGTGGAGCATGCCCGGGTCGCCCAGCACGGGGCATTCCTGCTCGGGCAGGCTGAATTCCAGCTGCACATGGGCGGCGCTGGCCTGGGCCCAGCAGCTTTCCACGGCCTGGTCCAGCACCAGGCCCAGGTCCAGCTGCTGCTGGCGCAGCGCCTGCTGCTGGGCACGAGCCAGGTGCACGAAATCGTCGGCCAGCTGCAGGGAGGCCTGGGCATAGCCTTCGATGCGCGGGAGCAGCATGCCCAGGTCGGGCGCTTGTACGGAACCACGCTGCATCTCCAGCAAGGTGATGATGGATGCCACGGGCGCCCGGATGTCGTGCGAGATGAACTGCATGGCCTGGTCGCGCTGGGCCTGGGCGCTGCGCAGATCGCTGATATCGACCAGGGTGATCAGCCAGCCCGTGGTGGGCGGAGCCTCGAAGGCCTGGACCAGCAGCATCAGGCTGCGGCCGCGGCCGTCGCGCCCCTCGCTGCTGAGCGGCAGGCCGCCGGCGGCAAGCGCCCTGGCCGTGAGCAGTGGGCTGCCGGCTTGCGGGCCGGGCGCCGTGTCCAGCGCCCGCAGGCCATCGAGCAGCCTGGGAAGGGAGTCGCCAGCGCGCAGGTCGTGATCCAGGCTGCGCGCATAGGCATGGGCCGCGGCATTGGCCAGCAGCACATGGCCCTGGCGGTCGCAGACAAAGGTGGGCGAGGGCAACTGGCGCAGGCTTTCGCTGACGAAATGGTGCAGGGCGCGCAGTTGCCGCGAAGCCTGCTCGACGGCGGCAATGCGCTGGTCCAGCAGGTCGCCGCCCAGGCGCAGCGCGGTGGGCAGGCCCTGGCCCTGCAGGTCTCGCAGTTCCAGCGCCAGAAAGCGGGCGGCGGCGCGCAGGCGCAGCCAGCTCCACAGCGGATAGGCCAGGGCCAGGCCCAGAAGGGCTGCGGCAGGGGCCGTCTGCACCTGCAAGATGCGTGGTGCCAGCCCGGCCAGCGACAGGCAGGCCAGGGCCAGCAGCGCGCAGGCCAGCATGCCGCCCGAAGGGCCCAGCCAGGCCAGGGCCAGCAGGGCCAGCAGCACGGCTGCGGTGTTGAGCGCACGGTCCAGCCCCGCCGAAGCGCGGTGTACGTGCGAGCCCTGCAGGCTGCCGTTGAGCACATGGGCCAGCATTTCCACGCTGGAGATGGGGCGCGCGCTGGCACCCAGCGGTGCGGTGAACTGCGCTCCCAGTCCGGCGGCCGTCGTTCCTATGAGCACGTATTTGCCGCGAAATGCCGCAGCAGGAATGCGGCCGCGCAGCACGTCGATGTACGAATAGGTGGTGAAGGGCGAGCGGTCACGCGCGCCCTGCTCGGGCCTGGCCTGTGCGAAGGCAATGATCTCCCGCTGGCGGCGCTGCCATGCGGGTGTGCCGGGGTCCAGCGGCGGCACGGGTTCGGGGCGGGCGCATGCGCGGCCGTGCTGGCCCACGCAGTGCAGGGCCAGCGCCATGTGCCACCAGGGCTGCTGCGCGCTGCCTTCAATGGCATGGAAGCTGCGCACGGCGCCGTCGGAATCCACGGGCAGCTGGGTGTGGCCCAGCGCTGCCGCAGCCTGTGCAAAGGCCGGCAGCGGATCCGTGCCCGGCGCCACGGGCAAGGCGGTGCGGCCGCTGCGCTGCAGGACGCGCGCCAGCAGCAGGTCATCGCCGGGATAGTCCAGATCTTCTTCGCTGAGCATCACGTCCAGGCCGATGGCGCGCGGCGGGGCCTGGCTGATGCGCTCCAGCAGGCCCGCGTGCAGGGCACGCCTCCAGGGCCAGCGGCCTATGGCGTCGATGCTGGCATCGTCGATGGCCACGATGACGATGTCCTGAGATGCCTTGGGGCGGTGCAGCCAGCTGGCCGTGTCCTGCACCAGTCCGTTGATGCGCTCCAGCTGCCCGTCACCGCTGAGCCAGAACACCAGGGACAGCAGTCCCGCCGCCAGCAGCAGCCAGTCCCGCCGCAGCCCCCGGCCACGCGCGGGCGCCGGCTGCACCTGCTGCGCCGGCGTGGCGGGACTGTCAGGCGAAGGCGGCAGGGTGGACAAGCGCGGTCAAGGATTGAACGGGTGCGGTTACTGGCGCTGCAGGCGCTCTCCGCTGCCCGATTGCATCATCTCGCCGCTGGCATCGACGATCCAGCTGCCGGTGCGGAACTGGCGTGCGGCCGAGAAATCGCTGCGCAGGCCGTTGGCGTCCTCGATCTGCAGCCGCAGGTAGTAGCTGCCTGCGGGCAGGTCCTCGGTGCTCCATTGCGGCTGGTCGGTCCAGAGGTCAACCAGCGGCGCGGTGAACTCCTGGTCGCGCGCCACCATCACGTGGTAGCGCTGGCCGGGCTCGCCACTCCAGCGGATCTGGCGGCTGCCCTCGGCGGGGCCGTCGCCCATCTGCAGCGCGCTGGCCGAGGGCTGGGGCGGCACGGCCGCCAGCTGCATGGCCTGGGCTGCGGCGAACGGGCCCTGGTCGGGCTTGCCGTCGGCCAGCGTGCGGATGCTGGCGGCGCGCCAAAGATAGCGGCCGGCCGGCAGCCGGGCCAGCGCGGCTGCGGGCAATGTGCAGTCGTTCAGGTCGCGCGCGTCGATGGCGGGTTCGGCAAAGCCGGCCTGGGCATCGGCAGAAACGACCTGGATGCGGTAGCGCACGGCGCCCACCACCTTGGTGCACTGCAGGCCGGCGCGGCCCAGGCCCACGGTGGCGTCGGCCTGCGGTGATTCGTACAGCGGCGGCACGGGATGGGCCTTGACGCGCAGGGCGCGCCGGCTGGCTGCACCCGGAATGCCCTGGGCGTCGATGCCGCGCAGGGACAGTACATAGTCGCCATCGTCCACGCCTGCCAGGCGCAGCGGTGAGGCCGTGGCCTGGAAGCTGGCGCTGCGCAGCACCTGGGTCATGTCCGCGTCGCGCGACAGCTGCAGCTGGTAACGCACGGCGCCGGGCAAGGCCGGCAGGGGCAGGCTGATCCAGTTGGCGTCTTCCGCCAAGGCGGGCCAGGCGGTGATGTCGGGCGCACCCAGCATGGGGCGGGGTTGGCCGACGCGGCCGTCTGCCGCCACGGCCACGCCCTGGCCGGGGTGCAGCAGCGCATCGCCGGAAGGTGCGCCAGAGGCGTCCGAGCCCACGGCGACCGTGCCTTCATCGACGGCGGCCGCTGTCCTGCCTGCCGCATCGGTCTGCACCAGGAAACGCGTGCCGCGCACGCTGGTCGATGCCGCAGGCGTGCGCACTTCGAAGCGTCGCTGGGCATTGCCCTGCTCGGGGGGGACCGAGGCCTCCACGCTGCCTTCTCGCAGGTCGATCACGGACTGCAGGCTGCCGGCCCGGCCCTTGCGGCGCATCTGGCGCAGCAGGACATCGGACTGCGACTGCACGCGCACCAAAGAGCCATCGGCCAGGCGCACGGCCACAAAGGCGTCCGGCGCAAGCTGCAGTCGATCGCCTTCCTGCAACGTCTGTCCCCTGCGCAGGACCTGGCCTGCGTCTTCGGCCGAGCCGCTTTGCGTGTCGGCCAGATGGTCGAGCGCGCGTGTGCTGCGCGCATCGCCCTGCACGAATTCCACGGAGGCCACGGCGGCGCGCAGCAGGCGCACGGGAATCTCCAGCACGGAGCCGGGCCGCAGGCGGTACGGGTTGGCCACGCCGTTGTGCTGCTGCAGCTGGGTCCACTGGCGTGCATCGCCCAGGTAGCGGCTGGCCAGCTGTTCCAGGGTGTCGCCTGTGGCCACGCGGTGGGCGAGCATGTCGCCGCCGCTGGCGGCGGGTTTGATCTGGGCCTGTGTGGCGGCAGCGCCCAGCAGGGCCAGGCTTGCCAGCAGGCAGGCCCGCGCGACGGGCCCGCGCAGGCTGGCGGCGAGCAAAAGTCTGTTCATGGTGTTTGAGGTGCCGCCTGCAATGCCTCGTCAGGCACGTCCAGGCGGTAGCCGTAGCCGTACACGGCGCTGATGGCGTAGGGCTGACCGGCGCGCAGGTTCAGCAGCGCGCGCAGGCGCGAGATATGTGTGTCCAGCGAGCGTGACTGCACTTCGGCGTTGTGGCCCCACACGGCTTCGCGCAGGTGTTCGCGCGACAGCAGGCGGCCCTGGTTCTGGAACAGCGTCAGGGCCAGCGTGTATTCGCGGTGCGTCACCTCGATGGGCTGGCCATTCATTTCCAGGCTGTTGGTGGTGGTGAGGAACCGGAAGGGGCCGAACTCCAGCACGCTTTGCGTGTTCACCGGATAGGCGCGGCGCAGCAGGGCGGCCATGCGCGCGCGCAGCTCGCCGTGGCGCACGGGCTTGACCATGAAATCGTCTGCGCCGCAGGACAGGCCTTCGACGATGTCGGCCTCTTCGCTGCGGTGGGTGATGATGAGGATGGGCAGCTCGCGGCTCACATGTCCGCGCGTCCACCGCACCAGGTCCGTTCCTTCCATGTCCGGAAGGTGCCAGTCCACGATCAGAAGGTCGAAGCTCTCGCGGCGCAGTTCCAACTGCAGGGCCGAGCCCGTCTGGTAGGTGTGGCAGCTGTGGCCCGTCTCCAGCGCAACCTGACGCAGCATCTCCAGTTGCAGCGGATCATCGTCCAGAGCAGCGATACGCATCCCAATGTCCTTTCACGCAAGCGCCAGAATCCCGGGCGCAGGGCTTGCGGGCAAGACTGCCCGCAAATATGCGGTTTCTCAAGCGAAGCTTACCCTTACTCCGAAGCATCGCGCAGTTGCTGCAGGGCGGCCAGCACCAACTGCGCGTCGGCGGGCTGCAGCCGGGACTGCAGTGCGGACAGGGCCGCCTCGCCTTCCCTTTGAAGTTGGCCGATGGCCTGGCCGGCTTCCTTGGGGGCGTCGAAGCCCAGGCTTTGCAGCAGCAGCTGGCCGTCGGCAGCCACGAGCTTGAAGTAGAACTTGCCGTCGGCTTCGCGGTATTGCTTGAACTGGGGCAGGGCCTGCTTCGCGGCCTTGGCCTTGGCGGCCACGGGGGCCTGGGCCAGGCTGCGCAGGCCGACGGCCGAGCGCAGTTCTCGGATCAGGGGCAGGGTCTCGCGGCGGGCCTTGGTGGCGCCGGCCTGCAGGATGTCCTCCAGTTCGCCCGGATGGGCCACCAGGTGCTCGTAGCGTTCGCGCATGGGGGCCAGCTCGCGGTCGATGCGCTCGAACAGCTGCTGCTTGGCGTCGCCCCAGGCAATGCCTTCGGCGTACTGGCGGCGCAGCGCCTCGGTTTCTTCCTCGCTGGCAAAGCCCTGGTAGATCTGGAACAGGGCCGAGCCCTCGACTTCCTTGGGCTCGCCGGGCGTGCGCGAATCGGTGGTGATGCTGCCGATGAGCTTGCGCAGCTGCTCGCGCGTGGAGAACAGCGGGATGGTGTTGTTGTAGCTCTTGCTCATCTTGCGGCCGTCCAGGCCGGGCAGCGTGGCCACGTTGTCCTCGACCTGTGCCTCGGGCAGCGTGAAGAACTCGCCGCCATAGATGTGGTTGAAGCTGGAGGCCATGTCGCGCGCCATCTCGATGTGCTGGACCTGGTCGCGGCCCACGGGCACCTTGTGGGCGTTGAAGGCCAGGATGTCGGCAGCCATCAGCACGGGGTACATGAACAGGCCGGCAGTCACGCCGTCATCGGTCTCGGCGCCGTCCGCGTGGTTCTTGTCCACGGCCGCCTTGTAGGCGTGGGCGCGGTTGAGCAGGCCCTTGCCGGTCACGCAGGTCAGCAGCCAGCACAGCTCGGGGATCTCGGGGATGTCGGACTGGCGGTAGAAGGTCACATGCTCGGGGTCCAGCCCCGCCGCCAGCCAGCTGGCCGCGATCTCGATGGTGGAGCGCTGCACGCGCGCCGGGTCCTGGCACTTGATCAGTGCGTGGTAGTCGGCCAGGAAGTAGAAGTTCTCCACCTCGCGCGAGCGGCTGGCCGCGATGGCCGGGCGCAGCATGCCGGCATAGTTGCCGAGGTGCGGGGTTCCGCTGGGAGTGATGCCGGTGAGGAAACGGATGGTGCTCATGACGGGAGACTGCGACAGGCAATAGAGAGAAAAGAAGGGAATCTGACGGGCAGGCTGGGCGGGTCTGCCGCGCGTTCAGCGCAGCAGCGCGATCAGCGGCGTCAACGCGAGATCGATCACGGCATAGCCGAGATCCATCAGCGGCCGCAGCCACAGGCTGCCGACCACGCCGGCGATGACCAGTCCCATGACGATGAAGAATCCCCAGGGTTCGATCCGCGCCACCCATTGCGCCTGGCGCCAGGGCAGCAGGCCGACGAGGATGCGCCCGCCGTCCAGCGGCGGCAGCGGGAAGAGGTTGAAGGCCCACATCACCAGATTGACCAGGATGCCGGCGCGGCACATTTCAATGAAGAAGCGCTCGCCCACTCCCGATCCGACCAGAACCACGAGCAGCACGCCCCACATCAGCGCCTGCACGAAATTGGAGGCCGGGCCCGCCAGGGCCACCCAGATCATGTCGCGCTTGGGGTTGCGCAACTGGTCGAAGCGCACGGGCACGGGCTTGGCGTAGCCGAACAGGAAGGCGCCCGAGGTGGCGAAATACAGCAGCAGCGGCATCAGGATGGTGCCGATGGGGTCGATGTGCTTGATGGGGTTGAGCGTGATGCGTCCCATCATGGCGGCCGTGTTGTCGCCGAAGTGGCGTGCGGCATAGCCGTGGGCAGCCTCGTGCACCGTGATCGCGAAGAGCACGGGCAGGGCATAGATGAGTACGGTCTGGATGAGGTTGGAGATGTCCACGGCGGGCATTGTCTCAGACGGCGGCCACCCTTGCCGCTGGGCACCGCCAGAGCCCGTGCGCAGCGCTGCGGCCGACCGGATATGGTGGTTTCCCGCGGATTGGCAACAGCCGCCTCTATGTTGCAAAATGAAACAGCAATGCGATGGGCGAATCAACAGGTTTTTCACCAAGGCCCTCGGGCCATATGGACAAGAGGTGGCACGTGGGCGTACTGGGCTTGGGCAGGCTGCCGATAGGCTGGCGGCTGGTGATTGCGTTCGGCGGTATCAATCTGCTGGTGTTCACGATGATGGCGGTCACGGTGCTCTCGCTGGGGCAGGCCGAGCAGGCGCTGGCGGCCGGCGGGGCGACCACGGTGGCCGAGCAGGCGCTGGTGCACACGCGCTGGTGGGTGCTGGGCCTGGGGGCGGCCGTCTGCACACTGGCCCTGGTGGCCTGGTTCAGCCTGCGGCGCGGCATCGTGCAGCCGCTGGGCCAGGCCATCCTGATTGCCGAAACGGTGGCCGCCGGCGACCTGAGCCAGGAGTTTTCGACCGAGCTGCAGGGCGACTTCGGCCGCCTGCTGGGCGCGCTGGGCACCATGGAAGACACGCTGACCGAGCTGGTCGGCCGCATCAAGCAGTCCACGGATTCCATCGGCCTGTCGGCCGGTGAGATCGACGCCGGCAACACCGACCTGTCGCGCCGCACCGAGGCCCAGGTCTCGGCGCTGGCCCAGACGGCGGCCAGCATGGAGCAACTCACGGCCACCGTGCGCCAGAACGCGGAGCGCGCGCATTCGGCCAGCGGCCTGGCCGTCGATGCATCGTCCACGGCCAGGCGCGGGGGGGCCGTGGTGGGCGAGGTGGTGCAGACCATGGAGGCCATCAGCGGCAGCTCGCGCAAGATCGTGGACATCATCCAGGTCATCGAAGGCATTGCCTTCCAGACCAATATCCTTGCGCTGAACGCGGCCGTGGAGGCGGCACGCGCGGGCGAACAGGGTCGGGGCTTCGCCGTGGTGGCCAGCGAGGTGCGCAGCCTGGCCGGCCGTTCGGCCGAGGCTGCCAAGCAGATCAAGGAACTGATCACCACCAGCGTGCGCCAGGTGGAAAGCGGCGCGGGCCTGGTCAACCAGGCGGGCGCCACCATGCAGGAGATTGTCGGCGCCGTGGGCCAGGTCTCGGGCCTGCTCGGCGAAATGTCGCAGGCCCTGCGCGAGCAAAGCGAAGGCATTGCCCAGGTCAACGCCGCCGTGGGCCACATGGACAGCGCCACCCAGGAGAACGCGGCCCTGGTGCATCAGGCCTCGCGTGCGGCCTCGGCGCTGAGCGAGCGCGCCCAGGAGCTGGAGCAGGCCGTGGGCGCCTTCAAGCTCGATGACGAGCCGCAGGACGCTGGCGCTGGCGTGCGGGTGCAGCCGCAGAAGCCGTCGATGGCTCCCGCCGCAGTCTTGTCCGCCGCTGTGACGAGGCCGTTGCAGCGCGTGCCGGCTGCTGCACCCCCGCCCCTGGAGTGGGCGCAGCACTGAACGCCTTTCAGGATCAAGCTGCAAAAACAGACGCCGGGCATGCCCGGCGTTGATGTTTGTGCGGGGGGTGGGGTGATTCAGGTCATTTCCAGGCCCAGGGCCTCCAGGCTGCCCCGGCCTTGCCGCACCACGGTGGGCGGATTGCCCAGGGCCATGGGCACCAGGTCGATCACCGTGGTCGGCTCCGAGGGGCAGGCACCTGCATCGACGATGGCATCGAGCTCGTGGGGAAAGCGCTCCAGGATGGCATCCGCGTCATGCAGGGCCTCGGTCTCTCCGGGCGGGATCAGCGTGGTGGCGATCAGCGGCTCGCCCAGCTGCTCCAGCAGCAGCTGCGTGCCCTTGCGGTCCGGCACGCGCAGGCCGATGGTCTTGCGCGAGGGGTGGCTCAGGCGCTTGGGCACTTCCTTGGAGGCTTCCAGGATGAAGGTGTAGGGGCCCGGCGTGGCCAGCTTCAACAGCCGGTACTGGCGGTTGTCCACGCGCGCATGGCTGGACAGCTCCGACAGGTCGCGGCACAGCAGCGTGAGGTGGTGCTTGTCGTTGATCTGGCGGATGCGGCGAAGCCGCTCCACCGCAGGGCGGTCGTCCAGATGGCAGACCAGGGCATAGCTGGAGTCCGTGGGAATGGCCAGGATGGCGCCCTGGCGCAGCATGTCGGCGGCCTGCTTGATGAGACGGGGCTGGGGATTGTCGGGGTGGGCTTCGAAGCGTAGGACCATGGTGTGCGTTGTTTGCGGGAAGGGCTCAGGCCGGCTGAATGCGCTCGCCCAGCAGTTCCCATACCGGCGTCAGCTGGCCCGGCAGGTAGGGCAGGTCGCCCAGGTCGGTATGCGACTCCTCGGGGCTGTGGAAGTCGCTGCCGCGCGAGGCGGCCAGGCCGAACTCGCGGGCCATGTCGGCATAGACGGCGTACTCGCTGGGGCGGTGGCTGCCGGTGACGACCTCCACGCCCTGGCCCCCATGGGCCTTGAATTCGGAAAACAGCGCGTACTCCTCGTTGGCCGTCAGCGCATAGCGGGCCGGGTGGGCGATCACCGCCACGCCGCCGGCCTGCGTGATCCAGCGCACGGCGTCGGCCAGGCGCGCCCAGGTATGGGGCACGTAGCCGGGATGGCCTTCGGTCAGGTAGTGCCGGAACACCTCGCCGGTGTCGCGGCAGCGGCCGGATTCCACGAGAAAGCGCGCGAAATGCGTGCGCGAGATCAGCGCGGGATTGCCGGCAAAGCGCAGCGCGCCTTCGTAGCTGCCTTCAATGCCGGCCAGCTCCAGCTGGCGGGCCATCTCGCGGGCGCGGGGACCGCGTCCGTCGCGCGTGGCATGCAGGCCTTCGACCAGGGCCGGGTCGTCTGCGTCAAAGCCCAGTCCCACGATGTGCACCGTGGTGCCTGCAAAGCTCACCGAGATCTCTGCGCCCGTCAGGTAGTCCAGGCCGCAGGCGCGCGCTGCGGCGGCTGCGCGGTGCTGGCCGCCGACCTCGTCGTGGTCGGTCAGCGCCCACAGCTGCACGCCGCGGGCTGCGGCACGTTCGGCCAGTTGTTCAGGCGTCAGCGTTCCATCCGAGACCACGGAGTGGCTGTGCAGATCGGCATTCAGATAGGACTTGGGCACCGGCCCATTGTAGGTGTCGGTCCTTTTCCGAGCCTGGCGCTGCGGCTGGGGACTTCCCTGAGTGCGGGTTTACCGCCCTCAATAGTGACAGCGGCATGACGATGATCAGCCAGGCGCCGTCAAGGGTGGACAAGAATGATTGCCCGGAGCGAAGGTCGGCGGGGCGCCATGGCCAGGCTCCGGCATTGTTAGAAAAAAGATCGGTTTTTCCATGAATCTGAATCAAATCACCGTCGCCCAGAAACTCTGGGCCCTGGTGCTGGGACTGCTGGTGAGCATGCTGGCGGTCAACGGCGGCATCCTGTTCTATCTGCACGGAGTCAACGAGAAGATCAACACCGACGTGATGACCGCGCAGCGCGGCGCCACGCTGGCGCGCGAGTGGCGGCATCTGACCCAGATGAGCGTGGAGCGCTCCATCGTCGCGGCCATGTCGCCCGACGAGACGCTGGCCGCGCAGCAGCGCGCGCTGATGAGCAAGGGCATAGAACGCATCAACGTGCTGCAAAAGCAGGTGGGCGAGCTGCAGCTCGATGCCAAGGGCAAGCAGGCGCTGGAGGCCGTGGCGGCCGAGCGCCGGGAAACGCTCAAGGCCAACTCGGCGGCCCAGGATGCGCGCAAGGCCAGCGACTTCGCCTCCACCTTCGACATCGTGGAAAAGCAGCTGCGCCCGGCGGCCGAGCGCTACAACACGGCGCAGGAAGCCTTTGTGCAGCAGCAGGAGCGCCAAAGCGAGCTGGCGCGCGAGGAGGGCGTCGCCCACCGCACCCGGGCCTACTGGATCGGCGCCCTGGCCAGCGCGCTCATCGTGGCCCTGGGCCTGTTCATGGGCATGGCCATCATGCGTTCCATCACACGTCCGCTGGACCAGGCCGTGGCGCTGGCCGACGGCATTGCCGCAGGCGATCTCACGGGGTCGGTGCAAAGCAACCGGGGCGATGAGCTGGGCCATCTGCTGCAGGCGCTCAACGGCATGGCCCAGCGGCTGCGCGGCGTGGTGGGCGAGGTGCGTTCGGGCGTGGAGTCCGTGTCCACGGCCTCCAACCAGATCGCCAGCGGCAACCAGGACCTGTCCTCGCGTACCGAGCAGACGGCGGCGAATCTGGAGGAGACGGCGGCCAGCATGGAAGAGCTGACGGCCACCGTCACCCAGTCGGCCGATACGGCGCGCCAGGCCAACCAGCTGGCGGCCACGGCCGCGCAGGCGGCCGAGCAGGGCGGCGCCGTGGTGGCCCAGGTGGTCACCAGCATGCAGCAGATCACGGACAGCAGCCGCAAGATCGCCGACATCATCGGCGTGATCGACGGCATTGCCTTCCAGACCAACATCCTGGCGCTCAACGCCGCCGTGGAAGCGGCCCGCGCAGGCGAGCAGGGCCGGGGCTTTGCCGTGGTGGCCGGCGAGGTGCGTTCGCTGGCGCAGCGCAGTGCCGAGGCCGCCAAGGAGATCAAGCTGCTGATCACCACCAGCGTGGACAACGTGCAGTCGGGCTCGCAGCAGGTAGAGCAGGCGGGGCGCTCCATGGAGGAAATCGTCTCCAGCGTGCGCCGCGTCAGCGACCTCATCGGCGAGATCACCGCCTCGTCCACCGAGCAGCGCGACGGCATTGGCCAGGTCAACCAGGCCGTGAGCCAGCTCGACCAGATGACGCAGCAGAATGCGGCCCTGGTCGAGGAATCCAGCGCGGCTGCGCTGGCTATGCAGGACCAGGCGCGGCGCCTGTCCGAGGTGGTGGCGGTGTTCAAGCTGGGGCAGGAAGGCAGTGCGCTGGCACCGGCCCGGGCGCAGGCGCCCGCCAGTTCAGCCGCCGTGGCGCGCCGACCGGCAGCAGCCCCTGCAGCGGCGGCGCGTCCCGCGCCCGCGGCACGCCCGGCTGCCGCCGTGCGCAATGCACCGGCGCCCCAGATCCAGCCGCCTGTGGCCAAGGCGCCCGCCCGGGCACCTGCCAAGGCCGGCGCGGACGACGACTGGGAGACCTTCTAGCGGGAGGAGCGGGGATGCAGGCCGGCGCGTCCATGTGCGCCGGCCTGCAGGCCTTCGTCAGTTGCGCGGTTTGCCGTAGTCGGGCGAGCGCGGGCCCGGCAGCAGTCCGCGCTGCGCCATGGGCGACAGCAGGCGCTGGTTGGCGATGGAGGCGATCTGCACGCTGCGGTCGTTCATGGTGTCCAGGATCTGGTTGAGCAGTGCCGTCACCAGAATGCCGACCAGTCCGCCGCCCGAGCTTTGGCCTTCGGCACTGGAGGCCGTGGCGCTGCCGTCCCACAGCTGTGTGCCGGTACGCAGGTCCACCAGTTTGGCGTCCAGCGTGACCACCGAGGCGCTGCTGATCACCGCATAGCTGGTGCCGTAGTTGCGGATGTTCAGGTACAGGGCCGCATCGGCGCCAAAGATTTCACGGAGCTTGGCCACGGGCAGTTCCTGCGCATCGTCGGCGCTGACGATGCCGTTCTGGCGGAACATTTCCTCGGTGACCGCCACGGGCAGGACGTAGTAGCCAGCCTCGGCCAGCGGCAGCGTGATCTGCGACAGCACGCCCGCCGGCGCATTCACTTCCGGCGACTGGTTCAGCGCGGGCATGACCAGGATGGATGCAGGCTTGGATGCCCGCAGTGCCGAATAGTCATAGGGCGCAGTGGTGGCGCACCCGGTCAGTGCGACGGTCATGGCCAGGGCCAGGGTCTTGATGTGTGTGCTCAGGCGCATCTCAATCCTTGCGGGCCGTGAAGGTTTGCAGCAGCGTGTCCATGAACTTGGCGGATTCGGGGAAATGCTGCTTTTCCTCTGCCAATTGCTGCACCGTCTTTTCGTTGTTGCCGGTCCGGGAATACAGCATGGCCATATGGGCGCGATAGCCGGGGGGCAAAGCCTTTCCCTCGGCCTGCACCTTCAGGCGGGTTTCTTCCAGCTTGAGCAATTGGTCCTCGGCGCCTGTGCTTCCGTCATCCTTGAGGTATTGATAGACCTGGGGCTGGTAATCGTTCCAGGCATACAGCGGCTGGCGCGGTGCGGCGCAGCCGGCCAACGAGGCGCAAATGGCCAGTGCAGCCAGGGTTGCGGCCGAATGGGGAATCTGCTTCATTGCGCGGGCTTCCATGCACCGCTGTCCATGCCGGCCGCCAGCTTGTCCACGGCTTCGCGGATGGCCAGATCCAGCACCTTGCCATTGAGTGTGGAGTCATAGCCGGCCGTGCTGCCGAATCCCACGATTTCCCGGTTCGACAGGCTGTATTCGCCTGCGCCCTGCACCGAATAGACGACTTCGGAGGTCTGCACCCGGACGATGTTCAGGCTGACCTTGGCATAGGCCACCTGCTCCTTGCCACGGCCGAGCACGCCGAAGAACTGGCGGTCCCCGACCACCTTGCGGCCGAACTCGCTCACGTCGCCGGTCACGACGTAGGTGGCGCCCTTGATCGCCTGCTCCTGCCGGTTGAAGCCCGCTTCCTGGTGGGTCTCGGACATGTTGTCGCGGTCCAGCACGCTGAATCGGCCGCTTTGCTGCAGGTGGGTTACCAAGATGGTTCTGGCCTGGCCACCGAGGCGGTCGACTCCGTCCGAGAAAATGCCGCGCTGGAAGCTGGAGCGGTTGTCGAACTTGCCCACGGAAATGGGGCTGCGCGGGCCTTGATAGGCGCTGTATGCAGAAGCGGGTTTGGCCGTTTCAAGCGTGCGCGATTGCTCGGTGGTGGCGCAGCCGGAAAGGCCGGCGGCCAGGGTGATGGCAATGGCCGTGCAAGGCCACAGGCGAGAAGTCATGAGTTTTTCCCCGGTTTTCTTGGAATGAATTTGCAATAAATTGTTGCAAAAAACCGGGGATATTAACCGAGCGGCGCCGTGAAGGGCCGGTGGGATCTCTAGGAAATGTCCGAATGAACGCCCTCGATCAGGAATTGCACCTTGCGCTCTCCGCGCCATTCATTGATGTCCATGCGAAATGCAATGCAGGCCGATGACGGCAGCGGGTCGGTATGGCCGAACCAGATGCCGTCCACGGTTTCGCCCTGATGGCGCAATTGCAGTTTCAGGTGCTTTTCCCCGACCAGGCGCTGTGACAGCACTTCCAGCTGTTCACTGAAGGTGGGAGGCGCAAAGCCCTGGCCCCAGACCGCGAGATTGAGCTGCTCGACCATTTCCGGCTTGCGGAAATCCGGGTCCAGAGGCCCGTCGGTTTCTATGCGCCGCGTCAGCGTGGCCGCGTCCAGCCATTCCTGGGCCACCTGGGCCAGGGCCTTCTCGAACACGGCGAATCCGGCTTCGGCAATGGTGCAGCCGGCCGCCATGGCGTGGCCGCCGAAGCGCAGCAGCAGGCCAGGGTGGCGCTTGGATACCAGGTCCAGCGCGTCGCGCAGGTGAAAGCCGGGAATGGAGCGGCCCGAGCCCTTGAGTTCATGCTCGTGCCCCGGCGCGCCGCTGGCTGCGAAGACGAAGCTGGGCCGGTGCATGCGGTCCTTGATGCGCGAGGCCACGATGCCGACCACGCCTTCGTGGAAATCGGGGTCGAACACGCTGATGGCGGCCGGCGGCGTCATGCCGTCCGTGCACAGGCCCTCGGCCATGAGCAGGGCCTGCTCGCGCATGCCGCCTTCCAGCTCGCGGCGCTCGCGGTTGATGGCGTCCAGCATCTGGGCCAGGTTGGCGGCGCGGCCCGCATCGTCTGTGGTCAGGCACTCGATGCCGATGGTCATGTCGGACAGCCGGCCTGCTGCATTGATGCGCGGGCCCAGGGCAAAGCCGAAGTCGAAGGTGGTGGCCGCAAAGGCCTTGCGGCCGGCCGCGTCGAACAAGGCCTGCAGGCCCGGCTGCATCTGGCCCCGGCGTATCTGCTTGAGGCCCAGGGCGACCAGGCGGCGGTTGTTGGCGTCCAGCCGGACCACGTCGGCCACCGTGCCCAGGGCGACCAGGGGCAGCAGGGCCTCCAGACGGGGCTGGCTGGTCTTGTCGAAGCGGCCGCGCGCGCGCAGTTCGGCTCGCAGGGCCAGCAGCACGTAGAACATCACGCCGACACCGGCCATGGACTTGCTCTCGAAGCTGCAGCCGGGCTGGTTGGGGTTGACGATGGCATCGGCCAGCGGCAGGTGGTTGCCGGGCAGGTGGTGGTCGGTGACGACCACCTGCAGGCCCAGGGACTTGGCCTCGGCCACGCCTTCGACGCTGGCAATGCCGTTGTCCACGGTGACCATCACGTCGGCGCCGGTTTCCTTGACACGGCGCGCGATGGGGGGTGTCAGGCCGTAGCCGTCCACCACGCGGTCGGGCACCAGGTAGCTGACCTCGGTCGCGCCCAGCATGCGCAGGCCGCGCCAGCCCACGGCGCAGGCGGTGGCACCGTCGCAGTCGTAGTCGGCCACGATGCACAGGCGCAGGCCGCGCTCTATGGCATCGGCCAGCAGCCGCACGGCGGCGTCCATGCCCAGCAGGCCCGAGGGGGCCAGCAGGCGCGCGGGCGTGTCGTCCAGTTCGTCGGCGGAGCACACGCCGCGTGCGGCGTAGAGCTGGGCCAGCAGCGGGTGGACACCGGCCTGGCGCAGTGCCCAGGCCTGCTGCGCAGGGATCTCGCGGGGAATGATTTTCATGGGCAGTGTGTCAGAGCATGCGGCCCAGGTCGGGCAGGGCGCGGGGGCCGAAAAGGCCCGTCAGCCTGTCCAGCCAGCGCGGCGGGCGGCTGCTCCATGCGATGGCATGGCGTTCGCCGCACAGCGTCAGCGTGAGCGGGTGGCCTGCGCGCACGCGCTCCAGCAGGCGGGCGATGAGCCCGGCGTCCAGCGCCTTCCAGGCCTCGCGCCACGCAGCGGGGTTGCCCTGCAGGGCTGCGGCGTGAAGGTCGTCCAGGCATTGCACGGCGGCCTTGGCGCCGGTGGCCGTGCCGGGCTGCAGGCGCCCGGCGCCGTGGACCCAGAAGGCGTTGATGGGCACCTGGCCGCGCGCGGCGCGGGCGTCGTTGAAGACATGGGTGTAGAGCAGCATCTGCACCTCGCTTTGCAGGCGGTGCAGGGCGCGCGCCTGCTGCGCATCGGGCAGCCAGGGCCGCACGTCGCGGCCGATGACGCGGTCCATGGAGGCCGTGGCCAGGTCATCGAACAGCGCACCGCGCGCCAGCCAGCGCTGCGGCTGCTGGTACTCCAGCACGATGCCGTCGTCGGCGAACCAGGGCGCCAGCAGGGCCAGCAGCTGGCGGGATTCCTCATCGCTGAGGGGTGTGGTGGCGGGATCGCTCTGGTGCACCTGGTCTGCGCCTATGTGCCAGTGGCAGGGCGTGACATAGGCGCAGGCCTGTGCCGTCTCACCGGCCTGCCAGGCGGCCCAGGCAATCAGGCCCGGTGCATCGGGCAGGCCCAGCGAGCGCGCCAGGGCGCGTTCGTGGGGGGGAGAAAAATCCATCTCCGTGCCGGTCTGTGCGGGCGCGGGCTGCATCAGCGCCAGCAGGGATTGGAGATGGGGCAGCTCCAGTCCGCCCCAGACGGCCGCGACGGCAGCGTCATCCGCTGCATCCGAGGACGGACCGCCGGCATAGGGAATGATCCATTCGGTCGTTTCCTCCAGCGGGGCTTGGGTGGAGGACACCAGGGGCGCGGTCAAAAGCATGGCCGCTATTGTCGGGCATGGGGTGCCGCAGTGCCGGCGCCTTCGTTTTTCCCCTTGGAGCGCGGTTCAGCGCTGGGGCATGTCCCGGGCCGAAGAGACCAGGCTGACCGTGGCGTCCTCGGGGATGGGCGGCATGCCCTGGTTCCAGTCTTCCCAGGCGCTGCGCATGGCGGCCAGACGCTCGGGCGCGCGCACTGCCTGGTTGGCGCGCTCGCGCTCGTCGGCGGCAAGGTCGAACAGGTAGTCGATGCCGTCCACGCGCAGGTACTTCCAGTCGCCATCGCGCAGGGCACGTTGGCCGCGGTGCTTCATGCGCCAGTGCAGGGTGCGTGGGAATTCGGCATCTTCGGCGCGCAGCACGGGCAGCAGCGAGATGCCGTCCAGCGCATGGCCCTCTGGCGCCTGCACGCCGGCGGCATCCAGCACCGTGGCCGACCAGTCCATGCTCATGCAGTGCTGGGGGCTGCTGCGGCCCGGTGCGATCACGGCCGGCCAGTGCGCGATCCAGGGCACGCGTATGCCGCCCTCGGTCAGGTCCATCTTGCCGCCGACCAGGGGCCAGTTGTCGGAGAAGCGTTCGCCGCCGTTGTCGCTGGTGAAGACGATGAGGGTGTTGTCCAGCTGCCCGTTGGCGCGCAGCGCCTCGACGATCCAGCCTATGCCTTCGTCCATGTGGTGGATCATGCGGCGGTACTGGTGGATGTTGCCGCCGTCCAGGTGGGCAATGCCTGCGCCCAGTGCCTCGGCCGTGCTGCGGTCCTCGCGCGTTTCCCAGGGCCAGTGCGGCGCCGTGTAGTGCAGGCTCAGGAAGAAGGGCGCATCGCCCTGGGCCATGCGGTGGACGAAGTCCACGCTGCGCTGCGACAGCAGGTCGGTCAGGTAGCCCTCGTCATGGTGCTCCTCCTCGCCCACCCACAGGTCGTGCTGGCCCGAGCTGCTCAGGTGGGTGAAGTAGTCCACGCCGCCTGACATGGGGCCGAAGTATTCCTCGTAGCCCGAGCGCAGCGGGCCGAAGTGCGGCGGGTAGCCCAGGTGCCACTTGCCGATCAGCGCCGTGCGGTAGCCCGCATTCCTGAGCATGGAGGCGACGGTGGGCATGTCCGGCGGCAGGCCCAGCTTCTCGCCCAGCGGCGTGCCGCGTGTCCTGCTGTTGATGGGCTCCTCGGCCGCGCCGCGCAGGCGGTACTGGTAGCGCGCCGTGGCCAGGGCAAAGCGCGTGGGAGAGCACACGGGCGAGTTGGCATAGCCCTGGGTGAGCCTGAGGCCGCCGGCGGCCAGGCGGTCGAGCACGGGCGATACCGGGCCGAAGTCGGCCGCGCGGCCGCCGTAGCAGCCGAGGTCGGCATAGCCGAGGTCATCGGCCACGATGAAGAGGATGTTGGGACGGGACATGGAAATGCGCTCTGTGCAGGGTCGTGGGCGGGAAGCGGCGGCGCTCATTCCATCTTCATTCCGGTGGACTGGATCACGGTCCGGTAGCGGTCGGCCAGCGCCTGTATGCGTTCGGCGGCGGCCGGGCCGGTCAGGCCTTCGTAGAACAGGTCGTTGGCGCGCATGCGCTCGCGCAGGGCCGGATCCTTCATGGCCTTTTCCAGCGCGGACTGGATTCTTGCGACCAGGGGCTCGGGCGTGGCGGCAGGCACCCACAGGGCGAACAACACTTCCTGCTCCAGGTCCTTGTGGCCCAGCTCGCCCACGGTGGGCACGCCGGGCACCAGCGGGTTGCGCTGGCGCGTGGTCACGGCCAGCGGCACGACCTTGCCGGCCGCCACCTGGCCCAGCATGGCCGAGGAGCTGATGATGCCGCCGTCCACCTCGCCCGCCAGCACGGCCGTGCTGGCCGGGGCGTTGCCCTTGTAGGGCACGTGACTGACTTTGGCGCCCGTGGCATGGGTGAGGATGGCCGAGGCCAGATGGCCCGGCGTGCCGTAGCCGGCCGAGCCCAGCGTCAGGCCGCTTCTCTTGCCCTGGGCGATGAACTGGTCCAGGGTCCTGAGGCCTGTGCGTGGGTTGACGGCCACCATCATTCCCTGCGAGGCGATCATCATCACGGGACGCAGGTCCGTGCCCTTGAACGGCATGCTCTTGTAGATGAAGGGATTGACGGTGAAGGTCGTGTCGATGCCGACCAGCAGCGTGTAGCCGTCGCCGGGCGCCTTGGCCGCGTTGTCGGTGCCGATGTTGCCGCCCGCGCCGGGCCGGTTGTCCACGACGAAGGGCTGTTTGAGTTCACGCTGCAGTACCTCGCCCAGGCTGCGCGCCAGGATGTCGGCGGCGCCGGCGGGCGCGAAGGCGACGACGATGCGCACGGGTTTGGCGGGCCAGGCGGCAGCATCGGCGGCCGCATCGGCCCGGGCGCCAGCGCCGGAGCCCAGGCCCAGCAGAAGGGCCAGGCCGGCCCGCAGCAGCGGGCCGCGCAAGGCATGGGTGGCATGGGTGGCTTGGAACAGGGAAAACATGGTGGCGAACTTTCTGCGCTGCGGGGGCGCCGGGCTTTGCGAGAATCCCCAGGCCGGCTCCGGACGGTGGCTCCCGTTGTCTCCTTTCCGGACGGGGCCACTGTAGAAGTCCCTGCAGCAATTGATCTAATCAACTGTTCCCCGTGAATACCCGTCCAGCCCCCACGTCCATCCAGCAGATGCTGCTGTTTCGCATCAACCGCTACTTTGGTGCGGCCGGCGGCGTGGCCATGCGCATGTGCGAGGCGCATTTCGGCATCACGCGCCGCGAGTGGGGCGTGATGGCCACGGTGGCTGCCAACGAGGGCCTGCTGTCGTCGGAGCTGGCCGAACGCGCGCAGCTGGACCGCGCACGCACCTCGCGCGCCCTCAGCGGGCTGGAGGAAAAGGGCTGGGTGCAGCGCAGCCCCCTGCCCGGCGACCGCCGCCGCGTGGCCGTGTCGCTGACCGCCGAGGGGCGGCGCATGTACGGCCTGATCCTGCCGCGCATGGCCCAGATCCACCTGGACCTGGTGTCCGTGCTCAGCGACGAGGAACTTGAACAATTCGACACCTTGCTGGCCAGGCTGCAGCGCCATGCGCTGACGCTGGAGGCAGAGGGTCGCTACGACGCCCTGCCGCGTGTGGACCGCGGACGGCACCGGCGCTGACACGCCGACGGCAAAGCCTGCCGCCATGCAGGGCCTGCGGGCGATGACACAATGCATGCCCATGCAATTTCCCTACGAACTGGCCGTCGGCTGGCGCTACACCCGGGCCGGGCGCGCCACGCGCCGCAACGGCTTCATCTCGTTCATCTCCGGCGTCTCCATGCTGGGCATCGCCCTCGGTGTCGCGGCGCTGATCATCGTGCTCAGCGTGATGAACGGCTTCCAGAAGGAAGTGCGCGACCGCATGCTCAGCGTGGTCTCGCACATCGAGATCTTCGCGCCCCAGGGTGCGGCGCTGCCCGATCTGGAGCGCACCATGCGCGAGGCGCGCGCCAACCCCGACGTGCTGGGCGCCGCACCCTTCGTCGCGGCCCAGGCGCTGCTGGCACGCGGCGAGGACATGAAGGGCACGCTGGTGCGCGGCATCGATCCGGCGCGCGAGGGGGAGGTCACCGACGTGGCCGCCACCAATGCCGAGGTGCTCCAGCGCCTGGTGCCTGGCGAGTTCAACGTGGTGCTGGGCGTGGAGCTGGCGCGCTCGCTGGGCGTGCGCCAGGGCGACATGGTCACGCTGATCGCCCCGGGCGGCCAGGTCACGCCGGCCGGCGTGGTGCCCCGCCTCAAGCAGATGCATGTGGCCGGCACCTTCGACTCCGGCCACTACGAATACGACTCGGCCCTGGTGATGATGCATTACGAGGACGCGCAGCGCCTGTTCCGCCTGGAAGGGCCGACTGGCATCCGCCTGAAGCTCAAGGACCTGCATGAGGCACCGCGCGTGGCCATGGAACTGGCCCACACCATCACCGACCGCCTGCTGATCCGCGACTGGACCCAGCAGAACCGCACCTGGTTCGCGGCCGTGCAGCTGGAAAAACGCATGATGTTCATCATCCTCACGCTCATCGTGGCCGTGGCTGCGTTCAACCTCGTGTCCACGCTGGTGATGACGGTGACCGACAAGCGCGCCGACATCGCCATCCTGCGCACGCTGGGCGCCTCGCCGTCCAGCATCATGGGAATCTTCATGGTGCAGGGCGCCATGGTCGGCGTCATCGGCACCTTCGCGGGCTTGCTGCTGGGCCTGGGCATCGCCTTCAACATCGATGTCATCGTGCCGGCCATCGAGCGCCTGCTGCATGCCAACTTCCTGCCCAAGGACATCTACCTGATCAGCAAGATGCCCAGCGATCCGCAGTACAGCGACATCATGCCCATCGCCGTGATCTCCCTGGTCCTGGCCTTTGTCGCCACCATCTACCCGAGCTGGCGCGCCAGCCGCGTGAACCCCGCCGAGGCGCTGCGCTATGAATGAAGTGAATGTGATGCCCGGTTTCGAAGTGTCCCAGCAGGGCGCCGTGGTCCTCGATGCGCGCGGCCTGACCAAGCGCTTCGCCGAAGGACGGCTCAACGTGCAGGTGCTGGCAGGTGTCGACCTGCAGGTGCGTGCGGGCGAGACGCTGGCCATTGTCGGCGCCTCGGGCTCGGGCAAGAGCACGCTGCTGCACCTGCTGGGCGGGCTGGATGCCCCCACCAGCGGCAGCGTCACCCTCAAGGGCGAGCCCCTGCATGAACTCAGCGCCCAGAAGCAGGGTGCGCTGCGCAACAGGCACCTGGGATTCATCTACCAGTTCCACCATCTGCTGCCCGAATTCAGCGCCCAGGACAACGTGGCCATGCCGCTGCGCATACGCCGCGACGACCGGGCCGAGTGCATGGAGCGCGCCGCACGCATGCTGGCGGCCGTGGGCCTGGGCGAACGCATGCTGCACCGGCCGGCCGAACTGTCGGGGGGCGAGCGCCAGCGCGTGGCCATTGCCCGCGCCCTGGTCACGCAGCCTGCCTGCGTGCTGGCCGACGAGCCCACCGGCAACCTGGACCGCAGCACGGCCGACACCGTGTTCCGCCTGATGCTGGAGCTGGCGCGCAGCCATGGCACGGCCTTTGTGATGGTCACGCACGACGAGCAGCTCGCGGCGCGCTGCGACCGCATGGTGCGCCTGGTGCAGGGACAGCTGGCCTGACCCTGTACTGGGTCCTGCGTGCGCCGTCCTGCGCGCTCCGGCGTCAGGCCATGCGCAGCAGCTTGCCGCCCATGTGCGGCGTGCGCACAGGCACCACGGTGGGCGCTGGCGCCGCCTTGATCTGCGGGGCCTCGGGAACCATGGCCGCCGGCAGCGACTTGCGCACGGGTTGCGCGCGGGGCGTGTCGCCGATGTTTACGCTCTGGGCCGTCAGGTCGGCCGTGACCTCGCGCAGCCGCGCAGACTGCGCCATGGAGGCCTGCACCACGTCGCCCATGATGGCCGTGACCTGGTGGGAGGAATCCACGATTTCCTGCATGGTCCCGCCGGCCTGTCGCACCTGCTCGGCGCCCAGAGCCACCTGCTCCACCGAGGTGTGGATGAGCTGCTTGATCTCCTTGGCGGCGGCGGCACTGTTCTGCGCCAGTGCCCGCACCTCGCCGGCCACCACGGCAAAGCCCCGGCCCTGCTCGCCGGCGCGGGCCGCCTCCACGGCGGCGTTCAGCGCCAGGATATTGGTCTGGAAGGCGATGCCGTCCATCACGCCGATGATGTCGTTGATCTTGCGCGAGCTGGCGCTGATGGACTCCATGGTGCCCATGACCTCGTGCACCGTGCGCCCGCCCTGCTCGGCCACCCGGCAGGCCTGGCGGGCCAGTTCATTGGCCTGGCCTGCGTGCTCGGCGCTTTCGCTCAGGCCCTGCATGGCCTCGCCCAGGGTCTGCGCGGCCGTGAAGCGGCGCGTGATATCGCGGGCGTACTTGACTACCTTGAAGGGCCGGCCGTCGGCATCGAGGATGGGGTTGTAGCTGGCCTCGATCCAGACCTGGCGGCCGTGCTTGCCGATGCGCAGGTACTGGCCTGCATCGTGCTGGCCGCTGCCCAGCTTGCGCCAGAACTGCGCGTATTCGGCGCTTTGGCGCTCATGGGGCTGGACGAACATGCTGTGGTGCCGCCCGACAACCTCGTCCAGCGTGTAGCCCATGGCTTGCAGGAACAGGCGGTTGGCATGGAGGATGTTGCCGTCCAGGTCGAACTCGATGATGGCCTGCACCTTGGAGATGGCCGCCAGCTGGCCTTCGGCATCGGCGTTGCGGCGCTGCTGCTCGGTGATGTCGGTGGCGTACTTCACCACCTTGAAGGGCCGGCCATGCCGGTCGAAGATGGGGTTGTAGCTGGCCTGCAGCCAGACATCGCGCCCATCCCTGGCGATGCGCCGGTAGCGCCCCGCATCGTGGATGCCGCTGCCCAGGCGCTGCCAGAACTGGGCGTATTCGGGGGATTCGCTGACCTGGCTGTCCACGAACATGCGGTGGTGCTGGCCGATGACCTCGTGCTCATCGTAGCCCATGGTGTCCAGGAAGTTCTGGTTGGCAGCCAGCACATGGCCTTGCAGGTCGAACTCGATCACCGCCTGGGACTTGTGTATGGCGGCCAATTGCCCGTCAAGCTCCGCCTTGCGGCGTGCGCCACCGAGGTCCAGGATTCGACTCCATGCTGAGCGCTTCATGGGAATTCCTCTCTCCAAAGCATGCCGGCCGGTGATGCGGGAGCCCGATGCGGGGTGTAAGTGTTACTTTATGTATTTTTATGGAGGCGCAAGCCATTCGTGTATTGATTTTGTCAAACGGAGCTGACTCGCAATAAGCCAAGGGTTTGCCCTTGCTCCGGGCCTCGTCTGCCCCTTGGACGGGCGCTGCCCGGGCCGGTGGCATGATGCGGCCATGCCCGCCTGGATAGACACCCACTGCCACCTCGATGCCCCTGAATTCGATGCCGACCGCGATGCCGTGCGCGCGCAGGCGGCCGAGACAGGCGTTGCGCATCTGGTGATTCCGGCCGTGGCGCGCGAGCACTGGGACACGGTGGTGGCGCTGGCGCGGCGCCATGGCGACAGCTATGCGCTGGGCATCCATCCGCTGTACACGCCCAATGCCCGCGAGCAGGACATTGCCGCATTGCGCGAGACGCTGGACCGGCTGCGTGGCGATCCCCAACTGGTGGCCGTGGGCGAGATCGGGCTGGACTTCTTCGTGCCGGGGCTGGACGCACAGCGGCAGGTCTGGTTCTACGAGCAGCAGATCGCGCTGGCGCGCGAGTTCGATCTCCCGGTCATCCTGCATGTGCGCAAGTCCAGCGACCGGCTGCTCAAGACCCTGCGTGCACGGCCCGTGGCGGGCGGCATTGCCCATGCCTTCAACGGCAGCGGGCAGCAGGCCCAGGCCTTCATCGACCTGGGTTTCAAGCTGGGCTTCGGCGGCGCCGTGACCTATGACCGCGCGCTCAGGCTGCGCGAGCTGGCAGCCAGCTTGCCGCTGGACGCGCTGGTGCTGGAAACCGACGCTCCCGACATTCCGCCGCACTGGCTCTACACCACGGCCGGGCAGCGCGCCCAGGGCCAGGCCCAGGGCCGCAACACGCCGGCCGAGCTGGCACGCATTGCGGATGTGATTGCGCAACTGCGCGGCATCACGCCCCAGGCCCTGGCCGAGGCCACGGGCCGCAACGCGCGTGCCGCGCTGCGAGGCCTGCCCGCCATGGCCTGAACCAGGCTTGAGCGGAACCTGAACCTGAGCGGTCTTGCCGCCCGCTGCCAGCAGCCCGGCGACCGCTGGGCGACAATGCCGGCCATGTCCTTGACCGTTCCCGACCTGCCGCCCCCCGGCACCCCGCGCTGGCAGGGCCTGGCGCCGGTGGCCGATGCGCGGACCCGGGCCCTGGTGCTGGGTAGCTTTCCGGGCCTGCGATCGCTGCAATTGCAGCAGTACTATGCCCATCCGCAAAACCAGTTCTGGCCCCTGCTCCAGGCCTTGTGGCCCGAGTATCCGCAGCCCGGCCGCGATGACTATGCGGGCCGCTGCGAATGGCTGCTGGCCCGGGGCCTGGGGCTGTGGGATGTGTACGCCAGCTGCGAGCGCGAAGGCAGCCTGGACAGCGCCATCCGCGCTGCCGAGGTGAACGACTTCGCTGGGCTGCGCACGCACTGCCCGCAGTTGACGCTGGCCTTGCACAACGGTGGAGAAAGCTACAAGCACGCCGGCCGCACGCAGGCCCTGGGCCTGGCTGCCGTGAAGCTGCCATCGACCAGCCCGGCCAACGCGAGCTGGCGTTTCGAACGCAAGGTCCAGGCCTGGCGCGAGGCGCTGGCTCTCCATCAACTGCTCTGAATCTTTCTATTTTTCCCGACGTGATACGCAAGACCCGTGGCGCCGCCAAGGCCGCCCCTTCCTCTCCCGCCAACGCCGCAGATGCCGAGCTGCCCGAAGTCAGCGTCTCCGACGATGGCGATGTGCGCCACCTGCACCTGGGCACGCCCTGGATACAGGGCTCCATGCGCATACGCGAGCCCTTCGAGATCGAGCTGGAGTACGTGCAGCGCATGATGGGCTGGCTGCTGTTCATGGAACCCGCCAGCGTGGCCGGCCGCCATGCCATGCAGCTGGGCCTGGGCGCCGCGGCCATCACCAAGTTCTGCCACAAGAAGCTGCGCATGCGCACCACGGCCATCGAGCTGAACCCGCAGGTGCTGGCCGTGTGCCGCAGCTGGTTCAAGCTGCCGCCCGACAGCGACACGCTGCGCGTGGTGCTGGCCGATGCGGCCCAGGAAATCCGCAAGAGCCAGTGGCTGGGCACGGTCGATGCGCTGGCCGTGGATCTCTATGACCACGATGCGGCCGCGCCCGTGCTGGACAGCGCCGAGTTCTATGCCGATTGCCGCAATCTGCTGACCGAGGACGGCATCATGACCGTCAACCTGTTCGGCCGCACCTCCAGCTACGAGCGCAGCCTGGCACGCATGGCCGAAGCCTTTGGCGAAGAGGCCATGTGGGCCTTCCGCCCCACGCGCGAAGGCAACACCGTGGTGCTGGCCCAGCGCACCCCGCGCGCGCTCGACCCCGCAGCGCTGCAGGCCGCCAGCGCCCAGGTGCAGGCCCGCTGGGACCTGCCCACCACGCGCTGGCCCAAGATCTTCGTGCGGCCCTGGTAGAGCGGGCTGGCCGGGCAGGGAGGCCGGCAGGCTTACCATAGGGCGCAGTTCAGCTTCCGGCCCAACGCCATGTCCGACCCGACCTCCACCGCACAGCCCACAACCGCCGTCGCTCCGCGCAATCCTTCGGGGCCCCTGGACTGGCGCAGGCTGGTGCAGTGGCTGCAGGCCGACGGCGTGATCACGGCCGAAGAGGCCCAGCGCACCGTGGCGCGCTGCTCGCAGGCCGAGAGCACCCAGCACCCGCTGGTCCGGCTGGCCAACGTGGGCGTGGCCCGGGCCGGTGACGGGCGCGCGCTGGACATCGAGGAACTGACCCAGTACCTGGCGAGCCGCAGCGGCCTGGCCTACCTGCGCATCGACCCGCTGCGCGTGGATGCGGGCCGCGTGGGCGAAATCATGAGCGCCAGCTATGCCGAGCGCCACAAGGTGCTGCCCGTGCAGGTGTCGCCGCAGGAAGTGGTGGTGGCCACGGCCGAGCCGTTCATCGACGACTGGGTGGCCGAGGTCGAGCGCCAGGCGCGCCGCAAGGTGCGCCGCGTGCTGGCCAGTCCGGTGGACCTCAAGCGCTACACGGGCGAGTTCTTCGCCTTGGCCAAGTCGGTGCGCGCTGCCGAGAAGGCCGGCGGTGCGGCCAGCGCGGCCAGCTTCGAGCAGCTGGTGGAGCTGGGCAACAGCAGCAAGCAGCTCGATGCCAACGACCAGGGCGTGGTGCGCGTGGTGGACTGGCTGTGGCAATACGCCTTCGACCAGCGCGCCAGCGACATCCACATGGAGCCCCGGCGCGACCAGGGCGTGATCCGCTTTCGCATCGACGGCGTGCTGCATCCGGTCTACCAGGTGCCCATGGGCGTTCTCAACGCCATGGTCTCGCGCGTGAAGCTGCTCGGGCGCATGGACGTGGTGGAAAAGCGCCGTCCCCAGGATGGGCGCATCAAGACCCGCAACCCGCGCGGCGACGAGGTGGAAATGCGCCTGTCCACGCTGCCCACGGCCTTTGGCGAAAAGCTGGTGATGCGGATCTTCGACCCCGACAACACGGTCAAGGACCTGGATGCCCTGGGCTTCACCAGCCATGACGCCCAGCGCTGGAACGAGCTGGTGCGTCGCCCGCACGGCATCATCCTCGTGACCGGTCCCACGGGCTCGGGCAAGACCACCACGCTGTACTCCACGCTCAAGCGCGTGGCCACGGAGGAGGTCAACGTCAGCACCGTGGAGGACCCGATCGAAATGATCGAGCCCAGCTTCAACCAGACCCAGGTGCAGACGCAGCTGGACTTCGGCTTCACCGAGGGACTGCGCTCGCTGATGCGCCAGGACCCGGACATCATCATGGTGGGCGAAATCCGTGACCTGGCCACGGCCGAGATGGCCGTGCAGGCTGCGCTGACCGGCCACCTGGTGTTCTCCACGCTGCACACCAACGATGCGCCCAGCGCCGTGAGCCGGCTGATGGAGCTGGGCGTGCCGCCCTACCTGATCAACGCCACGCTGCTGGGCGTGCTGGCCCAGCGCCTGGTGCGCACGCTGTGCCCGCAATGCAAGCAGCGCGACGAGGAGACTTCGGCCGCCACGCTGGCCGAGGCCGTGCGGCCCTGGAAACTGTCAGGCAGCTACCAGCCCTACAAGCCCGTGGGTTGCGTGGATTGCCGCATGACGGGCTTTCGCGGGCGCATGGGCCTGTACGAGCTGCTGACCGTGAGCGAGGCGCTCAAGCAGCAGATCCACACCTCGCCGTCCATGGATGCGCTGCGCCGCCAGGCCGTGCAGGACGGCATGCGTCCGCTGCGCCTGGCCGGAGCCCTGCGCGTGGCCGAAGGCGTGACCACGCTGCAAGAGGTCATGGCCAGCACGCCCCTGCTGGGCTGACTGGCGGATAAAAACGTAAGTGCCTGCTCTTGCGCAGGCCGTTGCCAATGATGGATGGGGTGCCTGGCATGGGCACCCTTTTTTCCTCATGCGGGTAGGACATGAGGGTATGCCCTTTGTAGGTGGAATCCACATTCGGACACAGTTTTTCTGAACGCAAAATCGCCGGGTCGTGATTCCGTAAGGAGACATTCTCGTGAAAATCAAGAGTCAGAAAGACTTTTTTTCCGGCGTGATGTTTTTGGTTGTCGGCCTCGCTTTTGCGATCGGCGCAACCAACTACACCGTCGGCACCGGTGCCCGCATGGGCCCGGGCTACTTCCCGCTGATCCTGGGTGTGCTGATGTCCATTCTGGGCACGGCCATCTGCTTCTCCGGCCTGACCAAGGGACCCTCCGGCGGTGACAAGATCGGCAAGTGGGCGTGGAAGCAGGTGTTCTTCATCCTGGCCGCGAACTTTGCCTTCGGCATCCTGCTGGTCGGCGTTCCCAATCTGGGCATTCCCCAGTTCGGTCTGATCGTCGCCATCTATGCGCTGGTGTTCATCGCCAGCCTGGGCGGCCATAGCTTCAACTTCAAGGAAGTGGCAATTCTGGCCACCGTTCTTGCCGTAGGCAGCTATGTGGCCTTCGTGTGGGCACTGAATCTGCAGTTCCCCGTCTGGCCCAGCTTCATCACCGGCTAAGCAGGAGCATCGTCCGTGGAACTTTTTCAGAACCTGGCGACCGGCTTCGGCGTCGCCTTCACTTTCCAGAACCTGATCTACTGCTTCGTCGGCTGTCTGCTCGGTACGCTCATCGGCGTGCTTCCAGGCATCGGCCCCGTGGCAACGATCGCCATGCTGCTGCCAGCGACCTACGCCCTGCCTCCGGTGGCGGCGCTGATCATGCTGGCCGGTATCTACTACGGTGCGCAGTACGGTGGCTCGACCACCGCCATTTTGGTGAACCTGCCGGGTGAATCCTCGTCCGTGGTGACCGTGATCGACGGCTACCAGATGGCCAGAAAGGGGCGAGCGGGACCCGCTCTCGCTGCCGCAGGACTCGGCTCGTTCTTCGCAGGCTGCGTGGGCACCGTGATCCTGGCCGCCTTCGCGCCTCCGCTGACGGAAGTGGCCTTCAAGTTCGGCCCTGCCGAGTACTTCTCGCTGATGACCCTGGGCCTGATCGGCGCCGTGGTGCTGGCTTCGGGCTCGCTGCTCAAGGCCATTGCGATGATCGTGCTGGGCCTGCTGCTGGGCATGGTCGGTACCGACGTGAACTCCGGTGTGGCCCGGTACAGCTTCGACATTCCCGAACTGACCGACGGTATCGACTTCGTCGTGATCGCCATGGGCGTGTTCGGCTACGGCGAAATCATTGCCAACCTGTCCAAGCCCGAGGACGAGCGCGAAGTGTTCGCAGCCAAGGTGACGGGCCTGATGCCCACCGCCGAGGACTTCAAGCGCATGCTGCCTGCCATGCTGCGCGGCACGGCCCTGGGTTCTGCCCTGGGTATCCTGCCCGGTGGCGGTGCCATGCTGTCGGCCTTTGCTGCCTACACCATCGAGAAGAAGACCAAGCTCAAGCCGGGCGAAGTCCCCTTCGGCCAAGGCAACATCCGTGGCGTGTGCGCGCCCGAGTCGGCCAACAACGCAGGTTCGCAGACCTCCTTCATCCCGCTGCTGACGCTGGGCATTCCGCCCAACGCCGTGATGGCACTGATGGTGGGCGCGATGACCATCCACAACATCCAGCCGGGCCCGCAGGTGATGACCAGCAACCCCGAGCTGTTCTGGGGCCTGATCGCCTCGATGTGGATCGGCAACCTGATGCTGATCGTCCTGAACCTGCCGCTGATCGGCGTCTGGATCAAGCTGCTGACCGTGCCCTACCGCTGGCTGTTCCCGTCCATCGTGCTGTTCTGCGCGATCGGCGTGTACGGTACCAACAACAACACCTGGGACGTGTGGATGGTGGGTATCTTCGGCTTCGTGGGCTATGTGTTCCACAAGCTGGGCACCGAACCGGCTCCCTTGCTGCTGGGCTTCATCCTGGGCCCGATGATGGAAGAAAACCTGCGCCGTGCGCTGCTGCTGTCGCGTGGCGACTGGAGCGTGTTCGTGACCCGTCCGATCTCGGCCGGCCTGCTGCTCGCCGCCGTGGTGCTGCTGGTGGTGGTGCTGATGCCCGCAGTGAAGAACAAGCGCGAAGAAGCATTCGTCGAGGATTGATCGCCTCAGCGCTGCAACCATGTTGCTTGACGGCCCTTCGGGGCCGTTTTTTTTTGCGTCGACGAGAAATGCACGTGAAAGCTGTTGATCCCGGATGGCAGGAGGACGCAGCGCCCGTGCCTGCACAATAGCGCGCAGTCTTTCGAGGTCACGATGTCCCCACTTCTGTCATCCCAGCACCCGCTGCGCGTGCTGCTGCACAACGAGATCCATGCGCGTCCCGCCGAGGAAATGCAGGCGCCGCTGGCCATCACCCACGTGGTGATGCTCACCGACGCGGCCCAGCGCGAGGCCAGCCGCGCCCATGTGGCCACCCTGCTGCGCAACCACCACCTGCCCCCGCCCGATGCGGCGACCACGCATGTGCTCATCGATCTGGGCGCCTTTCACCTGCGCTGGGAGCTGCACACGGAATTCGTCTGCTGGACCTTCAGCAAGCCCATGTCGCAGGCCGGCATGGACGATGTGCGCGAGCCCGAGGCCGCCATCGACTACGTGCCGCGCGACTGGCTGGCTGCATTGCCTGGCCAGTGCCTGAGCGGCCTGCACCTGTGGGCCTTGCAGGAACAGGCGATCAACGAGCCGCACCTGGTGCGCCACCTGCTGCAGGAAGACACGCTGGTGGGCGCACGCGTGGCCGGCGATGCGGGCAAGGTCTACACGGACTTCGCCATCCATGCCGATGGCTTCTCGCGCATGCTGCTGCTGGCCGGCGAATCGCTGTCGCCGCGCCGCCTGGGGCGGCTGGTGCAGCGCCTGCTGGAGATCGAGACCTACCGCATGGCGGCCTTGCTGGGCCTGCCTGCCGCCCGCCAGGCCGCTGCCGTTCTGGCCACGGCCGAGCGGGACCTGGCGGCCCTGGCCCATTCCATCCGCCTGGCGGACCGCGATGCCGAGCCGGCGCTGCTGGACCGGCTCACGCGCCTGGCCGGGCAGGTGGAGAGCGAGTACGCCACCACGCACTCGCGCTTTTCCGCCAGTGCGGCCTATTTCGAACTGGTGGACAAGCGCATTCAGGACATCCAGGAATCACGCATCGACGGCATACAGACCATCCGCGAGTTCATGGACCGGCGCCTGACGCCGGCGCGCAGCACCTGCGAATGGGCGGCGCGGCGGCAGAACGCGCTGTCCGAGCGCGTCTCGCGCGTCAGCAGCCTGCTGCGCACGCGCGTGGAGATCGAGCAGCAGCAAAGCAGCCAGCAACTGCTGGGCGCCATGAACCAGCGCCAGGACATGCAGCTCAAGCTGCAGTCCACGGTGGAAGGCCTGTCCGTGGCCGCCATCACCTACTACTTCACGGGCCTGATCAGCTATCTGGCCAAGGGCGCCAAGGCCCTGGGCTGGCCCTGGTCGCCGGAGAGCACGGCCGCCGTCGCCATTCCCGTGGTGGCGCTGGGTGTGTGGTGGTCCTTGCGCAGGCTGCACCACAGGCTGTTCCGTGGCCAGCACGGCGGCGGCGCGCATTGAAGGCAGCGCCAGGGGCTCGCCGGTGCGCCGGCGAGTTCACGTTTTCTCACGTTTGGCGTGAAAGCGTCGAAGCCTCGCGCACAATGTGCGCTGCCGTTCTGCAAGGATCGAGCAAGGTTGTGTTTGTTCAGGAGTGAGACATGGATCTGGGAATCGCGGGCAAGTGGGCCCTGGTATGTGGCGCCAGCAAGGGCCTGGGCTTTGGCTGTGCCAAGGCGCTGGCGCAAGAGGGTGTGAACCTGGTGATCAATGCGCGCAATCCCGAGGCCCTGCAGGAGGCCGCGGCCAGCCTTGCGGCCCTCGCGCCGCAGGTGAAGGTGCTGGCCGTTGCCGCCGACATCACCACCGAGGAAGGCCGTGCCGCCGTGCTGTCGGCCGCCGGCGGCCCGGGCGTGGATTTCGATATCGTCATCACCAATGCGGGCGGCCCGCCTCCCGGCGATTTCCGTGACTGGGACCGCGCGGCCTGGCTCAAGGCCGTGGACGCCAACATGCTCACGCCCATCGAGCTGATCAAGGCCACGGTGGACGGCATGGCGGCACGCGGCTTCGGCCGCATCGTCAACATCACGTCCAGCGCCGTGAAGGCGCCCATCGACATCCTGGGCCTGTCCAACGGCGCGCGCAGCGGCCTCACGGGCTTTGTGGCGGGCCTGGCGCGCAGCGGCATCGCGGCCAAGGGCGTGACCATCAACAACCTGCTGCCCGGCAAGTTCGACACCGACCGCCTGCGCACCACCTTCACGGCCGCCGCCAACAAGAGCGGCAAGAGCCTGGACGATGTGCGCCTGGTGCAGCAATCCCAGGTGCCGGCGCGCCGCTTCGGCACGCCCGATGAATTCGGCGCCATCTGCGCCTTCCTGTGCAGCGCCCACGCAGGCTACATGACGGGCCAGAACATCCTGCCCGACGGCGGCCTGTACGCAGGAACCTTCTGATGCGCCAGGGCACTGCGACCATGACCGCCTCCGGAGCCCGCAAGCCCCGGACAGTGCCAGGCATGGCCGCGCAGTTGCAAACGGGCGGCGGACAGGGGCGGTCTTGAAAACCCCGGCCCTGCATCGCGGCCAGCGGCCTCGCCGCAGCCTGCCCATGTCGCATGCCATGCAGGGAGCCGGGAGATGAGCGAACTGTCCCACCAGACGGACTGGTCGCAGGCGATTGCAGGCCCCTCCGCGCGCCCGGCGGCTGCGCTCAGTCCCCCAGGCGTGCGCCATACCCTGGGCCTGATGCTCGTGCTGCTGACGGTGGCCCTGGCGGCCGCAGTCGTCTGGCTGCTCAGCGGCATGCGCACCACCGCGCAGGAAGAGGCATCGCTGCGCCTGGTGCGCTTTGTGCTCGGTACCGAGGCGGCCATCAGCCGCAGCCTTGAATCCCTGGACGCACTGGCCATGGGGGTGGATGAATGGCTGGGTTCGCGCGATCCCGCATCGGCCTCGCAGCCGCAACTGCAGGAGATGCTGCACGCCATGGAGCGGCAGAACACGCTGGCGCGCCGCGCCTCCGTGCACGACTCCAAGGGCCGCGAGCTGGCGGCTTCGGGCGATGGCCCGGCCATTGATCTGCCGGCCCAGGCCTGGGAGCGCCTTGCGGCCCAAAGCCGCTCAGAATTGCTGGCCAGCCCGCCTTCCGTGGCGCCGCAGCCGCCGGGCGGCGAGCGCATGCTCTATCTGGTGCGCCCGCTGAGCCGTGCGCAGCAGGGTGGCTATGTGCTGATGCAGGTGCCGGTGGCGGCGCTGGGCGCGGTGCTGGCCCAGGGCGGCGTGCTGGACGGACTGGAAGTCACGCTGGAGCAGGGCAGCGGCGAGCTGCTGCTGTCCATGCCCCCCTACGGCGAGGCCTCGGCTGCGCGGTTGCTGCCGGCGACATCGCAGTTGGCGTCCAGCGGCGTCATGCCCATGGCCGCACGCCTGAGCCGCGTGCCCGCCCTGGTGGCCGCGCATCCGCTGCCCAAGGGCAATCTGTGGGTCACGGCCAGCCTGCCCATGTCCTCCGTGCTGGCGGGCTGGCGTGTGGCGGCCTGGCTGATGGTGCTGGCCGTGATGATCTTCGGCGTGCTGCTGGCCATACTGGGCTGGACGGTCCACCGCTACATGGATCGCCTGCATGCCGCGCGCCGTCAGGCACAGCGCTCCGAGCAATGGCTGGACCAGGCGCTGGACAGTATGGTCAGCGGCTTTTTGCTGCTGGATTCACAGCAGCGCGTGCTGCGCTGGAATCGCTGCTACGAGGAGATGTTTCCATGGCATGCGGATCAGCTGGAGCCCGGCCGGCCCCTGCAATCCCTGCTGGATGCCAGCCCCAGCGCCGTGGGTCTGGTGGCGGCGCCGGAGCAGATCGATGAGGCGAAGGACCTGCACCGGCAACTGGTGCTGCGTCCTGGCGTCCCCATGGAGCAGCAACTGGCCAGCGGCCGTTTCGTGCAGATGACGGCGCGCCCGGCTGCCGAGGGCGGCGTGGTCATCACCTACAACGATGTCACCGATATCCGGCTGGCCACGGCCGAGATCGAAAGCCTGGCCTTCTACGATCCGCTGACCAGCCTGCCCAATCGCCGCCTGCTGCTGGACCGCCTGGCCCAGGCCACGGTGCTGGCTGCGCGCGAAGGCTGGACCGGGGCGCTGCTGTTCCTGGACCTGGACCAGTTCAAGATGCTCAACGACACGCTCGGCCATGAAGTGGGCGACCAACTGCTGCAGCAGGTGGCGCACCGGCTGCGCAGCGCCGTGCGCTCTTCGGACACGGTGGCGCGCCTGGGGGGCGATGAATTCGTGGTCATGCTCTGCGAGCTGTCGCACGAGCCTGCCGAGGCGGCCACGCTGGCCCAGCGCATTGGCGAGAAGATCCTGGCGCGGCTCAACCAGTCCTATGTGCTGGGTGCCCACCTGCACCGCAGCGCCTGCAGCATTGGCGCCACGCTGTTCGGCCGCCAGCCGCAGTCGGCGGCCGAGCTGCTCAAGCAGGCGGACATCGCCATGTACCAGATCAAGGCGCGCAACGGCAGCGGCCTGTGCTTCTTCGATCCGCAGATGCAGGTGGAGATCCACCAGCGCGTGCGCATGGAGGGCGACCTGCGCCAGGCCCTGGCGCAGTCCCAGTTCGAGCTGCACTACCAGCCCCAGTTCACGCTGGCAGGCGAGGTCATCGGTGCCGAAGCCCTGCTGCGCTGGCGCCACCCCGAGCGCGGCCTGGTACCGCCCGGCATGTTCATCGCCGTGGCTGAGGAAAGCGAGATCATCGTGCCGCTGGGCATGTGGGTGGTGCGCACGGCCTGCGAGCAGCTGGCTGCCTGGCAAAAGGATGCGCGGCTGCGCCATCTGCAGGTGGCCGTGAATGTCAGCGCCCGCCAGTTCCGCCACCAGGACTTTGCCTCCCAGGTCATCGAGCAGGTGCGCAGCGCAGGCATCGCCCCCCATCTGCTCAAGCTGGAGCTGACCGAGTCGCTGGTGATCGAGAACGTGCAGGAGTCCATCGCCAAGATGAAGCAGCTGCGCAGCCATGGCGTGTGCTTTTCCATGGACGACTTCGGCACCGGCCATTCCTCGCTGACCTACCTCACCCAGCTGCCGCTGAACCAGCTCAAGATCGACCAGTCCTTCGTGCGCCACCTGGGCATGCGCCATACCGACGATGTGATCGTGCAGACCATCATCGGCATGGCTCGCAACCTCAACCTGGATGTGATCGCCGAAGGCGTGGAAACGCTGGAGCAGCGCGCCCTGCTGGCGCACTACGGCTGCGAGTACTTCCAGGGCTATCTGTTCAGCCCGCCCGTTCCCATCCGCGCGTTCGAACAGCTGCTGGCCAAGGTGCCCGTGCGCACCGCGGCACACGGCCTGCCCAAGGCTATCCCCGGCGCGAAGACACCATGATGCCGCCCACGATGAGTACGAACGCCAGGCCGTGGTACAGGCGCGGCGCTTCGCCCAGCAGCGCGATCGACAGCAGGGCGGTGAACAGCGGGATCAGATTGCCGAAAAAGCCCGCCACGGCCGGGCTGCTGCGCTGCACGCCCAGCCCCCAGAAACGGTAGGCCAGGATGGCCGGGCCCAGGGCGATGAACAGCAGTGCCCCGCCCAGAGGCCAGCCCCACTGAATGTGGAACTGCCCCATGGCCATCTCGCCGCCCGTGAACAGGCCGGACCAGACCAGGCCGAAGACCATCTGGGCCAGCAAAAAGCCTGCCCAGTCCGAGCGCAGCCGCTGCGGGACCTGCGCCTTGGACAGCAGCCAGGTGTAGAGGGCCCAGACCATGGTGGCCAGCACCATGAACAGATCGCCGGGCACGAGCTGCAGATGCAGCAGCAGCTCAGGATCTCCGCGCGACAACACCACGGCCACGCCCAGCATCGACAGCAGTGCGCCCAGCAGTTGGCGCCGGCTGACGGGAATGCCCCAGACGATGCGGCCCAGGGCCAGCATCCACACCGGCATGCTGGAGCTGACCAGGGTGACGTTCAGCGGCGTCGAGGTCTTGAGCGCCAGATACAGCAGCGCGTTGTAGCAGCCGATGCCCAGCAGGCCCAGCACGGCGAACTGCCGCCAGTGGCTCCAGGTGCCGCTGCTGCGGCCCAGTGCCCATCCTGCCAGCGGCACAAGCAGGACAAAGGCAATGGCCCAGCGCAGGAAGTTCAGCGCAAACGGCGAGATCAGGTCATGGACCAGGCGGCCCACGATGGCGTTGCCGGCCCACAGCAGGGGCGGCAGCGTCAGGATGGCGGCGGTGGACAGCTTCAGCGGCGGGCTCGTGTGGCTCATAGGCCCGCCACTATAGGTGCTGCGAACGCTCTTTGCCGGCCTTGCGCCAGTCCTGTGCGGGCCCGGTGCAGCGTCTTGCGCGTGGCCTCCCGAAACATGGCACGATGCCGCTCTTGTTGGTTTTTTGCAGGAGTGCATCCCATGGGTATTGCAGTGCAGATCCGCCACAACGGCGGCCCCGAAGTCCTGGAGCTGGTGCAGGTCGCCGTGGGCGAGCCCGGGCCGGGCCAGGTGCGCATACGCCACCATGCGGTGGGCCTGAACTTCATCGATGTCTACCAGCGTTCGGGCCTGTACTCGCTGCCCATGCCCTTGAGCCTGGGCATGGAGGGCGCAGGCGTGGTCGAGGCCGTGGGAGAGGGCGTGCAGCACCTGGGCGTGGGCGACCGCGTGGCCTATGCCAGCAATCCGCCGGGCAGCTACAGCGAAGTGCGTGTCATGCCCGCCATGTGCGTGTGCCGCCTGCCCGACGCCATCGCGTTCGAGACGGCTGCCGCCATGATGCTCAAGGGCCTGACGGCCCAGTACCTGCTCAAGAAATGCATTCCGGTGGAGGGCCTGGCACCGGGTGATGCCGTGCTGTTCCATGCGGCGGCCGGTGGCGTGGGCCTGATTGCCTGCCAATGGGCCAGGGCCATGGGCCTGCAGCTCATCGCCACGGCAGGCTCGGACGAGAAGTGCGCGCTGGCCCTGGCCAACGGCGCGGCCCATGCCATCAACTACCGCAGCGAGAACTTCGCCGAACGCGTGCAGGAAATCACGGGCGGCCAGGGCGTGAAGGTGGTTTACGACAGCGTGGGCAAGGACACCTGGGAAGGCTCGCTGGCCTGCCTGCGGCGCTTTGGGCTGATGGTCAGCTTCGGCAACGCATCCGGTCCCGTGGCGCCTTTCGCACCCGCCGTGCTGGCCGCCAAGTCGTTGTATGTGACGCGCCAGACCCTGTTCTCCCACATCACCAGCCGCGAGGCCACCCAGGCCATGGCCGACGATTTGTTCGCCGTGGTGGAAAGCGGTGCCGTGAAGATCCACATCGACCAGCGCTATCCGCTGGCTGAAGTGCGCCAGGCCCATCTGGACCTGGAGGCACGCAGGACCACGGGCTCCACCATCTTGCTGCCATGAACGGGGAAAAGAGCCCAGCCGACCCAGGCGTGCAGGCATGGCTGAACCGGGTGCGCGCCGCAACCCGCCAGCCTGCGCTGCAGCCGCGCCGGCCGCTTCAGGTGGCGGCAGAGGAAATCGGTTCGCTGGAAGATGGGCTGGCTGCGCAGTTGCCGGACGGGGTGATGCAGGCCCATGGCGTGGCGCTGCGGCAGCAGGCCGGCCACTGGCACCTGCAGGGCGAAGGTGATGCCACGGCCCTGCTCAACGCCCTGGCACGCGTGCTGCGAGCCTGCGGCCACAGCGGCCCCTGGCGCAATGAGCAACTGGCCGTGTGCAACGTGCAGGGTCAGCGCATTGGCACCGTGGAGCGTGGCGCCGTGCGTCCGCTGGGCATTGCCACCCTGGCCGTGCACCTGGTGGGCGAGACGGCCGACGGCCGCATCTGGGTGCAGCAGCGCGCCGACAGCAAGCCCACCAACCCCGGCATGTGGGACACGCTGATGGGCGGCATGGTGGCCGCGCACGATACCCTGGAACAAGCCGTGCAGCGTGAAACCTGGGAAGAGGCCGGCCTGCGCGTGGGCGAGCTGCAGGGCCTGCGCCATGGCGGCCACGTACTGTTCGAGCGCCCCAGCGACGAGGCCGAGGGCCGTGGCTTCATGCGCGAACGCATCGACTGGTTCAGCGCCACCGTGCCGGCTGCGCTGGAGCCCAGCAACCAGGATGGCGAGGTGCAGGCCTTTGCACTGATAGAGCGCGACCAGCTCGTGCAATGGCTGCTGCAGGACCGCTTCACGCCCGAGGCCGCCCAGGTGCTGGCGGCCTGGCTGGGCTGGTGAACGGGCAAGGCTTGCGGCGCCTCAGCGCGCCGCCTTGTCCAGCGCCGATTCCTTGAGCCGGCTGGGCGCCAGGGCGCCGGCCGATTCCAGGATGGGATAGGCCACAGAGCAGAGCAGCGAGTTGATGCGCTTGAGGTCGCTGATGAGGTCGATGTGCAGCGAGCTGGTCTCTATGCTGGAGACGGTGTTGTCGGACAGGCGGGCCAGGTGGGTGGCCGAGTAGGCCAGTTCCAGATCGCGAAAGCGTGCCTTTTCCTCCAGCAGCTTCTGGGCCTCGCGCACATTGCCGTTGAGAAAGACGCTCATGGCCAGGCGCAGATTGTCCAGCAGGTGGTGCAGCAGCTCGCGGATCTCCTGCGTGCCGGCCTCGGAAAACTGGCGGCCCTTCTTGATCTTCTTGTCCTCGATGTCCAGCAGCACGCGCTCGATGATGTCCCCGATCTGCTCCATGTTGATGGTGAAGCTGATGATTTCGGTCCAGCGCTGGCCCTCGCGTTCGTCGAGTTCGGCGCGCGAGATCTTGGTCATGTAGTACTTGATGGCCGAGTACAGGTCGTCCACCGTGCCTTCGAGTTCGCGCAGCTCCTGGGACAGCTTGAGGTCGTCGGTCTCCAGCACGCGCTGCATGCCGATCAGCATGGACTCGACCATGTCGGCCTGGTGCAGGGCCTCGCGCGCGGCGCAGGAAATGGCCAGCGACGGCGTGCTCAGCGCCGAGGGGTCCAGGTGGCGGGGCCGCAGCAGGCTGGTGGAACTGGCCTCGGGCTTGGGCAGCAGGGCCGTCACCCAGCGCGCCACGGTCTGCGTCAGGCCGATGAAGCACAGGCTGTTGAAGATGTTGAAGGCCAGGTGGAACAGCACGATGTTCTGGCCCTTGCCGTCGATCAGCGGCATCACATAGGTGGCCCACAGCCCCAGGAAGGGCGCCACGATGGCCACACCCATGATCTTGAACAGCATGTTGCCGATGGTGACCTGGCGCACTTCCACGCTGGACTTGGCCGTGGTCAGCACGGCCACCAGGCCGCTGCCGATGTTGGCGCCCAGCGTCAGGCCCAGCGCCACTTCCATGGGAATCGCGCCCGAGCTGGCCATGGCCGCGATCAGCAGCACGATGGCCAGGCTGGAATAGGCCATCACGGCCAGCAGCGCACCCAGCAGCAGCTCCATGAAGATGTCGCTGGTGACAGAGGCCAGCAGGGTGCGCACGGCGGGGGCTTCCAGCAGCGGCTCGGTGGCATCGACCACCAGGCGCAGGGCCAGCAGCATCACGCCCAGGCCGATGAGCACGCGGCCTATGCGCCCGGCCGTGGTGTCCTGGCGCGTGATGAACAGCACCACGCCGACAAAGATGAACAGCGGCGACAGCCAGGACAGGTCGGTGGAGAACAGCACGGCCATCAGCGCCGTGCCCACGTCGGCGCCGCGCATCACGGCCAGCGCGGCCGGCAGCGAGATCAGGCCCTGGCCCACGAAGGCCGAGGTCATCAGCGAGGTCGCCGTGCTCGACTGCACCAGCGCAGTCACGCCCAGGCCGGACAGCGCGGCCGAGAAGCGGTTGCTCATGCTGTGGGCGAGCAGGTTGCGCAGGTTGGCGCCGAACACCCGCAGCACGCCGGTGCGGACCATGTGCGTGCCCCAGACCAGCAGGGCGATGGCGGCCAGTAGATTGAGTAAGTGCTTCATGTGCTGTGAGCGGAGAAGCGGACCAATATAACCCCGGTCCCGGCTTGCGCGCAGGAGAGTCGGCCGCATGAGCGCACAGTTTGGTGCGAAATAAGGAAAATTGTAGAAATAAAACGAATCGAAAAGAATTTCGGTTGACCCAAAACGCACTCAGGAAAACCCGAGGAAAACCCGCCGGCATGCAGCCGGTGGCCCCCTCAATGAAAAAGCCCCTCGCAAGAGGGGCTGGCGGCGGCTCCGGCTGCGGCAGGGATCAGGCGCCCTTGGCCCGCCGAGCGCGCAGCACCTCGTCCAGGATCAGCAGGGCCGCGCCCACGCTGATGGCGATGTCGGCCGCATTGAAGGCCGGAAAGTGCGAGCGGCCCCAGTAGAAGTCCAGGAAGTCCACCACGTAGCCGTGCTGCAGGCGGTCCACCACGTTGCCGATGGCACCGCCCAGGATGCTGGCCAGCGAGAAGCAAAACAGCTTCTGCCCCGGATGCTTGCGCAACTGCCAGACGATGAGCAGCGTGGCCGCCGCGCCGATGCCCACGAACAGCCAGCGCTGCCAGCCACCGGCTCCAGCCAGAAACGAGAAGGCCGCCCCCGTGTTGTGGGCCCGCACGATATTGAAAAAGCCCGTGATCGGCGTCCAGTCGCCCAGCTGGTAGGCATCAAGGATCCACTGCTTGGTGAGCTGGTCGATGGCGATGATCGCCAGCGACCAGGCCAGCCAGGGCCAGATGCGGCGGCTGCGGGATTCGGGGACTGCGGCAAAGCTAGGGGTCATGGCAGCGCCTCGGTGGGATTACGCCTTGCGGCGCTCTTCGCCGGCACCGTGCAGGTTGCTGTCGCAACGGCCGCACAGGCTGGGGTGCTCGGGGTTGATGCCCACGTCGGCACGGTAGTGCCAGCAGCGGTCGCACTTGGCATGGCTGCTGGGTGTGACGGCGGCCTGCAGCGTCTCGCCCGCCAGGGCCTCGGCGGCCGATGTGATGAAGACGAACTTCAGGTCGTCGCCCAGGCTTTGCAGCAGGGCCAGGTCTTCGGGCTGGGCCGAGACACGGACTTCGGCCTGCAGCGAGGAGCCGACCCGGCCTTCGGCGCGCACGGCCTCGATGTCCTTGTTCACCACGTCGCGGATCTCGCGCAGGCGGGCCCACTTGGCCAGCAGGGCCTCGTCGCCGGCCGGCAGGTCGGTGTAGGTCTCCAGGAAGATGGACTCGCTGTCGCCGAAGACCTTCCAGGCCTCTTCGGCCGTGAAGGACAGGAAGGGCGCCATCCAGCGCAGCATGGCGTGCGTGATCTGGTGCAGCGCGGTCTGGGCGCTGCGGCGGGCCAGGCTCTTGGGCGCGCTGGTATACAGGCGGTCCTTGAGCACGTCCAGGTAGAAGCCGCCCAGGTCTTCCGAGCAGAACAGCTGCAGCTTGGCCACCACGGGGTGGAATTCATAGACCTTGTAGTGGGCCAGCACCTCGGCCTGGAACTGGGCCGCGCGGGCCAGGGCCCAGCGGTCGATCTCCAGCAGCTCTTCGGTGGCAACCGAGTCTTTCGCCGCGTCGAAGTCGCTGACGTTGGCCAGCAGGAAGCGTAGCGTGTTGCGGATGCGGCGGTAGGCGTCCACCACGCGGGCCAGGATCTTGTCGTCGATGCCCAGGTCGCCCGAGTAGTCGGTCGAGGCCACCCACAGGCGGATGATCTCGGCGCCCATCTTGTTGCTCACGTCCTGCGGGGCGACGGTGTTGCCCAGCGACTTGGACATCTTCTTGCCCTGGCCGTCCACGGTGAAGCCATGGGTCAGCAGGCCGCGGTAGGGCGCGCGCCCGAAGATGGCCGAGGCCAGCAGCAGCGACGAATGGAACCAGCCGCGGTGCTGGTCATGGCCTTCCAGGTAAAGGTCGGCCTCGGGGCCCTGGTCGTGGTGCATGTCGGCGTGCGTGCCGCGCATCACATGCCAGAAGGTGGAGCCGGAGTCGAACCAGACTTCGAGGATGTCGGTGCTCTTGGTGTAGTGCACGGCTTCCTCGGCGCCCAGGATGTCCTCGGCCGTCACGCGGCTCCAGGCCTCGATGCCGCCTTGCTCAACCATGGCGGCGGCCTGGTCGATGATCTCCATGGTGCGCGGATGCAGTTCGCCGCTGTCCTTGTGCAGGAAGAAGGGCAGGGGCACGCCCCAGCTGCGCTGGCGCGAGATGCACCAGTCGGGCCGGCCGGCGATCATGTCCCGCAGGCGGGTCTTGCCGTTCTCCGGGTAGAACTGGGTGTGCTCGATGGCTTCCAGCGCGATCTGGCGCAGCGTCTGCGCGGGCTTGTCACCGGGCTTGGTGAACACGCCCTCGCCCTCATCCATGCGGATGAACCACTGGGCGGCGGCGCGGTAGATCACCGGCGTCTTGTGGCGCCAGCAGTGCGGGTAGCTGTGGGTGATGGTCGTGGTATCCAGCAGGCGGTCGCCCAGCTTGAGCGCATCGATGATGACGGGGACGGCCTTCCAGATGTGCTGGCCGCCGAACAGCGGCAGCTCGGGTGCGTAGACGCCGTTGCCCTGCACGGGGCTCAGGATGTCATCGCGCGTCATGCCGTTGTTCATGCAGCTGTTGAAGTCGTCCACGCCGTAGGCGGGGGCCGAGTGCACGATGCCGGTGCCGTCATCGGCCGTGGCGTAGTCGGCCAGGAACACGGGCGAGACGCGGTCAAAGCCCTTGTCCACGTGGGCCAGCGGGTGCTTGAACTGCAGGTGGTCCAGCTTCCTTCCCACGGCGGTGGCAAGGACCTGGCCTTCGAGCTTCCAGCGTGCCAGGCATTTGTCGACCAGGGCGGAGGCCACGATCAGCAGGCCGCGCTCGGTATCCACCAGGCTGTATTCCAGCTCGGGGTTGACGTTGAGCGCCTGGTTGGCGGGGATGGTCCAGGCCGTCGTCGTCCAGATGACGATGAAGGCGGGCTTGGCCAGCGAGGTCAGCCCGAAGGCGGCCGCCAGCCTGTCGGGCTCGGCCGTGGGGAACATCACGTCCAGCGTCTGGCTTTGCTTGTCGGCGTACTCGATCTCGAACTCGGCCAGCGAGGAGCCGCAGTCAAAGCACCAGTACACCGGCTTGAGGCCGCGGTAGACGAAGCCGCGCTCCATGACGCGCTTCAAGGCGCGCAGCTCGGCGGCCTCGTTGGCGTAGTTCATGGTCTTGTAGGGATGGTCCCAGTCGCCGAGCACGCCCAGGCGCTTGAAGTCCACCATCTGCTGGGCGATCTGCTCGGTGGCGAATGCACGGCTCTTGGCCTGCATCTCGTCGCGCGGCAGATTGCGGCCATGCAGCTTCTCGATGGCGTTCTCGATGGGCAGGCCGTGGCAGTCCCAGCCCGGCACGTACATGGCGTCGAAGCCCTCGAGCTGGCGGCTCTTGACGATCATGTCCTTGAGCGCCTTGTTCACCGCATGGCCGATGTGGATCTTGCCGTTGGCGTAGGGCGGGCCGTCGTGCAGGATGAACTTGGGCGCACCGTGGCGCGCATCGCGCAGCTTCTTGTAGATGCCCTTGTCCTCCCATTCCTGGACCCAGCCCGGCTCGCGCTTGGGCAGATCGCCGCGCATGGGGAAGGGCGTGTCGGGCATGTTCAGCGTGGCGCGATAGCCCGCATTGGCGTTGGGAGAGACTTTCGAATCAGACATGGAGAACCTTGAAAGCAGGCCAGAGCCCGGACCGTCTGGTCCAGGCACGGGAAAAAGGGGAGGAAGCCTGGTGCGCACCCGCGCCCGGGCAGGTGACGGAGATCGTCAAATTCGGTCGCGCGTGGTCTGGCGACGGGTCTCGGTGTAGATGGGTGTGTGGATGGTGGCGAAGAACGCGCGCGCGTCATCGCAGTCCTTGGCGATGCCGGCGGTGAGGGCGTCGAGACTGTCGTACTTCAGCTCGTCGTGCAGTTTGTGCAGAAGTTCCACGCGGATGATTTTACCGTAGGCCTCTTCGCCACCCGGCGCGCCGGGCCAATCGAGGCAGTGGGTTTCCAGCAGGACGCGCCCGCCGTTGACATCCGTCGGGTCCAGGGAAGGGCGCACACCGAGGTTGGCCACGCCGCGCAGAGGACGCTCATGCAGTCCGTGGACCAGCACCGCGAAGATGCCGCTGGCCGCGGGCTTCCAATGGTTGAAGCGCAGGTTTAGCGTTCGAAAGCCGTCGCCCGCGCCCTGGCGGCTTTCGGCCAGGCTGCGGCCCAGCTTGCGCCCGTGGACCACATGGCCGGAGATGGTGTAGGGATGACCCAGCAGCCGCGCCGCATCCTGCATGCGCCCCTCGGCCAGGGCGCAGCGCACATGGGTGCTGGACACGCGCAGGCCATGCACTTCGTAGCTGTTCATGCGGGCTACGTCAAAGCCCTGGCGCTGGCCTGCCGCGTCCAGCATGGCGTAGTCGCCCGCGCGCTGGGCGCCGAAGCGGAAATCGTCGCCGACCAGCACGTATTTCGCGCCCAGGCCGGCCACCAGCACCTCATCGATGAAGGCCTGGGGCGCCTGGCTGGCCAGCGCCCGGTTGAAGGGCAGCACCACGGTCTGGTCCACGCCGCAGCGCTGCAGCTCCGACAGCTTGTCGCGCAGCGTGCCTATGCGCGCCGGCGCGATCTCGGGCCGGCCCAGGGCCTGGGCGAAGTAGTCGCGCGGATGGGGCTCGAAGGTCAGCACGCAGGTGGGCACGCCACGCTGGGCAGCTTCAGCCGACAGCAGGGCCAGCATGGCCTGGTGACCCCGGTGAACACCATCGAAATTGCCGATGGTGACGGCGCAGGCCGGTTCTCGCCCTGGATGGTTGAAGCCTCGAAAAATCTTCATGGGACGCTTTGTTTTCAATAGCGGCTGGCACGCGCGCAGCCAGCGCAGGCTGTCAATCCGACACGGAAACAGAGTATATTGCCTCGATAAGGCCTGCCTTGCAGGCCCTGTGCACTGGCTGCATTCCCGTTCACCTTGGTGTCAGAGGAGGCGTGTCGTGAAGGTCTTGAAGCTGTCGGCCCAAGGGCTGCCCCAATCCTGGATTACGCTGGAGCAGGCGGCGCTGCATTACGCGGCGGACGATGTGCGCTGGGAGTCCGGCGGGGAAGTCGCCTGTTTCCGCGGTGGCCACAATGCCGTCACGGGCTGCCAGTCGGTCATCCACATCAACAGCATCATCGGCACGCGCGGTGCGCCCTCCATCAATCCGCACAGCCTGCAGCCGGGCCTGACCAACGGCAAGCTGTTCGCACGCGACCGCTGCATCTGTGCCTACTGCGGCCGGGTCTTCCACGAAAACGACCTCACGCGCGAACACATCGTGCCCATCTCCGCAGGCGGCGGCCATCACTGGATGAATCTGGTGACTGCCTGCCGTTCCTGCAACCACCGCAAGGGCGCCCGCACGCCTGAACAGGCGCGCATGCCCCTGCTCTACACGCCCTATGTACCCAGCCTCTGGGAAGACTTCATCCTGCGCAACCGGCGGATTCTGGCGGACCAGATGGAGTTTCTGCTGCTGCACGTGCCCAGAAGCTCGCGCTGGGCGCGCGATAGCCTCGTCGGGGACGGTGGGGCGCCCACGCACGAGGTGGCGTGGGCTTGATGAGAACTGTCAGGCAGCGGTCTTGGTTGCGGTCACGACGAAGCCCTGAACCGGTTGCCCGCCTTCCTGCCGCAGCACCAGTTCCTCGGTCGATACGCTGAAGCCCGCTTGCTTGCACAGTGCTTCGATATGGCTGCGCTTGTGGGCGTAGCGCTCGCTGGGCTGAAGAATGAGGTCCGGGCCATCTTCCGGAGCTGTTTCGCATGAGAAGATGAACTCGCCGCCGGTCTTGAGAATGCGTGCCGCATTGGGGATGACCGGCTGAGAGTCACCGATGTAGACCAGCACATCCAGGCAGGTGATCACATCGTATTCCTGGTCTGGTGTATTGCTCAACGCATCCAGCAGGTTGACATGGTGAAAACGGTCATAGACGCCATGCTTGGCTGCCTGCTCGATCATCTTGAGAGAGCTGTCCACACCAATCAGGTAACCTTGCATGGGGCCAAGGCAAAGCCCCAGCAAGCCCGTGCCACATCCCAGGTCGAGCACATTGACATCTTTTTCCGGATGACGTGCAGTCAATTGCTGCGCAACAAGTTTGGGCAGTTGGTAGCCCAATCCCTGGACCAGATGCTGGTCAAACTTGTCCGCCATATTGTCGAACAAGGTCCGGTGCATTTCCTCTGGCAGATGCGCCGGAGTCGTTCCCTTTGCCAATGCCGCGTAATATGCCAGGGTGGCATCTTCCGGGAATTGCTCTTCCAGTATCCGGATGTCACCCAGGGCATCCGAGGCCTGACCGTGCGCCACGATGTGCTTGATCCGCCCCATTCTGAATTGCGGCTGCTGAGGATGCTCTTCCACCAATGCATTCCACATCTGCAATGCTTGCGCATGGTCCCCCAGGTTGCCCAGATCGCTGGCCAGATGCTGGCGCAGCGTGGCATCACCCGCATGCATTTCTAGGCCTCGACGCAGGTGCCTGACGGCCATCTGCAGATTCCCGGCACGGTGCGCAATATCGATCACGCCAGCGAGCACCTGGGAATTTTGGGGCTCAATGCGGGACACCTTTTCTGCCAGTTCAATGGCTGAATCGAACTGACCATGCCTTGCGCGAAAGAGTGCTGTCTCCAGCAGGCCCGGCCCCCACATGGGTGCCAGCTCAAGGCATCTTGCGAAGGCTTCTTCGGCCTTGGCGTGATTCCCGGCCTTTTCAGCCATCAGTCCGCCCAACATGAAGACGCGAGCGTCACCAGGCACTTGGCGGTGAGCCTTGTTCAGAGTCTGGGCGGCTTTTTGCAGGTCGCCTTTCGCGATCTGCTGGCGAGCCATTTCCAGGTGCTTGCGGTTGATATCGGCGGGAATGGAAGTAGCGCTCATGGACAGGTGTGTGTTTATGGCCAGGATGAGGCGGGCCTTGATGGCGGCAAATGCCGACAGGCCACGCCAGTGGCGAACTTTTCATTATCGTGGATTCTTCGCTGCATCATGTTTCAAGTCGCTGTCTGCAAGGTTTTGGACTGCGCAGCGGCAGCGGGATGCGGCGGCAGCGTGAGCGTGAAGCTCGTGCCGCCCTCCGGTGAAGGTGCCGCCTGTATGTCGCCGCCATGCAGTCGCGCAATGCGTCGGGCGACCCACAGGCCCAGGCCGAAGCCGCGGGCCTGGTCGGAGCGGTGGCCGCGCTCGAAGCGCTCGAAGATGCGCAGCGCCAGCTCGGGCGCCAGGCCTGGGCCCTGGTCGCTGACGGTGAGCTCCAGCTGACCACGGTCGTCGGTGCGCGCACGCACGGTGATTTCTCCGGCCTTGGCGTACTTCACGGCGTTGTCCACGAGGTTGGACAGTGCGATGCGGATGAGCGTGGAGTCGCACTCCCAGATGGCGGGCGCCTGCGCGCTGTCCAGGCGCAGACGGTGGCGGCGAGACCAGTGCACGAGCTGCGCGGCATCATCGACCAGCTCCATGACGGGAGCGCGGTGCAACTGCAGCCTGAAGGCGGGAGCGTCCAGGCGGTCGCTGATCAGGCAGTTGTCCACCAGGGCCGTGAGGCGTCTGCAGGCGCGCCGGATCTGGGCGGCGCGTTCGAGCTGGGAGTCGATGTCGGGGGAGGGAAAGGAAAGTTGCTCGGTGGCGGCACTGTCCACCACGGCCAGCGGCGTGCGGAACTCATGGTTGACCATGTTGAAGAACTGCCGCTGCTCCAGTCGCAGCGTGCGTTCGCTGTGCAGCGCCGCCTGCAGCGCGTTCTGCGCCCGCAGCAGCTCGGCCGTGCGCAGCCGCACGCGCTCTTCCAGCGCATGCTCGGATTTGGCCAGGGATTCGAGCAGTTGTGCCTGGCGTGCCATGGAGTCCCGGAATTTATGGATCAGGCTGGCGCCGACGGCCACGGTGATCACGATGTTGACCAGCAAGGTGTTGAGCTGCCAGAAAACGCTGGTCTCTATGGTGGGCAGGCTGGCAAGGCCCACATAGGCTGCCGTCACATACAGTCCCATGAGCCCGTACATGGTGCTGGGAACGACCATCAGCACATGGACCAGGCTGGCACGATCGCGCAGCAGATTGCTCCATGCGACCACCGCAAACAGCGCGCTGATGGCCCAGGGCGCGCCGACCCCTATCCAGGCCCAGTCCTGGTAGCGGCCGAGCGGGATGCTTGGCAGGCACAGCAACGGGATGATTCCCAGGGCGAGCAGGGCCCGGTCCATGCGCCGCCAGCGTGTGTCGCGGGTCAGCAGCTCGCGCATCTGCCAGGCCAGGGCGGCGGGAAGCATCAGGGTGCCAAGGCTGACGCACAGATGGCCCCAGTGCGCCAGATGGTCGGGCAGCCAGATCTGCAGGTAGCCCCGGTCGCTGGCGCCGTGTATCAGTACGGCGATGGCTGCCACGGCCATGGCGGCCAGTTTGCGCAACCGCAAGGCCAGGGCTGCCCCGATGATCAGCAGGGCCAGCATGAGGTTGATGCCCTGGTGGATGCCCGATGCCCATTCCACGGCCGAGAACTGCGTCATCAGACCGCTGCTGCGCCAGATCGTGGCGTCCAGCTGCATGGGGCTTGAGGTCTGCACGCGCAGGATGAAGGGCTGGTCCGTGTACAGCGGAAACACGAGCTGGCGCACATGGACCCGTGGTTCGCCGGTTGCCGTATCGCCGCTGCTGCGCATGCGCCAGGCGCCGTCCATGTACTGGTACAGCGCGACCTGGTCCAGGTAGCTGGGCAGGATCTCCAGCCACAGAGGGTCCTGCTCGGGGTCGATCTTCCCGGCCGCGATATAGGGAGCCTGCACCTTGAGCCAATACACATCGCGCGTGTAGCCCTTGTTCAGCGGTGTGTCGAGCGCGGTGAAGTCCGTATCGGGCAGGGCTGCCACCTGGTCGATGGTGAGGCTGCCCTGCGCATCGACAAGCGCCAGCATGGGCAGGTCCGTGCCCAGCTGCAGGCGCTTGGCTGGAAGGGACTGCCAGGCCGGACTGAGGATGAAGCAGACCACCAGCACCAGCGAAAACACCAGCCAGCCCGGCAGCGCCAGACGGTTCAGGACACGCAGCAGGCTCAGGATACGCATGGCGAGGCGGGCTGTGTTGCAGCTGTAGCAAGGCCGCTGTCTTCGGGAATGCTGCAGGGCAGCGTCAGCGTGAAGCAGGTGCCTCCGCCCGCAGCTGGCGTGACCTGCACATCGCCGCCATGCATCTGGGCCACGCGCCGGGCCACCCACAGGCCCAGGCCGAAGCCTCGGGTCTGGTCCGAGCGCTCTCCGCGCTCGTGCAGCTCGAAGATGCGCTGCGCCAGCTCGGGCGCCAGGCCAGGGCCTTCGTCGCTGACGGTGAGCTCCAGCTGGCCCTGCCCGTCCAGGCGGGCACACACGGCGATTTCGCCGGCCTGGGCATATTTCACGGCGTTGTCCACGAGGTTGGACAGGGCGATGCGCACCAGCGTGGGATCGCACTGCCAGGAGGCGGGGATGCCGGCAGTCTCCAGCCTCAGATGATGGCGGCGCGACCAGTGCACGAGCTGTACGGCATCGTCGATCAGGTCCGTCACCGGAACCCGGTCGAGCTGCAGCCGGAACGCAGGCGCGTCCAGGCGGTCGCTGACCAGGCAGTTGTCCACCAGGGCCGTGAGGCGCCTGCAGGCACGCCGGATCTGGGCGGCCCGCTCCAGTTGGGAGTCGATGTCGGTGGACGGAAAGGTCAACTGCTCCGTGGCCGCGCTGTCCACCACGGACAGCGGCGTGCGGAATTCATGGTTGACCATGTTGAAGAACTGGCGCTGCTCCAGCCGCAGGGTGCGTTCGCCGTGCAGCGCGGCCTGCAGCGCGTTCTGTGCATGCAGCAGCTCGGCCGTGCGTGTGCGTACCCGGCCTTCGAGCGCGTGCTCGGAGCGGGCCAGTGACTCCACCAGTTGCGCCTGCCTGTCCATGGAGTTCTGGAATTTCTCGACCAGGCTGGCGCCCACGGCAATGATGATGAGGATGTACAGCAGCAGCGATTCCAGTTGCCAGTACATGCCGGCTTCGATGTCGGAGGACACCAGCCCCGTGAACGCTGCAGCCACGTGGATGCCCATGACCGCATGCAGCGTGTAGGGAATCAGCACCAGCAGGTTGACGATGCTGGGGCCCTGGCGGAGCAGGTTCTTCCAGGCCACCAGAGCGCTCAGCATGCTGGCCATCCAGGGGACGCTGACTCCTAGCCAGGCCCATTGCGTGTAGTGCCCCATGGGAATGCTGAGCAAGGCCAGCAGCGGCGCCAAGGTCAGCAGCACCAGCATGCGGTCGATGCGGCGCCAGATCGTGCCGCGCGTCAAGGTCTCGCGTGCCTGCCAGGCAAAGGCGGCAGGCAGCAGGAAGACGCCCACGCTCACCCAGATATCCGCATGCGGCGCCCAGGGCTCGGGCAGCCACAGCTGGGCATAGCCGCGCACATTGGCGTTGTGGGTCAGAACCACGAACGCCAGCAGCGTCATGGCCATCAGGCTGCGCATGCGAAGGGCCAGGGCTGCGCCGGCGATCAGCAAGGTCAGCACCAGGTTCACGCCCTGGTGCACCCCCGAGGCCCACTCCACGCTGGACAGCCAGGCCATCAGCCCCGTGCTGCGCCAGACCGTGGCGTACAGCTGCATGGCGCTGCTGGTCTCGATGCGCAGCACAAAGGGCTGGCCGGCGCGCAGTGGAAACACCAGCTGGCGCACATGGATGCGCTGGGCCATGGGCACCGTGTCGCCGCTTTCGCGTGCCTGCCACAGGTCATTCGCCTGCTGGTAGAGCGTGACCCTGTCCAGATAGGTGGGCGTGATCTCCAGCCACAGCGGATCATTGCCGGCCAGCGCACTGGCGGGTGCGAGGGCAGGCATGGCAACCCTCACCCAGTAAGCCTGGCGGGTATAGCCCTCGTTCAGAGGCGTGCGCCGGGTTTCGAAGGCATCATCGGGCAGGGCCGCGACCTGTTCAATGGTCATGCTGCGGCCCGCATCGGCAAGCACCTGCATCGGCAGGTCCTTGCCCAGACGCAGTCCCTTGTCAGGGGGAGACATGGTTGCCGGGCTCAGCACGAAAAATGCGAGCAGCCCGAGCGATACCGTGATCCATGCAATAAAAGTAAATTTTTGTGTGTTTCTCTGAACTGTGAGCATTCGAGAGTGTTCGTGCATGGCGGCGGACGTTCAACCCAATGAAAATCCGCGCACCAATAGGCAAACATCATGCAGCAGACACTAGAGCCATCGATCGAGTTCACCGTCGCCGTCGTAGAGGACGATGAGGATATTCGTATCAATGTGTGTCGATTTTTAACAAAGTCTGGCCTGCATGCCTGGGGCACGGATTCTGCAGAAGACTTCTACATAAAGCTACTGCGCGAAAAGGCAGATCTGGTCGTCGTCGACCTGGGTCTGCCCGGCGAGGACGGGCTGAGCCTGGTCAAGCGCCTGGCCGAGCAGGAGATCCCCGTGGTGGTGCTCACGGCACGCGGCGATCTGGACAGCCGCATTGCCGGCCTCAATGCCGGCGCGCTGCAGTACTTCGTCAAGCCCACCGACATGAACGAGCTGGTGGCCGGCATCCGCTCCCAGCTTCGCCGCAACACCGGTCAGCCGGGCAGGGCGTCCGCCCCATTCCTGACCTGGCGCCTTGACCCCCTGTCGGCCTGCATGGTCGCACCCAACCACCAGATCATTGCCCTGACCAGCCGTGAGCTGGAATTGCTCGGCTGCCTGATGGCAACCCCCGGGACCATGGTGTCCAAGCAGACCCTGATCGAGGCCATGGGCTATGCCGATGTGGATGACGGTTTTCACCGCATCGAATCGCAGCTGACGCGGCTTCGCCGCAAGACCCTGGATATCTCCGGGCTGGCCCTGCCGGTGAGGGCCGTGTTCGGCCGAGGGCTGGTGTTCGTGCCTTAGGCGCCTTTTTCTTCTCCATTTCAGCTTTTTGAACCGCAGCCGTCCGGGCATGCGGAAGGGATTCGTTCGCCCATTTTTTTGCTGCAAAAGCGCGTGCGCGTGCTTGGGCGGCTTGGTGCGGGCGGCGTGCGCAGGCGGGCGGCGTGGGCCGTCGGAGTTTTCAACCGTGATCAAACACACATGAAGAGAGGAATGGTATGGCGAGACAGAGTTTGCATATCCGGCCCACAGGGCCGCGCATGAAGGCCTGGAGGCAGGCCAGAAGTCTGGTTGCAGCTGGCACCCTGGCAATGGTGGGTGCAGTTGCGCAGGCGGCATTTCTGAATGGGGACTTCGAGGCAGGGGACCTGACTGGCTGGACCCCCCAGGCCTGGACCAACAATGGCACCCAGGCCAATCCGAAGCGCTTGAGCGAGTTGCGCCTGCAGCCACCTGGCACCAAGTCCCATCTGGTCGAAATCGCCAGCGGCTCGGAAGGCGCTGCAGACGAAGTCCTGTTCCGGGGTGACGCCGGCCAGTCCGCCCTCAAACTGACTTTGGCAGGCTCCCACTCTGCCCGCATCAACCTCAAGGCGAACAGCGCTACCCCAGCCAGCAACGTGATACCTCGGTCCAGCAAGGTCACGGGGGGACTCGCCGGCTGGACCCAGCAGGTCAATACGGCAAGTTCCATCACCCAAGAAGTGACGCTGACTGCGGATGACATCGACCAGGACGGCAAGATCCACATCCGATTTGTCGCGGCGCCCGTGCTTGAGTACGCCAGCAATCACGGAGGCGAGGATCGCCCCTACTTTGCCATCTCGCTGGTCAAGACCTATGACGCCCAGACCGCCACGGATCTGACGGGCTCACCCCAGGAGTTGTTCTTCAAATACCACTACGGCGGCGAGCCGGGAGCACCCTGGAAGACCTTTACCGACAAGGGCGGTGCCATCCAGAACTACACCGACCCCCAGGCCTACGATGTCGCTCCTGGCAATGCCTACCTGCGGGTAGGCGACAAGGTCAGGCTGCAGGCCGTGGCCTCGGCCTGCAGTGCCGGTGGCCACGCAGGCCATCTGTACGTTGACAACTTCGGCACGACCCTGCCCAAGACCCTGTGGATCAGCGCGTCCGGGCCTGTCAGCGCGCCCAAAGCGGACGGCACGGAGATCACCTACACCTATACCTACACGAACAACGGCAGCACCCCGGTGAACAACGTGAAGGTCACGCCCGCGATGCCCGTGGGCACGGATGCGGGCATCAGTCCGACCACGTTCGTGTCGCTGGCCGGCGACGGCGGCGCTTGCACGGCCCCGGCCGTGGGCAGTTCAGATCCTGCCCAGTGCGACTTTGGGACCCTGGCTCCCGGGCAGTCGGGCACGTTCACGATGACCGTGAAGGTTCCTGCGGGCACGCCGTCAGACCAGATCAACAACGGCAACTACACCATCGGAGGCGACCTGACCTCGACCCTGCTCGGTGCCATGGTGCAGACCCAATTGCTGGCTCCCGCGGCGAGCAGCGACATGGTGCCTGAGGTCTCCGGACTCCCGCCCACCGCCGTGGTCGGCGTGCCCTACACCGGCAGCTTCTCCTGCAAGAACGATGGTGCAGCCAGCGCAGGCCAGGCCATCTGCGATGCCTCCGGTCTGCCCCCTGGCGTGACGGCAGGCCAATGCACGATAGACGGCACGGCCTGGATGCAGCCCGCCGTGGTGCCTGCGGGCAAGACGGTGGTCTGCCAGGTCTCCGGCACACCGACGGGTCCAGGCGGCAGCTCGACGGTCACGGTGACCACGGGCGGCGACAACGATCTGACCCCGGGCAACAACACGGCCACGTCGAACATCGCGGTCACCACAACGCCGGACATGCAGATCAATCTGAGCGGACTGCCCTCCACCTCGCCGCTGAACATTCCCTATAGCGGCAGCTTCACCTGCAGCAACCAGGGCCTGGCCAACGCCGTGAGCGGCACCTCCTGCGCCGTCACCGGCCTGCCGGCTGGCGTGACGCAAGGCGCATGCTCCATCAGCCCCGGCAATGCCGCGTGGGTGGCGGGCAATGCGGTGCCGGTGGGAGCCACGGTCACCTGCCAGGTGAGCGGTACGCCCACAGCCGCAGGTTCGTCCACGGTCACGGGCACCACGGGCGCAACGGATGATTCGAATGCGGCAAACAACACCGCGACCATGAATGTGTCCACCGTTGCAGTGCCCGACATGGGCGTCGATCTGAGCGGCCTGCCGACCGCGTTCACTGCCGGCACGCCCTACAGCGGCAGTTTTGTCTGCAAGAACCAGGGCTCGGCCGATGCATCGGCAGGCACCTCGTGCGCAGTCACGGGACTGCCGCCTGGCGTCAGCCAGGGCGCTTGCCGCATCAGCCCCTCCAATGCAGCCTGGTCCGCAGGGGATGCCGTGCCTGCGGGCGCCAGCGTGACCTGCACGGTCAGCGGAACGCCCAGCTCCGTGGGGGCGGTGGCACTGACGGGCAGCACCGGTGCGACCGGAGATGCCAACCCGGCCAACAACACGGCTTCCCGCGCGGTGGCCGTGGCCGTATCGCCCGCCTCCATCCCCACCCTCTCCGAATGGGGCCTGATCCTGATGTCCGTCTTGATGGGCATCATGGGCTGGGGCATGGTGCGCCGCCGCCGCCGCTTCAACGCGCTGTGACCGGCAACCGGTCGTGACGCAGGGCGCCCTTCGGGGCGCCTTTTTTTTGGTTCGGAGCATGGCCGCAGCCCATTGACATGCTCAATATGTGATCGAATAAGGGTTTATACCTATCATTCGCCCCATGATCGTCCGTGATCGCCCCGCCGGCCTCAGGCTGTTTCTGATTTTGCGGGGCTCGGTGCTCCAGCGCATCCAGGTCACGCTGCTCGTGAACATCGTGTTTGCCGCCATCATCACCCTGGTGCACGGCAATCTCTTCGACGTGAAGATCACGGTGACGCCCATCCCCTTCACGCTGATCGGCCTGCCGCTGGCCATCTTCCTGGGGTTTCGCAACAACACCGCCTACGACCGCTACTGGGAAGGACGCAAGCTCTGGGGAGAGATGGTGATCTGCGCGCGCACGCTGGCGCGCCAGTGCCAGAGCCTGATTGCGCTGGACACGGTGCCCGATCCCCGGCGCCGCGACAGCGACGTGCGCGTGCGCATGGTGCACCGGGCTGTTGCCTTCGCGCATTCGCTGCGGTCCCAGCTGCGGGGCCTGCACAACGATGCCGAAGCCGGCCGCTGGCTCGTGGACAGGGAATGGCGCCAAATCCAGGCCCTGCCGCTGGAGCAGCGCTGCGACGCACTGATGATGTCCATGGGGCATGACCTGGCGCAGTGTGTGCGCCGTGGCGAGATGGAGCCCTGCCTGGCCGCGTCCATGGACAAGACCTTCACACGCATGACGGCCGCTGCCGCCTCGTGCGAGCGCATACGCAACACGCCCATGCCGTTCTCGTATGCGCTGCTGCTGCACCGCACGGCCTATATGTACTGCTTTCTGCTGCCGTTCGGCCTGGTGGACACGACCGGGTTCATGACGCCCTTTGTCGTGGCCATCGTGGCCTACACCTTCTATGGGCTCGACGCCCTTGGCGATGAACTCGAAGAGCCCTTTGGCCTGGAGAGCAACGACCTGCCGCTGGACACCATCTGCCGCTCCATCGAGATCAGCCTGGGCCGCACGCTGGGCGAGACGGATCTGCCCGCGCCGCTCAGGCCCGAGGGCTACAGGCTGACCTGAGGCGGCGGGCAAGCATGGGAAAAAGCAAAGGCCCATGAAAAGCCCATGAAAAGCCCATGAAAAAGCCCCGCAGTTTCCTGCGGGGCCTGGTGGTCTGAAGCGGGACCCGAGGCTCAGGCAAACACGCCGGCCGTGTCCTGCATCTTCCCGGACACGATGCCCAGATGGTGCAGCGTGTCCCCACCCGTCATCTCCATCTGCGTCAGGCGCTTGAAGTAGTGGCTGCCTGCGTACTCGTCGGTCACGCCGATGCCGCCGTGCAGCTGCACCGACTGCTGGCCCACATAGCGCAGCGACTGGCCCAGCTGGACCTTGGCGCGCGCGATGGCCACGTGGCGCTCGGCCTCGGGCGTGTTCATCTTGAGGCTGGCGTAGTAGCTCATGGAGCGGGCCAGCTCCAGCTGCATCTTCATGTCCGCCACGCGGTGGCGCAGGGCCTGGAAGCTGGCGATCACCGTGTTGAACTGCTTGCGCTGGTTCATGTACTCGGTGGTGAGCTTCAGTGTCTGCTCCATGGCGCCCACGCCTTCGGCGCACAGGGCGGCGTTGGCCACGTCCTGGGCCAGCGTCAGGGCGGCCAGGCCATCGGTCGTCACCAGCGTGGCGGGGGTCGTCTGGCAGCGCAGCTCGGCGGCGCGGCTGCCATCCTGGGTCCGGTAGCCCTGGGTGCTGACGCCGCTGGCGCTGCGTTCCACCAGGAAGAGGGCGATCTTGCCGTCCAGCTGGGCCGGCACCAGGAAGGCATCGGCCGCGTCGCCTGCGGGCACCACGCTCTTGGTGGCATCCACCGTGTAGCCGCCGCCGCTCTTGCCGGCCGTGGCCGCGCAGACGTCGAGCCGGTAACGGGCCTGGCGCTCCTGGTGTGCCAGCACGACCAGGGCCTCGCCGCTGGCCACGCGCGGCAGCCACTGGCCGGCCACGGTGGCGTCGGCATGCTGGCCGAGCACGCTGGATGCCACGAAGGCCTGTGCCAGCGGCTCCATCACCAGGCCGCGGCCCAGCTCTTCCATCACCACCATCACGTCGGTGGCGCCCTGGCCCAGGCCGCCGTGCTCCTCGGGCACGGTCAGTGCCGTCAGGCCCAGTTCGGCCAGCTCGCCCCAGGCCTCGCGCGAGAAGCCGCCCGCCTCGACGATGGAGCGGCGGCGCTCGAAGGTGTAGCCCTTGTCCACCCAGCGGCGCACCGCGTCGCGCAGTTGCTGCTGGTCATCCGAAAAATCAAAGTCCATTTTCTGTCTCCCGAAGCTGATCGAAGCGCGTCCGGCGCACTTCTGGGGTCAGCGAAACTCCAGCCAAAATCAGCCCAGCACCGTCTGAGCGACGATGTTTCTCTGGACCTCGTTGGAGCCGCCGTAGATCGTCGTCTTGCGCATGTTGAAATAGGTCGACGCCAGCGGCGCGTTGTCCGCCACGCCGCCGGGGAAGTCGCCCTGCCAGCCGGCTTCCATGGCTTCTTCGATGAAGGGCAGGCTGAAGGGGCCTGCGGCCAGCATCATCAGCTCGGAGTAGCGCTGCTGGATTTCACTGCCCTTGATCTTGAGCAGGCCGGCGATGTCCAGCGGGTTCTTGCCCGATTTCTCGGCCGACAGCACGCGCAGCACCAGCATCTCCAGCGCCACCACGTCGACTTCGAGCTTGGCGATCTCGTCGCGGAAACGCTGGTCCTCATAGACGCCTTCGGCCTTGGCGATGCGCTTGAGGCGTTCCAGCTCGCGCTTGGCGCGGTTCACGTCGGCGATGTTGGTACGCTCGTGGCTGAGCAGGTGCTTGGCGTAGGTCCAGCCCTTGTTCTCCTCGCCGATCAGGTTCTCGGCCGGCACTTCCACATTGTCGAAGAAGACCTCGTTGACCTCGCACTCGCCGTCCAGCAGCTTGATCGGGCGCACGGTCACGCCAGGGCTCTTCATGTCCACCAGCAGGAAGCTGATGCCGGTCTGGGGCTTGCCCTCGTTGCTGGTGCGCACCAGGCAGAAGATCCATTCGCCGTACTGGCCCAGCGTGGTCCAGGTCTTCTGGCCGTTGACGATGTACTTGTCGCCCACGCGCTCGGCGCGGGTCTTGACGCTGGCCAGGTCCGAGCCCGAGCCCGGCTCCGAGTAGCCCTGGCTCCACCACACTTCGCCGCTGGCAATGCCGGGCAGAAAGCGCTGCTGCTGCTCGGGCGTGCCGTAGGCCATGATCACGGGCGCCACCATCACGGGGCCGAAGGGAATGATGCGCGGCGCGCAGGCCAGGGCACATTCCTCCTCGAACAGGTGCTTTTGCACGGCGTTCCAGCCGGGTCCGCCGAACTGCTTGGGCCAGCCGTAGCCCAGCCAGCCTTTCTTGCCAAGAATCTTGGCCCAGTTCTGCAGGTCGTCGCGCGTCAGGCGCAGCGAATGGCGCACCTTGTGCGCGATGTCCTGGGGCAGGTTGGCCCGCACCCAGGCGCGGACTTCCTCGCGAAAGGACTGTTCTTCAGGGGTAAATGCCAGGTCCATGGACTGTGTCTCCTTCAATCCCGGCTTTTGTAGCACGCGCGTTCTTTTTTGAACTGTCCAGGGCGTGACAACCTATGGCAATCCCTGATGGCTTCACGGCCGCCGGATATCAGGCAGGCTGATCGGGTTCTTCCAGTCCTAGCTGGGCGTAGACATGTGCCAGACGTGCCTGCAGCTGGCGTACCTGGGCTTCCAGATCGACCACGCGCTGGGCCAGGGCATCGCCGCGTGCGCCTGCTGCCGCAGGGGCCGAGGCGATCGCGTTCACGTCCACGGGGCCGCACAGCAGGTGGGCCCAGCGTTGTTCGCGCGCGCCGGGCGCGCGGGGCAGCAGGACGACCAGCGGGCCGCCTTTTTCCTCGCTGCGCTCGCGCAGCTCTTCCAGGAAGGCTTCGACCGAGGAGATGTCGGCAAAGCGGTGCCAGCGCTCGGAGTTGATGCGCAGCTCGCCAGCCGTCTGCGGGCCGCGCAGCATCAGCAGGGACAGCAGCACGGCGCTCTGGTCGGGCACACCCACGCCGCGCGGGAAGTTGTGTTCCCAGCGCGTGGCGCGTGCGCTGCTGATCTGCACGGACATGGTGCGCAGGCGCAGGCTGTCCAGCGCTTCCTGGGCTTCGCCCTCGCTGACTTCCATCACCGGATCGCGGCTGCTTTTCTGGTTACAGCCCGTCACCAGTGCGTTGAGCGTGAGCGGGTAGCTGTCGGGCACGGTACGCGCCTTCTCCATCAGGGTGGCCAGCACGCGGGCTTCGACGGCGGTCAAGGGGGTGGAGCGGGGATCGAATGGCATGGGTCTGAGGGCAAGAGGTGACAAGGCCCGGCAGGGCCATGGGCCTTGCCGGGGCTGGCGCAGGCCGCGCGGCCCGCGGTGCGACAATCGCCGCCCATGAAAAATATCGTGATCCTGATCTCGGGCGGCGGCTCGAACATGGCTGCCATTGTGCGTGCTTCGCAGCAACAGGACTGGGCGCGGCGTTATGGCGCCCGCGTGGCCGCCGTGGTCAGCAACAAGGCCGAGGCTTCGGGCCTGGTTTTCGCGCGCGAGCAGGGCATTTCCACCGAGGTGCTGGACCACCGCCCGTTCCCCAGCCGCGAGGCCTTCGACGCCGAGCTGGCCCAGGTGATCGACCGGCACGCGCCCGCGCTGGTCGTGCTTGCCGGCTTCATGCGCATCCTCACGCCGGGCTTCGTTGCGCATTACGAAGGTCGCATGATCAACATCCACCCCTCGCTGCTGCCCGCCTTCACGGGCCTGCACACGCACCAGCGGGCCATCGATGCAGGCTGCCGCTTCGCCGGCTGCACCGTGCACCGCGTGACGGCCGAGCTGGATGTGGGGCCCATCCTGGAGCAGGCCGTGGTGCCCGTGCTGCCCGGCGACACGGCCCAGGCACTGGCCGCGCGCGTGCTGGTGCAGGAGCACATCATCTACCCGCGCGCCGTGGCGCAGTTGATGCGGGGCTAGGGTCTGCTCACAGGCCTTCGCTCTGAAAGGCCTGCTGCTCCACTTCGGGGCAGCGTGCAAAGCGGGGCTGCTCCACGCCGTTGATGACCACGGTTTCGTTGAACATGGCGGCCGGCCGCACCCACAGGCCGCGCTCGCCGTAGAGCGCGCGGTACAGGGTCATGGACTCGCGCGTTTCGCTGTGGCGCACGGTGGCAAGCACCTCGTAGGGAGCGCCCTTGTAGTGGCGGTACAGGCCCGGGGGCGTGGCAATCAGAGGGGGCAGGTCGTCATCGGTCATGGGGCGCCATGGTAGCCGTGCCAGCCCGGCGTTGCTCCGGGTTCCGACCTGCGCCCCTCTCGGATTTGCAAGGCAGTGGGACAATCGCGGCCATGCATCCCAAACAGCTTCTCGACGCCTGCGCCGAACTGGTCAAGCGCACCCTGACTTTCGAACACCCGGCCGACGCCGTGGTGTCACGCTTTTTCCGTGAAAACCGCAACCTGGGCCCGCGCGAGCGCGCTGCGCTGGCCGAGACCGCCTACACCGTGCTGCGCAAGAAGCTGCTTTTTGAGAGCCTGGCGCGTTCTGGCAGCGGCTCGCGTGAACGCAGGCTGGCCATTTTGGGCTTTGCCCACAGCCAGGAGGCACTGGCCCGCGTGGCTGGCAAGACCGAGCAAGGTGTCAAGGACGCACGCAGCTTCGTGCGCGCCGCGCTGTCGCCGCAGGAGCTGCAATGGCTGGACGCCTGCGAGGCCGTGCGTCCCGACGAACTGATGGAGCCGCACCGCCACAACCTTCCCGAATGGCTGGTCGCGCCGCTACAGCAGCAACTGGGCGATGACTTCTGGGCCTTTGCCCAGAGCATGGAACAGGCCGCGCCGCTGGATCTGCGCGTCAATGCGCTGAACGCCAAGCGTGCCGATGTGCAAAAGGAACTGGCCGATGCCGGCATCGTCGCCGAAGCCACACCTTACTCGCCCTGGGGCCTGCGTGTGCAGGGCAAGCCGGCGCTGGCCCGGATGGACGCTTTCACGCGCGGTGCCATCGAGGTGCAGGACGAAGGCTCGCAACTGCTGGCGCTGATGCTCGATGCCAAGCGCGGCGAAATGGTGGTCGATTTCTGTGCAGGCGCAGGCGGCAAGACCCTGGCCATTGGTGCTTCGATGCGCAGCACGGGGCGTCTGTACGCCTTCGATGTCTCGGGCCACCGGCTCGAGGCCCTGAAGCCGCGCCTGGCGCGCTCGGGCCTGTCGAACGTGCACCCCGCGGCCATCGCCCATGAGCGCGACGACCGCGTCAAGCGCCTGGCCGGAAAGATCGACCGCGTGCTGGTCGATGCGCCCTGCTCGGGCCTGGGCACGCTGCGCCGCAACCCCGACCTCAAGTGGCGCCAGTCGGCCAAGGCCATCGAGGAACTCACGCAAAAGCAGGCGGCCATCCTGGCCAGTGCTGCGCGGCTGGTCAAGCCGGGCGGGCGCCTGGTCTATGCCACCTGTTCGGTCCTGCCCCAGGAAAACGAAGCCATCGCCGACGCCTTTGCAGCGGAGCACTCTGACTTCGTGGCCATGGATGCCGGAGAACTTCTGGCCCAGCTCAAGGTGGAGCGGGGCGATGTGCTGTGCAGCGGCGGCGAGACCGGCACGCAGTACCTGCGCCTGTGGCCCCAGCGCCATGAGACGGACGGGTTTTTCGCCGCCGTTTGGACCCGGAAGCCGTAACTTGCAGACGCAATAAGCTGTAAATCGCGGGAGATTGCCGAACGCCTTCACGGGGGGCTCGCCTAAAATTGAGGCATCGGTGCCATTGGGCGCCGGCTTTGGCAAAGGCTTGGGTCATGTCTGTGGATATCGCGTCGGTTTGGAACATTGCCCTGGACTGGATGGCCCATGGCCTGTGGCAGCTGTCGTGGTGGCAGCTGCTGCTGTATGCCCTGGTCACCACCCACGTCACGATTGCGGGCGTCACCATCTTCCTGCACCGCTGCCAGGCCCATCGTTCGCTGGACCTGGGGCCGGTGCCCTCGCATTTCTTCCGGTTCTGGTTGTGGTTGGGCACGGGCATGGTCACCAAGGAGTGGGTAGCCATCCACCGCAAGCACCACGCCAAGTGCGAAACCGAGGACGATCCCCACAGCCCGCAAACGCGCGGGCTGGATACCGTGATGCGCCAGGGCGCGGAGCTGTACCGCGAAGAGGCCAAGAACGCCGAGACGCTCAGGAAGTTCGGCCACGGCACGCCCGACGACTGGATCGAGCGTCATCTCTACAGCCGGCATTCGATCTGGGGTCCTTCTCTGATGCTGGTCATCAACGTGCTGCTGTTCGGCGCCATCGGACTGACCATCTGGGCCGTGCAGATGGCCTGGATTCCGTTCTGGGCTGCCGGCGTGGTCAACGGCCTGGGCCATTTCTGGGGCTACCGCAACTTCGAGGCCCAGGACGCCAGCACCAACCTCGTGCCCTGGGGCCTGGTCATCGGCGGTGAGGAACTGCACAACAACCACCACACCTATCCGACCTCGGCCAAGTTCTCGGTCAAGCGCTATGAGTTCGATGTGGGCTGGGCCTACATCCGGGCGATGCAGGCGGTCGGCTGGGCCAAGGTCAAGAAAACGCCGCCCAGGCTGGTCATGGGCGCCATCAAGCCTGTGGCCGACGAAAAGACGCTGGAGGCCGTGATCGCCAACCGCTACGAGGTCATGGCTCGCTATGCGCGCGGCGTGCGTGCCGCCGTGCAGTTCGAACTCGATGCGCTCAAGCAGCGCAAGGCGCAGCAGGCCGACCTGTCCTTGCTCAGGACGGCGCGCCGCTGGCTGCACCGCGATGCCGACAAGGTGCCCGCCCAGGCGCAGGACCAGCTGGCCCAGGCGCGCGCCGCCCATCCCGTGCTGGACCAGATGCTGGTCATGCGCGAGGAGCTGCGCCAGCTGTGGCTCAACACCTCGCTGTCGCGCGAGCAGCTGACGGCCCATCTGCAGGCCTGGTGCCATCGCGCCGAGGCCAGCGGCATTGCCGCGCTCAAGGAGTTCTCGGTCAAGCTGCGCGCTGCCCACGCCTGAAGCTGCGAAGCCAGCCGGCAAGCGTCCATTCCCGGGGCCGCATCTTCTCTTCGGAGGCGATGCGGCTTTTTGCTGCGGGGTTCGGCTGCAGTTCCAGACCTGCCGTGGCCTGGGACACGGAGCGGACTCTTATCCGCAGGTCCGCGCCTGCGCGCCAGCCCTGGCCCGGCTGCAGCCTGAGGGTCAGCCCCGGCGCTGCATCGGCCCAGGCCTGCTGCGGGACGCTGATTTCCAGGCTGCCCTGGCGGCAAAACAGCTCGCAGCCCTCCTGCATGGACAGATACAGGTCGTTTCCGGGGGCGAGATGGCGCAGTTCGAAAGAGCGGGTGTGGGCGTTGTGCATGGGTCGTTGTCCTGTAGTTCCAGGCCCCAAGCGTAGGCATTCGGCCCTCTTTGGCACAGGCACAGCCTATGGTTTGTTGCGCCGCAGCAGTGCAGGCAGTCCATGTTCTGTTCTGCTGCATGGCTTGATGATCTGTATCTGTTGCGTAACAGGGCCTTGAGGCAAGATCTCAGTCAAGCACTTCCATCCCCAGCCGTTTTCCATCCTGCCCATGACCGCCGCAAGCGCCGCCCCCACCCTGTACCGCCGCCTGGCGGCCGACTACAGCCTGGCCATGGAGATGGGCACGCTCAAGGCGGGCGAGCGCATGCCTTCCGTGCGCGAGCTGATGCGCCGCCACGAGGTCAGCCTGTCCACGGCGCTGCAGACGCTGCGGCATCTGGAGGATCTGGGCCAGCTCGAGGCCCGCCCGCGCGTGGGCTACTTCGTGCGCGATGCCCGGCCTGCAGGGCTGGCGCCTGCCAGCGAACCGGATCTGAGCCAGCCCGTGCAGCCGTTGCCACAACAGCACTTTGCGGGCATCAATGAGCACATCTCGCTCATGCTGGAGCGCGGCCGCCAGGCCGATGTGCAGGTGGACCTGGGCGGTGCCACGCCGCCGCCGGAACTGTTCGATCGCGGCTACCTGAACCAGGCGGCTGCCCGGCTGCTGCGCGAGCAGCCCGATCTGCTGGTGCTGGGGCGTTCCATGATGGGCAGCCACCCTGATTTCCAGCGGGCCATGGCGCGGCGCGCGCTGGCGGCGGGCATCCATGTCGCACCGGCCGATGTGCTGGCGACCACGGGCAATTCCGAGGCCGTGAGCCTGGCGCTGGCCGCCGTGGCCTCGCCGGGGGATGTGGTGGCCGTGGAGTCGCCGACCTACTACGGCCTGCTGCAGGTGGTGGAGTCCTTGCAGATGCAGGCGCTGGAGATTCCCTGCAGCCCGCGCACCGGCCTGTCCATCGAGGCGTTGGAGCTGGCCCTGCAGACCCAGCCCCGGCTGAAGGCCGTGGTGGTCGTGCCCGAGCTGCAGATGCCGCTGGGCACGCGCATTCCCGATGAACACAAGGCCAGACTGGTCGAGCTGTGCGCCGCCCACGGCGTGGCGCTGATCGAGGACGACTCCTACGGCCTGTTCGTGGAAAGCAGCCAGCCCGTGCGCCCCATCAAGGCCTGGGACCGCCTGCCGGGACATGTGATCTATTGCGAGGCCTTCAACAAGAGCATGGCGCCAGGCCTGCGCCAGGGCTGGATGAACGCCGGCCAGTGGCATGGCCGTGTGCAGATGCTCAAGTTCGCGCGCAGCCGGGGGACCCAGACCCTGGCCCAGTTGCTGGCGGCCGCCTGCGTGGGCTCGCCCGCGCATCTGCGCAATCTGCAGCGCCTGAAGCAGCAGCTGCGGCGCCAGCGCGAGGGCATGGCGCAGCTGGTGGCGCGCTTTTTCCCGTTGGGAACGCGGCTGAGCCTGCCGCCCGGCGGGCTCAGCCTGTGGCTGGAGCTTCCGGCTGGCGTGTCCACGTCCGCGCTGTTCACGCAGGCGCTGGCGCGCGGCATACGCACGGCGCCGGGCAGCATGTTCTCCAACTCGGGCCGCTACGAGCACTGCATGCGCCTGGGCTGCACCCTGCCCGTGGATGGCGTGGTCGAGCAGGCCTGCCGCGATCTCGGCGCCATGGCCTGCGCGCAGCTGGGCCAGCCCGCGCGCCACGGGTGAGGGACGCAAAAAAACCGCCGGGCTTGCGCTGGGCGGTTTCTTTGTCGGTACCAGGGACAGGCTGAATTACTTCAGCTTGATTTCCTTGTACGTGACGTGCTTGCGAGCCTTGGGATCAAACTTCATGATCGCCATCTTCTCGGGCATTGTCTTCTTGTTCTTGGTCGTGGTGTAGAAGTGGCCGGTTCCTGCAGTGGATTCCAGCTTGATCTTTTCGCGTCCGCCTTTAGCAGCCATGGTGTTTCTCCTTGAGGGATTTAGGCTTGGCCACGGGCACGCAGGTCTGCGAGCACGGAGTCGATACCGTTCTTGTCGATCAGGCGCAGAGCAGCGCTGGAAACGCGCAGGCGCACCCAACGGTTTTCGCTCTCAACCCAGAAACGGCGGTATTGCAGGTTGGGCAGGAAACGACGCTTGGTCTTGTTGTTGGCGTGGGAAACGTTGTTTCCCACCATGGGCTTCTTGCCCGTTACTTCACATACGCGTGCCATGAGGACACTCCGATAGTTGTACAGCCGCCGACGCTGATGCCCTGCATTTGCTGCAGGGCCTGCCGGCAACCTCACCTCGCCATAAAGGGTGGCGGTAACCCCATCGCTGAAAGTGTCCTGGCCATGCAAGCAAGGCGCGCTTCAAATTCAGCAAAGCCACGGATTATAGCGTCTTCATGAGAAAAGCCCCTGGGCCAGCCAATCACGGCGGCAGCCAGGGGCTTTTGCCGCCCTGCACGAGGGCAGGGCGGGCGGGATGGCTTCCCGCTTATTCCTGCTCCAGGAAGCGCTGGGCGTCCAGTGCGGCCATGCAGCCCGTGCCGGCGCTGGTGATGGCCTGGCGGTAGACATGGTCCTGCACGTCGCCGGCCGCGAACACGCCGGGCACGCTGGTCTGGGTGGCGAAGCCCTTGAGGCCGCCCTGGGTGATGATGTAGCCGGTCTCGTCCATCTCCAGGTGGCCCTTGAAGATCTCGGTGTTGGGCGCATGGCCGATGGCGATGAAGCAGCCCTGCAGCTGGATGTCCTCGGCATGGCCATCCTGGGTGCTCTTGATGCGGATGCCGGTCACGCCGGACTGGTCGCCCAGCACCTCGTCGAGCACGAAGTGGGTCTTGAGTTCGATCTTGCCGGCACGGACCTTGTCCATGAGCTTGTCCACGAGGATGGGCTCGGCCTTGAACTTGTCGCGGCGGTGCACCAGGGTGACCTTGCTGGCGATGTTGGACAGGTACAGGGCTTCCTCGACGGCGGTGTTGCCGCCGCCGACCACGCACACGGGCTGCTCGCGGTAGAAGAAACCGTCGCAGGTGGCGCAGCCCGAGACGCCGCGGCCCATGAAGGCCTCTTCGGAGGGCAGGCCCAGGTACTTGGCCGAGGCGCCCGTGGCGATGATCAGGCTGTCGCAGGTATAGGTGCCGGAGTCGCCGGTCAGCGTGAAGGGGCGCTTGGAGAAATCGACGCTGTGGATGTGGTCGAACACCACCTGGGTCTTGAAGCGCTCTGCGTGCTCCAGGAAGCGCTGCATCAGTTCGGGGCCCTGTACGCCGTTCACGTCCGCAGGCCAGTTGTCCACTTCCGTCGTCGTCATCAGCTGGCCACCCTGGGCCATGCCGGTCACCAGCAGCGGGTTGAGGTTGGCGCGCGCGGCGTAGATGGCGGCCGTGTAGCCGGCAGGGCCGGAGCCGAGGATCAGGACTTTGGCGTGTTGCGTAGAAGACATGGATGCAGTTCTTGAAAAAGGCGCACGCCGGCAGTCGGCGTGCAGAAAAAAGATACATCGGGCACAGCCATGGAGTATCGCTCCGCAGCCGGGTTCCCGTTGCCATGCGGATCAATGGCCCGGATTGTCAAAAATGATCGACATGGCGCCGTCATGCTGCGGCGTCATGTTCTGTTGCAAGTGCTTGCATTACGCTAGCAGGCCGTCCTGGCTGTTTTTGCGGCCAGCCCGAGGGGGCTGGGGTAAGCTCCCGCCTGCGTATGACCTACTCATTGAACGCTCTGAACGCTTCCACATCCGCCAAGGGCAAATCCAAGTCTGCGGCGCGCCCCGGCATGGTGGCGCGCTTCGGCCATGAAATGCTGCTGTTGGCGGGGCTGCTGGCCCTGGTGTTCTGGCTTGCCTCCATGCTCAGCTACTCGCCCCAGGATCCAGCGTGGTCCACCTCCGGGGTGGGACACGCGCGCCTGGTCGCCAACTGGATGGGCCGCGTCGGAGCCTGGCTGGCCGACGCCTGCTATTTCGGCTTCGGCATGTCGGTCTGGTGGCTGGTGCTGGCCTCGGTGCAGACCTGGATGTCTTCCTTCGCCCGCTGGCTGCGGGGCGGCGTGCCCCGCGATGGCGTGCAACTGCCGCCGCTGTGGCGCCGGCGCCTGCGTTTCTGGGGTGGCCTGCTGCTGCTGCTGGGCGCAAGCTGCGCGCTGGAATGGACGCGGCTGTACCGCTTCGAGAGCGTGCTGCCAGGCCCTGCCGGCGGCGTCTTTGGCTACATGCTGGGCTACCACAGCCTGCAATGGCTGGGCTTCATGGGTTCGGGCCTGATCGGCATCTGCGTGGCCGTGAGCGGCCTGGCCATGGTGTTCCGCTTTTCCTGGGGGCATCTGGCCGAATCCATGGGCGCACGCCTGGATGGATGGGTGCATTTCCTCTTCGCGCGCCGCGAGAAGGCCCGGGACGAGGCCGCAGGCCGCCGTGCCGCGCGCGAGCGCGAAGAGGTGTTGCAGGAAGAGCGCACGGAAAGCGCCGTGCAGCACCCGCAGCCCGTGCAGATCATCGAGCCCGTGCTGCAGGAGGCGGCAGCCCCCAGCGTGCGCGTGGTCAAGGAGCGCCAGAAGCCGCTGTTCTCCGAATTGCCCGACAGCAAGCTGCCCCAGGTGGACCTGCTCGATGCGGCGCAGCAGCGCCAGGAAAGCGTCTCGCCCGAGACGCTGGAGATGACCAGCCGGCTGATCGAAAAGCGCCTCAAGGATTTTGGCGTGGAAGTGCATGTGGTGGCCGCCATGCCCGGCCCCGTGATCACGCGCTACGAGATCGAACCGGCCACGGGTGTCAAGGGTTCGCAGATCGTGAACCTGGCCAAGGATCTGGCGCGCTCGCTGTCCCTGGTGTCCATCCGCGTGATCGAGACGATCCCCGGCAAGAACTTCATGGCGCTGGAGCTGCCCAATGCCAAGCGCCAGTCCATCCGCCTGTCCGAGGTGCTGGGCTCGCAGGTCTACCACGACGCCAAGAGCATGCTGACCATGGGCCTGGGCAAGGACATCGTGGGCAACCCGGTGGTGGCCGATCTGGCCAAGATGCCGCACGTGCTGGTCGCCGGCACCACGGGTTCGGGCAAGTCGGTGGGGATCAACGCCATGATCCTGTCGCTGCTGTACAAGGCCGAGGCGCGCGATGTGCGCCTGCTGATGATCGACCCCAAGATGCTGGAAATGTCGGTCTACGAAGGCATTCCTCACCTGCTGTGCCCCGTGGTCACCGACATGAAGCAGGCCGCCAATGGCCTGAACTGGTGCGTGGCCGAGATGGAGCGCCGCTACAAGCTCATGAGCAAGCTGGGCGTGCGCAATCTGGCGGGCTACAACACCAAGATCGACGAGGCCAAGGCGCGCGAGGAATCGATTCCCAACCCCTTCAGCCTCACGCCCGAGGAGCCCGAGCCGCTGCAGCGCCTGCCGCACATCGTCATCGTCATCGACGAGCTGGCCGACCTGATGATGGTGGTCGGCAAGAAGATCGAGGAGCTGATCGCGCGCCTGGCCCAGAAGGCCCGCGCGGCCGGCATCCACCTGATCCTGGCCACCCAGCGCCCCAGCGTGGACGTGATCACCGGCCTGATCAAGGCCAACATTCCCACGCGCATCGCCTTCCAGGTCAGCAGCAAGATCGACAGCCGCACCGTGCTCGACCAGATGGGTGCCGAGTCCCTGCTTGGCATGGGCGACATGCTCTACATGGCCAGCGGCACGGGCTTGCCCGTGCGCGTGCACGGCGCCTTTGTGTCCGACGAGGAAGTGCACCGCGTCGTGGGCTACCTCAAGGAGCAGGGCGAGGCCGACTACATCGAAGGCGTGCTCGAAGGCGTCACGGCCGAGGGCGACAGCGAGTTCGGCGCGGAGTCCGGCGACGGCGGCAACGGCGAGAAGGATCCCATGTACGACCAGGCCGTGGAAGTGGTGCTCAAGGACCGCAAGGCCAGCATCTCGTATGTGCAGCGCAAGCTCAGGATTGGTTACAACCGCTCGGCCCGCCTGCTGGAAGATATGGAAAAGGCGGGCCTGGTCAGCGGTCTCACGGCCAGCGGGCAGCGCGAGGTGCTGGTGCCGGCGCGCGCCGGGGAATGAGCCCGCATTTCGCAATCATGGAGAAAGAATGAAACGTCTGTTGACTGCAGTTGTGATCGCGGCAAGCGCGACGGCCTCGTGGGCCGATGGCCTCAAGAGCCTGGAAGCCTTCATGAAGAATTCCCAGGCCGGCCGCGCCGAATTCACCCAGGCCGTCACGGCCCCGTCCAAGGATGGCCAGCCGCCGCGCACCAAGAACTCCAGCGGCCAATTCGAATTCCAGCGTCCCGGCAAGTTCAGGTTCGTCTACACCAAGCCGTTCGAGCAGACCATCGTGGCCGACGGCAAGACGCTGTGGCTCTATGACGCCGACCTCAACCAGGTCACGCAGCGCGCGCAGGCCCAGGCCCTGGGCAGCACGCCTGCCGCCATCCTGGCGTCGGCCAGCGATCTCAAGGCGTTGAGCGCCGACTTCGATCTGCAGTCCGCGCCCGAGCAGGATGGCCTGCAATGGGTCCAGGCCAGCCCCAAGGACAGGAACGGCCAGCTCAAGAGCGTGCGCGTGGGCTTTGCAGCCGATGGGCAGCTTTCGGCGCTGGACATCCTCGACAGCTTTGGCCAGCGTTCGCTGATCCGCTTCAGCAAGCTGCAGACCCAGGCATCCCTGCCGGCCTCGACCTTCGAGTTCAAGGTGCCTGCGGGCGCCGACGTGCTCAAGCAGTAATCCACCGCTGCACAGGGCGGCCCTTCAAGAACCTCACACGCTGCGGTGCGCAGTTTGTGAGGTTTTGTAATGGTTTTGCCTAATATCGCCGGGACAATAGCGGCCTGCGGCCAGCGACTGTTTCGACGTCCCTTCGAGGACATGCTGGCCGGCTCTCGCATGTCTTTATGAACCTCAGTCGCAAGTTGCCGCTCGCCATTGCCATGGCGCTGCTATTCACCCTGGCCGCCGGATTCTTCGGCCTCTGGTCGGCCCATCAATCCCTTGGCGTCTTTCACGGCGACGTACAGCGCCACATGGCCGCAGAGCGCCTTGCCGCAGAAGTGGAAGGCCACTTCAAGACCCAGGTCCAGGAATGGAAGAACGTGCTGCTGCGCGGCTCGGACAACGCGCTGCGCGAGCGGCACTGGAAGGGCTTTCTGTCCGATGAGCGCGCCGTGCAGGACAAGACCACCGCCTTGCTGGCCCTGGTGGAAGACACCGCCCTGCGCGAGATGGCCCAGCGCTTTGTGGCACAGCACCGCAAGATGGCCGAGGGCTATCGCGTGGGCCTGGACAAGTTCGAGGCCACGGGCTTCGACCCCTCCGTGGGCGACATGGCCGTGCGCGGCGTGGACCGCGAGCCGGCCGAGCTGCTGTCCCAACTCAAGGCAGGCATCGCTGCCCAGAGCAAGTCCGTGGCCGACGATGCGTACAGCAGCGGCAGGCGCGCCACGGAATTGAGCCTGGCGCTGATGCTGGTGGCGGCCGTGGCCGGCGTGGCCATTGGCTGGCTCATCACCCGCGCCGTGGTGGCACCGCTGCGCAGCGCGGTCCGGCTGGCCGAGAACGTGGCCCGTGGCCATCTGACCAATGCCATAGCGAGCGGCGGCCGCGACGAGCTGGGCCAGCTGCTGCGGGCGCTGGGCGCCATGCAGGAACAGCTGCGCAGCATCGTCGTGGAAGTGCGCGGCAATGCGGAGCAGGTGGCATCCGCCAGCTCGCAGATCGCAGCGGGCAACAGCGACCTGGCCCAGCGCACCGAGCAGCAGGCGTCGGCCCTGCAGATGACGGCATCCTCCATGGACCAGCTCGACTCCACCGTGCGCGGCAATGCCGATCACGCAGAGAAGGCCAACCTGCTGGCTTCGTCCGCCAGCGACATTGCCACGCGCGGCGGCGATGCCATCTCGGCCGTCGTGGGCACCATGCGCAGCATCCAGGATGCGTCCGAACGCGTGGTCAGCATCATCGAGGTGATCGACGGCATTGCCTTCCAGACCAACATTCTTGCGCTCAACGCGGCCGTGGAGGCCGCACGGGCCGGCGAGCAGGGCCGGGGCTTTGCGGTGGTGGCCGCCGAGGTGCGCACGCTGGCCCAGCGCAGCTCGGGTGCGGCGCGGGAGATCCGCGACCTGATCCAGGCCAACGCCCAGCGCGTGGCCCTGGGCGCCCAGGAGGTGGACAGTGCGGGCGCGACCATGGCCTCGGTGCAGGAGGCGATTGCCAAGGTCTCGCGCATGATCGGCGCCATCAGCCATTCCAGCGGCGAACAGAGCGCGGGCGTGAGCCATGTCAACAGCGCCATCGTCCGCATCGAGGAAGGCACCCAGCAGAACGCCGCGCTGGTGGAGCAGACCAGTTCGGCCGCCGAGAGCCTGCGCAAGCAGGCCCATCAGCTGGTCGAACTCATGTCGAGGTTCAGGACGGCTTGAACGCGGCGGCGGGCGCAGGGCGCAGCCGGTCGTGGAGGGCGGCCAGCACCAGGGTCGCGGCCACGGGCAGGGCCCAGCCCATGCCGTTGCCCGGCAGGCTGTTCAGGAACGCGGGCAGCCAGTCCTGCCAGCCGGCAGCCCTGGCTGCATCGATGAGACCAAACAACAGGGCCACGGCCAGCACCGGTGCGAACACCCGCTGCGCATTGCGCCACAGGCCAGACAGCAGGCTCAGCACCACCAGGGCGATGGCCAGCGGGTAGATGCCCACGAGCACGGGTCCGGATACGGCGATCAGCTGGGCCAGGCCCTGGTTGGACACCAGAATGCAGGCCAGGCCGATGGCCACCACCACTGCACGGTAGGGCAGGCGCAGCATTTGGCTGAAGTAGGCGCCGCAGGCACTGACCAGGCCCACGGCCGTGGTCAGGCAGGCCAGGGAGATCACCACGGCCAGCAGCAGGCTGCCGATGGGGCCGAAGGTGTGATCCACATAGCGCGTGAGGATGAGCACGCCGGTCTGTGCCTGCGGGGCGATGGACTGGCTGGTGGCGCCCAGATGGATCAGCGACAGATACACCATGCCCAGTCCGACGGCGGCGATCACACCCGCGACGATGGCGTAGCGCGTCTGCAGGCCGGTATCGGAGATGCCGCGGTCACGGATGGCGTTGACGATGACGATGCCGAAGGCCAGCGCCCCCAGCGCGTCCATGGTCTGGTAGCCCTCCAGGAAACCTTCGGTCAGCGGCGACACCAGGTAGTCGCCACTGGCCCTGGTGGCCTCCCCGGCCGGCAGCAGCACGGCGGCGGCGCCCAGCACCACCAGCGCCAGGATCAACACGGGCGTGATCAGCTTGCCGATGTTGTCGATCAGCTTGCCCGGGAACAGGGACAGGCCCATGACCAGGGCGAAGTACACGGCAGAGTAGATGAACAGGGCTGTGCTGCTGTGGCCCATGAAGGGCGCAAAGCCCATCTCGAACGACACCGTCGCCGTGCGCGGCGTGGCGAACAGCGGCCCCAGGATGAGATAGATCAGCAGGCCCAGCACCATTCCGGCCTTGCGGCCCACGGGCGAGGTCAGTGCGTCCATGCCGCCGCCCACGCGCGCCAGTGCGACCACCGTGAGCAGAGGCAGGCCCACGCCCGTCAGCAGGAAGCCCGTGGCCGCGGCGGCCGCGTGTTCGCCGGCGCCCTGGCCGACCATGGGCGGAAAGATGATGTTGCCCGCGCCGAGGAACAGCGCAAAGGTCATGAAGCCTAGGGCGATCAGGTCCCTGGTCTTGAGTGTTTGCATGGATGCAGAAATGAAAAGGCACCGCATTGCCGCATGGCAGGCGGTTCCGTAAACGGAGGGAGGCGCGGGTTGGAAGGCTGCGATGACGCAGGCCCGAAGGTCGCGCGTGGATCGCGCGGCCGGCTCCGCAAAGGGCAGCATTTTAGGGCTGCGGCCCGAAGCAGGTGTGAAATGTCAGTGATTGCTCTTGATGGGGTGCATGCAAACAATCCATGTCGTTTCAGTGACATGCCTGGAGGCGATGGCCATATTCCCGTCTGAAGATCAGGAGTTTCAGTCCACGGCCGACATCAGGCATCAAGGCCTGGCGCACCTGCGCCAGCCATGGCGTGGACAATGGCGCCATGGTTCTGCAACTGCATCTGTTCCCCTTGGCGAAGAATCCGCAACACGGGCTACCGCACCTCGCGTGCGGGGAGCGGCCTTCGAGAGAGCTGCCCCATGGCTGATCTGTTCACCCAGGAGCCCTCCGCACCACTGGCCGAAGCCCTGCGGCCCAAGACCCTGGACGAGGTCGTGGGCCAGTCCCACCTGCTGGGCGAAGGCAAGCCGCTGCGCCTGGCCTTCCAGTCGGGCAAGCCGCATTCCATGATCTTCTGGGGGCCACCCGGCGTGGGCAAGACCACGCTGGCCCGGCTCACGGCCACTGCCTTCAAGTGCGAGTTCATTGCGCTGTCGGCGGTGTTCTCCGGGGTCAAGGACATCCGCGCCGCCATGGAGCAGGCGCAGCAGAACCTGGCCATGGGCCGGCACACCATCCTCTTCGTGGACGAGATCCACCGCTTCAACAAATCCCAGCAGGATGCGCTGCTGCCCTATGCGGAAAGCGGCCTGGTGACCTTCATCGGCGCCACCACGGAGAATCCGTCCTTCGAGGTGAACTCGGCCCTGCTGTCGCGCGCACAGGTCTATGTGCTGCAGTCCCTGACCGACGAAGAGCTCAGGCAACTGCTGCAGCGTGCGCAGGAAAAGGCCCTTGGCGGCCTGCAGTTCGACGACCTGGCGCGGGACACCATCATCGGCTATGCCGATGGCGACGCCCGGCGGTTCCTGAACCTGCTGGAGCAATGCCAGACTGCGGCGGGCGCTGCAGGCGTCACCCGGATCGATGCCGAATTCGTGCAGAACGCGCTGACCTTGAATGCCAGGCGCTTCGACAAGGGGGGCGACAACTTCTACGACCAGATCTCGGCCCTGCACAAGTCCGTGCGCGGCTCCCATCCCGATGCGGCGCTCTACTGGCTCACCCGAATGCTCGACGGCGGCGCCGATGCGCGCTACCTGTCGCGGCGCATCGTGCGCATGGCCTGGGAAGACATAGGCCTGGCCGATCCGCGCGCCATGCAGATCGCCAACGATGCGGCCCTGACCTACGAGCGCCTGGGCAGTCCCGAAGGCGAGCTGGCCCTGGGCCAGGCCGTCATCTACCTGGCCATGGCTCCCAAGAGCAACGCCGGCTACAACGCCTACAACAAGGCCCGGGCCTTCGTGAAGCAGGACAGGAGCCGCGAGGTGCCCGTGCACCTGCGCAACGCGCCCACCAAGCTCATGAAGGAGCTGGGCTACGGCCATGAATACCGCTACGCGCACGACGAGCCCAACGCCTACGCGGCCGGCGAGACCTATCTGCCCGAGGGCATTGCGGAGCCGGGCTGGTACCAGCCCGTGCCACGGGGCCTGGAGATCAAGATCGGCGAGAAGCTGGCCGTGCTGCGCAAGTGGGATGAAGAGGCTGGCGGCGGCGGCGCATAGCCGAATCCCGTGAGAGCAGGCCGGGGCTGGAGCCAGGGCTAGGCGCCCGGGCCGGGCTCGACCGTCACATCCCGCGCGTGCAAGGGAGCGTGGCAGTGCGAGCAGACGATCAGGGGATCGAACGTGTGGCCGCACACCGAATGCCGGTGCAGCAGGGGCCGGCCTTCCTCGCCGGACATGTGCACATCGCCCCAGTGCACGATGGCCATGACCACGGGATGCAGGTCCAGTCCCTTGGACGTGAGGCGGTACTCGTGCCGCACCGGCGCCTCCTGGTAGGCCACCTTCTTGAGCACGCCGGCCTCGACCAGCCTGGCCAGCCTGTCCGACAGCATAGGGCGTGAAATGCCCAGGCGCCCCAGGAATTCATCGAAGCGGCGCACTCCCAGAAAGCAGTCGCGCAGCACCAGCAGCGTCCAGCGGTCACCGATGACCGAGACCGTGCGTGCGATGGAGCAGCGCTCCTCTTCCAGTTCGTTCCATTTCATTGGGCAGTTCCCCGCTTGACGGGTTCAGATTTTAAACCTACCGTGCATAAAGTTCAAAAAATGAACTTACTTCTTCATCCACGGAGATTCCATGACCGACAAGAAAGCCATCCTCGTCATCGGTGCCGGTGACGCCACGGGCGGGGCGATTGCCCGGCGCTTTGCGCGCGAAGGCTATATCGCCTGCGTCACCCGCCGCGATGCCGACAAACTCCAGCCGCTGGTCGAGCAGATCCGCGCCGCAGGGGGTGAAGCCCATGGTTTTGGCAGCGACGCGCGCAAGGAAGAGGAAATGGTGGCCCTGGTGCAGAAGATCGAGGCCGAGATCGCACCCATCGAGGTCGCCGTCTTCAACATCGGCGCCAATGTGCGCTTCGGCATCACCGAAACCACGGCGCGCGTCTACTTCAAGGTCTGGGAGATGGCCTGCTTCGCCGGCTTTCTGATGGGGCGGGAGGCGGCCAGGGTGATGCTGCCGCGCGGCCGGGGCACCATCATCTTCACGGGCGCCACGGCCAGCCTGCGCGGGCGCGAGGGCTTTGCCGCGTTTGCCGGTGCCAAGCACGGCCTGCGCGCCCTGGCGCAGAGCATGGCGCGCGAACTCTGGCCCAAGGGCATCCATGTGGCCCATCCCGTGATCGACGGCGCCATAGACACCGAATTCATCCGCAGCAATTTCCCCGAGCGCTATGCCCTCAAGGAGCAGGGCGGCATCCTCAATCCCGAGCACATTGCCGACCTCTACTGGCAACTGCACCAGCAGTCGCGCGACGCCTGGACGCACGAGACCGAGATCCGTCCCTGGATGGAGCCGTGGTGAGCCGCCTTGCCTTATCGCATCGTCACTTCCTCCCACTCCCGCAGGCCACGCCATGAACACCAAGGTGCAATTTCTCTTCGACTTCGGCAGCCCCAACGCCTATCTCTGCCACCAGGTCATTCCCCGGATCGAGGCGCGCAGCGGCATCCGCTTCGAATATGTGCCTGTCCTGCTGGGAGGCCTGTTCAAGCTGGCCAACAACCGCTCCCCGGCCGAGGCCAATGCCGACATTCCCAACAAGCGCGCCTATGAGGCGCTGGAGCTGCAGCGCTTCGTACACAGGCACAGCCTCACGCGTTTCCGGATGAATCCTCACTTTCCCGTGAACACCCTGCAGATCATGCGTGGGGCCGTGGCCGCCCAGGACATGGGCTGCTTCGAGCGCTATGTCGATGCGGTGTTCTCCAGCATGTGGGAGAAGGGCTGCAAGATGGACGATGCCCAGGTGATCGGCACCGAGCTGTCCGGGGCGGGTCTGGACGCCCCAGCCCTGATCGCCGCAAGCCAGACGCCCGAAGTCAAGGCCCGGCTGCTGGCAAATACCGAGCAGGCCTTCCACCGTGGCGCTTTCGGATCGCCCACCTTTTTTGTTGGCGACGAGATCTACTTCGGCAAGGACCGCCTGCGCGATGTGGAGGAAGAAGCGCTGCGGGCCTGAAGCCAGCTTCAGGCCGACCGTCCGTCGTAGCGCGTGATGCGCAAGGCTTCGGCATCCACGCCTTCCAGGCAGCGCACGTTGACGGCCGCCATGTGCCGGCCCTTGGGATCGGTGGCTTCGCCGAAAGGGTGGATGCCGCAGGTCGGGCAGAAGCGGTGCTGGATCAGATGCCGGTGGAAGGTGTAGGAGCGCATCTGCTCCTCGGGCGTGCTCAGCTGCAGCTGTTCGCGGGGCACGAACCACATGAGGGTGCCCTTGCGCGCGCAGATGGAGCAGTTGCAGGCCATGACCTGGGTGAGTTCGCCTTCCACATCGAAAGCGATGCCGCCGCAGTGGCAGCTGCCGTGGTATTTCATCGGGGTTCTCCGTGGCCACCGCTTGCCGGCGGCACTGCCGTTGATGGTAGGAGTTCATGCTGGCTGCGGCAAATTGCTGCAGTGCTACATAAGAGCGCGTGGCTTGTAAAGCCTCGGGAAACCCCGCTGCAACAAGGCGTTGCAGGCCACCGGGGGGTGCCTAGAATCGCCCATCCCCTGCGGCTTCCTGATCACAAGCCGGGATGCGGCAGGAGAGCTTCCACCACCATGGCATTGCTGGCTCCGTTCGTTTGGATGCGAGGCACGCTGAATGTCTCCATCCTGAGCAAAAGGGGAGAGCGCATATGGACATACTGCTTCAGCAGGTCATCAACGGATTGGTCCTGGGCAGCATGTATGCCCTGATCGCCCTGGGCTACACCATGGTGTACGGCATCATCCAGCTCATCAACTTCGCCCATGGCGAGGTGCTCATGGTCGGGGCGCTGACCAGCTGGAGCTGCATAGGCCTGATGCAGGAGGCCATGCCGGGCGCACCGGGCTGGCTGATCCTGCTGCTGGCGACGGTGATCGCCTGCGTGGTGGCCGCCGCACTGAATTTCGTGATCGAGAAAGTGGCCTACCGGCGCCTGCGCAGCAGCCCGCGCCTGGCGCCCCTGATCACGGCCATCGGCGTCTCGCTGCTGCTGCAGACGCTGGCCATGATCATCTGGAAGCCCAACTACAAGGCCTATCCCACGCTGCTGCCGAGCACGCCCTTCGAGATCGGCACGGCGGTGATCACGCCCACCCAGATCCTGGTGCTGGTGGTCACGGCGATTGCGCTGGCTGCGCTGACCTACCTGGTCAACTACACCAAGCTCGGGCGCGCCATGCGGGCCACGGCCGAGAATCCGCGCGTGGCGGCCTTGATGGGCGTCAAGCCTGACATGGTGATCTCTGCCACCTTCATCATCGGCGCCGTGCTGGCGGCCATCGCGGGCATCATGTATGCCTCCAACTACGGCACGGCCCACCACACCATGGGCTTTCTGCCGGGGCTCAAGGCCTTCACGGCGGCCGTGTTCGGCGGCATCGGCAACCTGGCAGGCGCCGTGGTCGGCGCCATGCTGCTGGGGCTGATCGAGTCCATTGGCTCGGGCTACATCGGTGATCTCACGGGCGGCGTGCTGGGCAGCCACTACACCGACATCTTCGCCTTCATCGTGCTCATCATCATCCTGACGCTGCGCCCCTCGGGCCTGCTGGGTGAGCGAGTGGCCGACCGCGCCTGAGGAGAGACGCATGAACAGCAAGAAGACCGTGCAATGGATCCTGGGTGGCCTGGCGCTGCTGGTGCTGCCGCTGGTGCTGCAGTATTTCGGCAATGCCTGGGTGCGCATCGCCGACCTGGCGCTGCTCTATGTGCTGCTGGCACTGGGCCTGAACGTGGTGGTGGGCTACGCGGGCCTGCTGGACCTGGGCTATGTGGCGTTCTACGCCGTGGGCGCCTACATGTTCGCGCTGATGGCCTCGCCGCATCTGGCGGAGACCTTCGAGGGCTTTGCCGCCATGTTCCCGGACGGGCTGCATACCTCCATCTGGCTGGTGATACCGCTGGCGGCGCTGCTGGCGGCCATCACGGGGATTTTGCTGGGCATTCCGGTGCTCAAGCTGCGCGGGGACTACCTGGCCATCGTCACGCTGGGCTTCGGCGAGATCATCCGCATCTTCATGAACAACCTGGACCAGCCGGTCAACATCACCAATGGCCCCAAAGGCATAGGCCAGATCGACTCGGTCAAGATCCTGGGGCTGGACCTGGCCAAGCGCCAGGAGATCTTCGGCTACGACATCAGCTCGGTCACGCTGTACTACTACCTGTTCCTCTTCCTGGTGCTGGTCAGCATCGTGATCTGCTGGCGCCTGCAGGACTCGCGCATAGGCCGCGCCTGGATGGCCATCCGCGAGGATGAGATCGCCGCCAAGGCCATGGGCATCAACACGCGCAACATGAAGCTGCTGGCTTTCGGCATGGGCGCCTCTTTTGGCGGTGTCTCGGGCGCCATGTTCGCGGCCTTCCAGGGCTTCGTCTCGCCCGAGTCGTTCAGCCTCATGGAGTCCATCATGATCGTGGCCATGGTGGTGCTCGGCGGCCTGGGCCATCTGCCCGGCGTGATCCTGGGTGCGGTGCTGCTGTCGGCGTTGCCCGAGGTGCTGCGCTATGTGGCCGGTCCCCTGCAGCAGATGACCGATGGGCGGCTCGATGCCTCCATCCTGCGCCAGCTGCTGATCGCGCTGGCCATGATCGTCATCATGCTGATGCGTCCGCGCGGCCTGTGGCCGTCGCCCGAGCATGGCAAGAACCTGCCGCACCAGTCCTGAGCATGGAGACAACGCAGATGGCGAATACGGCAGACAACAGCTCCAGCGCTCCAGTGCTCAGGGTTTCGGGCATTTCCAAACGCTTCGGCGGGCTGCAGGCGCTGTCCGATGTGGGCATGACAATTGGCCGGGGCCAGGTCTACGGACTGATCGGACCCAATGGCGCGGGCAAGACCACCTTCTTCAACGTGATCACGGGCCTGTACACGCCCGACAGCGGCAGTTTCGAGCTGGCCGGCAAGGCCTACGAGCCCACGGCCGTGCACAAGGTGGCCAAGGCCGGCATTGCGCGCACCTTCCAGAACATCCGGCTGTTTGCCGAGATGACGGCGCTGGAGAACGTGATGGTCGGGCGCCATGTGCGCACGCACTCGGGCCTGATCGGCGCGGTGCTGCGCACGCGCGGCTTCAAGGCCGAGGAGGCCGCCATCCGCGCGCGCGCCCGTGAATTGCTGGACTACGTGGGCATCTCCAAGTACGCGGACTTCAAGGCCCGCACGCTGAGCTACGGCGACCAGCGGCGCCTGGAAATCGCCCGCGCCCTGGCCACCGACCCGCAGCTGATCGCGCTGGACGAGCCTGCCGCCGGCATGAATGCCACCGAGAAGGTGCAGCTGCGCGAGCTGATCGACCGCATCCGCCGCGACCAGCGCACCATCTTGCTGATCGAGCACGACGTGAAGCTGGTCATGGGCCTGTGCGACCGCGTCACCGTGCTCGACTATGGCAAGCCCATTGCCGAAGGCACGCCGGCCGAGGTGCAGAAGAACGACAAGGTGATCGAAGCCTATCTGGGCACGGGAGGACACTGAACCATGGGCGAGCAAGAGCAAGACAAGGGCGTGTCCCCTCCGGTGCTGCTGAAGGTCGAGGGCCTGAAGGTGGCCTATGGCGGCATTCAGGCCGTCAAGGGCGTGGACTTCGAGGTGCGCCAGGGCGAGCTGGTCTCGCTGATCGGCTCCAACGGTGCCGGCAAGACCACCACCATGAAGGCCGTCACGCGCAGCCTGCAGATGGCGGACGGCGACGTGCACTACCTGGGCCGCAGCATCCGGGGCGTGGGCGCCTGGGATCTGGTGGCCCAGGGCCTGGTCATGGTGCCCGAAGGGCGCGGCGTGTTCGCGCGCATGACCATCACCGAGAACCTGCTCATGGGCGCCTACACGCGCAACGACAAGGCCGGCATTGCCGCCGACATCGAGCGCATGTTCGGCATCTTCCCGCGGCTGAAGGAGCGCCGCGACCAGCTGGCCGGCACCATGTCGGGTGGCGAGCAGCAGATGCTGGCCATGGCGCGCGCGCTGATGAGCCAGCCCAAGGTGCTGCTGCTGGACGAGCCCTCCATGGGCCTGTCGCCCATCATGGTGGACAAGATCTTCGAGGTGGTGAGCGACGTGCACGGCCTGGGCGTGACCCTTGTGCTGGTCGAGCAAAATGCCAGCCGTGCGCTGGCGCTGGCCGATCGCGGCTATGTGATGGAGTCCGGCCTGATCACCATGACGGGGCCCGGCCAGACCCTGCTCAGCGACCCGCGCGTGCGGGCTGCCTATCTGGGCGAGTGAGCGCCACGGCTGCCGTGAGCGCGGGGATGGATGGAATGCCCCGTGCCACTGACGGGATATGGCAAAAATATGACGATTTGATGAAGATTCATCAAGCGTCGATCGATGCGAGACTTTGCGTATTTGTGCGATGGAATGGGTTATTCGAGGAAATTCGCGCAAAAAGGCAATTTTTGGAAAGAAATCGAAAATCCGCCCTGCCCAGTGCCGGACGCGATAATTTGGGTTTCCCCGCGTCGGGCTGCACATCACATGAACTGGCTCCAACACATCCCCGTCGGGCTGCAGACCGTGGTCCTGCTGGCCATGAGCAATGTCTTCATGACCTTCGCCTGGTATGGCCACCTGAAGAACCACGCCTCGTCGCCCTGGTACGTGGCAGCCCTTGTCAGCTGGGGCATCGCGCTGTTCGAGTACCTGCTGCAGGTGCCCGCCAACCGCATAGGCCACACGCAGTTCAGCGTGGCGCAGCTCAAGATCGTCCAGGAGGTGATCACGCTGGCGGTGTTCGCGCCCTTTGCCGTGCTCTACCTGAACCAGCCGCTCAAATGGGACTTCCTCTGGGCCGGGCTGTGCATGGTGGGTGCGGTGTACTTTATTTTTCGCAGCGGCTGACAGGGCGGCGCGCCGGCGCGCAAAAACGCGCCTGGGACTCAAGAGTACACTTCGCCCCGTTCAAGCCGGGAAGCCATGCCAAGCATCCGCAATGTGACGCAGTGAGTCGCCTGGTTCCCCCTGTTTCCCGGTAAGGAGCATTCATGCTTTTTGGCAAGTTATTGCCGCGCGAAGGCAATTTTTTCGAGATGTTCAACCAGCATGCCGATCGCATCGTCGAAGCCGCGCATGCCTTCTCGCAGCTTGTCGCCAACTACAACGATCCTCATCTTCGCGAGAAGTACAACGAGGACGTGAACAACGCCGAGCGTGCCGCAGACCGCGTGACGCACGACGTCACCAAGGCGCTGCACAAGACCTTCATCACGCCGCTGGACCGCGAGCACATCCACTCGCTGATCAACACCATGGACGACGTGGCCGACCTGATCCAGGACTCGGCCGAGACCATGGCGCTGTACGACGTGCGCCACATGACGGAAGAGATCACGCGCCTGACGGACCTGTGCGTGCGCTGCTGCGAGCGGCTGCGCGATGCGGTCAAGCTGCTGTCGCGCATCTCCGATCCCTCGGTGGTGGACGCGGCGATGAAGACCTGCGAGGAAATCGACCGTCTCGAATCGGACGCCGACCGCGTGATGCGCTCGGCCATGAGCAAGCTGTTCCGCGAAGAGCCCGATGTGCGCGAAGTCATCAAGCTCAAGGCCATCTACGAGCTGCTGGAGACGGTGACCGACCGCTGCGAGGACGTGGCCAACCTGATCGAGGGCATCGTCCTCGAAAATTCCTGAGCCCTCGCGGAGTCGTTTCTCTATGGAATCCGTACAAGCGGCCCTGTGGGTCGTGATCCTGCTGGTGGTGCTGGCCCTGCTGTTCGACTTCATGAACGGCTTCCACGATGCTGCCAACTCGATCGCCACCGTGGTCTCCACGGGCGTGCTCAAGCCCACGCAGGCCGTGGCCTTCGCGGCCTTCTTCAACGTGGTGGCGGTCTTTGTCTTTCACCTGAGCGTGGCAGCCACCGTGGGCAAGGGGATCGTGCAGCCCGGCATCGTCGACACGCATGTGGTCTTCGGTGCCCTGGTCGGTGCCATTGCCTGGAACGTGATCACCTGGCACTACGGCATCCCCAGCAGTTCCTCGCATGCGCTGATCGGCGGCATCGTGGGCGCGGTGATGGCCAAGGCCGGCGCAGGCGCGCTGATTGCCAGCGGCATCGGGAAGACCGTGGCCTTCATCTTCGTCTCGCCGCTGCTGGGCTACCTGCTGGGCTCGCTGATGATGGTGCTGGTGGCCTGGGTCTGCCGGCGCGCCGCGCCCAACAGGGTGGACCGCTGGTTCCGCAGGCTGCAGCTGGTCTCCGCCGGTGCCTATAGCCTGGGCCACGGCGGCAATGACGCGCAAAAGACCATCGGCATCATCTGGCTGCTGCTGATCGCCACCGGCTATGCCAATGCCGGCGACGCCGAGCCGCCGCTGTGGACCATCGTCAGCTGCTACCTGGCCATCGGCCTGGGAACCATGTTCGGCGGCTGGCGCATCGTCAAGACCATGGGCCAGAAGATCACCAAGCTCAAGCCCGTGGGCGGCTTCTGCGCCGAAAGCGGTGGTGCACTGACGCTGTTCTTTGCAACCTTCCTGGGCGTGCCGGTCTCGACCACGCACACCATCACCGGCGCCATCGTCGGCGTGGGCTCCACCCAGCGCGCCAGCGCCGTGCGCTGGGGCGTGGCAGGCAACATCGTCTGGGCCTGGGTGCTGACGATCCCTGCCAGCGCCTTCGTGGCATCGATTGCCTACTGGATCAGCCTGCAGCTGTATTGAGCCGGGGCTGCTGCCGCCAAAAAGAAAGACCGCCCATGGCGGTCTTTCTTTTTTCGGGGGAGGCGTTGGCTGCGCCTCACTGCGAAATCTTGCGCGCCTCCTCCACCTGGTGCTCGAAGTAGTGCTGGAAGCTGTAGGCAATGCTGGCCATGAGCACGGCGGCGCCCAGCATCAGCGACAGCGCAATGGCAAAGATGGCTGACCAGCCCGTGCGTCCGGCCTGCGCCTGCACGTCAATGCCGGGGTTGTGGCGCCGGTTCCAGGCTTCGGTATCGGTCAGCCCGTAGAGGATGGCGCGCAGCGCGCAGCCGGCGATGGTGAAGCCCAGCAGCGGAATCAGCAGCCAGCTGAGCTGGTCGTCCTGTCCCAGTTGCTGCACGCGTTCGATGCCGTACACGCCCAGCGCCGTGGGCACGGGCAGCAGCCAGCCCAGCCAGTCGCCGAGCCCATGCAGGTAAAAGCGATGCAGCCCCAGCGGCCCGCCCACAAAGGCCAGCCAGGCGGCCAGTGTCTTGTTCCTGGGGCGGGGAGCCCGGTCGGCGCCGGTGGTCTGGGGCAGGGGCGTGCTGGGTCGGTTCATGCGCCCATTATTCGGGCGAACTGCGGTCGCCGTCTCCCAGGGTCTTCTCCATGAGCACGATGTCCAGCCAGCGGCCGAACTTCCATCCCATGGAGCGCAGCGTGCCCGCAGGGGTGAAGCCTGCAGCGCGGTGCACCCCGATGGAGCCGGCATTGGCCGAGTCGCCGATCACCGCCAGCAGCTTGCGCACGCCGGCCGCCTCGCAGTCGTGCGACAGCGCATCGATCAACAGGCGGCCCACGCCCTGGCCGCGTGCCGCGTCATGCACATAGATGGAATCCTCGGCAGAAAAACGATAGGCCGGGCGCGGCTTGAACCAGTTGGCGTAGGCAAAGCCCAGCACCTGGCCCTGTGCGTCCACTGCGACCAAATAGGGCAGGCCCTTGGCCAGCACATCCGCGCGGCGCGTGGCCATGTCGGCTTCGGAAGGGGGATCGGTCTCGAACGTTCCTGTGCCATGCAGCACGTGGTGGCGGTAGATGGCGGTGATGGCAGCGAGATCGCTGTCCTGGCTTGGGCGGATGGTAGGCATGAGAAAAGAAGTTCGATATAATCGCTGGTTTTACGGCGTGTCGCTGGCCGGGTGGCCATGTCGCGTGTCTCAAACGCCGCAAAACTCTGTGCAGCCATTTATTGTGTGTTAATTACGTGGTGGCTGCGCCACCCGAAGGAAAATCATGGTCGTCATTCGACTCTCTCGCGGCGGTTCCAAGGCCCGTCCGTTCTACAACATCGTTGCTGCTGACAAGCGCGTTCGCCGCGATGGTTCGTTCATCGAACGTCTGGGCTTCTACAACCCCAACGCCCGTGGTGGCGAAGAGGGTCTGCGCGTTGCTCTGGACCGCGTGAACTACTGGAAGGGCGTTGGCGCGCAGGCTTCCGAGACCGCAGAGCGCCTGATCAAGCAGGCCACCCAGAAGACTGCTGCCTAATTCAGCACCCCTTCTGAAATCGGGTTCCGTTGGCTTGTCTGACGGGGCCCGTTTTTGTTTTCCCCCTCCGGATCGCCTTGCACCGATCTGCATTGACCGTCCACCTACTGCCTACCGACTGCCATGAGCCACATGCCTGAACTCGAAGCCAGCGTCCTGCCTGCCGATGCCGTGGAGGTCGGGCGCATCGCCGATGCCTGGGGCATCAAGGGCTGGTTCAAGGTGGCGGCCTTCAGTTCCGACCCCGAGGCCCTGTTCACGGCCAAGCAGTGGTATCTGCAGCCCGCCGAAAAAGGCGCCCGGCAGTTCACCGGAACCGTGCTGCTGCCGGTCAAGCAGGCGCGCGTGCACTCCGACTCCGTCGTCGCCACCTCGCCCGCCGTGAATGACCGCAACGCTGCCGAGGCCCTGCGCGGTGCGCGCATCTTCGTGGCGCGCAGCGATTTTCCGCAGCCCGAGGATGGCGAGTATTACTGGGTCGACCTGCTGGGCCTGTCCGTGGTCAACCGCGAAGGCGTGGCCCTGGGCATCGTCCGAGACCTGCTGTCCACCGGCCCGCAGACCGTGCTGGTGCTGGCCTATGAAGAGGATGGCAAGGAGCGCGAGCGCATGATTCCCTTTGTCGACGCCTATGTGGACAAGGTGGATCTGCCGGGCAAGACCATCGTTGCCGACTGGCAGCCCGACTACTGATCGCCGACATCCATGCGCTTCGACATCCTCACGCTGTTTCCCGAGCTGTTCACGCCGTTTCTCGAAAGCGGCGTGACGCGCCGGGCCTATGCCTCGGGCCAGGTCGGCGTGCACCTGTGGAATCCGCGCGACCATGCCCAGGGCAACTACCGGCGCGTGGACGATCGCCCCTTCGGCGGCGGTCCGGGCATGGTGATGATGGCCGAACCGCTGCAGCGCTGCCTGGAGGCGGCCCGGCAGGCGCGCCGCGAGGCCGGCGAGCCCGAGCCGGCTCCCGTGGTGCTGTTCTCCCCGATCGGCACCACGCTGCGCCATGCCGTGGTGGCCGAGTGGGCGCAGGGGCAGGGCGCAATCTTGCTGTGCGGCCGCTACGAGGGCCTGGACCAGCGCTTCATCGATACCCATGTCACGCACCAGTTGAGCCTGGGCGACTTCGTACTGTCTGGCGGCGAGATCGCTGCCATGGCCCTGCTGGATGCCGTCGCGCGGCTGCAGCCCGGCGTGCTCAATGACGAAGGCAGTTTCCAGCAGGACAGCTTCAATCCGGCGCTCGACGGCCTGCTCGATTGCCCGCACTACACCCGCCCCGAAGTCTGGGAAGGGCGTGAAGTGCCGGCGCCACTGTTGTCCGGCCACCACGCGCAGATCGAGCGCTGGCGCCGTGACCAGCGCCTGTCCATCACGGCCAGGCACCGGCCCGAGCTGATAGAGCAGGCGCGCGCCCAGGGCCTGCTCAACGCCAAGGACGAGGGGTTTTTGGCAAAAAACGTCTCCGGGCTATAATCCGCGATTCTTCGATCCTCTATCCGGCCGCTGCTACGAACAAAGCAGCCATGGCGCCAATCCCGGCGCTTGCCAATCCTGGCGCGGACAAGATCGATTGGATGTTGACCATGAATCTGATCCAGACCCTCGAGCAAGAGGAAATCGCCCGTCTGAACAAGACCATCCCCCAGTTCGCCCCCGGTGACACCGTCATCGTGAGCGTGAACGTGGTCGAAGGCAGCCGCAAGCGCGTGCAGGCCTACGAAGGCGTCGTGATCGCCAAGCGCAACCGTGGCCTGAACAGCGGCTTCACCGTGCGCAAGATCTCCAGTGGTGAAGGCGTGGAGCGTACGTTCCAGACCTACTCGCCCCTGATCGCCGGCATCGAAGTCAAGCGTCGCGGTGATGTGCGTCGTGCCAAGCTGTACTACCTGCGCGAGCGCAGCGGCAAGTCGGCCCGCATCAAGGAAAAGCTGCCGTCGCGTGTCAAGGTTTCTGCCGAAGCCTGAGCACCTGCGTCACAGCTGGAAAGCCGCTACAGTCGCCTGTAGCGGCTTTTTTGTTGCCCGGTCGTTTCTCACCACATTCCTTCATTCGTGTCCTCTCTGCCCGATACCGCCATACCCGTGCCGACCGGCGGCCCGACGCCAGCGGCCGTCGCCTCGGTCGCCGACCCGCGCATGGCGCAACTGGTGGGCAGGGACAGCCACCTGCCCGCCGTGCCTCTGGAGGCCCGCGCGCCGGATGCCCTGCGCCAGCGCTTTGCGCGGCCGCCCCGCTGGGCTCCCGAGGTGGTGCGCGAGAAACGCTTCAGTGATCGCCAGCCCACCGATGCCGCCGTGCTCGTGCCCATCGTGCTGCGCTCCGAGCCCACGGTGCTGCTGACCGAACGCACGGCCCATCTGTCCACGCATTCGGGCCAGGTGGCCTTTCCGGGTGGCAAGCGCGATCCTGAGGATGTGTCTGCCCAGGCCACGGCCCTGCGCGAGGCGCAGGAGGAAGTCGGGCTTGCTGCCGGCGATGTGGAAGTGTTGGGCACCCTGCCCATCTACACCACGGGCACGGCCTTTCTGATCACGCCGGTGGTGGCCCTGGTCGATCCTCGGGCGCGCCTGCATCCCAATCCCTACGAGGTGGCGGACGTGTTCGAGGTGCCGCTGTCCTTTTTGCTCGATCCTGCCAACCATGAGCGCCACGCCATGGTCTGGAACGGCGTGCCGCGCGAATGGTTTGCCATGCCCTACCAGGATGGAGACCGCCAGCGCTACATCTGGGGCGCCACGGCCGGCATGCTGCGCAATCTTTACCGATTCCTGTCGGCCTGATGCCCGGATGGGGTGCCGTGCCACCCCGGGGTCACGGGCCTGCCCGCATGCGCCAGTATGATGGCCGGATGAGTTTCTTTGCCATTCTGATCGCCTTGCTGATCGAGCAGGCGCGCCCCCTGACGCCGGCCAACCTGGTGCACACAGGCTACAGGGCCTGGACGGTTTCGGTGCGCCGCAACTTCGATGCCGGCCAGGCGCACCACGGCTGGCTGGCCTGGACCGTGGCGGTGGCGCTGCCCTGCGTGCTGGTGACGGGCATCTATCTGCTGCTGCTGTGGGGCGTGGGCTGGCCGCTGGCCATGGTCTGGAATGTGGCCGTGCTCTACGTCACGCTGGGCTTTCGCCAGTTCAGCCACCACTTCACGCGCATCCGCGATGCGCTGGATGCGGGTGACGAGTACGCGGCGCGCGAAGCCCTCGCCCACTGGCAGCAGGTGGACGCCAGCGAAGTGCCCCGCAGCGAGGTGGTGCGCCATGTGATCGAGTACTCGGTGCTGGCAGCGCATCGCCATGTGTTTGGCGTGCTGTTCTGGTTCTCTGCACTGGCGGCGCTGGGCCTGGGTCCGCTGGGCGCCGTGTTCTACCGCATGACCGAGCACCTGTCGCGCTCCTGGTCGCGCAAGGGCCTGCTGGGTGGCAGCCAGGTCAGCGTCCAGTTGCAGCACGCCTCACGGTTGGCCTGGACCGTGATCGACTGGCTGCCCGCACGGCTGACGGCTCTTTCCTTTGCCGTGGTCGGCAGTTTCGAGGAGGCCATCGAGGGCTGGCGCTTCCATGCCCAGCGCTTTCCCAACGACAACGACGGCGTGATCCTGGCCGCCACCTCGGGCGCCATCAACGTGCGCCTGGGCGGCGAGGCACTCAAGCGCCGCGAGGGCATCTCGGTGACCCGTGACGACGGCGAGGAGATCGACCTCGACGTGGACAGCGAAGCCACGCCGGGCCGTGAGCCCGAGATCGGCCACCTGCGCAGCGTGGTCGGCCTGGTCTGGCGCTCGGTCGTGGTCTGGCTGCTGCTGCTGGCGCTGCTGTCGCTGGCGCGCCTGTTGGGCTGAGTGCGGAGCCTGCGGGCGAGTCCTGGATGACGCCCCTTTGGAGGCGTCGTTTCCTCCCTCACGGAGCGGCCCGGTGGCGTTTGGGGGAGGCTCAATACTTCGTGGCCTGACTCAACTCATCAAACAGCTCGGCATAGATGCAGTACCGGTTGGCACTGATGTCATGGTCGGCGTCCATGCCGTGTTCCTCATCCTCCACGCGCGGCATGACCGCGCATCCGGGCTCGTGCAGGTGGGTGCAGTTGTAGAACTTGCATTCCTGCGCATGGGCGCCGATGTCGGGCATGCAGCGGGGCAGGTCGGTGGGTTCGATGTGGCGCAGGCCGAACTCCTGGAAGCCCGGCGAGTCGATCAGGGCTGTCGTGCGCTCCTCGTCCATCCAGTACCAGCTGGTCGTGGTGGTCGTGTGCTTGCCGGAGTTCAGTGCCTGCGAGATCTCGTTGGTGGCCGCGCGTGCGCCGGGCACCAGCAGGTTGATCAGGGTGCTCTTTCCCGAGCCGGAAGGGCCCAGCACCAGAGTGGCCTTGCCCTTGAGGTGCTTCATCAGCAGCTGCCGATCGGCCTCGCCCTCATTGGCCAGCGACAGCGACAGCACCTCGTAGTGCGGCTTTTCCTGGCCCAGGTACATCTCGCGATAAGGCTCCAGGCGCTCCCAGGCGTCGGCAAAGGGCTCGGCCAGGTCACGCTTGTTGAGGGCAATCAGGGGCTTGATGTGGGTGGCTTCGGCAGTGATCAGGGCGCGGGCCAGCTGGCTTTCGGAGAAGACTGGCTCGGCGGCGATCAGGATCAGCACCTGGTCGATGTTGGCTGCAAAGGACTTGGTGCGTATCTCGTCCTGCCGGTAGAACAGGTTGCGCCGCTCCAGCACCTTTTCTATGGTGCCTTCCTCCCCCTGGCCTGGGGGCGGAAGTTGCCAACGCACGCGGTCGCCCACCACGGTCTGGCTCTTCTTGCCGCGCGGGTGGCAGATGTGGCGCGAGCCGTCTTCGGTCTCGACCACGCAATGGCGGCCATGGCTGGAGACGACCAGGCCTTCGTGCAGTGCGGAGCGCTCAGCCATGGGTCAACGGGGTGCGATTCATGGGCGCGCCAGCAACGCATCGATACGCCTTGCGCACTCGATGTCGGTGGACGAGATGCCGTTCACGTCATGCGTGTTCAGGCGTACACCGCAGCGGCCGTAGCTGACGGTCAGGTCGGGATGGTGGTCCTGCTGGTGGGCGATCAGGGCCAGCGCATTCACGAAGGCCATGGTCTCGTAGTAGTTGGCGAAGGCGTAGCTCTTGGCGATGGCATCGCCATCGAGCTGCCAGCCCGGCAGGGCGGCCAGTGCGGTGTGCAGTTCGTCGGAAGTCAGCGCGCGGCGCTGCTGGTTGGACCAGTCCTGTTGTTGCAAGCGTTGTGTGCTCATGGTGAGTGCGTATGGTTCAGGTCGGAGAGGGCATGCGCGCCAGCCGGGCGAGGGCGGGCGGATGCGAGTAGTAAAAGCTCACGTACCAGGGATCGGGCGTGAGCGTTGAAGCATTGTCCTCGTACAGCTTGAGCAGTGCCGAGGCCAGGTGGGCGCCGCTGGCCTGTTGCATGGCGTAGGCATCGGCTTCGAACTCGTCGCGGCGCGACAGGGCCGAGAACAGTGGGGTGACAAAGAAGCTGAACACCGGCACGGCCAGCAGGAACAGCAGCAGCGCCACGGCCTCGTTGCCGGCGCCGATGCCGCTGTGTCCCAGCGCAAGGTCCAGACCCGGACGCACGCCCAGGCCCAGGTAGAACCACAGCTGCTGCGACAGCCAGCCCAGCAGCGCAAAGCCCGCCAGGCTGGCGGCAAACATCAGCAGCATGCGCTTGAGGATGTGGCGGTGCTTGAAATGGCCCAGCTCATGCGCGAGCACGGCCTCCACCTCGTCGGCGTCCAGCTGCTTGAGCAAGGTGTCGAAGAACACCACGCGCTTGGAGTGGCCGAAGCCCGTGAAATAGGCATTGGCATGTGCCGAGCGGCGGCTGCCGTCCATCACGAACAGGCCCTTGGCCGTGAAGCCGCAGCGCTGCATCAGTGCGCTCACGCGCTCCTTGAGCGGGCCGTCCTCCAGTGGATCGAACTTGTTGAACAGCGGTGCGATGAAGGTCGGGAAGATCCACATCAGCAGCAGGTTGAAGCCCGTCCAGACGGCCCATGCCCAGAGCCACCACAGGTCGCCGGCCGAACCCATGAGCCACAGGATCAGTGCCGCAATCGGAAGGCCGATGGCTGCGCCCATGGCCGTGGACTTGGCGGCATCGGCCAGCCACAGCCGCAGCGTCATCTGGTTGAAGCCGAAGCGCTGCTCCAGCACAAAGGTCTGGTAGAGCGACAGCGGCAGCTCCACCAGGCCGGAGATCAGTGCAAAGCTGGCCAGCAGCGCCAATTGCTGCCACAGGCCGGCGCCCATCCATTCCAGCAACTGCTGGTTGAGTGCATCCAGCCCGCCCAGCAGCGTCCATGCGAGCAGCACCACGGCGCCCAGCGTCATGTCGATCAGGGCAACGCGTGCCTTCGCCAGTGTGTAGTCGGCGGCCTTCTGGTGGGCGGCCAGGCTGATGCGCTGCGCAAAGGCCTCGGGCACCTGCGCTCTGTGGCCTGCCACATGGCGAACCTGGCGCGAGGCCAGCCAGGCGCGCAGCAGCCACTGGGCCAGCACGGCTGCGGCAAACAGCAGGGAAAGCGTCGAGGAAAAATCGGGGTTGAAGACCATGTGGCCGCAGTGTAGGCGACAATTTGGGCCATGTCCGAAGCCTCCAGCGCCTGCATTCCCGTCCCCGCCGAATCCGGCACGCCCGTCACCCTGAGCAAATCCGACCTCAATCTCGTCTGGCTCGACTGCGAGATGACCGGGCTGCAGCCCGACACCGATCGCATCATCGAGATCGCCGTGGTCGTCACCAGCCCGGACCTTGCCACGCGCATCGAGGGTCCTGTGTTCGCCATCCATCAAAGCGATGCCCTGCTCGACGGCATGGACGCCTGGAACAAGGGCACGCACGGCAGGAGTGGCCTGATCGAGCGCGTCAAGGCATCGACCACCACCGAGGCCGATGCGGAAGCCGCGCTGATCAAGTTCCTGGCGCAGTACGTTCCCAAGGGCAAGGCGCCGCTGTGCGGCAACAGCATTGGCCAGGACCGGCGCTTCATGGAGCGCTACATGCCCAAGCTCAACGACTTCTTTCACTACCGCAACGTTGATGTCAGCACCCTCAAGGAACTGGCCAGGCGCTGGAAGCCCGATGCCTACGCATCCTTCAAGAAGGCCCAGCGCCACACGGCGCTGGCCGATGTGCATGAATCCATCGATGAGCTGGCGCACTATCGCGCACGCCTGCTGAGCGTCTAGCTCCCGGAGCCGGGCCCTCCGGCCATTTTTGTGCAGGGGGGCTTGCGGGAAAACCCCAGGAGTGCGACAATCTACAGCTTGCCTCCATCAACAAGGGGCAATTTGCACATCTCCATCACACAAGGGCTCCTGCGCTGTGTGTCTGAGGTCGATGTCCACAGACATCCATGAAGGCTTTCATGGATGGCGGGACCATCGGTTTCGGACCAGCCGAAAACGCCCATCCGCCCTTTTGCGAAGGGCCGGTCAAGTCTGACGGTGGATGTTGACCCAACCGTCGAGAAAAGCGTGGCAGATCGCTGACTGCGCGTGCTTTTCGTTAGAGCCATTCATGAACGACATCTCTCAAGAGCAGGGCATCATTGCCGCTGCCGATTCCTCTTTTGCTTGCGCTGCCCAAGCCTCTTCCGTGCTGGACGCCGCCGTTGCCGGTGCCGAGCAGGCCGCCGAGTCGCAGGCCGCTGCTGAAACCGTCGAGGGCGCCGAAGCCGCTCAGGCAGCTCCCGAACTCCCCAACGCCTTCGTCGAGCTGGGCCTAGCTGAAGAGCTGGTCCGCGCCGTTGCCGATCTGGGCTACACCCAGCCCACGGCCGTGCAGGCGCAAGCCATTCCCCTGGCCATGGGCAGTGGTGATCAGGCCTTCATCGACCTGATGGTTTCCAGCCAGACCGGCTCGGGCAAGACCGCCGCCTTCCTGCTGCCCGTGCTGCACACGCTGATCCAGCAAAAGGCTGACGAGGAAGCCGCCATCCGCGCCGAATATGACCGCCAGTGCGCCGAGGCCACTGCCAGCGGCCAGCCCACGCCCAAGCGCAACAAGCGCAAGGACCCCACCAATCCCCGCAACTTCAAGGCGGCCGTTCCCGGCGCCCTGATCCTGTGCCCCACGCGCGAGCTGGCTCAGCAGGTGGCGCATGACGCCATCGAACTGGTCAAGCACTGCCGTGGCATCCGCATTGCCAACGTGGTGGGCGGCATGCCCTACCAGCTGCAGATTGCCAAGCTGCAGAACGCCAACCTCGTGGTGGCCACGCCTGGCCGTCTGCTGGACCTGCAGCGCTCGATGCAGATCAAGCTCGACCAGGTGCAGTTCCTGGTGGTCGACGAGGCCGACCGCATGCTGGACCTGGGCTTCTCGGACGATCTGGCCGAAGTCAACGACCTGACGGCCCAGCGCAAGCAGACCATGATGTTCAGCGCCACCTTCGCGCCCCGCATCCAGCAGCTGGCCATGCGCGTGATGCATGACGGCGGATCGGGCGTGAAGAAGGTCACCATCGACACGCCCCAGGAAAAGCACGCCAACATCAAGCAAGTGCTGTTCTGGGCCGACAACTCCCAGCACAAGCGCAAGCTGCTGGACCACTGGCTGCGCGACACCACCATCAACCAGGCCATCGTCTTCGCATCGACCCAGGTCGAGTGCGACGGCCTGGCCAACGACCTGCAGCAGGACGGCTTCTCGGCCGTGGCGCTGCACGGCGCCCTGAGCCAGGGCCTGCGCAACCGCCGCCTGATGGCGCTGCGCAGCGGCCAGGTGCAGGTGCTGGTGGCGACCGATGTGGCGGCACGCGGCATTGACGTGCCCTCCATCACCCACGTCTTCAACTACGGCCTGCCCATGAAGGCCGAGGACTACACCCACCGCATCGGCCGCACGGGTCGTGCCGGTCGCGAAGGCGTGGCCGTGACGTTCGCGGAATTCCGTGACCGCCGCCGCATTTTCGATATCGAAGGCTACAGCCGTCAGCAATTCAAGGCCGAGGTGATTCCTGGTCTCGAGCCTGCACAGCGCGCACCCAGCGGCAACGAAGGCCGTGGCGGCCGTCGTGGCGGCGGCTTTGAAGGCCGTGGTGGTGATCGCCGAGGCTCCGCCGGCGGTGGTCGTGGTGGTTTCGGCGGCGACCGCGGCTTCGGCGGTGGTGACCGCGAGCGCAGCTTTGGTGATCGCGGTGGCGACCGTGGCTTCGGCCCCCGCCGTGATTCGGAAGGCTATGGCCGCAAGGCCGGCTTCGGCAGCTTCGGTGGCGGCCAGCGTGAAGGCGGCTTCGGCCAGGGTCAGCGCGAAGGCGGCTTTGGCCAGGGCCAGCGTGAAGGCGGCTACAGCCAGGCTCCGCGTGAAGGCGGCTTTGGCCGTGGCGGCGAAGGCCGTGGCTTCGGCGGCGACCGTGGCGCTGCGCGCGGCGGCGACCGTCGTGAGGGTGCTCCCCGCGATGGCGGCCACCGCGATGGCGGCTTCCGTGGTGCATCCGGTGAATCGCGTGGCTTCGGCGGTGAATCCCGCGGCGGCTTCGGCGGTGGTGAGCGCCGTCCGGCCTTTGGCAAGAGCGCTCCCAAGCCTTACTCGCCCCAGGGCGGCGATCGCAAGCGCGCCGTGCGCTGATCGATTCCGGCTTTGCATGCAGACCGGCCCTTCGGGGCCGGTTTTTTTTGGGCAATCCGCCTGCCTGCCTGGCGCTGCCTGTGTTCGTGGCGCAGAACCTGCTGTCTGGCGGGCTCTGCGACTGCCATAATCGCGGCGCGGAGGTGCCCTGTGGAGTCTTTGATCGCGTCCAGTGTGGATTTTGAGCACATGTTCGAACTGGCCCCCGTCTCGCTATGGCTGGAGGACTACAGCGCGCTCAAGCGCCTGCTCGACCAGTGGCGAGCACAGGGCGTGACCGATCTGCAGGCGCATTTTTCTGCCCATCCGCAGGCACTGCAGCAGTGCAGTGCCGCGCTCAGGGTGGTTCGCGTCAACCAGCGCACGCTGGACCTGTTCGGCGCCGCGGACCAGCAGACCTTTCTCGACAGCCTGGGCCAGGTGTTCCGTGACGACATGCATGCTGGCCTGGCCTGCGAGCTGCAGGAGCTTTGGAAGGGCTCGCCGACTTTTGCCAACCGCACCGCCAACTACACGCTGGACGGGCGCCGGCTGGACGTGCAGATCCGTGGCCGCATCCTGCCCGGCCATGAGGAGCTTTGGGACTGCGTGCTGGTGTCGCTGGAAGACGTGACGGCCGAGATGCGCAGCACGCGGCAGCTGCACCGCAGCGAGCAGTACTCGCGCGACCTGTTCGAGTACTCGCCCGTGTCGCTGTGGGTCGAGGACTTCAGCTCCATCAAGCGCCTGCTCGACGATGTGCGCGCCCAGGGCATCAGCGATTTCGCCACCTTCCTCAAGGTGCATCCGGAATTCATCTCGCGCTGCATGCAGGAGATTCGCGTCATCGACGTGAACCGCCAGACGCTGCGCATGTTCGGTGCCACCGACAAGCTGCAGCTGCTGAGCCGGCTGGGCCGCATCTTCCGCGATGAAATGATCGACTCCTTTGCCGATCAACTCCAGGACCTGTGGAACGGCAAGCTCGTGCAGCACCGCGAAGTGGTGAACTACGCGCTGTCGGGCGACACGCTGCACATCCACATGCAGCTGGCCGTGCTGGACGGCCATGCGGACGACTGGGGGCTGGTGCTGCTGTCCCTGGTGGATATCACGGCACGCAAGAAGGCCGAGGCCTATCTGGAATACCTGGGCAAGCACGACGTGCTCACCCAACTGCGCAACCGCGCCTTCTATATCGAGGAATTGAACCGCCTGGCGCGCAAGGGGCCGTGGCCGCTGGCCGTGATCGCCATCGACATGAATGGTCTCAAGGAGGCCAATGACGAGCATGGCCATGCCGCAGGCGACGACATGCTTCGCCGCGTGGGCGAAGTGCTGACCAAGGCCGTGGATGCGCCCGCTTGTGCGGCACGCGTGGGCGGCGACGAATTCATGGTGCTGCTGCCAGCCTCGGACGAGCGCGGCGCCGAAGCCGTCAAGGAGCGCATCCTGTCCCTGCTGGAGCTCAACAACCAGTTCTATCCGGGTCAGCTGGTCAGCCTGTCCATGGGCGTGGCCTGTTGCAACGAGGGCAGCCAGCTGGAGGCCACCGTGTCACGCGCGGACCAGGCCATGTATGCCGAAAAGGCGCGCTACTACAAGGAAAAAATGCTGGACCGCCGCGCGGGCCGGGCATAGACGCCCGGGATCCCGGGAGCAGTGGCCTTCAGGCCTCCGAGGCATGCCGCCCGATTTCGGGCCAGCGGTGATGCAGGTAGATCCACGACGCCAGCCCGATCAGCATCATGCTGATCGAGCCCAGGGCCAGCAGCACCGTCGAATGCATCACCAGAGGCGCCAGCACGCCGGCCACGATGCCATTGGCCGTGGAGCCCACCACGGCCTGCAGCGATGAGGCCAGGCCGCGCCGCTCGGGATGGATGTCCAGCACCAGCAAGGTCACGACGGGCACCATCATGGCCCAGCCGAAGGCGAACACACCCACGGGAATCAACGCCCAGCTCACATGGGCAGGCCAGATCAGGTTGGCAACCAGGTTGACGATGGACACCACGAACATGATCACGAAGCCGTGGCGGATCTGGTGCTTGGGTGGAATGCGCCCGGCCAGCCGGCCGCTCACCCAGGCGCCGCCCATGATGCCCGAGATCGAAATCACGAAGAACCAGAAGAACTGCTGCGGCTGCAGGTGCAGCAGGTCGCCCAGGAAGGCGGGGGCCGACAGCACGTACAAAAACATGCCGTTGAACGGCACGCCGCTGGCAAAGGCCAGCAGCACAAAGCGCGGATCGCTGCACAGCGCCTTGTAGCCCTGCATCAGTGGCTTGAACCGGAAGGGCTGGCGCTGCGCCTGCGGCAGAGACTCGGGCAGAAAGCGCCAGTTGATGCTCCACAGCAGCACGCCCACCAGCGTCAGGAACCAGAATACGGCCGCCCAGCCCAGGTGCACGAACAGCCAGCCGCCCAGCACCGGCGCCAGCGCCGGGGCAATGCCGAAGAAGATGGTGATCTGGGCCATCACGCGCTGGGCCTGGGCAGGCGGAAACAGGTCGCGCACCACGGCGCGCGACACCACGATGCCGGCGCCCGTGGACAGGCCCTGCAGCGCCCGGAACAGCACCAGTTGCGTGATGTTCTGCGACAGCGCGCAGCCTGCCGAGGCCAGCGTGAACACGGCCAGTCCCCATAGCACCACGGGGCGACGGCCAAAGCTGTCGGCCATGGCGCCATGGAAAAGGTTCATGAAGGCAAAGCCGAACAGATAGGCCGACAGCGTCTGCTGCATCTGCAGCGGCGTGGCGTTCAAGGCCTGGGCGATGCCCGAGAAGGCCGGGATGTAGGTATCGATCGAGAACGGCCCCAGCATGCCCAGGATGGCAAGCAGGACGGCCAGGGCCCAGCGCGGGCCCTGCCAGAGCGGGGAAACATTTTGTGGCATGCAGGCGAGGCGGTTGTGCGCTGCAGGCGGGCCGCAGGCGCAGAAAAAGGCCGCGCGCCCTTGCGCCTGCGGCAGGGTGACACTGTAGCGGCTTGGCCGGAATCCGGTGTGACGGATGGCTTGGCGAATGACCTGGGCGATGGAATGGAGCGATAGTTTGTATCTAAATAATATAAATATCGATAGAATTTATCTTTTGCGCCAGCATGCACAGGTCCGCCGTGGGGTGGATGGCATGGTTCTGGGCGCTTTCGCCAAGGATCTTTCATGACTGTTTCTCGCCGCACGTTGATATCGGGTCTGGCCCCGGCTGCGTTGCAACTGACCGCAGGCGCTGCCTGGTCCAAGGGCCACCGACTGCAGCTGTCGGCGGCCTATGGCGATGGCATCTTCCACACGCAGAACCTGCGCAACTTCGCGGCGCGCGTGGGTGCCGATACCCAGCATGCGCTGGAGATCGATGTGGTGTCCAACTCGGCGCTCAAGCCCATGGCGCAGGTGCTTCCAGCGCTCAAGCGCAATGAAATCCAGTTCGGCGAAGTGCTCATGTCGTCCTATGTGGATATCCATCCGCTGCTGGCCATGGACTCGCTGCCTTTCATCGTGCGTGGCTTTGACGAGGCTGCGCGCCTGTGGCAACTGACCCGTCCCGTGCTGCAGGAGTTTTTGCTGGCTCAGCAGGGTGTGCGCCTGCTGTTTGCCGTGCCTTGGCCCGCGCAGGGCCTGTTCTGCCGGCGCCCGGTCAACAGCATCGTGGATCTCAGGGGGCTCAGGCTGCGTGTGCAAAGCGATGCGACCAAGCGGCTGGCGGAACTCTGGGGAGCGCAGCCGGTGGTGCTCGCGGCCGGTGATCTTGGCATGGTGCTGGAGCAGGGAGGTATTGACGCCATGGTTGCATCCAGTGCCACCGGCGTCGACAGCCAGGCTTGGAAGACCATGAAGGTGTTTCTGGACATCAAGGCCTGGATTCCCAAGAACATGTTGTGCGTCAGCGAACTTGCCTGGAAGGGCTTTGCCGAGCCGGAACGCCAGGCCATCAGCCGCGCCGCCGCGCTGGCCGAGAAAGAAGGCTGGGCGCTGGCCCAGCAGGCCGATGAGCTGGGCAAGAAGGTTCTTGTCGACAACAAGATGTCCGTCACCGCGCCATCGGCGGACCTGCGCCGCATGCTGGATTTGATGGGGGAGCGCTTTGGCCGGGAGTGGGTGGCCAAGGCTGGCAGCAGCAATATGTCTGTGCTGATGGAATACAACAAGAAAAGGCACTGAGCGCTGTCGCGCCGAGTGCCTTGTTCTGGGTATTGGTGGTGGGCCCTGAGTGATTCGAACACTCGACCAACGGATTAAGAGTCCGCTGCTCTACCAGCTGAGCTAAGAGCCCCACGTATTTCTGCGTGGCTGCCTGAAGAGATCAGGCAAAGGAATTCTTGGTGGGCCCTGAGTGATTCGAACACTCGACCAACGGATTAAGAGTCCGCTGCTCTACCAGCTGAGCTAAGAGCCCCCTCGGGTATTCCGAAGGAATCAGCCTGGATGAATCCAGGCTGAAAAGGAATTTTTGGTGGGCCCTGAGTGATTCGAACACTCGACCAACGGATTAAGAGTCCGCTGCTCTACCAGCTGAGCTAAGAGCCCCAAAAACAAGTCTGCGCTGCAAACGAGACCGCAATTATGCGGCATTTTTGGCATGCTTGCAGGAAGACACGCCAATTTTTTGGTTCATGGCGCGATCTCGGCATGCGCGGCCTGCGTGACGTCGGGAACGCAGGCACAAAAAAAGGCGGCCGAAGCCGCCTTGCCTTGGTGTCTGCGCTTACATCAGCAGATGTTCGCCTGCGTTGTCACCGCCCAGGATCACGTAGTTGACCTTGCGGATGTCCATCAGCTTCTTGCCGCCCGAGTAGCTGATGGAGCTTTGCACATCCTGCTCCATCTCGATCAGGGTGTCGGCCAGAAGTCCCTTGACGGGCTCGAGGATGCGCTTGCCTTCGACGTGCTTGTACTCGCCCTTGTTGAAGTCCGAGGCCGAGCCGTAGTACTCCTTGAAGCGCTGGCCGTTTTCCTCGACCGTCTGGCCCGGCGATTCCTCATGGCCCGCGAACAGCGAGCCGATCATCACCATGGTGGCGCCAAAGCGCACGCTCTTGGCGATGTCGCCGTGGCTGCGGATGCCGCCGTCGGCAATGATGGGCTTGGTGGCCACGCGCGCGCACCACTTGAGCGCCGACAGCTGCCAGCCGCCCGTGCCGAAGCCCGTCTTGAGCTTGGTGATGCAGACCTTGCCGGGGCCGATGCCGACCTTGGTCGCGTCGGCGCCCCAGTTCTCCAGGTCGATCACGGCTTCGGGCGTGCCCACGTTGCCGGCGATCACGAAGGACTTGGGCAGCTTTTCCTTGAGGTAGCCGATCATGTTCTTCACGCTGTCGGCATGGCCGTGGGCGATGTCGATGGTGATGTATTCGGGGCACAGGCCTTCGGCGACGAAGCGGTCCACGGTGTCGTAGTCGGGCTTCTTGACGCCCAGCGAGATGGAGGCGAAGCAGCCCTTGCCCTGCATCTCGCGCACGAACTGCACGTTGTCCAGGTCAAAGCGGTGCATCACGTAGAAGTAGCCGTTGCGGGCCAGCCAGGTGCAGATGCTTTCATCCACCACCGTCTTCATGTTGGCCGGCACGGCCGGGATGCGGAAGGACCGACCGCCCAGCTCCACGCTGGCATCACACTCCGAGCGGCTTTCCACGCGGCACTTGCGCGGCAGCAGCAGGATGTTGTCGTAGTCGAAGATTTCCATTTGATTCCAAGCTCCATGAAAGGTCGCGGCAGGAACATCCCTCCGCGATGGGGCGCTTGGCTTGGAGGCCGGTCTTGCGGGCGGCGCGGGCGGGCCGCGTCGCCAGGGCGGCTGTGGCCCGGGCACAAAAAACCGGACCGCAAGAAACTTGGGCCCGGTGATTGATTCTATACGTTGCCGGCGGCGGGCCCGGGCGCCCTGTCGATATAGCGGTTATAGCAATGGCGTTATGGACCGGGAAGATGCGCTGCATGTGTCGAATGCGGGAAATGCAGCATGGCTTTCCCCGCAGGCCAGGGCGCTTCCTACAATGCCGGGATGTTCCCGATCGATCTGCTCGACGGCGCCTCCGGTGCCGCACCCGCCTCCAACTCCCCTTTGCTGGCCAACCTCAACGAGGAGCAGCTCGCTGCCGTCACGCTGCCGGCCGGCCATGCGCTGATCCTGGCCGGCGCCGGCTCGGGCAAGACGCGGGTGCTGACCACGCGCATCGCCTGGCTGCTGCAGACGGGCCAGGCCACGCCGGGCTCCATCCTGGCCGTGACCTTCACCAACAAGGCGGCCAAGGAAATGCTGGCGCGCCTGTCGACCATGCTGCCCTACAACGTGCGCGGCATGTGGATAGGCACCTTCCACGGCCTGTGCAACCGGCTGCTGCGTGCCCACCACCAGGCGGCAGGGCTGTCGTCCACCTTCCAGATCCTGGACACGCAGGACCAGCTGTCGGCCGTCAAGCGCCTGTGCAAGCAGTTCAACGTGGACGACGAGCGCTTCCCGCCCAAGCAGCTGCAGTACTTCATTGCCGGCTGCAAGGAAGAGGGCATGCGCCCCGGCGACGTGGTGGCCAATGACCCGGACACGCGCAAGAAGGTCGAGATCTACCAGCTCTACGAGGAGCAGTGCCAGCGCGAAGGCGTGGTCGATTTCGGCGAGCTGATGCTGCGCTCCTTCGAGCTGCTGCGCGACGATGCCGCGCTGCGCGCCCACTACCAGCGGCGCTTTCGCCACATCATGGTCGACGAGTTCCAGGACACCAACAAGCTGCAGTACCAGTGGCTCAAGCAGCTGGCGGGCGACATGGTGGATGGCCGCCTGCAGGCCACGGGCAGCGTGATCGCCGTGGGCGACGACGACCAGAGCATCTACGCCTTTCGCGGTGCGCGCGTGGGCAACATGCAGGACTTCGTGCGCGAGTTCGACGTGCGCCAGCAGATCAAGCTGGAGCAGAACTACCGCTCCTACAGCAACATCCTCGACTGCGCCAACGCGCTCATCAGCCACAACAGCCAGCGCCTGGGCAAGAACCTGCGCACCACCCAGGGCCCGGGCGAGCCCGTGCGCATCTACGAAGCGCCCACGGACATGGCCGAGGCGCAGTGGATGGTCGAGGAAATCCAGCAGCTCGTGAAAAAGGACGGCTGGCAGCGCCAGGAAATCGCCGTGCTCTACCGCAGCAATGCGCAAAGCCGGGTGATCGAATCGCAGCTGTTCAATGCCGCCATTCCCTACCGCGTGTACGGCGGCCTGCGCTTTTTCGAGCGCGCCGAAATCAAGCATGCGCTGGCCTACCTGCGCCTGCTGGAGAACCCGCACGACGACACCAGCTTTCTGCGCGTGGTGAACTTCCCGCCGCGCGGCATCGGCGCGCGCAGCGTGGAGACGCTGCAGGACGCGGCGCGCAGCGCGGGCTGCTCGCTGCACGATGCCGTCTCGGCGGTGCCGGGCGCGCCGGGCACCAAGCTCGCAGGCTTTGTCGCCAAGATCGACGTGCTGCGCGAGCAGACCCAGGGCCGCACGCTGCGCGAGATCATCGAGGCCATCGAGGAAGAAAGCGGCCTGCTCGAGCACTACCGCAACGAAAAGGAAGGCGCCGACCGCATCGAGAACCTGCAGGAACTCGTGAACGCGGCCGAGAGCTTTGTCACCCAGGAGGGCTTTGGCCGCGACGCCGTGGCCCTGCCGCTGGACGAGCACGACGGCGCCAGGGCGCTGACGCAAAGTCCCGCCAGCCAGGGCCTGGACCCTGCGCTGCCGCTGCTGGACACGCCGCTCACGCCGCCGGCCGGCACCGTGGCCGGCATGGTCGATGCCGATACCGGCGAGACACTGTCGCCGCTGGCCGCCTTCCTGACGCACGCGGCGCTGGAGGCTGGCGACAACCAGGCCCAGGCCGGCCAGGACGCCGTGCAGCTGATGACCGTGCATGCCTCCAAGGGGCTGGAGTTCGACGCCGTCTTCATCGGCGGCGTGGAAGAGGGCCTGTTCCCGCATGAGAACGCCATGATGGACCGCGGCGGCCTGGAGGAAGAGCGCCGCCTGGCCTATGTGGCCATCACCCGCGCGCGCAAGCGCCTGTACCTGAGCCATTCGCAGACGCGCATGCTGCACGGGCAGACGCGCTACAACGTCAAGAGCCGCTTCTTCGACGAGCTGCCCGATGAGGCGCTCAAGTGGATCACCCCCAAGCAGGGCGGCTTTGGCAGCTACGCGCCCCGCCCCGGTGGCGGCGGTGGTGGCGGCTATGGTTCACGCGATCGCGGCGGCTTCGGCAACAAGGCCGAAGGCTGGCGCAGCGAGGTCTTCGCCAGCCCGCCCGTGCCGCCGCAAAAGGCCGCTCCGGGCCACGGCCTGCGCGTGGGCCTGAACGTGTTCCACAACAAGTTCGGCGAAGGCAAGGTGCTGGCCCTGGAAGGCACGGGCGACGACGCGCGCGCCCAGGTCAGCTTTGGCCGCCACGGCACGAAGTGGCTGGCGCTGTCCATTGCCAAGCTCACGGTCGTGGAGTGAGGCGCGGGCTGCCGCGCCCGGCGCTCAGGGCTTGACTTCGAAGCTCAGCGTCGTGGTGTGGCGCACGTCGGTGTACTTCTTGCCGTCCAGCGTGACTGAGCCGTTGTCCACGCGCGCCGTCACCTCCAGCACGTACAGGCCCGGGAAGTAGGGCTTGAAGCTCACCGTGCCGTCCTGCGATGGCGTGAGCGTGCGGTACCAGCCCTCGCTGGTCTGCACGTTGACCTGGCTGGCCGCGACCTTGCGGCCCTTGAACACCAGCTGGAACGTATCGCCTCCCGCCGTGGTGGGCACCAGCTCCAGGTCGTTCACGGCCTTGGTGTCGTTGCGGCCGAAACGGGCCTGGTAGTAGGTCAGCACGCCATTGGCGCCGGGGCGCGTGGCGGCGATGCGCACATCGCCCTGGCCTGCGTCCGCGGTGAAATGATTGGCGTCGGCCTTCAGGGGAAGGCTCTTGCCGTCGGGCAGGACCTGCTTGGCGTCTTCCAGGGCCGGCAGCTGTTCCAGCGGCTTGCGCAGCTCTCCGGCATAGGCCCGGGCCTGTCCTGCGTCCTGCTGCAGCCAGAGATAGTCGGCATGCGCGGCCGGCACCGCCAGTGCGGCGGCGGCGGCCAGCCACGCGGCGGTGCTGCGAAGGATGCGGGAAGGTTCGGTCATGGAGTCTCTCCTGTAGTGTGGCTCTGCGTGCGCCTGCCGGGCCTTGAGGGGCGTGATCCGGCGGGGCTGAAGATGGTGCGATGGCGGGCGAGCGACGCCGCAATGCATCAGAAATTATAGCGATCAGGTGAGAATGACTCTTGTTTTGCACGCTAAGAGTCGGGTTCATGACATCCATGCAATTGCGGCGCAGACATGCAAAAAGGCCATGGAAATCCATGGCCTTTTTGTGGCTGCGCCACTCGCCGCAGGGCGGCGGAGCGCTGGGGCAGCGGTCAGGCCGACAGCTTGGGCTGGGCAGCGGTGCCCGTCAGGTAGCCGACGGCGGCGCCGAACTTGCCACGATAGTTGGCGCTGATCAGCGGGTCCAGCGTGGGCTTGACCACGTTGTGGATGGCGCCCCAGTCACCGGCGTGCTGGAAGTTGCTCATGATGTAGGTCCAGCCGTTGATCTCGTCCACGGCATGCAGGCCGGTGGATTCGCCGCCGGCGGGAATCGACATCAGGCGCGACAGCTGCTTGGTGTCGATGTTGTAGGCCCACAGGAAGTTGTTCACGTGCTGGCCGCTGTCCTCGCCGATGAACAGGGTGCGCATCTTCTCCGAGAACTTGAGGTTGTCGGGGTTGCAGATCTTGTTCGGGTTGCCGGTGTTGCCCAGCGCGTCGGCGCTGATGTCTTCGCCGGCCAGCAGGGCCTTGGTGTCCACGGGCATCCACTCGCTGTTGATGGCGGCGCCTGCCGTGTCCTTCTGGCCGCCGCGCAGGTTCAGTGCCATCACGGCGCCGGCCTTGAGCTGCTTGGGGATGGACACGCCGTTGCCGGCCACGTTCAGCGCATCACCGGCCACCATGGACTTTTCGCAGTTCTGCAGGGCCGAGTAGGCCACCTTGTCCTTGGCGTTGACGGTCGTGCCTTCCATCTTGGTGAAGCCCATGCTTGCGCCCTTGAAGGCGGCGTAGCGGTGGGTTTCCAGGAAGGCGGCAGCCTTGTCCATGCCGGGGTTGATCTTGATCCACTCGACCTTGCCGTTGGCCGTGATCTTGGTGTAGCTGGCGTCGCCCGGATCGGTCTTGGCCACGGTCATGATGTCCGTGGGCTTGAGCGTGTTGGCCAGTTGCTCGATCTCGGCGCTGGTGGCCGAGCCCAGCTTGATCCAGGTCAGCGCGGCGGCGCTGCCCGATGCGGGGTCGATGGAGAAGCCCGCGCCCACCTTGGCCACGTACAGCGAACCCGAGGACAGGTCCTTTTCCTTGTCGGCCACGAAGACGAAGTAGCCGCTGTTGGTGGCGTCGTCGCCCATCAGCGCCGTGCGCTGGTCGGGCATGACCTGGACCAGCTCGTGCGAGATGCGGCCCATGCAGAAATGCTTCTTGATGCTGGCCGTGCCGTCCACGTTGACCGTCACTTCGGGCATGTGGCCGTAGTGGTAGGGGTTGGCCTTGTTCTGGTCGCCATACAGGTTCTGGCTGAAGGCCAGCAGCTGGGCATTGCCGGTGGTGAAAGCGTCGGGCTCGTACTCTTCGCTGGACAGGTGGGTGCCCCAGGGCGACAGGCTGGCGCCGCAGGTGATCCACAGGCCGTGCACCTTGGAGGTGTCCACGTTGTGGTACTTGACCAGGCTGAGCTTGCCGGTGGTCTGGTCCTGGTCCAGCGTCAGCACGGCGATGGGCGAGGGCAGCTTGCCGTACATGTCGGTCTTGCCGTCCTGCGCCCAGGTGGTGTATTCGAACTGCACCACGGCGAACACGGGCTTGCCCTTGACGCCGTCCACCTTGGCATTGGGCACGGTCAGCAGCGAGGTGCCGTCGGGCGAATCGGAGAAGAAGTGGCGCTCGCTGCCGGCCACGGTGCGGTCGATGATCTTGTTGTTGTTGATGTCGTAGTAGCCGCCGGCCAGGATCTTGCCGCCCTTGCCGTCGGACACTTCATCGCCGGTGACGAAGAAGGGCTGGTAGCCCAGGTCGAAGCTCTGCTCGCTGTTGTCGCTGAACTGCACCTTGAGCTGCGAGGCCACGGTCATCCTGGCCATGGCCTGGGGGTTGGCCAGCGTGGGCGCTGCCATGGAGGTGAAGCTGGCCGCCACATAGTTCTTCGCGGGGCCGTCGTCACCGCCGCCGCAGGCGGTCAGCAGGCCGGTGGCGGACACGGCGGAGCCGAGCGGCAGCAGGGGGGCGCCGGTCAGGAATTGCAGCGCCTTGCGGCGGGAGAGCATCGTGGATTGGGACATGGGGCTTCCGTTATGGGTTTGTCAGCGTCAACCCATCGGGGGCGGGATGGGCCGGGATGCTGCCGCGCACTCGCTGGCTTGACATCCGCACGGCATGCTAGGCAGCCGGTGTGACACAGCGATGGCATCCGCATGACGGAACAGTGACAGCGTCATATGACAGCCGCCAGGCGAGGGGTGCCAGGCGATCGATGCGGCCAGTCAAAAAAACAAAGAAGAGGTGCGAAGAGGGGGCCGAAGAAAGGTCCAAAGAAAAAGCCCCTTGAAAGGGGCTTTGGGGGTGCAGTGGCGAAGCGCTCAGCCGGACAGTCCGGGCGGCGCAGGCGGCTCGGTGCCAATGGCGTCGCTGCCATCGCTTTCATCGGGCGCTGCAAAGCAGTCGCGGAAGGTGAAGACGATGGAGGTGAAGAACATGGCGGCCAGCAGCATGGCCGTGCCGATCATCAGGCCGTTGGCAATGCTGCCCAGCACCTGGGCCAGCACGGCCGAGATCAGGGCCATCACGATGCCGGCCACGATGAACACGCCCATCCAGCTCAGGCCGAAGACCACCAGCGCGCCGATGTTGCGCACACAGGCCACCAGGCTGAAGAACACGGCCTTGACCGGGGGCACGTTGTGCCAGTGCACCAGCCCCGGCGCGTGCCAGAACAGCAGGGACAGCGGCAGGTACAGGCCCATGCTCAGCCACATGGCGGCCTGGAAGTCGGGCGACTCGGCGATCTCGCGCGTCAGCGGCTCGCCGCCCAGGTAGACGTTGGCAAACTGGCCGTCGTCCACCAGCATGGACAGGCCCATGATCAGCAGGAAGCCTGCCGCATACATGGCGCCCAGCGTGAGCATGGAGTTCAGGCGCTGGCGCCCGGTGCGAAAGGCCACCAGCAGCAGGGCCGGCGTGGGCGCACGCCCGTGCGATGCCTCGGCCGCCGCCACCATCATGGCCAGCGAGGTGGCCGGCAGCAGGCCCAGCGCGATCACGGGGCCGATCAGCGGCAGCACCGTGACCAGCGACATGGCCGCCATCGACAGAAAGAACAGCGCCGCCAGTGCCAGCGGCTGCTGGCGGAAGGTGCGGATGCCCTGCTGCACCCATTGCAGGCCGGTACGGGCGGGAACGATGAGAAGTTTCATGGGGTGAGGAAGTCGGGGCGCCTGGATGGGGCATGGCCTCTGGCATGGGCCGCGCCGCTGGCGCCCGAACGGGGACTGTACCCGAGGACGCGCGGCCCGTGGACCGCAAAGCCCTCTGTCGGCCGCGCTGTGGCGGTCTTCGGACGTCAGTCCAGCGCCACCGGGTGGGCCAGGCGCTGGCGCAGCACGCGCTCGAAATGGGTGGGGTCGTGAGGCACGAGCATGGAGGCCTCGCGCGGCAGGTGGAAATCCCACAGGCGGGAAATCCAAAAGCGCAGCGCGCCCGCGCGCAGCATGGGGTTGAACAGCTCGCGCTCGGCGGCGGTCAGGGGGCGTACCGATTGATAGGCATCAATCATGGCCTTGGCCTTGGTGGCGTCATGGGCGCCGGTGGCGTGTTCGATGCACCAGTCGTTGAGGCACACGGCCAGGTCGAACAGCCAGCTGTCCACGCCTGCGAAGTAGAAGTCGAAGAAGCCGGTCAGGCGCTCGCCATCGAACATCACGTTGTCGCGGAACAGGTCGGCGTGCACGGGGCCGCGTGGCAGCGCCGCATAGGCGGGCGAGGCGGCCACATGGTTCTGGAAGGCCAGCTCGGAGCGCAGCAGGTCGGCCGTGGGGGCGTCTATGTGCGGGATGACCGTGGGCACGGTCTCGTTCCACCAGGGCAGGCTGCGCAGATTGGGCTGCTGGCGATCGTAGTCGCGTCCGGCCAGGTGCATGCGCGCCAGCATCTCGCCCACGGCGGCACAGTGCGCGGGCTGGGGCGCCAGCTCGCTCTTGCCGGGCAGGCGGTTGACGATGGAGGCCGGCTTGCCGCACACGCTCAGCAGGATGTCGCCGCTGCGCGTCTCGGCCTGCGGGTCGGGCACGGGAATGCCGGCCTGCGCCAGGTGCTTCATCAGGTACAGGTAGAAGGGCAGTTGCTCGGCCGTCAGGCGCTCGAACAGCGTCAGTACCCACTCGCCCTGTTCGGTGGTGAGAAAGTAGTTGGTGTTCTCTATGCCGCCCTGGATGCCGCGCAGCTCCTTGAAGGAACCCAGGGACATGCGGCGCAGCAGCTCGCGCGCGTCTTTGTCGGAGACTTCGGTGAAAACGGCCATGTTGCATTGCCGGCCTTCAGGGCGCGGCGGAAATCGTTGTCGTCAGATATGGAAAGAGGGCAGCGCCGTCAGGTGCTGCCCCCTGGGATGCCGCCGGGCCGGGGGCCCGGACAGTCCGGTGAGGATCAGAACTTCTTGAGGTTCCAGACGCGCGTGCCGTTGGTGCCGTCGCCATCGCCGCGGTTGCGCGAGGAGCGGGCGCCGTCGTTGGACTGCACTTCATACGAAGGCATGTCGCCGACCTTGGGCTGCACGGTGATGCTGCGGGTCTGGCCGCCCACGCGCAGCTCGTCAACGCGGCTGCCGCCATCTTCCACATGGATGTGTTCCACGCGCTGGTTGGTTCGATCGCGCCCCTCGGGCTTGGCCGTGTCCGGCGCGGTCTGCTCGGTCGCCGCCGCAGGAGCGGTGGAGGCAGCCGGGGCAGGCGTGGGGTTCTGGGCCAGCACGGAGCTGGCGGCCAGGGTCAGGAAGATGAAAAGTGGAGCGGCGCGCATAGGCTCCATTGTAGAACTTGCAGCGGGCGCTGTCCCGCCCTGTCACCCTGCCGGCGCGTGCACAATCGGCGCATGAGCAATTCCAAGACCCTGGTGCTGATCGACGGCTCCAGCTACCTCTACCGCGCCTACCACGCCATGCCGGACCTGCGCGCCGAGCCCGGCAACCCGGAAAGCCCTGCCACGGGCGCCATCCGCGGCATGATCAACATGCTCCAGGCGATCAGGAAGGAAGTGGCGGCCGACTACGCCGTCTGCGTGTTCGATACCAGCGGACCCACCTTCCGCGACACGCTCTACCCCGAATACAAGGCGCACCGCTCGCCCATGCCCGACGATCTGCGCTCGCAGATCGAGCCCATCCATGAAGTGGTCCGCCTGCTGGGCTGGCCGGTGCTGGCCATCCAGGGTGTGGAGGCCGACGACGTGATCGGCACCCTGGCCAAGACGGCCGCCGCCCAGGGCGTGAACGTGGTGATCTCCAGTGGCGACAAGGACCTGTCCCAGCTGGTGGACTCCCACATCATGGTGATGGACACCATGAGCGGCAAGCGCCGCGACGTGGCCGGCGTGACGGCCGAGTTCGGCGTGCCGCCCACGCAGATGATCGACTACCAGGCCCTGGTCGGCGATGCCGTGGACAACGTGCCCGGCGTGTCCAAGGTGGGCCCCAAGACGGCCGTCAAGTGGCTGGCCGAGCACGGCTCGCTCGACGGCCTGATTGCTGCGGCCGACGGCATCAAGGGCGTGGCCGGCCAGAACCTGCGCGATGCCATCGCCTCGGGCCAGCTGGCGCTGAGCCGCCAGTTGGTCACCATGAAGACCGACTGCGACCTGAGCGCCGAAGTGCCCACCCTGCCGGTGCTCGACGCGCTGGCGCCGCGCGAGCCCGATACCGCGCCGCTGCGCGACTTCTATGAGCGCTACGGCTTCAAGGGCCTGGCGCGCATGCTCGGCGGTGCCGCGCCCGAGCCCGATGCGCTGGAGGCCGTCAAGGCCGGCCGCAAGCCAGCGGCCAAGCCGCGTGCCGACCAGTCCACGGGCGACATGTTTGCCCAGGAGCAGGCCGAATCCGACGAAGCCACCACCGAGGCCGAGGCCGTCCAGCAGCGTCCGCTGGACTATGACGTGGTGCTGACCTGGGAAGCGTTCGACCAGTGGCTGGCCAAGATCAACGCCGCCGAACTCACGGCCCTGGATACCGAAACCACCTCGCTGGACGAGATGCGTGCCGAGATCGTGGGCATCTCGCTGAGCGTGGAGCCCGGCGCCGCTGCCTACATCCCCCTGCGCCATGCCGGCCCCGACGCGCCAGAGCAACTGCCTGCCGACGAAGTGCTGCAGCGCCTCAAGCCCTGGCTGGAGGATGCGGCCCGGCCCAAGCTGGGCCAGCACGTCAAGTACGACCGCCATGTCTTCGCCAATGCCGGCATCGAGGTGCACGGCTATGTGCACGACACCATGCTGCAAAGCTATGTGCTGGAAGTGCACCGCCCGCACGGCCTGGCCAGCCTGGCGCTGCGCCACACCAACCGCACGGGCATCAGCTATGAAGACCTGTGCGGCAAGGGCGCCCACCAGATCCCGTTCGCCCAGGTGCCCGTGGACAAGGCTGCCGCCTATGCCTGCGAGGATGCCGACCAGACCCTGGACGTGCACCGCGTACTGTGGCCGCAGCTGCAGGCCAACGACGGCCTGCGCGGCGTCTACGAGCTGGAGATCGCCACCAGCGAGGCCCTGTTCCGCATAGAGCGCAACGGCGTGCTCATCGATGCCGCCACGCTGGCCAAGCAGAGCAACGACCTGGGCCAGCGCATCGTGCAGCTGGAGCAGGAGGCCTACGACATCGCGGGCCAGCCCTTCAACCTGGCCAGCCCCAAGCAGCTGGGCGAAATCTTCTTCGACAAGCTGGGCATGCCCGTGGTCAAGAAGACGGCCACCGGCGCACGCAGCACCGACGAAGAGGTGCTGGAGAAGCTGGCCGAGGACTATCCGCTGCCCGCCAAGCTGCTGGAGCACCGCAGCCTGTCCAAGCTCAAGGGCACCTATACCGACAAGCTGGCCCAACTGGCGCTGCCGCGCACGGGCCGCGTGCACACGCACTACGCCCAGGCCGTGGCCGTGACGGGGCGCCTGTCCAGCAACGACCCCAACCTGCAGAACATCCCCATCCGCACGCCCGAAGGCCGGCGCGTGCGCGAGGCCTTCATTGCCGCGCCCGGCCATGTGATCGCCAGCGCCGACTACTCGCAGATCGAGCTGCGCATCATGGCCCACCTGTCGGGCGACGAGTCCCTGCTGCGCGCCTTCCACGAAGGCCGCGACGTGCACCGTGCCACGGCATCGGAAGTCTTCAACGTGGAGCTGGAGCAGGTCAGCAGCGAGCAGCGCCGCTATGCCAAGGTCATCAACTTCGGGCTGATCTACGGCATGAGCAGCTTTGGCCTGGCCAAGAACCTGGGCATAGAGACCAAGGCTGCGGCCGCCTACATCGACCGCTATTTCCAGCGCTATCCGGGCGTCAAGCGTTACATGGACGAGACGGTGGAATTCGCGCGCGACCACGGCTACGTGGAAACCGTCTTCGGCCGCCGCCTGTACCTGGTGGACATCAACGGCGGCAGCGGCCCGCGCAAGAAGGCGGCCGAGCGCCAGGCCATCAACGCGCCCATGCAGGGCACGGCGGCCGACCTGATCAAGAAGGCCATGGTGGCGGTGCAGGCCGAGCTCGATGCCAGGCAGTCCGAGGTCCGCGTCATCATGCAGGTGCACGACGAACTGGTGTTCGAGCTGCCCGAAGGCGAGTCGGACTGGGTGCGCACCGAGATCCCGCGCCTGATGGCCGGCGTGGCGGAACTGAAGGTTCCCTTGCTCGCCGAAGTGGGCGTCGGCCCCAACTGGGACAAGGCACATTGAGCTTCACGCGCGCATCGTAGACTTGGCCGGTTCTCAAACACCACCAAGGAGAGATGCATGCGTGACGATCAGCAGCAAGACCTGAAGGCCCTGGTTCCGGGGCGCAGCAGCGAAGAGGGGCCCACGCGGCGCCTGGCATTGCAGACGGCCCTGGGCCTGGGCTATGCCGCAGCGGCCACGCCGCTGATGGCGCAGACCGCCATCTCCACGCCGGCCGACGGCCTGACGGCCGGCGAGGTGCATTTCACCGTGAACGGCTTCAAGGTGCCGGCCTACCGCGCCGCACCCGCCGGCAAGAAGAATGTGCCCGTGGTGCTGGTGATCTCCGAGATCTTCGGCGTGCACGAATACATTGCCGACACCTGCCGCCGCCTGGCGCGTGCCGGCTACCTGGCCATCGCCCCCGATCTGTATGCACGCCAGGGCGATCCCAAGACCTATACCGAGATCGCCAAGCTCATGAGCGAGCTGGTCTCCAAGGTGCCCGACGAACAGGTCATGGCCGACCTGGACGGCGCCGTGCAATGGGCGGGCACGCAGGGCGGCGATACTGCGCGCGTGGCCATCACGGGCTTTTGCTGGGGCGGGCGCATCACCTGGCTGTATGCGGCCCATGGCCCGGTCAAGGCCGGCGTGGCCTGGTACGGCCGGCTGGAAGGCGCCAAGACCGCGCTGCAGCCACGCCATCCGCTGGAGCTGGTCTCCAGCCTCAAGGCGCCGGTGCTGGGCCTGTATGGCGGGCAGGACACGGGCATTCCGCTGGAATCCGTGGAGCGCATGCGCGAGGCGCTCAAGCAGGGCTCGGCAGCGGCCAAGGCCTCGGAGTTCGTGATCTACCCGGAGGCACCACACGCCTTCCATGCCGACTACCGGCCCAGCTACCGCGAGCAGGCTGCGCGCGACGGTTGGCAAAAAATGCTGGCCTGGTTCAATAAGCATGGGGTGACCCCCTGAGCGGCTGCGCCGCTTCCCCCTCTCTCGCTTCGAGGGAGGGGGACGACACCCTCGGTGCGGGGCGGCGCGGCCGGCGTAGGCCCTTCCTCGGTGTCCCTGGTATGAGGACGCGCCAGTTTTTAAGGTATTGCTGACTGGCTTTCAACTTTATTCGCGCAGGGGGGCTTGACAGCTTCTGTAGGCTGAAACCGAGGGCACCCGACACCGTGGCCTGCTTCCTTCATGGGATCGCAGGCCACGGCTGCGATGGGGCCTGTCTTTCTGCGAGAATTCGCGGGTTTCGCCTGCAAGGGCATACGGTTGAAGCACAAATCGCTATGACATTGGTAGCAATCATTCTGGCCACCCTGGCCGCCGGTATTGGCAGCGTCTGGGTGGCCGCGTTGTTGATGGGGCTGGGAGGCAATCGCTCGCCGGGCATGATGCCGCAGCGGCTGTTGAGCCTGGCGGCGGGCGCGCTGCTGGCCACGGCCTTCATGCACCTCTTGCCCGAAGCCTTCGAGAGCGAGGCAGGCGCGCATGACCTGTTCGTGACGCTGCTGGTGGGCCTGGTGTTCTTTTTCCTGCTGTCCAAGGCCGAGCTGTGGCACCACGGGCATGAGCACGGCGCGCCGCCGGCCCATGAGCACGATCACCACGAACATCACGATCACCAGGGCCACGCCCATGACCATTCCCATGATCACCACCACGGCCACCGCCACGGCGGCTGGGCCGTGCTGACCGGCGACAGCGTGCACTGCTTTGGCGATGGCGTGCTGATCGCCTCCGCCTTCATGGCCGACATGCGCCTGGGGCTGATCGCGGCGGTATCGGTGCTGGCCCACGAAGTGCCGCACCACATGGGCGACATCGTGGTGCTGCGCCAGTCCAGTTCCAACCGGCGCGTGGCCCTGATCAAGGTGTCCATGGCCGGGGCCGTGACCACGCTGGGTGGCATTGGCGGCTATTTTCTGGTGGGACAGCTGCAGGAACTGCTGCCGTACTTCCTGGCCGTGGCCTCCAGCAGCTTCATCTACGTGGCGCTGGCCGACCTGATTCCCCAGCTGCAAAAGCGCCTGAGCGCGCGCGAGACCGTGGCCCAGGTGGGCTGGCTGATGCTGGGCATCGTACTGGTCACCGTGGTCAGCCGCGCGGCGCACGCGCACTGAGGCTGATGTTGAGGCTGAGGCGCGGGTCCTAGCCTGCGCGGGCCTCCTGGGGTGCCGTCCCCAGCAGGTCGGCGTAATCCACCGCGTACTTGATGAAGGCCGCATGGCCGTCGATGCGCAGCTTGCGGCGCAGGTGCAGGCGGTGGGTTTCCACGGTGCGCACCGAGGTGCCCATGAGCGCGGCGATTTCCTTGTTGGAGCGGCCCTCCGAGATCCACTGCAGCACGCTGGCCTCGCGCGGCGTGAGGGCGCGCCGGGGCCCGGACGCGCTGCCGTCTTCCTCGGCCACGGGCTGCAGGCCGGGGCTGAAATACAGGCCGCCGGCGTAGACCCGGTCTATGGCCTCGATGAGCTGCTGTGCAGGCGCGTCCTTGAGCACATAGCCGCGCGCGCCCAGCGCCACGGCGCGGCGCACGTACTCGGGATCCTCATGCATGGACAGCACCAGCACGCGCACCAGCGGGAACTGATCGCGGAACAGCGCGGCCAGGTCGATGCCGCTGGCGCCCGGCATGCGGATGTCGGTGACCACCAGGTCGGGCGACAGCTCGCGGGCCAGCGGCAGGGCCTGGTCCACGCTGGCGGCCTCGCCCACCACACGGATATGGTCCGTGGCCTGCAGGCGCATGGACACGCCGTCGCGCACGAGAGGGTGGTCGTCCACCAGGAGGATGCGGATCATGGGGTTCATGCAGCGGCCCGTGGGAGTTCGAATTCCGGTGAGGGAGACAGCGGCATGCCGCCATCGCGGTAGAGCACGGCGACCAGCCGGGTGCCCCGGCGCCCCGAACTGATGGACAGGTGGCCGCCCAGGCCTTCGATGCGCTCGCGCATGTTGCGCAGGCCGATGCCGCCCTGGCGGTCGCGCTGCACGCGGCGCATGTCGAAGCCCTGGCCGTCATCGCTGACCTGCAGCACCACGCGGCGGCGCTGAAAGTGCAGGCTGACATCGATGCGCGTGGCCTGTGCATGGTTTTGCGCATTCGTCACGGCCTCCTGGGCCACGCGGAACAGGGCCGTGGCGTGGCTGGGCGGGAGAAAGCGGGTCTCGCCGCGGCAGCCGAACTGCATGCGCAGGCCGTCCTCGGCCTGCATCTGCTGGCTCATCAGCGCCAGGGCCGGGGCCAGGCCCAGGTCGTCCAGCAGGGCGGGGCGCAGGCCGTGGGAGACGCGCCGTATCTCCACCAGCGCGTGGTTGAGCTGCTCCAGGCCCTGGTCCACCATGCGCTGGGCCGTGGCCGGGTCCTGCGCGGCCAGCCGCCTGAGCTGGGCCTGGGCCGTCTCCAGCAGGAACTTGGAGGAGACCAGCACCTGCACCACGCCGTCATGCAGGTCGCGCGCCACGCGCGTGCGTTCCTCTTCCTGCGAATGCACCACGCGCTGGGCCAGCCGCTGCAGCTTGTTGCTGGACACGCGGTGATCGCTGAGATTGAAGACCAGCCCCGCCACGCCGATGAGAACGATGCACAGCGCCGCAATGCCGAAGATGCGCCAGCGCGTGGCCGCGATGTTGGCCTGGGCGCTTTCGTCGATCTGGCGCAGCGCCTGCTCCACATCGTCCAGGTACAGGCCCGTGCCCAGCGACCAGCCCCATTCGGGCACCGTGGCCACGTAGGCGAGCTTGGCCTCGGTACGCAGCGATGACGGTTTTTGCCACTGGTAGCGCACCAGGCCACCGCCGCTGCGCGCAGCGTCCAGGATGATCCTGGCGGGTCCTGCGCCGCCGGGGCTGTTGGGATCGCACAGGTCCACGCCCGACAGGCCCATCTGGCGCGCATCCAGCAGCACGTTGCCGTGTTCGTCGTAGACAAAGAAGTAGCCGTCCTCGCCGAACTGCATGCGCGCCAGCGTATCCAGCGCCTGGCGCCGCTGCAGGGATGGCTCCTCGCCGCTGGACTGGATGCGCGCCAGCGCCGTGGTCGCCAGCTGCACGTAGTGCCGCAGCTCGGTCTCCTTGCTGTGCAGGTAGGCGGTCTCGACCAGCTCTCGTTCCTGACGGGCCAGCTCCAGTGTCTGGTGTTGCACGGTCACCGCGACCAGGCCCAGGGCCAGCGCGATGGCGGCAATCGACAGAAGCGCAAGTTTCAGCGGAAGTTGCATGGGAGCCTGTGTGGGGTGCACCGACGATCTTTTCCGCCCAGTGCACGGACCTTGTCAACAGGGCTTGCGCGCATGGCGCCGGGGCCCGGCAGCGGACCTTGAATGGCGGGCGTCGTATCTGCCAATAGCCTGTGCGCGCTGCATATCCACGCGCGCAGGAAAAGGAATTTGAATATCCCAAGGAAAATGCCATGGATAATATATTTCGCGCACGAAAGAATATCCCATTGACATAGGGAATCCGATATGCATTTTCTTGGTGCGTTGTCCCCTTTTTGGGGTCTTGAATAATGGTTTTGCCGTATTGTGGTGCGCCGTCCCTCATCTGTCTGACATGCCTGGCTACGGTTGAGCAGGTTCCGTGCCAAGCCGTTGTTTCAGAAGAGAGTTATCCTGCTGCGTAGCACTGCGCAAGCGGTCCTGCGTAGTGGTGCGTAGGGGAAAATTCATTATCGAATGCTCCAGATCCCTGCCTAGAATTTCTCTGTGAAATCACTGATTCGAATCATTTTGTGTCAATGATTCATGTCGCCTTCGATGACCCAATTAAATGGTGACGAAGTGTTTCCGGGGCGCCGTTGCAGTAATGCGCGGCACGGCAGTGGCAGTTTGTATTCTTGTTTCAGAAAGGCAATACCATGGATATTCGATCGAACCTGCGGCGCGTGGCGCTGGCATGCGGTGTGGCGGCGGCGGTAGCGACGCTGGCGGGCTGCGCCGCGCCCCACAAGCGCGATGTGCTGTCCACCACGCAGATCTATCCGGCCATCGGCCCGTATTCGCAGATGGTGGCGCATGGCAACACGATCTACTTCTCGGGCGTGCTGCCGCTGAACGCGCAGGGCACGGCCATCCAGGGCACGACCATCGAGGAGCAGACGCGCGCCGTGCTGGACCACATCGGCGCCAAGCTCAAGTCCCAGGGACTGGGCTATGAGGATGTGCTGTCCACCTCGGTCTTCATGAAGGACCTCAACGAGTTCGCCGCCATGAACAAGGTCTATGGCGAGTACTTCAAGACCGGCGCCCCCGCTCGGGCCACGGTGGAGGTGGCGCGCCTGCCGCGCGATGTGAAGATCGAAATCTCGGCCATCGTCGGCCGCCGCTGACCGCTTGGGCAACGACAGGAGGACCGCATGAACGCACGACACCCCCAGATCGCGGCCGAGCAGGCCACATCCCTGACCGCCACCGCGGCCGCCGGCGAATCCGGCTATCCCGCGCGCTGGACTTCCAAGCGCCGCGACTTCCTGCGCATGCTGGGCTACGGCACCGGCGCAGCCACGCTGGGCCCACTGCTGGCTGCCTGTGGCAGCGGCAATGCCCAGACCTCGGCCGCTGCGCTGCGCGAGCAGCTCATGCGTGACGAGGCCTTCTGGACCGACGTGCAGAGCATGTTCATCCTCAAGCCCGAGAAGACCTACATGAACATCGGCACGGCGGGCTCCATGCCCAAGCTGGTGCTCGATGTGTTCGATACCGAAAACCGCAAGAAGGCCGCCGACTCGGGCAACGGCTACAGCAACCTGCTGGACCTGCGCAAGCAGGTGGCGCCGGGCTTTGGCGTGGATGCCGACGAGCTGGCCTTCTCGGCCAACACCTCCTCGGGCATGTGCCACGCCATCCTGGGCATCGACTGGCAGCGTGGCGACGTGGTGGTGACCACCAACCACGAGCACGGCGGCGGCGACACGCCGCTGAAGATCGCCCAGGACCGCTACGGCATCGAGGTCTCGCGCATTGCGCTGCCCGTGGGCAACAACCAGACGGCCGCCACCTACGTGAACCTGTTCGACGAGCGCATCCGCGCGCTCAAGGCCCAGGGCAAGCGCGTGCGCGCCATGATGTGGTCCTCTCCCACCTACAAGACCGGCACCATGCTGCCCATTGCCGACCTGATGGGCGTGGTCAAGGCGCACGGCCTGATCAGCATCGTGGACGGCGCCCACCTGCCGGGCATGATGGCCTACAACTATGCGGAGCTGGGCATGGACTTCATGTCGGGCGCGGGCCACAAGTGGCAGTGCGGCCCGGGCTCCACGGGCATCCTCATCATCCGCAACAAGATCCGCGCCTCCAACCCGCTGCCCCTGCCCAAGTGGTACCCGGTGCACACCAGCGCCTACCCGGCGCTGGAGCGCACGACCACGGCCAAGGAGACCTACGACATCGCCGCCTCGGTCACTTCCTGCGGCAGCGTGCACACGCCCATGTTCATGGCGCTGGCCCAGGCCTGCGCGCAGTGGGACAGCATCGGCCGCAAGAAGATCGAGACCTATGACCTGACGCTGTCGTCCTACCTCAAGGAAAAGATCGTCGAGCGCTGGGGCGTGGACTCGCTGTACTCGCCCAAGGACGATCCCAAGCTGCTGTCGGCGCTGACCTGCTTCAACCCGTTCCAGAACAAGGACGACGTGATGAACGGGACCAAGTCCTCGACCTTTGTGGCGCGCATGCTCAGCGACTATCCGCAGGGCTTCGTGATCCGCAACTCCAACTTCCCCGTGATCGGCGCGGCGGCAGACCACTACGGCGTGCGCGTGTCCACGCACCTGTGGCATGACGCGCGGGACATCGATCTGCTGGTGGATGCGATGTGGGATCTGTCTAGAAAAATGTAGCCCCCTGAGGCGCTGCGCGCCTTCCCCCCGAGGGGGACGACACCCTCGCTGCGGGGCGGCGCGGCCGGCATAGGCCCTTGCTCGGTGTCCCTCGCGTTGGGCCATGCTTGTGTTGGGGGCGTGCTTTCTGGCGCAGGGGGCTGTCTTGGGCCGGGCTTCTTGAGCCCTGCGCCTCAGCCGGGCTGTCCTTCGTCGCGGATGGCGGCGCGGACCTGGGGGAGCTGGCGGCGCGAGACCATGAGCAGTTCGGGGATGCCGTGCAGGCGCAGGGCCCAGCCTTCGCCTTCGGTGGGGTCGTCGTGGCGCTCCAGGCTGCGCAGGGCGCTGCGTGCCACGAGGGCGTTGCGGTGCACGCGCAGCAGGTGGTCGGCGTGGCGGGCCTCCAGTTCGGCCAGGGCGCCGTCGAGGATGTAGCTGCGGCCCACGGTGCGCACGGTCACGTATTTCTGTTCGGCCTTGAGGTAGAGCACTTCGGACAGGGGCAGGCGCACGGTGGCGCCCCGGTCCTGTATCAGCAGCACGGGGCCGCCGTCGCGTTCGGCCGTCTGGTGCGCGGCCGTGCGCGCGGCCTTGGCCAGGGCCTGCTGCAGGCGTTCGCGGCGCACGGGCTTGGTCAGGTAGTCGGCAGCATCCAGGTCGAAGGCCTCGACCGCGTGGCCGGCATGGGCGGTGACGAAGACCACGGCAGGCGGCAGCGGCAGGCGGCGCAGCATATGGGCCAGGGCCAGGCCGTCCTGGCCGGGCATGTGGATGTCCAGCAGTGCCAGCTCCACGGGGCGCGGGCCCGGTGCCTGCAGCACGGCCATGGCCTGGCGGGCGTCCGCCGCCTCGCTGACCTGGTGCGGGCCGCTGCCCGTGCATGCCTGCACGTCGGCCAGCAGGGTGCGCAGCCGCGCGCGGGCCAGGGCTTCGTCGTCAACGATCAGGATGTGCATGGTGCTTCTTCTTCGATAAAGCCTTCGTGGGTTGGCTGGCAGGCGGTGCCAGCGGCAGGCTGATGCGCACCACGAAATGCCCGTTGAGCGTGCGCGCCGTGAGGTGGGCCTGCAGGTCGTGCAGCAGCGACAGCCGGGCGCGCACATTGGCCAGCGCAATGCCGTTGCCGCGCGTGCCGGCTGCGCTGGCGGAATCGATCTCGGAGGGCAGGGTGTTGGTGATGCGCACCTCCACCAGATCGCCACGGCGCTCGGTGCGCACCTGCAGCTTGCCGCCGCGTGCGCTGGGCTCCACGCCATGGCGTATGGCGTTTTCCACCAGCGGCTGCAGCAGCAGCGGCGGCAGCAGGGCGCCGTGGGCGGCAGGGTCCAGTTGCCAGCGCACCTGCAGCCGTTCGCCAAAGCGCACCTGCTCGATGGCCAGGTAGCGCTGGGCCAGCTCGATCTCCTCGGCCAGCGTGGTCGTGCTGTGTGGCTCGGCCAGCGCATAGCGGAACAGGTCGCTGAGGTCCTCCAGCAGGGCCTCGGCCTTGGCGGGCTCGGCGCGCACCAGGGCGATGGCGCTGTTGAGCGTGTTGAACAGGAAATGCGGGCGTATGCGCGACTGCAGCTCGGCCAGCCGCGCCTGCGTGTCGGCGGGTGCGTGGCCGCGTGCGCGCAGCACCAGGGCTGCGACCAGCAGGGCTGCCAACAGTCCGCCGGACACGGCGCTGGCCAGCCAGGGGGCGCTGGTGCCGCCGGCCAGGTGCAGCATGGCGCAGGCATACAGCCCGGCCGCCATGCCCAGCAGCACGCCGGCCGCGTACTGGCCGGAGGCGGGCAGCCGCTGCAGCGGGTGCTTGAGCAGGCAGGCGGCCACCAGCCAGACCAGCGTGCCGGGCAGGCAGGCGCCGGTCAGCAGGGCCATGCCCTGCAGCCACTGCAGGGGCGAGTCGGCGCCGAACATCGAGGCCGTTGCCACCACGGCCTGCACAAACAGCACGGCGCGCAGCACCACGCCTACGTTGCAGGCGTCAAAGACCAGCGCCGCGGGCAGGGGCGGGGGGGCAGTGGTGGGGGGCGGCTGGGTCGGCAAGGGGCGGCAGGTAGTGTTTCGGCGGGTGGGGTTCGCGCCGCATGCCCGGATTATGGTCATGCCGGGCGGGCCTGCACAGCGGTCACACCGCCCATGCACACCCATGCACGCCCATGCAGGCCCGTGTAGGCCCCTGCACGGGCGTGGCGCCGCCCAGGTCGATAGAATCTTCGCTTCCTGCCTGCGCCGGGGGGCGATGCCGCCCGCCGCCTGCGCTGCCTGCACAGCCCCATCGAAGATCGCGTCCTCACATGTCTGCCAATCAACCAACGTCCGCCTCGCACAACCAGCTCGATACCAAGGCCCAGGCCTGGTCCGCTCTCTTCGAAGAGCCGATGAGCGATCTGGTCAAGCGCTATACCTCCAGCGTGTTCTTCGACAAGCGCCTGTGGCAGGCCGACATCACGGGCAGCCTGGCGCATGCCGAGATGCTGGCGGCCCAGGGCATCATCGCCGCCGCCGACCATGAAGCCATCCGCAAGGGCATGGCGCAGATCACGCAGGAGATCGAGTCCGGCCAGTTCGAGTGGAAGCTCGACCTGGAAGACGTGCACCTGAACATCGAGGCCCGCCTGACCCAGCTGGTCGGCGACGCCGGCAAGCGCCTGCACACGGGCCGCAGCCGCAACGACCAGGTGGCCACCGACGTGCGCCTGTGGCTGCGCGGCGAGATCGACCTGATCGAAGGACTGCTGGGCGAGCTGCAGCTGTCCCTGGTCGAAGTGGCCGAGAAGAATGTGGACGTGATCCTGCCCGGCTTCACCCACCTGCAGGTGGCCCAGCCCGTGAGCTTTGCCCACCACCTGCTGGCCTATGTGGAAATGTTCAAGCGCGACGCCGAGCGCATGCTGGACCTGCGCCGCCGCGTCAACGTGCTGCCGCTGGGCAGCGCCGCCCTGGCCGGCACCACCTACCCGCTGGACCGCGAGCGCGTGGCCCGCACCCTGGGCATGGAAGGCGTCTGCCAGAACTCGCTGGACGGCGTCAGCGACCGCGACTTCGCCATCGAATTCACCTCGGCCGCCAGCCTGTGCATGGTGCACGTGAGCCGCCTGTCCGAAGAGCTGATCATCTGGATGAGCCAGAACTTCGGCTTCATCCGCATCGCCGACCGCTTCACCACCGGCTCGTCGATCATGCCGCAGAAGAAGAACCCCGACGTGCCCGAGCTGGCACGCGGCAAGACCGGCCGCGTGGTCGGCCACCTGATGGGCCTGATCACCCTGATGAAGGGCCAGCCCCTGGCCTACAACAAGGACAACCAGGAAGACAAGGAGCCGCTGTTCGACACGGTGGACACCCTGAAGGACACGCTGCGCATCTTCGCCGAGATGATCGGCGGCCAGGCCGACCCGGCCACGGGCGGCAAGAAGGGCGGCATCACCGTCAACGCCGAAGCCATGCGCGCCGCCGCACTCAAGGGCTACGCCACCGCCACCGACCTGGCCGACTACCTGGTCAAGAAGGGCCTGCCCTTCCGCGACGCGCACGAGACCGTGGCCCATGCCGTCAAGCTGGCCTCGCAAAAGGGCGTGGACCTGACCGAGCTGCCGCTGGCCGAACTGCAGGCCTTCAATCCCGGCATCGAGGCCGACGTCTTCGAGGCGCTCAGCCTGGAAGGCTCGCTCAATGCGCGCAACACCCTGGGCGGCACGGCGCCGGCCCAGGTGCGCAAGCAGCTGGCAGGCCACCAGGCGCGCTTGAATGCACGCCTGAACGCGCGCCTGGGCTGATCCCCCCGTTCGCCGGAGCCACGCCATGACATCCTCCCGCCGCCAACTGCTGACGGGGGCGCTGCGCGCCGCCGGCGCAGTGACCGCCGTTGCCGCCTCGTCCGCCCTGGCTCCGCTGGCCTGGGCCCAGCCGGGGCAGGCCATTCGCATCCTCGTGGGCTTTCCGCCGGGCGGCGGCACCGATGCCATCGCACGCCTGCTGGCCGACCGTCTCAAGGACGTGCTGGGCACCACGGTGCTGGTGGACAACCGCCCCGGCGCGGGCGGCCAGATCGCGGCGCAGCAGCTCAAGGCGGCTGCGGCCGATGGCCACACGCTGTTCCTCACGCATGACCACACCATCTCCATCCTGCCCCAGGTGGTGAAGAAGCCGGGCTTCGACCCGGCCCATGACTTCGTTCCCGTGGCCGGCTTTGCCACCTTCGTGAACGCGCTGGCGGTCTCCGCCAGCACGCCGGCGCGCAACCTCGCCGAGTATGTGGAGTGGGTGCGCCAGGGCGCAAAGCGCGGCAGCATCGGCATACCCGCGCCCGCGTCCACGCCGGAATTCCTGGTCAGGCTGCTGGGCGAGCACTACAGGCTGGACCTGGTGGCCGCGCCCTACCGGGGCAGCGCGCCCATGCTGGCCGACATGCTGGGCAACCAGATCCCGGCCGGCATCGCCTCGGTGCAGGACTTCATGGAAAACCACAAGGCCGGCAAGCTGCGCGTGATCGGCGTGCTGGGCACGCGCCGCCAGGCCACCATGCCCGAAGTGCCCACGCTGGCCGAGCAGGGCGTCAAGGGCTTCGAGGACACGCCCTACTACGGCATCTACGCGCCGCGCGGCACGCCCCAGGCCTTCATCGACCGCTTCTCCGCCGCCGTGGCCACCGTGCTCAAGCAGCCCGACGTGCACGAGCAGCTCACCGCCCTGGGCCTGACCGTGGGCCACATGCCGCCCGCCCAGTTGGCCGAGCGCGAGCAGGCCTATACCCAGGTCTGGAAACGCATCATCCAGACCAGCGGCTTCCAGCCGCAGTAAGACAGGCGGACTGCGGGGCGACAGCCTCCGCGGCCGGCAGGCGCTGTGAACCGGCAAGCGCTGTGTCTTGGTGCTGCCATCGCCGGGGTTGGCAGCGCGGCGTGTGGCGCGAATCCTTGTGATCAGACATATATGACGCCCTTGTGCGCCGATGTCTTACAGATGGATACACCGCAGACCCGGTTCCGGGCACCCGCAGCAGGGCCTGCAGCGGATGCGGCCCGGTATCATCCCGCGCAGTGGTTTTCAGCCGCAGCGGATGCGGCCCTGCATTCGGCGCATGCGGGCGGCGGGCATCTGCCTCGTTGCAGCCCTTGCCGCCGAGCCCTGCCGCAGCGCAGGGCTTTTCATTTGCAGCCTGTGCACCGTGCACGGCGCGCGCCGCAGCGCTGAAAGCCTGCTCATTCCAAGAAAACACCGGGCCATCTGAGCCCGACAGAAGGGATTGCCATGGGGGTGCTTCGCACGACAGCGATCAAGGGGTTCCAGAGTCCGCCGGCGCACGGCCGGCCCTGGAGCCGGTGGGGGTTGGGGCTGCTGCTGGGATCGGTGGCGCTGACGGCGCAGGCCGTGGGCGTGCGCCAGTTCAGCCCGCAGGGAGAGGTGGCCAAGGTCGAGCAGGTGGTGGTGCAGTTCGATGGCACGGCCGTGCGCTTTGGCGACCCCAAGGCGGCCGCGCCGGTCACGCTCAGCTGCAGCGATGCGGCGGCCACTCAGGGCACGGGCCGCTGGAACAGCGACCGCGAATGGGTGTTCGACTTCAAGCAGGCCCTGCCGCCCGGCGTGCGCTGCACGGCCCAGCTCGTGGCCGGCTACAAGTCGCCTGCGGGCACGGCCGTGACGGGCGCTGCCAGCTACCAGTTCCAGACCGGCGGCCCGGCCGTGCTGGACATGGCACCCGACACCTATGAACAGATCGACGAGGAGCAGTACTTCGCGCTGCGCCTGTCGGGCCCGGCCACCGTGCAAAGCCTGCAGCAGCACATGTGGTGCACGGCCGAAGGCGTGGGCGAGCGCATTCCCGTGCGCCTGATCGAAGGCAAGGAGCGCGACGAGCTGCTCAAGCACCGCGGCTGGGACAAGGCCGCTGCCAAGAACCCGCTGCAGTACGCCACGCTGGCCTGCAACCGCCGCCTGACGGCGGGCACGACCATGAAGCTGGTCTTCGGCGCCGGCATTGCCACGCCCAACGGCGTGGCCAGCCGCCAGGACAAGCGCTTCGAGTACCGCGTGCGCGAGCCCTTCGCCGCCGAGTTCAGCTGCGAGCGCGAGAACGCCCAGGCCGCCTGCCTGCCGATCCGTCCCATGCGCCTGCGCTTCAATGCCCCCGTGCCGCGCAAGCTGGCCGAGGGCATTCGCCTGAGCAGCGGCGCCTCCAAGGTGGCGCCCGTGATCGACAGCGAATACGGCGAAAAGCTCAGCGAGGATTCGCTGGTGCAGAACCTGAGCTTCCCGGCCACCATGCAGGCCCAGGCGCGCTACACGGTGGAGCTGCCTCCGCAGTTCAAGGACGCGGCAGGCCGCAGCCTGAGCAATGCCGACATGTTCCCGCTGCAGGTGGCCACGGGCGCGCTGCCGCCGCTGGCCAAGTTCGCGGCCTCGCCCTTCGGCATCGTCGAGCGCTATGCCGAAGGCCCGGACGGCCCGGCCCTGCTGCCCGTGACGCTGCGCAATGTGGAGTCCGAGCTGGCCACCAGGTCCCTGGATGCCAGCCGCGTGAGCACCAAGCAGCCCGGCAGCGATGCCGAGATCATCGCCTGGATGCGCCGCGTGGCCGACTACGAGTCCTCCGACATGGACCGCAAGCGCGCCTCGCGCGACATCAAGGGCCCGCTGCCGCCCGTGATCGACAACGAAAACCGTGACTATGTGCAGACGCGCATGCTGTCGCTGCTGGCCGGCCAGGGCGACGTCAAGACGCTGGAGCTGCCCAAGCCCGTCAAGGGCGATCCGCGCCCCTTCGAGGTGGTGGGCATTCCGCTCACGCCGGGCTTTCACGTGGTCGAGATCGCCTCGCCGCTGCTGGGGCAGTCGCTGCTCGATGAGCGCTACGGCTCGGCGCGCAGCATGTATGTGCGCACCTCGGCCCTGGTGACCAACCTGTCCGTGCACTTCAAGCTCGGCCGCGAGAACGCGGCCGCCTGGGTCACCACGCTGGACAAGGGCCAGGCCGTGGCCAATGCCAGGGTCCAGGTCTCCGACTGCAATGGCAAGGTGCTGACCTCGGCCACCACCGATGCCAGCGGCGTGGCGCGCCTGGACGGCCTGTCGCCCGAGCCGCCCCAGTGCACGGGCGGTGTCGGCTACCGCTCGCCGGCCTACTTCGTCAGCGCACGCGCCCAGGGCAAGGACGGCCAGCAGGAGCTGGCCTTCACCTGGAGCGACTGGCAGCGCGGCATCGAGTCCTGGCGCTTCAACGTGCCCACCAGCCGCAGCGCCCAGCGCGACGAGGTGGCCCACACCATCTTCGACCGCACGCTGCTGCGCGCCGGCGAGACCGTGTCCATGAAGCACCTGATGCGCACCCAGACCGGCATCGGCCAGGGGCAGGGCGGCTTTGCGCTGCCCGAGCAGCGGCCCACGCAACTGGTCATCACCCATGAAGGCAGCGGCCAGCAGTACACGCAGCCGCTGCAGTGGCGTTCCACGGGCACGGGCGGCCTGAGTGCGGAAAACAGCTTCTCCGTGCCCAAGGGCGCCAAGCTGGGTTCGTACTCCGTGGAGCTGCGCGGCGAGGGCAACGGCTCGCGCGGGCGCAACAACCGCTTCGGCACGGGCAGCTTCCGTGTCGAGGAATTCCGCCTGCCCGTGCTCGAAGGCCGTGTGGGACCCGAAGGCAAGCAGGCCCTGGTCGGCGTCTCCAGCCTGCCGGTGCAGGTGCAGGTGAACTACGTCTCCGGCGGCCCGGCCGCCAACCTGCCGGTGCGCGTGTCCGCCCTGGTGCGCTCCACCTGGATGGACCGCAGCGACTGGCAGGGCTTCAGCTTCTCGGCACCGCGCAGCGCCCAGGACACGGGCCAGAGCGATGACGAGGAGGCCACGGCCTCCCAGGACAGCAAGGTGGTGGCCGACAAGCTGCCCGTGACGCTGGACCGTGAAGGACTGGGCAAGCTCAAGATCGAGAACCTGCCCAAGCTGCGCGAGCCGCGCGAGCTGCTGATCGAGGCCACCTATGCCGACCCCAATGGCGAGGTGCAGACCCTGCGCAGCACGCAGATGCTGTGGCCCGCGGCCATCGTGGCCGGCGTGCGCGCCGAAAGCTGGATCACCACGGGCCGCAAGCTCCAGTTCCAGGCGCTGGCCCTGGGCGTGGACGGCAAGCCCCAGGCCGGCGTGCCGGTCAAGGTGGAGGCCATCTCCCGCGTCACCACCAGCAGCCGCAAGCGCCTGGTGGGGGGCTTTTACAGCTACGACAACCAGACCGCGCTCCAATCCATGGGCACGGTGTGCACGGGCAACAGCGATGCCCAAGGCATGGTGCAGTGCGAGGCCCAGCTGTCGCAGCCCGGCGAGGTCGAGCTGATCGTCACCGCCTCCGACAAGGACGGCCGGCCCGCCCAGGCCGCCTCCAGCGTCTGGGTCACGCGCCAGGGCGAGCTGTGGTTCGGCGGCGAGGACCATGACCGCATGGACGTGCTGCCCGAAAAGCGCAGCTACGAGCCCGGCGAGACCGCGCGCTTCCAGGTGCGCATGCCCTTCCGCTATGCGACGGCCCTGGTCGCCGTGGAGCGCGAAGGCATCGTCAGCACCCAGGTCATGCAGCTCAATGGCCAGAACCCCACCGTGGAGCTGAAGGTCCAGCCCGACTGGGGGCCCAACGTCTACGTGAGCGTGCTGGCCCTGCGCGGGCGGCTGCGCGAGGTGCCCTGGTACAGCTTCTTCACCTGGGGCTTCAAGGCGCCGCGCGAGTGGTGGAATGCCTTCTGGCACGAGGGCAAGGAATACATCGCGCCCACGGCCCTGGTCGATCTGTCCAAGCCCGCCTACCGCCTGGGCATGGCCGAGATCCGCGTGGGCACCAAGGCCCACCGCATCGACGTCAAGGTCACGGCCGACCAGGCCAGCTACCAGGTGCGCGGCACCGCCAAGGTCACCATCAGCGCCACGCTGCCCGACGGCAAGCCCGCCGCTGGCGCCGAGGTGGCGCTGGCGGTCGTGGACCAGGCCCTGCTGGAGCTCATGCCCAACACCAGCTGGCAGCTGGCCGACGCCATGCTGCGCCGCCGCGAGTGGGGCGTGCAGACCTCGACCGCGCAGATGGAGGTGATCGGCAGGCGCCACTACGGCCGCAAGGCCGTGGCCGCTGGCGGCGGCGGTGGCCGCAGCCAGACGCGCCAGCTGTTCGAGACGCTGCTGCTGTGGAATCCGAGCGTGGTGCTCGATGCCCAGGGCAAGGCCCAGGTCAGCGTGCCGCTCAACGACTCGCTGACCACCTTCCAGGTGGTGGCGGTGGCCGACCATGGCGTGTCGATGTTCGGCACGGGCCAGGCGCCCATCCGCACGGCCCAGGACCTGCAGATCATCAGCGGCCTGCCGCCGCTGGTGCGCGAGGAGGACCAGTTCCGTGCCATGGTCACGCTGCGCAACACCTCGGCCAAGGCCATGAAGGTGCAGGTCACGCCGCGCGCCACGCTGCTGGAGCTGGCAGCGCAGACCGTGGAGATTCCCGCGGGCGAGGCGCGCGAGGTGGGCTGGAACGTCACCGCCCCGGCCCAGCTGGGCCAGACCCGCGCCGAGTCGCTGATCTGGGAGATCGAGGCCCGCGACACTGCGGGTGGCGACAAGCCCGCCAGCGACAGGCTGAAAGTCAGCCAGCGCATCATCCCGGCCGTGCCGCTGACGGTGCAGCAGGGCACGCTGATGCAGGTCGATGGCAACATCAACCTGCCCGTGCAGCTGCCGGCCGACGCGCTGGCCGGCCGCGGCGGCCTGCGCATGTCGCTGGCGCCCAAGCTGGCCGAAGGCCTGCCGGGCGTGCGCGACTGGTGGGCGCGGTATCCCTACAGCTGCCTGGAGCAGGTCACCAGCAAGGCCGTGGGCATGAGTGACGCCACGCTGTGGCAGTCCACCATGGGCCAGCTGCCCAGCTACCTGGACAGCGACGGCCTGGCCAGCTACTTCCCGCTGGCCGGCGACGGCTCGGGCCGTGCGGCCCGCGGCAGCGATACGCTGACGGCCCACCTGCTCAACCTCTCGGCACTGGCGCAGGGCGTGGACAAGCGCTTCGTGCTGCCGGCGGCCGAGCGCGAGCGCATGGAAAACGGCCTGATCGCCTTCGTCGAAGGCCGCATCCAGCGCAGCTTCTGGAGCCCGCGCAAGGACCTGGACATGCGCAAGCTGGCCGCCATCCAGGCGCTGGCGCTGACGGGCCGCGCCAATCCGCGCATGCTCGACAGCATCACCATCGCGCCCAACGACTGGCCCACGCATGCCGTCATCGACTGGGTGGCCCTGCTCAAGCACATGCGCGAGCTGCCCCAGCGCGAACAGCAGCTGGCCCAGGCCCAGCAGATCCTGCGCGCCCGCCTGAGCTACCAGGGCACGCGCGTGGCCTTCAGCAACGAGCAGGACGACCAGTGGTGGTGGCTGATGCAGGGCCCCGAGGTCAACCTGGCCCGCCTGATGCTGGTCAACATGGACGACCCGACGTGGAAGGAAGAGCTGCCGCGCCTGGCCAACGGCTTCATCTCGCGCCAGAGCAACGGTGCCTGGGGCACGACCACGGCCAACCTGTGGGGAGCGCTGGCACTGCAGCGCTTCTCGCAGCAGTTCGAGGCCACGCCCGTGACGGGCGCCACCCAGGCGGCTTTGGGCGCGTCCCAGGCCCGCGTGGAGTGGAGCCAGGTCACGCGCATGCGCGCCAGCGACAGCGAGGGCGCGGCGCACCAGGCGTCCAGCTTCGGCGCGACCACGGTGGTCGGCGGCCTGCGCAACAACACCATGTTCCTGCCCTGGAGCGCGGTGGGTGATGCCCGCAAGGGCCAGCTGACGGTGACCCAGCAGGGCACCGGCAAGCCCTGGCTCACGCTGCAGTCCGTGGCGGCCGTGCAGCTCAAGGCGCCGTTCAGCGCCGGCTACACCGTCACGCGCACGGTCAAGCCCGTGGAGCAGGCCGACAAGAGCCTGCCCGCAGGCCAGTACTCGCGCGGCGACGTGCTGCGCGTCACGCTGGAGGTGCAGGCCCGCACCGACATGACCTGGGTGGCCATCACCGACCCCGTGCCCACGGGCGCCACCATCCTGGGCGGCGGCCTGGGGCGCGACTCGGAGATCGCCTCGGGCGGCGAGCGCGCAGAAGGCGCGGGCTGGCTGGCCTATGAGGAGCGCAGCTTCGAGGCCTACCGCGCCTACTACCAGTACCTGCCCAAGGGCAATACGCGCGTGGAGTACACCGTGCGGCTGAACAATGCCGGCGACTTCGCGCTGCCGCCCACGCGGGTGGAGGCACTGTATGCGCCCGAGATGTTCGGCGAGGCTCCCAACGCCCGCATCAAGGTGGGCGACAAGCGCTGATGCAGCGTTGATGGCGCCCTGACAAGGGGGCGGCCCTGCGGCCTATGATGGCTGCAGGACCGCCCCCTTTTTTCATCACCCTCCGCTCCATGGCACAAGTCATCCTCTCCCCGGTTCCCGCGGGCAGCGCCCTGCAGGACCGCCTCAAGACCGCCTATTTCCACGACAGCTACCAGCTGCAATTGCCGGACGACGGCAGCAGCCCCATGGCGCTGTACCTGCGCTGCGTGGGCCGCACGCCGGGCTGGATCGACTTTCTGATGCGCCTGCGCAACCGCGTGGTGGCGCCCTTCGGCATCAAGGACCTGGGCACGCTCAGCGGCGTCGATGCGCAGCGCCAGCCATCGAGCTACCGCGTGGGCGACCGCGCCGGCATCTTCCGTGTCCATGCCCTGAGCGACAGCGAAGTGGTGCTGGGCGACAGCGACAGGCACCTGGACGTGCAGGTCTCCCTCATGCGGCTGCCCGGCCCCGAGGGCACGCCGTCCGCCACCTTCACCGCCGCCATGTCCACCGTGGTCCATGTGCACAATGCCTTGGGCCGTATCTACATGCTGGGCGTGGCGCCGGCCCACCGCGTCATCGCCCCGGCCGTGGTGGCCAGGCTGGCCGGCTGACCTGGCCTGAAGGCATCACGTCAGCAAAACGGAAGCCTTCAGGGCCTGCGTCCGACGCGGGCAGACGCGAAGAGTCACGATACTTGCGGCCTTTGCCCGGCGGACATACCCCGAGCAGGGAACGCGGCCCGCCCCACAAGGGCAAGGCCGCCACCATTGCGAATCGGTTCCCGGGCACACCATTGATCACAAGAGAGAGAGGGTCTATGCCAGACATGAACACCGATCCCCGCACGGCGCCACCGGCGGCTCCGCCACCGGATGCGCCGCAGGCGGCCACGCCATCGCCTGCAGAGCCTGCACCGCGCATCACGTTCTCGGGCCCCGTCGTCATTCCTTCCCTGCTGGTGCTGGGCCTGCTGCTGCTGTACTGCGGCTTCATGCCCGACAGCGCCGACCGGCTGTTCTCCAGCGCCCAGGCCTGGGTGGTGGGGCACATGGACTGGTTCTATGCCGTCTCGGTCACGCTGTTCCTGGTCTTTCTGATCTTCGTCGCGTCCAGCCGTTTCGGTGATATCCGCCTGGGTCCCGATGATGCGGAGCCCGAGTTCAGCTTCATCTCCTGGACCGCCATGCTGTTCGCCGCCGGCATGGGCATCGGCCTGATGTACTTCGGCGTGGGCGAGCCGCTGCAGCATTTCCTCAAGCCGCCCACGGCCGTGCCTTCCACGCCGGCCGCCGCGCGCGAGGCCCTGCAGTCCACCTTCTTCCACTGGGGCTTCCATGCCTGGGCCGTCTACGGGACCATGGGCCTGGTGCTGGCCTACTTCGGCTTTCGCTACAACCTGCCGCTGACCATGCGCTCGGGCCTGTACCCGCTGCTGGGCAAGCGCATCAACGGCCCCATCGGCCACAGCGTGGATGCCTTCGCGCTGGTGGGCACCATCGCGGGTATCGCCACCACGCTGGGCTACGGCGCGCTGCAGCTGGCCGCCGGCCTGCACACCCTCACGGGCTGGGACACCTCTGCGGCGGCTTTCCGCATCGCGGTCATCGTCATCGTGGTCTGCCTGGCCGGGCTGTCGGCCGTCTCGGGCCTGGACAAAGGGGTGCGGCGCCTGAGCGAGTTCAACCTCATGCTGGCCTTCATCCTGCTGGCCTTCGTCATCGTCGCCGGGCCCACGGTCTTCCTGTTCGAGGCGCTGAGCGAGAACATCGGCAACTACGTGTCTGGCCTGGTGCAGCTGTCGTTCCGCACCTTTGCCTACGAGCCGCCCAGCCAGGAAGGCTGGTTCGGCGGCTGGACCATCCTCTACTGGGCCTGGTGGATCTCCTGGTCGCCCTTCGTGGGCATGTTCATCGCGCGCATCTCGCGCGGGCGCACCATCCGCCAGTTCGTGACCGGCGTGCTGCTGGTGCCCACGGCCTTCAACCTGCTGTGGATGACGGCCTTCGGCAACAGCGCCATCTGGATAGACACCCACGTGGCCATGGGCGCGTTGGGGCAGACGGCCTCGAACGTGGATGCGCTGCTGTTCCGCTTCTTCGAGTACCTGCCCTGGTTCAAGCCCGTGGCCTGGCTCACCATCGTGCTCATCGCGGTGTTCTTCGTCACCTCGGCGGACTCCGGGGCCTTCGTGGTGGACAACATCGCATCGCGCGGCCATGCGCGTTCGCCGGTCTGGCAGCGGCTGTTCTGGGCTGCCGTGCTGGGCGCGACGGCCATGGTGCTGATGCTGGCCGGCGGCCTCAAGGCGCTGCAGGCCATGACCCTGGTGGCGGCCCTGCCGGTGGCCGTCATCATGCTGGCGCTGTGCTACGGGCTGTGGCGCGGCCTGCTGGCCGACCGCGCGCACTTCTCGCCCGACCTGGCTCCGGCCACCAGCTTCTGGAGCGGCCAGCACTGGCGCAAGCGCCTGGAGCAGATCGTGCACCAGCCCTCGCGCGCCGATGTGCGCAGGTTCCTGGCCGGCGTGGTGCTGCCCGCCATGAACGAGGTGGCAGCCGAAATGCACAAGCGCGGCGTCGAGGCGGTGGTCACCGAGGACCTGGACGGCGAGGGCGCCGTGCGCCTGACCGTGCCCGATCCCTCGCTGCGCGACTTCGTCTACGGCGTGCGCGCCACGCGCCGCACGGTGCCCACCTTCCTGGTGAGCGAGGCGGCCAACGAGCAGGAGCGCCGCCATGTCTACGAGCCCATCACGTTCTTCGAGGACGGACGCCTGGGCCACGACATCCAGTACCTGCGCAGCGAGGAAGTCATCGCCGACATCCTGCGCCACTACGAGCGCTACCTGTCGCTGAGCGCCGACCAGCGCACGCATCTGCTGAACCGGGCGCCGGGCCACAGCTGAGCCGTGCTTGGCAGCGCCGCCGTCGCGGCACCCCGGGCCTTTGGGTAAACACCGGGGTGCCAGCCGGCGGCAGCCTGCGGATACTGGGCGCTGCCATGCAGCTCGAATACTCTACCCATTCGCAGGAGCCACGCCATCGTTTCGACTACTGGCACGAGGTGGTCTGCCGCCACTGCATCCCGGCCGACAGCCACCGCGCGCAGGGGGATGGTGCAGGTCCCGGCGGCTTCGGGGCCACGCTGTCCGTGCGGTCCCTGGGACTGCTGGAGATCAGTGCCATGTCGGCGCCCAGCCACCGCTGGGTGCGCAACGCAGCCCACCTGCGCCTGCATGCCCGCGACGAGCTGTGGCTGGGCTATCTGCTCCAGGGCCAGGCCGAGGTGCGCCAGGGCGGGCAAGTGGCCCGGCTGAGTGCGGGCAATCTGGTGCTTTATGACGCTGCGCAGCCCTTCGAATTCTCGGTGGCGCCCCGCGATATCCTGCTGATGCGCATTCCGCGCAGCGAATTGTTGAATCGCTTTGCCCGTGCACCCTTGCACGCGGGACGGGCGCTGCATGGCCATGCCCCGGCCGTGGCGCCGCTGCGGGCCATGCTCGGCGAGGCCATGGCCATGCCGCCTGCGCCGCACGGTGATGCCTTGGCGCAGCGCTTTGGCATGGCGCTGCTCGACGTGCTGGCCCTGGCGCTGGAGATGCAGGAAATGGCCGTGCAGCCCCGCGCGGAAAGGGACCTGCATGGCCGCATCCAGGCGTTCATCCAGGACAACCTGGGCTCGCCCGAGCTGTCGCTGCAATGGCTGGCGCAGCAGCACAACGTCTCGCCCCGTACCGTGACGCGGGCCTTTGCGCGGCACAACCAGACGCCCATGGGCCTGGTATGGCAGCTGCGGTTGCAGGCCAGCCGCCAGGCCCTGATGCAGGGGCGCTGCTCCAGCGTGACCGAGGCGGCCTTCGCGCATGGGTTCTCCGATGCGGCGCACTTCAGCCGAGCCTTTCGCAAGGCGTTCGGCTGCACGCCCCGCAGCCTGCTGGCCGCCTGAGCAAGGTCGCTGACCCTCACGAACAAGCGTCGGCGCCGCCGGCTCCCTAGCATGGGCCTGCCGTGCGTCCCGTGCGGCTTTTCCAGTGCAACAACGGTGGCGCCCCGGAGCCGGGCGCCGGGAGACATGCCATGAACGACAGCGAACTGCACCATCTCGAACTGCTGGAGGTGGGGCGCGAGATCCAGTCCCGCCGCATTTCGTCGGAAGAGGTGACCCGCCACATGCTGGCGCGCATCGAGGCCGTGGACGCGCGGCTGCACAGCTACGTGACGGTGATGGCGCAGCAGGCGATGGAGGACGCCCGCCGCGCCGACGCCGAGATCGCGCAGGGCCGCCGCCGCGGTGCGCTGCACGGCGTGCCGCTGGCGCTCAAGGACCTGCTGTGGACCCGGGGCGTCCCCACCACGCATGGAATGACGCTGCACCGCGACCATCGCCCCACGGAAGATGCCACCGTGGTGCGCAGGCTGCGCGAGGCCGGCGCCGTCATCCTGGGCAAGCTGCAGCAGACCGAAGGCGCCTTCGCCGACCACCATCCCGAGATCACTGCCCCCGTCAACCCCTGGAGCGCCCAGCTATGGCCCGGGGCCTCGTCCAGCGGCTCGGGCGTGGCCACGGCGGCGGGGCTGTGCTTCGGATCGCTGGGCACGGACACCGGGGGCTCCATCCGCTTTCCATCGGCCGCCAACGGCATCACGGGGCTCAAGCCCACCTGGGGCAGGGTGAGCCGCCACGGCGCCTTCGAACTGGCCGCGTCCCTGGACCACATAGGCCCGATGGCGCGCAGTGCTGCCGATGCCGCAGCCATGCTCGCGGCCATCGCCGGGGCGGACCCGCTGGACCCTACGGCCAGCCAGTGCAGCGTGCCCGACTATCTGGCCATGATGACGCGCGGATTCTCCGGCCTGCGCCTGGGCATGGACCGGCAATGGGCACTGGACGGCGTGGATGCCCCCTCCCGCCAGGCGGTGGAGCAGGCCCTGGCGGTGGCGCAGCGCCTGGGGGCCAGCGTGCAGGAGGTCCGCTTTCCCGATGCCACCCAGGCGGTGGAGGACTGGCCGGCGCTGTGCGCGGTGGAGACCGCCGTGGCGCACGGCGCCACGTTCCCTGCACGGCGCGAGGCCTATGGCCCCGGGCTCGCCGGGTTGATCGACCTGGGGCTGGGCCTGTCCGCCACCGACTACCAGCGGCTGCTGCTGCGCCGCGCGGACTTCACGGGCCGGGTGCGTGCACTCTTCGCGCAGGTGGATCTGCTGCTGGTCCCCGCCACGGCCTTTGCGGCCCCCACGCTGCAACGCATGGCGCATTTCGGCTCCGATGCCGAGCTGTTCTCGGGCATGCTGCGCTACACCTGCCCGTTCGACCTCACGGGCAGCCCCACGATCACGCTGCCCGGCGGACGCACTTCTGAGGGCGCGCCCGTGGCCTTCCAGTTCGTGGCCCCCGACTTCCGCGAAGACCTGCTGGTGCGCGCGGGCTGGGCGTTCCAGCAGGCCACGGACTGGCACAGACAGCACCCTGCTGCCTGAGCTGCCTGAGCCGCCAGGCCGGTGGCGCGACACGGGCCTGTCACACAGCCTTCCTAGACTGGCGTGATGTCCTTGATCGAGATGGAAGGTGTCGCCAAGTCCTGGGGCGGCACCACGGCGCTGCAGGCGCTGGATCTGCGCATTGAACCCGGATCCTTTTGCGTGCTGCTCGGTCCCTCGGGCTGCGGCAAGTCCACCACGCTGCGCATCCTCGCGGGCCTGGAAAGCGCCACCTCGGGCCGCGTGCGCATCGATGGCCAGGACGTCACCCACCTGCCGCCCGCTCGGCGCGGCATTGCCATGGTGTTCCAGAACTACGCGCTGTTCCCGCACCTGACGGTGGCGCAGAACATCGGCTTCGGCCTGTCCGTGCGCAAGGTCCCGGCGGCCGAGGCGCGCCGGCGCATCGACGAGGCCGCCGCGCTGCTGGGCCTGGACGCGCTGCTGGCGCGCCGGCCCGGCCAGCTGTCGGGCGGCCAGCAGCAGCGCGTGGCGCTGGGCCGTGCCCTGGTGGCCCGCGCCCGCGTCTGCCTGATGGATGAGCCGCTGTCCAACCTCGACGCCCAGTTGCGCCAGGAAATGCGCACCGAGCTGCGCGAGCTGCAGCGGCGGCTGGGCCTGACCGTGGTCTATGTCACGCACGACCAGGCCGAGGCCATGGGCATGGCCGACCAGGTGGTGCTGCTCAGCCAGGGGCGCGTGGAGCAGTGCGCCGCGCCCCAGGAGATCTACAGCCGGCCCGCCACCACCTTTGCCGCGCGCTTCATCGGCACGCCGGCCATGAACATCGCGCGCCTCGACGGTCTGCACATCGCGGGCAGCCATGCCAGCGCCGCGCCCGCCGGCCTGCAGCAGCCGGGCCAGGCGCGCTGGCTGGGCGTCAGGCCCGAGGACATGCGCCTGTCGCTCCATGGCGATGTCGGCAGCGGCCCCGTGGTGGCTGCCGACATCGAAAGCCTCGAATACCTGGGCGCCGACCTGGTGCTGCGCTGCCGCGTGGACAGCGAACAACTGATGGTGCGCACCGCTGGCAGCCAGCTCGGCGGCCTGCAGCCGGGCCAGCTCGTGGGCCTGCGCTGGGCGCGCGAGGCCACGCATTTCTTTGACGAACAGGGGCGGCGCTGCGCGGCCTGAGGCCGTGGCACCGCTCCTATCTTCCTCCGCAGTTCCACCGTTTCAGCCATTCCGGCTTTCGCACCCGAAGCACCTTCCAGGAGAGTCCGCCATGCAACGCCATGCCTTCCTCAAAACCCTCGCAGCCGCTGCCGCCCTGGCCGCCACGGGCCTGCTGCACACCGCCAGCGCACAGACGCCGCTGGAAGTGCCGTTCTACTTTCCCGTGGCCGTGGGTGGCCCCATCACCAAGGTGATCGACGGCTATGCGGCCGAGTTCAACAAGGCCCATCCGCAGTACCGGATCACGCCCGTCTATGCGGGCACCTACCAGGAGACCATCGTCAAGGCGCTGACGGCCCACAAGTCGGGCAAGCCGCCGGCCACCTCGGTGCTGCTGTCCACCGACATGTTCACGCTGATCGACGAGGACGCCATCGCCCCCATCGACGACTTCGTGAAGACCGATGCCGACCGGGCCTGGCTCAAGGGCTTCTACCCGGCCTTCATGGCCAACAGCCAGACGGGCGGCAAGACCTGGGGCGTGCCCTTCCAGCGTTCCACCGTGGTCATGTACTACAACAAGGAAGCCTTCAAGGAAGCCGGCCTGGACCCGAACAAGGCGCCGCAGAACTGGAAGGAGCTCAAGGAAGCCGCCCACAGGCTAACGAAGAAGGACGCCAGCGGCAAGGTCGTGCAGTACGGCATACAGATCCCGTCCACCGGCTTTGCCTACTGGATGCTGCAGACGCTGACCACGCCCAATGACGTGCTGCTGGCCAACGAGGCAGGCACCCAGGTCACGCTGGACAGCCCCAAGGTAGTGGAGGCGCTGGACTTCTGGGTGGGCCTGGTCAAGGAAGGCGTGCACCCTGCCGGCGTGGTGGAGTGGGGCACGACGCCCAAGGACTTCATGGAAAGGAAGGCCGCCATCATCGTCACCACCACGGGCAACCTGACCAATATCCGTGCCAATGCCAAATTCGACTTCGGCGTGGGCCAGATCGCAGGCAACGTGCGCAAGGGCTCGCCCACGGGCGGGGGCAACTTCTACCTGTTCAAGAAGGCGCCCCGGGAGCAGCAGGAGGCGGCCTTCCAGTTCATGAAGTGGGTCACCCAGCCCCCGCTGGCCGCGCAGTGGAGCATGGACAGCGGCTACGTGGCCGTCTCGCCCGCCGCCTATGACACGCCCGCGCTCAAGAAGTACGGCCAGGACTTCCCGCAGGCCCTGGTGGCGCGCGACCAGCTGCCCGTGTCGGTGGCCGAGTTCTCCACGCATGAGAACCAGCGCGTGACCAAGGTGCTCAACGACGCCGTGCAGGCCGCCCTCAACGGCAGCAAGACCTCGGCCCAGGCCCTGCAGGATGCGCAAAGGGAGGCCGACCGCATCCTGCGCCGCTACAAGTGATGGCCTCGCGCCGTTGACCGCATGAGCCACGCTTCCTCCTCTTTTGCGAGCGGCCGCCAGGCCGTCCATGCCTGGCTGATGCTGCTGCCGGCGCTGGTGCTGCTGGTGGCCTTCACGCACTGGCCGGCCGTGGCCACGCTGATCGACAGCCTGCGTGCCACGCCGCGCGGCGGCCAGCCGGGGCCGTGGGTGGGGCTGGAGAACTACGCCGTGATGTTGGACGACCCGGTGTTCTGGCAGGCCGTGCGCAACAACCTGTGGTTTGCGGCGGCCACGATTCCGCTGTCCATAGCGCTGGCGCTGGCCATGGCGCTGTGGGTCAACGAGAGGCTGGCCGGCCGCGCCTTCGTGCGCATGGCGTACTTCACGCCCACGGTGTTGCCCATGATTGCCGTGGCCAACATCTGGCTGTTCTTCTACACGCCGCAGTACGGGCTGCTGGAGCAACTGCGAGGCGCAGTGGGCCTTCCCGCGCACAACTGGCTGGGCGACCCGTCCACGGCGCTGGCCTGCGTGACCGTGGTGGCGGTGTGGAAGGAGGCGGGCTTTTTCATGATCTTCTACCTGGCCGCGCTGCAGACGCTCAATCCCAGCCTCAGGGAAGCTGCGGCCATCGAGGGGGCCTCGCGCTGGTACTTCCTGCGCCGCGTGCAGTGGCCGCTGCTGATGCCGACCACGCTGTTCGTGCTGGTCAACGCGGTGATCAATGCCTTTCGCCTGGTGGACCATCTCTTCATCCTCACACGCGGCGGGCCGGACAACGCCTCCACGCTGCTGCTCTACCACCTGTACGAGGTGGGCTTCAAGTTCTGGGACACGGGCTATGCGGCGGCCATCACCGTGGTGCTGGTCGTGGTGCTGGCGGCCGTGGCGCTGCTGCAGTTCTTCGTGCTCGACAAAAAGGTGCACTACCAATGAGCGCCGCACCCATTGCCCCGCGCCATGCGCCGCCCGCGCTGTACGGCGCCACCTGGCTGGACACGCTGGCCGCCTGGCTGCTGGCCCTGCTGTGGATACTGCCGCTGGCCTATGCGTTCTGGACGGCCTTCCATCCGCCCGAATACTCGGCACGCTTCGACCTGGCCGCGCCCTGGACGCTGGAGAACTTTCGCCGTGCCTGGCAGGCCGCGCCCTTTGCGCGCTATTTCCTGAACACGGCCGTGCTGGTGGTCATGATTTTGGCGGCCCAGCTGGTGCTGGGCACGCTGGCCGCCTATGCCTTTGCGCGCTACCGCTTTCGCGGCCAGGGCCTGGCCTTTGCCCTGGTGCTGGTGCAGCTGATGATCATGCCGGACATCCTGCTGGTGGCGAACTACCAGACCCTGTCGCGCCTGGGCGCCGTCGATACGCTGCTGGGCATCGGCCTGCCGTACTTCGCATCGGCCTTTGCCATCTTCCTGCTGCGCCAGACCTTCCTGGGCATTCCCCGGGAACTGGACGAGGCCGCGCGGGTGGAGGGCGCCAGCACCCTGCAGATCCTGTGGCGCGTCTACGTGCCGCTGGCGCGGCCCGTGTACCTGGCGTTTGCGCTGGTGTCGGTGAGCTTTCACTGGAACAACTTCCTGTGGCCGCTGATCATCACCAACAGCGTGCAGGCGCGCCCGCTCACCGTGGGGCTGCAGGTGTTCTCCAGCGTGGAGTCGGGCGTGGAATGGGCCACCATCACGGCCGCCACGCTGATGAGCTCGGGCCCGCTGCTGGTGGCCTTCGTGCTGTTCCAGCGCCAGTTCGTGCAGAGCTTCATGCGTGCGGGGATCAAGTGAGGGCGGTGCTAAAGTTCCTTGTCCCAGCCTTTCACCCCGAGGTCCACCATGTCCGGTCCCGCATCCGCAGGTCTGTTCATCTACGCCAAGCAGCCTGACCGGCTGGCGCTGTTCTACATGGAGGTGCTGGCCATGCGCATGCTGCACCACACCCGCGAGCTCATGGTGCTGCAGTCGCCGGACCTGCAACTGGTGCTGCACGCCATTCCCGAGGCGATTGCGCGGCACATCACCATCACCGAGCCACCCCAGCCGCGCGAGAACGTGGCCCTCAAATTCTTTGCCACCGTGGCCAGCTTCGCGGCCGTTCGTCCCCTGGTCATCGCCCATGGCGGCCAGCTGTGGGAGCAGTCCTGGCAGGGTCCGGGCTTTCGCGTCTGCAACGCCATGGACCCCGAAGGCAACCTGTTCCAGCTGCGCGAGCCGCTGCCCGCATGATGCAGATCCTCACCTGGAACACCCAATGGTGCCTGGGCCTGGACGGCCGCATGGACCCGCAGCGCATCGTGGCGCATGCGCTGTCCATGGCCGATATCGACGTGCTGTGCCTGCAGGAAATCGCCATCCACTACCCCGGCCTGCAGGGCGCGCCCGGCGACCAGGTGGCGCAGATCCGCCAGGCCCTGCCCGAAGGCTGGAAGGTCTTCTTCGGCGCGGCCGTGGACGAGTTCACGGCCGTGGGCCGGCAGCGCTTCGGCAACCTGGTGGCCACGCGCCTGCCGGTGCTGCAATTGGCCCACCACCGCCTGCCGTATCCGCACGACGGCGGCGTGCGCAGCATGCCGCGCTGCTGCACGGCGGCCACGGTGATGGATGTCGCGCTGGGCCCCGTGCGGGTGATGAGCACCCACCTCGAATATTTCTCGCGCCGCCAACGCATGGCCCAGGCGCTGGCGCTGCGTTCCCTGCAGATCGAGGCCCTGGGCCAGGCCGAGGCGCCGCCCCAGCCCGCCAGCGACGGCTCGCCCCAGCAGACCAAGCCGCACACGCCGCATGCCGTGCTCTGCGGCGACTTCAACTTCGAGCCGCACGAGGATGAATACGCCGGCCTGTCCGCCCCCTGGGCGGCCGGCGAGCAGGGCGCCCTGAGCGCTGGCCAGTGGCACAACAGCTGGAGCGTGCTGCACCCGGACCAGCCCCAGCCGCCCACCTTCCGGTTGTTCGACCGCCAGTGGGGCCCCGAGCCCGGCGCCTGCGATTTCGCCTGGGTCAGCGACAGCCTGCGCGGCCATGTGCGCGGCTGGGCCGTGGACAGCGACACAAGGCTCTCCGACCACCAGCCCGTGCTGCTGCAGCTGGATTGATCCAGGTCAGGGACCGCCGCCAAGCCGGCCTTGGCCTACAGACAGTGCCGCAGGCCTGCTCCAAGGTCATGGGGACTGTTTTGAAGGAGCATCCATGAGCCCCAATCCGCTGTCCACGATTCTTCACCGCACCTGGTGGGTGCTGCTGCTGCGCGGCCTGGTCGCCATCGCCTTCGGCGTGCTGACCTGGGCGCAGCCGGCGGTATCGCTGGCGGCGCTGGTGCTGACCTTCGGTGCCTTCACCTTCGTCGATGGCCTGCTGGGCGTGTATTCGGCCATCCAGGGGCGCGACCAGATGCGCCATTGGTGGGTGCTGCTGCTGTGGGGTCTGGCCGGCGTGGTGGTGGGCGTGCTAACGGTGGTCGCGCCCGGCGTCACGGCCCTGGTCATGACGCTGTACATCGGCGCCTGGGCCCTGGTCACGGGCCTGCTGCAGATCGTGGCGGCCGTGCGGCTGCGCAAGGAGATCACGGGCGAGTGGCTGCTGATCCTGGGCGGCGTGCTGTCCGTGCTGTTCGGCGCCTTCGTGCTGGCCCAGCCGGGCGCGGGCATGATGGCCATGCTCTGGGTGCTGGCCACGTATGCGGTGGTCTTCGGCGTGCTCATGGTGCTGCTGTCCTTCAAGCTCAAGAAGGGCATACGCCATTCTTCCTGAGCCGCTGGTGCAAAGGCGGACAATGCCGGCTCCATGATCGAATCCCGGCGACCTTCTCCCTTCATGCGTCTTCCCCGCGCGGCCCTGGCGGCCGCGCTGCTGTTCGCGGCGGCCGGTGCCGCCCAGGCGCTGCCCAGCTTTTCCGAAGTCCGCGAAGGCCACCGCTCCTCCGAGACCGAACTGCTCTCGCGCGAGGGCGAGGTGCTGCAGCGCCAGCGCACCGACGCCAGCGTGCGCCGTGGCGACTGGGTGGCCCTGGCCGACATCTCTCCCGCGCTGCGCACGGCCCTGGTGCTCAGCGAGGACAAGCGCTTCTACGAGCACGGCGGCGTGGACTGGGCGGCCGTGTCCGCCGCCGCCTGGGGCAACCTCTGGAACCAGCGCACGCGCGGCGCCAGCACCATCACCATGCAGTTGGCGGGCCTGCTGGACGGCGACTGGCGCCAGGGCCCGGGCGGGCGCAGCGTGGTGCAGAAACTGGGTCAGACCGTCTCTGCCCAGGTGCTGGACCGGCGCTGGCGCAAGGACCAGATCCTGGAGGCCTACCTGAACCTGGTGCCCTTCCGGGGCGAGATCGTGGGCATCGATGCGCTGTCGCGCACCCTGTTCGGCAAGGCCGCGCACGGGCTGGACGCACGTGAGGCCGCCATTGCCGCCGCCCTGGTGCGCGCGCCCAACGCCTCGCCCGAGCGCGTGGGCCGGCGCGCCTGCGGCGTGCTGCAGTCGCTGGCGCCCGAGGATGCGGCGGCGCGCGACTGCACTGCCATGGAACTGCTCACCGCCAGCGTGCTGCTGCGCCGGCAATGGGCGGCCAGCGAAGGCCAGGCCCCGCATCTGGCGCGCCGCCTGCTGGCCGAGCCGCAGTCCAAAGGCCAGGCCCGCGTGCGCTCCACGCTGAGCGCGCCCGTGCAGCGCTTTGCCGTGCAAAGCCTGCAGCAGCAACTGCGTGAGCTGCAGGGCCGCAACGTGGAGGACGGCGCCATCGTCGTGCTGGACAACGCCACGGGCGAGGTGCTGGCCTGGGTGGGATCGTCGGGCGAATTGAGCCAGGCGGCCGAGGTGGATGGCGTCACGGCCATGCGCCAGCCCGGCTCCACGCTCAAGCCCTTTCTCTATGCCCAGGCCATTGCCGAGCGGCGGCTGACGGCGGCCTCGCTGATCGAGGATTCATCGGCCCACATTCCCACGCAGAACGGGCTCTACATCCCGCAGAACTACGACCGGCGCTTCAAGGGCTGGGTCTCGGCGCGCACGGCGCTGGCGTCGTCGCTCAACGTGCCGGCCGTGCGCACCCTGGTCATGGTCACGCCCGATGCCTTCTTCTCGCAACTGCAGCGCCTGGGCCTGCCGCTGCGCGAAAGCGGCGGCTACCACGGCTTCAGCCTGGCGCTGGGCAGTGCCGAGGTGCCGCTGCTGCAGCTCACCAACGCCTACCGCGCCCTGGCCAACGGCGGGCAGCTGACGCCCGTGCGCTGGGCGGCGCAGCCCACGGGCGCGGGGTCCGCAGCGCAAAAGCCGGCTGCGCCCGTGCAGGCCATCGATGCACGCGCGGCCTTCATCGTGGGCGACATCCTGTCCGATCCCATGGCGCGCGCGCCCACCTTCGGCACCGACAGCGTGCTGGCCACGCGCTTCTGGACGGCCGTCAAGACCGGCACCAGCAAGGACATGCGCGACAACTGGGCCGTGGGCTGGTCGCAGCGCTACACCGTGGGCGTGTGGGTGGGCAATGCGCGCGGCGAGGCCATGCACTCGGTCAGCGGCACCAGCGGCGCGGCACCTGTCTGGGCCGCCGTGATGGGCTTCCTGCACGCCCACACGCCCAGCCGCGCGCCCAAGGCGCCGGCGGGCGTGCTGCAGCAGGCTGTGCGTTTCGGTCCCGATGCCTCGGGCCTGCCGCTGGAGAGCGCGCGCAGCGAATGGTTCGTGGCGGGCACGCAGCAGAGCCTGTTCGCCATGGCGGGCAGCGGCCTGCCTGCCGCATCCGCATCAACACGCGGGACTTCGGCCGCCTCGCGCGTGCGCATTGCGCGCCCGGCCAACGGCACCATCCTCGCGCTGGACCCCGACATTCCGCCAGACCGCCAGCGCGTGCAGCTGTCGGCTCGCCCGGCAGGCACGGCCGCCACGCAGGAATGGCAGGACGCCAGCCTGCGCTGGCGCATGGTCAGTGCTGCCGCGCCCGGCGCGGCCGAGCCGCCGCCCAAGGAGATCGGCCGGGGGGCTGCCGCCGCCTGGATGCCCTGGCCCGGCCGCCACCGGCTGGAGCTGGTCGATGCCAAGGGGCAGGTGCTGGACAGCGTGCAGGTGGAGGTGCGCGGCGCCGGCGTGGTGGCTTCGCGCGCGGGCGGGCGCTGAAGGCCGCAGTGCGGCATCAGTGAGGCATCAGTGCGGCCCCAGGGCAGCATCAGGGCCGAGCCCGCACGAAGCGCTGCTCGGTCACGGTCTCGCCCCATTGCTGGCCCGGCCATTCCTCTGCCAGGGTGAAGCCTGACGATTCGTAGAGCCGGCGTGCCGCATCCAGGCCGCTGAACGTCCACAGCTGGGTGGCCTCGAAGGCCTGCTGGTCGCAGAACGCCAGGGCCTGCTGCAGCAGCTGGCGCCCCGTGCCGGCGCCGCGCAGGCCGTCGTCCAGGATGAACCAGCGCAGGTGCGCCTGGCGGTCCTCGGGGTGCTTGGCCAGGTCTTCGCCATCGATGGCCACGGAGCCCACGACGCGGTCGCCGTCCAGCGCTGTCCACAGCTGGTTGCAGGGCTTGTCCAGCCGGCTAGCGAACTCGGCCAGGCCGCTGGCCACGCGGCTTTCGAAGAAGACGCCGAAACCTGCGTGGCGTGCATAGAAGCGCGCATGCATTTCCACGATGCGGCCGATGCAGCCGGGCCGGTATCCGGGCAGGACCTGTATCTGCGCGGGTGCGGGCAGGGGCTCCGCCTGCCGATGCGCCTGCAGTGCCTGGGCGTAGAGGGCCAGGCCGCGCGAGACCGCCTGTTGTTGCGGCGGCTGCATGCGGTCCAGCGCGGCCGTCACCTGCTGGCGCCCGAAGGCCTCGATGGCGGCCAGCGTGCGCCGGCCCTTGGCGGTGAGGGCCAGCCGCTTGACGCGGCCGTCCTCGCCATCGGCGGTTTCCTTCAGCTCGCCGGCCTCCACCAGCTTGCGCACCATGCGGCTGACGCTGGATTTCTCCAGCCCCAGCGCCTGGGCCAGCTGCGAGGCCGCCATGGACCCCTGCGCGCCGATCTCCAGGATGGCGTGCACGGCCGAGGGCGGATAGTCCGTGGCCGCCAGCGTGGCCTGCATGAAGCCCAGCTCGCGCACCATCTGGCGCGAGGCGGCGCGGATGTCGTCCACCAGGGAAAGATCGTGCTGCGGCATGGGTGCTCCTTGGGGCCGTGCAGGGTTTGAATATGGTTGCATGGTACAACCATAAATGCCGCTGCGCATCTGTTGATGCAGCGATGCGTACCCCAGGCGCAAAAAAGCCGCCCGGCGCATGCGGGCGGCTGGGGCCTGACGCAGATGCGCAAGGCTCAATTGACCATCAGGCGGAACGGCCAGACATAGGCCTGCAGCGTCACGAAGATGCCCATCAGGCAGGCCAGGGCGACGGAGTGGAAGAACACGTAGCGCAGGATGTCGCCCTCGTGGTTGAACCAGCGCGTGGCCGTGGAGGCGACGACGATGGACTGCGCATCGATCATCTTGCCCATCACGCCGCCCGAGCTGTTGGCCGCGCCCATGAGGTTGGGCGACAGGCCGAGCTGCTCGGCCGCCACCTTCTGCATGCCGCCGAACAGCACGTTCGATGCCGTGTCCGAACCCGTGAGCGCCACGCCCAGCCAGCCCATCAGCGTGCCGAAGAAGGGGTAGAACACGCCGGTGTTGGCGAAGGCCAGGCCCAGCGTGGTGTCGGTGCCCGAGTAGCGCGTCAGCGTGCCCAGCGCCAGCATCAGCACGATGGTGATGAGCGAATAACGCACCAGCCAGAGGGTGCGCACGAACTGGCTGACCAGTTGCACGGGGTTGTACTTCATGACCAGGCCGCCCACGATGGCCGACAGCAGGATGCCCGTGCCCGTGGCCGACAGCAGGTTCAGCGTGTAGATGGCGCCTTCCTTGGTGGGCTGGCGCACCACGGGCGGCACCTTCTCGACCATGTTGTGCAGGCCTTCCATGGGAAAGGCCGGTGCGAACAGGCCATTGAGCGCCGCCTTGACCGAGGGCAGGCCCCAGATGAAGACGAAGACCGTGAGGATGGCCCAGGGCGTCCAGGCGCGGATCACGTCGGCGCGCGGGTGCTGGGTCACGGCGCGGGGCGCCTGGGCTTCGCCGCCGCTGCTCTCATGGCCCTTGAGCGAGGTCGAGCGCCAGATGGTCCTGGGCTGCCATATGCGCAGGAAGCCGACCGTGCAGACCATGGAGACGATGGCCGCGATGATGTCCACCAGCTCGGGGCCGATGAAGTTGGACACCAGGTACTGCGGAATGGCGAAGGACACGCCGGTCACCAGGATGATGGGCCAGATCTCCATCATGGCCTTGCGCCCGGCAAAGGCCCAGATCAGCCAGAACGGCACCAGCACCGAGAAGAACGGCAGCTGGCGGCCGACCATGGCCGTGACCTCCATCAGGTCGTAGCCATGGACCTTGGCCAGCGTGATCACCGGCGTGCCCAGCGCGCCGAAGGCCACGGGCGCGGTATTGGCGATCAGCGACAGGCCCGAGGCGGCCAGCGGCGAAAAGCCCAGGCCGATGAGGATGGCCGCCGTCACGGCCACGGGCGTGCCGAAGCCGGCCGCGCCCTCGAAGAAGGCGCCGAAGGCGAAGGCGATCAGCAGCAGCTGGATGCGCCTGTCCTCGGTGATGCCGGCAATGGAGTCCTGCAGGATCTTGAAGCTGCCGTTCTTCTCGGTCAGCTGGTGCAGGAAGATGATGTTCAGAACGATCCAGCCGATGGGCAGCAGCCCCGTGAAGCCGCCGAACAGCGCCGCGCGCCCGGCCATGCCGGCCGGCATGTTGTAGACGAAGACCGCGATCACCAGCGCGGCAACCAGCCCGGCGCCGGCCGCCAGATGGGCCTTCATGTGCAAAAAGCCCAGTCCCACCAGCATGACCACGACCGGAATGGCCGCAAGCAGTGTGGACAGCCACATGTTGGAAAGAGGGTCGTAGACCTGTTGCCAAACCATAGGAGCTTCTCCTGAAGAGTTTTTAGGATGTTGTGCGGGGCGGATCGTTACTCCCATGGCGGTTTGGCGCACTAGCGTTAGCCCTGGGTTGGGCTGCGAGAGAGAAAATTTCAATCGGCGCACAAATCACTTCAAACCCGAACGGGTGGCCGGAGCCCGCGCACGGCACTACCATGCTCGGCAGTCCCGCGGCATGCGGGTTCCAGAAAGCCAGCAAACGTGTCCACCGACCTTTCCAAAATCACCTGCATCGAAGACCTGCGCGTCGTGGCCCAGCGCCGCGTGCCGCGCATGTTCTATGACTACGCCGATTCGGGTTCCTACACCCAGGGCACCTACCGCGCCAACGAGGACGACTTCCACCGGATCAAGCTGCGCCAGCGCGTGGCCGTGAACATGGAGGGGCGCAGCACGCGCACCACCATGATCGGCGAGCAGGTCGCCATGCCCGTGGCCATCGCGCCCACGGGCCTGACCGGCATGCAGCATGCCGACGGCGAGATCCTGGGCGCGCGCGCGGCCAAGGCCTTCGGCATTCCGTTCACTCTGTCCACCATGAGCATCTGCTCCATCGAGGACATTGCCGAGCACACGGGCCGCCATCCGTTCTGGTTCCAGCTCTATGTGATGCGCGACCGCCGGTTCATGGAGCGCCTGATCGAGCGTGCCCGCGCGGCCAACTGCTCGGCCCTGGTGCTGACGCTGGACCTGCAGATCCTGGGCCAGCGCCACAAGGACATCAAGAACGGCCTGTCCACGCCACCGAAGCCCACGCTGCGCAACCTGGCCAACCTGGCGACCAAGCCGCACTGGTGCCTGGGCATGCTGGGCACCAAGCGCCGCACCTTCGGCAACATCGTCGGCCATGTGGATGGCGTGGCCGACATGAGTTCGCTGTCGTCGTGGACCGCCAGCCAGTTCGATCCCAGCCTGAACTGGGGCGACGTGGAGCGCATCAAGAAGCTCTGGGGCGGCAAGCTCATCCTCAAGGGCATCATGGACGCCGAGGACGCGCGCCTGGCGGCCGACAGCGGCGCCGACGCGCTCGTCGTCAGCAACCACGGCGGGCGCCAGCTCGACGGTGCACCCTCGTCCATCGAGGCGCTGCCGGGCATTGCCGAGGCGGCGGGCAAGGACATCGAGGTCTGGATGGACGGCGGCATCCGCAGCGGGCAGGACGTGCTCAAGGCGCGTGCCCTGGGCGCCCAGGGCACCATGATCGGCCGCAGCTTCCTCTACGGCCTGGGTGCCTACGGCGAGCATGGCGTGACGCGCGCCCTGCAGATCATCCAGAAGGAGCTGGAGACCACCATGGCCTTCTGCGGCCACACGCAGATCGATACCGTGGACCGCAGCATCCTGCTGCCCGGAACCTATCCGGGCGCCGTGCGCTGAACCGGCAAAAGCTGCACGAGAAAAGGACCGCCTCGGCGGTCCTTTTCTCCTTTCAGGCTGCGCCTCAGGCTTGGGCAGGTACGCGCCGGTTTTCCGGCTGCGCCGCCACCAGCCGGCCCGCCGCATGCAGCACGGCCAGGATGGACGCGGTCACGATGTTGGCATGGCGCCCCGCACCGAAGCGCGTGCCCGCCACGCCGGGCAGGGCGGCCTCGACGATGGCCAGCGCCGTGGCGCCGGCGCCCTGGCCCAGGCTGCGCTCCTCGTAGTGGTCTATGCGCAGCGCCACGCCCAGGTGCTGGCCGATGGCAGCGGCCACGGCGTCGATGGGACCGCTGCCCTCGCCATGCAGCTGCATTCGAAGCCCGTCCGTCCGCACCACTTCCAACGCAATGCCCTGGCCCTTGGCGCTGTCGAACAGATGGTGGCTGTGGTAGCGCCAGGGAAGCTGCCGGGGTGCGAGGTAGGTGGACTCGAACAGCTCCCACAGGTCTTCACTGGCCAGCTCGGCCTCGCTGGCGTCGGCCTGGCGCTGCACCACGGCGCTGAATTCCACCTGCATGCGCCGGGGCATGGTCACGCCATGGTCGTGCTGCAGCAGGAAGGCGATGCCGCCCTTGCCCGACTGGCTGTTGACGCGCACGATGCTGTCGTAGGTGCGGCCCAGGTCCTGCGGGTCGATGGGCAGGTAGGGGACGCGCCAGGGCGCATCGGGCCGTTGCGCCGCAAAGCCCTTGGCGATGGCGTCCTGGTGCGAGCCCGAGAACGCCGTGAACACCAGGTCGCCCACATAGGGGTGGCGCGGGTGGATGGGCAGGGCCGTGCATTCCTCCGCAATGCGCGCCACGGCGGCGATGTCCGAGAAGTCCAGTCCCGGCGCGATGCCCTGCGTGTACAGGTTGAGCGCCAGCGTCACCACATCGAGGTTGCCGCTGCGCTCGCCATTGCCGAACAGGCAGCCTTCCACGCGCTGGGCGCCGGCCAGCAGCGCCTGCTCGGCGCAGGCCACGCCCGTGCCCCGGTCGTTGTGCGGGTGCACGGACAGCACGATGTGCTCGCGCCGCTCCAGGCGGCGGTGCATCCACTCGATCTGGTCGGCGAAGACATTGGCCGTGCTCACCTCCACCGTGGTCGGCAGGTTGATGATCATGGGCCGCGCGGGGCCTGCATCCCAGGCGCGGATGGCCGCGTTGCACACGGCCAGCGATACCTCCAGCTCGGCCATGCAGAACGTCTCGGGCGAGTACTGCAGAACCCATTCGGTCTCGGGGTGGGCATCGGTGAGTTCGCGCAGCAGGGCGATGTGCCGCTCCACCATGGCGATGATCTCGGGCACCTGCATGCCGAAGACGATCTCGCGCCAGGCCGGTGCCACGGCGTTGTAGAAGTGCACGATGGCGCGCCGCGCGCCGGCCACGCTGTCCACCGTGGCGCGGATCAGGTCCTCGCGCAGCTGGGTGATGACCATGGGTGTCACATCGGCGGGGATCAGCCCTTCGTCGATCAGGTGGCGCACGATGGCGTAGTCGGTCTGCGAGGCAGAGGGAAAGCCCACCTCGATCTCCTTGAAGCCTATGCGCACCAGCTCGTGGAACAGGCGCAGCTTGCGCTCGCGGTTCATGGGCTCGAACAGGGCCTGGTTGCCGTCGCGCAGGTCGGTGGACAGCCACACGGGCGCCTGGCTCAGCTGGCGCGAAGGCCATTGGCGGTCGGGCAGGTCGACGGCGGGGAAGGGAAGGTATCTGGACGCGGGATTCTTCAGCATGCGGGCCTCGCAGGAAACGCTGGGTATGCAGCCACCGGATCGGCCGGCAGCCCCGCTCTCCTGGCTTCCCGGTGTGGGGAAGCTGCGCCAGGCCGGGATCAGGGAGAGTCGGTGCGAAATGCGGCGCCTGCGCAGGCGCCCGGACCCCGGCCATGGGCCAGGGATGGTAGGGAGGGCGAGGGCAGGCGGTGCATGGTGCGATGGCGGTGAATCACAGGGAACGGGTGCCAGTTTGCGGGCAGGGCATTTGTCTGTCTTTATAGAATTTCTCATTTTCTCCATGGATCTGGACAAACATGCGCACTGCCGCCGACCTTCCCGCCGTGCCCTGTGGCCATGCCGGCCTGCCTGAGCTGCAGGCTGCCGCGCCCTTGCCCGTCACGGGCGTGGCCGGTGACTATCCGGCCGGGATGGAAGTGCAGGAGCACTCCCACGAATGCTGCCAACTGCTCTATGCCGTGCAGGGCGTGCTGGAGGTGCGCGCGCGCAGCGGGCGCTGGGTGGTGCCACCCACGCGCGGCGTCTGGCTGTGCTCGGGCGTGCCGCACAGCCTGCGCATGCGTGGTGCCGTGCAGGTGCGCAGCCTGTTCGTGGATGCCCAGGCGGCGCAGGGGCTGCCGGTGGCGGACTGCGTGATCGAGGTCTCGCCGCTATTGCGCGAGCTGATCAGCGAGGTCGCGCGCTGGCCGGCGGCGCCGCAGCGCGGACAGGATGAAACGAGAAACCGGCTGGTCGTCGAACTGCTGCTGCAGGAATTGCGCCAGCCGCCTGTCGTGCCATTTCACCTGCCCTGGCCGCAGGATGCGCGCATGGCGGCTGTCTGCCGCGCGCTGGCCGAAGAAGGCCAGGCCGTGGGCCAGGGCGGTGAACGGGCTGAAAACCTGGCCGCCACGGCCGCCGACTGGGCCGCACGGCTGGCCATGGGCGAGAAGACCTTCCACCGCCATTTCCTGCAGGCCACCGGCCTGAGTTTCGGCCGCTGGCGGCAGCGCGCGCGGCTGCTGTCGTCCATGCAGGCCCTGCTGGCCGGCCGGCCCATCGTGCAGGTGGCGCTGGAGGCCGGCTATGAAAGCCACAGCGCCTATTCGCTGGCCTTCAGGCGCCAGTTCGGCATGCCGCCCTCGGCCTTCGGGGCAGGGGGCGGGCAGCCGTAGCGGCACCGGTGGCGGCGGATCAGGAAGCCTTCCAGATGATGTAGTCGGCCTGGTACTGCACCACCTGCTTTTGGCCCAGCGTGGAGCTGTTGCAGGCCATGGCCGGCGCCACGCCGCCGCGCGTGGCCACGCGCTGGATATAGGTCACGCCCTGCATGGCGCCCATGCCGGTGGCAGGTTCGGCCTTGACCAGTTGCAGGGGGATGTTGCCTGCGCTGGACGGAGCCACCGCGACCTGGGTGGCCGTGACCTTGGAGCCGTCCTGGTGCGCCCAGGTGGCGGGCGGGCCGAAGTAGCGGCCGATGACGCGGCCCTGGCGGTCCGTCAGGCGGGCATCGGGGCCGACGAAGGCCCACTCCTGCTCCATCGCCTGGTCCTTCTTGGCGCGGCACTCGTAGGTGATCTGGCCGATGCCGACGGTTTCCATGGCGACCTTGTGGCCTGCGGGCACCTGCACGGCGGCCGGCAGGCCGGACTGGGAATAGCTCTTGCTCATGTCCATGGAGGAGCAGGCGCCAAGCGTCAGTGCAGCCATGGTGGCCAGGCCGAGGGGGAGGATGTAGCTCATGAGGTTCTCCAGGTCGAGGGGTTGAGGGATGTCGCCTTGGACCGCTGTCCGGGGCGCGACACACGGAATACGCAGCATGGGTGAGGTTGGATTCACCTGGGTGCAAAAAAAATTTATCCGCATCCGGTTCGCAATGTGCTGCGTATTGCCCAGTGAGAGCCGGCGCAGGCCGGCAGACCGGTACCAGACCCCCTGCAGGCCACCGATATGACCCCTGCAGCCGATTGAAGGACACGACAAGCCCCCCGGGGCGGCGACGCAACAGTGCGGGCCACGGGGCCGCCCGCTCGCCCACAATGCGTGCATGGGCACCACACCAACCGACCAAGAGCTGATGGACCTTCTGGACCGCATCGCAGCGCAGGACGAGCCCGCGCTCCGCAGCCTGTACGAGGCCACCTCGTCCCGGCTGTACGGGCTTGCGCTGCGCATCCTGCGGCACAAGGACTGGGCCGAAGACGTGCTGCAGGACAGCTACCTGCACATCTGGCGCAGCGCCTCGGGCTACCGGGGCTCGCTGAGCCCGCCGCTGGCCTGGATGGGCCTGGTGGTGCGCAGCAGGGCGCTGGACTTCCTGCGCCGGCGCCGCGCCGAACGCCTGCACCTGAACGAGGAGTTCGATGAGGCGCAACTGGCGGCCCATGGCGGCGGTAGCGATGAAAGCCAGGGCCCGCTGCAACTGGCCGAGGCCAGCGAGCAGGCGGTGGCGCTGTACCAGTGCCTGGAGCGGCTGGAAGGCCGCCAGCGCGAGGTGGTCAGCCTGGCCTACCTGCGTGACCTCAGCCACGGCGAACTGGCCGGCCAGCTGCAGTTGCCGCTGGGCACGGTCAAAACCTGGATCCGGCGCGGCCTGGAGCAGTTGCGCCGCTGCCTCTCGCGCCATGCGTGATGCAGATGACATGCTCTGAGCGGCCCAAGGATTTGCCATGAATATTTCCCGACACCCCGAACTGCTGGACCGGCTGGCCGCCGCATACGCCCTGGGCACGCTGCGCGGTGCGGCACGCCGCCGCTTCGAGCAACTGGCCCGTGACCAGGCCCCGGTGCGCGCCGCCGCCCTGCTGTGGCAGGGCCGCTGGTCGGCCCTGTCCGAAATGCAGGCTCCCGTGCGCCCCGACGATGCGGTCTGGGTCCGCTTCGACAACCTGCTGCAGGCCGAAAAAGCCCGCGCCGCCCAGCCGCACCGGCGGCGCGCCGTTGATGGGCAAGGCCTGGACGAACGCGCGAAATCCGGCGTGGGCCGTGCCCTGGCCTGGTGGCGCGGCGCGGCCCTGCTGGGCGCCTGCGCCACCGTGGCGGCCGTGGCCGTGGGGCTGTGGTCGCACCAGGACCTGCGCCAAAGCGGTGAGCGCCAGCTGGCCGTGCTGCGCAACCAGCTGCAGGCCGCCCAGGTCGCGCTGCAGGCAACGCCCCAGATCCAGTACGTGGCCGTGCTGGCCGACGACAAGGCCGATGCCTCCATGCTCGTGACCTTCGACCCCGGCAAGAACAGCCTGGTGCTGCAGCGCGTGGGCGACTTCCACGAGGCCGCAGACAAATCGCTGCAGCTGTGGGCCCTGCCGCCCCAGGGCGGCCCGCAATCGCTGGGCGTGCTGGGACGCGACAAGCTCGTGAAGCTGACGGCAGCGGCCGCCGAAGTCCAGGGCGTGCCTGCCTTGGCCATCAGCCTGGAGCCCAAGGGCGGCGTGCCCAGCCAGACCGGGCCCACGGGACCGGTGCTGTTCAAGGGCGCGCTGATCCGGCGCGACCTGTAGCGCGCCGCGCAGGCCCGCTCGCCATTGGCGACGGCCGTGCTGCTGCACAACGCAGCCTGCTTGCCCTGGCCAGAGCAGGGCGCGCGTGCAGCGTTGGCTGGCCGGCCTCTGTTTCGCTGCCGGGCGCGGCAGCCTTCTCCAAGTGCGTGCGCCTGGTGCCCGACCGGCGGCTATGCTGGCCGGCACTCAGTCGCCCGCGCCATGCCGGCGGTGCCTTCCCTTTTTTGCCGACATGCTTTCTTCCCTCCAAGACCTGACCTGGCTGTGGGTGCCCGTGGTGCTGTTCGCCGCAGCCGCCCAGACTGTGCGCAATACGGCCCAGCGCTCGCTGACCTCCGAACTCGGCACCCTGCCGGCCACCCTGGTGCGCTTTCTCTACGGCCTGCCGTTTGCCGGCATCTACCTGCTGGCGCTGTACCTGGGAGGGGACGGGGCCTGGGCGCTGCCCCGGTTCTCCTGGGCCTACCTGGGCTGGATCGCGCTGGGCGCCTTCTTCCAGGTAGCGGCCACGGCGGCCTTGCTGCTGGCCATGAAGGAGCGCAACTTCGCCGTGGCCGTCACCCTGTCCAAGACCGAGGTGCTGCAGGTCGCCCTGTTCGCAGGCCTCTTCCTGCACGAGCTGCCCACGGCCGTGGCCCTGCTGGCCATGGCGCTGGCCACCTTGGGCGTGCTCATCCTGTCGCTGCCGCCGCGCGGCCAGATGCTGTCGCTGTCGGCCTGGGCCAGCCGCTCGGCGCTCTACGGCCTGGCCTGCGGTGCCTGCTTTGCCATCGCCACCGTGGGCTACCGGGGCGGCGCCGTGGAACTGGCGCGCCTGGGCGAGATATCTCCCTGGCTGTCGGGCGCCTGGGGCGTGCTGATTGCCCAGCTCATGCAGACCCTGGGCCTGGGCGCTTGGATTGCGCGCACCCACGCGCAGGGCCTGCGCCCCATCTTCCGCGCCTGGCGCGTGTCGCTGCTGGCCGGCGGCATGGGCGCGGCCGCCTCGCTGGCCTGGTTCACCGCCTACGCCCTGCAAGGCGCCGCGCCCGTGCGCACGCTGGGCATGGTCGAGGTGGTGTTCAGCTACATCGTCTCGCGCCGCGTGCTCAGCGAAAGCCTGAGCCGCCAGGAGAAGATCGGCATGGCTCTGATGGTGCTGGGACTGGTCCTCATCTGCCTGCAGGGATGAATGGTCCAGGGCCTGTGGGAACAAGCCCTGCAGGCTGTATGAATGCACAGTTGCCGCAATAATGGCGGCGTGCCTGAAACGACACCCACGACACCCGCAAGCCCTGCCGATGCTGCGCCTGCGCGCCGCATCGCCCACCTGGACATGGACGCCTTCTATGCCTCGGTGGAGCTGCTGCGCTATCCGCAGCTCAAGGGGCTGCCCGTGGTCATCGGCGGCGGGCGCCGCGCGCATGACGAGGCGCTGGATGCGCGCTACGCCGGGCGGCTGCACGAGATTCCGGTGGACGAGTTCTCGCGCCTCAAGGACTACGTCGGCCGGGGCGTGATCACCACGGCCACCTACCCGGCGCGCCAGTTCGGCGTGGGGTCGGCCATGGGCATGATGAAGGCCGCGCGCCTGTGCCCCCAGGCCATCATGCTGCCCGTGGACTTTGCCGAGGTGCGGCGCTTCTCGCGCATGTTCAAGGAGATCATCGTCTCCATCGCCCCGCTGATGGAGGACCGCGGCGTGGACGAGGTCTACATCGACTTCACCGACGTGCCTGGCGGCCAGCGCGAAGGCGGGCGCGTGCTGGCCCGGCTGATCCAGAAAACCATCACCGACGCCACGGGCCTGACCTGCTCCATCGGCGTGGCCCCCAACAAGCTGCTGGCCAAGATGGCCAGCGAATTCAACAAGCCCAACGGCATCTCCATCGTCCAGCCCGAGGACCTGCAGACCGTCATCTGGCCGCTGGCCTGCCGCAAGATCAATGGCATAGGCCCCAAGGCCGACGCCAAGCTGCAGGCGCTGGGCATACGGACCATCGGCGAGCTGGCCGCGCAAAGCCTGCCCCAGCTCGTGCAATGGTTTGGCCGCGCCTACGGCAACTGGCTGCATGGTGCCTCCTGGGGCCGTGACGACCGGCCCGTGGTCACGCACAGCGAGCCCGTCTCCATGAGCCGCGAGACCACCTTCGAGCGCGACCTGCATGCCGTGCGCGACCGGGCCGAACTGAGCGCCATCTTCACCGACCTGTGCGAACGCCTGGCCCAGGACCTGCAGCGCAAGGGCTACATGGGCCGCACCGTGGGCATCAAGCTGCGCTACGACGACTTCAAGACCGCCACGCGCGACCACACGCTGGAGCTGCCCATGGCCGATGCCGCCACCCTGCGCCGCGCCGCAGGCCAATGCCTCAAGCGCGTGCCCCTGGCCAAGCGGCTGCGCCTGCTGGGCGTGCGCGTGGGCAACCTCGTTCGCACGGCCGACTGGAACGCCACCGCCCACGACCCGCTGGCGCGCGAGCAACTGCTCAGGGGACCGGCCCAGCCCGCGCCGGACAGCGATCCCTTTACACCTCAACTGTTCTGAATCATCACCACAAATCTGGCGCACACGCTGTAAAACCATGCACCAGTTCCGAGCATGGGACTGGGGTTGCCGTGCTGTGAGATGATTTGGAAATGTGAATTTGTGTTTCCGTTTGATGGATTCCGGTGGCTTCAGAGCGCTTCGCCTTGCCATTTCACAAGAACAAGAGACATCCCAAAGGAGTGGTACCCATGCGCGTGAATTTGCCCGTCAGCCAGCTCAACTACGACTTTCCGGGCGATGAGCTGCTGGTATCCGTCACCAACACCAAGGGCGAGATCACCCATTGCAACCCTGCCTTCGTGCGGGTCAGCGGCTATACCTACGAGGAGTTGATCGACCAGCCGCACAACCTCATCCGCCATCCGGACATGCCGGCCGCCGCCTTCAAGGACATGTGGCGCACCATCGCCCACGGCTACCCGTGGACCGCCCTGGTCAAGAACCGGCGCAAGAACGGCGACCACTACTGGGTGCGCGCCAACGTCACGCCCATCATGGAAGGCGGCCGGCCGCGCGGCTACCTGTCCGTGCGCACCAAGCCCCAGGCGGCTGAGATCGAAGCCGCCGAAGCCCTCTATGCCCGCATGCGCGCCGAAGCCGATGCCGGCCAGGAAACCCTGCGACTGCGCGGCGGTGAACTGCGCCGCCTGGGCCTGGCCGGGCTGTGGGACCGCCGCGGCGACCTGGGCCTGACCGCGCGCATGGCGCTGATGCTGGGCGGCGTGGGCCTGGCGGCCATGCTGCCCGACCTGCTGGGCTGGCAGGGAGCCGCAGCCTGGGGCACGCGCCTGGCCGCCTTGCTGGCGGGTGGCAGCTTTGTGCTGTGGCGCTTCCAGCAGCGCTGCGTGGCGGGCCTGGAGCAGGCCAGCGGCTTTGCCGCCGACATTGCCAGCTGCCAGCTGGGCACCAACATGCAGCACGACTACAGCGGCCCCATGGGCGCCCTGATGCAGCGGCTGCAGCAGATCCAGATCAACCTGCGCGCCGTGGTCGGCGACGTGCGCACCGAAATGCGCGGCTTTGCCACGACGGCCCACGAGATCGCCCAGGGCAGCTTCGACCTCGCGCAGCGCACAGAATCCCAGGCCACCAGCCTGCAGCAGACGGCGGCCTCGATGGAAGAGATATCGGGCACCGTCGCACAGACCGCCGACACGGCCCAGCTCATGGCCCATGAAAGCGACCAGAGCCGCCAGGTCGCCGGCAAGAGCGGCGCCGCCATCCAGGAAGTGGGCGCTGCCATGGAGCACATCCGCGGCTCCTCGCGCCGCATGGGCGAGATCATCGGCGTGATCGAAAGCATTGCCTTCCAGACCAACCTGCTGGCCCTGAATGCCGCCGTCGAAGCGGCACGCGCAGGCGAGCAGGGCCGCGGCTTTGCCGTCGTGGCCGGCGAAGTGCGGGCCCTCGCCCAGCGCAGCGCCTCGGCCGCCAAGGAAATCAGCGGCCTCATCAACCGCACCGTGGACGGCATCAACGATGGCAACGCCCGCATGGACGCCGCAGGCCGCACCATCGACGGCATGGTCGACGCCGTGGGCCGCGTCAGCGACCTGGTCCACCAGATCAGCATCGCCACGCGCGAACAATCCGTAGGCATCGCCCAGGTCAACGACGCCGTGGCCCAGCTCGACTCCGTCACCCAGCAAAACGCCGCCCTGGTCGAACAATCGGCCGGCGCGGCGGGCTCGCTGCGCGCCAGCGCCCAGTCGCTGGAGCGGTCGCTGGAGGTGTTTACGTTGAGGTGAGGGGGAGGGGCCGGTAGGAGGGGGCCTGCTTGGGCAGCCCACGGTCAACGCTGTGGCCGTTGCATGTAGGCCCTGCAATATTTTGGTGGTTCGAAAGCGAGGGCCCCCGCATTGAATGATGCTTTTTTGAGTCTATCGGCAATTTATGCCTTTACTTGTGAACGCGATATTTAATTTTTCACCTGATGGAGTGAATTTAATTTTCTGATCTGCAACGTCCAAGGTAAATTCTTGATTTTTTTGGACTGCCGGGATGGTTATTGTCTTATCGAAGCCCTTGGCAATAACTCTTAGTTGCTCTGGAATCACCGGTAAGCTACCTCTTACTTCAAGTGGAATGAATAGTTCGGATGGCCATCCAATGACGATTCTTTTTTGTAAATTTGATTTACTTTTATCGATATATTCAAATTCATAGTATTTCTGTGTAATGTCTAATATGTGTGACGAATGATCGAGTATTCGCTTTAAGTCATATTTATCCCAAGGGATAATGATAAGTGTCAAGGGGTCTATGCTGGGTATGAACACTCTTGCTGGATAAAAATATCTATCAGTGCCAACAAATGTCTTTCTGGTGAAAATCCATTTTTCTTTTGGTATGGCTTGAGCCAGCAGTTTATCTGCATCTTTAAATATTTTTTCAATGTCATACATCTGGCTTGAAGATGACATTCCGTTGGAACAGTTTTCCTTTGAAAAATATGCTGAGTCACCATAGCCTCCAGACTTGCACCAATGACATTGGTTGATTTTATGCTGCGCTTCTACAAGCTGTCCCTTTGCGTAGGGTGGGTCCTTGAATCCATCATAAGGTCTCCAGATTCCACAGCCGGAAACCAGCGCAGAAGAAAATATCGCTATAGCATAGGAAATTAATTTTTGGGCAATAATATTTCTCATAATTGATATGTGTTTTTTGAAATGAGTATAAACAATTAAGATGATGATATATAGATCGATGGTCTGTCGAATTCATGCATAGGCATAGCGCACAACATGAAAGAAGACGGGGGCAGAGAACACCACTGAATCCAGGCGATCCAGCATGCCCCCATGGCCTTGAATCATCTCGCCCCAATCTTTCGCTTTCAGGCTGCGCTTGACGGCTGACAGGGCCAGACCTCCCAGAAAACCGCACAGCACGATCAATAGGGAGAGCAGTCCTGATTCAACCGGTGTGAAAGGCGTGATCCACCACAATCCCATTCCCACCAATGCCGCACTCAGGCCACCTCCTATCAGGCCTTCCACGGTTTTCGACGGGCTGACCTGGGGGGCGAGCAGGTGCTTGCCAAACAGCTTGCCAAACACATATTGCAGGACATCGCTCAACTGCACGACCAGCAGCAGATAAAGCAGCAGCATCAGGCTCTGGCCTTCGTAACCAGGGATCTGCAAGAGCATCAGCGCCGGAGCATGGCTCAGGCAATACACCGTGAGCATCAGGCCCCATTGGACCTTGGCACTGCGCGCCAGAAAATCCGTGGTATCGCCTGACAGTGCAGACACCGCAGGCAGCAGCAAAAAGGCATAGACAGGAATGCAGATGGAGAACAGGCCATACCAGTCCGTGCCGATCAGCCAGTACTGCAACGGGATCGCTACATAAAAGCAAAGACACAAGGCAAGATGGTCTCCGTGCCGCGTCGGCGTCAGCGAGATGAATTCGCGCAGCGCAAAAAACGAGAGCATTCCGTATAGCGCCAGCGTGACGGGTTTGCCCAGCAAGAAGCTGATGACCAGAATCGCGACCATCAGCCACCAAGACCGTATGCGTGCGTTGAGGTTCTGGACCACTGGCCCGGGGCGGTAAAGCGACAAGGCCGCGCCTGTGGCGCTGGCCACGGAAAGCAGCCCCAGCAGGGAAACGAAGATCCACCAGAAGCTGTCGGGCACACGTGCGTTGGTGGCGACCACCAAAGAGGCGGGAAGGTAGTCCTGGAATGGAGTGCTCATGCCATGCTCTCCACTGCGGCGCGGGCGCGTTCCAGAAAATCCAGCCGGCTCTCGCCAGGCTGCAGTTCAACGGGTGGCCCGAACCATGCGGTGCAGATCAGCGGCAGAGGCACCACACTGCCTTTGGGCAGGCAGCGGCGCGCATTGTCCAGATAGACGGCAATGAATTCCACTTGAGGAAAACGTTGTGCCAGGTGGTAGAGGCCGAACTTGAATGGCTGGGGCACGGTCTCCTGATGGCGCGTGCCTTCGGGAAAGAGGATCAGTGAATCACCACGCTCCAGTGCCTCATACAGCGGCTGCAACGGATCTTGCTCGGGTTGGGCGCGGTGGCGGTCTATTAGCACGGCATTGAAGCCGCGCAAGGCCAGCAGGCTGTGCAATCCACGTCCCCAGTAGTCCCGGGCGGCTACCGGCCGGGTACGGGCGCGCAGATGGCGTGGCAGTGCTGCCCATAGTGCCACCGTGTCCAGATGGCTGGCATGATTGGCAAAGTAGACGCGTTGGCGCGACTGTGGGCTTGAGCCCTGCCAGCGCGGATAGGCGCCAATGAATATCCGTGCCGATGCGGCAAGCAGGTGCGGCAGCATCTCAGTCCCCTTTCAACAGCCTGGCGATCGCCTGGGTGCGGGCAACACAGGTCAAGAGGGCTCCGAGTGCTATGCCCCAGGCTGCAGTGCCCAGAATGGGGCCAGCAACTTCGTGGCCCAGCAGGCCCAGGCCTGCGGCCAAAAGGCAGGCCGCTGTCAGCACCGCCATGCGATGCTGCTTGGCCATCGGGCCGCGAAAATCCTGTTCCAGACCCAGGCTGGCGCCCGTTAACCGCACATAGGCGGTCAAGGCAGCCAGCAGGGCGCCCAACCATCCCAGCCAGGACTGCCCAGCTGCAGTGCCCAGGCCCAGCAGCAGCAGCGAATCTGCTATCCGATCGGGAAACTCGTTGTAGAGCGTGCCGGTTGGGGTTTGCTTGCCCCCTTCCACGGCCACCATGCCATCTAGCAGATTGCACAGCAGGCGCAATTGCACACAGGCTGCGCAGCCAAGCCACCCCATGGGCGTCGGCATCCACACCAGCATGGCGGCGCCTGCTCCTGCAAACAGAACACTGAACACAGAGATCTGGTTGGGCGTGATCGCACACCGCGCCAGCGCAGAGCTCAATGCCCGCGCCCAGCCATGCTCCCGGGCGGCGATGGGGCGACGATGCATGGTGGGCGGCTCTGCTGCAGTCTCGGGCATACCGTTGTCCGAACTGACTCTGGCATGGCTGTTGTACGCCTGTCTTACGGGGTTTGCATCCATATCGTCATGGATGGGCTGGAGTTTATTTTCCTGCATATGTCCCTTATTGATTTTCTGAGTAACTGCTTCTGTTTAGCGCCACTTATAAGGTTCGGCGATGATTTCCAATTTGTCATCTCGAAATATGACAATCATCTTTAACTGAGTGTTCTCCCGGTCTGCTTGGACTTTTTCGATGAGCTCTGGAGTCAGAATGGGAGTCAAATCTACGCGCTGTATGTAATGAGGGTTTGCAGCCCATAGTTGTTCATAGATTTTTTCATTTTCAATGGTGTATTTTTCCTCACGGGATGTGCTTTTTGACCACGCGGTATATTCCTTGCTATGAAGAATCCACTCTGCCTCTACGAGTTTCGGGACTCCGCTTTTAATGTCTCCTGGCATGAAGCTCATATTTGCGCCACCTCCACCAGGGCCAAGATAGCCAGGTATTGGCCCTCGTTTTCCGTCAAAATCAAATCTTCTGGTTACCAGCGGGCGAGAACCTTTATTATAAAATTTCAGCGATAAGCCGAAGCCTGTTTCCCGATGCGCACAACCAATCAGAGACGAAGCGATTGTCGCGCAGCAATATCTTATTGCAGCGCGACGGTCAGTCCATAATTTTCTTTGAGCCATTGGGCGTACTCCTTCATGTTGACGTCACCGGTGATGCGCGAAGATCCATCTGAATCCAATCCCGGCCTGGTTCTGTATATGATGAATTTCTGGCTTTCCTCAGAACTCATGCCACCAGGACTGAGCTTTTTTCTGGGAACACAATCTTTTGCTCTTCCATTGTTTTCTCTTATGCAAAAGGCACTGTCTTCGGGAGGATCAGAATAGATATAGCTTTTGTCGTGGAGAACTGGCTCTGTTACCTTGCCCCATTTTGCATCTCCCACATCCTTCCAATCATTCATAGTGATACCACTTTCTTTTGCCATTTCAGCGATCCAGTTCAACGCCACATTCGATAGATCTCCGGTGCCAAAGCTGCCACCGATATCTGCATGGCTTCCTATGAATCCCAGTTGAGTGCCTCGGGTTATGCCCTCTCCTGGGAACAGGTAGCGATGCTCATTGAGTGCTACTGCATGAAAAACATGCTGCACTTCCGAAGGAATGGCCAGTTGCCATTGATCATTGTGTAGCCCATTTGCACCAAATTGCGCCACTGTGTCCCATAAACCCAAGAAATTCAGCCCAACGCAAGCGGATTCCTTTTTCCAATGCTGTTCTTTGATACGGGTGGCAACCCGGTTCGCAAAGTCCCGGCCCATGGCTGCACCACGGCTGAAACCCACGATATCGATACTGACCTTTTTGCCATCTGAAAACGTATGCTCCTCCATGAATTTATCAAGATTTTTCAGCATATGGTCCACACGTGCACGTGCGGTAGTGGCCACTTTGTAGTCATTTTTTGGTGCGATGATTTTTCCCTCCTTGTCATCGCGGCCCACACCGTTCATGTACCATTTCTCCCCGTTTGATTTTTCGTCATACGCTAAATAAAACTTGTAGACGTTGGAAAAAGTATCGCCCTCGGGTGGTGGATTTGAATTATTAGTCCCATCAAACGCAAACAGAATCAACCCCTCCGGATCGATCCACATACCGCAGCGGATTGCCCCGCACATAGCCATAAGGATTAGGCCCATCCGGCGTGCCTAGCGGATCGGGCGTGAGGTATTGGCCCCGGTCCGGGTCGTAGTAGCGGTGCAGGTTGTAGTGCAGCCCGGTTTCGGCGTCGTGGTACTGGCCCGGCAGGCGCTGTCCGATACCTTTGCCAGTACCTGCTGCTGCCCAAGATGCGTTGCTCTGGGCGCCACGTCCTGCTGGTCCAGGGTACGCCAGCCTGCCTCTCATATGCGGAATTGCTCCGAATGCAGAAATTCATCGCCACTTATAAGGTTCAACGGTGATTTCCACCTTGTCATCTCGAAATATGACAATCATTTTTAACTGAGTGTTCTCCCGGTCTGCTTGGACTTTTGCGATGAGCTCTGGGGTCAGAATGGGAGTCAGGTCTACGCGCTGTACGTAATGGGGATTGGCGGCCCAGAGTTTTCTATAGATTTCACGATTTTCCTTTGAATATCTTTCATTGTCTGGAGTATTTTTTGACCAAGCTAGAAACTCCTCACTATGAAGAACCCATTCTGCCTCTACAGATTTCGGCACTCCGCCTTTAATGTCTCCTGGCATGAAGCTCATATTTGCGCCACCTCCACCAGGGCCAAGATAGCCAGGTATTGGTCCTCGTTTTTCGTCAAAATCAAATCTTCTGGTTACCAGCGGGCGAGAGCCTTTATTGTAAAATTTCAGCGATAAGCCGAAGCCTGGCTTCCGATGCGCACAACCAATCAGAGAGGATGCGATTGTCGAGCAGAAATAGACTATTGCAGTGCGACGGTAAGACCATAGTTTTCTTTGAGCCATTGGGTGTACTCCTTCATGTTGATGTCTCCGGTGATTCGGGAAACTCCATCTGAATCCATTCCCGGTCTGGTTCTGTAAATGATGAATCGTTGACTTTCTTCATGACTCATGCCGCCAGGGCTAAGCTTTTTCCTGGGGATACAGTCTTTTGATCTTCCATTGTTATCTCTTGTGCAAAAGGCGCTGTCATCTGGTGGATCTGAGTAGATGTAGCTTTTATCGTGGAGAACTGGCTCTGTTACCTTTCCCCAAGCCTCATTGCCAATTTCATCCCATTTTTTCATTTTCAAACCGCTTTCCTTTGCCTTCTCAGCGATCCAGTTCAACGCCACATTAGATAAGTCTCCAGTCCCAAAGCTGCCGCCAATATCCGCATGGCTGCCTATGAATCCGAGTTGAGTTCCTCGGTTTATGCCCTCTCCTGGGAATAGGTAGCGATGCTCATTGAGTGCTACTGCGTGGAAAACATGCCGCACTTCAGAAGGAATGGCCAGTTGCCATTGATCATTGTGCAGTCCATTTGCGCCAAATTGCGCCACTGTGTCCCACAATCCCAAAAAATTTAGCTCCATGCACTCGGATTTCTCTTTCCAATGCTGTTCTTTGATGCGGGTGGCAACCCGGTTCGCAAAGTCCCGGCCCATGGCTGCACCACGGCTGAAACCCACGATATCGATGCTGACCTTTTTGCCATCTGCAAACGTATGCTCCTCCAGGAATTCATCCAGATTTTTCAGCATATGGTCCACACGCGCACGTGCGGTAGTTGCCACTTTGTAGTCATTTTTTGGTGCGATGATTTTTCCCTCCTTGTCATCGCGGCCCACTCCGTTCATGTACCATTTCTCCCCGTTTGATTTTTCGTCATACGCCAAATAAAACTTGTAGACGTTGGACAAAGTATCGCCCTCGGGCGGTGGATTGGAATTATTGGTCCCATCAAACGCAAACAGAATCAACCCCTCCGGATCCACATACCGCAGCGGATTGCCCCGCACATAGCTGTAGGGATTGGGCCCATCCGGCGTGCCCAGCGGGTCGGGTGTGAGGTATTGGCCCCGGTCCGGGTCGTAGTAGCGGTGCAGGTTGTAGTGCAGCCCGGTTTCGGCATCGTGGTACTGGCCCGGCAGGCGCAGCGGCATTTCAAAGCCGGGCTCCGATGCCTTGGACAGCACCTGCTGCCGGCCAAACGCCGTGTAGCGTGCACGCCAGATCAACTGGCCTTGCGTGTCGGTGGCCGCTTCCACGGCACCCAGGTGGTTGGTGTGCAGCCAGGCCAGGCGTTCGCCGCCGCCCACCCAGCGGCCCGCGATGGTGCCCAGGTCCTGCACGATGCGCCCCAGCGTGCCGGGGCCATCCGCAGGCTTGCGGCCTTGGGGCGTGTCGATGACGGCCAGGGGCCACTGGCCCAGGTGGATGTACTGGCGCGTGATGTGGCCCTGGGCATCGAGTTCGGCGCTGAGTTGGCCGGATTCGTAGAGGTACGCCCGGCTGCCTCCTTGGGCCTTGCCGGTGTGCTTGGCAATGCGCTCGCCCCGGTGGTTGTAGCGGTAGCGGGCCAGCGAGGCGCCCTGTTCGCTGACCTGTTCCAGCCGCCCCAATGCGTCCCAGCGGTAGCTGCGCGGGCCTGCCTGCAGGGGCTGGCCGTTGGCGTTGTACTGGGTGCGTTGCGTGGTTGTGTCTTTCTGGTCCGCTGCACGCTCGGCACTCCAGCGGTGGCTGCCTGGCAGGTAGGCGATGGCCCGCGTGCCCGCCTGCAGATCGCCGGAGGCCACGTTCTGCTGGTCCAGGGTGCGCCTGCCGGCCTCGTCATAGTGGTAGCGGCTGGAGCGCAGTTCCTGGCCAGTGCGCTGGACCTGGACGATCAGGCGGTCGTGCATGTCGTAGGCATGGCTGTCCTGGTGCAAAGTCTGCGGGGCTTGGCTGTAGTGGTCCTGGCGCAGCAGCAGGTTGCCTTGGCTGTCCCACAGGTAGCGCATGTCCAGCAGGGCTTGGGGGTCGGTGGGCTGGCCCAGGGCTCCCGGCTGGTCGGGCGCCGGTTCGGCTGTCGTTTGCGCGGCAGTTGCTGCAGTGGCCTGTGCCTTGGCTTGCATGGGCTCGGCCGCATGGGCCGGGGTCAGGCCTAGCAGTTGCTCTGCAATGTCGGTGGGCCGGGCACCCAGCATCCAGTCATGGGATGTGCCAGAGGCAGTGCGTGTGTTGTTCTTGCCGGTCTGGCGGTAGACGATGCGCGCCAGCAGGCCTTCGCGGCTGCGCTGATAGCGGGCCTCGATGCCGTTGCCTGCCTGCCAGCTGCGCAGTCCCACCAGGTCGCGCTCGAATCCGGTGGCAATGGTTTGCGCCGGGCTGAGCCAGCGCAGCCAGGGAGTGCGCACGCGCTGCCGCTGCAGGCCGGTGATCTGGCCATGGCCGTCGCGCAGGTAGTGCAGCCAGCTGCCGTCGGGAAGGCTGGCGGCGGAGAGTCTGCCGTGGCTGTCGTATTCGTAGTGGAGGGTGTGGTGCTGGCTGCTCTCCCCGCTTTCACCGTTTGCACCGCTTTCTTCATGGCGGGTGATGCGCTTGCGCACGCGCAGGCCCCTGTCGTTGTATTCGCAGGCCTCGCTTTGCTCGGGATGCTCCAGCGCCACCAGCCTGGGGCCCTGGTAGCGCCAGCGGGTGGTGGTGGTGCGTGGCCGCGCGCCATCTTGCGGCAGTTGCGTGATGGTTTGGCGCAGGATGCGGCCGCGCAGGTCGTATTCGTAGCGCGCCTGCTGGCCCAGGGCGTCGCGGCCCGAGACCAACCGGTCGGTGGCGTCGTAGCCGCGAATGCTCAGGCCGCTGTCGGGGCTGAGGGTGGCGACGCTGCGGCCGAAGTCGTCGTAGAACTGGCGTGCCTGCGGTGCAGTTTCAGTGCCGGCCTTGTCTGCGGCGGATGGCGGCTGCTCTGGCGCGCCGGGCTGGTAGGTCTGCACCTGGGCCATGAGGCGGCTGCCGCCATCGGCGCGGCCACCGTAGCGACCGGACTGCAGCAGGCGGCTTTCCGTGTCGTAGCGGTGCTGTGTGAAGCTGCCTCGGACATCGGCGCTCCACAGCAGGCGGCCCAGGGCGTCATGGTGCTGGCGGCTCTGGGCCGCATAGGCGGCATTGCCCGTCTTGTCCCCGTTGCCGGGCCAGCCGCCGGTGCCGGTTTCCGTGAGGTGGCCCAGCGCGTCGTAGCGCCAGCTTTGCTCTTGCAGCACGCTGGCGTCGGGGGCCAGGCTGCGCATGGCCACCAGTCGGGCCTGGGCGTCGTGGCGCAGTTCGGTGCGCCAGCCCGTTTCGTCCTCCTTGGCCGAGGGATCCCGGCTGTGCATCTGGATGATGCGCCCGGCCTTGTCATGCTCCAGCGCCACGGCGGTGCCATCGGGCTGCAGCACGCGCGTGACGTGGCTGCCGCTGCGGTCCCAGCGCAGCCGCGTGAGGTCGTTCTGCGCCGGGCTTCCGTCGTCATAGCCTGCCAGCGAGGTGGGCAGCGGCCCGTCGATGTCCACCAGCACGCTGCGGCCGTTGATCTCGGTGTAGCGGTAGCGCGTGCTGCGTTCGATGGGCGTGGCGCCGTCCGCATTGCCTGCGGGCTGGCCCTGGGCATCCAATGGGCTGAAGCCCGCCTCGGTGATCTGCAGCGGCTGGCGGCTGCTGTTGTAGCGGATGCGGATCTGGTGTTCGCGCCCGGGCACGACGCTGGGCCGGGCGATGAGTTCGGGCGCGTATTGCTTCCAGGGGTCCTTGCCGTAGCCGTAGCGCACCTGCAACTGCGGGGCCCGGGCTTGGCCTTGTGTGTAGGGAATGCGGTACACGGCCAGCGGGCGGCCGAAGGGGTCCAGCTCGGTGCGCGTGCCTTCCAGCGGGCGGCCTGCGGGATCGAGCCGCGTGGCGTCGGTCAGGCGCCCTTGCGCGTCGTACCGGTAGCGCATGTCGCCGGGGCCGCAGCTGGCGCAGCCCGGGCCGCGCACTTCAAGCAATCGCCATTGCCCGCCGATGGTGTCGTAGTGGTAGGTGGTTGTTTGCCCGAGGCTGTTGGTGAGGGTGTTCTTCCAGGGCTGGCTGAGGTCCAGGGTGACTTTTTCCTGGTGGCTGTCCGGCGGGCCGCGCACGCTCAAGATAGCGCGGCCGGTGTCGCCGTAGGCGTAGCTGGCGATGCGCTCGTCCATGGGCTTGCCGTCGCTGCCCTGGCCCTGGACGCTGATGCCCGTGAGCAAGGTGGGGTGGCGCGGGTCCTCATAGTGGTAGTGGCGCTGGACCGGGGCTTGGCCATCGGCCGACGGGAGGCTGACCTGCACGAGGCTGGCGTTCAGCTTGGCCTGGGGCTGGGTGCTGCCGGGCAACGGTGCGCTGCCGTGGCGGTAGCCGATGCGGCCCAGCGGGGTGTCAATGGCCTGCACGCCGGTGAAGCTGTCCTCGCCCGAAGATTGGGCGTAGTGCAGGCGCAGGCTGCGCCCCTGCGGGTCGGTGACCTTGAGCAGGCGGTTGCCCTTGGCGTTGTAGTCCAGGCGGACCTGTTCGCCCGAGGGCAGGCTGATGCGGGTCAGGCGCCCCCGGTGGTTGAAGCGCAGCTCGCGCCCGTCCATCCACTGCCAGGTGTAGTGCCGTTCCTGGCCGGGCGTGGTTTCCTTGGTGCCCTTTGTATCCGTGCCTTCGATGCGCACGATGCCGTTGCCCGGCTGCTCGCTGGCGCACAGGCTGGGGTGCTCGCGCAGCTTGCTGAAGATGATGCGGGTGCCGTCGGCCTGCACGATCTGCAGGTTGGTGGGGTGGTCGTACAGGCGGGCCTCGTAGCTGAGCAGCCAGCCGCGGCCGAGCAGGCCTGGCGGCACGTAGGCCCGGCTGTAGCTGCTGTTGTAGTGGCGCACGACTTCCAGGCCGAGCACGCCGGGCAAGGCGGGCATGTCCACTTCGCGCTGGTATTTGTTGCCGTTGATGAGGTGGATGGGGTTGCCTGCGCCCTGGTGGGTGCTGCTGGAGTTGCCCTGGGTGGCGGGGCCGGCGCCGCCGCAGGGGCTGCCGCCGGGCGTGGGGGTGCAGGTGCCGCCGCCCGAGCCGCCACCGCCACCGCCGAGGTCGATGCCGCCGCCCGTGCCGGGGGCGCAGCTTTGCACGGTGGGGTCGCATTTGCTGGAGCCGCCGCCCAGGTTGGGGGCGGCGGCTGCGGGGGAGGCCTGGGCCAGCAGTGAGGCGATGCACAGCAGGGCGCTGCCCAGCAGGGGGGTGAGATGGGGTCTATTCAACATCATGCGTCTCCCGTGCAGTTGGGGCAGTCAGCCCCTTTACAGTCGTTGTCGTTTCCATCTCCATTGCCTCCATCTCCATTTCCATCTCCTCCATCTCCGGTGCCATCGCCGCCGTCGTCTTCATCGCCCTCATCGCCCGGCCCCGGCGGCCCGACCGTGGTGCAGCCCACGGTTTCGCAATCGGGCGGTTCACCGGGTTCCGATGTATCGGGCTGGCCTGGGTCCTGCGGATTGCCCTTGTTGCCTGTGTCGGGGATGGATACCGTGGCATCGCTTTCCATAGCGTCGCTTTGCATGTGCAAGGTGGCCTGCGCGACGATGGGCAGTCGACCGTGCTGGATGAGTTCGGTGTGGAAGGGGTCGCTGCCGTCGTCCAGCCAGCGCAGGTAGTGCTGGTAGATGCCGCGCACCAGCGGGATCTTGAGTTCGTAGCCGTGGGTGACGCGGATCTTGAGCAGGTTGGCGTCCTGAACGCTCTGGGCCGACTTGCTGCCTATGTCTTTTTTGTCCCGGTGCGCCAGGCCGGCGTTTGGAATGGCTCGCACGCCATATTTCTCTTTCAGGTGGGGCTCGCTCCAGTCCTCGAAGCTCTCGCGCGTGGGGTTGATGAGGTCGATGCGCAGGTGGTCTTTAAGGTCGGCCTTGGCCTTGGCCTTGGCATCCGCCAGTTCGGTGCTGTTGCTGCCACCGCCATACAGCGGAACCATGGCGCGCAGATAGGCCTCGCGGATATCGTCCATGCGCGCATGGGCCATGGTGCCCGCGCGGGCGGCCATGAAGCTGGCGTGATTGATCTGGTTCTTGTTGAAGAAAACCAGGCCGTACTGCAGCAGGGCCAGCCCCAGCAGGGTGATGATGGGGCCGACCACGGTGAACTCGACCATGGCGCTGCCGCGCTGGCGCGGCCTGCGGAATGAGGTGCTCTGGCGCATGAGGATGCCTGCAGGTTTGCGGCCGGCGGACGGGCTTGTATCCACCCGCTGGCCATGCTTCAGGGCCTGTTTGGGTGTGGCAGGGGGATGTGGATGGGCACGTCCGGTCCGGCCTTGTCCTTGCGCATCAGCATCAATTGCATGGTGCCCTGGGGGCCGGCGCCGAGGATGTGGATGATCTCGGCCTGCTTGCCGGTGATTTCGCCTTCGAGGCCATCGAGGGTGTAGTCCTGCCGGGTGAGGGGTGTGTCGGGCCGTGGAGCATCTGCGCGGACGTCGCTCGCAGGGCCTTCCAGCACGACGTTGATGCGTTGGCTGCGCGAGTCAGGGATCAACTGCGAGTTCACAAACGTCAGCTCTGGCACTTCCATCACTGTGCGCCTCTGGCTTTTGGGGTCTGTGTAGTCGATCTTTACGCCAGTGAGCTTGCCCGTGGCCGTATTGAATTCCGCCTCGTAGTTGACGCCGGTGTTCAGTATGTCGGTGGTGTACGGGTCCAGCCGTTGTGCCGTGCCGGCCAGCGTGCTGACACTGCCGATATAGGTCACGGTCGGCTCGCTCGGCGCCTGGCTCTGGTCGGTGAGCAGTCTGATGGCGGAAATCCAGTTGGTGTTTTCGCTGCGCATGTTGGGCATGCGGCCGACCATGCTGAGGTTCTGGCCTTCCGAGAAGGTGGTGCCCCAGATGCCTTCCTCGTGCTGGTCCGGTGGTCCTACGAGGAAGATGACGCCTGCATCGCCGCTGATGTTCTTGTAGTGGCTCTGGCCCGCCTCCGGGTAGTGCGTGACTTGCGGGTACTGCCTGCCCTGCACGATGAAGGTGTTGCGCCCTACCTGGAAGTCGCGCCTTGCCATGCCGTAGGAGCTGTAGATGAAACTGCTTTCGATGGCCTGGCCCGGCTGCTGGCTATAGGTGAGTGTGGTGTTGTGGATCACACCCATGCCGCTGAAATCGATCAACGACGTTTGTGCATCGGGATCGGTGATGAGTTTGATCAGGTCAGACTCCTCAATGGCCGATGAGGTGGGTTGCAGACAGCTGCCCGTGCTGCTGAGTTTGGTGCACAGCGGGCCTGAGGGGGCGATGAAGACGCCGGAACTGGCGGTGCCTCCGGGGCCTGGGTCTCCCGCGCCGCCTTCGTTGCCGGAGCCGCCACCGCAGGCGGTCAGGGCCAGACCAGCGGCGCAGGCCAGTAGCCAGGATGAAGGGTGTGTCAGCCGCATGTGCGTGGCACCGTGGTCTGTGGGAGAGGTGATGGATGGATGGTGCATGTCCGTCGGTTTTTCAATGCGTAGTGGAGGAAGGCCGGCAGGGCCGGCTGGCAATTCACTTTGGTGTGTTCTGGGCAATGCGTTGTGTGGGCACCTCCGCGGCGTTGCATTAGGAGTTGGACCCGTCAGGGGTGAAGGCGCAGACGTTCAGCGCAGCCCCGGCACCTTCGATGGGCCAGGGCTGCAACTGCATGCCCGACACCAGGCCCTGGCAGGCGATGGCGCCTGCACGCATCTCCAGCACATGCCTGCTGCCGCGTTCGCCCCGGCTGAGGCGCCAGGGCGCAACGCCTGGACGCAGGCCGGTGATGCGGCCCTGCCGATCGAGGTAGACGATGTCGATGGCCTGCCGCATGAAGCAGGTGTGCACGCTGGTGCAGCGCGCGATGAGCAATGCGCAGCGGGCGGCGGGTTGGGCCTGGCCCATGAGGCCGGCAAGGCGCTGCCAGAAGCCGCAGGCCTGGCGCACCAGGAAGGGGGAGGGCGGCATCTGCATCACAGTCCCGAGTTCAGCAGCTTCATCGCTATGGGGAACAGCAAGACGATGAAGGTGCAGGGAAAGATGAAGGCGATCAGCGGAAACAGCATCTTCACGGGCGCTTCCATCGCGAGTTTTTCCGCGCGCATGAAGCGTTCGGAGCGGCGCTGATCGGCCTGTGCCCGCAGCACGGGGCCGAGGTTCATGCCCATGCTCTCTGCCTGGATCACGGCGGAGGTGAAGTTGGCGACGCTCGGTTCGTTCAGGCGCTCGGCCATGCCGCGCAGTGCTTCGGCACGCGCCTTGCCGGCGCGTATATCGCGCAGCACGCGCTGGAATTCGTCGCGCACCAGTCCCTGGGGGCCTTTGGCCACGGCCTGGGTCATGGCGCCCTGCATGTTCAGGCCGGCTTCCACGCACAGCGTGATGATGTCCAGGAAGAAGGGCAGCATGCGCAGCAGTTCGCGCCGGCGCACGGCGATGCGATCCCTGAGCCAGATGGCGGGGTAGGCCCAGCCCAGCAGTGCGCCTGCGGCCATGGCCTGCAGATAGATGGGCAGGGCGATGTGGCGTACACCGCCATCGGCGCCCCGGGGCAGGCCGTCGAAGCTGGAGACCAGCCACCAGGCCGCCAGCGCGGCCACCCCGGCGCCGACGATGCGGCTGGCGATGAACTGCGCAGGACTGAGCGCGTAGTCCAGTCCCGCCTGTCGCAGCCGCAGTTGCACGGCTTGCGCGGTTCTGCCCGTTCCGAGCCGGGGCGACAGGTGGTGGCTGATCCACTGGATGGGCCACCAGACCATGCGCAGGGCCAGTGGCGGCGGATCCTTGTAGCTGCGGTCCTCGGCGGGAACGCTGCTCATCGAGTGGCCCAGGAGCCAGGCCACCAGGGCAGCACTGAGTCCGGCTGCCACAGCGATCAGGGCGAGTATCACGGTGTTGGAGTCCATGGTGCGGCCTTCAGACGTCGATGGCGACGATCTTTCGGATGACATAGATGCCCATGGCCTCGAAGCAGGCGATCACGGCCAGCGCCCCCCAGCCCACGCGGGAGTGCCAGAGCATGGACATGGCTTCAGGCTCCATCCGGTCGAGGATGAGCATGAGGACGAGGGGCAGGGCGCCGACGACCCAGGCCTGCAGTTTTCCCTGGGCGGTGAGGGAGCCGATCTTGGCTTCCATTTGCAGCCGGCTGCGCACGGTGGAGGCCGTGCGTTCCATGGTCTCGGCCAGGCCGCCTCCGGTTTCGCTGGCGATGCGCATGGCCGAGGTGATGAGCACGGTGCTCTGGGTGGGCACGCGCAGGCTCAGGTGATTGAGTGCCTGTTCCAGGGATACGCCCAGGCGCTGCTCGCGCAGCATCAGCGAGAACTCCTGGCTCAGCGGCGGGCGGGATTCGGCTACAAGCTGGGCGATGGCGCTGCTCAGGCCAATGCCGGCGCGCAGGCCGCCGCTGAGCATCATCAGCGCATCGGGCAACTGCTCTTCAAACTTGCGCAGCCGGCGCTTGCGCATGTGCCGGTACAGCAGCCGGGGCAGCAGCCCCAGCGCGAAGAAGGCGGGCACAGCCAGCAGATGGCTGCCGCTGACCAGCCACACCAGCACGCCGCCCAGCGACATGACTGCCAGGTTGGCCAGGAAGAGTTTGCGCGGGTCGATGAAGAGGAAGAATTCCGCGGCCTGAAAGCCGGCGCGCTCCGTGAAGCCGGCCCGGTAGCGCCTGAGCGTGGAGCCTCCCAGGTCCAAGGCCAGCCATGTCAGCAGACCGACGCAGAGGGCGACCACGGCCGTGATCAGGGCCAGGACGGTGTCTGGCGAGAGCCCGCTCATGGCCGCTCTCCGGCATGCAGGTCCGCGCTCTCGGCGCCCGGACGGAAGATGTCCAGGTCCAGCGCATGGCCGCTGGCGCGCAGTTCGTCGTAGAAGTGGGGAACGACGTCGCAGCCGGTGAACAGGCCCTGCACCTTGGCCAGGCCGTTGGCCTGGGCGGCGTAGCCTTTGTTGGCAAAGCGGAACAGCTCCTGCAGCTGGATCTTTCCGCTTTCCATGCCGCTGACTTCGCAGATGTGGGTGACCAGGCGTGTGCCGCAGGCAAAGCGGGTCTGCTGCACGATGATGTCCACGGCGCTGGCGATCTGCTCGCGTATGGCTGCCAAGGGCAGTTCCATGCCGGCCATCAGCACCATGGTCTCCAGCCGGGCGAGCCCGTCGCGCGGGGTGTTGGCGTGCAGCGTGGTCAGAGATCCCTCATGGCCCGTGTTCATGGCCTGGAGCATGTCCAGCGCCTCGGCGCCGCGGCATTCGCCGACCACGATGCGGTCCGGGCGCATGCGCAGGGTGTTGCGCACCAGTTCTCGGATGGGCACGCCGCCCTTGCCTTCGACATTCGCGGGGCGCGACTCCAGGCTGATCAAATGCTCGTGGGCCAGCTTGAGTTCGGCGGCGTCCTCGACGGTGATCACGCGTTCGCCGGACGGGATGAAGTTGGACAGGATGTTGAGCAGCGTGGTCTTGCCAGACCCCGTGCCGCCCGAGACGATGATGTTCTTGCGGGCCTCCACGCAGATGCGCAGGAAGTCGGCCATGGCCGGGCTGAGCGCGCCGAACTGCACAAGGTCGGCGGCATTGAGCTTGCGCCTGGCGAACTTGCGGATGGTCAGCGTGGAGCCCTTGAGCGCCAGCGGCGCGATGATGGCGTTGACGCGCGAGCCGTCCTTGAGCCGTGCATCGACCATGGGCGAGGATTCGTCGATGCGCCGGCCCAGCGGTGCCACGATGCGCTCGATCACGCCCATGACGGCGCGATCGCTGGTGAAGCTCAGGGCATGCTTTTGCAGGCGCCCCGCGCGCTCGACATAGATTTCGTCGAAGCGGTTGACCATGATTTCGCTGACCGTTTCGTCGGCCAGCAATTCCTCCAGCGGCCCCAGCCCCACGGCCTCGTCCAGAACCTGCCTGCGCAGCGCGTTGCGGTCCAGCTGGGCCGGTATCTCGTCGTCCATGTCCTGCAGCGTTCTGGCGATGAGCCGGTCCGCCTCGGCGCGCAGGTGTTCGTCGGACATGCTGGAGACGTCATGGCGGCGCAGGTCCATGGTGTCGATGAGCTTGGTGTGCAGGCGCTTGCGCCATTCGAATTGCAGCGCCTGCAAGTGGGCGTCCCCGGGCTCGGCTGCCGCAGGCTCGGGCGCGTCGGCAGGCGCTGCCAGCGGCGTGTCCTGTGTGCTCTGCATGGGCGCTGTGGTGGCGGCATGCGCTGCGGCCGGTACAGGAAAAGCCGCGGCTTGCGGCTCTTCACCGCTGTTCAGGATGCGCAACTGGAACGGGCCAATGCCGATGAGGTCGCCGTTTTGCAGCGGGCCGTATTGGGCGGTGATGCGCTGACCGTTGACCAGCACGCCGCCGAAGCTGCCTGCGTCGTCGATCAGCACGCCCGAGGGGCTGGTGAAAAGGCGTGCATGCTCCTTGGCAAGGCGCCAGTTGTCCAGGCGGACTTCGCACTGGGAGCCTTTGCCGATGGAGCACATATCGGGCACGCTCAACGGCTGGTGCCGGCCGTCGGGGTGGATGATTTCAAGGTCGATCATGGGGGGCTGCCGGTTGCGGAGGTCAGGGGAGAAAGCCACTGGGTCTCGGCCCAGCCCAGCCGGTCATTGATGCGCACGGCCGAGAACTGGGCCTGCGGGGCCTGGGGCAGCACCTGCACAAGGCTGCCCACGGGCAGGTTCTGGAGGACGGGGGCGTTGATGTCGGGGGACACGCGAAGGGCAAGCCGATCAAGGCCCACACGGTAGGTGCCTGGTGCGGAGTGGCCCGTGGTGGCGCCGGATTCATGGGGCGTGAGAGCCCGGCCTTGCCGCGCCTGGCGCGCATGGGGTCCGTCGGGTGCGGGCTTCATGCCGGGGACGTGCGCGACGGGCTGCAGGCTTTCATCGCGCACCCAGCCCGTCAGGGCTGCGACCGCCACCGCGCGCCAGCCGGAGTGCGGGTTGTGGGCGGCAGATGAACCGGGTGCGGCACGCACGAAACTGCCTTGGCCCAGTTGCAGCAGGGTGTCGCTTTGCGCCCGAGGTTCGGCATGCAAGGCCAGCCCGTCATGCACCACGCGCCAGTGGTTGACCAGCGGCTGGTCCGCTGCTGCCGCGGAGGCCAGCGGGTTGCCGGTGTGCGGCAGGGCGGGCCAGTGTTCGGGCAGGGTCGCGGTGGCCGGTGCGGGCAGGGGCCGCACTGGCGCGGGGAGTTCCTGCACAGGCGCCGCGATGCTGGCGCTTGCGCTGGCCACAGGCAGGGGCGCCAGCCGGGGAGGATGCTCGGGCGCAGGGCCGGGTTCGGTCAGGTAGGGCTGGGGACCGTAGCGCTGGCCCAGGCGCGCACCGGCGTCTTCCACGCGCTGCAGCAGGCCCGGCGATCGGCTGTTGATCACCGTGGGCGTGACGAAGACCACCAATTCGGTCTCTTCGTTCTGGAATCGCTGGGACCGGAACAGAGCACCCAGCACGGGCAGGTCTCCCAGGAAGGGAACCTTGTCGACGTTGTCGCCACCCTTGCGCGACAGCAAGCCGGCCAGCACCATGGTCTCGCCGTCCTGGACGTTGAATTCGGTGAAGGTGCGCCGAGTGCTCAACCCGGGCCCCGAGGGCGTGGAGAACGATGGGTCGATGTTGCTGACCTCGCTGTCGATCTCGGCCCTGATGACGCCGTTGCGGTCCACGCGCGGCGTGATGCGCAGCTTGACGCCGTAGGGCTTGAACATGACCACGGGGCCGTAGATCGTGGCCACGGAGTACGGATATTCGCCACCGGCCAGGAACTCGGCCTTGGAGCCGTTGCGAGCCGACAGCTGGGGCTGGGCAAGAATGCTGGCCTTTCCGTCGCGGGCCAGCAGGTCCAGCTTTGCGGTCAGGCCCATGTTGACGGCGGTGAGGATGTTCAGGCCTTGGGGCAGCGGGCCTTTGTCACCGCTGTCCGGGGTGATTGGCGGGTTCTGGACGCCGATGACCAGACCGGGCTGATGGCCGCGCCGCGCCGGCGCCCAGATGCCTCCCACGCTGGCCCCGCCCTGGGCGGTCCAGCGCAAGCCGAATTCGCGCAGCTCATTGACCGGGAATTCGACCACCTTCACGTCCATGAGCACCATCTGCTCCCAGCCGATCTGGTTGGTGAAGTTGATGATCTGCGGGTAGTGCTTTCTGAGGTCTTCGATCTTCTTGAGATCGACATCGCTGAGATGGTCCCCTTCGACCACGACCTTGTCACCGATGATGGAGGCCCGCGCGTTGGGGATGGTGCTGAGAAAGGCTGCGATCTCGCGCGCATGGCGGCTTGTGTCGCCGCGCACCACATGGATCTTGACGCGCTGATATCGGCCGTCGGCGTTCCACACGAACAGCGAGGAGGTGCCGATCTCGTTGGCGAAGATGATGACCTCGCGCTCGTCCAGCGCGGCGGCCGTCAGCACCCGGCCATTGCCCACGGCAATGCGCGCCACGCCGGGGCTGGGGAAGACGCGCGATTCGCCCACGAACATCTCGATTTCCGGCACCTGAGCCTGGTCGTCCGGTTTCTGTATGGGGCGGTACGGCTGGCCCGCCGCTGCCTCGCGGCTGGGCACGCCCTGCAGCATGGGCGCGAATCCACCCGGCATGCCTAGGGACTGCGCAGAGCTTGTTGCATCCTCTGGTATCTGGGCTGTTGCCGGGCCGGCCAGGCTCCAGCCCAGGGTCAGCACGAAGCCGCAGCGCAAGGCATGCAGAAAGGGCGTTGGACTGGAGCGGGCGGACAGGGATGCAGTGTGGGCTGAACGGATGGACATTGGGATCAGGCGCATGGAGCGATGAAGAAGGCAGGAGCAGGTGAGGCGCCTTCAGCGAGGCAACGCGCTTGGCTGGATCGGGAAGGACGCAGGGAAAAGAGGAGCCTGGCCTGGTTGCAGTGCGGCTTGCAGGGCTGGCTGCACAGGCGTGGGGGCTGCGGCTGCCTCGGGCGGGCCTTCGCCGGCATCGTGGGCCTTGTCCTGGCGCAGCAGCAGGTCTTCGGGCTTGAAGTCCATGCGGCGTCCGCCATAGAGCACGGGAACGGCTCGGCCCGGTGATTGCGCTGCGCCCGCTGTCTGAATCAGGGACTGCACGTCGCCTGCCAGGCCCAGCAGGGCGGCCATGGCAGCGCTGTCTTCTTCGACAACCTCCGAGTCCTTGGGATTGCGCAGCAAGGCGGTGATCTTTCCCGCCTCGCGCGCGATGATCACGCTGCGGGCCTGCGCCTTGGAGGTGTCCAGCGTGACCGTGGAGTACTGGCGCCGCTCACCGCTTCTGGGGTCATCCACGGACCGCTGGCCGGTGGCCATGACCTGGACGTTCTGCAGCAGTGGAAAGGTGGTCTTGCGGCCTTTCTGATCCAGGGTGAGCATCAGGTCGATGGCATCCCCCGGCTCCAGCAGGCCGGAGATGGAGTTGATCTCGTCCACATGCACGGTGATGGCGCGCCGTCCGACCTCGATGCGGGCCGAGAAGGTCGGCACCTTGTCGCCTTCGAGCAGGTTCCACAGCAGGATGTCGCCGTGCTGCATGCCATGCTCCAGCGCGCGGCCTGCAATGCGGGAAAAATCCTCGGGGCCGATGGCCAGCGAGTGCGCGTAGTCATGGGGAACGTCGCGCACGGCAATGGTCTCCTTGGAGATGGGATCACCTTTGCTGAGATTGCGCTTGGCAACGATCAGCGGCCGGGTTTTGCTTTTTCCGCGCGCTTCTATGGCCTCCATCTGGCGATGCAGGTAACTGCGTGCAATGACGGCTGCGCCCAGGCCGATGGCCAGGGCCATGGCAAGAGCGACCCAGGTTTTGTTGGGACGCAGGGCGGTGATTCGGGCGAGTGCGGAGTTCATGGCTGACGGGTCAAATGGGCAGGGAGAGGGCGAAGCTGAACTTCTGGTAGGCAGCCTGCAGGGCGAGCAGCAACTGGTGCAGCACGCTGTTGCTGTCCACCATGCCGACGCCCAGCGCGAAGGCCAGGGCCGCGCAGACCACGGCGTACTCCACCGAGGACTGGCCGCGCAGGCGATGGGCAAGCTTCATGGCGCGGTCTCCACCGCCACGCTGGTGACGAGAACGATGCTGGTGAGGCCCAGCGCATTGCGGGAAATGACGGCCGTCGCCTCTTTGCCCGGGCCGCGCATCAGCACCGTGATGGCGCCGGTCTCAGAGCCGAACGCGTGGGCCTTGGTGTCTGTGGCGGCGTCGAAGCGGCGTTCCAGCGCATAGCCCTGCTCCTGCAGCGCCGCAGTGAGGCGTTGCGCATTGAGCGCCTCGCCGTGCCTGTTCGTGGCAACGAGATGGGTGGACAGCTGGCCACCGTCCTGGGTGTTCAGCAGGCTGGCGATCTCGGTTCCCGCTGGCAGCAGGCGCCGCCATCGGGCTCTTTCCTCCTGGCTGCGGGCCTTGCTGCGCAAGGCTGCGCGCAGGTGGGTGACAGCGACAAGGCCGCGCGTGCCGCCGTCGGGGGCGGGTTCCAGTCGGATGGTGAGGTAGTGCTCGCCCTGGGCGCGGCCCAGAATGCGCTGGCCATCGCGCTGGTCGTCCATCAGGGGCTGGCCCAGGGTGCGAACAAACCAGTCGCCGGTCTGCCGGGGTGTGCTGCGGGTGGCGAAGCCGGTCAGCCGCATGGGCAGGCCGTCCAGGTCCATCTGCTGGCCGATGTGGTAGCTCCTGGCGTGTTCGGGCAGCGGGATCTCGGGCCAGTTGGCCTGGGCCAAGGCATGGGTGAGCCCTGGCGTCAGCAGGCCCAGGCAGATGGAGCGGAGCATGCGGGCCGTTGTCATCATTCGGCCCTCAGCCTGTCTGCCGGAACGATGTCCTGCCACCGGTCCAGGCGTCCGAACTTGGGGGCCGGCACTTCCATCAACTCGAAGACCGGTATGGCCACATCCAGCAGCGTCTCCACCGGGGAGAACAGGCTGTTGAGCGGCGCCAGCCGGCCGAACCGATCCATGGTCTGCTCCACGGAGCGCGAGGCCCAGGGCTCGATAAGCACGCTGGTGTGGCGTGTGACGCGCAGGTTCAGTTGGTCGAAGGGGGTGTAGCTTTGGATGCCTGCGGGCAGGTTGGCCAGGGGCACGGAGATGTTGGCGCGGTATATGCCCTGGGCGCGCAGGTCAAGCTGTGTGTGGCTGGCCAGGGGGACTATGCGAAATGGCACGCCGTCCCTGCTGGCCTTGAAGGCATTGCTGTGCGCTGTGGACTGGCTTTCGCCAAAGCTGACCGAGATGGTTGAAAAACGCGGGATCAGCGGATTGCCTGCAGGGTCCGTCCACAGCGGATTGCGGTGCGCGTCGAAATCACCTGCCGTGTCGCCCGTCTTGATGGGGGCATCGGGGCGGCTGAAGTAGCGCCTGCGCACTTCGGCTGCCAGTTGGGCAGGCGGCTTGGAGCTGCCTGCCGCGTCGTTGTGCACCGTGGCATCGAAGGCCGCATAGCGGCTGGCCATCTGGGTGGCATGGGCAATGTCCTGGTACTTGCCGATCATGGGCATCAGCAGGAACAGGCCCAGCAGGGGCGCTGCCATGGCCAGGAATTCGACCAGGGCCTGGCCTGCCTGCCGCCTTGGGTAGCGGGCGCGGTTCAGGAGGTTCATGGGATCAGCCCTCGCTGGCGCATCTGCTGGCCAAGTACATCGGGTTGGGAGTGGATCAGGCGCACCTGCCAATACGGGTTGAACAGGCTGGGCAGCTCCAGGGGGAGACCCTGGCTTGCGCCATAGCGGTTCTGACGCTGTGCCAGAGGGCGTTCGAAGAACACTTCGGACGTGGCAACGGCCACCATTTCGCCTTGGGCGACCTGGCTCTGATAGGCGTTGATGCGGCTGTCTGAAGTGCTGGTTATCTGGCTGGCGCTATCGGAGGTGCGCAATTGGCTGTGCGCCCGCGACAGGCGCACGCTGAACCGCAGCGTGGGGTCGTTCTTGTCCAGTTGCGGCTGGCTCAGGTCGTAGTAGCTGGGCAGGCCGGTGTATTGGCGCCACTTGTTGGATGAGGCCTGGCTGGACGCCTTTGCGTTGGTGCGCGCACCTCCCAACCAGGCGCCTGAATCATCCTGATCCTCGGGATGGGCCTGCTGTTCGCCCCAGGCAATGGGCTCCTCCCTGAGCCGGCAGCGTGGGATGAGTCCACCCCTTCGCTGGGCGCGCCAGAAGGACTCAGTGTCTTCGGCGATCCACTCGTCGTAGTTGACCAGTTCGGTGCCGCCGCGTCGGCGCACCTCGCTTTTGCGCTCTCTCGCAATGCAGATCTCGTCTGGGCCGGGCACTTCTGCCTCGGCCGTCCAGACGCGTTCCTTGGTGAATCTGTCGCTGTGGGCCGCATACACGGCCAGCTCTGCCATGCGGCCCCGGTCCTTGCCGGTATAGCTTTGGGTAAATCCATCCAGGTCGTCAGTCAGCGCCACGGCGATGCCAGGGCCCAGGGGCAGCACCTTCACGCTGCCGTCGCCCGCGTAGTTGGCCTGGGCCACGTCCTGCATAACGCTGCGGCGAATGCTCTGCAGGTAGGAGCGGGCGTGCAGCAGGTTGTGCGCCTTCTGTATTGCCTGTTTGTTGGCCTCCACGGCTGTGACCGTATCGAATGCCAGCGACGGCACCATCTTGGCCATCTGCTGGATGTACTGGCCCGCGTACTGCACGGTGGCGTAGCACATGATCGCGTACATCTCGTTGTAGTGGAATGCAGCACCGATCAATGCGCCCCAACCGGTGTAGTCAGCACATTCGGGGAACTGCGTGGGCAGGTTCTCCGCGTGGGTCTGTGCGTATTGCGCCCACGAGGACAGGCTCACCATCTGCGCCACCAGCACCTCGTTGGCGATCAGGGCGCGATTGCCGTAGGCCTTGAAATTCATCGCCCGCGCGTGCATCACGCCGGCGCTGTAGGCCACGGCATCGGCCGTGCTGACGAGCTTGGTTTTTTCCTGGGAGAGCTGGCCGGTGTTGAACAGAAAGAACAGCGAGGCCAGTGCACCGATCAGGACAAAGATGCCGTAGATCAGTGCCTGCCCGCGTTGCCCGTCCCGCCTCCGTATCCGACCGCCGCGCAGGGTGGTGATGGTGCACATGAGCAGGCCCGCTTACTTGTTCTCGTAGGCGTCGAGGCCTTTTTCCTTGCGCTCTATATCGGCATTGCCGGCGGCGGCTTTTGCGTCCTTGATGGCCTCCTTGGCGGACTTGCCCGCGACTTCGTTGGCGATGCCCGATGTCTGGGCGCGGATGGTTTGGCCAAAGTATTGGTAGACGGCAATGGCGGCCACACCAATCAGGGCCACGATGATGATGTACTCGGTCATGCCTTGGCCGCGTTGCTTGCGAGATTGCAGTGATGTATTGAAGGTGGTCATGCAAAAGCTCCTGTGCTGGTGGAAGAAATCTGTAGGGACGTGAGCAGGCAGACGCAGGGCCGCAGCCGTGCATCGCAGAAAACGGGAAAAAGGGAAAACGCAATTCATGAATAAGCGGGCACCAGGGCGGTGGCTGGCGGTTCTTCCGAATTGCGCATGTGCAGGGAATCAGCCTTGCCCAGGCACAGGGCCTTGGCGTCAGCGCACTGCGTCAAGGCGCTGAATGAAAGCGATGCATGGATGGTCTCTCCCTCAAGGTTGGCGGTGGACTGCCGCTTTGGCGCTGTGCGCCAGGACAGTTCTGCGTGGGGCATTGGCAGGAAAAAGGCACCTGCCTATGCCTGACTTTCAGGCGGCGATTCATTGCTGCCTGAAGTCATTTCTTGTGCCGCCAAGCCTATGAACTTTTTTCTCGCTTGTCTCTAAGACAACTCCTGACGATGTTTCTGAATGCATCGACGGAGATTTTTGCTGCCATTTCAATAGCAAGCTATTTAATGAATTCCGTGTTTTCGACGATCCATCCGTGGCAGATAAATCGAGGCGAAATAGGCTCAAATTGGGTGATCTGAAAAGTCAATCTGAATCGATGCAGGACGATTCCTGTTTTTCAGAATTCAGGTGCGGGCCGCCGACAGGAGCCTGGGCGCGGGGCTCGATGGGCAGGAGTGCGGGCATGCCGCTGCGGCGTCGGCATGCCGGTGAAAAGCTTGAAATGACGGCCGGCCTGAGGATGGCCGGCCGCGTCCTTTTACTGCCGTGCAGAGCGCACGTTGGCCGGCAGCGCGCCAGGATGGCTGGTGCGGAACGGGTTGATGTCCAGGCCGCCACGGCGCGTGTAGCGTGCGTACACCGAGAGCTTGATGGGGCGGCAGCGGGTCCAGATGTCCATGAAGATGCGTTCCACGCATTGCTCATGGAATTCGTTGTGGTTGCGGAAGCTCACCAGGTATTGCAGCAGGCCTTCCTGGTCGATCTGCGCGCCGCTGTAGCGGATCTGCACGCTGCCCCAGTCGGGCTGGCCTGTGACCAGGCAGTTGCTCTTGAGCAGGTGGCTGACGAGGGTCTCGGTGACGGGCGCTTCCTCGTGGTTGGCGTGCAGCAGCTCTGGGGCGGGCTGGTACTGCGTGCATTCCACGTCCAGGCGGTCCAGCAGCAGGCCGTCCAGTTCCTGCCCCATTTCCTGGTCGAAGCGGTCCAGGCCGATGATCTTCACGCCGATGCTGCCCTTTTGCTCGCTGCCTCGCCATAGCGCTTCGGCCAGGTCGGTGCGAAGGCGTGCCTGGACTTCGGCAGCGTCGGACAGGCGGGTGTTGTTGAAGCTGTTGAGGTAGAGCTTGAACGACTTGCTTTCGATGAGATTGGGGGTCTCGCAGGGGATCGTGAAATGCACGAGAGCCACCTGCGGCTTGCCGCGCAGGTTGAGCCAGGACAGTTCGAACGCCGTCCACAGGTCGGCGCCGAAGAAGGGCATCTGGCTTCCCTGAATGCCGATTTCCTCGCGCTTGGGCGCGCGGGGCAGGGGGAACAGCAGCGAGGGGGCGTACTGGTCGATGTAGGCAGAGCTTTTGCCCAGCTGGGATTGTTCGGGAGTGTTCATGGAAAAAGGGCCGGCCGTGCCGGCGCTGGTCAGGCCTGGACGGTCCGCGCGGAGCGCGTGGACCCAGGCTTTGAAGCTAACTGAATTTCCATGCCCGCAGGCATGGGCGGCCATATAAGGTCAATAAGGGTGGGTACGCCCGGGTTCGCTGGCTCTTCAGTGGAATTCGCGCTCGCGCAGCCATTTGGTGGCGATCCATTTTTCGCCGGCCAGCACGGGCGCGCCGCCGTGCAGGGTGCGCGTGGAGGGGTCGGGGCGCTCATAGCTGAAGAAGACGGCGTTGCCCCGGCGCGGAACCACTTGAAGCGGCACTTCGGGGAAGATGGTGGCGCCGCCGCGCTCGGGCTCGTTCAGGTAGATGACCAGCGTGCCCACGCGCTGGCCGCCGCGCTTGAGGATGGTGGGCGTGCCGGGTTCGCCGGGCGCGAAGTAGTCGTGGTGGGGCTTGTACTCGGCGCCCGGGCCGTAGTGCAGCACCTGCAGGCCTTCGCCGTGGTCCAGCGGCCAGCGCAGCAGGCGGGCGATGCGTTCTTCCAACTGGTGGACGATGCCGGTTTCCCCGCGCTGGAAGAACATGCCGTTGCTGGTGCGGTCGTCATTGATCTCTTCACCGCCGCTTTGCGTGGCCACGGTGAGCGAGCGCGCCATGCGCGGACGCGCGGCGGCGATGATGGCGTCGCACTCCTCATGCGAGAGCAGGTTGCCGAAGACCACGATGCGCGGGTTGCGCATGCTGACCAGTACCTGGACCTTGCGGTCGCCGACATCGATGCTGGTGGGGTCCTGGGAGAGGTCCGGCTCCGGCAGCGAGGAGGCCGAGACGACGACGGCCGGTGGCGCCGCTTCGCCTTGGTGGGGTAGGTCCAACGCCCGCCGGGCCAGTTCTTCGCTCCAGCCCACGTCGCGCATGGAGCGCAGCAGGGCCGCAGGCCCTATGCCCGATGCGCGCTGTTCACGCACCCATTGCATGAGTTCAGGCGTGAGACCCGCCGGCAGGTCCTGCGCGGTGCTCGGGGAATCTGGTGAGGATTTGAGGCTCATGGCGTGCAGTGCGGCCCTTGCCGCAGTGAATGGACTCCAAAGGCATCGAGGCCGGGGCCGGCCGGTGGCCGGCGAGGCTCAGTCAGCGGTCTTGCGGCGGAACACCAGGCGCGCAGGCGTCGAGGAAGCTGGCGCCAGTGCGTAGCCTTCCAGATCGAAGGCTTCGAGTTCAGCCGCGCTGCGAGCGCGTTGCTGTATGGCAAATCGTGCCATCAGCCCGCGCGCGCGTTTGGCATGGAAGCTGATGATCTTGTAGGCGCCGTTCTTGTAATCCTCGAACGCGCATTCCACCACCGGGGGCTTGAGGTGCTTCAAGTCTACCGATTTGAAGTATTCCTGCGAAGCCAGGTTGACGACGACGCGCTCGCCCGCCGGCTGCCGGGCCGCGCGCTGGTTCAGGTACTCGGCAATGCGGCTGCCCCAGAACTGGTAGAGGTTGCTGCCATGCGCGGTCTCCAGCCGGGTGCCCATTTCCAGGCGGTAGGGCTGCATGCGGTCCAGCGGACGCAGCACGCCGTAAAGGCCGCTGAGGATGGCGATGTGCTGCTGCGCCCAGTCCAGGTCTTCGGCGTCCAGGCTGCGCGCCTGCAGGCCTTCATAGACATCACCGTTGAAGGCCAGCAGCGCCTGGCGGGCATTGGTGGCCGTGAAGCGAGGGCTGAAGGCTTCGTAGCGCGCCACGTTGAGCGCAGCCAGCTTGTCGCTGATGCCCATGAGTTCCGATAGTTGCTGCGGCGATTGGCGGCGCAGCACTTCGATCAGCTCCAGCGGCTGTTCGGAGAAGACGGGAAGCGTGTGTGGCAGCTTCGGCGGCAGCGGTGTGTCGTAGTCCAGCGATTTGGCGGGGGAGAGCAGCAACAGCATGGCGGGACGCAAGCTCCAGGATAGAGAGGGAGGAAAGACAGATGGACGGTGGTGGCGGCAGAAACAAACAGGGGCCGCGAGGGCCCCTGTGTCGTCACTGTCTGTGGTCAGACATGGGCCACGCCCTGCGGTTGCTGCTCGAATGGCAGCTGCAGGTCGCTCAGGTCCTTGCGTGTTTCCACGAGGATCAGAGGACCGTCATCCAGCACGACCATGGGCGGGCGCTCGCGCACGACGCGCTCGGGCTGCGGTTCGGCCGCGATGGCTGCCTGCGCAGCGGCCACCTTGTCGGCATCGGAGCCCACCCATTGCAGGCCCGAGGCGGCGGCCAGCGCCTGCAGCTCGGACACGGGCAACTGGTAGGCCTGGACCTTGGGCAGGCCGCGTTCTGCGGTTGCCTCAGCGGCCTTGGCTGCAGCGGGCTCGGCTGCGGCAGAAGCAGCAGAAGCGGCAGGTGCAGCAGGTGCAGCAGGTGCTGGCACGTCTGCCGTCACGGCAGGGGCCGCCACGGGGGCCGGTGCGACCGGCGCGAAGGCCGCGCTCTGCTGCTCGGGCACCGCGACGGGTTGCTGCACTTCCACAACTGCCGCAGGCTGTGCGGCCACTGGGGCTTCGGCCACGGCTTCGGGGGCCTGGACTTCGGCAGCAGAGTTGGCGGCGTTGAAGTAGCTGCGACGGGCTGGCTGCTGGTCCTGCTCGGGCACGGAGGCCTCGAAGGACTGCACGGCTTCGCCTTCGGCTTCACGCGGCGCGCGCTCTGCACGGTCACCGCGATCGCCACGCTCGCGGCGGTCACGGCCGTAGCGGTCGCGCGAACGACGCTGGCGCGGCTGCTCTTCGCCGGAGGCGGGAGCAGCGTTGTCCAGGGACTGGTCCTGCTGCTGGGCCTGGTTGTCCAGCTTTTCTTCGGACTCGGGCGCGACTTCGAACTGACGGGGCTGGCGCTCGCTGCGTTCACCGCGTTCGGCGCGATCTCCACGCTCGCCTCGTTCACCGCGCTCGCGGCGGCCTTCGCCGCGTTCCTGGCGGTCGCCACGCGGCGCGCGCTCGGGACGCTGCTCGAGGGTGCTGCCATCTGCCGCCAGGGCTGCGGAGGCGTTCACGGCCTCCAGCGGCTGGCGGTTTTCGCCGTCGCGGCTGCGCTCGCCACGGCCGCGGCGTTCGCCGCGGTCGGTGCGTTCACCGCGCTCGCCACGATCCGGGCGCTCACCACGTTCACCGCGTTCCGTGCGCTCGCCACGCTCGGCATTGCGGCGGTTGCGATCGCCACCGCCAGCCTGGCGCTCGGCGTTGGGGGCGCCTGCGCGCTCACCGCTGCGCTCGGTGCGCTCACCACCACGCTCGCCATTGCGTTCGTTGCGGCGGCCACGGCTGTCGTTGCGGCCGTCACGGCGACCTTCGCGTGCGGGGGCTTCGGCAGCCGGCACGGGCGCTGCGACCGGCGCAGGTGCCGCGCCAAAGCCGAACAGGCTCTTGAGCCAGGCAAAGAAGCCTTGTTCGCGGACCACGACGGGGGCGGCGGCCGGTGCGGGCGCTGCCGCCGTGGCTGCAGGCTTGGCGTCGCGCTGCTGGCCGTTGGCCGGGCGGTTGCGGCTGCCTTCGGGGCGAGGCTCGGCAATGGGAGCCGGCATGTCCGGCAGCACACCCTTGATCATGGGTGTCTGCTTGTTGGTGGGCTCCTGCGAGCGGCGTGTCACCGTGGTTTCGGTGTCCAGCTCTTCGGCCAGCTTGTAGCTGGCTTCCATGCTTTCCAGGCGCGCATCGTCGTGCTTGAGGCGCTCGAGCTTGTAGTGCGGCGTGTCCATGGACTTGTTGGGGACCATGATCACGTTGACGCGCTGCTTGAGTTCGATCTTGGTGATCTCGCCGCGCTTTTCGTTGAGCAGGAAGCTGGCCACTTCCACGGGCACCTGGCAGTGCACGGCGGCCGTGTTGTCCTTCATGGACTCTTCCTGGATGATGCGCAGGATCTGCAGCGCAGAGCTTTCCGTATCGCGGATATGACCGGAGCCGCCGCAGCGCGGGCAGTTGATGTGCGCGCCTTCGGACAGGGCGGGCTTGAGGCGCTGGCGGCTCATTTCCATGAGGCCAAACTTGCTGATGGTGCCGAACTGCACGCGCGCACGGTCCTGGCGCAGCGCGTCGCGCAGGCGATTCTCGACTTCGCGGCGGTTCTTGCTCTCCTCCATGTCGATGAAGTCGATGACGATCAGGCCGCCCAGGTCGCGCAGGCGCATCTGGCGCGCGACTTCGTCGGCGGCTTCCAGATTGGTGCGGGTGGCGGTTTCCTCGATGTCGCCGCCCTTGATGGCGCGGGCCGAGTTCACGTCGATGGAGACCAGGGCCTCGGTGTGATCGATGACGATGGCGCCGCCCGAGGGCAGGGTCACGGTGCGCGCGTAGGCCGATTCGATCTGGTGCTCGATCTGGAAACGGCTGAACAGGGGGGCATCGTCGCGGTAGCGTTTGACGCGGGCGGCGTGCTCGGGCATGACGTGCTGCATGAACTGCTGCGCCTGCTCGTAGATGTCGTCGGTGTCGATGAGGATGTCGCCGATGTCGCCGTTGAAGTAGTCGCGGATGGCGCGGATCACCAGGCTCGATTCCTGGTAGATCAGGAAGGCGCCCTTGGCCGACTTGGCTGCGCCATCGATGGCGTTCCACAGCTTGAGCAGGTAGTTCAGGTCCCACTGCAGCTCGGGCGCGGTGCGGCCGATGCCGGCGGTGCGCGCAATGATGGACATGCCCTTGGGGTACTCGAGCTGGTCCATCGCCTCCTTGAGTTCGGCACGGTCCTCGCCCTCGATGCGGCGCGAGACGCCACCGCCGCGCGGGTTGTTGGGCATCAGCACCACATAGCGGCCGGCCAGCGAGATGAAGGTGGTCAGGGCCGCGCCCTTGTTGCCGCGCTCTTCCTTCTCGACCTGGACGATCAGTTCCTGGCCTTCACGGATGACTTCGTTGATGCGGGCCTGGCTGGGGGAGACGCCTTCGGCGAAATACTGCTTGGAGATTTCCTTGAAGGGCAGGAAGCCGTGGCGGTCTTCGCCGTAGTCGACGAAGCAGGCCTCAAGGCTGGGCTCCACGCGCGTGACCACGGCCTTGTAGATGTTGCCCTTGCGCTGCTCGCGTCCTTCGATCTCGATCTCGTAGTCGAGGAGCTTTTGTCCATCGACGATGGCAAGGCGCCGCTCTTCCGACTGCGTGGCGTTGATGAGCATCCGTTTCATGATGCGTTTCCTTTATTCGTTTTCTCTGGGGCGCGCCGGGGTGCAGCCTCTGCTGCCAGACCGTCACGCCTTTGACTTGTAATCAAAGACAGGCTCGCGAGGGAGCCGAGATGCCGGACTGACGCATTGAAACGAAAGGAATCGCCGAATGCCTTGCTTCTTGAGACCTGGCTCAAGTCAGCAATGGGGGCAAGGGCAGGGGGACGAGAGCGATGAGAGAGGCACGCCGTCCAGCTTCAAGCGAAGCTGCTGCACGTGCAGGGCAGGCGGGAGGCTTGGGGGCGGCAATGATCCTGGGCGCAGGCGTTTTCCTGCTCCACAGCGTGACCATCCATGCCCAAAAGATCCACATGCTCGCTTTTGATCCGCTGGCAGCGGCGGACGCCGGGTCCGACCCCTTCTGCCAGCTTGAGATTCCGTATCAGTGTTTCAATTCGTCAGCCACAACCGATGCAACGACGAACTTCGCAGGCCATCTTTTCCTGCTGTTTCGCGTGCATGACACCGGATGGCATCGACCTGCCTGTGCGGGGAAATGGTTGTTTGGACTAAACTCCATGAGAATCAACCACTTATAAATAGTTCGGCACAGGTGAAACACATTATAGAGGGCAAACCGGCAGACGACCGTTCCCTGAACGCAGCCACTGCCGCAGTGCGGCTGATCGAAGTCGATGACGATTCGGCCGGACAGCGGTTGGACAACTTTCTCATACGCCATCTCAAGGGCGTTCCCAAAACCCATGTCTATCGCATCATCCGCAGTGGAGAAGTGCGCATCAACAAGGGGCGCGTCAGTGCGGAAACCCGCGTCTCGACCGGCGATGTCGTTCGCGTGCCGCCCGTGCGCATTTCCGAAAAAGTCGCCGAAAAGGCCGAGCGGCCTGCGCCCGCCAGGGATTTCCCCAGTCTGCTGGAAGACGAGCATCTGATTGCCATCGACAAGCCTGCCGGTGTGGCCGTGCACGGGGGCTCGGGCGTGAGTTTTGGCGTCATCGAGCAATTGCGCCAGGCGCGGCCGCAAAGCCGCTTTCTGGAGTTGGTGCATCGGCTCGACCGCGAGACATCCGGCATCTTGCTGGTGGCCAAGAAGCGCTCGGCGCTGACGCATCTGCAGGACCAGTTCCGCGAGCGCGAAACCGGCAAGACCTATCTGGCGCTGGTCCAGGGCACCTGGCCTGCCAATCGCAAGGTGATTGATCTGCCGCTGCACAAATACCTGCAGGCCGACGGCGAGCGCCGCGTGCGGGTGACCACGGCCGATGATCCTGACGGCATGCGCTCCGTCACGCTGGTGCGCGTTCGCAGCACGCTGGCGCCCCAGCCCCTGCTGGGTCTGCCGGCCATGAGCCTGCTGGAGGTGACCATCAAGACCGGGCGCACGCACCAGATCCGCGTGCACCTGTCCAGCCAGGGGCACCCGATTGCGGGGGATGACAAGTACGGGGACTTCGACCTGAACCGCCGGTTGCAGAAACAGGGGCTCAAACGCATGTTCCTGCACGCATGGCGGCTACAGTTCACACACCCGTCCAGTGGTGAGCGGGTGGAATTGCGCGCCGAGCTTCCCGAGGAGCTGGCCCGTTTCGCCGGCTGACGCCGGATTTGACTCCTTGCAGACATGACAACTCCTGGTTCTTCCGAGATATACCGTGCGCGCCGCTTCGACCTCATCGCCTTCGACTGGGATGGGACGCTGTCGGATTCCACCGCGGTGATCGTCAAGTGCATTCAGGCGGCCGTGGCCGATGTGGGAGGCACGCCCCCCAGCAATGAGGCGGCCTCCTATGTGATCGGCATGGCGCTGATGCCGGCATTGGCGCGTGCGGCGCCCGATGTGTCGCCCGAGAAATACCCCGAGCTGGGCAACCGCTATCGCCACCATTTCATCAAGCACCAGGACGACATCAGCCTGTTCGCCGGCGTGCTGCCCATGCTGGCGGCGCTGCGTGAGCGCGGCCACCTGCTGGCCGTGGCCACGGGCAAAAGCCGGCGCGGTCTGAACGATGCGCTGCAGGACCCGCAACTGCGCGGCATGTTCGACAGCTCGCGCACGGCGGACGAAACCGCCGGCAAGCCCAACCCGCTGATGCTGCATGAGCTGATGGCCGAATTCGGCGTGGAGCCTGGCCGCGTGCTGATGATCGGCGACACCACGCACGACCTGGAACTGGCCCGCAATGCTGGCTGTGCCAGCGTGGGCGTGGGCTATGGCGCGCATCCCACCGACGGCTTTGGCGTGCTGCAGCCGTTGCATGTGGCGCAGAGTGTTGCGGATTTGCATCAGTGGCTGCTGGCCCATGGTTGAGTCGTCATGCCCGCGTCAGCGCGGGAATCCATGCTTGTGAGGTGCGCTGGTGACCGTTGATCGCATCGTTTTGTGTGCCAGCGAGGCCTTGCAGGAAGGTGCGAATGCCGTGCCTTTCGACGTGGTCTACGCGGGGCATGCCTGTCGCGCATTCGCCATCCGCTTCGAGGGACAGGCGCATGCCTATCTGAACCGCTGCACGCACGTGGCCATGGAGATGGACTACCAGCCAGACCGCTTTTTCGATGATTCCGGGCGTTGGTTGCTGTGCGCAACCCATGGTGCGGTCTATGCGCCGGACAGCGGCGCCTGCGCTGGCGGCCCCTGCCGTGGCGGCCTGGTGAAAATCTCCCTGAGCGAAAGCGCGGGGGTGGTGCACTGGCATACTGCCGATAACCTGAAACCCGTCGAGTTCTGACATGACTTCCCCCATACCCCCGGAAAATCCTGGCTCCACATCGCACCCTTCCCCGGGTGCGGACCTGTGGGCCCGGGCCACGCCCGCCGCGGCGGCTGCCGATGCGCGAACGGCGGCATCGAGCGGCTGGGAGCGGGACGTGCTGGAAAAGCTGGTCTTCGCCACCATCAACGAGCAGCGCGCCTCGCGCCGCTGGCGCCTCTTCGGCCGCCTGCTGTGGACGGCACTCATCCTGGTGGTCCTGTGGGTGCTGTTTGCCAAGGACACGGCGACCACGACCAGCTCCTCTCCGCATACCGCAGTGGTCGAGGTCAAGGGCGAGATCGCTGCAGGCGCCGACGCCAGCGCGGAATTCGTGGTGGCCGCCATGCGCAGCGCCTTCGAGGACTCGGGCTCGCGTGCCGTCGTGCTGCTGATCAACTCGCCAGGCGGCAGCCCGGTGCAGGCCGGCATCATCAATGACGAAATCGTGCGGCTCAAGGGCAAGTACGACAAGCCCCTGTATGCCGTGGTGGAGGAAACCTGCGCTTCGGCTGCTTATTACATTGCTGCGGCGGCCGACGAGATCTTTGTCGACAAGGCCAGCATCGTGGGCAGCATCGGCGTGCTCATGGATGGCTTCGGCTTCACGGGCGCCATGGAAAAGCTGGGCGTGGAGCGCCGCCTGCTGACGGCTGGCGAGAACAAGGGCTTCCTGGACCCGTTCAGTCCCATGTCCGAAGCACAGCGCGCCCATGCCCATCAGATGCTGGGCCAGATCCACTCGCAGTTCATCAATGTGGTCAAGGCCGGCCGTGGCGATCGCCTGCACGAGACGCCCGAGACGTTCAGCGGCCTGTTCTGGACGGGTCAGCAGGCCGTGGAGATGGGCCTGGCCGACAAGCTGGGCAGTCTTGACTACGTGGCCCGTGAGGTGGTCAAGGCGGAAGAGGTGGTGGATTACACGCGCCGCGACAACGTGGCCGAGCGCCTGGCCAAGCGTTTTGGCGCGGCCTTCGGTGGAGGTGCCGTTCAGGCGCTGCGCTCCAGCCTTCCGTCTCTGCGCTGATTTCCCTGGCGTCTGCCAAGATGCAAAAAGCCCGCCTTCTTGTGGAAGGCGGGCTTTTTTTGCTCATCGAGTAAGACAGTCTCAGCGACCGATGGAAAACACCACCGGCGTGCGGTTGTCCGGCACTTCCTTGTGCTGGCGCCATTCGCGCACCAGACGGCTTTCGATGCGGGCGCTCTCCAGTGTCAGGCCGCAGGCCAGCGCCAAACGGGTATGGGGTTGCAGCGTCTGCAGCAGGGCCTGCCACAGCGCGGCGTTGCGGTAGGGCGTCTCTATGAACTGCTGGGTCTGGCCTTGGCGCAATGCCAGGGTTTCAAGCTCCTTGATGCGCTGAACCCGCCCGCCAGCGTCCTGCGGCAGGTACCCCACAAAGGCATAGTTCTGTCCGTTGAGTCCGCTGGCGGCCAGGGCAAGCAGCAACGACACCGGACCGATCAGGGGCACGACCCGTATGCCCAGATCATGCGCGGCGCGCACGATGGAGCTGCCGGGGTCGGCCACGGCGGGCATTCCGGCCTCGCTGACCAGTCCCATGTCGTGGCCCAGCAGCAAGGGGGCGAGCAGTGGCTTGGCATCGAAGACCGCTGCGCCCTTGTCGCCGTGGTCGCCCTTCTTGTGGGCCTCGCGCGGCAGTTCTGTGATCTGCTGGGCTTGCAAGGGTTGGGCCAGGGCGTGCAGTGCGTCAATGCGCTTCAGGTAGGCGCGCGTGCTTTTGGCGTTTTCGCAGATCCAGTGGGTCAGGCGTGCAGCGGTGCGCAGTGTTCCATCGGGCAGGACCTGCGTCAGCGGCATTTGCTCGTCGCAGCCGAAGTCCAGCGGCGCGGGCACCAGATAGAGCGTTCCTTTGGTGGGTTGGGTTGCAGCATCGTTCATGGCAGCACGGCTCCTGCGGCGCGCAGCAGCTGGCAGGTGCGGATCAGCGGCAGGCCGATCAGCGCCGTGGGGTCGTCGCTGACGATGGCATCCAGCAGCGCGATGCCCAGTCCTTCGCTCTTGGCGCTGCCTGCGCAGTCATAGGGCTGTTCGGCGCGCAGGTAGCGTTCGATCTCCGCGTCGTTGAGATCACGAAACCGGACCTGGACGGTGACCGCATCGGTCTCGGCAAAGCCGCTTTCCCGGCAGACCACGCTCACGGCGGTGTGGAAATTCATCTGGCGCCCGCTCATCTGGCGCAGTTGTTCGGTGGCGCGCTCGTGGGTGCCGGGCTTGGACAGCGGCATGCCATCCAGTTCGGGTACCTGGTCGGAGCCGATGACGACGGCGCCCGGGTGCAGCGCCGCCACGGCCTGTGCCTTGGCCAGGGCCAGTCGCAACGAAAGTGCATGCGGTGTTTCGCCGGTCAGCGGTGTCTCATCGACTTCCGGGGACACGGTCTGGAATGGTAGTTGCAGCCGCTCCAGAAGTTCGCGGCGGTAGCGTGAGGTGGAGCCAAGGATCAGGGGGCGTGCCAGGCCGGGAGCCTGGGCTAAGGCGAGGTGGGAAGCTTGCATGCCCGGATTCTCTTACACTGCCCGCATGAGCAAGGAATTTTCTGCGGTCCGTCTCGATGTTCGCGCTTTTGCGCAATCGGCGGGCCATCTCCAGGGTCAGTCGGCGCTTTCGGCCTTTCCTCGTCTGGCCGAGGATGCGCAGCCGGATGCCGCTGATGGGCACGGCGAGGTGCACTGGCAGGCTGACGGCGAACTGGTCGAGCAAACCGGCGGTTCGGGCCAGGTCTGGCTGCATCTGCAGGCCGATGCTGTCGTTCCGATGGTGTGCCAACGCTGCCTCACTGTGGCGCCCATCTCCCTCCAGGTCGATAGGTCTTTCCGCTTTGTTGCGGACGAGACCACGGCCGAGTCCGAGGATGACGAGAGCGACGAGGACCTGCTGGTGCTCAGCCGCGAATTCAACCTGCTTGAACTCATAGAGGATGAGCTGCTCATGGAGTTGCCCGTGGTGCCACGCCACGACAGCTGCCCCGAGCCGGTGAGCATGCAGTCCAGCGACGCAGACTTCGAGCAGGCCATCGAGGACAAGCCCAATCCATTTGCCGTGCTGCGCGGGCTGGATGTGGGCAAGTCAGCCGACTGATTGCGATGTCCGGAAAAAAGGCCGAGGCCGGGAAAAGCGATTGCGCTATAATCAAGGGCTTCGCGCGAAACCCCCTCGTGTCTTTAATGGGCTGATCGCGTTTTTTACCAACCCTTTTCAGATACACAGGAGCCATCATGGCTGTTCAGCAGAACAAGAAGTCCCCCTCCAAGCGCGGTATGCACCGTTCGCACAACGCACTGAATGTGCCTGGCATTGCCGTGGAACCCACCACCGGTGAAACCCATCTGCGTCACCACATCAGCCCCAACGGCGTGTACCGCGGCCGTCAAGTGCTGAAGAACAAGTCCGAAGCCTGATCTTCGACCGTTCCCGCAGGGCCCGCGGCTACAGTTTTCGTAGCGCGGGCTTTTGTTTTTTCTGATGGTTGCTCCTATCTTTCCAGGCCTTGCAACAGGCTTGCCAGTCGCACATGATCACTTTGGCCGTTGACTGCATGGGGGGTGATCACGGCCCCCGCGTCACGCTTGCGGCGTGCCGCCAGTTCCTCGATTCCCACCCCGATGCCCGGCTGCTGCTGGTCGGCCAGCCCGATGCGCTGGCTGGCTTTGCGCATGAGCGCGCCAGTGTGGTGCCGGCCTCGGAAGTGGTCGGCATGGATGATCCGATCGAGATGGCGCTGCGCAGGAAGAAGGATTCCTCCATGCGCATCGCCATCCAGCAAGTCAAGGATGGCGCGGCTGCCGCTGCTGTGTCGGCTGGAAACACGGGTGCGCTGATGGCCATCTCGCGCTACCTGCTCAAGACACTCGATGGCATTGATCGCCCTGCCATCGCGCCCCAGTTGCCCAATGCCAAGGGCGAGGCCACCACGGTGCTGGACCTGGGGGCCAATGTGGACTGCTCGGCCGAGCATCTGCTGCAGTTCGCCGTCATGGGCTCGGCCCTGGTGTCTGCCCTGAACAACGAAGAGGCGCCCTCGGTGGGTCTGCTCAACATTGGCGAGGAGCAGATCAAGGGCAGCGAGGTCATCAAGCGCGCTGGCGAACTGCTGCGCGCGGCCGGCAAGGCCGGTCATCTGAATTTCTACGGCAACGTCGAAGGCAACGACATCTTCAAGGGCACGACCCAGGTCGTGGTCTGTGATGGCTTTGTGGGCAACGTGGCTCTCAAGTCTTCCGAGGGGGTGGCGTCCATGATCTCCAATGCCCTCAAGCAGGAGTTCAAGCGCAACATCTTCACCAAAATGGCGGCCATCGTTGCCTATCCGGTGCTAACTGCTTTGATGAGGCGCGTGGATCATCGCCGCTACAACGGCGCGGCGCTGCTGGGCCTTCGCGGGCTGGTCTTCAAAAGCCATGGATCGGCCGATGCCTTGGCTTTCGAGCACGCGCTGAAGCGCGCGTATGATGCGGCCCGCAACAACCTGCTCGACCGTGTCCGTACCCGTATCTCCGCAGCCCTGCCTCTGTTGCTGGCTGCGCAGTCGGAATCGGGACCGTCGGCGCCCTAATACAGATGAGACGCTACGCACGCATCACCGGCACGGGCAGTTACCTGCCACCCCGCCGACTCACCAATCACGATCTGGCAGCCGAACTGGCCCAGCGCGGCATCGAGACCTCGGACGAGTGGATCGTCGAGCGCACCGGCATCCATGCCCGACACTTTGCCGCGCCAGAAGTGGCCAGCAGCGATCTGGCCTTGGAGGCATCGAAGAAGGCGCTGGAAGCCGCCGGCTGCCAGCCGCAGGATATCGATCTGATCATCGTCGCCACATCGACGCCGGACATGGTCTTCCCGTCCACGGCATGCATCCTGCAAAACAAGCTCGGCGCCAATGGCTGTGCGGCCTTTGATGTGCAAGCCGTATGCAGCGGCTTTGTCTACGCCCTCACCGTGGCCGACGCCATGATCCAGTCCGGCGCTGCGAGCCGCGCGCTGGTGGTGGGCTCCGAAGTATTCAGCCGCATCCTGGACTTCAACGACCGGACGACCTGCGTGCTGTTCGGTGACGGTGCCGGAGCCGTGGTGCTGGAGGCGTCCGAGCAGCCAGGCATCCTGGCTTCCGACCTGCATGCCGACGGCAAGCATGTCGGCATCCTGTGCGTGCCAGGCAATGTCTCCGGTGGCCAGATCCTCGGTGATCCGCTGCTGAAGATGGATGGGCAGGCCGTGTTCAAGCTGGCGGTCGGCGTGCTGGAGAAGGCCGCTCGCGCCACGCTGGACAAGGCAGGGCTCACCGATGCCGACATCGACTGGCTGATCCCCCATCAGGCCAATATCCGCATCATGCAAAGCACGGCGCGCAAGCTCAAGCTGTCCATGGACAAGGTGGTGGTGACGGTGGACCAGCATGGCAACACGTCGGCTGCCTCGATCCCCCTGGCGCTGGACCACGGCGTGCGCAGTGGCCAGGTCAAGCCCGGTCAGACCGTGCTGCTGGAAGGTGTTGGCGGCGGCTTCACCTGGGGCGCGGTACTTCTCAAGATGTGATGCGGGATGCCTGCCTGAGGGCAGGCGCCCATGGCGCGGCCTTTTTTTTTGAAAATCATGAAGAAGTTTGCATTCGTTTTTCCTGGTCAGGGTTCGCAATCGGTAGGCATGCTCGACGGATGGGGTGACCATCCCGTCGTGGCCCAGACCTTGGTCGAAGCCTCCGATGCCCTCGGCGAAAACATCGGCCAGCTGATCCAGCAGGGGCCGAAGGAAGCTCTGGCGCTCACCACCAATACCCAGCCTGTGATGCTGGTGGCCGGTGTGGCTGCCTGGCGCGTCTGGCAGGCCGAAGGCGGCGCGCTGCCCGACGTTGTGGCGGGCCACTCGCTGGGTGAGTACTCGGCCCTGGTCGCGTCAGGTGTGCTGACCCTGGCCCAGGCTGCGCCGCTGGTGCGGCTGCGCGCGGCTGCCATGCAGGAGGCCGTTCCCGTGGGAACCGGTGCCATGGCTGCCATCCTGGGGCTGGATGCCGACAAGGTGCGCGCAGGCTGCGCAGAAGTCACGGCGGCATTGGGTGGTGCGGAAGTCGTCGAGGCCGTGAATTTCAACGACCCCTCGCAGACCGTGATTGCCGGCAGCAAGGCGGCTGTCGAGAAGGCCTGCGAGGCCCTCAAGGCCGCAGGCGCCAAACGTGCGCTGCCGCTGCCGGTGTCGGCGCCTTTCCATTCCAGCCTGATGAAGCCTGCGGCCGAAAAGCTCAAGGCGGCGCTGGCTGCCACCGTGCTGGCTGCGCCGCGCATCCCAGTGCTCAACAACATCGACGTGACTGTGCAGCAGGATGCCGACGCCATTCGCGATGCGCTGTATCGCCAGGCCTTCGGCCCGGTGCGCTGGGTGGAATGCGTTCAGGCCATGAAGGCCCGCGGCGTCGTCCACCTCGTCGAGTGCGGTCCCGGCAAGGTGCTGATGGGCCTGACCAAGCGGATTGACGCGGACCTGACGGCCGCTGCCCTCTATGACCCGGCCACGCTGGCCGACGTGAAAGAATCCCTCGCATGACTGACAACCAGAACAAGCCCCAGGTTGCCCTGGTGACGGGTGCCTCGCGCGGCATCGGTGCCGCCATTGCCCAGGAGTTGGCAGCACGCGGCTACCGCGTGATCGGCACGGCCACCACCGATGGTGGTGCCGAGAAGATCAGCCAGGCCCTGTCGGCCCATGAAGGCTGCCGTGGCGTGAACCTCAATGTCACGGACGTGACCGCCGTCGATGCCCTGATCGACAGCATCGTCAAGAATGACGGTGGCCTGCATGTGCTGGTCAACAATGCCGGCATCACACGCGACACCCTGGCCATGCGCATGAAGGACGATGACTGGGATGCGGTGATCGACACCAATCTCAAGGCGGTTTTCCGAGTCAGCCGTACGGCCATTCGGCCCATGATGAAGCAGCGCTTCGGACGCATCATCAACATCACCAGCGTCGTTGGTGCCTCCGGAAACCCCGGTCAAGCCAACTATGCAGCTGCCAAGGCCGGCGTTGCCGGCATGACGCGTGCGCTGGCCCGTGAACTGGGCAGCCGCGGCATCACGGTCAATTGCGTGGCTCCGGGCTTCATCGCCACCGACATGACGGCGGAGCTGCCTGAAGAGCAGAAAAATGCCCTGAAATCGCAGATCGCCATGGGTGATCTGGGCCAGCCCAGCGACATCGCCCATGCCGTGGCCTATCTCGCATCGGCGGGCGCAGGCTACGTCACCGGCCAGGAATTGCACGTCAACGGCGGCATGTACATGTAAGCGCTGCGGCGGCTGCGGGCAAATCCCTGCCAGAAGCCGCCGTTGCTTGCAACCGAAGAGGCCGTTTCCTCGCGACGGCCGGCTGAAGAGGGCGTAAGGTCCGAAACGGCTAGAATCGCGGGTTCATTCACAACCCCCAGAGGGAAACCATGAGCGATATCGAAGCACGTGTCAAAAAAATCATTGCCGAACAACTCGGCGTTGAAGAGTCTCAAGTCACCAACGAAAAGGCCTTCGTGGCTGATCTGGGTGCTGACTCCCTGGACACGGTGGAGCTGGTGATGGCCCTGGAAGATGAATTCGGCATCGAGATCCCCGACGAAGACGCGGAAAAGATCACGACGGTGCAAAACGCCATCGACTACGCCAACACCCACCAGAAGGCCTGACAGGGCCCTGACCCGAGCGATCAGCAGAAGGTTTTACGCATGAGCCGTCGTCGCGTTGTCGTGACCGGCCTGGGTTGCATCTCCCCCGTGGGTAACACGGTGGGCGACGCCTGGGCCAATCTTTTGGCCGGCCAGTCCGGCATTGACCTCATCACCAAGTTCGATGCCTCGAACTTTGCCTGCAAGATTGCGGGCGAGGTCAAGGGATTCGATGTGGAGTCGTACATGAGCGCCAAGGATGCGCGCTCCATGGACACCTTCATCCATTACGGCATCGCTGCTGCGGCGCAAGCCGTGCAGGACTCAGGTCTGCCCACGGGCGAGGCCTTGTCGGATGATCTGGCTACGCGCATCGGCTGTGTGATCGGTTCGGGCATCGGCGGCTTGCCGCTGATCGAGAACACCCACGCAGAACTGGCTGCGCGCGGACCGCGCCGCATCACGCCGTTCTTCGTGCCTGCCTCCATCATCAACATGGTGGCTGGCCATGTGTCCATGCGGTTTGGCTTCAAGGGGCCGAATCTCGCCGTGGTGACTGCCTGCACGACCGGGCTGCACTGCATAGGCGAAGCAGGGCGCATGATCGAATACGGCGATGCCGATGTGGTGGTGGCTGGCGGCACGGAAGCCACGGTCTCCCCGCTGGGCGTCGGCGGCTTTGCCGCCATGCGCGCACTGTCCACGCGCAATGATGATCCCAAGGCCGCCTCGCGTCCCTGGGACAAGGACCGCGACGGCTTTGTGCTGGGCGAAGGTGCAGGCGTGCTGGTGCTGGAAGAGTACGAGCATGCCAAGGCCCGCGGTGCCAAGATCTATGCTGAACTGTGCGGCTACGGCATGAGTGCCGATGCCGGCCACATGACGGCGCCCAACATGGACGGCCCGCGCCGCGCCATGCTGTCAGCTCTGCGCAACGCCGGCATCAACGCCGACCAGATCGATTATCTGAATGCGCACGGCACATCCACGCCGCTGGGCGACCTCAACGAGACCAATGCCATCAAGGCGGCTCTGGGCGATCACGCCAAGAAAATCGTTGTCAGCTCGACCAAGTCCATGACCGGTCACCTGCTGGGTGGCGCTGGCGGCATCGAGAGCGTCTTCACCGTGCTGGCATTGCACGAGCAGAAGATTCCCCCGACCATCAATCTGGACAACCAGGATCCCGAGTGCGATCTCGACTACTGCGCCAACACGGCACGGGATGCGAAGATCGAAGTGGCAGTGAAAAACAACTTCGGGTTCGGCGGCACCAACGGAACGCTGGTGTTCAAGCGAATCTGAGGCCTGCACGCCTCACCATGAAAAGCCCGCCCCGCAAGGGAGCGGGCTTTTTTATTTCTCCCATGGGTCAGGGCGCGTCCGGCAGGGGTGGAACGCATGTCAGACATGCTGCGGTTTTGCGACACTGCAGGCATGACGTCACGCCATGCCCCGCCCGCAGTCCGCCATCCGCTGAATCCACCGCGTGGGTCGGTCGCATGCCTGTGCGCGCTTTGGCTGCTGGCGGCCATGCTTTTGCTGGCGTGGGCGCTTGATCTTCAGTCCGGATGGGGGCCTGCCGTCGTGGCTGTCACGGGTTCTCTGGTTGCAGCTGCAGGCATGTGGCATGGATGGCGCGCCCTGGGCAGAGGCTTTGTTGCATGGGATGGCGCGCAGTGGTGGCTTGGTGAGGCAGCCGCTGCCGACGATGCGCAGCCGGTGCTGCTGCAGGTGCGCGCTGACGGTGGTCAATGGCTATGGGCGCAGGCCAGACCCGTTTCGACGGGGTCTTTGCGCTGGCGAAGCTCCCGCTGGCTGCTGCTGTCTTACAGGCAGAGTCCTGAAACCTGGGGTGATTTGCGGCGTGCTGTATATTTCCCGCCCAGACCTACAGAACGCGCGCAGTGACTGCGCCAGGGCCGCCACGGCCCGTCTTCACCGATTTCATGACGCCTCCCGAATTCCCGCCTTCTTCTGCCGACAGCGACCTGGCTCTGGTCGAGCGCACCAACGCAGGAGACATGCGGGCCTTCGAGCTGCTGGTCATCAAGTACCAGCGCCGCATCGAGCGCCTCATTGGCCGCATGGTGCGCGACGTGGACCTGGTGCCTGACATTGCGCAGGAAACCTTCATCCGGGCCTATCGGGCGCTGCACCAGTTCCGGGGTGATGCCCAGTTCTACACCTGGCTGTATCGCATCGCCGTGAATACTGCCAAGAAGGCGCTGCTGGACATGAAGCGCTCGCCGCTGATCACCGAAAGCGCGTTACACAACGGGGATGACGATGATGAAACTTCCCGGCTCAGCCAGGAACTAACCACCGAAGAAACACCCGAAACGATCCTGGCGGCCCAGGAGATTGCCCAGGCAGTCAACGCCGCCATGGAGGCCTTGCCCGAAGATCTCCGTCAAGCCGTCACGTTGCGGGAAATCGAAGGCCTGAGCTACGAGGAAATCTCGAACGCCATGGGTTGTCCCATAGGCACCGTGCGTTCACGCATCTTCCGTGCACGCGAAGCGATTTCAGCGAGAGTCAAGCCTTTGCTGGAGCGCCAGTCTGGCAAGCGGTGGTAGCAACGGGTGATGGCCATCGGGTGGCGCATTTTTTGGGTACAGGGTCTCAGAGCAGACAGGCAGGTGATTGATCATGAATGACGATCTGACGAAGCGCGAACAATTGTCGGCATTGGCTGATGGCGAACTCTCTGCCGCGGAGCTGCAGGCCGCGCTGGCCTATGCGCAAAGCGATGCAGGCCAGCAGGAATGGCGCATGTACCACCTGGTGGGCGATGTGCTGCGCTCCCCTGAGCTGGCGCACCACAGCCGGCACGATCTGCTTTCCGGAATCCGCTCCCAGTTGGCCAACGAGCCGCGCCGCCCCCTGGTTCCCGTCGCCGCAGACGAGCTGGAGCAGGTCGCGCGCCCGGCGCACGGCAGGACCGTCGTCAATGGCGCGCCGCTGCACGACGCAGCCAATGCGTCGGTATTCCGCTGGAAGATGGCTGCGGGTTTTGCTTCCGTGGCGGCCGTGGCTGCCATTGGCTGGAGCGTGATGCTCGGCGCGCCTGCAGGCCCCGGCGCGGCGCCGGGCCGGGCATTGGCCACCCTTGAAACGGGGGCGCCTGCAGCGGCTGCTGTCGCTGGAAATGCCCAGGACTTCCCTCTCGGAGATACGGCCCAATCCTCTTCGGTGGTGGCTGTGGCAGGCCCTTACGGCCAAAGCGTCATGCTGCGTGATCCGCGCCTGGATGCGCTGCTGGCCTCCCATCCGCAATACAGTGGTCCGGCCACGTTGCAGATGCCGGCCAGCTTCCTGCGCAATGCCAACTTCGCCTCGGCACCGCGCGCGAACCAGCGCTGAATCCCGCAGGAGAGCATGACTCTCCTGCCTTCTTTTGCACCCGCGTCCAGCCGTTCGGCATTGAAATGGACGCGGGTGCAGTCATTTGTGGCCCATGCACGGCGGTTCGCGCCGCATGCATGCTGCCGATTCGGGAACTAACAGCGTCTTTCAGGCTTCTGAGCCATCGTCTGGCCGGTGCATGCCGGGACTGCGCCAGAATGTGGCGTTCGTCCGAGATGCAAGTCGGCACCGCGTATCTGAACAGGCCGCCCGGGCGCAATGGGCACGGGGGCAACACAATGATTGAGAAGGAAAGGATCACCATGACCACAGTTCGATGGAAGACGCTGCAGTCCTGCACACTGGCAGGCGTTCTGGCGCTGGCTGCTGGCAGCGCCTCAATGCTGGTGCCGGTGAGTGCCGCTCATGCGCAAAGCGGTGCCGTGGTGCGGGGTCTGCCGGACTTCACCGACCTGGTCGAGCAGGTAGGGCCTTCCGTGGTCAACATCCGCACGTTGGAGAAGGCGTCGGCCAACTCTGCCGAGGCGCTGGGCATGGATGAGGACATGCTCGAGTTCTTCCGCCGCTTCGGCCTGCCCGTGCCCAATGTGCCGCGCCAACGCCCCCAGCCGCGTTCACAGCCTGACGAGGAACAGCCGCGTGGCGTGGGGTCGGGCTTCATCCTGACGGCGGACGGCTTTGTGATGACCAATGCCCACGTGGTCGAAGGTGCTGACGAGGTCATCGTCACGCTGACCGACAAGCGTGAGTTCAAGGCCAAGATCGTGGGCAGCGACAAGCGCACCGACGTGGCTGTGGTCAAGATCGATGCCACCGGACTGCCCGCCGTGAAGATCGGCGACGTGAACCGTCTCAAGGTCGGTGAGTGGGTGATGGCCATCGGATCGCCCTTCGGCCTCGACAACTCGGTCACCGCAGGCATCGTCAGCGCCAAGCAGCGCGACACGGGAGACTATCTGCCCTTCATCCAGACCGATGTGGCCATCAATCCCGGCAACTCGGGCGGCCCGTTGCTGAACATGCGCGGCGAGGTCGTGGGCATCAACAGCCAGATCTATTCGCGTTCCGGCGGTTTCATGGGGATCAGCTTCGCGATTCCGATCGACGAGGCCGTGCGCGTCAGCGACCAGCTGCGCGCCACCGGCAAGGTCACGCGAGGGCGCATCGGCGTGCAAATCGGGCAGGTCACCAAGGACATTGCCGAATCCATCGGCCTGGGCAAGGCTCAGGGTGCGCTGGTCTCTGCCGTGGAACCCGATTCCCCAGCCGCCAAGGCCGGCGTCGAGGCGGGTGACGTGATCATCAAGTTCGATGGGAAGGCCATTGAGAAGGTCGCCGACCTGCCGCGTCTGGTGGGCAATACCAAGCCCGGAACGCGCAGCACCATCACCGTATTCCGCCGTGGAGCCGCCAAGGATCTGACCATGGTGATCGCCGAAGTCGAGCCCGATGGCGCTCCCCAGGCAAAGGCTGCAGGCAAGGGCAGCACCCTGGTCTCCCAGTCGCTGGGCCTGACGCTGGCCGAACTCACGGATGCCCAGAAAAGGGAATTGGGCATCAAGGGCGGTGTCCGCGTGACGGCCGCTGTCGAGGCAGCAGCACGCGCAGGCCTGCGCGAAGGTGATGTGATCCTGCAACTGGCCAATGTCGAGATCACGGGGCTCAAGAGCTTCGAGGCCACGCTGGCCAAGGTGGACAAGAGCAAGCCGGTGAACCTTCTGGTGCGCCGCGGCGAATGGGCTCAGTACGTGCTTATCCGTCCTGCCCGCTGAGGGGTTGGGGCAGGCCGGTTTTTCGGGGTACTGGGGAATACCCTCGGAATCCGGATCAAGGCCTGCCCATGCCCCTTGGGGCATTGGGTAAAATGCCCCACCAAAGCGTGACGGCTCAAGGCGTCAGAAACCTGTTTTCAAAGAGGATTGTTGCGGTGCAAAAGCACCGCACTATCCGGTGATCGACGGGCTAGAAATGGCTTGTCGGGTCTGTTGATAAACTGTTGATAAATAATTGTGACAGATCAAGCCCGGAGCTTTGCAGGCCTTGTCAGGGCTTGGTTTCCAGCCCTTTTTGCCTACAATAAAGTCCCAACTATCGCAGTTGCCAGAGATTGTTGGTTCGGGGCGCGTCGTTCATGGACGCGCCCTTTTTTCTTGCGCGCCGACCCTGTCGTTTTCCACTTTCACTAGCAGTCCTTCTCGTTGATGAACCACATCAGAAATTTTTCCATCATTGCGCACATCGACCATGGCAAGTCGACGCTGGCCGACCGCCTGATCCAGCGTTGCGGAGGCCTGGCTGACCGTGACATGGAAGCCCAGGTGCTGGACTCGATGGATATCGAGAAAGAGCGCGGCATCACCATCAAGGCGCAGACGGCTGCCCTGCAGTACAAGGCCAAGGATGGTCAGGTCTACAACCTCAACCTCATCGACACGCCCGGCCACGTGGACTTCTCGTACGAAGTCTCGCGTTCCCTGTCGGCCTGCGAGGGAGCGCTGCTGGTGGTGGACGCCTCTCAGGGCGTAGAGGCACAGACCGTGGCCAACTGCTATACCGCGCTGGATCTCGGCGTGGAAGTGACGGCCGTTCTCAACAAGATGGATCTGCCGCAGGCTGACCCCGACAACGCCAAGGCAGAGATCGAGGACGTCATCGGCATCGATGCCAGCGATGCCATTCCCTGCTCGGCCAAGACCGGCATGGGCATCGACGAGATCCTGGAGGCCGTGGTTGCCAAGGTGCCGCCGCCCAAGGGCAATCCCAATGGCCAACTGCGCGCCATGATCATCGACAGCTGGTTCGACACTTACGTGGGCGTCGTGATGCTGGTGCGCGTGGTCGATGGTGAACTCAAGCGTGGCGAGCGCTTCAAGATGATGGCTTCGGGCGCTGCCTACGAAGCCAACAACCTGGGCGTGTTCACTCCGGCCGACGTGCCGCGCGACGCGCTGCGCGCCGGCGAGGTGGGTTACATCATCGCCGGCATCAAGGAGCTCAAGGCAGCCAAGGTGGGCGACACCATCACGCTGGAAAAGAAGCTTCCCAACAATCTGGGCCCTGCCACCGAGGCCCTGCCCGGCTTCAAGGAAATCAAGCCCCAGGTGTTCGCGGGTCTGTACCCCACCGAAGCCAGCGAATATGACCAGCTGCGCGATGCGCTGGAAAAGCTGCAGCTCAACGATTCGTCCCTGCAGTTCGAGCCTGAAGTCTCTCAGGCGCTGGGCTTCGGCTTTCGCTGCGGCTTCCTGGGCCTGCTGCACATGGAAATCGTGCAGGAGCGCCTGGAGCGCGAATTCGACCAGGACCTGATCACCACCGCGCCCAGCGTGGTCTACGAAGTGGTCAAGGGCGATGGCGAGGTCATCCAGGTCGAGAACCCGTCCAAGATGCCCGATGCCGGCCGTATCGAGGAGGTGCGCGAGCCCATCGTGACCGTGCACCTGTACATGCCCCAGGACTATGTGGGCCCGGTGATGACGCTGGCCAACCAGAAGCGTGGCGTGCAGATCAACATGCAGTACCACGGCCGCCAGGTGATGCTCACCTATGAGATGCCGCTGGGCGAGATCGTGCTGGACTTCTTCGACAAGCTCAAGTCGGTCTCGCGCGGCTATGCCTCCATGGACTACGAGTTCAAGGAGTACCGCGCCTCCGACGTGGTCAAGGTGGACATCCTGCTCAACGGCGAGAAGGTCGATGCGCTGTCCATCATCGTGCACCGCTCCCAGGCCACGTACCGCGGCCGGGCCGTGGTGGCGAAGATGCGCGAGATCATCAGCCGCCAGATGTTCGACGTGGCCATCCAGGCCGCCATCGGCGCCAACATCATTGCTCGGGAAACCGTCAAGGCCATGCGCAAGAACGTGCTGGCCAAGTGCTATGGCGGCGACATCACCCGCAAGCGCAAGCTGCTGGAGAAGCAAAAGGCCGGCAAGAAGCGCATGAAGCAGATCGGTTCGGTGGAAGTGCCTCAGGAGGCCTTCCTGGCCATCTTGCAAGTGGAGGATTGATGCAAGCCATGCAATGGATTACGGCCGTCGTGCTGGCGGCTTTCGTGGGCTATATCGGCGCCTGGTACACGGGCTTCATCGAGGGCAACTTCGCGTTGCTGCTGTTCCTGGCCACCGTGGTCACTGGCCTGTACTGGGTGGCCGAACGGCTGTATTTCCTGCCCCGCCGCCGCCGCGCCGCCGTGGCCATCGAGGAGGCTGCCGTGGCGCGCCGCGCAGAACTCGACCGCATGGGCATCGCCAAGACCGACATCGAGGTGTCGGAAGAGGCCAAGGGCCGCATCCTCATGCAGCCCTGGTGGCTTGACTGGACCGCGGGCCTGTTCCCCGTGATCGCCATCGTCTTTGTTCTGCGCTCGTTCCTGTTCGAGCCGTTCAAGATTCCCTCGGGCTCCATGATTCCCACGCTGCTCGTGGGCGACCTGATCCTGGTGAACAAGTTCACCTACGGCGTGCGCCTGCCGGTGATCAACACCAAGATCACCCAGGGCCAGCCGCTGCAGCGCGGCGATGTGGTGGTGTTCCGCTATCCTCCGCAACCCAGCCTGGACTACATCAAGCGCGTGGTGGGCCTGCCGGGTGACGAGATCTCCTATCTGAACAAGCGGCTGACGGTCAATGGCAAGGAAGTCCCGGTCAGCGAACTGCCGGACTTCTTCGACAAGGACGCGATGCGCTACTTCAAGCAGTACGAGGAGTCGCTGGGCGACAAGCCGCACCGCATGATCGTGAACCAGGACGTGCCCGCCTTCATCCAGGGTGCCAGCGGCTTCGAGTTCCGCGAGAACTGCCGCTACAGCGTCGAAGGCATCACCTGCAAGGTGCCCGAGGGCCAGTACTTCATGATGGGCGACAACCGCGACAATTCGCTGGATTCCCGATACTGGGGCTTTGTGCCCGACAAGAACATCGTTGGCCGGGCCTTCTTCGTCTGGATGAACTTCGGGGATTTCAAGCGCATCGGCGGCTTCCATTGATCACATGCATGCCTGAGGGCCGGATGCCCCCAGGCATGCGCGAGGGATTCACATCGGAGGAGGAAAAAGCATGTTGACATCGAACAACCGGCGTTCGCGCCAGCGCGGTCTGTCCTTTCTGGGACTGGTGTTTGTGATTGCCCTGGGCGTGGGTGTGGTGGCCGTGGGCGCACAATCCGTGCCGGTCTTCCTGGAGTACCAGGCCATCGTCAAGGCCGCCAACAAGGCGGCCCGCGAAGGCAATTCCGTGGCCGAGGTCAAGGCCAGCTTCGAGCGTTCCGCCGCCATTGATGACTTCACATCCGTGAAGGGCGCAGACCTCGAGGTGACCAAAATCAATGACCGTGTGGTGGTGGGGTTCGAATATTCGCGCGAGATCCATCTCGTGGGCCCCGCCTACCTGACTTACCGTTTTAAGAAGCAGACCCAATAGGTGCCTCCCTTACTGAATGCGCTGCAGCTGAGGCTGCAGCATCAATTTGCCGAGCCTGCATTGCTGCAGCGTGCCGTCACGCACCGCAGTTTCTCGGCAGACAACAACGAGCGCCTGGAATTCCTCGGCGACTCGGTGCTGAATCTTGCCATTTCCAGCCTGCTCTACCAGCGGCTCAGTTCCATGCCCGAGGGCGATCTGTCCCGCGTGCGCGCCAACCTGGTCAAGGAAGGCACGCTGCACCAGATCGCGCTGAGGCTGCAGTTGCCCGATCTGCTGCGCCTGGGCGAAGGCGAATCCAAGTCGGGCGGCAAGCAACGCCCCTCCATCCTGGCCGATGCGGTCGAGGCCCTGATCGGCGCAGTGTATCTGGACGCCGGCTACGCTGCGGGCGAGAAGGTGGTACACCATCTCTTCGAGGGCGTGGACATCAACCCCCACATGCGCGCAGCCGAAAAGGATGCGAAGACGGCCCTGCAGGAATGGCTGCAGGGGCGGCGCATGAAGCTGCCGCAGTACGAAGTGGTTGCCACCACGGGCGCCGCCCATCGCCAGACCTTCGAGGTGGCCTGCGCGATTGCCGAGTTGCAACTGCAGGCCCGGGGAACGGGTGCCTCGCGCAGGGCCGCCGAGCAGACGGCTGCCACAGCCATGCTGGAACTATTGAAAGCAAGACACGCATGAACCAAGACAAACCCCCGGCGCCGACACAGACCGCCGCCGAACTCGACGCCCTGCTGGCTGCGGCCAAGCCCGGCGCTGGCGCAGCTCGCACGGCATCCGCTGCTGATGACACCCCGGCACCCGAGGTGCCGACCGGCCCGCAGCGCTGCGGCCTGATCGCCATCGTCGGCAAGCCCAATGTGGGCAAGTCCACGCTGATGAATGCGCTGGTGGGCCAGAAGATCAGCATCACCTCGCGCAAGGCGCAGACCACGCGCCACCGCATCACGGGCATTCGCACGCGCGCCGCGACGCAGTTCATCTTTGTCGATACGCCGGGTTTCCAGACCAAGCACAGCACGGCACTGAACAAGTCGCTCAACAAGACCGTGATGGGCGCCATCGGCGACGTGGACCTGATCCTGTTCGTCGTGGAAGCCGGCCAGTTCACGCTGGCCGATGCCAAGGTGCTGTCGCTGTTCAAGCCTGGCATCCCCACGCTGCTGATTGCCAACAAGCTGGACACCGTGGGCCGCCGTGCCGAGATCGCACCCTGGCTCAAGGGCATGCAGGAGCGCCATCCGTTTGCCGAATTCGTGCCCATGTCGGCCAAGAACAAGGGAGACATCGAACGCCTGTTCGGCATCTGCGAGAAGTACCTGCCCGAGCAGGACTGGATGTACGCCGCCGACGAGCTGACCGACCGCAGCGAGAAGTTCCTCGCCTCGGAGACCGTGCGCGAGAAGCTGTTCCGATTCACGGGCGACGAGCTGCCCTACACCTCCACGGTGGTCATCGACAAGTTCGAGGAAGAGGCCAGCAAGCAGCACAAGCGTTTCATCCGCGTGGCGGCCACCATCGTGGTCGAGCGCGACGGCCACAAGGCCATGATCATCGGAGAGAAGGGCGAGCGCCTCAAGCGCATCAGCACCGAGGCGCGCCAGGAGCTGGAAAAGCTCATGGATGCCAAGGTCTTCCTCGAAGTCTGGGTCAAGGTCCGCTCCGGCTGGGCCGACGACGAAGCCCGCGTGCGTTCGTTCGGCTACGAGTGAGCACCCTTACCGCAAGGCCCTGGGTCCATGGCTAGCGCCAAGCGTGTCTCGGACGAGCCGGCCTTCGTCCTGCACAGCTACGACTGGAGCGAGTCCAGCTTGATCCTTGAGGTCTTCACGCGTCACCGGGGCCGCGTGGCGCTGGCGGCCAAGGGCGTCAAGCGGCCGACCTCGAACTTTCGCCCCGTGCTGCTGCCGCTGCAGCCGCTGAGCCTGAGCTACAGCCTGGGCGGCGAGGGCAATGGCGAGATCCATACCCTCAAGGGCGCAGAGTGGGTGGGCGGGCATGTCATGCCCCAGGGTGACGCCCTGCTGTCGGGCCTGTACCTCAACGAGCTGCTGATGCGCCTGCTGGCGCGCGACGATCCCTACGCGGCGCTGTTCGACATCTATGCCGGTGTGGTGCGCGTGCTGGCAGGCCAGCATGGCGATGCCATCGAGCCCGTGCTGCGCACCTTCGAGCTGCTGCTGCTGCGCGAATTGGGCCATCTGCCTGCCTTGAATGAGGAAAGCGCCACGCTGGCGCCGCTGGCCGAGGGGCGTCGCTATGCGCTGGTGGCCGAAGGCGGCCTGCGCCCGGCGCTGCAGGGCGAGCGCGCCGTGCTGGGCGCTGCGCAGTGGCAGGCCATTGAAAGCGCGCTGCAGGCACGGCAGGCCTTCAACGCCACACTGCATGTGGTGGCCCAGCCCGAGGCGGCGCTGGCCCTCAAGCCCCAACTGAGGGCCTTGCTGCAATACCATTGCGGCAGTCCCATGCTGCGCACCCGCCAGCTGATGATGGATCTGCAATCGCTATGAATCTTTCCCACGCTTCGCAGCGCACGGCGCTGTCGGTCAATGTCAACAAGGTTGCGCTGCTGCGCAACACGCGCCATCTGGGCATTCCCAGCGTGACGCGCGCCGCGCGCATCTGCCTGGAGGCCGGTGCCCAGGGCATCACCATCCATCCGCGTCCCGACCAGCGCCATATCCGCAGCGAAGATGTCTATGAACTGCATGCGCTGATGAAGCATTGGCCGCAGGCGGAGTTCAACATCGAGGGCAACCCGACGCAGAACCTGATGGACTTCATCCGGGCCACGCGCCCGCATCAGGCCACCTTCGTGCCCGACAGCGAGGACCAGTTCACCAGCGACCATGGCTGGAACTTCCCGCAGGATGCCGAGCGCCTGAAGCCGCTGATCGCCGAATGCCGCCAACTCGGCGTGCGCGTCAGCCTGTTCATGGACCCGGTTCCCGCACAGATGGCCGCTGCGCGCGCCGCAGGCGCCGACCGGGTCGAGCTGTACACCGAGCCCTATGCGGCCGCCTGGGGCACGGCAGACCAGGAAGTTCAACTGCAGGCCTACGCGGCGGCGGCCCAGGCTGCGCTGGACGCCGGGCTGGGCATCAATGCCGGCCATGACCTCAGCCGCGACAACCTGGCCGCCTTCGTGGCGCGCGTGCCGGGCCTGCTCGAAGTCTCCATCGGCCATGCGCTGATCGCCGACGCGCTGGAGCTGGGCTACGCCCAAACCGTGCGCGCCTACCAGCAGTGCATAGACCAGGGCATGGCGGCGCGCGCCTGAAGCTTTCGCGGAGCGAATCCATGATCTACGGCATCGGTACCGACATCTGCGACGTGCGCCGCATCCGCGCCAGCCTGGAGCGCCATGGCGACCGTTTCGCCGAGAAGGTGCTGGCCGAAGGCGAACTGTCCACCTGGCGAGCCCGCCGCGCGCGCTGGCCCGAGCGCGGCATCCGCTTCGTCGCCACGCGCTTTTCCGCCAAGGAGGCCTTTTCCAAGGCCATAGGCATGGGCATGGTCATGCCCATGACCTGGCGCAGCTGCGAGGTCGTCAAGCTGCCCAGTGGCCAGCCAGCCATCGTGCTGCACGGCGCGCTCAAGGAATGGTTCGAGGCACGGAACCTGCAGGTGCACCTGTCCGTGACCGACGAGAGCGACTACGCGGCCAGCTTCTGCGTGGTCGAGCGCCGCGCCTGACACCCGGCCGGCGCAGCGCTGGCTTTTTTGACTCCACAGGATTCATAGCATGACCGAGCACGCACCCCTGATCATCGACATCGCCGGCAAGGCGCTCACCGACGCGGACCGCCGGCGCCTGGCGCATCCGCTGGTCGGCGGCATCATCCTCTTCGCCCGCAACTGGGAAAGCCGCGAGCAACTGGTGCAGCTGTGCGCCGATATCAAGGGCGTCAAAGCCGACTTGCTGATCTGCGTGGACCACGAGGGCGGGCGCGTGCAGCGTTTTCGTGCCGACGGATTCACGCATCTGCCGCCAATGCGCGCCTTCGGCCAGATGTGGATGGACGACGGCAAGGGCAGCAGGCAGCGCGAAGGCAGCGGCGCCCTGGCTGCCATGAACGCCGCCACGGCGGCCGGCTACGTGCTGGGCACCGAACTGCGCGCCTGCGGCGTGGATTTCAGCTTCACCCCGGTGCTGGACCTTGACTATGGTGCCAGCAGCGTCATCGGCGACCGCAGCTTCCACCGCGACCCGCGCGTGGTGGCGGCACTGGCCCGCAGCCTCATGCACGGCCTGCTGCAGGCCGGCATGGGCAACTGCGGCAAGCACTTTCCCGGCCACGGCTTCGTCAAGGCCGATTCGCATGTGGACATTCCGGTCGATGGCCGCAGCCTCACCGCCATCCTGGGCGAGGACGCCGCGCCCTATCCCTGGCTGTCCAGCGTGCTCACGGCCGTGATGCCGGCCCACGTGATCTACCCCAAGGTCGACAGGCGCCCGGCCGGTTTTTCCGCCAAGTGGCTCAAGGACATCCTGCGCAGCCGCCTGCGCTACGACGGCGCCATCTTCAGCGACGACCTGAGCATGGAGGGCGCGCGCCGCATCGACGGGCAACTCATCGGCTACACCGACGCAGCCCTGGCCGCACTGGAGGCCGGCTGCGACATGGTGCTGCTGTGCAACCAGAGCCTGGGCCTGGGCGAGCATGTGGACGAGCTGCTGGCCGGCATGGAGGCCGCGCAGCGCAGCGGCCGCTGGCAGCCCGATGCCGACAGCGAATCGCGCCGCCTGGCCCTGCTGCCGGAGACCGTGCCCCAGCCCTGGGACGATCTCATGCGCCAGCCGGCCTACCTCCAGGCGCTGGACCTGCTGCCTTGATGGATTGACGAGCGCAGCGGCTGGCCGGCTGAGGGCTGGCGGGCCTTGCAAAGGCTGTGCGGGCCATGGAGGACGCGCACGCCAAGTGTTTTCACAGGAGAGTTTTCCCATGCGCGTTGGCGTGCTGACCGGAGGTGGCGACTGCCCCGGCCTGAATGCGGTGATCCGTGCGGTCACCAAGTCCCTGATCAACCACGGCCAGTGCGAGGTACTGGGCATTGCCGACGGCTTCGAGGGCCTGATGCTCGACCCGCCCGGCGTCAAGCCCCTGGGCTGGGACGAGGTCTCGGGCATCCTGCATGTGGGCGGCACCATCCTGGGCACCAGCAACAGCGCCAATCCCCTGCGCGATGAGGCCACGCTGGAGCATGTGGGCCGAAATGTCCGGGCGCTGGGACTGGACGTGGTGGTGGCCATCGGCGGTGACGGCACCATGAGCCTGGCGCATGGCCTGGCCGAACAGGTGGGCCTGACCTGCGTGGGCGTGCCCAAGACCATAGACAACGACATTGCCAATTGCGAGCGCAGCTTTGGTTTCGACACCGCCGTGGCCACGGCCACCGAGGCGCTGCGCCGCATCGAGAGCACAGCCAACAGCCACCACCGCGTGATGATCGTCGAGACCATGGGGCGCCATGCCGGATGGCTGGCGCTGGAGGCCGGCATTGCCGGCGCGGCCGACGTCATCCTGCTGCCCGAGATCGATTACGACCTGCAGGCCATCGTGGATTTCTGCCGCATGCGCGAGCAGCGCCAGCGCTACACCATCATCTGCATCGGCGAGGGCGCCAAGGAAAGCGGTGCCAGCCTCACGGTGCGTGAGCGCATAGAGCAAAGCCCGGACCCCGTACGCCTGGGCGGCGTCGGCCATGTGCTGCGCGAGCGCCTGCAGCCCCATCTCAGGAGCGAGGTGCGCACCACGGTGCTGGGCCATGTGCAACGCGGCGGCGACCCCACTCCCTTTGACCGCGTGCTGGCCACCCAGTACGGCCACCATGCGGCGCAGCTGGTGCTGTCCGGCGGCTTTGGGCGCATGGTCACGCTGCAGGGCGGGCAGATCGGCAGCGTGGAAATCTCACGCGTGGCCAACACCCAGCGCACCGTGCCGCTGGACCACGGCCTGCTCACCATGGCGCGCGACATAGGCATTTGCCTGGGCGAGCCCCGCAAGCCTGCTGCGTCGCCGGCCGCCGCTGGCCGCCACTGAGCCCGCCATGCGGCAACAGGGGCGCATCACCGGCTGGAAGGACGAGCAGGGCTTCGGCTTCATCGAGCCCGATGGCGGCGGGGCGCCGGTCTTTGTCCACATCAAGTCCTTCACCGATCGCCGCCGCAGGCCCGAGGGCGGCGAGCGCGTCAGCTACGTGCCCGGCCGCAACGCCCAGGGGAAATGGCGCGCCCAGGATGTCGCCTTCATTGGCGAGTCCAGGAGCGGCCATCCGCAGCCTGCGCGGCGACGCCGTGCCGGCATGTCCTCGCGGCCTCAGTCAACTGTGCGAGGCCAGGTGGCAGTGGGGCTGGCCGCTGCCTTCTTCTGCGTGCTGATGGCCGTTGCCTGGATTGGCCGCATGCCCTGGGCACTGTTCGGCCTGTATGCGGCGGCAAGCCTGGTGACCTTCATGGTCTACGGATTCGACAAGTCCGCCGCCGTGCACGACCGCTGGCGTACCAGCGAAGGCCGTCTGCACCTGCTGGCGCTGCTGGGCGGCTGGCCTGGCGCGCTGCTCGCGCAAGGGCTGCTGCGGCACAAGTCCAGCAAGGCCTCGTTCCAGTTGGTGTTCTGGATCACCGTGGGGATCAACTGCGGCCTGCTGGCCTGGCTGCTGTCACCGGCGGGTGCGCCGTTGCGGGCTCTGGCACCCGGCATCTTCTGAAGACCCAAGGAGCAGGCGATGACCCAGGTTGGACCAGGGGCCGAAATGCCCAGCGCAAACGATGCATCGCTGCAGACCTGGCAGGCGTCCTGGGATAGCGCCTGGTCCGCACTGGGTGCCAGCGCTCCGCCGCCTGTGCTGGCCGAGTTGCTGCAAAGCTACAGCGAGCCCCAGCGCCACTACCACACGCTGCAGCATCTGGGCGAGGCCATGGGCCTGCTGCAGCCGGCGCTGGGCCTGGCCGCGCACCCCGGCGAGGTGGCGCTGGCGCTGTGGTTCCATGATGCCGTCTACGAAACCCAGGCCAAGGACAACGAGGCGCGCAGCGCCGACTGGGCCGTGGCCGTGGTGCGCGGGCAGGGCCTGCCGGCGGAGGTGGCCGGGCGCGTGCACGGCCTGATCATGGCGACCTGCCACGCGGCACAGCCGTCCGGGATCGACGCCCAACTGCTGGTGGATGCCGACCTGGGCATTCTGGCGGCCGACCCTCTGCGGTTTTCCGAATACGAGCTGCAGGTGCGGGCCGAGTACGAATGGGTGCCCTTGCCGCTGTACCGCGCCAAGCGCCGCGAGGTGTTGCTGGGCTTCATGCAGCGCGAGGCCATCTACTGCACCGACTGGTTCCGGCAACGGCTGGAGGTGCGGGCGCGGCGCAACCTCGCGCAGGCGCTGGGTTTGTAGGCGGCGCCTGTGTCGGCACCCTATGATCGGGGGCTGCTGCGGGCCGTGCAGGCCTGCCTCCCTCTCTTTCTTATCTTGCCCAGGCTCTGCCTGGCTCACCGGACGCGCAGATGACCACCCTTGGAACCCCTTACTCCCCCCATGCCACCAAAGTCATGCTGCTGGGCAGCGGCGAACTCGGCAAGGAAGTGCTGATCGCGCTGCAGCGCCTGGGCGTGGAGACGATCGCCGTGGATCGCTACGAGAACGCGCCCGGTCAGCAGGTGGCCCACCACGCACGCACCATCACCATGAGCGATCCGGCCCAGCTCAAGGCCTTGATCGAGGCCGAGAAACCCCACCTGGTCGTGCCCGAGATCGAGGCCATTGCCACGCCCATGCTCGAAGAGCTGGAAGCGGCAGGCGTGGTCACCGTGATCCCCACGGCCCGCGCCGCGCGCCTGACCATGGACCGCGAAGGCATTCGCCGCCTGGCCGCCGAGACGCTGGGCCTGGCCACCAGCCCTTACCGCTTCTGTGATTCGCAGCAGGAACTGCAGGCTGCCATCGACGGCACGGATGGCCAGCCCGCCATCGGCTTTCCCTGCGTGGTCAAGCCCGTGATGAGCAGCTCGGGCAAGGGCCAGAGCAAGCTGGACGGCCCGGACGACGTGGCCAAGGCCTGGGACTACGCCATGGCCGGCGGCCGCGTGAGCCATGGCCGTGTGATCGTCGAAGGCTTCATCGACTTCGACTACGAAATCACCCAGCTCACGGTGCGCGCCAAGGGTGCGGACGGCCAGGTGCAGACGCATTTCTGCGATCCGATCGGCCACATCCAGCAGTCCGGCGACTATGTGGAAAGCTGGCAGCCCCATCCCATGCACCCGGCGGCGCTGCAGAAGTCGCGCGACATCGCAAAGGCGGTGACCGATGACCTGGGCGGCCTGGGCCTGTTTGGCGTGGAGCTGTTCGTCAAGGGCGAGCAGGTCTGGTTCAGCGAAGTCTCGCCACGCCCGCACGACACGGGGCTGGTCACGCTGGCCACGCAGTGGCAAAGCGAGTTCGAGCTGCATGCGCGCGCCATTCTGGGCCTGCCCGTGGATGCCTCGCTGCGCAACCCCGGCGCCAGCGCCGTGATCTATGGCGGGCAGGATGCCGAAGGCCTGGTGTTCGACGGCGTGGACGAGGCCCTGGCCGTGCCGGGCACGGACCTGCGCCTGTTTGGCAAGCCAGAGAGCTTCGTCAAGCGCCGCATGGGCGTGGCCCTGGCGCGCGCCCAGGATGTGGAGCAGGCGCGCACCAACGCCAAGCTGGCCGCCAGCAAGGTCCGGCCGCGCAAGCCCTGAGGCGCTGCCCAATGACAAAGCCGCCGTCCCTTTGCCGGGCGGCGGCTTTTTTCATGGGGTGCCGGCCTTAGTTGGTCGTGTGCATGGGAGGCTGCGAGGGCTGGGCATCATGCGGCGTGGTCAGGCGGATGGCGCGCTCCTCCTCGCCATGGCTGGCATGCTCGCCATCCACACCCAGGCCGCCCTTCCAGCGCCGGACCACGCGCTGGAAGATCAGCGAGTTGGGGATCTGCAGCAGATTGGGTGAGCCATCGGGCGCATGGGCATCCTGCAAGGTGGTGTAGAGCATGTTGATGTCGATCACGCGGCCCTTGGCACCGGGCTTTTCGGCCGTGTCCAGCACCTCGATGTAGTCGCCCAGGCGAAAGGGCCCGACGATGACGATGAGCAGGGCGCAGAACAGGTTGGACAGCACGCTCCAGGCCGCAAAGAAGGCCACGGCGCCCACGGTGGCAAAACCGGTGAAGGCCGTCCACAGCACGGTGGCCGAGACGCCCAGGCGCTCCAGTACCAGCGGCACGGTGGCGGCGATGAGAATCCAGCGGAACACGCCGCGCAGCGGCACCAGCAGCTCCGGCGGCAGGCCGTAGTGCCTGCCCGCGCGTGCGATCAGCCGGCGAACCAGGCGATTGAGCAGCCAGGCCGCACCGATGATCAGCAGGATCTGGGCGCCGGGGATGATGAACTCCAGCCAATCCTGCATCCAGGCGGGCAGGTGCGCTTGAAAACGACGCATAACTTCAAACATTCAGGAAACAGCAATCCGCATTCAGGACCCGGATGCGCGGCTTGCGCGCGCCCGGCATTGAGCTGCGATCGTAAGCGCAGGCGCAAGGCCCGGCAGTCAGGTGCGGCGCTGCTCCACCGTGTCCATCTGCATCTCGAAGCTGAAGAAGCGGTCGCGCCCCTGCGCCTTGGCCGCGTACAGGGCCTGGTCGGCGCGCATGAGCATGGCTTCGGCGCTGGTGTATTCGTCGGGGACGCAGGTGGTGATGCCGCCCGACAGCGTGAGGCCCGATTCATGGGGTGAGTCGGGGTGGCGTATGCGCAGCACGCGCAGCATCTGGCCCACGGCACGCGCGAACGTCATGGCCCCCGAGCGTGGCGTGCGCGGCAGGATGAGCGCGAATTCCTCGCCGCCATAGCGCGCCGCCACGTCACGCGGGCGCACGCAGACCTCGCGCAGCAGGCGGCCTATCTGTTTCAGGCATTCATCGCCATGCACGTGGCCATAGGTGTCGTTGTAGCGCTTGAAATGGTCCAGGTCGCAGAGCATCAGCGTCAGCGGCTGGCCCTCGCGGCGGGCCGAGGCGATCTCGGCATGCAGGATGCGGTCGAAGCCTCGGCGGTTGACCAGGCCCGTGAGCTGGTCGAGCTCGACCATTTCGTTGAGCTTCTGGTTGGCCTCATGCAGCTCGGCCGACAGCGATACCAGGCGCCGGCGCATGTCCAGCAGGCGGCGCATGGCGCGCAGCTTGGCCACGAGCACGATGGGCTTGACGGGCTTGACCAGGTAGTCGTCGCCTCCGGCCTCGATGCCGCGCCACACGTCCAGGTCATTGTCCAGTCCGGACAGGAAGATGACGGGCGTCCACTCGCCGGGCTCGGCCTCGCGCAGCTGGCGGGCCACCCAGTAGCCGTCCTCGCCCGGCAGACGGATGTCGAGCAGCACGAGGTCGGGGCGCTGCTCGCGGAACAGTGCCAGGGCGCTGGGGCCATCGGCGGCCTCCAGCACGCGGGTCACGCCGGCATGCAGCAGCTCGCTGACCAGACTGGTGCGTACCGAGGCCTGGTCTTCCACGACCAGCACGCAAAACGGCGATGCCTCGTCCGTCGGCTTGGCGAAGCGCGCTCCGGTGGGCTCGATGGCGGGAGAGTCGGTGCTGTCGGTGGGCGAAGGTGGTGGGGCAGCGGGCATGGCCTTCAGGGTTGTGAGACCAGAAATGGGTCAGGGGGCTGCGCAGTACGCGGCATGGGGGTGGCGCCAGTGTAAGTCGGTCGTTGTATTCGTGTGCGATTGTGGATGCCCGGCTTTCTTCAGGCCAGGGGCAGGTCCGTGCGGGCCCGGCTGGCTTCGTCGTGCCATTGCACAAAGGCGTCGGCGGCCGCACACAGGCGTGGGTTGCCCAGTTGCTGCAGCAGCCTGCAAGCTGCAAAGCCCTGGGCTTTTTCGTCATAGGCAAGCGCCCACTGGCGGCGCTCTTGCCGCGTCTGCTCGGGCTGGGGCCAGCGGCGCAGCGAGGTGGACAGTCCGGTCAGGCCCATGCGCCAGGGCTTGCCCGATACGCGGGCGCGAAAGCACTGCTGGCGCTCGCACAGCAGGGCATAGAGCGGGTCCACCTGCAAGGCGTCGAACAACTGCGCGACGGCAGGGTCGTCGGGTGCGAAATCGGTATGCGTGACGATGACACGCAGGCCCTTGGGCGTTTCATAGACGCGCAGCCCCCAGTCGGCATGGCTTTGGTGGAAGGCCTGCACGCGCTCCATGGCGCGTGCGGGCGGCGAGTCCGTGGCCGCGCGCCGGCGCGCCTGCCGCGCCTCCCACCAGCGCTGCACGCGCCGCATGGCCAGGAACAGCAGCAGCACGACCAGCGCCGTGGCCACCATCCTCGAATTGTTCTTGTGCGGTGCCAGCCGGGCCAGCCAGGTGGCGGCCGAAGCCAGCAAAAGCAGGGTCACGACGGGAAAGCGCACAGCGCTCGGCGGCTCGGGCAGGTCGATATCGGCGATGGCCACGCGCTCGGTGTTCAGGCAGTGGGCGCCGTAGCTGTTGCGTGTCATCACCGTGCCGTCGCGCCGCTGCAGGACTTCTTCGCGTATGGGGGTGCTGAAGCCGTCGAGCGCGTACTCGTTCTTCCATTCCATGCGCGGCTCGCCTGGGGGCAGCGCCGCATGGCGGGCGTCTTGCAGGGCCTTGGCGGCACGCTCCTGGGCGTGGGCCTGGGCAGCCTCCTGGCTGGTGTCGGACCATCCCCAGCGCTGGACGGTGATGCCGTGGGTGGGGCGGCTTTCATGCCGCAGGCGCGCCTGCGCCCAGTAGGTGGGGATGTGCATGGCGAGCCAGTATAGGGAAAAGCCGCCTGGCTCCCAAGGGAACGCAGGCGGCTTCAGTTGGCCATGCGCGCAGGCGCTGGATGCCGGGGGGTTACTGTTCGCGGCGCAGGGCGGGGAACAGGATCACGTCGCGGATGCTGGCGCTGTCGGTCAGCAGCATCATCAGGCGGTCGATGCCGATGCCGCAGCCGCCCGTGGGGGGCATGCCGTACTCGAGGGCACGCACGAAGTCGTGGTCGAAGTACATGGCTTCGTCGTCGCCGCCGTCCTTGGCCTGGACCTGGGCGTTGAAGCGCGCGGCCTGGTCCTCGGCGTCGTTGAGTTCGGAGAAGCCGTTGCCGAATTCACGGCCCGTGATGTACAGCTCGAAGCGCTCGGTGACTTCGGGGCGCTCGTCATTGGCGCGTGCCAGCGGCGAGATCTCGGTGGGGTGCTCCATGATGAAGGTGGGCTGCCAGAGCTTTTCCTCGACCACTTCCTCGAAGTACAGCACCTGCAGGCTGGCCAGGGTACGGGTGGACAGGCGGTCCTTTTCTTCCGTCATGCCCAGCTTGCGCAGGGCATTGGTCAGCCATTCGCGGTCGGCCACCTTGTCACCGGCTTCGGTGAACTTGACGATGGCCTCGGGAATGGTCAGGCGCTGGAAGGGCTGGGACAGGTCCACGGGCTTGCCGCCGTAGGTCAGCTGCAGCGTGCCCACGGCCTTTTGCGCGGCGTCGCGCACCAGTGCCTCGGTGTAGTCCATCAGGTCGCGGTAGTTCCAGTAGGCCGCGTAGAACTCCATCATGGTGAACTCGGGGTTGTGGCGCACCGAGATGCCTTCGTTGCGGAAGTTGCGGTTGATTTCGAACACGCGCTCGAAGCCGCCGACCACCAGGCGCTTGAGGTACAGCTCGGGCGCGATGCGCAGGTACATCTCCTGGTCCAGCGCGTTGTGGTGGGTGACGAAGGGCTTGGCGTTGGCGCCGCCGGGAATGGGATGCAGCATGGGCGTCTCCACTTCCAGGAAGCCATGCTCCACCATGAATTCGCGGATGCCCGAGACGGCCTTGCTGCGCGCGATGAAGCGGCGGCGGGCCTGCTCGTCCATCATCAGGTCCACGTAGCGCTGGCGCACCTTCTGCTCCAGATCGGCCATGCCGTGGAACTTGTCGGGCATGGGGCGCAGGCTCTTGGTGAGCAGGCGCAGCGTCTGCACCTTGACCGACAGCTCGCCGGTCTTGGTCTTCATCAGCGTGCCTTCGGCGCCCAGGATGTCGCCCAGGTCCCAGCGCTTGAAGGCCGCATAGACCTCCTCGCCCACGGTGTCGCGCGTGATGTACAGCTGGATGCGGCCGTGCGTGGGGCCCAGCGATCCGTCCTGGATGGTGGCGAAGCTGGCCTTGCCCATGACGCGCTTGAGCATCATGCGGCCGCCCAGGCTGACCTGCACGGATTCGGCGTCGAGTTGCTCGGCGCTCTTGTCGGAATGGGCCTGCTGCAGCGCCTCGGCGCGGTCGGCCGGCTTGAAGTCGTTGGGGAAGGCCACGCCGCCCTGTTCACGCACCTGTTCGCGCAGGGCCTTGAGTTTTTCGCGGCGCTCGGCGATGAGTTGGTTTTCGTCCTGGGGAGCGGTCTGGTCCGCTGCAGATGGTGTGTTGTGTTCGGTCATGACAATGAGCGCCAGCGCAAAACGCCGAGGGGCCGGAAAAAAGCCGGAGGGGGAAATCGGGGAAAGCCGAAAAAAAGCCAGGCGGGAAGGGCTGGAAAATGCAGCGGCAGCAGCAAATGCCACCGGCAGGCCCCGCAGCTGGCGGGCTGAATCCGCGATTTTAAGTTTTTTGTCGCGCTTTCGGTGCGTGGTGCCGTCAATGTGCCGGACCTTGCTGCGGTATGACGCCGCAGGACCGCCAATTCGTCAGTGCGCGGCGGGCGGGGAGCCGGGCGCCGTCCCCTGCGAATTGCCTATGCCGCTGCGTTCCAGCACATCCGCCACCAGTTCCAGCCGCACCAGCGGGCTGTCCAAGGCCATCAGTTGCTGCTTGATGGACACGGGCAGGGGCAGCAGCTCGGTCCAGCGGTTGGCCACCCAGCCGCAGTCGCCCATCTGTTCGGCGCTGGGCAGCCGGGCATGGTCGGCGTCGGTGGATCGTGCGTGCAGCTGCATCAGCACCTGGGCCAGGGCCTGGGCCGTGGCGAGCAGGTGATCGGGGACGGGGACGGCGGCGTCGGCAGGCAGCATCTGCACATCGGCCACCCACAGGCCGTGGGGCAGCTGCCGGTGATCCTGCATGCGAAAGCGCTGCGTGCCCTCGCACTGCAGGTGCAGCAGGCCGGGCTGGGGCTGCTGCAGCTGGACGATGCGTGCCAGCGTGCCCACGGCATGCAGCTGCTCGGCGGCAGCACCGGCCTTGCGCACTTCGCTGCCGGCCTGCAATGCCACCACGCCGAAGGGGGCTCCCGTGCGCTCGCACTTGCGGATCATGTCCAGGTAGCGGACCTCGAAGACGCGAAGGCTCAGCAGGCCTTGGGGAAAAAGGACGCTGCCCAGGGGGAAAAGCGGCAGGGAGTGCAGTGCGGTATGGGCGGTCATGTGATGGGCGGGATGCGGCAGCTATCATCCCATGCTGTGCCAAGGCCGGCTGGCCGTGGTCCGATCTTCCTCTCGCAGTCCTACAACGCCATGCTTTTTCAGATCGTTTCCTTTTTGCTCGACGTGGTCGTTGGCCTGCTGACCGGCGTCTGCCTGTTGCGCATGTACATGCAGGCCCAGCGCATTCCCTTCGGCAACCCGGTCGGCCAACTGGTGTTTGCGCTGTCCGACTGGATCGTGATGCCGCTGCGCCGCGTCATCAAGCCGGCCGGGCGCTGGGACATGTCCAGCCTGATCGCGGCCTTCCTGCTGCAGATGCTGCAGTTCGTGCTGCTGTGGCTGCTGATGGGCGGGCAGTCCAATGTGGTCGCCCTGCCGTGGCTGGCCCTGTGCGGCCTGGCGCGCGTGGCGCTGTCGGGCATGGTGGGCGTGCTGCTGATCTATGTCATCTTGTCGTGGGTGCAGCCGCAGTCGCCGATGTACGGCGTGCTGCAGCGCCTGTCCGAGCCCATGCTGCGGCCCATTCGCCGCATCGTGCCCCTGATCGGCGGTATCGATCTGTCGGCACTGGTGGCCCTGGTGCTGCTGCAGATTGCGCTGATGGTGCTGGGCTATATCCAGGGCTCTGGCCTGATGCTGCTGGCCTGATTTCCCCAGTTTCCCGGACGTGAAAAAGCCGCCGCAGGCACCCACCTGCGGCGGCTTTTCTGTGTCTGCGCGAGGCTTTACTGAACAGCGTCGGCCGGCAGGCGCTGCAGCATGGCAAGCGATGCGGCGATGCGGTCGCGCAGTTCGCGGCGGTCCACGATCATGTCCACGGCGCCCTTGTCCTGCAGGAACTCGGCGCGCTGGAAGCCTTCGGGCAGCTTCACGCGCACCGTGGTTTCGATCACGCGCGGGCCGGCGAAGCCGACCAGGGTCTTGGGCTCGGCAATGACGATGTCTCCCACGAAGGCGAAGCTGGCGGAGACGCCGCCGAAGGTGGGGTCGGTCAGCACCGAGACGTAGGGCAGGCCCTTCTTGGCCAGGCGTGTGAGCGCGGCGTTGGCCTTGGCCATCTGCATCAGGCTCAGCAGGCCTTCCTGCATGCGCGCGCCGCCGGTGGCGGTGAAGCAGATGAAGGGGACCTTCTGCTCGATGGCGGTCTCGACGCCACGCACGAAGCGCTCGCCGACCACGGAGCCCATGGAGCCGCCCATGAATTCGAACTCGAAGCAGGCTGCGACCACGTTGACGCTCTTGATGGCGCCGCCCATGACGACCAGGGCATCGGTCTCGCCGGTGTTCTCCAGCGCTTCCTTGAGGCGCTCGGGGTACTTGCGGCTGTCCTTGAACTTCAGGGCGTCGACAGGAATGACTTCCTGGCCGATCTCATAGCGGCCTTCGGCATCCAGGAAATGGTTCAGGCGGGCGCGCGCGCCGATGCGGTGATGGTGGCTGCAGCTGGGGCAGACGTTCTGGTTTTTCTCCAGATCGGCCTTGTAGAGCACGGTCTCGCAGCTCGGGCACTTGATCCACAGACCTTCGGGGATCTGCTGGAGGCGATCCGTAGGGTTGGTTTGCTGGATTTTGGCAGGCAGGAGTTTTTCAAGCCAGGACATGGTGTTTCCTTTTCAGGCGCAGGGCATGCGGCACCGGGCCGCATGCAAGGGCTGCATTATGCGACCTACGCGTCGAGTGCCTTGCGCACGCCGCGCAGGAAGTCGATGGTCAGGGGGACGATCTTTTCGTGGGGCTGGCCGTCCAGCATCTCGATGATGCGGCTGCCGATCACCACCGCATCGGCCACGCGGCCGATGGCCTGTGCCGTGGCCGCGTCGCGGATGCCGAAGCCCACGCCCACGGGAATGCTCACATGCTCGCGGATGCGCGGCAGCATGGCTTCCACGGCTGCCGTGTCGAGCGCGCCCGAGCCGGTCACGCCCTTGAGCGAGACGTAGTAGACATAGCCGCTGGCCACGCGCGCCACCTGCTGCATGCGCTCGGTGGTGGACGTGGGTGCCAGCAGGAAGATGAGGTCCATGTCGCGCGCACGCAGTTGCGCGGCGAATGCCTCGCACTCCTCGGGCGGGTAGTCCACGATGAGCAGGCCGTCGACGCCGGCTTCGGCCGCATCGTCCACGAAGCGGTCCTTGCCGTGGATCTGGTCGTAGCGCTCCACCGGGTTGGCATAGCCCATCAGCACCACGGGCGTGGTCTGGTTTTTCTGGCGGAACTCGCGCACATAGGCCAGCACCTGCACCAGGCCCACGCCGTTGGCGATGGCACGGTCGCCAGCCTTCTGGATGGTGGGGCCGTCGGCCATGGGGTCGGAGAAGGGCACGCCCAGCTCGATCACATCGGCGCCAGCCTCCACCATGCCGTGCATCAGCGACGGCGTGATGGCCGCGAACGGGAAGCCCGCGGTGATGTAGGGGATCAGGGCCTTGCGGCCATCTTCCTGAAGTTTGGTGAAAGTCGTGGTGATGCGGCTCATTGAGCTGCTCCTCCCTTGACCGTGAGCCCGCGCATGGAGGGACGGTCGTAATAGTCGGCGCCCGAGAGATCGGCCACGGTGCCGATGTCCTTGTCGCCGCGACCGGACAGGTTCACGAGGATGGACTGGTCGGCGCGCATGGTCTTGGCCAGTTGCATGGCATAGGCCACGGCATGGCTGGACTCCAGGGCGGGAATGATGCCTTCGGTGCGGCACAGGTAGTGGAAGGCGTCCAAGGCCTCCTGGTCCGTGATGCCCACGTATTGGGCGCGGCCCAGTTCCTGCAGCCAGGCGTGCTCGGGGCCGACGCCGGGATAGTCAAGGCCGGCGCTGATGCTGTGCGTCTCGGTGATCTGGCCGTTCTCGTCCTGCAGGATGAAGGTGCGGTTGCCGTGCAGCACGCCGCTGCTGCCGCGCTGCAGCGAGGCCGAGTGCTTGCCGCTGTCCAGGCCCTCGCCCGCAGCCTCCACGCCGATCAGGCGCGTGTTCTCGAACGGGATGTAGGGGTGGAAGATGCCCATGGCATTGCTGCCGCCGCCCACGCAGGCGACCACGGCGTCGGGCTGGCGGTCGGCGCCCAGGAACTCGGGCATCTGCGTGAGGCATTCCTCGCCGATGACCTTCTGGAAGTCGCGCACCATCGCGGGATAGGGGTGGGGGCCGGCCACGGTGCCGATGATGTAGAAGGTGTTGTCCACGTTGGCCACCCAGTCGCGCATGGCCTCGTTGAGCGCATCCTTGAGCGTGCGGCTGCCCGATTCCACTGGCACCACGGTGGCGCCCAGCAGGCGCATGCGGTAGACGTTGGGGCTTTGGCGCTTCACGTCCTCGGAGCCCATGTAGACGATGCACTTGAGGCCGTAGCGCGCGCAGATGGTGGCCGTGGCCACGCCGTGCTGGCCGGCGCCCGTCTCGGCAATGATGCGGGGCTTGCCCATGCGCCGGGCGAGCATGGCCTGGCCGATCACGTTGTTGATTTTGTGCGCGCCCGTGTGGTTGAGGTCTTCGCGCTTGAGGTAGATCTGCGCGCCGCCCATCTCGCGCGACATGCGCGCCGCGTGGTAGACGGGCGAGGGGCGGCCGACGAAATGGGCCAGCTCGGACTGGAATTCGGCAACGAATTCCGGGTCGTTCTGGTACTTGGCGTAGGCGTCGCGCAGCTCGGTCAGAGCGTGTGTCAGGGTTTCGCTGGCAAAGCTGCCGCCGAAGCGGCCAAAGTGGCCAGATGCGTCAGGGTACTGGTATTCGAACATGGCTTGTCTGCAAAAGTTGGTCATCGGCCGCGCGCACGGCGGCGATGAATCGGTGTATCTTGCCGGCGTCCTTGATGCCCCTGAGGGGCTTGCCGTCGGGACCATCGGCCTCGACGCCGGAACTGACATCAACGGCCAGCGAGAGTCCTCGCGGGCGCACTTGCAAGATGCCATCGGTCACGTTTGCAGGCGTGAGTCCACCAGACAAAACGAGGTGAGAGGCGACGTTTGGTGGAAGGAGTGACCAATTGAATGCTTTTCCGCCACCACCATAGCCGTCGACATGGGCGTCGAGCAGTATGGCCTGGGCTTTCGAGTAACGCTGGGCATATTCTACGAGGTCGAAGCGCGCGGCATCGGGACCAAGGGGAATGCGCGCGGCGCGCAGGAAGGCGCGGGTGCCGCCCGATGTGGCGGCAAGGCAGTCCTCGGGCGACTCGTCGCCGTGGAACTGCACGCAGGCGCCCGGGATGGCGGCGCAGGCGGCCATCACGTTGGCGGCGCTTTCATTGACGAACAGCAGCACCGGTGTCACGAAGGGCGGCAGGCGCCGCGCCAGCTCGGCGGCACGCTGCACCGTCACGGCGCGCGGGCTGGGGGCGTAGAGGACAAAGCCCACGGCGTCGGCGCCGGCGGCCACGGCTGCGTCCACATCCTGTTCGCGGGTGAGTCCGCAGATCTTGATTCGGGTGCGCTGCATGGGGGCTGAAGAATGGGGGAAGGCCTGCTCGTTCACGGGAGCCAATCATAGGCCGGGCTGCGCGAAGGAAGGCCCCATGAAGGATCGTATACGGGACCCAGAAAGTACAGGCCGTCCGGCGAGAAGGTGGGCGCGGCGGCATCGCGGGAGCGCGCCTCCAGCACCTGTTGCATCCACTGCGGCGCGTGTGTGCCCTGGCCTACGGCGAGCAGGCAGCCCATGATGTTGCGCACCATGTGGTGGAGGAAGGCGCTGCCCTCGAACTCGAATCGCCAGTAGCAGCATTCCATGGCTGCATCCCCGGGACGCATGGAGCTGGCCGCGGCCATCTGGGCGCCGTCGCCTGCCATGCGGCGGGTGATGGACAGGCGGTGCAGTGTCTTGACGGGGGATTTGGCCTGGCAACCCGATGCGCGGAACGAGCTGAAATCGTGCTCTCCCAGCAGGTGCTGGGCGGCGGCCTGCATGGCGTCACCGTTGAGTGCATGGAACACCCAGCCCACACGCCCGGCCTCCACGCTGGGCCGCACGGGCGACTGCAGCAGCACATAGGCATAGCGCCTGGCTGTGGCGCAGGCCCGTGAATGGAAGGAGTCGGGCACGGGCTGGGCCCATTGCACGGCGATGTCCGGCGGCAGGAAGGTGTTGGTGCCACGGACCCAGGAGAACGGGGCCCTGTCCAGCGGCGTGTCGAAGTGGACGACCTGCATGAGGCCGTGCACTCCGGCATCGGTGCGGCCCGCACAGAGGGTGTGGACCTCCTGAGCGGCAAAGCGGCCCAGGGCCGCTTCGAGATGGTCTTGAATGGTGTTGCCAGACAGCTGGCTTTGCCAGCCGCTGTAGCGCTGGCCGTTGTAGGCGACGCCGAGGGCTACGCGCATGGCGAGGCCTCCGGCATGGGTTGGGTGTGCATCAAGTTGTCAGTTTTCCATGGTGGCATGTACCACCCTGTCACGCGAAACCGGCACGCGGCGCCTGGGCAGGCGCCGTCGGGCTTCAGTCTATCTCGGCAAGGAGGCGCTGGGCTTTGGCCTTGAGATCGCCGTGGGCCTCGGAGATCACTTCCTCGATGAGTGTACGGGCTCCGTCGCTGTCGCCGATGGCATTGAATTCCTGGGCCAGGGCGAGCTTGGTGGCCAGCGGGTCCTCGGGCGCCGAAGGCGGCGTTGCGGCCGTGGGAGTGTCATTGCCCAGGTCCAGGGACAGGCTGCCCAAGTCGAATTCCAGCGATTCGGCCGGTTCCGGCTTGGCCTTGGCCGCCGTTTCCAGCACGCCGCCGGAATGCGCTGCTGCCGGCGCTTGGGCTGGCGCCTCGGTGCCCAGGTCTTCCAGGTTGAACTCCATGGCGTCCAGCGACAGCAGATCGGTACTGGCGTGGCTGTCGTCCGTGGTGGAACCGGTCAGGGGCGAGGGTTCGGTGGCCGGGAAGCTGTCCGTGACCTGCCGTGTGACGGGCATGTCCAGCGGCAGCATCTCGGTCGGCTGCATGTCGCTCATGGCGCTGCTGTGGTTCAGGGCATCCGTCAGCGAGGCATGGGCCGTGGGCTGGAAGCCGGGCATGTCCAGCGATGCAGCAGGCGGCTCCACGCGGGGATCCATGCGAGGCGCCTCGCTTGCTGCGGGCTGCATGGGCTCCAGTGGTGCGCGCAGCGTGGGCTCCAGCGCAGCGAAGTCCTGTTCGCTGGGCATGGGGGCCGGTGCGGGCAGCGGGCTGGCGTGCTGCGCGGGCAGGCTGGCGTCGGCCAGGCCGCCGGGCAGGTCCATGTTGAGGTCCATGTCCAGGTCCATGGGCAGGGTGGCAGGGCCTTCGCGGTGCGCCTCCATGTCCAGGGGGCGGCTGGCCAGCGAGGCGGCCGCCAGTCCGGCAGCTGCCGCTGCGGCGCCGCCGGCAACGGCGGCAGCAGACAGGGGCGCGGCGCCGGCAGGCTGGTAGAGGGCGTTTTCCGGGTCCAGGATGCGGCCCTGGTCGGCCAGGCGCTGCCAGTCCACGCCCTTGCCCTGGGTCAGGCCGTGCAGGGTCTGCGCGACGGCCTCGAAGGCCTTGCGGTCATGGCGCTTGGCGTAGATGTCGGCCAGCTTCTGGTGCAGTGCGGTGCGGCTGGGATCGGTGCGCAGGGCTTCCTTGAGGATTTCCTCTGCCTGCAGGTCGCGGCCATAGGCCAGGTAGACATCGGCCTCGGCCACGGGGTCCACATCGCCGGCATCGAGCTGACTGGGCGAGTAGTGCATGGAGGTGCCCGACAGCTGGCTCGATGTGCCGGTATCCACGCGTTGGCCGCCACTGGCTCCAAAGAAGGAATCGGCCGCGAGCTGGCTGTCGCCAAAGGCGCTTTCGCTGGAGGCTGCGGCAGCGCGGCGGCGCTGCATGACGCGGTAGCCACCATAGCCCAGCAGCAGGGCCAGCAAGGCGGCGCCGGCCAGCGGGATGGTGGGATCTTCCATCAGCGTATCGATGAAGCTGGGCTCGGCGATCGGTGCGACGGGGGCGGGTGCCGGCTTGGGCTTCGGCGGCTCGGCAGGAGCGGGCGTGGCGGGCACGGCTTCTGCCGCGGGCGCTGCCGGGCCGGCAGCATTGGCTGCGGCGTCTGGAGCAGCAGCGGTGGCGGCAGCGGCCGCAGCGGCTGCATCGGCAGGCGCCGCCGGGGCCGGGGGCGTTGTCTGGGGCGCTGCAGCTTCAGGCGCTGCAGGCACGGTCGGCGCGCCCGGCACAGCCACGCCGTTTGCCGTGCCGCCGGCTGCCGAGGCAGGTGCTGCAGCAGCACCTTCGGCGGGCTTGGTGGCGGCGGCGATCTGGCTCAGCTCGGACATGTTGCGCTGCAGTTCGGCCGTGCGCGATGCCTGGTCGTCGGACTGCTTTTGCTTGGCCAGGCGCTCGTCTGCCTCCACGCCCTTGACAGCACCTTTGGACAGGGTGAGCTTGTCGGGTGCGGCGGTGGAGGGCTTGCGGTCTTCGACCTGGGCCTGGACGCTGCCCGATGCTTCACGATTGGCCGATGCCACGGGCGCGGCCGGCGCGGCGCTGGCCAGCTGGCGGCGGAACTGGTTGAAATCCCGGGACTGGGCTGCAACGATCTGGCGCGCCTCGCGCGGCGAGGTGGCCTGTGCCGTGGCCTCGTCAGGCACGGTGAGCACGGCGCCGGAGCGCATGCGGTTCACATTGCCGTTGATGAAGGCCTTGGGATTGGAGCGCAGCATGGCCACCAGCATCTGGTCCAGCGAAACGCCTGCGGGCAGGTGGGCGGCGGCAATGCGGCCAGCCGTGTCTCCGGTCTTGATGCGGACCTCGGATGCTTCGGACGGCGCCGGCGCTGCAGCAGCGCGCTCGCGGGCTGATGCGGTGCTCCGGCGCGGGGCTGCCGGAGCAGGGGCTGGACGGCTTTCCTCGGTGTTGCCTGCGGCAGCTGGCGAGGGGGCCGGCGCGGCGCGGCGCGGTGCGGCGCCCGGTTCGGGGGCGGAGGCCTGGGCCGCAGCCGTCACGGCAGGCGGCAGCTTTTGCAGGGTGGGCGGATCCAGCAGCAGGGTGTAGTTGCGCTGCAGGTTGCCCGAGGCCCAGCTGGCGTCGATCACCAGATCGACAAAGGGCTCGTTGACGGGCTGGGTGCTTGTGAGTCGCAGCACGGCCGATCCGTCCGCGCGACGCTGCACGCTGACGCGCACCTGGCTGGCCGTGGCGTTGTACTCCATGCCCTGGGTGCGGAAGACGCCGGGAGAGGCCACGCCCACGCGCAGGCCTTCGGCTTCAGCCGCCGTGATCTGGGGGATTTCGACTTCGGCACGCAGGGGCTCGCCCAGGGCCGATTGCACGTTCACCCGGCCCAGAGCCAGTGCCCAGGCCTCGGAGGCGGGCAGTGCGACCGAGACGACGGCCGCAGCGGCCAGCACAGAGAGTTCCCAACGATGCATAAAGCGTCAAACCTGTGTGGATGCAATTGGGCGGGCACTATTGTTATTGTGAGGATGCCCGCGTTTGCACATGTAATTGAAATTTACCCGGGGATAGATGGCACGCCATATACCAAGGTGCTTGGGTCGCATTGTCGGCCACGCTATAGGATCGCAAGCGTCTGGTTGCCGGTGAACGCTGCCAGTTGTTGTCGAACGGCAACGAGAAGAAACACAATGTATCTTCGGTGATTGTAGGCAACCGCCTACAGTCAGGGGACAAGAGACTTGGGCATTGTGCCCAATCGCACAGGGTTTAAAGCCGAAAAAAGCGCCATGTCCCGGGCCAGGACATGGCGCTTTTTGTGTTGGCTCAAGCCGGCGGTGCTCAGGCGGCCAGCAGGATGCGCAGCATGCGGCGCAGCGGCTCGGCGGCGCCCCACAGCAGTTGGTCGCCGATCACGAAGGCCGACAGGTATTCGGGGCCCATGTTCAGCTTGCGCACGCGGCCCACGCCGACTTCCAGGCCGCCGGTGATGGCGGCGGGCGTCAGTTCCTTGACGGTGATGGCGCGTTCATTGGGCACCCACTTCACCCAGGGGTTGCCGGACTTGATGATGGCTTCCAGCTCCTGCAGGGGCAGGTCCTTCTTGAGCTTGAGGGTCAGCGCCAGGCTGTGGCAGCGCATGGCGCCGATGCGCACGCACAGGCCGTCGACGGGAATGGTCTGCTCCGTGCCCAGGATCTTGTTGACCTCGGCCTGGCCCTTCCACTCTTCCTTGGACTGGCCGTTGTCCAGCTGTGCGTCGATCCAGGGGATCAGGCCGCCAGCCAGAGGCGCGCCGAAGAATTCGGTGGGCACATCGGTGCGGATGGTCTGAGCCACCTTGCGGTCGATATCCAGGATGGCGGAGGCGGGCGTGGCCAGCTCGTCGGCCACGGCCGCATGCACCACGCCCATGCCCTTGAGCAGTTCGCGCATGTGGTTGGCGCCGCCACCGGAGGCTGCCTGGTAGGTCATGGAGCTGACCCATTCCACGAGACCGGCCTTGAACAGGCCGCCCAGCCCCATCAGCAGGATGGAGTTGGTGCAGTTGCCGCCAATCCAGTTCTTGCCGCCCGCGGCGAGCTTGGACTGGATCAGGCCTTCATTGACGGGGTCGAGCACGATGACGGCATCGCCTTCCATGCGCAGCGACGATGCGGCATCGATCCAGTGGCCGTTCCAGCCCGAGGCGCGCAGCTGGGGGAAGACTTCCTTGGTGTAGTCACCGCCCTGGCAGGTGATGATGATGTCGCACTTGGACAGCTCGGCAATGTCGTTGGCATTGCGCAGCTCGGTGTGGGTCTTCGCCATGGCCGGGGCCTTGCCGCCGGCGTTGGAGGTGGAGAAGAAAACGGGCTCGATCAGGTCGAAATCGCCCTCTGCCTGCATGCGGTCCATCAGCACGGAGCCGACCATGCCGCGCCAGCCCACCAGGCCTACCAATTGCTTGCTCATTTTTGAAACGCCCTTTCAGTGTGAAAACAGTGCTGGATCAAAACTGTTGTCGCCCGGCTCGTCTGGGCCAGGTGAGGGCGCACGACGAACCGGGCTGGGTCAGCCTTTGATTGTCGTAATGGTTGTGGATGTGATTGCGCGCACGGCCACACCAGCCTGGGCGGCGGGTGCAATGTTCAGCAGGAGGAACGGGCGGGCGGCAAACATAAGAGCAGTCATTCTAGCGAATACGCCAGGAAAGAGAATGTCTGTTTGATGAATATCTTCGTCGAAATGGCGAAAAGCAGACGTCTGTTTTGACGCTTTGCCAAGTTCTGGAAAATCCTGGCCAGGCCAGGCCAGGCCAGGCCAGGCCAGGCAGCCGCAAGCCCGGAGGCTCGCGGCTGTCGTGGACGTCAGGCCAGCGCGGCCACCACGGCATCGCCCATCTCGCGGGTGGAGACCTTGGTCGTGCCTTCGCTGTGGATGTCGGCCGTGCGCAGGCCCTGGGCCAGGACCTTTTGCACGGCGGCTTCGATGCGCTGTGCAGCAGCCTCCTGGTTCAGCGAGAAGCGCAGCATCATCGCAGCCGACAGGATGGTGGCCAGCGGATTGGCAATGCCCTTGCCCGCAATGTCGGGGGCCGAGCCATGGCTGGGCTCGTACAGACCCTGGCCCTTGGCGTTGAGCGAGGCGGAGGGCAGCATGCCGATGGAGCCGGTGAGCATGGAGGCTTCATCGGACAGGATGTCGCCAAACATATTGCCCGTGACCACCACGTCGAAGCGCTTGGGCTCCTTGACCAGTTGCATGGCGGCGTTGTCCACGTACATGTGGTCCAGTTGCACGTCGGGGTACTGCTGGCCTACCTCGGTGACCACGTCCTTCCAGAACTGGAAGGTTTCCAGCACGTTGGCCTTGTCCACGCTGGTCACGCGCTTGCTGCGCTTTTGCGCGGCCTGGAAGGCCACGTGGGCGATGCGCTCGATTTCGGGCTTGGAGTAGCGCATGGTGTCGAAGGCTTCCTCGGCGCCGGGGAAGTGGCCGTCGGTGGCCACGCGGCGGCCGCGCGGCTGGCCGAAGTAGATGTCGCCGGTCAGCTCGCGGATGATGAGGATGTCCAGGCCTGCGACCAGTTCGGGCTTGAGGCTGGAGGCATGGGTCAGCTCCGCATAGCAGATGGCCGGGCGGAAGTTGGCAAACAGGCCCATGTGCTTGCGCAGGCCCAGGATGGCCTGCTCGGGGCGCAGCGGGCGGTCCAGCGTGTCGTACTTCCAGTCGCCCACGGCGCCGAACAGCACGGCGTCGGACTCCATGGCCAGCTTCAGCGTGGATTCGGGCAACGGGTGGCCGGCAGCTTCGTAGGCAGCGCCGCCCACGGGGGCCGTCTGCATGTCGAAGTCCAGGCCCAGGGCGCCCAGCACCTTCACGGCTTCCGCAACGATTTCGGGGCCGATGCCATCACCGGGCAAGACTGCGATTTTCATGGTGTTCCTTTTGAGAGACTGTTCGGATGGTGGAAGGCCGCCGGCGGCTGGTTCAGCAACGCCTGCGGCCCATTGATGCGCGCAAGTGGAGATCGATCAGCGCTGCACCAGCGTGTGGGCCAGCCAGGGCTTGGTGGCCAGGCGCTCGGCCTCGTAGGCGCGGATCTTGTCGGCATGGCGCAGGGTCAGGCCGATGTCGTCAAAACCGTTGAGCAGGCAGTACTTGCGGAAGGCAATGACGTCGAAGGGGATCTCCTCGCCCTGCGGGCGCACGATCACCTGGCGGTCCAGGTCGATGGTCAGCTCGTAGCCGGGGAAGGCCGCGATCTCGTTGAACAGCATGTCGATCGTGGCTTCGGGCAGCACGATGGGCAGCAGGCCGTTCTTGAAGCAGTTGTTGAAGAAGATGTCGGCGAAGCTGGGTGCCAGGATGGTGCGAAAGCCGTACTGGTCCAGGGCCCAGGGCGCGTGCTCGCGGCTGGAGCCGCAGCCGAAGTTCTTGCGTGCGACCAGGATGGAGGCGCCCGCATAGCGCGGCTGATTGAGCACGAAGTCGGGGTTGGGCTTGCGCGAGGCCGGGTCCTGGCCGGGTTCGCCATGGTCCAGGTAGCGCCACTCGTCGAACAGGTTCACACCGAAGCCGGTCTTCTTGATCGACTTGAGGAACTGCTTGGGAATGATGGCGTCGGTGTCGACGTTCTCGCGGTCCATGGGGGCGACAAGGCCCTTGTGCACGGTGAATTGTTGCATGGCTGTATCGGATTCGGGGTTCAGCGGGCGGCGCGTTCGATGGCGCTGCCCGCGCTTTGCACGTCCTGGCCAATGCCCTTGACGGTATTGCAGGCGGCCAGGGTGAAGGCCAGGCCGATCAGGAGGATCGAGAAGGAGGGCTTCATGGTGTGCAGGCGGGGCAGTTGCGGGATCGGATCAGGAGAACCTGCGGATGTCCACGAAGTGGCCGTGGATGGCCGCGGCAGCGGCCATGGCGGGGCTCACCAGGTGGGTGCGTCCGCCCGCGCCCTGGCGGCCTTCGAAGTTGCGGTTGCTGGTGGAGGCGCAGCGCTCGCCGGGCTCCAGGCGGTCGGCGTTCATGGCCAGGCACATGGAGCAGCCGGGTTCGCGCCATTCAAAGCCTGCCGCCTTGAAGATCTGGTCCAGGCCTTCGCGCTCGGCCTGCTCCTTGACCAGGCCCGATCCGGGCACCACCATGGCCAGCTTGATGTTGCGTGCCACCTTCTGGCCCAGCTTCTTGACCACGGCGGCGGCTTCGCGCATGTCTTCGATGCGGCTGTTGGTGCACGAGCCGATGAAGACCTTGTCCACGAAGATGTCGTCGATGGCCTTGCCGGGTTCCAGCGCCATGTAGGTTAGCGCGCGCTCGATGGCGCCGCGCTTGCTGGCATCCTTTTCCTTGTCGGGATCGGGCACGCGGGCATCCACGCCCAGCACCATTTCGGGCGAGGTGCCCCAGGTGACCTGCGGCACGATCTCGCTGGCCTGCAGCTCGACCACGCGGTCGAACTTTGCGTCGGGGTCCGAGTGCAGCGTCTTCCAGTAGGCGACGGCGGCGTCCCATTCGGCGCCCGTGGGCGCCAGCGGGCGGCCCTTGACGTAGGCGATGGTCTTGTCGTCCACGGCCACCAGACCGGCGCGTGCGCCGCCTTCGATGGCCATGTTGCAGACCGTCATGCGGCCTTCCATGCTCAGGTCGCGGATGGCCTCGCCTGCGAACTCGATGGTGTAGCCCGTGCCGCCGGCCGTGCCGATCTTGCCGATGATGGCCAGCACGATGTCCTTGGCCGTGATGCCGGGCGCCGCCTTGCCGCTGACGTTGATCAGCATGTTCTTGGCCTTCTTGGCCAGCAGGGTCTGGGTGGCCATCACGTGCTCGACTTCGGAGGTGCCGATGCCGTGGGCCAGTGCGCCGAAGGCCCCATGCGTGGACGTGTGGCTGTCGCCGCAGACCACGGTCATGCCGGGCAGGGTGGCGCCTTGCTCGGGACCCATGACGTGGACGATGCCCTGGCCCTTGTCCATGAAGGGAAAGAAGGCCGCAGAGCCGAACTCGCCGATGTTGGTGTTCAGCGTGGTGATCTGTTCCTTGCTGATGGGGTCGGCAATGCCGTCATAGCCGCGCTCCCAGCCGTCGGTGGGTGTGTTGTGGTCGGCCGTGGCCACCACGGAGCTGATGCGCCACAGCTTGCGGCCGGCCATGCGCAGGCCTTCGAAGGCCTGGGGGCTGGTGACTTCGTGCACCAGGTGGCGGTCGATGTAGAGGACGGCGGTGCCGTCATCCTCGGTGTGGATGACATGCTCGTCGAAGATCTTGTCGTAGAGGGTGCGTCCCATGGCGTTCTCGAATGGTTGGTGTCGTGGGGAAATTCTTGGATGTGCATCCGGGGGCCAAGGGGCCTTCAGGATGCGCTGGCCGGCGGGCTCAGGTGCTCCACCAGCAGGCGGGCCGTAACGGGTAGCGCGTCGAAGTCGCGCGCCACGATGCTCAGCTCGCGCCGTGCCCAGTCGTCGCTGAGCTCCAGGGCGCGCAGATGGCCCACGCCGTGCATGAGCTCGAAGGCGCGGTCGGGGATCAGTCCCACGCCCAGGCCGTTGTCGATCATGCGGCACATGGCATCCAGGCTGGTGACCTGGATGCGCTGGTGCAGCGCATGCCCGGCCTGGGCCGCAGCCGCACGCATGGCCAGGCTGATGGAGGAGCCGGCCTGCAGGCTGACGATGTCCCATTCGAGCACATCGGCAAAGGCCACGCTGTCGCTGTGCGCCAGCGCGTGCTGCTCGGGCACCACGACGACCAGCCGGTCCTCGCGGTAGGGGCGGTGCTGCAGCGCGGGAGTAGCCTGGCCATTGCCCAGCGGCATGTATGCCATGGAGCAGATGCCGATGTCGGCCGTGCCTTCCTGCACCGCCGCCAGCACGGCGGGGCTGAGCTGCTCCTGCAGGTCGATCTTGACCTGGCCATGCTTGCGCGCGAAGACGCCCAGGTCTTCCGGCAGGAACTGCACGATGGCCGACATATTGGCGTGGATGCGTACATGGCCGCGCACGCCATCGGCGTACTCGGACAGCTCGCCCTGCATGCGCTCCAGGCCATACAGCACGTTGCGCGCGTGGTGCAGCAGGCTTTCGCCGGCAGGAGTGAGTGTCACGCCACGGCTGTGGCGATACAGCAGGGCCGTGTCCACGGTGGCCTCGAGGTCGGACAGGCGCTTGCTCACCGCCGAAGCGGCGATGAACTCGCGCTCTGCCGCTCGTCCGATGCTGCCAAGTTCGCAGACAGCCACGAACAGCTGCAAGGAGGTAAGGTCTATGCGCCGTGCAAAACTGCGCTCTGAATTCTTCATGTGGTGGGGTTCAGGCTTCTCATTAGGAGAAGTTGAATGGATTTTCTCGCACAAGTCATCGATCTGTCATCTTCAAGCGCGATGTCTTTGGTGATGTCGTGCGATTTCATGGAGATGGGGGTCATGCCTCATGGCGATGGCTGCGGGCAACCATGCCCGCCGGAACGCCGGTTGCATACTGAAAGAATTTGTCAATCTTTGCGCCAGTCGCCTGCATGGATTGCTGCAAAAATAAGAGCATATGAACGATCGATACCCGACGGGCCTGCGAGCCCTGCCTGCAGGCCTGTCATTGCTGCTGGCCGCAGCCCTGTCCTGCATGGCCGTCCCGGCGTCTGCCAAGCCGCAGCCACCGGCGAAGAACACGGCCAAGAGCGGCGCGAAGGCTCCGGCCAAGCCTGCGGCCAAGGCAGCTGCGAGGCCGACAGGCAAGACCGCCGTCAAATCCAAGGGCAAGCCGGCACCTGCCACCACCCGCAGCGCACCTGCCAAGGCGGCCGCCGCTGCAGGCGTGGTGGGCGGCGCTGCCGCAGCGGGGGCTGCAGCTGCAGGTGGCGGCGCGTCCAAGGGTGAGTCCGGCCTGAGCGCTGCCGAGCTTGCAGCGCTGCAGCAGCATGCCGAGCAGGGCGAGGCCAGCGCCCAGTACGCGCTGGGCTCGCTGTACAAGCGCGGCCAGGGCGTTGCCCTGGATGCGGAGACTGCCGCCCGGTGGTATGAGAAATCGGCCCAGCAAGGCTATGCGCCGGCTCAGTCCGACCTGGGTTTGATGTACGCCAATGGCCGTGGCGTGGTGCGCGACGATGCGCAGGCCGTGCAGTGGTATCGCAAGGCGGCCGAGCAGGGTGACGCCGTGGCACAGAACAACCTGGGCCTGATGCTTGCCGAAGGGCGCGGAGCCGCCAAGGATCCCGTCCAGGCCGTGCAATGGTTCCAGCGCTCGGCCGAACAGGGGGAGGCGGCCGGCCAGTACAGCCTGGGCGTGATGTATGCCACGGGCCGGGGCGTGGCCGAGGATGTGGCGCAGGCGCTGCGCTGGTTCGTGGCGGCGGCAGGCCAGGGCCATGTCGATGCGCAATTCAACGCCGGCATGCTCTATGCCGAGGGTGGCGTGGTCGATCGCGACATGGCGCAGGCCGCACACTGGCTGGAGAAGGCGGCCGAGCAGGGCAGTGCCGCAGCCCAGTCCAACCTGGGCGTTCTGTATGCCAATGGCCAGGGCGTGCCTGCCAGCGACAAGCAGGCCGCGCGCTGGCTGGAGCGTGCCGCCCAGCAGGGCGACGCGCTGGCGCAGTCCAATCTGGCCAGCCTCTATTCCTCGGGCAAGGGCGTGGAGCGCAGCCCGTCGCAGGCCTATTTCTGGATGCTGCTGGCAGCGGGCAAGGACAGCTCTCTGGCGGCCAAGCGCGACAGCATGGCCCAGCCGCTGAGCGCGGCAGAGCGCGCACGTGCGGAGCGGCAGGCGGCGGCCTGGAAGGCCAAACCCGCTCCCTGAGCCCTGTTGAGGATGCACCAATGAAAAACGCCTCGGAAGAGGCGTTTTTGTTGGGGGCTCAGTGCTGCATCAGCTGAAGAAGCTCTTGAGCCTGTCGGTCCAGCTCTCGCCGCTGGGCGAATGCTTGGCGCCGCCCTTCTTGAGCGATTCCTCCAGCTCGCGCAGCAGCTTGCGCTGGTACTCGGTCAGCTTGACGGGCGTCTCGACCACGATGTGGCAGTACAGGTCACCGGGGTAGCTGGAGCGCACGCCCTTGATGCCCTTGCCGCGCAGGCGGAACTGCTTGCCGGCCTGGGTGCCTTCGGGGATGTCGATGGCCGCCTTGCCCGAGAGGGTGGGTACCTCGATCTCGCCACCCAGCGCCGCCGTGATGAAGCTCACGGGCACGTTGCAGTGCAGATCGTCGCCATCGCGCTCGAAGATGTCGTGGTCCTTGATGCGGATCTCGATGTAGAGATCGCCTGCAGGCCCGCCATTGGTGCCGGGTTCGCCATTGCCCGAGGAGCGGATGCGCATGCCGTCGTCGATGCCTGCGGGAATCTTCACTTCCAGCGTCTTCTGGCGCTTGACCTTGCCCTGGCCGCCGCAGCTGGTGCAGGGTTCGGGAATGATCTTGCCGGTGCCTCGGCAGTGCGGGCAGGTCTGCTGCACGCTGAAGAAGCCCTGGCGCATCTGCACGCTGCCCATGCCGTTGCAGGTGGTGCAGGTCTTGGCGCTGGTGCCGGGCTTGGCGCCGCTGCCGTGGCAGGTGTCGCAGCTGTCCCAGCTGGGGATGCGTATCTGCGCATCCTTGCCGTGGGCCGCCTCTTCCAGCGTGATCTCCATGGCATAGCTGAGGTCGTTGCCACGGTAGACCTGGCGGCCGCCACCTGCGCCGCCGCGCCGCCCGCCCTGGTTGAACATGTCGCCGAAGATGTCGCCAAAGGCCTCGGCAAAGCCGCCAAAGCCTTCTGCGCCGCCGCCCATGCCGCGGTTGGGGTCCACGCCTGCGTGGCCGTACTGATCGTAGGCCGCGCGTTTGTTGCTGTCGGAGAGCATCTCGTAGGCCTCCTTGGCCTCCTTGAATTTCTCTTCCGCCTCGCGTGCGGCATCCCCCTGGTTGCGGTCAGGGTGGTACTTCATCGCCAGCTTGCGATAAGCCTTCTTGATGTCGTCGTCCGAGGCGTTCTTGGCAACGCCGAGGACCTCGTAAAAATCGCGTTTGGACATGGTGTTTGCTAGCCAGTCAGTGAGAACAGGAACGCCGCGTCAGCCCCTTGGCAGGGCCGAGCGCGGCGGCAAGCGGTCGTCAAGGGACCACGCGCTGGGTTCAGTCCTTCTTGACTTCCTTGACTTCGGCGTCGACGACGTTGTCGTCAGCGGCTGCAGCACCGGCCGAGGCGCCTGCAGCACCGGCGGCTGCTGCGGCGGCGGCTGCCTCGGGGGCGCCCGCTGCCTGTGCATCGGCGTACATCTTCTCGCCGAGCTTCTGGCTGACCGTCATCAGCGCCGTGGTCTTGGCGTCGATGGCGTCCTTGTCCTCGCCCTTGAGCGCTTCTTCCAGGTCCTTGACGGCGCTCTCGATGGCGGTCTTCTCGCCAGCGTCGAGCTTGTCGCCATGCTCGCCCAGGCTCTTCTTGACGCTGTGCACGGCAGCCTCGCCCTGGTTGCGGGCCTGGACCAGTTCCAGCTTCTTCTTGTCGTCGGCGGCGTTCAGCTCGGCGTCCTTGACCATCTTCTGGATCTCTTCCTCGGACAGGCCGGAGTTCGCCTTGATGGTGATCTTGTTTTCCTTGCCCGATGCCTTGTCCTTGGCGGACACGTTCAGGATGCCGTTGGCGTCGATGTCAAAGGCCACTTCGATCTGGGGCACACCACGCGCGGCCGGCGGGATGCCTTCGAGGTTGAACTCGCCCAGCATCTTGTTGCCCGAAGCCATTTCGCGCTCGCCCTGGAACACCTTGATCGTCACGGCAGGCTGGTTGTCGTCGGCCGTCGAGAAGGTCTGTGCGAACTTCGTCGGGATGGTGGTGTTCTTGGTGATCATCTTGGTCATCACGCCACCCAGCGTCTCGATGCCCAGCGACAGCGGTGTCACGTCCAGCAGCAGCACGTCCTTGCGGTCACCCGACAGAACCTGGCCCTGCACGGCGGCGCCCACGGCCACGGCTTCGTCGGGGTTCACGTCCTTGCGGGGATCCTTGCCGAAGAATTCCTTGACCTTTTCCTGCACCTTGGGCATGCGGGTCATGCCGCCGACCAGGATGACGTCATCGATGTCGGACACGGACACGCCTGCGTCCTTGATGGCCGTGCGGCAGGGCGCAATGGTGCGCTCGATCAGGTCCTCGACCAGGCTTTCCAGCTTGGCGCGGGTCAGCTTGATGTTCAGGTGCTTGGGACCCGAGGCATCGGCCGTGATGTAGGGCAGGTTGATGTCGGTCTGGGCCGAGTTCGACAGCTCGATCTTGGCCTTCTCGGCGGCTTCCTTCAGGCGCTGCAGGGCCAGCACGTCCTTGGACAGATCGACGCCCTGTTCCTTCTTGAACTCGGTGATGATGTAGTCGATGATGCGCTGGTCGAAGTCTTCGCCGCCCAGGAACGTGTCGCCGTTGGTCGACAGCACTTCGAACTGCTTTTCGCCGTCCACATCGGCGATTTCGATGATGGACACGTCGAAGGTGCCGCCGCCCAGGTCATACACGGCGATCTTGCGGTCGCCCTTGTCGGTCTTGTCCAGGCCGAAGGCCAGGGCCGCCGCCGTGGGTTCGTTGATGATGCGCTTGACTTCCAGGCCGGCGATGCGGCCGGCGTCCTTGGTGGCCTGGCGCTGGGCGTCGTTGAAGTAAGCGGGCACGGTGATCACGGCCTCGGTCACGGGCTCGCCCAGGTAGTCCTCGGCGGTCTTCTTCATCTTGCGCAGCACTTCGGCGGAAATCTGCGGCGGGGCCAGCTTCTGGCCGCGCACTTCCACCCAGGCGTCGCCGTTGTCGGCGCGCGAGATGGTGTAGGGCATCAGGTCGATGTCCTTTTGCACTTCCTTCTCGTCGAACTTGCGGCCGATCAGGCGCTTGGCGGCATAGATGGTGTTGCGGGGGTTGGTGACCGCCTGGCGCTTGGCCGAGGCGCCGACGAGGATCTCGCCGTCTTCCTGGTACGCAATGATCGACGGCGTGGTGCGCGCACCTTCGCTGTTCTCGATCACGCGCGTGGTGTTGCCGTCCATGATGGCCACGCAGCTATTGGTGGTGCCCAGGTCAATACCGATGATTTTTCCCATTTTGAGTTCTCTCCGCGTTCTGTGAAATGTTTGAATGACTGCTAACTTGTGGCCGGCTCGCGCAGCTTCAAGGGGCTTGTCCCCTTTTTTGTCAGTGCTGCCGTGAGTGCCCGCTTACTGGGGCTGGGCCACGGTCACGAGGGCCGGGCGCAGGATGCGGTCGGCGATCAGGTAGCCCTTTTGCAGCACCGACACCACGGTGTTGGCTTCCTGCTGTGCAGGCACCATGCTGATCGCCTGGTGCAGGTTGGGGTCGAATTTCTCGCCGGCAGCCGGATTGATGGTCACGACCTTGTTGCGCTCAAGGGCCGAGGTCAGCTGGCGCAGCGTGGCGTCGGCACCTTCGCGCAGCTGTTCCGGCGTGGCCTGTTGAATGGCCAGGGCGGCATCCAGGCTGTCGCAGACAGGCAGAAGGCTTTCGGCAAAGCTCTCGATGCCGAATTTGCGCGCCTTGGAGACTTCGTCTTCCGCGCGGCGGCGCACATTCTCGGCCTCGGCCTTGGCGCGCAGGAACTGGTCTGCCAGCTCGGCGCTCTTGGCCTTGAGTTCGGCCAGCTCGGCCTGCAGGCGCTGCAGCTCGTCGGCTGCATTGGCCGCCATGGCGGCTTCGATTTCTTCCGGGGCTGCGTCTTGCAAGGGGTTGGAGTTTTGTTCAGACATGGATAGAGACTTCAGCTACAAAACAAAGCGGTCGCCAGACTGGAGGCCAGGCGATTGCACGATCTTGAATCGAGATGCGAGCGGATCGGTGTATTTTCAAGGGCTTTGTGCATGTGCATCCGCGCGGCAGAGGTACACGGTGAGGGCAAAAGCCGGGCGACGGGGCAAAAGCCCCACACAGATCCGGGGTCTCGGGCAGAGCGAAGTGTACAGATGGAAGAGGGCTGCGCTAGAATCCAATGCTTTGCCTTGCCGCACCGCTACAAGACGCAGTGGGCGGCGTTTTCCCAAAAGGAGTCGATATGCGTCATTACGAAATCGTTTTGTTGATCCACCCGGATCAGAGCGAGCAGGTTCCCGCCATGCTGGAACGCTACAAGGGCATGATCACCGCTGGCGGTGGCAAGGTCCATCGCGAAGAAGACTGGGGCCGTCGCCAACTGGCTTACATGATCAACAAGCTCGCCAAGGCCCACTACCTGTGCCTGAACATCGAAGCCGACCAGGCTGTGATGGCTGAGCTGGAGCATGCCTTCAAGTTCAACGATGCCGTGCTGCGTCACCTGACGGTTCAGAAGAAGAAGGCCGATACGGCTCCTTCCTCGATGATGAAGACCGTCGAGCGTGAAGAGGCCCGCAAGGCCAGCCAGACCGAACAGGCCTGAGCCCAGCCCTGTCAGAACCTGAAGGAGTGGAGAACCACGTTGTACTGACGGCCGCCATCGCAGAGCTTCAAGCACTGCGCTACACGCCGGCAGGGCTGCCAGCCCTTGAACTGCGACTCGAGCATGCGTCGCGGCAGAAAGAGGCGGGAAGCGAGCGCAGCGTGACGGCATCTGTCAAGGCGGTGGCCTTTGGCGCGCTGGCTGAAAAGCTGGCCCGCCAGGCGCTCGGCAGCCAGTGGAAGTTCCAAGGCTTCCTGGCAACGCCCCGCAACGGCAAATTGCTGGTTCTTCACATCCAGGACATTCAACAAAACTAATTTTCAAGAGGTCCAGAAATGGCCACGTTCAAGAAATTCAACAAGGACAAGCGCCCCAAGCGCAACACGCAGTCGCTGCTGTTCAAGCGCAAGCGCTTCTGCCGCTTCACCGTCGCCGGCGTCGAAGAAATCGACTACAAGGATGTGGACACCCTGCGTGACTTCATCGGTGAAAACGGCAAGATCGTCCCCGCTCGCCTGACCGGCACGCGCGCCATCTACCAGCGTCAGTTGAACACTGCCATCAAGCGTGCCCGCTTCCTGGCTCTGGTTCCTTACTCTGACCAGCACAAGATCTAAGGAATACAACCCATGCAAGTCATTCTGCTCGACAAGGTTGTGAACCTCGGTGGCCTCGGCGATATCGTCAAGGTCAAGGACGGCTACGCCCGCAACTTCCTGATCCCCACGGGCGCTGCCCGTCGCGCCACGGCTTCCGCCAAGGCCGAGTTCGAAGCCAAGCGCGCCGAACTGGAAAAGCAAGCGGCTGAAAAGCTGGCTGCTGCCCAGCAACTGGGCGAAAAGCTCAACGGCGTGAACGTCAAGCTGACCCAGAAGGCTGGCGTTGACGGCCGCCTGTTCGGTTCGGTGACCAATGCCGACATCGCCGAAGAACTGACCAAGGCCGGCTTCGCCGTTGCCAAGTCGCAAGTTCGCCTGGTCAACGGTCCCATCAAGACCGTGGGCGACGCCACCGTGGTCGTGGCACTGCACACCGACGTCAGCGTCGAAGTGTCGGTGTCGGTCTACGGCGACCACTCCTGATCCGGGGCTTGTCCCGTATCACCAAAAAGCCGCCTTCGGGCGGCTTTTTGCTTTGCCGCGCCCGGGTGATGACGCCGGGTGGCGCGGCCTTTTGCCAGCCGCTACGATGGCGGGCTCATCTCCAGGAATTCCATGTCGTCCGTAATGCCCCCGCTCGATCTCGATGATGCGTTCGCACCGCTGCTGCCCGCTGGCGACCAGCAGGTCGCGCAGTTGCGCGTGCCGCCGCATTCGATGGAGTCCGAGTCCAGCGTGCTGGGTGGCCTGCTTCTGGACAACAGTGCCTGGGACCGCGTGGGCGATCTGCTGGTGGATGGTGATTTCTACCGCCATGAGCACAAGCTGATTTACGAGGCCATCGGCAAGCTGATCAATGCCAGCAAGCCGGCCGACGTGATCACGGTGTACGAGCATTTGCAGGGCATGGGCAAGGCCGAGGAAATTGGCGGCCTGCTGTACCTGAACCAGCTGGCGCAGTACGTGCCCAGTGCCACCAACATCCGGCGCTACGCGGAGATCGTGCGCGAGCGCTCCATCCTGCGCAAGCTGGTGACGGCCAGTGATGACATCGCCACCAATGCCTTCAATCCGCAGGGCAAGACGGTGGACCGCATCCTTGACGAGGCCGAGCAGAAGATCCTGGCCATCGGCGAGGAGGGGGCGCGCAACAAGCAGGGCTTCCAGTCGCTCGACACGCTGGTGGTGGACCTGCTGGACCGTGTCCAGGAGATGGCCGACAACCCCATGGACGTGACCGGCGTGCCCACGGGCTTCGTCGATCTGGACCGCATGACCAGCGGCCTGCAGGCTGGTGACTTGGTGGTGTTGGCTGCCCGTCCCTCGATGGGTAAGACCTCGTTTGCGGTGAATATCGCCGAGCATGTAGCGCTCAACGAGGGCCTGCCGGTCGCCATTTTCTCCATGGAAATGGGCGCGGCCCAGCTGGCGGTTCGTATCGTCGGCTCCATCGGCCGCGTCAACCAGGGCAATCTGCGCACGGGCAAGCTCAACGATGACGAGTGGCCGCGCCTGACGGAAGCCATCGAGCGGCTGCGCACGGTGTCCCTGCACATCGACGAGACACCGGGCCTGTCCCCCACGGAGCTGCGCGCCAATGCGCGGCGCCTGGCGCGCACCTGTGGCAAGCTGGGCCTGATCGTGGTGGACTATTTGCAGCTGATGAGCGGCTCGGGCTCGGCTGCCAGTTCCGACAACCGTGCGACCGAGCTGGGCGAGATTTCGCGGGGCTTGAAGATGCTGGCCAAGGAGTTGCAGTGCCCGGTGATTGCCCTGTCCCAGCTCAACCGTTCGGTGGAGCAGCGCACCGACAAGCGCCCCATGATGTCCGACCTGCGCGAATCGGGCGCCATCGAGCAGGATGCCGACATCATCATGTTCATCTACCGCGATGACTACTACAACAAGGACAGCAAGGAGCCCAACATCGCCGAAGTCATCATCGGCAAGCAGCGTAACGGCCCGACCGGCACGGTCAAGCTGTTCTTCCAGAAAAACCAGACGCGCTTCGAGAACCTGGCCGTGGGCTACGGTGGTGGCGACGAGTACTGATTGCAGCGCTTGGCTTTCAGGCTTTCCATGAAAAACGGCCCCGAGGGGCCGTTTGGTTTTTTTGCAGTGGGCGGTCTATGTACGCCAGGCATGGATCAGCAGACCTGCCACGCAGGCGCCGAGGATGGCGCAGGCCCAGGCCAGCCGCTGGGCGCCTGTGCGCAGCGCACCCACGGTGGCCACGATCTGGGCATTCTGCTCGGCCAGCTTCTCGATCAGTTCCAGCGACTGGCGCTGTGACTGCTCCAGCTGCGTGATGCGGGCTTCCTGGGCCTGGATCAGCAGCAGAGCCTGTTCGCCAGCCGAGCGCGGGGCTGCCAGCGGCTCGCCGGCTGCAGCCGGCTGCGCGCCGACCGCCTGCTCCGCATCCTTTTTGCGCAGCAGGCTCTTGGCTGCCTTGACGACCTGGGGGGTGGCCTCGATGACATCGCCCCAGGGCACCAGCTTCAGCGCCGTGATCCAGCTGATCGCCATGGCTTACAGCACCTCGCTGGCGAAGTCGGCCAGGCGCGAGCGCTCGCCGCGCGCCAGCGTGATGTGGCCGCTGTGGGGCCAGCCCTTGAAGCGGTCCACGGCGTAGGTCAGTCCCGACGATCCCTCGGTCAGGTAGGGTGTGTCGATCTGCGCCAGATTGCCCATGCAGATGATCTTGGTGCCGGGGCCGGCGCGCGTGATCAGGGTCTTCATCTGCTTGGGCGTCAGGTTCTGGGCCTCGTCGATGATGACGTACTTGTTCAGGAAGGTGCGGCCGCGCATGAAGTTCATGCTCTTGATCTTGATGCGGCTGCGGATCAGCTCGTTGGTGGCGGCGCGGCCCCATTCGCCGGCATTGCCGCCATCGCCCTTGGCCAGGAATTCGAGGTTGTCGTCGAGGGCGCCCATCCAGGGGCCCATCTTCTCTTCCTCGGTGCCGGGCAGGAAGCCGATGTCCTCGCCCACGCTGACCGTGGCGCGCGTCATGATGATCTCGGTGTAGCGGCGGTCGTCCAGCACCTGGGACAGGCCGGCGGCCAGGGCCAGCAGGGTCTTGCCCGTGCCGGCCGTGCCGGTCAGCGTGACCAGGTCGATGTCCGGGTTCATCAACAGGTTCATCGCGAAGTTCTGTTCGCGGTTGCGCGCCGTGACGCCCCAGACGGCGTACTTGGGATTGCCGAAGTCCTTGAGCGTCTTGAGCACGGCCGTCTTGTCGCGGATCTCGGTCACGCGCATGAACAGGCTGGGCTCGCCCGGTGCCTCGTGGTAGACGAACTGGTTGATCATCAGCTGGTCGACGATGGCGCCGCTGATGCGGTAGTAGGTGATGGCGCCTTCCTGCCAGCTTTCGACGTTCTTGCCGGCCTTGGCCCAGAAGTCCTGGGGCAGGGCCAGGGCGCCTGCGTACAGCAGGTCGCCGTCGTCCAGTACCTTGTCGTTCTGGTAGTCCTCGGCCGCAAGGCCCAGGGCGCGTGCCTTGACGCGCATGTTGATGTCCTTGGACACCAGCACGACTTCACGCTCGCTGAACTTCTTGCGCAGCGCGGCGACAACACCCAGGATCTGGTTGTCCGCCTTGCCCTGGGGCAGGCTGTCGGGCAACGAGGTCTCCAGCGGTTCCGTCTGGAAATACAGCATGCCGGTGGCGCTGCGCTGGCCCGTGGCATTCAGCGGCAGGCCCTTGTCCAGCGTCTCGGAGGGCTGGGAGGCGACCAGTGAATCCAGCGTGCGGCTGACCTGGCGGCCGTTGCGCGCCACTTCGGTCATTCCCTTCTTGTGGCCGTCGAGCTCTTCCAGCACCACCATGGGCAGGAAGATGTCGTGCTCCTCGAAGCGGAACAGGCTGGTCGGGTCGTGCAGCAGCACGTTGGTGTCGAGCACGAACAGCGTCTTCGGGCCTGTGCGCGTGCGGCGTGGGCGAACCGGCGCTGCCAGCAGTGCTGCCGGCTTGGCTTCCGTGGCCGACCTGTTGGCCGACCGGGCGCTGGACGGCGCTGCCGTTGCGTTGGAATTGTCGGTTGCACGGCGCTGCCGATGGGCAGGGGCTGCAGTCGCGGGTGCAGGAGCCGGTGATGCGGCCTTGGTGTTGCGGCCGCGCGCCGGTGCGGGCTTTGCAGCTGTGGTGGTGGTGTTGGAGGCGGAGGCCGGGGCCGGCTTGCGCTTGCGTGGCGCGGCGGCAGCTACGGCCTCGACTGCATCGGGAAGATCGTCAGCGGGCAGGGGGTCTGCGTGCTGGGCACCGCGCACGGGAAGAAAGGCTTCGGGGGAGAGCTTGGCGGCACGGCGGCCGGGTGCGGGGGGCAGGGGCATGGTGGACGAACCGTTCCTCAACAAGGATCAAAAAGCACAAAGCCGCCTGGAAACCGAGGCGGCTTTGGAGGGGTGACAGGGAAAAGCGTCTTTGCTAAGAGGCATTGCCCCATTATGCATAGGCGGACGGCCTGAATATGTCGGCCGGCACTCTGTCACCTGTCGGATTGTTGCTATCAGGCAGCCTGCTTCAATGCCTTCAGGGTCTTGACAGCCTTGAGGACCTCGTCAACGTGACCGGGAACCTTCAGGCCGCGCCATTCCTGCACCAGCAGGCCATCGGCTCCGACCAGGAAGGTGGAGCGCTCGATGCCCTTCACCTTCTTGCCGTACATGATCTTGTTCTTGACCACGCCGAACATGTGGCACATCTTCTCTTCCGTATCGGCGATCAGCTCGAACGGCAGTTCCAGCTTTTCCTTGAAGTCGTCGTGCGACTTCATGTTGTCGCGCGAGACGCCAAACACGGTGGCGCCAGCTTTCACGAAGTCCTTGTACTTGTCGCGGAACTGCATGGCTTCGGTGGTGCAGCCAGGCGTATTGTCCTTGGGGTAGAAATACAGGATCAGAATCTGGCCCGTGTGGGAGGTGTTGGTCACCTTGATCCCGCCGGTAGCGTTGGCTTCAAATTCGGGAAGGGGTTTGTTGACAACGATCGCCATGCGCTTATATCTCTCGGGTGTAGTCGTTGAAATGCCGAGGGCCGTGTTTGTGTTTTTGCTTTTATCGGAAATGCCCCCAACCGCAACCTGCAATTTTACCCTGAAAACGGAATTTCTCCCAATCAGGGGGGCAGGAGTCTACTCCAAGAGTAGGGCCGCGACGACGTTACGGCCTTCGCTGGCAAGGATGTTGTAGGTGCGACACGCGGCCTGCGTATCCATGCTTTCCAGGCCGATGCGTCGGGCCATGAGCGGGCGCAGCCAGGCCGCTGGCGGGAAGCGGTTGCGCTGGCCGCTGCCCAGGATGATGACCTCTGCATCCAGCTGGGACAGGGCCTCGAAATGCTCAGGCGTCAGGTCTTCGAAGCGGGCGCAGTCCCAGGCCTGGCGCAGGCCTTTGGCGCCGACAAGCAGGCTGTGTTCGAACTTTTCCCGGTCCACGGCGACCCAGCCGGGGCCATAGCCCGTGATGCTCTGTGCTTCGGATTTGTCGGCGTGGAATTTCATGGATGAGGGTGGCGCGGTCTGCGCGATGGGGGTGGCCGCCACATGGGTCGGGGCCAGGGCGATGCTGCATTGCGGAACTGTGGTCAAATTATAGGTTTCACCAGGGTGCATGGGGCACTTTGGCGTGCATGAAGGCCGCAAGCCCGCGCCGGCCATTTTCATATTCTCAGCATGAAAACCGTTCTCAAATCCGCAAAACTAGCCAACGTCTGTTATGACATCCGCGGGCCCATCATGGACGCGGCCAAGAAGATGGAAGAGGACGGCCAGAAGATCATCAAGCTCAATATCGGCAATCTGGCCGTGTTCGGCTTCGACGCTCCTGAGGAAGTGCAGCAGGACATGATCCGCAACCTGCCCAATTCGGCAGGCTACTCGGACAGCAAGGGCATCTTCGCGGCGCGCAAGGCCGTGATGCATGAGACCCAGCGCCAGGGCATCCTGGGCGTGACGCTGGACGATATCTACCTGGGCAATGGCGCATCCGAGCTGATCAGCCTGGCCACGAACGCGCTGCTGGACGACGGCGACGAGATGCTGCTGCCGGCGCCCGACTATCCGCTGTGGACCGCCGTGACCAGCCTGTCCGGCGGCACGCCCGTGCACTATATGTGCGACGAGTCCAACGGCTGGATGCCCGACCTGGACGACATCCGCGCCAAGATCACGCCGCGCACCAAGGGCATCGTCGTCATCAACCCCAACAATCCGACAGGTGCCCTGTACAGCAAGCAGCTGCTGCAAAGCATCGTGGCGCTGGCCCGCGAGCATGGCCTGGTGATCTTCGCCGACGAGGTCTATGACAAGGTGCTCTACGACGACGTCGTGCATACGCCGCTGGCCAGCCTGTCCACCGATGTGCTGACGCTGACCTTCAACTCGCTGTCCAAGGCCTATCGCAGCTGCGGCTACCGCGCCGGCTGGATGGTGGTCTCGGGCGACAAGAAGGCGGCCAAGGACTATATCGAGGGCCTGAACATGCTCTCCAACATGCGCCTGTGCGCCAATGTGCCCGGCCAATGGGCCGTGCAGACGGCGCTGGGCGGGCATCAGAGCATCGACGAGCTGGTGCAGGAAGGCGGCCGGCTGCGCGTGCAGCGCGACCTGGCCTACCAACTGATCACCGAAATCCCCGGCGTGAGCTGCGTCAAGCCGCAGGCCGCGCTGTATATGTTCCCGCGCCTGGACCCCGAGATCTACCCGATCAAGGATGACCAGGCGTTCTTCCTGGAAGTGCTGCAGGAGACCAAGGTCATGCTGGTGCAGGGAACAGGCTTCAACTGGCCGCACCCCGACCATTTCCGCATCGTCTTCCTGCCGCACGACACCGACCTGCGCGAGGCCATCCGCCGCCTGGCCGTGTTCCTCGAGAAATACCGCAAGCGCCACGGCACGGACCGCGGCTGAGCTGTGCGGGGGCCGGCGGGGGAGAGGGCCTTGCGCCGACCATCGCTTTTTACCGGCTGCCGGCGCGCACCCTCTGGGCGCCGCAGCATTTTTTGACTGGCAAGTAGTTTATGAAACCGATCCAAGTAGGCCTTCTGGGCATTGGCACCGTGGGCAGCGGCACCTTCAACGTGCTGCAGCGCAACCAGGAAGAGATCCGCCGCCGCGCGGGCCGCGGTATTGAGATTGCCATGGTGGCCGACCTGGATACGGAACGCGCACGCTCCGTCGTGGGCGACACGGCCAAGGTGGTCGGCGATGCGCGCGAGATCATCGCCAACCCCGAGATCGACGTGGTGATCGAGCTGATCGGCGGCTACGGCATTGCCAAGGCCCTGGTGCTGGAGGCCATTGCCGCCGGCAAGCATGTGGTCACGGCCAACAAGGCCCTGCTGGCCGTGCATGGCAGCGAAATCTTCAAGGCCGCCGCCGAGAAGGGCGTGATGGTGGCCTACGAAGCGGCGGTGGCCGGTGGCATCCCCATCATCAAGGCGCTGCGCGAAGGCCTGACGGCCAACCAGATCCAGTGGGTGGCCGGCATCATCAACGGCACGACCAACTTCATCCTGTCCGAGATGCGCGACAAGGGCCTGGACTTCGACGTGGTGCTCAAGGAGGCCCAGCGCCTGGGCTATGCCGAAGCCGATCCGACCTTCGACATCGAAGGCGTGGACGCCGCCCACAAGGTCACGCTGATGAGCGCCATCGCCTTCGGCATTCCCGTGCAGTTCGACAAGGCGCATGTGGAAGGCATCACCAAGCTGTCTGCGGCCGACATCAAGTACGCCGAGCAACTGGGCTACCGCATCAAGCTGCTGGGCATCACCAAGCGCACGGACAAGGGCATCGAGCTGCGCGTGCACCCCAGCCTGGTGCCGACCAAGCGCCTGATCGCCAACGTGGAAGGCGCGATGAACGCCGTCGTCGTCCATGGCGACGCCGTGGGCACGACGCTGTACTACGGCAAGGGCGCGGGCTCCGAGCCCACGGCCAGCGCCGTGATTGCCGACCTGGTGGACATTGCCCGCCTGCACACGGCCGACCCCGAGCACCGCGTGCCCCCGCTGGCCTTCCAGTCGAACACGCTGGTCGCCGCAGGTGGCGAGCTGCCCGTGCTGCCCATGAGCGAGGTGGTCACCAGCTACTACCTGCGCATCCGCGTGGCCGACGAAGCCGGTGTGCTGGCCAAGATCACCAGCATCCTCGCCGGTGCCGGCATCAGCATCGATGCCCTGCTGCAGCGCGAGGCTGGCGAGGTGAGCGGCGACAGCGAAGGCAGCCAGGGCGTGCCGCAGACCGACCTGATCATCCTGACCCACGCCACGCGCGAAGGCGACATGGATGCTGCCCTGGCGCAGATCCAGCAGTTGCCCACGGTGCTGGCCCCTATCAACCGCATCCGCAAGGAAGAGTTGAACTAAGACACCCCCTGAGCGGCTGCGCCGCTTCCCCCTCTCTCGCACGCGGGAGGGGGACGACGCCCTCGCTGCGGGGCGGCCCTTGCTCGGCATCCCTGGCATCGGCCGCGCCCCGTCTCACAGAATACTGACGAGGAAGCGACATGCTTTATCTTTCCACGCGCGGCCACGCGGACCGCAAGCGCTTTTGCGACATCCTGCTCGAGGGCCTGGCGCCCGATGGCGGGCTGTACCTGCCCGAGCGCTATCCGCAGATCGATGCCGCCCGCCTGGGCGAGCTGCGCGGCATCTACAAGGAGCAGGGCTACGCGGCCCTGGCCTTCGAGATCCTGAGCCTGTACATCGACGACATCCCGGCCGAGGATCTGCGCGCCCTGTGCGCCAAGACCTATACGCAGCAGGTGTTCGGCACGGCCGAGATCACGCCGCTGCGCCCGCTGGAAGACGGCCTGTGGCTCGAAGCCCTGTCCAACGGCCCCACGCTGGCCTTCAAGGACATGGCCATGCAGCTGCTGGGCAACCTGTTCGAGTACGAACTGGGCCGCCGTGGCGAGGAGCTGAACATCCTGGGCGCCACCAGCGGCGACACCGGCAGCGCCGCCGAGTACGCCATGCGCGGCAAAAAGGGCGTGCGCGTGTTCATGACCAGCCCGCGCGGCCGCATGAGCCCCTTCCAGCAGGCCCAGATGTTCAGCCTGCAGGATGCCAACATCCACAACATCGCCATCGAAGGCGTGTTCGACGACTGCCAGGACATCGTCAAGGCCGTCTCCAACGACCACGCCTTCAAGGCGAAGTACAAGATCGGCACGGTCAACTCGATCAACTGGGCCCGCCTGCTGGCCCAGGTCGTCTACTACTTCGCCGGCTACCTGCAGGCCACGCAGAGCAATGACCAGAAGGTCAGCTTCACGGTGCCCAGCGGCAACTTCGGCAACATCTGCGCCGGCCATGTGGCGCGCCAGATGGGCCTGCCGATCGAACGCCTGGTGGTGGCGACCAACGAGAACGACGTGCTCGACGAGTTCTTCCGCACGGGCGCCTACGTGGTGCGCGGCAGCGAGCACACCTACGAGACATCGAGCCCCTCGATGGACATCTCCAAGGCCAGCAACTTCGAGCGCTTCGTGTTCGACCTGCTGGGTCGCGATGGACAGGCCACGCGCGAATTGTTCGCCGAGGGCGTGGCACGCCAGGGCCGCTTCGACCTGGGCGGCAACCCGCTGTTCCAGGAAGCTGCTGCCCGCTACGGCTTCGTCAGCGGCAAGAGCACGCATGCCGACCGCCTGGCCACCATCCGGGATACCTTCGAGCGCTTCGGCACCATGATCGACACGCACACGGCCGACGGCGTCAAGGTGGCGCGCGAGCAGCTGCAGGCCGGCGTGCCCATGATCGTGCTGGAGACGGCACTGCCCATCAAGTTCGCCGCCACCATCGAGGAGGCCCTGGGCCGCCTGCCCGATCGCCCGGCCAAGTTCGAAGGCATCGAGGACCTGCCCAAGCGCGTGACCGACTTGCCGGCCGACGCCGAGCAGGTCAAGGCCTACATCGCCCGGCATTGCGACTGATGCCACGGCCGGGCTGTCCGCAGGTCCGCAGCTGGAGTGCATGGCGATGAAGGTCATCGGCTTTGCCGGCTACTCCGGCTCGGGCAAGACCAGCCTGGTGGAGCTCCTGATCACGCTGATGCGTGCGCAGGGGCTCAGCGTTTCGGTGGTCAAGCATGCCCACCACCATTTCGATGTCGATCACGAGGGCAAGGACAGCTGGCGCCACCGCAAGGCGGGTGCCTATGAGGTGGTGCTGGCTTCCGATCGCCGTCTGGCGCTGATGCGCGAATTCCCCCGGCCCACGGAGCTGTCGGTGCACGACATGCTGGCCGAGCTGGACCCCCTCGTGGACTGGGTGCTGGTAGAGGGTTTCAAGCACGCCGATCTGCTCAAGATAGAAATCTGGCGCGAGCAGCCCGAGCGCACCAGCGCCGGCAAGACCCAGGCGCCTTTGTTCCCGCACGATCCCCATGTGCTGGCCGTGGCAACCGATGCGCCGGCCCGCCTGCCCGAGCCGCCGCGCCAGCCCGTGCTGGACCTCAACGCGCCAGCGCAGATACTGCAATGGCTGCTGGATCAGGGGGAGCGCCTGCGCTACCGTGCACCTGACAGCGGCCAAGACTAGGAGAAAAACCATGCGAGCCCCGCTCAAGCCCCTCGATGAAGCGCTGGCCGAACTGCTGGCCCAGGCACTGCCGCTGGCTGGCGATGACACCGTGGACTGCTTTGACGCCGATGGCCGCGTGCTGCGGGCCGACGCCGTCTCGCCGCTGCAGGTGCCGCCCCAGGACAACAGCGCCATGGACGGCTACGCCGTGCGCAGCGCCGAATGCACGCAGGGCAATGCCGAGCTGCCCGTCTCGCAGCGCATCCCCGCAGGCGCCGTGGGCCAGCCGCTGGCCGTGGGCACGGTGGCGCGCATCTTCACGGGGGCTCCGGTGCCCGAAGGTGCCGATGCCATCGTCATGCAGGAAGACTGCGAAGTTCTGGAAGACGGTCGCGTGCGCATCAAGGCGCGGCCCGAGGCCGGGCAATGGATACGCCGCTCGGGCGAGGACATCCGGCGCGGCGCCACCGTCATCGCGGCCGGCACGCGCCTGTCGCCGGCCGAGCTGGGCCTGGCCGCCAGCATCGGCCTGGCCTCTTTGCGCGTGGCACGCAAGCCGCGCGTGGCCCTGTTCTCCACGGGCGACGAGCTGGTCATGCCGGGCACGGTCGCGCCCGAGCAGATGCCGCCCGGCAGCATCTACAACAGCAACCGATTCTTCCTTCGCGCCCTGCTGCAGCGCATGGGCTGCGAGGTCACCGACTTCGGCATCGTCCCCGACCGGCGCGAGGCCACTGTGGATGCTTTGCGCGAGGCGGCCCGCGCGCATGACCTGATCCTGACCAGCGGCGGGGTGTCGGTCGGCGAGGAAGACCATGTCAAGCCCGCCGTGCAGGCGCTGGGCCAGCTCGACCTCTGGCAGATCGCCGTCAAGCCCGGCAAGCCCTTCGCCTATGGCCGCGTGAACCGCGAGGGCGAAGGCTTTGCCCACTTCATCGGCCTGCCCGGCAACCCGGTCTCCAGCTTCGTCACCTTCCTTTTGCTGGTGCGCCCCTTCGTGCTGCGCCTGCAGGGCGTGCAGCAGGCGCTGCCGCGCTCGGTCGAGGTGCGCGCCGACTTCCATTGGCCTCGCGGGGACAAGCGCCGCGAATTCCTGCGCGTGCGCTACAACGAGGGCGGTGGCCTGGAGCTGTTCCGCAACCAGAGTTCGGGCGTGCTGACCTCGGCAGCCTGGGGAGATGGCGTGGTGGACAACCCGCCAGGCCAGGCCATAGCGCCGGGCGACCGGGTGCGCTTCATCGCCTTTTCGGAGCTGCTGTCATGAGCCAGGCCGTCCCCACCGCCATCACCATCACCGTGCGCTATTTCGCCTCCATCCGCGAAGCCCTGGGCACGGGCAGCGAAACCCTGTCCACCGAGGCCGCCACCGTGGGCGCGCTGCGTGAGGAACTGATTGCGCGTGGCGGTGCAGCCGCCGAAGCGCTGGCCCCTGGCAAGGCCGTGCGCATGGCGCTGAACCAGGTCCTGTGCGATGCCGGTGCCGCCATTCGCCAGGGGGACGAGGTGGCTTTCTTCCCTCCCGTGACCGGAGGTTGACCCAAATGACCACCGACAAGCCCGTGGACCAGGCCATCAGCGCGCGCACGCGCAAGGCCTTGTCCGAAGCCAAGGCGCGCGGCGTGCAACTGGGCCGCGCAGGCGCAGACAACCTGCGCGCCACCGTGGAAAAGCGCAAATCCACGGCCGATGCCTTTGCCCAGCAGCATGAGGCGCTGTTCGCCGAACTGCAGGCGCGCGGCCTGACGCACCGCGCCATGGCCGCCGAACTCAATGCCCGCGGCATTGCCGCGGCCCGGGGCGGCGAGTGGACGCACGGTCAGGTGCAGCGCATCCTGAACCGCTATGCCGACCTGCGTTCGGCAACACTGTCTGCGGACGGCAGCAGCGGCAGCTGAATCCCGGCCAGCCGCTGCGCCAGCGCGGCCGATGCCGGCTGCATGGGCGCCCGCAGCGTTGCCCGCATTCGGCCCTGCTGCGCCAGCAAGGCCTTGATGGGGGCGGGGTTGGGCTCGGCAAAGCAGGCGGCGATGTGCGGCTGCAGCGGCTGCCACAGCGCACGGGCAGCGGGCAGGTCGCCGCGCTCCAGGCATTGCATCAGCTCGACGAAGTGCCCTGTATGCGCGTGCGCGCTGGCAGCAATCGCTCCCGCGCCGCCCAGGGCCAGCGTGGAAAAGATCTGCGCGTCTTCGCCGGCCAGCACCTGCAGTTGCCCATCGGCGATCAGTGCCTGGGTCTTGGCGGCATCGCCCCCGCAATCCTTGATGGCCACGATGCGCTCATGTGCGGCCAGCGCACGCAGCGTGGCCAGCTCCAGCACCACGCCGGTGCGGTAGGGAATGTCGTAGACGATGACCGGATGGGCGCTGCGCTCGGCAATCGCCGTGAACCACTGCAGCAGACCTGCCTGCGACGGGCGTATGTAATGCGGCGCGGGCACCAGAATGCCGGCCAGCGGCAGGGCGTTCAGTGCCTGAACGCGGGCCAGCGCATGCCCCAGGTGGCAGTCCGAAACGCCCATGACCACGGGCATGCCCTGGGCCGCTGAGAGGATGGTGGACAGGGCGGCATCGTGCTCCGCTTCGCTCAGCGCGGCGGCCTCGGCGGTCGAGCCGCAGGCCACGTAGCCGGCGATGCCGCTGGCGTTGTAGTGCTGCACCAGGGCGCGCAGCGCCCCGTGGTCCACCGCCGCCTCATCTCCAGGAAGAAAGGGCGTGACCAGCGGAAGCCACAGCCCCTGGAATCGGGCTTGTGGCGAGGTGGTGGAAGGCAAAGACATGGAAGATCCCTTCGGGTGATTCAAACAATGAACGACCGGACGCAGCCACCGGCCAGACCGAGGGCGGAAAGGCAGGCGCCTGAAGGGATGCGGGAAGGGGAGATGGAGGCTGCCGGGCCGGTTCCGTCGCTCATCTGGACGGAACCTCAGCTCCGGTCAGACGAGCTGGGGTTTGCAGGCTTTGCCCAGGCACAGGCACACGGCATCGCCGTGGCATGTGGGGAAGGCAAAGATGGCAGGCATGGCGCGCAGTGTAGCGCGCCTGAGCGCCTCGGTGGTGGCCTTCAGGCTGCGCCTTCGGCGCCGGTAGGGGGTGATGCATCGGGCAGCAGCGGTGCCTGCCACTCCAGCAGCTCGGCCAGGCGCTGCACGATCCAGCGTGCCTCGCCGGGGCTGACGATGGAGCCTTCGGCAGCCAGGCCGGCGTGCATGCCCAGCAGCACGCCTTGCTCCGAAGAATTGCCCGAGTGGTAAAGCGTCTGTGCCTGCTCGACCAGGTGGCTGGCCAGGTCCTCGCACAGTTCATAACGTCCGACCACGTCTGCAATGGATGCCTTGAGCCGGCCGTGCCGGTCGGCATACAGGGCGGCAAAGCTCGGCGGCGGCTGTATCTGGCTGGTCTCGTCCATGGCGCGCCTCAATCGGGTTCGAACAGGCGTTCGAAGCGTGCGATGTCTTCGGCCAGCTCGCAGCTCACCAGCTGGCCCATCTTGCCGTCGCCCAGCCGGTGGGCTGCAAACAGCGTGGCCTTGCCGCGAAAGCCGTAGTCGGGCAGGTGGATGATGGTGTAGGGATGGGGCACGAACAGCTGGTGCTCGTAGACCACGCGCTGCTCGTTGCGCGGCGAGGGATAGAGCGTGTATTCGGGGGTGGTGATCGTGAGTGTGGCCATGCGTGGCCCGCCGCAGCAAAAAAGCGCTGGGGGCGGGGGAGGGCAATGCTACCGCGTTCATCGCCTTCTGGCGCGTCACCGGCCTGCGACAATGCGGGCATGCAAGCAGCCCGTGTATCCATCCAGACCGAGGATTTCGACGTATCGGCCGAACTCGCCGCCCTGCGCTCCGGCGACGCCCGCGTGGGGGCGGTCTGCAGCTTCATCGGCACCGTGCGCGACCGCAACGAGGGCGCCACCGTGGCCAGCATGGAGCTGGAGCACTACCCGGGCATGACCGAGAAATCCATCGAGGCCATCATCGACGAGGCCGTGCAGCGCTTCGGCATCCATGGCGCGCGCGTCATCCACCGCATCGGCCCGTTGCAGCCCATGGACCAGATCGTGCTCGTGGCCGTCACCGCATCGCACCGGGGCATGGCCTTCCAAGCCTGCGAATACATCATGGACTACCTCAAGTCGCTGGCGCCTTTCTGGAAAAAGGAACAGACGCCCGAGGGCGCGCGCTGGGTGGATGCGCGCGTCAGCGACGAAGAGGCGCTGGCGCGCTGGCGCCAGTGAGCTGACGCTTCAGGCCCTGCGCAGTGCGGCACCCCGCAACCATTACGGCGGCCGGAACACCAGCAGGTTGCCGAACATCACCAGCAGCAGGCCACCCACGGCCAGCGGCGTCCACACATAGCCTTCGAAAAGTGCCGAGATACTGAGCGCAACGATGGGGAACAGCACCGTCGCATAGGCCGCCTTCTCGGGGCCCAGGCGCCCGACCAGGGTCAGGTAGGCCGTGAACGCGATCACCGAGCCCGGAATGGCCAGGTACAGCCAGGAGCCCACATAGGTCCAGCTGGCATCGAAGCGCCAGGGCAGGCCTGCCACCAGCGCATAGCCTGTCAGCAGCAGCGTGCCGGCCAGCATGCCCCAGGCATTGGTCTGGGCCGGCCGCCAGCCCATGGACTGCAGCGAGGCCGACAGCATGTTCCCGCAGGAAAAGCACAGCGTGCCCAGCACGGCCCAGCCCAGGCCGGGCAGGCTGGCATGCCGGCCTTCTCGCAGCTCGGGCCAGAACAGCGCCACCAGGCCTGCAAGGCCGAAGAGGCTGCCGGCCAGCACATGGGGCGCCAGCCTGCGGCCGTGGATGATGCGCGCCAGCAGCGCGTTCCAGAGATTGGCGCTGGAGAACACCACGGCGGCCAGGCCGCTGGCCAGCGTCTCGCTGGCATGCATGAAGCACACGAAGTTGAAGCTGAACAGGCACAGGCCCTGGGCCAGCACGCGCGGCAGCGCCGGGCCGCGGGGCACGCGCAGCTGGCGCGACCAGGCCAGCCAGGCGAACATCAGCACGGCGGCCAGCGCAAAGCGGTAGGCAATGGACAGCTCCACGGGCACGGCGCCCAGCTGCAGCTTCAGGGCGATCCAGGTCGAACCCCAGATCAGCACGACCAGGGCATAGAGGGTGGCAGTCATGGCCGGTGATGATGGCGCCGCAGGCTGGGCGGGCATGGCAGATTCCTGCGGTTTGATGGCCTGGCGCCATGCGTCGGTATGGCTGCGGGACCACAATCGCTGCCATGACGCCCACGCCGCTGCCCGAGCTGCCCTCCAGCCACCTGTGCCAGGTGCTGTCACGCTCCAAGGCCCGGCTGCAGCGGCGCGTGCGCCTGAGCGAGGGGGTGGAGCTGGCCGTCTGGGCCAATGTGGACGACGAGGTGCGCTACTGCCAGCCAGGCCACCACACGCTGTCGGTCTACCTGGCCGGCGGCGAGGGCTCGCAGCTCAAGGCGCGGCCCGAGGCCATGGGGGCGCCGGGGCGCATCTGCATCTTCACGCCAGAGGACGAATCGCACTGGCTGGTGCGCTCGCCCGTGCAGTTCCTGCACCTGTATGTGTCCGACCTGGCCTGGGCGGGGCGCGTGGTCCGAATGCTGGATGCCGAGCCCCGCTCACGCACCTTGCGTGCGCAGATCTACGGGGACGATCAGGCCTTCCACGCCGGTGCCCGTGCGCTGATGCAGCTGGACTGGCAGGACCCGCAGCAGCAACTGGCGGCCGATGCCATTGGCCAGCAGCTGGTGGACCGGCTGGTGCTGCAGTCCGCCACGCCGCGCCAGGTGCAGGCGCTGCAGCGGCCGCTGGGCGGGCTCTCTGCGGCCGTGCGGCGCAGGGTGCTTGCCCATATCGAGGCGCATCTGCATGACTCCAAGGCCGTGTCGCTGCCGGCACTGGCGAGACAGGCCTGCCTCTCGGAATTCCATTTCGCGCGCATGTTCCGCCAGAGCATGGGCTGCACGGTGCACGAATGGGTGCTGCAGCAGCGCCTGGCCCGGGCACGGCGCGCCCTGTCTGCGCGCAACGTGCCGCCGCTGGCCGAGCTGGCGCTGGATTGCGGCTTTTCCAGCGCCAGCCACCTGGTGCGCAGCTTCCGGGCGCATTTGGGCGTTACGCCTACGCAGTTCTCGATCTTTCAGCGCAATGCTTGAGAAGGATGGCCGGCCTCGCCGGCCTTGATCTGGCGCAAGCGTCTGTCCTTGCGGGCCGGGCATGGCTTGAAATTTGCCCTGCCGGTATCAGATAAATCGCAATGACCCTGTTTCAGGAGCGAAAAGAAACACCATGCGAATCGACAAACTGACAACCAAGTTCCAGGAAGCCCTGGCCGACGCGCAAACGCTGGCCCTGGGCGGTGACCAATCCAATATCGAACCCCTGCACCTGCTCGTGGCGCTGCTGCGCCAGGACGATGGTCCGCGCTCGCTCTTGCAGCGCGCCGGCGCCAACGTGGGCCAACTGCAGGCCGCGGCCGAGAAGGCCCTGGCAGACCTGCCGCGCGTGCAGCACCAGGACCAGGTGCAGGTCGGCTCCGAGCTGGGCCGGCTGCTGCAGGCGACCGAGAAGGAAGCCCTCAAGCGCGGCGACCAGTTCATTGCCAGCGAGCTGTTCCTGCTGGCGCTGACCGACAGCAGCGGCGCCTCCACGCGTGCGGGCCAACTGCTCAAGGAAAGCGGCGTGACGCGCTCCAGCCTGGAGTCGGCCATCAACGCCGTGCGCGGCGGCCAGACCATGGACAGCGCCGAAGGCGAAGGCCAGCGCGAGGCCCTCAAGAAATACACCATGGACCTGACCGAGCGCGCGCGCATCGGCAAGCTGGATCCGGTGATCGGTCGCGACGACGAAATCCGCCGCTCCATCCAGGTGCTGCAGCGCCGCAGCAAGAACAACCCCGTGCTCATCGGCGAGCCCGGCGTGGGCAAGACCGCCATTGTCGAGGGCCTGGCCCAGCGCATCGTGGCCGGCGAGGTGCCCGAAAGCCTCAAGAACAAGCGCGTGCTGTCGCTGGACATGGCGGGCCTGCTGGCCGGCGCCAAGTACCGCGGCGACTTCGAGGAACGCCTGAAGTCCGTGCTCAAGGAAGTGGCCCAGGAAGAGGGGCGCATCATCCTGTTCATCGACGAGATCCACACCATGGTCGGTGCCGGCAAGGCCGACGGCGCCATGGACGCGGGCAACATGCTCAAGCCGGCCCTGGCGCGCGGCGAGCTGCACTGCATCGGTGCGACCACGCTCGATGAATACCGCAAGTACATCGAAAAGGATGCGGCGCTGGAGCGGCGCTTCCAGAAGGTGCTGGTCGAGGAGCCCTCGGTCGAGGACACCATCGCCATCCTGCGCGGCCTGCAGGTGCGCTACGAGGCCCACCACGGCGTGGACATCACCGACCCGGCCATCGTGGCCGCGGCCGAGCTGAGCCACCGCTACATCACCGACCGCTTCCTGCCCGACAAGGCCATCGACCTGATCGACGAGGCTGCGGCCAAGATCAAGATCGAGATCGACTCCAAGCCCGAGGTCATGGACAAGCTCGAGCGCCGCATGATCCAGCTCAAGATCGAGCGCGAGGCCATGAAGAAGGAAAAGGACGAGGCCTCGCAAAAGCGCCTGCAACTGATCGAGGAAGAACTCGGCAGCCTGGAGCGCGAGTACGCCGACCTCGAAGACGTGTGGAAGAGCGAGAAGGCCAGCGCCCAGGGCTCCGAGCAGATCCGCAAGGAGATCGACCAGATCCGTATCCAGATCGACGAGCTCAAGCGCAAGGGCGACTTCAACAAGGTGGCCGAGCTGCAGTACGGCAAGCTGCCCTCGCTGGAAAAGCAGCTCAACGAAGCCCAGGCCAGCGAGCAGGGGCAGGGCGGTGCGCCCGCCCACAGATTGCTGCGCACCCATGTGGGCGCCGAGGAGATTGCCGAGGTGGTCAGCCGTGCCACGGGCATTCCCGTGGCCAAGATGATGCAGGGCGAGAAGGACAAGCTGCTGCGCATGGAAGACCGGCTGCATGACCGCGTCGTCGGCCAGGACGAGGCCATCTCGGCCGTGGCCAACGCCATCCGCCGTTCGCGCTCGGGCCTGTCCGATCCCAACCGGCCCACCGGTTCCTTCCTGTTCCTGGGCCCCACGGGCGTGGGCAAGACCGAGCTGTGCAAGGCGCTGGCCGGCTTCCTGTTCGACAGCGAAGACCATCTGGTGCGCATCGACATGAGCGAGTTCATGGAAAAGCATTCCGTGGCCCGCCTGATCGGCGCGCCGCCCGGCTACGTGGGCTACGAGGAAGGCGGCTACCTGACCGAGGCCGTTCGCCGCAAGCCCTACAGCGTGCTGCTGCTCGACGAGGTGGAGAAGGCCCATCCCGACGTCTTCAACGTGCTGCTGCAGGTACTGGACGACGGCCGGCTGACCGACGGCCAGGGCCGCACCGTGGACTTCAAGAATACGGTCATCGTGATGACGAGCAACATAGGCTCTTTGCTGATCCAGGCCATGGTCGGCGAGGATTACGATGATGTGAAAGACGCGGTCTGGGGGGAACTCAAGAACCATTTCCGACCCGAATTCCTCAACCGCATCGACGAGACCGTGGTGTTCCACGCGCTCGACGCGAAGAATATCGAGTCGATCGCAAGGATTCAGCTCAAGCTGCTGGAGCGGCGTTTGGAGAAAATGGACCTTGCGCTGCAGGTGTCCGACCAGGCACTGGCCGAACTGGCCAAGGTGGGCTTCGATCCCGTTTTCGGGGCCCGGCCGCTCAAGCGCGCGATACAGCAGCGGATCGAGAATCCGTTGTCGAAACTGCTGCTCGAAGGGCGCTTCCCGCCCAAGAGCACGATTGCGGTGCATGTGGACCCGGTACAGGAACCGGGCGTATTCCGGTTCGATGCGGCAGACTCCGCCTGACGCACCGGGCCAGCCAAGAAAGGCTTTGCTTTGAACGATTTCGTCGCCACCCTGACCCGCTGGGCCGTTCGCATCCTGCTGATGCTTGTGGGCCTGGTCTTCTTTGTCAGCCTGCTCACCGCAGCGGCGCTGCTGGCCCTGGTCTGGGCCGTGCGGGCGCTGTGGGCCAGGCTCACCGGCCAGCCGGTCATGCCCTGGGCCATGCGCATGAGCCCGCGGGCTGGCTGGCAGACCGTCTACCGCTCCGGCTCCGAGTGGATGGCCCAGCGCCCGCAGCGCGCCTACGGCGCGGCTGAAGGCGGTGGCCGTCGCGCAGGTGCAGGCGCAGGCGTGCTGCCGGGAGCGGGCGAGGTGACCGACGTTCAGCCCCGTGAAGTGCGCGAGCCCTGAAGCGTCTTGCTGCAGCCTTTACGCGGCCTGCGCATCTTCGCGCCCAGGCCGCGCATATCGGCCCGTATAGTCTGTAACCCTCGGGAGCCCGTGCAAGGCTCCCTTTTTTTTCTCCGAGCCGTTCTGGCTGCTTGCTGCCGTATCCAGCCAACCCGCAGGCGGCCTGTGCAGCATGAGAGCGTCTGCCGCGTCTTCTTACCATTGAGCCCTATGACCCAGATGGATCTTCATCGCGTCTTCGAACTTCAGTACCAGGCCAGCCGGGCGCAGGTGGACGTGCCGCTGCTGGTGCGCCGCGAGAGGCTGCTGCGCATGCAAAAGCTGCTGGACGAGCACGGCCCCGTGCTGGCTGCCGCAGTGCAGGCCGACTTCGGCATGCGCTCGCCACGGTTGACCGAGATGGTGGAGCTGTTCGTGCTGCGCAACCTGCTCAAGCACACGCTGCGCCATCTGGCGCGCTGGTCGGGGCGCCAGCGGGTGCGCACGCCGCTGATACTCATGCCGGGCCGGGGGTGGATAGAGCGCCAGCCGCTGGGCGTGGTGGGGGTGATCTCCCCGTGGAACTATCCGGTGCAGCTGGCGCTGGGGCCTGCCATCACGGCCCTGGCAGCGGGCAACCGCGTCATGCTCAAGCCCAGCGAACTCACGCCGCACACGTCGGCGCAACTGGCCGCGCTGGTGGGGCAGTTCTTTGCGCCCGAGGAGTTCGCCGTGATCGAAGGCGATGTGAGCGTGGCCACGCAGTTCTCGGGCCTGCACTTCGACCACTTGCTGTTCACCGGATCGACGGCCGTGGGCCGGCGCGTGGCCCAGGCGGCCGCAGCGCACCTGACGCCGACCACGCTGGAACTGGGCGGCAAGTCGCCCTGCATCGTCTCCACCGACTGCGACCTGAAGGAGGCGGCGCTCAAGATCGCACATGGCAAGCTCGTCAACGCAGGCCAGACCTGCATTGCCCCCGACTACGTGCTGCTGCCGCATGGACAGGAGGCCGAATTCGCCGAGGCCTTTCGCGCCGCCGCGCAGCGGCTGTTCCCGCGCTTTGCCGGCAACCCGGACTATGCCGCCATCCTCACCAAGCGCCACTTGGCCCGCCTGCGGCAGATGCTGCGCCAGGCCCAGGGCATGGGCGCCCATGTCGAATGGATGGAGGACGGCGGCGCCAGCCAGGAGGGGGCGGACATGGCCTGGGGTGATGCCGTGGAGCGCCAGATGGCACCGGCCCTGGTCTTCAATGCCACCAGCCAGATGCAGCTCATGCAGGAGGAGATCTTCGGCCCCATCCTGCCCGTGATCAGCTACGACAGGCTGGACGACGTGGTCTCGGCCATCAATGCCGGGCCCAGGCCGCTGGCGCTGTACTGGTTCGGCCGCGACGAGAAGGTGCGTGATGCGGTGCTGTCACGCACCATCAGCGGCGGGGTGACGGTCAATGACACCCTGCTGCACTTCGCGCACGAGAACCTGCCCTTCGGTGGCGTGGGCGACAGCGGTTGGGGTGCCTATCATTCGGAGCAGGGCTTTGCGCGGCTGAGCCATCAGAAGGCGGTGTTCGTGCAGTCGCGCTGGTCAGGGGCCGCCATGCTGTATCCGCCCTATGGTGCGAAGTTCGATCGCATCATGGAACTGATGCGCCGCTGGCTGTGAGCAAGGGCTCGATCGGGCGTGTTGCCGGGCATGCCTGCATCGTGAGGAATTGTCAACTGATTCCTTGGCGAGCCTTGTGTTGCATGCACTAGCTGCTCTTTTTTGAAGAGCACATAGCACATCCGATAGCCGAGGGCAAGAAAACGAGCACAGCCGTACTTGCGTGCATGGCTAAGGGGCTCGATGCACGCAAAAAGCGCGATTCCGGTGAAAATCACGCCCTTCTATTTTCACCTGTTTTCGTTTCGGTTTTTCCATGTCTAGTATCCAGGTTCGTCCAGCCACTCTCCGCGATGCAAAAGCGATTGCCCAGATCCATACTGCTTCCGCCATGGAGGCTTACCGAGGTCTGGTTCCCGATGACCAGCTCAAGAGCATGTCGTCGGTAGAAAAACGCCAGGCCTATTGGCGCGAAGCCATTGAATTTTGCGAGCCCCAGGTTCAGGTCGCCATCGATGGCGACAAGATCGTCGGCTTCGTCGGCTTCGACCGCTCGCGCGATGAGAAGTCGCGCCAGACCACCGGTGAAATCTGGGCCATCTATGCTGCACCTACCCACTGGAATCAGGGTGTGGGCGTAGCCCTGTGGGACGCCGCACGCGACGGCCTGCTTGAAGAAGGCTGCACCAATGTCACGTCGTGGGTGCCGCTGCGCAATGAACGCGCGCTGCGCTTTCACGAGCTCGCCGGCTTCAAGCGCGAAATGTCCACCGCCAAGACGGCCCAGGTGGGCGGTCTCAAGATCGAGGAAGTGCGGCTCAAGCGCGCACTGAACTGATCGGGTCTCCGACCCGCTTTCCCCCTAAATCACTCACGGAGCAGCAGGCCTTGTCCTCTTCCCAGAACTGGTCCCTGCTGCAATGGCAGGAGAACGAGGCCACGCAGGCAGCGCTGTGGCGCGCGGACAGCACCATGACCGCACCGCGCCGCATCGTCATCGCCGACGACAGCCTGTCTGCCGACAGCGCCTACCGCTTGGCCTGCGAAGGCCAGGCGATGCTGTGGCGCGGCGATTTCCAGAATGCCAGGCAATTGCTGTCGGCGCTGGGCCGCCGCCTGGACAAGCCTGCACGTGAGACGTCCGCCAAGGCTCGCCATCGGCGGGCCGGCAAGGAAGACGCCAAGCCTGTCTTTCCCCATGCCTTCCACCTGCACCGCCAGGCGCTGGCGCAGCGGGCACGCATTCTGTCCAGCGTGATGATCGAGCTCGATGCCAGCTGGCATTGCGCCCTGCGCCGCGCCCCGGACTGGAGCGAGGCCTGCCGCGAGGCCTGGGGCGACATTCCCGCCGATCAGGGTGCGCGCAGCGTCATCGTTCCCTTGCGTGAACTGCTGGGCGCGCTGGGCGCGCATGAGTGGCGCAAGAAGGGCGTGGCCCTGGCTGTGCCGGGCATGCCGGAGTTCAGCATTCATCCGCACTACGGCGTGTTCTCCCCGGTGCGCGGCGAGTACCTGGATCTGGTGGCGCAGGCGCCCCTGCCGGCCGCAGCCCAGCAGGCCGATGCCGCAGTCTGGGATATCGGCACGGGCACGGGTGTGCTTTCCGCTCTCTTGCTGCACCGTGGCGTGCGGCAGGTGGTGGCCACCGACCTGAGCGACCGGGCCCTGGCCTGTGCGCAGGACAACCTGCAGCGACTGGGATTGGCGCAGCGCGTGAGCCTGCGCAAGGCAGACCTGTTCACCGAAGGCCGGGCCGCCCTGGTGGTCTGCAATCCACCGTGGTTGCCGGGCAAGGCCAGCTCCCTGCTGGAGCAGGCCGTCTACGACGAAGGCAGCCGCATGCTGCGCAGCTTTGTGCAAGGCCTTGCAGCGCATCTGCTGCCGGGCGGCGAAGGCTGGCTGATCCTGTCGGATCTGGCCGAGCATCTGCAACTGCGCTCGCGCGAGCAATTGCTGGAGTGGATCGAGGCCGCTGGCCTGCAGGTCCTGGGCCGAGAGGACATCCGCCCGCGCCATGGGAAGGCTGCGGACGCTGTCGATCCGCTGCACGCCGCACGCGCTGCCGAAGTCACCTCGCTGTGGCGCCTGGCGCCTCGCTGATCGCCGGCACCCACGCTTTCATCCCGGTCAGGCGCCTTGCGCTGCCATTGACTCGTTTGCCTGCTGGGGCAGCAGATGCTGCAGCCGCTCGCGCAGCGCATCCGCGCGCTCGTTGCCGGCATGCTCCTGCACGGTCTGCAGCAGCTGCAAGGCGGCGGCCTGCAGGGCCGCCAGGTCGCGCGCTTCGCGCAGCAGATGGCGCAGCACCTGGGCCTTGTCCTCATGGCGGTTGGCGAACATGCGCTCGCACAGGTCGAACAGATACATGCGTGTGCCGGCCAGATTCAGCGTGGCGGCAGGGCCTGGTGAAGCGGGTTGCCTGGCAGCGGCTGGCGCCATCGCGGGGGGCTGCGGCTGGGGCGATGTTTCGATGGCATTGCCGGCCAGGCGCTGAAGATGGCCGCTGTCTATCAGCTGCTGTACCAGCTCCCTGGCCTGGGCACCCAGCACCTGCTGCAGCTGCTCCTCGGTGCGGCCATCGGCCATCAGCAGCACCGAGCGCTCGCGCAGCGGCAGGCTGCGCCGGCCGGGCTGCAGCTCTTCAAGGGCCTTGGCGGTTTTTTGCAGCAGCATGGTTGGGGCAGGGGAGTCCGACAAGCCCCGATTGCACGTTACATGAATGACCGTGGCGTGAAAAAGCCATGACAACTGGTCCGGTGCAACTTGCTGCGGCAAGGGCACAATCGCCTGCCGCCGCCTTGATGAGGGGCGATTCGAAGGGGCAGGCGGCCAATACGGGCCGCAGGAATATTGTTTGATCTGTAACAGGAAGACGGGGCTGCAGGCCCCGGAACACAGCTGATGAGACTGTTGCTGGCGCCCATGGAGGGCTTGCTTGATTTCGTGCTGCGCGATGTGCTCACGCGCGTGGGCGGTGCGGACCGCTGCGTCTCTGAGTTCATCCGCGTCACGGGGACGCTGCTGCCCGACAAGGTATTCCTGCGCACCATGCCGGAATTGAACAATGGCAGCCGGACGCTGGCGGGGGTGCCCGTGCGGGCCCAGTTGCTGGGATCGGACCCGGACAGCATGGCGGCCAACGCGGCCAATCTGGCGCGCCTGGGGCCGGAGGGCATCGACCTGAACTTCGGCTGCCCGGCCAAGGTGGTCAACCGCCACGGCGGCGGCGCTGCGCTGCTGCAGGACCCGGAACAGATTGCGCGCGTGGTGGGCGCCGTGCGTGCCGCCGTGCCAGCGGCCATGCCCGTGTCGGCCAAGATGCGGCTGGGCTTCAACGACACCGCCCTGATGACCGAATGCGCCCAGGCCATGCAGGCCGGCGGTGCCTGCGAAATCGTCGTTCATGCCCGCACCAAGCTCGATGGCTACCGCCCGCCCGCCTACTGGGAGATGATCCCGCGCATCCGCGAATCCGTGACCGTGCCCGTGGTGGCCAACGGCGAGATATGGACGGTGCAGGAGGCGCTGCGCTGCCGCGAGCAATCGGGTTGCAGCGACCTGATGCTGGGGCGGGGAATCGTTGCCGACCCGGGCCTGGCGCTGGCCATTCGCGCTGCCGTTGAAGGTGAGCAGACCCCGGCCGCCGAGGTGTGCTGGAGCGACCTCGTGCCCCAGGTTCAGCGCTTCTGGGACATGGTCTGCGAGGACCTGGAGCCGCGCCAGCGCGCAGGCCGTCTCAAGCAATGGCTGAACCTGCTGCGCCGCCGCTTTCCCGAGGCCGAGCAGGCCTATCAGGAGGTGCGCACCCAGACCGATCAGCGCGAGATCACCCTCTGGGTCCAGGCGCTGGCTCGGCGCCAGGAGTGGGCGGGGTTGTAGCGCTGTCGCCCGCCTACAGCAGGTGGTCCGGCGCCAGCGGGCCCAGGAGCTTGAGCATCAGGCGCAGGCCCCAGCTGGCATCGGGCTCGCTGTGCTCGTCGGCGCGGTCGCTGTCTTCCGAGGCCCGCCAGACCAGTCCTCCATCCTTGTCGATCTCCACGCGCCAGCTGCCGTCCTGCAGGCCCTCGTCAATACTTTGCGTGGCCAGCCTGCCGAACTCGCGGCTGGCGATGAGCAGGGCGATCTCGGTGTTCTGCAGTTGCGAGCGCAGGTCCAGATTCATCGAGCCGACTGCCACCAGGTGACCATCCACCACCAGCAGCTTGGAATGCAGCATGGCGCGCGAGGCACCCGTGGCGCCTGAAGGACCGCCACCGCCACTGCTGCCCGAGCCAAACGCAGAGCGGACACTGGCCGCTGTGCTGCGCATCTCATAGAGTTCAACGCCCATCTCCAGCAACGCCTTGCGATGGCGTGCATAGCCGGCATGGGCCAGGGGCGCGTCATTGGAGGCCAGTGAATTGGTCAGGATGCGCACGCGCACCCCGCGTTGCCGCGCGCCGCGAAACGCCTCCATCATGTCCGGACCGGGCACGAAATAGGGCGAGACCACCAGTAGATCGCGCCGCGTCTTGCGGACCAGGGCCAGCAGGCCGTCCACTACCGAATCGGCCTCCAGTACCGGGCGCGCCGCCTGGCGCAAGGCCGGAGTTGGCTGGCCCATGGACAGCGTGCCAGCAGGCTTGGCCTGCGGGCTGTTCGGGGCGGGTGTGGCTGGCGCAGACGCGTCCGCACTGGTGCTCGGGCTGTCATCCCTGTCCAGCGGGATCTTGGCCGGCTGGTCCACCAGCACGGCGGCCGAGGCCCAGGTCCATGGCGCCTTGCGCAAATCCATGGGCTGCTGGTCCCAGATGATGCGGCTGTGTGCGGCGGCCTGCTCAGCCGTCTTTGCCTCTTTGGCGGCAACGGCAGGCGTAGGGTCCTCGTCCTGCGCCTGATCGCCATCATCGGCAAAGCGCTCGCGCAGCTGCTTGAGCTCCTTGAGACTGATGAGCGACTGAACCGGATAGGCGCGCGGGTTGTTCCAATAGCTGTCGAAGCTGCGTGACAGATCGCCGACCACCGGCCCCGCAGCCAGCACGTCGAGGTCCACGAAATTGCTGGCGCTGTCCGCGTCGAAATACGCATCGCCCAGATTGCGCCCCCCGATCACGCCCATGGCGTTGTCGGCAATGAAGAGCTTGTTGTGCATGCGCTGCTGCGCCCGCTGGAAATCCGTCAACAGCGTATAGGCCCGCCCCAGCACGGAACTGCGTGCGCCCGCCAGCGGGTTGAACATGCGCATCTCTATGCCCGGCACAAAGGCCAGCCGCATGACCTGCGCATTCGCACCCGTGCTGTGGAAGTCGTCCAGCAACACCCGCACCCGCACGCCACGCCGCGCCGCCTCCACCACGCCGCGCAGCAGGCGCTGCGTGCTCTCGTCGGCATGGATGGCGTAGTACTGCAGGTCCAGCGTCTGCTGCGCACCCTCGACCAGGGCCAGCCGTGCGCCGTAGGCGGCCTGGGCGCCGGACAGGAGGGTGAAGGCGGAGGTTTGAGGCCTGACGCTGGCTGGCCGCAATTGCTGCACCAAAGAGCCCAATGGCGTGCTTTGCGGAGCTTCCAAGGCGGCGGTGACGGGGCGATCGACCTGAGAGGGCAAGCTGCTGGCGCAGCCGCAGACCACGGCGGACACCAGCAGGACAAGCGTGGTCCGCAGGCCTCGGAAGAGGCTGACGGATGGAAGAGGCTGTAGGTTGCGAGCGCCGGACATGATTCGAAGATTTGGCCCAAGGATCGGTCAATCGGGTGTCGGACGGCTGCGCCAGCCGCTGGTCCAGGAAGCTGCTGTCCGCGTCAGAAGCTGGCGCGCCCTTCAACACGAGCGACAACGCGCAGATCCGGCCCTATACGCTGCACATCGTGCAACTCCAGCGCAAGGGCCTCGGACAGCGCGTCCAGTGGCCCGAAACTGGCAATGCCCATGCCACCCGTGCCCAGCAGCTTGGGGGCCAGGTACAGCAGCAGTTCATCGACCAGCCCTTCGCGTATCAGCGAGCCATTGAGCTTGAAGCCTGCTTCCACATGCAGCTCGTTCGTACCGCGCGCGGCCAGGTCACGCAGCATGGCGGCCAAGTCCACCTTGCCGTGCGCGTTGGGCATGTGGATGATCGTCGCGCCAGCCGCCTGCAAATCTTCGGACCGCAAAGTATCCTGACTGCTGGTGTAGATAAGGCAGCCGCCGGGCGTTTTCAGCACCTGGGCGGTGAGCGGCGTGTCCAGCCGGCTATCCACCACCGCGATGCGCGGTTGGCGCTGGGTAGGCACTTCACGCACGTTCAGACGCGGATCGTCTTCCAGCACCGTGCCTATGCCCGTCAGCAGGGTGCAGGCCCTCGCGCGCCAGGCATGGCCGTCGGCACGTGCCTCGGGCGAGGTGATCCATTGGCTGACACCGTTGTGCAATGCGGTTGCGCCGTCAAGGGAACTGGCGGCCTTCATGCGCACCCACGGTATGCCGCGCAGCATGCGGCTGAAGAAGCCGATGTTCAGTTCGCGCGATTCGGCGGCACCTGGTCCCACCTCCACCTGTACACCTGCAGCACGCAGCCGCGCAAAACCTTGGCCAGCTACCTGGGGATTGGGATCGGTGAGTGCGCCTACCACCTTGGCAACGCCTGCAGCGATCAGGGCATCGCAGCAGGGACCTGTACGGCCCTGGTGCGAGCAAGGCTCCAGCGTCACATAGGCGGTGGCTCCGCGCACATCCCCGCCCTGTGCTGCGGCATCGCGCAGCGCCATCACTTCGGCATGTGGGCCACCAGCCTGCTGGGTGAACCCCTGGCCAACGACCCGGCCATCGGGTGCCACCAGTACGCAGCCCACGCGCGGATTGGGGGAGGAAAGAAAAAGCGCCTGGGCGGCGAGCCCAAGCGCTTGGTGCATGTGTGGCACGGTGTTTTTCATGGTGCCTGGGATGGTAACAAGCCTGGGCTCGATCAGCGCCTGGCAGATTGGCATCTACCCGGTGCTCACTTGCCCCAGCAGTCGGTAACGATGGTGCCTGTCGTGGCTCCGTTGGCTCCACGCAGGCCGCTTTGCGTCAAGGTGTAGTTGCCGCACTTGTCGTTGGCTTGGGCTCCCTTGGGTGTGGCTGTCAGCGTAAAAGTACTTCCATCTGTTGAATTCAATGAAATGTCGTAGCGGCTGGAAGGAACCGTCTTCAAGGAAGCGGGGAACGCGGCAGTAAGTGGGTAGGTTCCATTGGAGGTGGCTGCACGCTCCAACCATTGTGCCGCCTGCAATAGGCCCGCCCTGGCTTCTGCTCGATGCCCGCGTCGGATGTACTCGTTGTAGCTCGGCATGGCGATGGCTGAAAGTATGCCTACCACGGCGACCACAATCATCAATTCGATCAGTGTAAATCCACCGTATCTTGTTTTCATGATTTTATTTTCATCAATCTTCATTAATTGAGTTGTCGCCAGTTGGGGCGCAGCAGCAACTCTGGGATTTTTGCTAAAGAATCGCAATTGGTGCCGCAGCCGCCACCACCACCACCACCACCACTGCTGCTGCTGCCCTTACGGATCTGCAGTGTCTTTGTACTGAAGCGAAGTTCTTTGGTATCTGCCGTCATGCGGTTGGCATATTTGTCACCGGAGTTGTAGAGACCATCTCCATTTTGGTCGAGAATCTGTGTCCGTGGGCGTGCTCCTTGATCAATTGTGAGCAGGGTGCGAAAAGGCTTCGCGGCCTTTGGTGTCGGTTCACAACTTTCTTCAGAACCAGCTGTAGCGCCTCCAGATGCCGGTACTTCACTCATGATTTCGAGAACACTGCTTCCGTCAAAGAACTCAATGGCCCTGAGGACACGCTCTCCAGCTTCTGGTAGGTCGAAATACCATCCTTTGACCGCAGTGCAATTTGATTTTCCTCGGCAGTCAAAAATGGCGCGATTTTCAGTGACCGCCCAGAAATCACGGCTGGCGCTTGAACCTTCTCCACTTTTCTTGGCGCCTTCGATCATTTGACTCATTAGCTGGGAGCGGGATACGGTTGCAGGGGTGGGGTCTGAGGTTTGTGAGACTACCTTGCCTTTATTTTCTCCCGTCAAGCTTATTTTATAGCGCGTGTTGTCAAGAACGGAATAGACGGTCTGCTTGGAGTCGGTGTCCGTGCGATCACCTTCAGTCAGACTGCGGCCCGTCCCAAAGGCAACCATCAGTCCGCCTACCTGTCTGTTCGGGCGTAGCACTGGTGGCGTGGTGATCGGTTGCCGGCTTGTGGCACTGCCGGTCACCCCCGTGGAATAGGTGGCAGTGAATAATGGCTGACCATCGAAGGCGACGCCCCAATTGGAAGCATTATTGCTGGAGATGTCGAATTTCCAGAGATTTCCACGCAGATCTCCTGCATAGACGATATCCGGAATGCTATCTCCATTGACGTCAAGGAACTGTGGAGTGGATAGACCATTCTGATCTGCTTCCACATTCTTGGGATTGGTGACGGGGACGGCAGAGATTTTCTGGAGTTCCTTGTTGCCGTCCAGATATTGAATCAGCAGAACAGGCCTTTCATTGATGCTGTTGTAGCCGTTGCCCATGATGACTGCCCAGCGCCCATTGTTGGTTTGCGTGATTTGCAATGCTCTTTGAGGGTTCGCCTCATCAACCACCGGGGTTCCGAAAATATGACCAATATCGTCGTCAACGGCATCTGTTTTGTCCATGACAACCAGGGTGCTGGCATTGGTCTTTGTAAAGTTCGAGGAAATCAGCCCGTCGGTGGTTCCTGGTTTTGTGACATCAAGAACAAAATAACCCTTTCCTCCGGCACCCAGTGTGCCGGTTAGGTAGGTGGCCCAATTGGCGGAATTCTGCGTCCCAAGATTGACATCACCTGTAAAAGGCGATCCATCCACATAATATCTGTGAGTGTATCCAGTATTGGAGAACTCTGGAAGGTTCTTGATGACTCCGCGTGGAACGTAGGCTATTTTTTCAGAGCCATCAATTGCGGAGAAACCATGCAGCATGCCATCATTGCCACCTACATAAAGCATTGGGATGCGCTTGCTCTGCACGCCGACATAGCTGATATAGCTATTCGCACTGTAGCTTAGCGATGGAGGGCCTGCGTACCAGATGTTGGAGTTAACAATGTCTGCTTGGCGGGACTTTCTCTGGCGAAAAACGCCATTAGTCTGATTCTCTTCCTTACTGCGATCTCCGCGAATATAGTTGACTCTGTCTTTGCCGCGACCATCGCTGGGCGTGAGATTAAGGAGTGCTTGTTGTGCGGTGCTCAGTGGTGTTGTCGTTCCCCACTCAAAAGATATCCCGGCGCTTCCATCGTGGGACAGGATCAGTCGAGAGGTAATGTCTGCCGGGGACAAGGCATCAAGCTTGTCAGCAGTGGTCATGTGATTGTTAGGAGCTGTTTTGTTTGGATTGGTACCCCATGATGGGTTTGGGGCCGTGGTCCAAGTAATTTTCTGAGGATTCTGTGGATCTACGACGATAGAGATTTTCTCGGATGCGACAAAGCCGCTCCAGCGGTTCTTGTTTGAGTTGAGATCCTCGGCAGCAACGTAGCCTGATTGGAAGGATTCCGTATTGTTGCGGCTGATGGAGCTTGAAGCACTGGTGAAGCCTGTCAGCGGACTTGTATTGTCCGCGACAATCGATGTGAAAATTTCGTCAAATGCCTTTTCCAGGTCGGCACCGGTCTGTACGGGGAAGAATTTCCCACGACTGTTAATTGCCATGTGCCATAGCTCTTCAGGGCGGACATAATCGGTAATGGCTTGGCCGCGGCGACTTCCGCTGGTGTAACTGCCGTCGTAATCAGTGTCGGTAGCATCCGTCCACGTCTTGGTGCCTAAGATGGCTTCTGTGAAGCCGTCTCCGTACATGCCATTCGTGAAAATAGGATTGCTTCCACTGTTGTCCCAATTGCTGGCGCGTGCACCATACCCAATCGTATGGGTGACAAGGTGCTGCCATGTTGCCGGATCATTCTTGGGATTCCATTCTGGTTTGATGGTCACAGATTTGTTGCCCATCTTGAATGTCTCATCCGTCGATTTTTTGGGCTCAAAGGGTATTTGGTTCCCGATGTTGGGTTGTAAATCAGTCGACCAATAATGAAAAGCCATGTCGGCAAGAGTAGGGTATGCGTAATAATAGTCTTTTCTGCTGATGGTTTGTTTTTTCGTGCCCCCACCATAGTTGTCTCGATATATCTTGGTCTGGTCGCTTGTCGTGCTATAGGTCAGTGTGGGACCATATTTCGATGCATCCGGCTGTGGAAGTGCCTTGCTTGTTCCATCTGAATTTCCAATGGCCTCCGCATGGGTGCTGATCATCTTGGTTTGAAAGTCGAATGCATCAAAGCTGGTGCTCGGCAGATAACTGTTCCAGCCACCATCGGTCATGAAGACGTGGTATGCCCTGCGGCATGAAATGGGCCTGCTATCGGCCACGCCAGGAGTCGCATTCCACGGGCTATCCTTGCCAGTGGTCTTCATATATTGACCTGCATTCCACATCATCGTATGAGATGGTGTGCCACCACTGGCGGATATGGAGTCCACCCATGTGGAAAAATTTGTTTTGTGCGTGCCGGAGAAAACTGCCATGGCATTCTTGCCATCGCATCCTGACTGGCTGCTGGGGATATCATTGCATCGCCACATTGACTGCCATGCCAGACGAAACTGGTTGTCATACTTGCTGGTATTGATCAGGACATTTTTCAGACCGTTCTTCAGTGAAGAGATGCGTGACGGCTGACTGCTCGTTGCACTGCCTCCCGCATCATTCCAGGCCATACTTCCCGAATCATCAACCGACAACACCACGTTCGGTATGGGCATTTTGTGTGCCGAACCTGCAGGGTACTGTGCAAGCGGGATCTCTGCGGAAAATGCTGATGGATTCGTGAATGCGGAGATCAAGGCGCAGACGAGGGCTTGCTGTGGAAATGAAGGAAGTTTCATGGTTTTCTCCGTCTATTTATTCGGCCAAGCTGAGGGAAAGGGCAGATTGGAGTACAACCTCTGTTCCGGGTTTTAGTCCTCTGGCCAATGCCGTAATGCGATATACCCATCTTTTCTTCCGGGAGGGTGAAAATGTTTCCACGTTGGAGCCAGGTGGAACCCCACCTAGCAGGGAAATGTTGGGGTCTACATAGGGAAGGACTTCAACCCAATACCAGGCTCCACGCCTTTGCTTCATATCGCTTGGAGTGGCTGTGATGTTGAGTATCGGGTTTCCTGCGTCGCCAGTTTTTGCTCCCGTAAACTGTCCATAGCGTGCGCCAACATCTGCTGCAGTCATCTGAGCAAGGCGGTCAGGGTCATGCCAAAAATCCTGTGGATCTTTGAACTTCTGGCAGATGCCTTTGTAGCATTTTGAATCCTGGGTATCCAGGAAATTAATGAGCTTAGGGAGATCTTTTGTCTCTATGTCGAAATACGCGGAAGTTGTTCTGCGACAAATATCTCCTTTGGAAGAGTCTGGGACACAGAAGGAGCCGTCAGTGTTGACGCCGCGTATATCCATTTCTGCATCTTGCAGCATGGCTTGTGCTGCCTCGAAGGCTCGACGGTAATCTGCATCATTGCCGACAATCATTTCGTTAAGTAATGTGGTTCGCGATGCCCACAAAGCCAAAAGCATGGATAGAAGAACCAGCACGATGATGACGTATAGCGAGATGCCCTGCTGCCTGGACCTTCGAAGAAGACCGGAGGGTGAATGGTGAGGATGGGGCGTGCCATTCATGATTGCACCTGGCCTTGGCTACGAATTTGAAAAGTGTTTTTGAAGACCATACGCAGGCGATTCCCTCGAGAAACAGAGCTGCCATCGCATTTCGTGTAGTTGGCTCCCGCTGTATCTAGGGTTTCTGTGCCTTCCAACTCCAGGCAGACTTCGATTGCATATACATCGCGCCAACCGTTAGGCGATGAAGAGGCTGTGGAGGCATTGGCATATATGGTTTTGGGAAACCCAGTTTTTGCACTGGTAGGTTCCTGTATGAGATAGCGAATCTTCATGTCTTTGACATTGCGGATTATTGGTTTTGCAGTGCCGCCGACACCTTCGCAGACAAGCTCGTTATCGCTAGATATTCGAAATTTGCTCTCTATAACATAGTTTGATGACACGCCATTGTTTTCACCAAGGCAGTCTCGCAACTGATTCCCGGAAACCAGAGCCGTTGCAGGGGGAGGAGGTGTTATTTGTTCTTGATAATTTTGATATCCAATGCTCAAGGCATACTCGCTGCTGCTGGGGGTGTCAATGCCTTTAAGCATTTTCTCTCCTCTGCTAAACATCGGGCGTTGTCCAGCAGGATCTGGGGGGTCGAATGCTACGGGCAGCATGGCGTAGGACGTCTCTGAAGGTGTGAATGCAGTGGCATCAAGGCTCAGTTGAATGGTGCCCGCTTGGCGAACCTGTGAGCCAATTACCCGAAAGGCATAAGCGGCTTGCTGCTGCATGTTACTGGCATCGCTGACTGTTCCTGAGACACCCCGAGAAATCATCAAGGCACCGATGCCTACTGCCACCGTCAAGAGTCCTATGGTGATGCCTACCAACAGCTCAAGAAGTGTAGCTCCCGCCTGAAGCAACGGAGGAGCTAATTTTCTGGTTGAGTGGTGTGTATTTGTTCTCATGAACTATCTCTTTAGTTTCTGGATTCAGCCTGGGCAATAAACGGGTACGTTGCCATTTAACGATCCCATTGGGAAGGGGGTGCAGCGCTGGTTAGGTTGAATATATTGGAGGTGGCATATCAACCCATCTGGGCAGCTTATGCGGGCACTCCCTGTATTGGCTGGTGCAAATGGCTCGGTATATTTTTCATCGTTGCTTCCATCGGCTGCCTTGTGTTCCTTTTCATTGGCCTTCCAGGCAACCATCACACCCAGTTGTCGGCGGTTTTCAGCGGCGCTGTCTACCGCGCTGATAAAAATGGCCGCGTCTCCCTTGGGGAGAGTTGCTTTGACAGCCTCTTTCCATTGTTTGACGTCGTAGGCACCCATCTCCGACAAGGTGCATCCGTCTGTTGCGCACGTGCCTGTAGGTGTGTCATTCCAGGTGCTTTCATATGCACTCAGACTGCCCAGTCCATTAGGGTTGGCTTGAATTTTCTCGCTCAAATCCTCTATCAGTCGAATGGCTTGGGCGCGGTTGAGGCTGGTTTGGGTATCTGCGAGATTTCGCAGTTGCAAGCCGAGAATCCCAAGAATGCCCAACGACATCACGACAATGGCAACAAGAGATTCGATCAGGCTGATGCCGGATTGAATATTGGCCGCACGTATTGTTTTCATGGTGGTTCTTGGTACTGGTGCTGCATCGCAGATCTGCAAGCCATGATGGATATTCATGGAAAGCAAAGGAGGTAGCCCGATTTTGGCAACGCGGGATTGAAAGAAGGATTTTTTGGGATTCAGCATGTGCCATCCCCCGTGTTCAATCGGCGGATCATTCCTCCTGCTGCCACGCAAAGCGTTGCAGCGGCCGAGTTGGTGGCATTTGAGCCTTGGGGGAAGAGGCGGAAATTGAAACTGCTGCTTCCGGCGCTGGCAAGCTGGCCCCAACGGTCCACCGTGATATATCCGTTGCTGCTTGCGAGATTGATTTCCAGCTTGGTAGGGGCAGAAGATGTCTGAAGCGTCAGTTCACCGGAGTCCTGGGTGGCGTTGTTGTTGGCATCGATAAAGACAGTCCAGCCGCAACCCCACTGTGTATTGGCGTCGGCCGCGGTGCAGCCATTGCCACTGGCGATCTTTTTGAGGACGATCTTTCCACCGCGCTTGATGGCTTCTGAGCGTGCGTAATAGAGGATGGACTGAAGGTCTTCGGTCGCTGCGCGTACACGCCATCGTTCGATGAGTGGCCGAAAGCTGGGTGCTGCCAACGCAGCCAGTATGGTGATGATGGCTATCACAACCATCAGTTCGATTGTGGTGAAGCCACGTGTGGCCAGCCTTAGTTGTTGGCTGGACAGGCTGGATGTGGGAGGGGCAGCGTACATTGGCGCATCCTAGATTTCTGGATGCGCGTTGGGAGTTCATTCCGGATGGATGGCTCAGGCAGCGGGATGAGTGGTGCGCTTTGTAAACCTCCGCTCAGTTCGTCTGGCAGTCACTTGCCGATGCTGAGCGAGAGGGAGTGAAGGGGCGTAAATCTCCCAGTTAGACGCACTTGCTCGGATCTCCTTGGATCCTTGTGTCGCGGATGCGCAGCAACAGGTCAAGAAGCTGGCACTCTGAACTTGTAAGACTACCGCCCCCAGCACTCCACCGCAGTGGTATTCACACCCAGGCCGAGCGCATCACGCTCGCCCGTATGGGTCAGCGTGAAATCGCCACATCGGTCACCGAACTGGGAGCCGCGGCGTGTGGCGATCAGGGTGTAGGTGTCGTCGTCGTGGCCGCTGGTTGACAGGAAGTCGATGGTGTAGCGCTTGCTGGAGTCGTGGGCCCAGGTCAGGTCTGCAGGCAGCTCGGTGGGGTAGGTGCCGTTGGCGGTGGCGGCGCGCTCCAGCCATTGCTGGGCCTGGAGCAGGCCGGCGCGGGCGTCGGCGCGGTGGACTGCGCGGATGTACTCGTTGTAGCTGGGGACGGCGACCGTGCCGAGGATGACGATGACGGCCACGACGATCATGAGTTCGATGAGCGTGAATCCTGGGGATCGAGGGCGGCGCATGTGGTGCCTCATTTCATTTGGCGCCAGCTGGGGCGCAGGGATTGCTCCGGCATGCGGGCGAGTACATTGCGACGGCCTTCGGCGTCGTAGCCGATGGCGTGATGGCCCTTGTGGAGCAAGGCCTGGGATCCCCTGGCGACGCTTGTGCGCGAGACCTCCTCATCTGCCGTGCCGTAGACCCCATCGCCGTTGCTGTCCATCAACGGAACGCCGGGTCGCTTGCCATCCATGATGTTCATGAATGTCAGGAATTGGCGCTCCTCGCTCGCATTGCAGGCGTCGGGCGGGCTTGCGCTTTCGCCGGGGCGCCTGGGGGATCCGGCAGGTATCTGGCTGTAGATCGCGAGGATGTTGCTGCCGTCGTGGAAGCCCATTGGCTTGAGCAGGCGCTCGCCCGGCAGGGGCAGGTCCATGTACCAGCCTTTGTGCCGCGTCCAGTCGAGGTCGGTCGTGGAGTCAACGCGCCAGAAGCCTTGGCCGGCGGCCCCTGCCGGCTGATGGTTCACCGAGCGCCTGGCCAGTTCTCCGATGCCTGAAACGGGTGCCGCTCGCTGTCCGTCAGGCTGCCTGCAGTCCGAATCCTTGCCATCGAGGCAAGCTTGCACTCTGCCGTCCGCGAGCAGCCTGTAGCGGGTGCTGTCGAGGATGGAATAGATGCTCTGGACCGCTGTGTTGCCAGAATCCTGCCGCGTGATGTGGCGTCCGGTACCGAATGCCACCAGCATGCCGCCTGCCGTCAAGCGCTCGCGCCCTTCTTTGGCATTTTTGCTGGCCCTGCGCCGGTCATTGGCGCGTACGGAAGGAGGAGCGGTGATGGCTTGACGCAGGTTGCGAGTGGCCGATGGAGAACTGCCACCCCAGGCTGTGTACAGCGGCCGGCCGTCGAAGGCCACGCCCCAGCGGGAGGAGGCACCGCTGGCGATGAGGAATTTCCACAGATTGCCCTGGATGTCACCTGCGTAGACCACATCGGCCCGGCCGTCTCCATTGATGTCCACGAGGCGCGGGGCGGAGAGGCCGTTGTGGGTGGTCTCGGGGGTGGTGCCGGTTGGGGTATTGCCCGTGGCAACGAGGCGCAACAGCTCCTGGTTGCCATCGAGATACTGGATCAGCAACACGGGCCGCTGGTTGGTGCTGTGGTAGCCGTTGCCCGTCACCAGTGCCCAGCGATGGTTGTTCAACTGCGTGATCTGAGTGCTGCGTTGCGGGTTGGCATCGTCCAGCACGGGCGCCGCAAAAATATGGCCCAGGTCTTTGTTTTCCTGGCAAGTGGCGCGCTGGCGCATGTCATCCAGGCTGGTGCAGTCGCCGGGATCGCTGTTGCGTGTCTGGGTTCGGTCAAGCAGGACCAGCGAGCTGGCACCGGACTCGCTGAAAGCCTCCGGATGGGTGATGTCCAGCACGAAGTAGCCCTTGGCTCCGGCGCCCGCCATGCCAGCCAGCACAGTGCGCCACTGCGAGGACGCAACGCTGCCCGAGGGGATGTCGCCGCTCATGGCGGAGCCGTCCACAAAGTAGCGATGCCGGGCGTCGTAGTCGGGGTCGGAAAGTCTTGCCAGTCCGGAGATCACGCCTCGTGGGATGTAGGCGATCTTTTCCCTGCCGTCGGTGGCCGAAAAGCCATGCAGCATGCCGTCATTGCCGCCTGCATAGATCATGGGCTGGCGGTTCTGCTGGGCGAGGGTATAGGCGGCATAGCCCGGCAGGGGCCAGTTGTCCACGGGATGGCCGGTATGCCAGATCTGGGAGTTGACGATGTCGCCCTGGCGCGAGCTGCGCTGGCGAAAAGGACGGGTGGGGCCAACGCGCGGCGGTTGTCCCGGCGCTTCCATGCGGCGGTCGCCGCGTATGAAGTTGAGCCTGTGCTTGCCCAGGTTGTCTGCTCTTCCTTCGACATCGATGCCCAGGGAGGCTTTCTGCCGGTGGTCGAGTTCATTCCACTTGAAGGACACGCCTCTTTGCAGTCTGTCGCTCCAGGTCAGGATCAGACGGTCATTGATTGCCTGTTCGTCGCTGAGTGCATCCAGGTGGCCGGCCGTGGTTTTGCCTTGCCAGCTGGCTGTTGCGGTGAGGCTGCCATCGGCCTGGACGGTTTCTGCGCTGATCCAGCCGCTCCAGGCCGCTTTTGCGCTGTAGCGGGCGCTGAATATGTCCACGCCGGCCCGCGTAATCACGCTGCCGCTGGAGGCCATGGAGCTGCTGCGGCCCTTGGCATCTGCCTGTTGTCCGGCCGGGCAGTCTTCAATGGGCGCGGCGAATTCGGTGCCATCTGCCAGAACCCTGGCAACTGGAGTGTCTGCCTCCAAGACCTGCTGGACCTGGATGGGTGCCGGCAGGCCAGGCTTTATCGTGACCTTGACTCGGGGCCCAAGCGACGACTGGATCATATCCATTGCCTGGCTGTTTTGCGCGGCCAGGACTGCAGCGGCCATGGCTGCGGCTGTCGGCGCTGGCAGCAGGATGCGCCGGAGCCAGGGATGGCAGAGGTGGGGCATGTCAGGTGTCCTGAGTCAGTCGCGGCGTTTCTGCCGGGCGTAGGTCTGCTGCATCACCACCTGGGTGTTGCTCTTGCGGCCATGGGCAATGGCCGTGATGCGATAGATCACCTGAGGCTGCATGTAAAGGGCCAGTCGGGGTGAGCCGTTGGCGATGACGCCCGAGTTCCCTGCGTTGACGTCATAGGGCAGGATCTCTATCCAGTACCAGCCGCCCTTTCCTGCCTCACGATTTGCCAGGATGGAGTCGCTCTTTCCGCCAGCGATGGCGCCCGTGAACTGGCCGTAGCGTGCGCCGACGTCAGCGGCCGTCATCTGGCCCAGCGTGATCCCTTGGCCTTCGTCCGCGTTGTTCCAGAAGTCCTGAGGTCCCGTGCGCTTGGTGCACAGGCCATCGCGGCATCCAGTGGGTGTGGCCTCAGCGAGGCTGGCCAGCAGCAGGCCGACTTCCCCGGTTTCCCGGGGGAACTGTGCGATGCCTGCACCGCTGCGGCAGACGGATGGCTGGCTGCTGCTGGCGGCGCAGGCGGCGCCGCTGGCCTGTTCGCCCCGAATATCCAGTTCGGCATCCTGCAGCAAGGCCTGTGCAGCCTCCAGGGCACGCTGGTAGTCGGCATCGTTGCCCACGAACATTTCGTTGAACAGTGCGCTGCGCGACGCCCACAGGGCGAGCAGCATGGACAGCATGACCAGGACCACCACGATGAACAGGGCGATGCCTTTTTGGCGCTGCGCTGCGCAGGTGTGGGCATGTCGCATGCCTGCAGCCTTGTGCGTCATCCGGCCAACCCCTGGCTGCGCAACTGGTACACGCTGCGAAAGACCATGTGCAGGCGCCGCGTCCTGGGCGCAGGCAGCGTGGCCATGTGGATGGATTCGGCCGTACCGTCGCTGTCGGCGCAGTCGGTATAGCTGCTGTTGGCGGGCATGTCGATGGCCTCGTTGCCGAAGAGCACCAGGCAGACCTCGGCGCCGACGACGCGAGGCCAGTCCTGGCCTACGGCGGCTGCGTTGACATACTGGATGCGGGCGGCGCCCCCCGGCGCCTGGATCAGGTAGCGCACCTGGAAGTTGGCGACGTTCCTGGCGAGGGGCTGGGCACCCGCGGAGGGCGCTCCGGCGCAGCGCAGGGTGTTTTTACTGGCGTCCAGGACAAAGCGGCTCAGGATGAGGCTGTCGCTGTTGGTCTGCCCCAGGCAATTGCGCTGCAGTGAGGTCTCGATGGCCGATGTGTGCAGCGGCTGCGTGTAGTTGCTGTAGCCCACGGCGAGCTTGTATTGGGAGCGCCCGGGTGCATCGAGGCCCTGGATGGTGTCGTGCACGGGGTTGAAGTCCAGTGCGCCCGCCTCGAATGCAACGGGGTCTGCCACGTCAATGGCTTCTGTTGCCTTCTTGTGTGATGCAAGAAGCAGCCGCAGGGACCCCGCCTGCCGGATCTGCCGGCCCATGACACGGAAGAGATGGGAAGCCTGCTGTTGCAACTGACCGGCATCGCTGACGGTGGCGGACACGGCGCGTGACGCCATGAGTGCGCCCATGGCCACGCCGATGATCAGCAGTCCCAGGAAAAGTCCGACCAGCAGTTCGACGAGGCTCAGGCCGCGTTGACGCGGTCTGGCCGCAATGGCGGTGGCGATGCGATGGGGATTCATGGGCCTGCGCAGAAGAGCTGGACTGCGTTGTTTGCAAGGTAGGGAGCGCAGCGAGCGCTGAGTGCGATGTATTGCAGGTGGCAGGTTCTGCCTGCAGGACAGGCCATGGCCTGATCGCCGTGCATGCGATCGCCATCGCCATCAAGCCCGATGGGGTCCTTGTAGTCGGCCTTGCCGGACTTTTCGTTCTCGCGCCAACTGATCATGATCCCCAGCTGGCGCCCATTGCCGGCGCTGGCGGCTGCCTCGTCTCCTGCGAGGAAGACCTTGGCGGCCCCGCCTGGCAGCAGTTGGCGAACGGATGCCTTCCATCGTGCGAGGTGGTAGCTGGCCATTGCGTCCGGGCCGCATGCGGCGGCACTGCAGTCGGCGACGGATTCGGGGGCGTGATTCCAGTCGGAAACGTAGCGGCCGATCTGTCCGAGGGAGTTGGGGTTGGCGTGCGTGCGCTCGCTGAGGTCCTCGATCAGCCGGATGGCCTGGGCGCGGCGCACGCCGCTTTGGTTGTCGGCCAGGGTGCGCATCTGCAGTCCCAGGATTCCCAGAACACCCAGGGCCGTGATGACGGTGGCGACCAGGGTTTCGATCAGGGTAAAGCCATTGGGATGCCGATTGCGGGTACGAGTCAGGCGCATGGAATACCCTCCTGGCCGACCACCCGGATGCGTCCGCCGGACGAGACGCAAATGCCTTGGGTTGCGGCGGAAGTGATTCCGGCCGGAGATGGCGCAATGGCGAAACCCATGGCGGTGAGTCCGCCCAACTGACCCCAGCGGTCCACACTGATGATGGAGGCAGACCGGGAGCGGGTGACGAGGGTGCGGGCGGGCGTGTCGAAGCGCTGCAGCTCCTCCTTGGGATCCCAGTGCCTGTTGCCATTGCGGTCGGCGAACACCACCCAGCCGCAGCCCCAGTCGGCGTGCTGCGCCGCCAGGGTGCAGCCATTGGTGCCTTGGGGCAGTTTCTGGATGAAAACGCCGCCACCGCGCCGCACGGCTTCGGAGCGCGCGTACTGCAGCGTCGATTGCAGGGCCTCGACGGTCTGGCGAACACGCCAGCGCTCGATGATGAGGTTGAAGCTGGGAGTTGCCAGCGTGGTGAGCACGGCGAGGATGGCGACGACCACCATCAACTCGATGGCAGTGAAGCCTTCGGCGCCCGGGCGAGCCTGAGGCCTGGTCGATGACATGTCTTGAATCCCTCCCCGTCGATTGGCTTGCGCAACGCTGGTTGTTGCTGCTTGTTTCGTGCGCCGCTCAATCTATTGGGGTTGTTCGTGCATGTCTTTCAGACCAATCTGTTTCTCTGGTCAAAAAATAGGAGTTGTGCCGTGAATGGGGCTGAATTCAGGCGTGCAGAGGTGCGAAAAAATCCAATGATGGCAAAGCTTTGCCGGATTTTTGGGTATTCGAGGCTGGCCTAGGACTGTTTCTGGGAGCGTGTCAGCGCTGGCGCCTGCCCGGCGGCTGCCCGGTGTATCCGGCGCATGCTCCGGCGTTGTGCCTGCCCTGGCATTCGCGGTAAAGCCGCTTGTCGCGTTGCTCGGGCGACTCGTCTGAGCTGCTGCGCTGCGCCGGCACCCGGACCCGCTGCCCGCCCTTTTTGCGCTTGGAGCCTTGCGCAGCCGATGCGTCGGCGCGATGGGACGCAGCCTGGGCAGGCAGGGCCAGGCCCAGGGCCGCGACCAGGCAGAGCAGGGCGCATTGCCGCAGCTGCGCTTGTCGGGTCGATGGAATGAATGAAAAACGCACTGCCATGGCGTGGCCCTCCCTTGGTGTATGGAATGCCTGCGCACCACATATCCGTGCTTCGTGACGGCATGCCTGTGGCGCGGGCTTTGCGGGATTCTGGGCGGCCAGCAGGCCGAAGTGGCAAAGGGCCGCAAATCAGGTGTGGATGCCGGTCCGGGCGTGCTTGTTATAATCCCAGGGTTTTGCATGGTGCAAGACGCACGTCGGGGCCTTTCCAGTCCCGGCGCAAGTAACCAAGGCTGCCTCCTTGCTTTTGTCTTTGAGGCGCCAATTTCCAAGGAAAAAAAATGATCGCATCTTCCGTGAAGGCTGAAGTCGTCAAGTCCAACGCACGCTCTGCCAACGACACTGGTAGCCCAGAAGTGCAAGTGGCCCTGCTGACCGCACGCATCAACGAGCTGACCCCTCACTTCAAGCAACACGCCAAGGACCACCACGGTCGCCGTGGCCTGCTGCGCATGGTGAGCCGCCGTCGCAAGCTGCTGGACTACCTCAAGTCCAAGGACGCTGATCGCTACACCGCACTGATCGCCAAGCTGGGCCTGCGCAAGTAAGCACGGTGGGAGATCGAAACGCCTGAGTTAGCCTGTCTAGCTCAGGCGTTTTTTACTTCGGAGAAAGCAAGACAGAGCGAAGCTGTGTCATTCCATTGCTGCGGATTTGATAGCAAGAAATCCAGCAATGGAATGGCATCGTGTTCTGAATTGCTCTCCATCATGGCCGGATGAGTGCATCTGGCCAACATTCCCTAGGAGCAACAATGTCCATCTTCAACAAAGTCACCAAGACCTTCCAGTGGGGCCAGCACACGGTCACCATGGAAACCGGCGAGATCGCCCGCCAGGCTTCCGGCGCCGTGCTGGTCAACATCGATGACACCGTGGTGCTGGCCACCGTGGTGGCGTCCAAGCAGGCCAAGTCCGGCCAGGACTTCTTCCCGCTGACCGTCGATTACATCGAGAAGACCTACGCCGCAGGCAAGATCCCCGGCAGCTTCTTCAAGCGCGAAGCCAAGCCCAGCGAACTGGAAACCCTGACCAGCCGCCTGATCGACCGTCCGATCCGCCCGCTGTTCCCCGAAGGCTTCTACAACGACGTGCATGTGGTCATCCACACCGTGTCGCTGAACCCCGAAGTCGATGCCGACATCGCCGCCCTGATCGCCACGTCGGCCGCCCTGTCCGTGTCGGGCATTCCGTTCAACGGTCCCATCGGTGCCGCCCGCGTGGGCTACATCAATGGCGAGTACGTGCTCAACCCCGGCCAGACCCAGCGCAAGGATTCGCAGATGGATCTGGTCGTGGCCGGCACCGAAGCCGCCGTGCTGATGGTGGAGTCCGAGGCGCAGCAACTGCCTGAAGACGTGATGCTGGGCGCCGTGGTCTTCGGCCACGAGCAAGGTCGCATCGCCATCGAAGCCATCCACGAGCTGGTGCGCGAAGCCGGCAAGCCCGTCTGGGACTGGGTTGCTCCCGCCAAGGATGAAGAGCTGATCGCCAAGGTGGCTGCACTGGGTGACGAAGCCCTGCGCACGGCCTACCAGATCCGCAACAAGCAAAGCCGCACGCAGGCCTGCCGCGAAGCCTACGCCGCCGTGAAGGCCGGCCTGACGGCCCAGGGCGTGGAGTTCGACGGCGTCAAGGTCGAAGGCATGCTGTTCGACATCGAGGCACGCATCGTTCGCAGCCAGATCCTGGCCGGCGAGCCGCGCATCGACGGCCGTGACACGCGCACCGTGCGCCCCATCGAAATCCGCAACTCCGTGCTGCCCCGCACGCACGGCTCGGCCCTGTTCACGCGCGGCGAGACGCAGGCCCTGGTAGTGTCCACGCTGGGCACCGAGCGCGACGCGCAGCGCATCGACGCGCTGGCTGGCGAGTTCGAGGACCGCTTCCTGTTCCACTACAACATGCCTCCCTTTGCCACCGGCGAAGTGGGCCGCATGGGCTCGACCAAGCGCCGCGAAATCGGCCACGGCCGTCTGGCCAAGCGCGCCCTGGCGGCCTGCCTGCCCAGCAAGGAAGAATTCCCCTACACCATCCGCGTGGTGTCGGAAATCACCGAGTCCAACGGCTCCTCGTCCATGGCTTCGGTCTGTGGCGGCTGCCTGTCGATGATGGATGCAGGCGTTCCGATGAAGGCCCACGTGGCCGGCATCGCCATGGGCCTGATCAAGGAAGACAACCGCTTCGCCGTGCTGACCGACATCCTGGGTGACGAAGATCACTTGGGCGACATGGACTTCAAGGTGGCCGGCACGACCAGCGGCATCACCGCGCTGCAGATGGACATCAAGATCCAGGGCATCACCAAGGAAATCATGCAGGTCGCCCTGGCCCAGGCCAAGGAAGCGCGCATGCACATCCTGGGCAAGATGCAGGAAGCCATGGGCGAAGCCAAGGCCGAGATCTCGTCCTTCGCTCCCAAGCTGTACACGATGAAGATCAACCCCGAGAAGATCCGTGACGTGATCGGCAAGGGCGGCTCCACCATCCGTGCACTGACCGAAGAGACCGGCACGCAGATCGACATCGGCGAAGACGGCACCATCACCATCGCCTCCAGCGATGCCGCCAAGGCCGATGAAGCCAAGCGCCGCATCGAAGAGATCACGGCCGAAGTCGAAATCGGCAAGATCTACGAAGGCCCGGTCACCAAGATCCTGGACTTCGGTGCTCTCGTGAACCTGCTGCCCGGCAAGGACGGTCTGCTGCACATCAGCCAGATTGCCCACGAGCGCGTGGAGCGCGTCGCCGACTACCTGCAGGAAGGCCAGATCATCAAGGTCAAGGTCATGGAGACCGACGAAAAGGGTCGTGTCAAGCTGTCGCTGAAGGCGTTGACCGAGCGTCCTGCCGGCATGGAGCGCAGCGAGCGCCCCGCGCCTGCCGAGCGTGAGTTCCGCCAGCCGCGTGAGCCCCGCCAGCAACGCGAGTACCGCGAGCCGCGTGAACCTCGCGAGCCCCGTGAAGGCGGTCGTCCGGCTGCCGAGGGCGAGCAGCAACAGCAACAGCAGCAGCAGCAGTAATGCCCGGCAAGGCCGTTCCCCAAAAAGGGGGTGGCCTTGCAGGTGCATGCGGTGACTGGAAAAAGCGCTGACCTGTTCAGCGCTTGTGGCATTTTTGACAGGGATTGCGAGGTCGAAAAATGGAAAAGCAAATCATGCGTGCCGTGGAACTCACGGACTTTGGTGGTCCCGAGGTCTTGCGCCTGGGCGAGCGTCCGCTGCCCGTGGCCGGCGCGCAGGAGTTGCTGATCCAGGTCTCGGCCAGCGGTGTCAATCGTCCTGATGTGTTGCAGCGCAAGGGGCACTACGCCCCGCCGCCCGGTGCCTCGGATCTGCCCGGGCTGGAAGTGGCCGGGGTGATCGTGTCGGGTGACGACGACGCCATGCGGCTGGCAGGCCTGCGCGTGGGCGACCGCGTGTGCGCGCTGCTGGCCGGTGGTGGCTATGCGGAGTACTGCGTTGCGCCAGTGGCCCAGTGCCTGCCCATCCCGGCGGGGCTCAGCGAGGTGGAGGCTTCGGCATTGCCTGAAACCTTCTTCACCGTCTGGAGCAATGTGTTCGATCGCGGCGCCTTGCAGGCGGGCGAAACCCTGCTGGTGCAGGGCGGCAGCAGCGGCATTGGCGTGACGGCCATCCAGTTGGCCAAGGCGCGTGGCGCCACGGTCATCGTGACGGCTGGCTCCGATGCCAAATGCGCCGACTGCCTGAAGCTGGGCGCCGACCATGCCATCAACTACCGTACCCAGGACTTTGCCGCGGAGGTGCAGCGCATCACCGACGGCAAGGGCGTGGACGTGATCCTGGACATGGTGGCGGGCAGCTATGTGGCGCGCGAAGTGCAGAGCCTGGCCGAGGATGGCCGTCTGGTCATCATTGCGGTGCAGGGCGGCATCAAGGCGGAGTTCGATGCGGGCCTGGTCCTGCGCCGTCGCCTGCTGGTGACGGGCTCCACGCTGCGTCCGCGTCCTGTCGCCTTCAAGGCGGCCATCGCCCAGGCGCTGCGGCGCGAGGTCTGGCCGCTCATCGAGGCAGGCGGTATCCGCCCTGTGATTCACAGCACCTTTGCTGCCGCTGATGCCGACAAGGCGCACGCGCTGATGGAGTCGAGTCAGCACACCGGCAAAATCGTTTTGACGTGGTAACCATGAAGAAGAAACTCATCGTCGGCAACTGGAAGATGAATGGCAGCCTGGCTGCCAATGCCGTGTTGCTCAAGGCCCTCAAGCAGGGGCTGCCCGAAGGTGGAAATGCGGGTGTGGCGGTGGCCGTGCCGGCCGCCTATCTGGCCCAGGCCCAGGCCGAGCTTGCAGGTTCGTCCATTGGCGTGGCTGCGCAGGATGTGTCGCAGCATGACTCGGGCGCCTACACGGGCGAGCTTTCGGCTGCCATGCTCCAGGATTTTGACGTGCGCTACACCTTGGTGGGGCACTCGGAGCGTCGCCAATACCATGGCGAAACCGATGCCGTGGTGGCCTTGAAGGCGCAGGCTGCGCTGGCCAAGGGCGTCACGCCCATCGTCTGTGTGGGCGAAACGCTGGCAGAGCGCGAGGCGGGGCAGACCGAGGAAGTCGTCAAGCGCCAGCTGGCAGCCGTGATCCATCAGGTGGGTCAGTGCATCAGTGAGCTGGTCGTGGCCTACGAGCCTGTCTGGGCCATCGGCACCGGCAGGACCGCAACACCCGAGCAGGCGCAGCAGGTGCATGCCGTGCTGCGCGCCCAGCTGGCGGCTGCCAGCCGGCAGGCTGACCGCATCCCCTTGCTCTACGGCGGCAGCATGAACGCCTCCAATGCAGCCCAGCTTCTGGCCCAGGCCGACATTGACGGTGGTCTTGTGGGCGGGGCGTCGCTCAAGGCGCCGGATTTCCTGACCATCATCGCTGCGGCCCATTGAGCCGGAGCAGTTTCTCCATTCGCTTTTTTAGCTCTCGCGTTACTAGCAGGTACAACCAATGAATGCATTCGCAAGCGTGATCCTCGCCGTCCAGATGCTGTCGGCACTCGGCATGATCGGCCTGATCCTGATCCAGCACGGAAAGGGCGCCGACATGGGCGCCTCGTTCGGCAGCGGCAGCTCCGGCAGCCTGTTCGGTGCCTCGGGCAGCGCGAACTTTCTGTCGCGCTCCACGGCAGGCCTGGCCACGGTGTTCTTCGTGACCACGCTGGCGCTGGCCTATCTGAGCAATGCGCGCCCCGTCAGCTCGGGCAGCGTGCTGGAAGGCGCGGCCCCCATCACGGCACCGGCTCCCGCAGTCCCTGGCGCTGCTGGCGAAGTGCCTGCTCCTGCGGCAGGTCAGGCGCCTGCTGCCGGTGCTGAAGGTGCGGCCCAGATCCCCACGAAATAATTTCGAACAAAGCCCTCGGTCCTCCTGGTCCGAGGGTTTTTCAGAGTAGAATCTAGAGATTGTTCGGTAGGCAGAATCTTTGCAACGAAGATAAAGAGCCAGCCGAAATCGAGACGTAGCCGTCGTGGTGAAATTGGTAGACACGCTATCTTGAGGGGGTAGTGGCGAAAGCTGTGCGAGTTCGAGTCTCGCCGACGGCACCAAGATATAACTAAGAGCCTGCCCTGCTGATCAGGCTGATCGGTGCGGGCATGCCTTTCAAGGTAGCCGCACACGATGAACATCGACCAGTATCTTCCCGTTCTCTTGTTCATTCTCGTCGGCATGGGTGTCGGCGTAGTCCCCCTGGTACTGGGGTATGTGCTGGGTCCGAACCGGCCCGATGCCGCCAAGAACTCTCCCTACGAATGTGGCTTCGAGGCCTTCGAAGACGCGCGCATGAAATTCGATGTGCGCTACTACCTCGTCGCCATCCTGTTCATCCTATTTGATTTGGAAATCGCCTTTCTGCTGCCCTGGGCCGTTGCGCTTCGGGACGTGGGTGGGGCTGGTTTCGCCGCTGTCCTGATTTTCCTGACCGTTCTCGTCGTGGGCTTTGTCTACGAATGGAAGAAGGGTGCGTTGGACTGGGACTGATGCGGGTTCACTAAGGAAACACGATGATCGAAGGCGTGATGAAGGAAGGCTTCATCACCACGAGTTACGACTCGGTGGTGAATTGGGCCAAGACGGGCTCGCTGTGGCCCATGACATTTGGTCTGGCCTGCTGCGCGGTCGAGATGATGCACGCTGCGGCGGCGCGTTACGACATTGGCCGCTTTGGCTCGGAAGTCTTCCGTGCCAGCCCCCGCCAGTCGGACCTGATGATTGTGGCCGGCACCCTGTGCAACAAGATGGCGCCCGCCATGCGCAAGGTCTATGACCAGATGTCCGAGCCCCGCTGGGTCATCTCCATGGGCTCGTGCGCCAATGGCGGCGGCTACTACCACTACAGCTATTCCGTGGTGCGTGGCTGCGACCGCATCGTGCCGGTCGATGTCTATGTGCCTGGCTGCCCCCCCACGGCGGAAGCCCTGATCTACGGCATCATCCAGCTGCAGCAGAAGATCCGCCGCACCCATACCATCGCTCGCGTCTAAGGGCTAGATGATGACTGCTATTGCGATTCACCCCGAAGTGCTTCGGGATGTGGTGGCTGCTGCCTTGGGCGACAAGGCGCGCAGCGTGACCGTGGCCCTGGGCGAGGTGACGGTCGAAGTGTCCGCTGCCAACTATCTGGAGGCCATGCAGGTTCTGCACAGCGCCCCGGATTGCCGGTTCGAGGTCCTGGTGGACCTGTGTGGCGTGGACTATTCCACCTATGCAGAAGTCGGCCGCGAAGGGCCGCGCTTTGCCGTGGTGTCCCACCTGCTGTCGATCAGCCTGAACCAGCGCCTGCGCGTTCGCGTCTTCTGTACCGACGACGATTTTCCGGTGGTGGCTTCGGTTACTCCCATCTGGGCCGGCGCCAACTGGTTCGAGCGCGAGGCGTTCGACCTGTTCGGCATTGTCTTCGATGGCCATGACGACCTGCGCCGCATCCTGACCGACTACGGCTTCATCGGCCATCCCTTCCGCAAGGACTTCCCGCTATCGGGCCATGTGGAGATGCGCTATGACCCCGAACAGCAGCGCGTGGTGTACCAGCCGGTCACCATCGAGCCCCGCGAGATCACGCCGCGGATCATCCGCGAAGACAACTACGGGGGCCTGCACTGAAGGCGCTGCAGGCGCCTTTTTGATGGACGACCATGGCTGAAATCAAGAACTATTCCCTGAACTTTGGTCCGCAGCACCCGGCAGCGCACGGCGTGCTGCGCCTGGTGCTGGAGCTCGACGGTGAAGTGGTGCAGCGTGCAGACCCGCACATCGGTCTGCTGCACCGCGCGACGGAAAAACTGGCAGAGAGCAAGACCTACATCCAGTCGCTGCCCTATATGGACCGGCTGGACTACGTGTCCATGATGTGCAACGAGCACGCCTACTGCCTGGCCATCGAGAAGCTGCTGGGCATCGAAGTGCCCATTCGCGCCCAGTACATCCGCGTGATGTATTCGGAGATCACCCGCATCATGAATCACCTGATGTGGCTGGGCTCCAGCGGCAACGATGCAGGCAGCTCCACGACGCTGATCTATACCTTCCGTGAGCGCGAAGACCTCATGGACATGTACGAGGCGGTCTCCGGCGCGCGCATGCACGCGGCCTATTTCCGTCCGGGCGGCGTCTACCGCGACCTGCCCGACACCATGCCGCAGTACAAGGCCAGCAAGGTGCGCAATGCGCGCTCGGTCGAGGTCATGAACCGCAACCGCCAGGGCTCGCTGCTGGACTTCATCGACGACTTCACGCAGCGCTTCCCCAAGTGCGCCGACGAGTACGAGACCCTGCTGACCGACAACCGCATCTGGAAGCAGCGCAACGTGGACATCGGCGTGGTGACGGCCGAGCGTGCCATGAACCTGGGCCTGACCGGCCCCATGCTGCGTGCCTCCGGCGTGGCCTGGGACATGCGCAAATCGCAGCCCTACGAGGTCTATGACCGCATGGACTTCGACGTGCCCGTGGGCAAGACCGGCGACTGCTACGACCGCTACCTGGTGCGCGTGGCCGAAATGCGCCAGTCCAACCGCATCATCAAGCAGTGCGTGGACTGGCTGCGTGCCAACCCGGGCCCGGTGATCGTGGACAACCACAAGATCGCCCCGCCGCCGCGCGAAGGCATGAAGTCCAACATGGAAGAGCTGATCCACCACTTCAAGCTCTTCACCGAAGGTTTCCGCGTGCCCGAAGGCGAGGCTTACGCGGCCATCGAACACCCCAAGGGGGAGTTCGGCATCTACATCGTGAGCGACGGGGCCAACAAGCCCTACCGCCTGAAGATCCGTCCGCCGGGATTCGCCAATCTGTCCGCCATGGACGAACTGTGCCGAGGCCACATGCTGGCCGACGCCGTGATGGTGCTGAGTACCCTGGACATCGTGTTTGGAGACGTTGACCGATGATTACCGAAGCGACCAAGGAGCGCTTTGCGCGCGAGGTGGCCAAGTACCCGGCCGACCAGAAGCAGTCGGCCGTGATGGCCTGCCTGTCCATCGTGCAGCAGGAACAGGGCTGGGTCAGTCCCGAGAGCGAGGCCGTGATCGCCGAGTTCCTGGGCATGGCCGAGATCGCGGTGCACGAAGTCACCACGTTCTACAACATGTACAACCAGCGGCCGGTGGGCAAGTTCAAGCTGAACGTCTGCACCAACCTGCCCTGTCAGCTGCGCGACGGCTACAAGGCGCTGCACCATCTGGAATCCCGCCTGGGCATCAAGATGGGCGAGACCACGCCCGATGGCATGTTCACGCTGCAGCAGTCCGAGTGCCTGGGTGCCTGCGCGGATTCGCCGGTGATGCTGGTGAACGACCGCTGCATGTGCAGCTTCATGAGCAACGAAAAGCTCGACGAACTGATCGACGGCCTGCGCGCCGCGGAGGGCAAGGCATGAACGCCGCCGCACAATCGGTCCTGGCCAGGTTTGCCGCTTCGGGCAGCGAGACCTGCTTCCACGACCGCCACATCAATCCCCAGATCTATGCCGATCTGACCGGCGCCAACTGGTCCATCAAGGACTACGAGGCACGCGGCGGCTACCAGGCGCTGCGCAAGATCCTGGGCAAGGACGGCAGCGAAGGCCTGACGCAGGATCAGGTGATCGCCACCGTCAAGGAGTCGGGGCTGCGCGGCCGCGGAGGCGCAGGTTTCCCCACGGGCCTGAAGTGGAGCTTCATGCCCCGCCAGTTCCCGGGCCAGAAGCATCTGGTGTGCAACTCGGACGAAGGCGAGCCGGGCACCTGCAAGGACCGGGACATCCTGGTGCACAACCCCCACATCGTGATCGAGGGCATGATCATCGCGGCCTACGCGATGGGCATCTCCCTGGGCTACAACTACATCCACGGCGAAATCTTCGAGGCCTATGAGCGCTTCGAGGCCGCGCTGGAGGAAGCCCGCGCTGCCGGCTACCTGGGCGACAACATCATGGGCAGCAGCTTCAGCTTCCAGCTGCACGCGCACCATGGCTTCGGCGCCTACATCTGCGGCGAAGAGACTGCGCTGCTGGAGTCGCTGGAAGGCAAGAAGGGCCAGCCGCGCTTCAAGCCGCCGTTCCCGGCCAGCTTCGGCCTGTACGGCAAGCCCACCACCATCAATAACACCGAAACCTTTGCGGCCGTTCCCTGGATCATCCGCAACGGCGGTGCTGCGTACCTGGAGTGCGGCAAGCCCAACAATGGCGGCACCAAGATCTTCTCGGTCAGCGGCGACGTCAACCTGCCCGGCAACTACGAAGTGCCGCTGGGCACGCCCTTCAGCAAGCTGCTGGAGCTGGCCGGTGGCGTGCGCACGGGCCGCAAGCTCAAGGCCGTGATCCCCGGCGGATCGTCCTCGCCCGTGCTGCCGGCCGACATCATCATGGAATGCACGATGGACTACGACTCCATCGCCAAGGCCGGCTCCATGCTGGGCTCGGGCGCCGTGATCGTGATGGACGACTCGCGCGACATGGTCGAGAGCCTGCTGCGCCTGTCCTACTTCTACCAGCACGAGTCCTGCGGCCAGTGCACTCCCTGCCGCGAAGGCACGGGCTGGCTGTGGCGCGTGGTCAACCGAATCGAGCACGGCGAAGGCCGTCCTGAAGACATCGAGCTGTTGGACTCGGTGTCCGTGAACATCATGGGGCGCACGATCTGTGCGCTGGGCGATGCGGCAGCGATGCCGGTGCGCGCCATGATCAAGCACTTCCGCCACGAGTTTGAAGCGAAGATCCAGAACGCTTCCAAGCAGACGGTCCACGCCGCCTGATCGCGAGAAAAGCATATGGTTGAAATTGAACTGGACGGAAAGAAGGTGGAGGTCGCCGAGGGCTGCATGGTCATGCATGCAGCCGAGAAGGCAGGCACCTACATCCCGCATTTCTGCTACCACAAGAAACTTTCCATCGCCGCCAACTGCCGCATGTGCCTGGTGGACGTGGAAAAGGCCCCCAAGCCCATGCCCGCCTGCGCCACGCCCGTGACGCAGGGCATGATCGTGCGCACCAAGAGCGAGAAGGCGATCAAGGCACAGCAATCGGTGATGGAGTTCCTGCTCATCAATCACCCGCTGGACTGCCCGATCTGCGACCAGGGCGGCGAATGCCAGCTGCAGGATCTGGCCGTGGGCTACGGCAGCTCCGCCTCGCGCTACGAGGAAGAAAAGCGCGTGGTCTTCCACAAGGACGTGGGCCCGCTGATCTCCATGCAGGAGATGAGCCGCTGCATCCACTGCACCCGCTGCGTGCGCTTCGGACAGGAAGTGTCCGGCGTGATGGAGCTGGGCATGATCAACCGCGGCGAGCACTCCGAGATCACCACGGTGGTGGGCGATACCGTGGACTCCGAGCTGTCGGGCAACATGATCGACATCTGCCCCGTGGGCGCGCTGACCAGCAAGCCCTTCCGCTACAGCGCCCGCACCTGGGAGCTGTCGCGCCGCAAGTCGGTCTCGCCCCATGACTCCACGGGTGCCAACCTCATCGTCCAGGTCAAGAACCACAAGGTCCTGCGCGTCGTGCCCTTCGAGAACGAAGAGGTCAACGAGTGCTGGATCGCCGACCGCGACCGCTTCTCCTACGAAGCCCTGAACAGTGACGAACGCCTGACCCGCCCCATGCTCAAGCAGGGCGGTGAGTGGAAGGAGGTCGACTGGCAGACGGCCCTCGAATACGTGGCCAACGGCCTGCGCCAGATCAAGAACGACCATGGCGCCTCCGCCATCGGTGCGCTGGTCAGCCCGCACAGCACGCTGGAAGAGCTGTTCCTGGCAGGCAAGCTGGTGCGCGGCCTGGGCAGCGAGAACATCGACCATCGCCTGCGCAACGCCGAGTTCACCGCCGCCCAGGGCGTGCAGTGGCTGGGCACGCCCATCGCCTCGCTTTCCAAGCTGCAAGGCGTCCTGGTGCTCGGCTCCAACCTGCGCAAGGACCATCCGCTGTTCGCGCAGCGCATCCGCCAGGCGGCCAAGCAGGGCTGCACCGTGCTCGCCATCAATGAGCGTGTCTACGACTGGGCCATGCCGGTGACGGCGTCCATCGTGGCAGCCCCGGACTGGGCCCAGGCGCTGGCCGATGTGGCCGCCGCCGTGGCGCAGGAAAAGGGTGTTGCCGCTCCCGTGGCCGCCGCCAACGTGCATGCCGAGGCCCAGGCCATTGCCACCGCGCTGCTGCGCGGCGAGCGCAAGGCCATCTTGCTGGGCAATGCCGCTGCGCACCACGCACAGGCATCGACCCTGCTGTCGCTGGCCAACTGGATTGCCGAGCAGACCGGCGCCTCGGTCGGCTACCTGACCGAAGCCGCCAACACGGTGGGCGCGCAGTGGGTGGGCGCACAGCCTGCCGCTTCGGGCCTGAACGCAGGCCAGATGCTGGCCGGCGGCCTCAAGGCCGTGCTGCTGCTGAACAACGAGCCCGTGTTCGACTCCGCTGCCGGCGCCCGCGCCGCAGAGGCACTGGGCAAGGCCGAGATGGTCGTGACCCTGAGCCCGTTCAAGGCCAACATGGAATTCAGCGACGTGCTGCTGCCCATCGCCCCGTTCACGGAAACCTCGGGCAGCTTCGTCAACGCCGAAGGCCGCCTGCAGAGCTTTCATGCCGTGGTCAAGCCGCTGGCCGAAGTCCGTCCGGGCTGGAAGGTGCTGCGCGTTCTGGCCAACCTGCTGGGCGTGCAGGGCGTGGACTACGAGACGTCGCAGGATGTGCTCGCAGCCGCCACCGCCGGCGCCACCAGCGTGCCGGCCAACCTGCTGGGCAATGGTGCGCCTGCCGTGAATTCCATCGCCAACGGCGCAGGCCATGCCGCGCCCGTGGTGGCCAGCATTTATCAGCTCGACAGCATCGTGCGCCGCGCGACGTCGCTGCAACTGACGGCAGATGCACGTCAGGCTCGTGAGGGAGGCGCCGCATGATTGACGCACTCAAGACGGCCGGTGCCGGCCTGATCGCCGCCTCCTGGTGGACCGACGTGGCCTGGCCCGTGCTCTGGATCCTGCTGGGCATCGTCGCCATCGTCGCCCCGCTGATGGGCGCCGTGGCCTACCTGACGCTGTGGGAGCGCAAGCTGCTGGGCTTCATGCAGGTTCGCATGGGTCCCAACCGCGTGGGTCCCTTCGGCCTGCTGCAGCCCCTGGCCGACGGCCTGAAGCTGCTGACCAAGGAACTGATCCAGCCCACGGCTGCCGCCAAGGGCCTGTTCTACGTGGGTCCCGTGATGGCCATCATGCCCGCCCTGGCGGCATGGGTGGCGATCCCCTTCGGTCCCGAAGTGGCGCTGGCCAACGTCAACGCCGGCCTGCTGCTGATCATGGCCATCACGTCCATCGAAGTCTATGGCGTGATCATTGCCGGCTGGGCCTCCAACTCCAAGTACGCCTTCCTGGGCGCGCTGCGCGCCTCGGCGCAGATGGTCAGCTACGAGATTGCGCTGGGCTTCTGCTTCCTGGTCGTGATCATGGTCACGGGCAGCATGAATCTGACGCAGATCGTGCTGAGCCAGGGCCAGGGCCAGTTCGCCAGCATGGGTGCCAGCGTCCTGTCGTGGAACTGGCTGCCGCTGCTGCCGATCTTCGTGGTGTACCTGATCTCGGCCGTGGCTGAGACCAACCGCCACCCCTTCGACGTGGTCGAAGGCGAAGCCGAAATCGTGGCCGGCCACATGGTCGAGTACTCGGGCATGGGCTTTGCCATCTTCTTCCTGGCCGAGTACGCCAGCATGTGGCTGGTGTCCATCCTGGCCGTGATCATGTTCCTGGGCGGCTGGCTGCCTCCGTTCGACTTCCTGTCGTTCATCCCCGGATGGATCTGGCTGGCGGCGAAGACTTTCCTGGTCGTGTCCATGTTCATCTGGATCCGTGCCACCTTCCCGCGCTTTCGCTATGACCAGATCATGCGTCTGGGCTGGAAGATCTTCATTCCCGTCACCCTGGTGTGGCTGGTCATCGTGGGTGGCTGGATGCACTCGCCTTGGAACATCTGGAACTGAGCGGAGCAAGAATGTCTGCGGTTGCTGCTACCCCATTTTCGATCAAAGATTTCTTCAAGAGCTTCATGCTCTGGGAACTGGCCAAGGGCATGGCCCTGACTGGCCGCTACACCTTCCGCCGCAAGGTCACGGTGCAGTTCCCCGAAGAAAAGACACCTCTGTCGCCGCGTTTTCGCGGACTGCACGCCCTGCGCCGTTATGACAACGGCGAAGAGCGCTGCATCGCCTGCAAGCTGTGCGAAGCGGTCTGCCCGGCCATGGCCATCACCATCGAGTCCGATGTGCGTGACGACGGCTCGCGCCGCACCACGCGCTACGACATCGACCTGACCAAGTGCATCTTCTGCGGCTTCTGCGAGGAAAGCTGCCCGGTGGATTCCATCGTCGAGACGCATATCTTCGAATACCACGGAGAAAAGCGCGGCGACCTGTACTTCACCAAGGACATGCTGCTGGCCGTTGGCGATCGCTACGAACCCGAGATTGCCGCCGCCAAGGCTGCGGACGCCAAGTACCGCTGAAGCGGCTCCTTGATCACTTGAAAAGATTCGATCCATGGACGCCAAAACTGGTTTCTTCTATCTGTTCTCGGTCGTGCTGCTGTTTGCAGCCTTCCGGGTCGTCACGGCGCGCAACCCCGTGCATGCCGTGCTCAACCTGATCCTGGCCTTCTCGCAGGCTGCCGGCATCTGGCTTTTGCTCAAGGCCGAGTTCCTGGGCGTGACCCTGGTGCTGGTCTACCTGGGCGCCGTGATGGTGCTGTTCCTGTTCGTGGTGATGATGCTGGACATCCGCATCGACGCCGTGCGCCAGGGCTTCTGGAAGCATTTCCCCTTCGCTGCCCTGATCGGCGCACTGATCGCCTTTGAAATGGGCATGGTGCTGATGGGCGGCTTCAGCGGCGTCGAGGAGCCCAAGGCCATTGCGGCCACGGTCAACGCTGCCGGCCAGACCGTGCAGTACTCCAACACCCAGGCCCTGGGCAAGCTGCTGTACACCGAATACCTGTACCCCGTCGAGATCGCTGCCGTGATCCTGCTGGTGGCCATGATCGCCGCCATCGCCCTGACCCTGCGCAAGCGCAAGGACAGCAAGGCAGTGAACCCGGCCCAGCAGATCCGCGTGCGCGCAAAGGATCGCCTCGAGCTGGTCAAGGTGCCGGTCACCCAGGCGCCGCAGGCACCGGCCGCCGAGGCAACCCCCGCCGTGGAGACAAAAGCATGACGCTGACTTTGGGCCATTACTTGACGCTGGGCGCCATGCTGTTCGCGCTCTCCGTCGTTGGCATTTTTCTGAACCGCAAGAACCTGATCGTGCTGCTGATGGCCATCGAGCTGATGCTCCTGGCCGTCAACATGAACTTCGTGGCCTTCTCCAGCTATCTGGGTGACATGCACGGACAGGTGTTCGTGTTCTTCATCCTGACAGTGGCAGCGGCCGAGTCGGCCATCGGTCTGGCGATCCTGGTGCTTCTGTTCCGCAACAAGACCAGCATCAATGCGGAAGATCTCAACTCCCTCAAGGGTTGAGTCCGCCGTAACTTGCAAGGTTCTTAAGAATGAGTCAAACACTCTCTGCATCCATGCTCCTGGCGGTGCCGCTGGCACCGCTGGCGGGTTCCGCGCTCGCGGGTATCTGGGGCACGGCCTTCGGCGGCAACAAGATCGGTCGCGGCGGCAGCCATTCCCTCACGATTTTGGGCGTGCTGATCGCCTTCATCCTGTCGGCCATCACCTTCAACAGCGTGATCTTCGACGGGGCGCGCTTCGACCAGTCCATCTACACCTGGATGGAAATCGGCGGGCTGAAGATGGAAGTCGGTTTCCTGATCGACAGCATCACGGCCATGATGATGTGCGTGGTGACCTTCGTGTCGCTGATGGTGCACATCTACACCATCGGCTACATGCAGGAAGATGACGGCTACAACCGTTTCTTCTCCTACATCTCGCTGTTCACCTTCTCCATGTTGATGCTCGTCATGAGCAACAACCTGCTGCAGCTGTTCTTCGGCTGGGAAGCCGTGGGCCTGGTGTCGTACCTGCTGATCGGCTTCTACTACAACAAGCCCTCGGCCATCTTCGCCAACATGAAGGCCTTCCTGGTCAACCGCGTGGGCGACTTCGGCTTCATCCTGGGCATCGGCCTGATCGCTGCCTACACGGGCACCATGAACTACGGCGAGATCTTCGCCAAGCTGCCCGAGATCCAGAACACCCTGCTGCCGGGCACCGGCTGGCTGCTGGTGACGGTGACGGCCATCTGCCTGTTCATCGGCGCCATGGGCAAGTCGGCCCAGTTCCCGCTGCATGCCTGGCTGCCCGATTCGATGGAAGGCCCGACCCCCATCTCGGCACTGATCCACGCCGCCACCATGGTGACGGCCGGCATCTTCATGGTCTCGCGCATGTCGCCGCTGTACGAGCTGTCGGACACCGCGCTGAGCTTCATCCTGGTGATCGGCTCCATCACGGCGCTGTTCATGGGCGTGCTGGGCATCATCCAGAACGACATCAAGCGCGTGATCGCGTACTCCACGCTGTCGCAGCTGGGCTACATGACCGTGGCCCTGGGCGCCTCGGCCTACTCGGTGGCCGTGTTCCACCTGATGACCCACGCCTTCTTCAAGGCCCTGCTGTTCCTTGGCGCCGGCTCGGTGATCATGGGCATGCACCACAACCAGGACATCCGCTGGATGGGCGGCGTGCGCAAGTACATGCCCATCACCTGGATCACGTTCCTGCTGGGCAACCTGGCGCTGATCGGCACGCCGTTCTTCTCGGGCTTCTACTCGAAGGACGCCATCATCGAGGCCGTGCATGCCACCAACCTGCCGGGTGCTGGCTTCGCCAATTTCGCGGTGCTGGCCGGCGTGTTCATCACGGCGTTCTACTCCTTCCGCCTGTACTTCATCGTCTTCCACGGCAAGGAGCGCTACGACCAGAATCCCGATGCGCACCACCATGGCCACGATGACCACCACGCCCATGACGACCACCACGGCCATGGCCACGATGCCAAGCCGCATGAGTCGCCACTGGTCGTGACCGGCCCGCTGATGCTGCTGGCCATCCCCTCGGTGGTGATCGGTGCCCTGGCACTGATGCCCATGCTGTTCGGTGATTTCTTCAAGGGTGTGATCCACGTCGATGGCAGCAAGCACGGCGCCATGGCCGAGCTGGCCGAGAAGATCCACGGCTGGGTGCCCATGGCGCTGCACGGCTTCACGGCCGCGCCGTTCTGGCTTGCACTGGCAGGCGTCGTCGTCTCCTACCTGTTCTACATGGTCAAGCCCGAAGTGCCTGCCGCCATCAAGTCGTCCATGCAGAAGATCGGTGTCTACCAGGCACTGGAAGGCAAGTACGGCGTGGACTGGGTCTACGAGAACATCTTCGCCCGCGGCGCACGCGCCTTCGGCAGCTTCTTCTGGAAGGTCGGCGACCAGGCCATCATCGATGGCGGCATCGTCAACGGCTCGTGGAAGCTCATCGGCCGCATCGGCCAGTGGGTGCGCAAGCTGCAGTCGGGCTATCTCTATCACTACGCGTTGGTCATGCTGCTGGGCGTGTTCGCTCTCATGACGTATTTCGTGTGGCTCAACAAGTAGTAGGGGAAGAACAAAAATGCATTGGTTGAGTCTTTCAATCTGGGTGCCGATCGCCTTCGGCGCCCTCCTGCTGGCCCTGGGCCGCGAGGATCAGGTCAAGGCAGTGCGCTGGCTGGCCCTGGTCGGCGCGCTGGCAGGCCTGGCCGTCACGCTGCCGCTGATACAGCAGTTCGACAACAGCACGGCTGCCATGCAGTTCGTGGAGAAGGCGCTGTGGATCGAGCGCTTCAACATCCACTACCACCTGGGCGTGGATGGCATCTCGTTCTGGTTCGTGCCGCTGACCGCCTTCATCACCGTGATCGTCGTGATCGCGTCGTGGGAGAACATCACCGAGCGCGTGAACCAGTACATGGGCGCCTTCCTGATCCTGTCCGGCCTGATGGTCGGCGTGTTCAGCGCGCTGGACGGCCTGCTGTTCTACGTGTTCTTCGAGGCCACGCTGATCCCGATGTACCTGATCATCGGCATCTGGGGAGGTCCCAACCGCATCTATGCGGCCTTCAAGTTCTTCCTGTACACGCTGATGGGTTCGCTGCTGACCCTGGTCGCCGTGATCTACCTGTACACCCAGTCGGGTGGCAGCTTCGAGATCCTCGACTGGCACAAGCTGCCGCTGTCCATGACGGCCCAGACGCTGATCTTCTTCGCCTTCTTCGCGGCCTTTGCCGTGAAGGTGCCGATGTGGCCGGTCCACACCTGGCTGCCCGACGTGCACGTGGAAGCGCCCACCGGCGGCTCCGCCGTGCTGGCCGCCATCATGCTGAAGCTGGGCGCCTACGGTTTCCTGCGCTTTTCCATGCCCATCGCACCCGATGCCTCGCACAAGTGGGCCTGGCTGGTCATCGCCCTGTCGCTGATCGCCGTGATCTACGTGGGCGTGGTCGCCCTGGTGCAAAAGGACATGAAGAAGCTGGTGGCCTACTCGTCCGTGGCCCACATGGGCTTCGTGACCCTGGGCTTCTTCATCTTCAATCCGCTGGGCATTGCCGGCGGCATCGTGCAGATGATTGCCCACGGCTTCGTGTCGGGCGCCATGTTCCTGTGCATCGGCGTGCTCTACGACCGCGTGCACTCGCGTGAAATCGCTTCCTACGGCGGCGTGGTCAACACCATGCCCAAGTTCGCGGCCTTCGCGCTGCTGTTCGCCATGGCCAACTGCGGCCTGCCCGCGACGGCCGGCTTCGTCGGCGAGTGGATGGTGATCCTGGGCGCCGTGCAATACAACTTCTGGATCGGCCTGGGCGCTGCCACGGCGCTGATCTTCGGCGCAGCCTATACGCTGTGGATGTACAAGCGCGTCTACCTGGGTCCTGTCACCAATGACAATGTGCGCGGCCTGACCGACATCGGCAACCGCGAGTTCCTGGTGCTGGGTCTGCTGGCCATCGCCGTGCTGTACATGGGCCTGTATCCCAAGCCCTTCACTGACGTGATGGATGTGTCCGTGGCCGAGCTGCTCAAGCATGTGGCCATGAGCAAGCTGCAGTGACCAGACTGAAACGAGAGAATCGAGATGATTGACAACATCAGCTGGCTGGCCATCTATCCGGAGATCCTTCTCCTGGTCATGGCCTGCGTGATCGCCCTGGTGGACCTGGGCGTCAAAAGCCCGCGCCGCACGGGCACCTATGTTCTGACACTGCTGACCCTGGGCGTGGTGGCCGTGCTGCAAGGCATGTATGCCTCCAGTGGCAACACGTTCTATGGCTGGGGCAACATGGTCGTCTCCGACGCCATGGGCAACTGGCTCAAGTGTTTCGCCACCGTGGCCATGATGGTCACCCTGGTCTACGGCCGCCCCTACGCCGCCGACCGCGACATGCTGCGCGGCGGCGAGCTGTTCACGTTGGCCATGCTCGCGCTGCTGGGCATGTTCATCATGATCTCGGGCAACAACTTCCTGGTCATCTACCTGGGCCTGGAGCTGCTGACGCTGTCCAGCTACGCCCTGGTGGCGCTGCGCCGCGACCACACGGCTTCGGTCGAGGCCGCGATGAAGTACTTCGTGCTTGGCGCCATGGCCAGCGGCTTCCTGCTGTACGGCATGTCCATGCTCTACGGCGCGACCGGTTCGCTGGACATCGGCCAGGTGTTCAAGGCCATCAACTCGGGCGAAATCAAGCACCAGGTGCTGGTGTTCGGCCTGGTCTTCGTGGTCTCCGGCCTGGCCTTCAAGCTGGGCGTGGTTCCCTTCCACATGTGGGTCCCCGACGTGTACCAGGGCGCTCCCACGGCCATCACCACCATGATCGGTGGCGCGCCCAAGCTGGCGGCCTTCGCCATCGTCATCCGCCTGCTGGTGGACGGCCTGCTGCCGCTGGCCATCGACTGGCAGCAGATGCTGGCCGTGCTTGCCATTGCCTCTCTGCTGGTCGGCAACCTGGCCGGCCTGCAGCAGACCAACCTCAAGCGCATGCTGGCCTACTCGACCATCTCGCAGATGGGCTTCGTGCTGCTGGGCCTGATGTCGGGTGTGGTCGACGGCAAGGTCGATCCGGCCACCGTCGAGAACGCCTACAGCTCGGCCATGTTCTACGTGGTGACCTATGTGCTGACCACGCTGGCCGCCTTCGGCGTGATCCAGCTGCTGGCCCGCGAAGGCTTCGAGAGCGAAGAGGTCGCCGACTTTGCCGGCCTGAACCAGCGCAGCCCGCTGTATGCCGGCGTGATGGCGATCTGCCTGTTCTCCATGGCCGGCATTCCGCCCCTGGTCGGCTTCTACGCCAAGCTGTCGGTGCTGCAGGCGCTGGTGGCTTCGGGCCACAGCCTGTACATCGCCCTGGCCGTGTTCGCCGTGGTCATGTCGCTGATCGGCGCCTTCTACTACCTGCGCGTCGTCAAGGTCATGTACTTCGATGAGCCCATCACCGCCACCAGCGTTTCCGCTTCGCTGGACGTGCGCGTGGTGCTGACCCTCAATGGCGCCCTGGTGCTGGGTCTGGGCATCCTGCCCGGCGGCCTGATGGCCCTGTGCGCCGACGCCGTCGTGCGCGCCCTGGCTTCCTGATCCACTTTCCCTGTGCAGGGCCTTGCGCGCAAGGCCCTGCGGTGAGGACATCGGCTTGTCGCAAACCGCTTCGATCTGGCTCGTGATATTGGCTGCCCTTGTGGCAGCCAATTTGCCTTTCTTCAACCCCCGCTGGCTGCAGCTGGGGCCGCTGCGCACCCAGCGCAAGCCGCTGGCCCTGTGCCTGCTGGAGATGGTGCTGCTGTACTTCATCGTCGGCGGCGTGGCGCTGCTGCTGGAGCGCCGCGTGGGGCAGATTGCACCCCAGGGCTGGGAGTTCTATGCCATCACGGGGGCGTTGTTCCTGACACTGGCATTCCCGGGTTTCGTCTATCGTTTCCTGATTCACCGCCGCGGCTGAGGCCGCGGTGCCGGTTGCTTCATGGATGAGGGTGCGCGATGAAAGTGCTCGACCTCCATTGCCCGCAGGGCCACCTCTTCGAGGGCTGGTTCGCCTCGGAAGAGGATTTCCAGAGCCAGCTGCAGCGCCAGCTGGTGCTGTGCCCCGTCTGCGGCCACAGCGACATCACCAAGCGCCTGAGCGCCCCCCGCATCAATCTTGGCGCCAAGCCTGCAAGCTTGCCCCCGGCGGCGGCGGCAGAGCCTGCTGCAGCCGCCTCGGCCGCCAGCGCGGCAGCCGCTGCTTCAACGGCCATGCCGCCCCAGGCGCGTGAGCAATTGCAGGCCATGTAGGCCGCCTGGCTGCAGTGGTCGCGCAAGGTCGCGCAGCAGACCGAGGACGTGGGCGAACGCTTTGCCGATGAAGCCCGCCGCATGCACTATGGCGAGACCGAAGAGCGCGCCATCCGCGGCAAGGCGAGTCCCGAGCAGGCCATGCAATTGCTGGACGAAGGCATTGCCGTGGTTCCATTGGCCTTGCCGCAAGGCAGCAAGGAAACGCTGCAGTAACTTGCTCCGGGCACATGCTGTCTTGGCGGCGACAATTGCGCTCATGCCGATCAATCGCCAATTCACATGCCAGGCAATCACCTGATGCTATTAATTGAATAGCGCTTTGAGTCGCTTTGTCGCCATTCAATTGATGGGGCGACAAACCCAAGCATATCCGCGGCTTTTCGCATAGTGACTGAGCAGGCCACAGGGAGATTGCCCACCTGGGTGTTTCCCGTAAGGCAGCAGACATTGGTCGCTGTCTGCCAAGCCGCAAAAAGGGTAGTTTGCTATCTCTTTGGAAGCGCTCTGGCCTTCCGCGTGGGCGTCGCCGGGCCGAGGTGATGGAGAACCCTAGGGCCCGCCTGCAGCCGCGGCGCCTTGCAGCCCCGTGACTGCTTGATTATTTCAAGTGTGAGTGGTTGCTTCTTGTTTTTGCGGCGACTCGTCTTGATGCGCCATGCTGCAGTGCGGGGCAGGGCCTGTGCTTAGGAGCACCTACGTAGGCGTTTTCCCGCTGCGGTGCACAACGTCGGCAAGCCTACGATGCGTCCGACCCTGCACAACGCCCACCAGAGCCTCTGGCGACGCGTTGGCGGCTGGCAGCATCAACGGAGCAGGCGAAGCGCACATGAGCGACGTTATTCTCGAAACCCGGAACCTGACCAAAGAGTTCAAGGGATTTACGGCGGTGAGCAAGGTGGACCTTTCGGTGCGCCGCGGCTCCATCCATGCCTTGATCGGCCCCAATGGCGCAGGCAAGACCACCTGCTTCAATCTGCTGACCAAGTTCCTGGAGCCCACCTCCGGCACCATCCGTTTCAATGGCGAGGACATCACGCGGGAAGCACCGGCGCAGATTGCGCGCCGTGGCGTGATCCGGTCCTTCCAGATCTCGGCCGTGTTCCCGCATTGCACGCTGCTGGAGAACGTGCGCATCGGCCTGCAGCGCAAGCTGGGCACGGAGTTCCATTTCTGGCGCAGCGAGAAGAGCCTGTCGCAGCTCGATGACCGCGCCATGCAGTTGCTGGCCGAAGTGGGCCTGCAGGACCTGGCCGACGAGGTCACGGTCAACCTGCCCTATGGCCGCAAGCGTGCGCTGGAGATTGCCACCACGCTGGCCATGGAGCCCGAGCTGATGCTGCTGGACGAACCCACGCAGGGCATGGGCCACGAAGACGTGGACCGCGTGACCCAGCTGATCAAGAAGGTCTCGGCCGGCCGCACGATTCTCATGGTGGAGCACAACATGAAGGTGATCTCCACCATTGCCGACCGCATCACGGTGCTGCAGCGCGGCGCCGTGCTGGCCGAGGGGCCGTACGAGGAAGTTTCGCGCAACCCCCAAGTGATGGAAGCGTATATGGGCACCACCGACGGCCAGTTGCAGGGAGCGCATTGAGATGACTGCACCGGCATTGGAAATCAAGGGCCTGCAGGCCTGGTACGGCGAATCCCATGTGCTGCACGGCATGGACCTGGTGGTCCAGCCCGGCGAGGTGGTCACGCTGCTGGGGCGCAACGGCGCGGGCCGCACGTCCACGCTGCGCGCCATCATGGGTCTGACGGGCGCGCGCAAGGGCTCGATCAGGATCAATGGCGTGGAAGCCATCCACATGCCCACGCACCGCATTGCCCACCTGGGTGTGGGCTACTGCCCTGAAGAGCGCGGCATCTTCTCCAGCCTCTCGTGCGAAGAGAACCTGATGCTGCCGCCGCCGCTCAAGACCGGCCAGCCGGGCATGAGCGTGGATGAGATCTACGCCATGTTCCCCAACCTGGCCGAGCGCCGCCACAGCCAGGGCACGCGCCTGTCGGGTGGCGAGCAGCAGATGCTGGCTGTTGCGCGCATCCTGCGCACGGGCGCGCGGCTGTTGCTGCTCGACGAGATCTCCGAAGGCCTGGCCCCCGTCATCGTGCAGGCGCTGGCCCGCATGATCACCATGCTGCGCACCAAGGGCTACACCGTGGTGATGGTGGAGCAGAACTTCCACTTCGCGGCGCCGCTGGCCGACCGCTTCTACGTGGTCGAGCACGGCCATGTGGTCGAGCGTTTCGGCGCGGCCGAGCTGCAGGCCAAGATGCCCGTGCTCAACGAACTGCTCGGAGTCTGACCCGGATATCCATCGTGGCTGGCGCCTGGGGCTCGCCGGCTGCATTCCTGCCATGGCCCTGTGACAAAAAACCCAAGACATCAACGCGAAGGAGACACCAATGAAAGCAAAACTGACCGCACTGTCGTGCATGCTGGCCGCCGCCGGCCTGGCCAGCCCGCTTGCCATGGCACAGGAGAAGGTGAAGATCGGCTTCGTGACCGACATGTCCAGCCTCTATGCGGACGTGGAAGGCAAGAATGCCGTCACCGCGATGCAGATGGCCATCGATGACTTCGGCGGCAAGGTGCTGGGCCAGCCCATCGAGCTGCTGAGCGCCGACCACCAGAACAAGGCCGACATCGCCGCCTCCAAGGTGCGCGAGTGGGTGGACACGCAGGGTATCTCGCTGGTGTTCAGCGGCACCAACTCCGGAACGGCCCTGGCGGTGTCGCAGGTGGCCAATGAGAAAAAGCGCGTGCACTTCAACAGCGGCGCAGGCTCGTCGGCGCTGACCAACGAGCAGTGCAATCCCTACACCGTGCACTACGCCTATGACACCGTGGCCCTGGCCAAGGGCACGGGCACGGCCGTGGTGGAGCGCGGCGGCAAGGACTGGTTCTTCCTGACGGCAGACTACGCCTTCGGCCACGCGCTGGAGAACGACACCACGGCGGTGATCAAGGCCAAGGGCGGCAAGGTGGTGGGCGGCGTCAAGCATCCGCTCAATGCCTCGGACTTCTCGTCCTTCCTGCTGCAGGCGCAGGCCTCCAAGGCCCAGATCCTGGGCCTGGCCAATGCCGGTGGCGACACCATCAACGCCATCAAGGCGGCCAAGGAATTCGGCATCAACAAGAGCATGAAGACCGTGGGCCTGCTGGTGTTCCTGACCGACATCCACAGCCTGGGCCTGAAGAACACCGAAGGCATGCAGTTCACCACCAGCTGGTACTGGGACCAGAACGACGCGGCGCGCAAGTTCGCCGAGCGCTTCTTTGCCAAGACCAAGCGCATGCCCACCTCCATCCAGGCCGCCGACTACTCGGCCGTGACCAGCTACCTCAAGGCCGTGCAGGCCGTGAAGTCCACGGATGCCGACAAGGTCATGGCCCATCTCAAGAGCACGCCCATCGACGACTTCTACGGCAAGGGCTCGATCCGTCCCGACGGCACCTTTGCCCACGACATGTACCTGGTCGAGGTCAAGAAGCCCGCCGAGTCCAAGAAGCCCTGGGACTACCTGAAGGTCGTGGCCACGCTGCCCGCCGACCAGGTCTGGACCACCAAGGCCGAGACCAAGTGCGCGCTGTGGAAGTAACGCCGCGCCGCCACTGACCCCCAACCGCCACCCGGCCAACCACGACAGCTGCATCCCATGGAAATCTTTGGTGTTTCCCTGCCAGGCCTGATGAGCCAGCTCCTTCTGGGGCTGGTCAACGGCTCGTTCTACGCCATCCTCAGCCTGGGGCTGGCGGTGATCTTCGGCCTGCTCAACGTGATCAACTTCGCCCACGGCGCGTTGTTCATGCTGGGCGCCATGGTCACCTGGATGGCCATGAGCTACTTCAACATCAACTACTGGGTGATGCTGGTGCTGTCGCCGCTGCTGGTGGGCCTGCTGGGGGTGCTGATCGAGCGCTTCCTGTTGCGCTGGATCTACAAGCTCGACCATCTCTACGGCCTGCTGCTGACGCTGGGCCTGTCGCTGCTGATCGAGGGCCTGTTCCGCTCGGTCTACGGCGTCTCGGGGCTGGGCTATGACACGCCCGAGCTGCTGGAGGGCGCGACCAACCTGGGCTTCATGATCCTGCCCAACTACCGCGCATGGGTGGTGCTGGCCTCCATCGTGGTCTGCGTGGCCACCTGGTTCATGATCGAGAAGACGCGCATTGGCGCCTACCTGCGGGCCGGCACCGAGAACCCGCGCCTGGTCGAGGCCTTCGGCGTCAATGTCCCCGTGATGATCACGCTGACCTATGCCTTCGGCGCGGCCCTGGCCGCCTTTGCCGGCGTGCTGGCGGCGCCCGTCTACCAGGTCACGCCGCTGATGGGGCAGAACCTCATCATCGTGGTCTTCGCCGTGGTGGTGATCGGAGGCATGGGCTCCATCATGGGCTCCATCCTCACCGGCCTGGGCCTGGGGGTGATCGAGGGCCTGACCAAGGTCTTCTGGCCCGAGGCATCGTCCACCGTGGTGTTCTTCATCATGGTCATCGTTTTGCTCATCCGCCCCGCCGGCCTGTTCGGCAAAGAGAAATAACAAGAACGAGGACAAGGGGCCGACCACATGAAATCCAAGACTCTCGTTCAACGCATTGCCCCCTGGGGCTATGGCCTGCTGCTGCTGGGCCTGCTGGCGGCGCCCCTGCTGGGCGCGTATCCGGTGTTCGTGATGAAGCTCATGTGCTTCGCACTGTTCGCCTCGGCCTTCAACCTGCTGCTGGGCTACACGGGCCTGCTGTCCTTCGGCCACGCGGCCTTCCTGGGCGGCGCGGCCTATGTGACCGGCTACGCCATCAAGGGCTGGGGCTTCACGCCCGAGCTGGCCATGCTGGCCGGCACGGCCGGCGGCGCGCTGCTGGGGCTGATCTTCGGCTGGCTGGCCATCCGCCGCCAGGGCATCTACTTTTCCATGATCACGCTGGCGCTGGCCCAGATGCTGTTCTTCGTGTGCCTGCAGGCGCCCTTCACGGGCGGCGAGGACGGGCTGCAGGGCGTGCCGCGCGGCAAGCTGTTCGGCCTCATCGACCTGGCCAGCGACATGACCATGTACTACGTCACGCTGGTCATCGTGGTCCTGGCCTTCCTGCTGATCGTGCGCACCATCCACTCGCCCTTCGGCCAGGTGCTCAAGGCCATCAAGGAGAACGAGCCGCGCGCGACCTCGCTGGGCTACGACGTGGCGCGCTTCAAGCTGCTGGCCTTCGTGATCTCGGCCGCGCTCACGGGCCTGGCCGGTTCGCTCAAGACCGTGGTGCTGGGCTTTGCCACGCTGTCGGATGTGCACTGGACCACCTCCGGCCACGTGATCCTGATGACGCTGATGGGCGGCCTGGGCACGCTGTCCGGCCCCATCCTGGGATCGGCCGTGGTGGTCATGCTGGAGAACAAGATCGGCGAGTTCGGCCTCTTCCTGCAGCGCCTCACGGGCGTGGAGTGGTTCTCCACGCTGGGCGAGTCGGTGACCATCGTCACGGGCCTGATCTTCGTGGTCTGCGTGCTGCTGTTCCGCAAGGGCATCATGGGCGAGCTGATCGTCCGTCTGCAGAAAAAGCGTACCCCTTGAGAGCCGGGTTGGGACGGTTTCAAGGGGGTGGGCTACGTGCCCATGCTGTTGACTGCCATAGCTACAACTGCAGCGGCCGGGCGTAGCCCGTCATCTCCAGGTATCCCTGACCGGCTCGCGCCTCCTGGCCCGGGCCGGTGGGCTTTTGCAGGCTGCACAGGCCCTCCCAGTAGATGGCGCCGGTGGAGGCGCTGCTGTCCAGCTCCTGGTCATCGACCAGGGCGTTCACGATGAAGCGGCCTGCGGGCGTGTCCACCTGCCATTGCACGGGGTAGCGCGCTCCGCTGGCAGGGCTGCTCCAGTGGCGCAGCGGCGTGAACTGCACTGCATCGTGGGCGAAGACCTGCAGCGTGCCATCCACACCGCGCAGCGAGCCTCCGGCCCACAGCGCGCTGCCATCGCTGCGGCGCACTCGGAAGGCCGTGAGCGCGCCGCCGTCGAACAGGTTCATGCCTATCCAGTCCCAGCCCACGGCCTCGGGGTGCAGCAGGGCCTGGCTCCATTCATGGTCCAGCCAGGCGCGGTTGTCGCCGGGCTCGCGTGCGGCTTCTATCGCCATGCGCTGGCCTGCCAGCTCCAGCGTGCCGCTCACCTGCAGCTGCGGGCGGCTGTAGTAGTAGCTGGCCTGATCGGGTTCGGGACCCTTGCGCGACAGGCCGGCGCGGCCCTGCAGCAAGGGGGGCAGGCGGGTGTCAAAGTGCAGGTCCAGGGCGAATGTGCTGCTGCGCAGGCGCGTGGTATAGCGCTCGGCAGCGCCTTCATCGGTGCGCTGCAGCGACCAGTCCTGCAGCCGCACGTCGGCATCGGTCTCGCTGGCCTGGGCAATGCCAAAGCCTGCGCGCGCAATGCGCTGGTCGTGGTGCAGGCGAGCGCCCTGCACATCGCACAGCGCCGCATGGGCAAACAGCAGCTGGCGCGCCGCAAAGGCGGAGCGCAGCTCCTGCGTGGCCTGCACGCGCGACCGGAAGAAGGTGATCTGGAAACCCCAGGCCCGGCCCGCTGCGCGTGCCTGGCCGGTGATGTACCACCACTCGGTGCGCAGCCCGGGGTGGCTGCCGTGGTCGCGCGGGAAGACCAGCGTGCGTGGCGGCAGTGCCTGGGCGGGCAGTCCTGCCGCCCCCAGGCCCAGGCCGGCAGCCAGGCCCAGCAGATGGCGGCGGGGCAGGGGCATCATGGATCAGCCTTGCAGCTGCGCGATGCGCGCCTGGGCCGGCCCGCAGTCGCCGATGCGCTGCATCACCCAGTCCGCATCATGGTAGGTGGGCAGGTAGCGCTCGCCCGCATCGCACAGCAGCGAAAGAATGGAGCCCTGCTCGCCGCGCTGGCGCATCTCGCTGGCCAGCCTGAGCATGGCCACGTAGTTGGTGCCCGTGGACGGTCCCACGCGCCGGCCCAGCAGTGCGGACAGGCTGCGCATGGCGGCCAGGGAATCGCAGTCCGCCACTTCCTCCATGCGGTCCACCAGCGTGCGCACAAAGCTGGGCTCCACGCGCGGGCGGCCTATGCCCTCGATGCGCGAGCCCGGCGCGGTGAGGGTGGCATCGCCCGTGCGGTGGTAGGCGGCGAACACCGAGCCCTCGGGGTCGGCCACGCAGATGCCCGTGGCATGGCGCTGGAAACGCACGTAGCGGCCGATGGTGGCACTGGTGCCGCCCGTGCCCGCGCCCACCACGATCCAGCGCGGCACGGCATGGCGCTCGCGCCGCATCTGGGTGAACATGCTCTCCGCAATATTGTTGTTGCCACGCCAGTCGGTGGCGCGCTCGGCATAGGTGAACTGGTCCATGTAGTGGCCGCCGGCCTGCGCGGCCACGGCGCGTGCCTCGTCATAGACCTGGGCGGCGCTGTCCACCAGATGGCAGCGGCCGCCGTAGAACTCGATCAGTGCAATCTTCTCCACCGAGGTGCTGCGCGGCATCACGGCCACGAAGGGCAGGCCCAGCAGGCGCGCGAAGTAGGCCTCGCTCACGGCCGTGGAGCCGCTCGATGCCTCGACGATGGTCGATCCCTCGTGCACCCAGCCATTGCACAGCGCATAGAGAAACAGCGAGCGCGCCAGCCGGTGCTTGAGGCTGCCCGTGGGGTGGGTGGATTCGTCCTTGAGGTAGAGGTCGATCCCCAGGCCGGCAAAGCCGGGCAGGGGCAGCGGGATCAGGTGCGTGTCGGCACTGCGCTGGTAATCGGCCTCGATGCGGTTGATGGCCTCATGCAGCCAGGAAGAGGTGGTGTGCGGCATGGCGGCCATTGTCGCAGGCTGCCCTGCCCACGCGGCTACAGGCCGTAGAACGGGCGGTTGGCCTCGATGCGTGTCTGCTCGCTGGCGGGGTAGCGGCGTTCGGCCAGCAACTGCTGCAGCGCGGCGCGGCCCAGGTCGCGCAGCGGGGTGTAGAAGGCGCTGACGGCCAGCTCGTCCAGTGCGCGCCAGGCATAAACCTGGGCGTCGATGAACAGGATGTCCTCGGCCGGGCGCGGCAGCGCGGCGGCCTGGCGCGCATAGAGGCAGGCCAGGGCAAACTCGGACCGCTCGCGATGGTAGCGCGCCAGCTCGCACAGGGGCTCGGCCCGCTGCGGTCGCGCGGCATAGGCGGTGAGATAGGCCTCGCGCACGGCGGCTGGCTCGGCGCCCGAGCGCTCCAGCAGCACGCCGATCTGGAACAGCGCAAACCACTGCTCCTCGGCCCAGCCGCCCATGGCGGCGCGCTGCCGGTACCACTGCAGGCTGGACTCGATCTGGCCTGCGTCGCGGTGGCTTTGCGCCAGATAGAACACGTTGCGCGTGTTGCCGGGCTGCTCGCGCACGGCCTTTTCGAGCACGGCGATGTCACGCAGGTAGGTCTGCGGGTCCCGCGCCCGTGCGCCGTCGTGCGAGACATCGATGTACGGCCCCGCCAGCATCTGCCAGGCCTGGTGCGCCGGGGCGGTCAGGTACTCGTGCAGCACGCCTTCCCAGCGCCAGTCCACGCGCGTGGCGATCAGCGCATTGCGCTGGTATTCGGTGCCCGCCATGTGGCAGGACAGCATGCAGCCGTCCGCCTCCAGCGCCGGCCATGCAAAGCCTTCGGGCACGCGCAGCTGCTCGTCGGCATCGATGAACAGCAGGTAGTCGCCGTGCGGCCGCGCCAGCTCCAGCGCCTCGTTGCGGTTGTGGGCGAAGTCCACCCAGGGCCGCTCGTGCAGGCTGCCGGGCACGCCCTCCATGCACTGGCGCACCAGGTCCTGCGTGCCGTCGCTGGAGCCCGTGTCCACGATCACCCAATGGTCCACCCACGGCTTGACCGAGGCCAGGCAACGCGCGATCACCGGGGCCTCGTTCTTGACGATCATGTTCAGGCAGATATGGACGCGTCGCGCAGGTCGCATAGCGAGCTCACTGGCAGGAGGCCACCACGATCAAACCGGTAACCGCCGTATTGAAGGCCTGGGTGCCAACCAACTGCACAGTCATGGTGTCGCCTGGTGCGTAAGTGGCGGGGCCGGACACATCGCATGTGGGGTTGGCATTGGAAAGCGAACAGATCGGCACGCCCGACACATTGGAGAAGTTCTCGTTCACGCCTCGACGCAGCTGCAGCGTCAGGCTCAACGCCCTGTTCTCTGTCAGCATGGCGCGCAATGAAGCATTGGTGCATGAGGTGTGTACCATGCGCTGCGCATCGGTCTCGAATGTGTTACCGCCGCCGTTGGCAAACAAATAAATTGTGCCGGTGCCAGCGCTGTTGCCGCGGGCAGGAGTTGTATACGTCTGGAAAAACCCACCCGAGCCTGCAGGCCCCTGGGCTCCTGCAGGGCCTGTGGGGCCTTGAAGTCCAGCTCCTGTGGCACCCGTCACGCCCTGGATGCCCTGGATTCCCTGAATGCCTTGCGCGCCCTGGGGCCCTGTGGGACCTGTGTCACCCTGGGCCCCTGTCACGCCCGTAGCCCCTGTCATGCCGGTCGGGCCCGTCGGGCCGGTTGCACCCGTGGCCCCTGTAGGTCCGGTGGGTCCGGTCGCGCCAGTGGCACCCGTCGAACCCGTGGCACCTGGGGTGCCCGCACCGGTGGCCCCAGTCGGACCAGTGACTCCCGTTGCGCCTGTCGGTCCAGCCACCCCCGTGGCGCCGGTCACGCCTGCTGGGCCTGTTGCCCCTGTGGCGCCGGTCGCACCTGTGGCTCCCGTAGCGCCAGTTGCCCCGCCGCCCACACCCGGCGCGCAATGCACCAATTGCCCCGTGGCGCCGTCAACGCACAGCAGCTGGTTGCCAGTGGCTGCATCGGCAGGCAGGGCTGGTACCAGCACCTCCCCTGTGTTCTGTACCCGCAAGCGTTCGGCCCCCGCAGAATTCTTGATCACGAAATTGCCACCGGCCGGCATAGTGATGCTCACGTCGGCGGCATGGGCTGCCGGGCTGAAGATTCCCGCGCTGATGCACAGCGACCAGAGAAGGCGGGGAGGGATGGGGAAGTTGCGACGGTCCATGGTTCAGATGCTGCTTGGATGAATACGCGCGGAAAGCCGGCACCCGCGTGGCGGGCGCCAGGATGGAAGAAGAATGGGCCGGCCCAGGGGCCGGATGCCGGGGCGCCCGGCCTGCTCAGAGGCGTGTTGCGCGGCGCTGGCGGTGCAGGGCCATGCCGCCGAGCAGCAGGCTCATCAGCATCAGCCCGTAGGTGCTGAGCGTGGGGATGCTGGCCGGAGCCGTCACCACAGGCGCTCCGATCTGCACGTTGCCAGGCACCACGCTGCCGCTGCTGTTGACCAGGGTCGCCGACGGCCCCATGGTCACCACGGCGGTGCCAGGGCCGGAAGAGGTCAGCACCACCGGCTTGCCGGGAGAGCCCAGCGTGAGCGTGCCCAGCACGGTGAGGTTGGTACCTGCGGGAAGAACGATGGTCGGGGGTGTCGGGCCGGTGCTGATCAGTGTCAGATCCTTCACGACGATATTGCCGCTGAGTGTCAGGGTCGTTCCGGGTGCACAGGTGTCTGAAAGCACAACGCTGCTGGTGCCGAGATTCAGTGCCGCCGCGCTCGTCAGGTCGCCGCCGATGTTGAGCTGGCCGCCCGTGCCGGTCACCGTGGAGCCCGCGTCAAAGGCAAAGGACCCCGAATCGAAGGTGCCCGTGCCCAGGGCCAGTTCCCCGCCCATCGAAACGGGGACGCAAAACGAATTGAACGAACCGCCAGCCAGATCGATGCTGGAGCCTGGAGGAAAGACAATCTGCCCCCAGGCCGAGCCGCACATTGCCGCGCCCAGGGCCAGCGACGCAGCCCAACGTTTTCCGAAACCTGCCATGAGTCCGATCTCCCGCGTACAGACGGCAATGCGCCTGTCTGATTTTTGTAGAGGCAGGCACCCCCCGTGGATAGGGCGCAGCACTGCCGAAGTCGGGCGAATGATCAGATGGAAAATGATTCTCTTGTAAGAAAAATTAACAATTGATTATGCGTTTTCATTTTTTGCAGGCTATCGGTTTGCGCGGAGGGATGGGGTTTACCAATCCTCCTTGACCGCCAGCACCGCCTCGCGCCCTGCAGCCGCACGCCCGGCCAGCCAGGCCGTCAGCGTGCCTGCCGCGATCACGCTGGCAGCCAGCGCCAAAAGGCGGGACCACGGCAGGGACAGCTCCATGGTCCAGTGAAAGCTTTGCGGATTCACCACGTGCACCAGGATCGCGGCCACGCCCAGGCCCAGCAGGCTGCCGGCGATGGCGCCGGCCGTGGTCCAGGCCATGCCTTCGCCGGCCACCACCGCCAGGATGTCGCGCCGCGTCAGGCCCAGGTGGGCGAGCAGGCCGAATTCCTTGCGCCGCGCCAGCACCTGGGCGCTGAAGCTGGCCGCGATGCCGAACAGGCCGATGCCGATGGCCACGGCCTGCAGCCAGTAGGTCACGGCAAAGCTGCGGTCGAAGATGCGCATGGAGCGCTCGCGCAGCGCGCCGCTGCTGGCGAACTCCAGTGCCTGCGCGGCGCCCGGCCCGGTCATCAGCGACTGGATGCGCGCCTGCAGCTGCTGTGCCGTGGCCGTGTCGTCGCCGTCCGGCCAGATGGCGATTTCGGTGGGGCCTGCCGTGGTGGCGCTGCCGTCGGCAAGCCGTTGGTAGTCATCCCAGTCCATGGCGATGGCGCCGAACTGGCGCACATAGTCGCGCCAGATGCCGGCCACAAACACGCGGGAATCTTCCGACGGCAGGGCCTGGGCCAGCAGCGGCCACTCCTGGCCCGGCCGCACGCCATAGAGTTGGGCCACGGCTTCACTGACATAGACGGGCGTGCTGCCAGCGGGCGCTTGCACGGGGCCTTGTATCCACGGCAACTGCTGGCCCTGGGGGCCATGCAGCGGGCGCAGCAGCAGGCTGACGGCGGGGCGATCCGGGCTGAGCCACAGGCTGGTGCTGCGCATGGGCTGGGCGCGCTGTACGCCAGGCAGGGCGGCAATGCGCGCGGCCAGATCGGCGGGCAGGGGCGCGGCATCGGCACGGCCTGCGCTGCCGGCCGTGCGCAGGTACAGCGGGGCGGGCAGCACGGCGTCCAGCCAGGCGATCATGCTGTCCCTGAAGCTGGCCACCATCACGGTCAGCGCCACGGCCAGGCTCAGGCTGGCCACTACGCCGCCCACGGCCACGGTGGTGCTGCGGCGCATGCGCCGTGCGCGCTCCACGGGCAGCAGGGCCAGCGGCCGGCGCAGCAGCGATTGCGGCACCAGGCGCAACAGCTGGCCCAGCAGCCAGGGCAGGGCGGCCATGCCGCCCAGAAGCAGCAGGGCCACGGCGGCATAGGCGGCCAGGGGAATGCCGGCCACGGGCGGCACAAAGGCCAGGGCCACGCTGGCTGCCATCAGCCGCAGGGCCGGCAGGCCACGCGCCGCGCGTTCGGAGCCCGCGCCCTGGCCCTTGAGCGTGGCGGCGGGCGGCAACTCCATGGCCTGGCGCGCCGGCCACCAGCCGCCAGCCACGGTGGCGGCCACACCCAGCAGGCCAAAGGTCAGCGCGGCGCTGGCGCTCCACTGCAGCGCGGGCTGCACGCCGGCAAAGTAGCCGCCGCCCAGGTCACCGCCCAGCATGTGCAGGGCCAGCCAGGCCAATCCCGCGCCCAGGGCAATGCCGGCCGCGCTGCCCAACAGTCCCAGCAGCAGCGATTCCAGCAGCACCAGGCCCAGGCGCTGGCGCGGTGTCAGTCCCAGCACGGCCAGCAGGGCGAACTGCGGCGCGCGCTGGGCCACGCTGAGCGCCAGCACCGAGAACACCAGGAACGCCCCCGTGAACAGCGCCACCAGGGCCAGCACCGTGAGGTTGACGCGGTAGGCGCGCGACATCTCGGCAATGCGCTGCTGGTCGTCGCCGGGGCGGCTGGCCAGGGCCTGGGCGGGCCAGTCGGGCAGGCGGCGCAGTTCGGCCAGCAGGGACTCGCGCCTGGCGCCTTCGGCCAGCAGCACATCGATGCGGTCCACCTGGCCCCAGCGCTGCAGGCTGTCCTGCAGCGCACCGATGTCCATCACGGCCAGCGGCGGGCCGGATGCGGCCACCGTGCCCGCGATGCGCAGGGTCTGCGCGCGCCCGCCCAGTTGCCATGGCAGGGGCGTGTGCCGCGCCTGCTCCGGCGTCAGGCCCAGGGCTTCGAGTGCCGTTGCATTGAGGAAGACCGCATCGGGCGCGAACAGGTCCAGCCGCCCGCCGCCATCGAACAGCCGGGGCATGAGCGCAGGCGCCACGGGCGCCAGCCGCAGCGCATCGCCGCCCAGCACGCGCAACTGCACCGGCGTGGCGGTGCCGGCTAGGGCCGTGGCTTCGATCCAGGGTGCGGCCAGGCTGACCTGGGGCTGCTGCGCAACACGGCCATACAGCGATTCGGGCAGGCCGCCCTGCATGGCACGCAACTCCAAGTCCGGCTGGCCGCTGACCGTGCGCACGGCGCGCGAGAACTCATCGAGCGCGGACTGGTTGATCACATGCACGGCAAAGCCCAGGGCCACGCCCAGCATGATGGCCACCAGGGCGGTGGCCGTGCGCCAGGGATGCTGGCGCAGCTCCTGCCAGGAAAAGGTGCGAAGCAGGGCGAGCATGGGCGGATGGTCTCTGGCGCTAGGCGGGCTGCATGCCCTGTGCGGTCAGGCGCAGCACGCGGTCGGCACGGCGCGCGGCCTCGATGGAGTGCGTGACCAGCACCAGGGCGGCCTGGTGCTCGCGGGTCTGCTGCAGCAGCAGCTCCATGACCTGGGCGGCCGTGCCGGGGTCCAGGTTGCCCGTGGGCTCGTCGGCCAGCAGCAGGGCCGGGCCGTGGACCAGGGCGCGTGCAATGGCCACGCGCTGCAGCTGGCCGCCGCTGAGCTGCCAGGGCAGGCGCTGCTCCAGCCCCTGCAGCCCGACGGCCTGCAGCAGTTGCTGCACGCGCTGGCGGCCCGCAGCATCCAGCCGCTGCAGCAGCATCAGCGGCAGGGCCACGTTGTGCCAGACATCCAGGTGCGGCAGCACATGGAAGGCCTGGAACACGAAGCCCACATGGCTGCGCCGCCACAGCGCACGGCCGGTTTCATCCAGGGCCGACAGGTCCTGGCCTTCGTGCAGCACGCGGCCCTGCTGCCACTCATCGAGCCCGGCCAGGCAGTTGAGAAAGGTGGACTTGCCCACGCCCGAGTCACCCACGATGGCCACGAACTCGCCGCGCGCCACGCTGCAGTCCACGTTCTCGAAGACGGCGGTTTCCGTGCCGCCGTCGTTGCGGTAGCGCCGCGCCAGGCCCTGGACCTGAAGCAGCGGCGACTGAGTCAGCGGCGTGTTGTCCCGGGGCGCGGCAGTCATGAAGGCGGTTTCCTGTTCAGCCGTTGCGGGCCTGGGTTGCTGCGGCCACCACGGCCATCGCTGCCTGCAGCAGTTGCTGCTGGGCATCGGGCGTATCGCAGGCAATGGCATGGCGGGCGGGCATGCTGCGCAGCCAGGTGATCTGGCGCTTGGCCAGCTGGCGCGTGGCGGCAATGCCGCGCTCGCGCAGCGAGTCCATGGGGTACAGGCCGTCCAGCGATTCCCAGGCCTGGCGGTAGCCCACGCAGCGGATGGAGGGCAGGTCCAGGTGCAGGTCGCCGCGCGCGCGCAGCTGCAGCACCTCGTCGATGAAGCCGGCGTCCAGCATGGCGTCGAACCGCTGGGCAATGCGCGCATGCAGCCAGGCGCGGTCCTGCGGCTCCAGCGAGAAGAAGCCGCCGGGGCTGATCAGGCCCTGTGCCGCATCCTTGCCCGCCCGCGTATGAAAGCTGGACAGCGGTTTGCCCGACACCTGCCAGACCTCCAGCGCGCGCTGTATGCGCTGGCTGTCGGCCGGCGCCAGGCGTGCGGCCGTGGCGGGATCGACCTGGGCCAGCAGCGCATGCATGGCGGGCCAGCCGATCTGCGCGGCCTGGGCGTCCAGCCGCTCGCGCACGGCGGGGTCGGCGGCCGGCATGTCGTCAATGCCATCCTGCAGGGCCTTGAAATACAGCATGGTGCCGCCCACCAGCAGCGGCAGGGCGCCGCGCGCGTGGATCTCGGCCACCAGGCGCTGCGTGTCCTGCACGAATTCGGCCGCGCTGTAGGCCTGCAGCGGGTCTCGGATATCGATCAGGTGATGGGGGCAGGCAGCCAGTTCTTCGGGCGTGGGCTTGGCCGTGCCGATGTCCATGCCGCGATAGACCAGGGCCGAGTCCACGCTGATGATTTCTGCGGCCTGGCCGCGTTCGGCCAGCAGCCTGGCCAGGGCCAGGGCGGCAGCGGTCTTGCCGGAAGCGGTGGGGCCGGCGATGGCCAGGCAGGGGAGCGGGGAAGCGGTGGACATTCAAAAAACACAAACGCAGGAAATGAAAATCAGCGGTGGCCATCGACCCCGCCGTGGCGGCGCACCAGCCCCCAGGCGACCAGGGCCGTGCACACGCCCCAGAACCAGATGCCGAAGGCCATGGGCCGGGTGGACTGGCCGTCCAGGTGCAGGCCCAGCCAGTGTCCCATGGCAAAGGCGATGAGCATCATGGTGAAGCCGTTGAGCGCCGAGGCCGTGCCCGCCGACTGCGGGAAGGGCGCGATGGCATTGCTCTGGCCGCAGGGCATGTGCACGCCATGGGCGATCTGGAAGATATAGAAGGGCAGGGCATAGGCCCAGAGGCTGCGCGCATCGGCCAGCGCCGCAATGCCGATGGCCGTGGCCGACAGCAGGCTGGCCAGCCCGGCAATCTGCACGGCGCGCCGCACATCCATGCGCTGCAGAAGCCAGCGGCACAGGAAGGTGCCCGCGATGTAGCACAGCGCATTGCTGCCCATCAGCAGGCCGTAGCCCGTGCGGCTTACGCCCAGCACATGGATATAGGTGAAGGAAGATGCGGCCAGATTGGTGAACAGGGCCGCATAGGTGCAGCAGGTCAGCAACTGGTAGGACTGGAATCCCGGGTGGCGCAAGATGGTGATCCAGTTGCGCGCCAGGGCCAGCGGCTGCAGCGCCGTGGGATTGGTGCGGGCCAGTGTCTCCGTGAAGCGCAGGGCCACCAGCAGCAGGGCCAGCGCACCCATTACCGCCTGGGCCAGCATGGTCGAGCGCCAGCCCAGCGAATCCACCAGCAGGCTGCCGCTGACGGGGCTCAGGAAGGCGATCACGCCCAGCCCGGTCAGCGCCTTGGACATGACCTGGGCACCCAGGTGCGGCGCGAACAGGTCGCGCACCATGGCGCGCGCGCACATCACGCCGGCGCCCAGCGATGCACCCTGCAGCGCGCGCCAGGCGATCAGCGATTCCATGGTCTCGGCGCTGGCGCTGCCCAGGGCCGCCAGCACATAGATGGACATGCCTGCCAGCAGGATGGGCCTGCGCCCTAAGCGGTCGGACAGCGGCCCCCAGGCCAGCTGCGAGCAGCCGAAGGCCAGCAGGAAAGCCGTCAGCGTGAGCTGCACCTGGGACACCTGGGTGGAGAAGGCCGCCTGTATCGAGGGCAGGGCGGGCAGGTACAGATCTGTGGCCAGCGGCTGAAGCCCCAGCAGCAGGCCGAGCAGGATGACGACCAGGACGGGGGACATGGCCGGCGGCGCTTGCGCGACGGCGGGAGACAGGGGCGCTGACATAGGCGCCCGAGGGTAGCAGAGAACCCGGGGTGCCGCTGTCCATGCCTTGGCGGCGCATATCCATCTGCGGATTGCGCAGTTGGGAACCGGCCCGCCCCTGCCTACATTGCATTGCAGAGCAACCCGACCCCAACCGAGCAATCAACGCAACTGCAAACAAAGGACCGTGATGGCAACGCCGACCGCTTTCTCCACCATCCCCGCCACCCTGCGCCAGGGTGCCTGCACCGTGCTGTACGTCGCGGCCCTGATCGGCGGCACGGCCCATGCCAATGCGCCCGTTCCCGAAGGTCCGCTGGTCAGCACCGAATGGCTGGCGGCCAACCTCAACCGCGCCGACGTGCGCATCGTCGAAGTCAGCGTCAACCCCGGCCTGTACGAGCGCTCCCATGTGCCGGGCGCGGTCAATTTCTCGTGGCACAACGATCTCAACGACAAGGTGCGCCGCGACATCGTGGGCAAGGAGCAGTTCGAGAAACTGCTGTCGCAGGCCGGCGTGAAGGACGGCACCACGGTCGTGCTGTACGGCGATACCAACAACTGGTTCGCGGCCTGGGGGGCCTGGGTCTTCGACATCTATGGCGTGCAGAACGTCAAGCTGCTGGACGGCGGCCGCAAGAAGTGGGAGGCCGAAAACCGCCCCCTCAACAACCGCGCCCCGGAATATGCGGCCACCACCTACCGCGTGGGCAAGGTCAACACCGCGCTGCGCGCGCGCCTGACCGATGCGCTGGCCTCGGCCGAAGGTCGCAGCGACGCCAGGCTCGTCGACATCCGCTCGGCCGACGAATACCAGGGCAAGGTCTTCGCCCCGGCCGGCGTGCCGGAGCTGGCCATCCGCGCCGGCCACATCCCCGGTGCCGTCAACGTGCCCTGGGGCCAGGCCGTGCGCGAGGACGGCAGCTTCAAGTCCGCCGAAGAACTCAAGAAGCTCTATGCGGGCGTGGGCATCGACGGCAGCAAGCCCGTGATCACTTACTGCCGCATCGGCGAGCGCTCCAGCCACACCTGGTTTGCGCTGTCCAAGATCCTCGGCTACCAGGTGCGCAACTACGACGGCTCGTGGACCGAATACGGCAACTCCGTGGGCGTGCCCATCAACAACCCGGCCGGTACGGTCTGGGCCGCGAAATGATTCCGCCGTCGATCAACCTGTCTTGAAGGCGGGGGCCGGGCGAGGGGTGTCAGTGCTCTTGGTTCGACGGATCAGGTGCGTGACGTGTGGCTTTGGCAAAAGCTCGGCTCCTTTGGGGCCCGCAGGCTGCGGGCCCCTTTTTTATGGGTGGATGGCAACAAAAGGGGGCAGGAATGACAAGCGTGACCGGTGAGCACACGCAGAACGTGAATGGCAGGCACAGGGCAAGGGACTGGACCAGATGGCTGCCCCTGGCCGCCGTGCTGGCCGCAGCCTGGCCTGTGGCGGCGCAGCTGCAGCTGCAAGGCGGCGGGCGCACCCTGGTCTTTGCGCTGGCGCTGGGCCTGCTGCTGGGGCTGGTGCTGCAGCGCTCGCGCTTTTGCTTTTACTGCCATGCGCGCGACTGGTTCGAGTTCGGCGACCCGCGCGGCGTGCTCTCCATCCTGCTGGCGCTGGCCGTGGGCTCGGCGGGCATGACCGTGGTGCTGGGCAGCTGGGTGGCCGTGCCCCAGCCTGGGCAGTTGCCGCCCGACATGCACATAGGTCCCGTGAGCTGGGTGCTGGTCCTTGCGGGCCTGGCCTTTGGAGCGGGCATGTCGGTCTCGGGCTCGTGCATCAGCGCCCACTGGTACCGGCTGGGCGAGGGCTCGCCCGTGGCGCCCTTTGCCCTGGTCGGCACGGGCCTGGGCTTCGTGCTGGGGTTTCGCAGCTGGAACCCGCTGTACAGCCTGGCCATTGCCGATGCGCCCGTCATCTGGCTGCCGGCCCATCTGGGCTATGGCGGCGCGCTGGCGCTGCAACTGGCCGTGCTGGGCCTGCTGGCGGCCTGGGTCTGGCGCATTCATGGGCGCTCGGGCCGCGCACAGCCCCGGCCTGCGGCAGAACCGGCGCAGCCACCGGGCCTGCGCCAGCTGTGGATGTCACTGTGGCAAGGCCGCTGGAACGCCGCGCTGGGCGGCCTGGCCGTGGGCCTGATCGCGGCCGCCGCCATCGTGCGCATGCGGCCGCTGGGCGTGACCACCACGCTGGGCAGCACCGTGCGCAGCTGGGCCCAGGCAGGCGGCTGGGTGCCCGAGCGCCTGCATGGCCTGGATACCCTGGGCGGATGCGCCACGGCCGTGCTCAACAGCCTGCTCACGCCCCATGCCGTGCTGCTGCTGGGCCTGGTGGCCGGCGCCTGGGGCGCCGCCGTGGCCAGCCGCCAGTGGACGCCACGCCGCCCCACCTGGCGCGATGCGGCTCGCGGCCTGGCCGGTGGCGCCTTGCTGGGCTGGGGCGCCATGACGGGGCTGGGCTGCACCATCGGCACGCTGCTGTCGGGCAGCATGGCGGGTGCGCTGTCGGGCTGGGTCTTTGGCGCGGCCGTGTTCACGGCGCTGTGGTTGGGTTTCGTGCTGCGGCGCTGGCAGGCCAGCCGGGACTGAGGGCCTTCAGCCGGCAGCCACACCCAGCAGCAGATCCGCGATCTCCTCCGGATACCGCTGCCGACGTCCGTCGATGAGCACGCAGCCGGGCGCCTCGGGGTCGGGCCTGGCCAGGGGCATGCCGTGGTCGATGAGGGCCTGGGCGCAGCCCAGCCAGTCGCCGCCGCCGGGTTCCGTGGATTCGGGCCGGTTCAGCGATGCCCAGCACAGGGTTCCTGCGCAGTTGTCGCCATAGGCGTGGCGTTCGGTCCACTGTGCGCCGTGCTCCAGCAGGAAGCGCGCCATGGCGGCATCGCCACGGAAAACGGCCTGGTTCAGTGCGGATGCATCCCAGTCGCCGCCGCGCGCAGCGATGGGCCAGCCCAGTTCCACCATGCAGCGCACGGCCTCCATGCGGCCCAGGGCTGCCAGTTCGGGCAGCATGCGCAGCTGCTCGTGAGACAGTCCTTGCAGCAGACCCGGGTGGGACGCGAGAAGCCCTCCGGCCCGGGCCCGGTCGCCCATGGCGCAGGCGGCAACGAACTGTTCTTCGGGCGTGGCGGTTTCAGCGCCCGTGGACTGTTCCAGCAGGACGGCCACGTCGGCCAGGCCAAAGCGCCGTGCCAGGCGGGCGGCGCCCAGGCCTTGCGGTGTGCGGGTGGCCGGGTCGGCTCCTGCATCCAGCAAGGCCTGCACGTGGGCGGGCGAGCGCAGCCGGCGTATCGCCCACAGCAGCGGGCGGCCCCATTCGCCCTGGCCGTTGTCCTCGTTCGGATCGGCTCCGTGGTCCAGCAGCAGGCGCAGGGCCTGCACATCGTCCAGGTCCAGCACGCGGAACAGGGCATTGCTGCCCTCCACACGCGCGCCCGCCTGCAGCAGCAGCCGCGTGCATTCGCGGCTGGCCGGCGTGCCTTCCAGAGAGTGGTAGAGCGATTCGCCGTCGTTGGGGTCGGCCCCGGCCTGCAGCAGCATCTGCGTCAGTTGCGCATCATGGTTCTGGCCTGCTGCGCCATAGAGTGCTGACAGCCGCTCGGTCTCGGAGGGCGCCTGCAGCGAGGCCGGCGGCCAGCGATTGCCCACGGTTTGCAGCGGGTCGGCGCCCGCGTCCAGCAGCCAGCGCGCGCAGGCGCGCAGCGGCTCGGCGAACTCGGGCAGGCGCAGCAGGCACGAGTGCGTGACGGCCACCAGCGGTGGCAGTCCCAGCGGCCCGCCTGCGCGCTGCAGCCAGCCGGGATCTCTGTGCGTGGCTTCGCGCAGCGCGGCCAGGTCGCCGATGGCGCAGGCCATCCAGGGATCATTGCCCGGCAGCTCCGGCCGCTCGTCCAGCAGGCGCCGGGCCAGCGCGGGCTGCGCGCGGTGCGTGCCGCCCGCCACATCGCCGGCATAGACCAGGGCCAGCCAGTGCAGCCGGGATGTCTCGGGGTCCGCCGCCAGGCGCTGGCATGCCTCGACGTAGCCTGACAGCTCGCTCCATGAAGCGAAACCGTGCTCGCGCGCCACGGCGGACTGGGCGTCGTGCAGCCGCAGGTCCATGGCGGCCAGCGCCTCTTCCGTGCGGCCCCGGGCAGCGGGCAGGTGGGCGCGCAATTGCTCCATGGCCTGGGCCGAGCCTGCGCGATAGGCGGCCAGCAGTTGCTTGGCCTGTTTCTTGAGATGGCCCATGTCGGGCCGGGCGGGGATGCGTTTCACAGGGATACCTCCGTGCACGAAGGCCAATGACCTGCAGCTTGGCGCACAAAGGCATGTGGCAAGAGAAAAACGCCGAGAGGCGCATACAGGTGGGTTCAACCCTTCCCGCAGGTCCGGGTGCGGCCTGCACCGCAAGCGCGGATGTTAGCGCAAGGCGACAGTCATCTGGGTGACAGCCGGCAGCCCCTGCTTGCGGGTTCCTACCCGCATGGCGGGCCAGTTGTCTGGCATAGGCTGCGTCGGCACTCCCCCTTGAAACGGATTTTTTGCGCGCGTTCCCCTTCAAACCTTCATCCCAAGGAGACAGTCTTATGCGAGCCCTGCGTTGGAATCGTTGGAAGTATCTCGGTCTGCTGGCGGTCACGGGCCTTGCGGCCTGCGGCGGGGGGGACGGTGATGCGCCCGAGGAAACCCGGGCCCAGGACAGCCGCAGCTTTGCGCCGGCCAATCCTTCTGCCACCACGTTCGATGCGCTGGCGGCTGCCGCTGGCGACACGGTGGACAACGCCAGCACCAGCCGCTGGGCCGGAGTGCTGGAAGGCGCGGCCTACCGCATCGAGGTGCCGGCCAACTGGAATGGCCGCCTGGTGATGTATGCCCACGGCTATGCGGGCGAGGGCAGTGCGCTCAACGTCACCAATCCGTCCATACGCCGCTACCTGATCCAGAACGGCTATGCCTGGGCAGCATCCAGCTACAGCAAGAACTACTACGACGTGCGCGCCGGCGTGGAGGACACGAACGCGCTGGCGCTGGCCTTCAACCGCCTGGCCGCATCTCACGGCCGGCCGCTGGCGCAGCCGCAGCGCCTGTACATCACCGGCCATTCCATGGGCGGCCATATCACGGCGGCGGCCATCGAGGCCGAAGCCCAATCAACGGCCCGCAACAAGGTGCGCTACCAGGGCGCCGTGCCCATGTGCGGCGTGATGGGCGATACCCAGCTGTTCGACTACTTCGCGGCGGCCCAGATCACTGCCCAGGCCCTGGCGGGCGAGGCCCAGCATGCCGTCACCGACTGGGCGGCCATCCAGGGCAAGGTGACATCGGCCCTGTTCACGACCTTCCCGTCTGCACCTACCGCGACGGGCCGCGCCTATCTGTCGGTGATCCAGAATCTCACGGGCGGTCCGCGCCCGCTGTTCGACCTGGGTGTGGCTGTGGGCGGCTCGTTCGCTCCGGTCTGGGGCGTGTTCGGCAGCGACGGCTCGGTCAATGGCATCCTGAACCGCAACGTGACCGATACCAACCGCTTCACCTACCGCATCGATGGGGATGCAGCGGCCTCGGCCGCGCTCAATGCCTCCGCGCAAAAGCGCACGGCCGCGCCCGATGCCAACCGGCTGCGCCGCGACGGCCTGCGCTGGATTCCCGTGAGCCCAGGCGACATCGGCATTCCCGTGGTGACGCTGCACACGCTGGGCGACCTGTATGTGCCGTTCAGCATGCAGCAGATCTACCAGCGACGCGTGGCCGACAAGGGCAAGGACCGTTGGCTGGTGCAGCGCGCCATCCGCGGCGCATCGCACTGCGACTTCACCGTGGCCGAGCAGGTGGAGGCCTTCGATGCCATGGTGCAGTGGGAGCAGGGCGGCGCCAGGCCGGGCGGTGACGATGTGCAGACGGCCGCCACGGTGGCCGCGCCCACCTATGGCTGCCGCTACACGCGCAACACGCTGGGCCCGGATGACAGCACCACCACGCGGCAGTTGCGCGCCGTGATCTCGCAGAACGCGGCAAGCTGCCCGTAGCGCGGAAGGCGGCGCAGGCTGCGCCGCTCAGCGCGGGCTTGCTGGCGCGGTGGGCGCCTGTGCGAGCAGGCGCAGCCCGAACAGCTCGTCCAGCGCCTGCCGGTATTGCTCCATGGCGCGCGACTGGGTGTTGTGGTGGTTGCCGCCTTCGATGAGCACGAAGCGCTTGGGCTCGCTGGCCGCGTCGAACAGCTGGCGGCCCAGCGTGGCGGGGATCAGCGGATCGGCGCTGCCGTGCACGACCAGCAGCGGCGAGCCTATGCCGGCCACCTTGTCGATGGAGGCAAAGCGCTGCGTGATCAGCGGCCCCACGGGAAGCCAGCCCCAGCGGAAGCTGCGGACCACGTCGGGAATGCTGGTGAAGGTGGCCTCGACCATGACGCCGGCCTCATCCTGGACGCTGCGCGCCAGGTCGATGGCGATGGCGCCGCCCAGCGAATGGCCGAAGATGAAGCGCGGCCGGCCCGGAGCGTGCCGGCCCAGCCAGTCCCAGCCTGCGCGTGCGTCCTCGGCGGCCGATTCCTCGGACGGCAGGCCGGCGCTGCTCTTGCCAAAGCCCCGGTAGTCGATGGCCAGCACCGAAAAGCCCAGTTCGTGCAGCCGCCGGATGCGCGGCGAGGAACCGGCAACGTTCCAGCGCGCGCCATGCAGGTACAGCAGCACGGGGGCGTTGCCGGCCGTGGCCGGCTGGGGCAGCCACAGCGCATGCAGGCGGGCGCCGTCCTGCGTTGGCATGTCGATCCAGACATCTTCCATGCCGGCCGTGTTGGCGCCGGGCCAGCTGCGGTCGCTGGGCTGGAAGATCCATTCGCGCTGCTTGGTGTCCAGCACGGAGCAGCCGCTGGCCGCCAGCAGCGCGGCCACGCCCAGCGCTGCCGTGAGCCGGTGCAGGCGCCGTCGGGGCCACAGGTGGGAAAGCAGTGAGGGCATGACGCAACAATGGATGCACGGGCCGGCCAAAAGTTCAGCGCCGCCGCCGTGCCGGCAGGCGCTGTCATGGATTGGCGCTATTCTTGCCGCTGGTCCGCAGGCTGTCCTGGCTGCACGGGCCTCTCCCCACTGTTGATGAGTGAACCTGTATGCCGATACGCCTGGGCCTGGCCGCCAACCGAATCCACCACCAAACCGAGGATGCCGCACTGTTCGGCTGGCTGCGCGCCTGCGAGTCCGGCATCCGCGAGCTGCAGCTGGGCCTGCATGCCGTGGGCCGCACCTTCGATGCCATCCAGGCGGCCGGCATGCTGGCGTCCTACCGGGGCCTGCGCCGCTATCCCTATGGCCGCGAAGGCGGGCTGATGAAACTGGTGGCCGAGGTGGTGGGCGTGGAAGGTGACGAGCGCACCATCGACGGGGCCATCTATTTCACCGACCCGGTGGATCCGTCCTCCATCTTTCCCGAGGCCGTGGCGCTCAAGCGCCAGTGCGTGATCCATGGCAAGCCCTTCCTGTCCACCGTGGCCTCGGCGCGGGACTGGGTCGAGATGGAGCGCATCCAGGCAGGTCTGCCCAAGGATGCCGGTGCGCAGCGCTTTCACGACTACGCACAGCAGACGCTGGCGCTGATCGCCCACGATGCGCTCAAGCCCACCATGCTGGATTTCGCGGCGCGCAACTTCGAGCTGCTGTCGCGCTTTGGCCGGCGCGTGGGTACGGGCACCACGGGACAGAGGCTCAACGAAATGGCCTGGAGCCGTGGCTGGCCCGAGGACCGGCCCTGGGTGGACCGCTACAACAGCGGCCCGCTGGGCGGCGATGCGCAGATCGCCGACCTGGTGCTGGACCGCCGCTGCCAGCGCGTGATCTTCTTCGAGGACCCGCATGTGGCGCGCCAGCACGAGGCCGACATCCAACTGCTGGAGCGCGCCGTGACCACGGTGACGCACGACACGGTCTGCACCACTTCTCCGGCCGTGGCGCAGCGCTGGTGCGATGCGGCCTTGATGCGCCGCTGAAACCTTCGTCGCGCAGACGACAGCCTTGCGGCCTGCGGGCGGGCGAACACCCGTGACCGGCCGGGGGCTTTCTGCAAGACTGGCCGTTTCCAAAACCAAGGAGACAACGATGGTCAGTCCGCTCTTTCGGCGTTCCCGGCATGCCATGGCCCTGCTGGCGCTACTGCCCGGCTGGGTGGCGGCCCAGGCACAGGCCCCCGCAGCGCCCGCGCTGCCGCCGCCCGACAGCGTGCGCCTGGAGCAACTGGGGCTGATGCAGGGCTTTCCTCCGGCCGCCGACAAGCGAGTGGACGTGTCCAACGGCTACCGCTATCCGCAACTGCGCTGGGTGGTGCAGCACCTGCGCGAAATCCAGCCCACGCAGAACATCCGGCGCGGCGCGGCGGCGCCCTCGGCCCTGCCCGAAGCGCCCATGGCCCTGGGCGGCCTGCGCTTTGACGACGACAAGGGCCAGCCCGTCACCGTGGACCAGTGGCTGGACCGCACCTATACCGACGCCATCGTGGTGCTGCACAAGGGGCGGGTGGTCTTCGAGCGCTACCAGAACCAGATGCAGGCCAGCTCGCCGCACCTGCTGTTCTCGGTCACCAAATCGTTCACCGGCCTGATGGCCGCGCAACTGGCCCACGAAGGGCGCATCGACCCCCAGGCGCTGGTCACGAAGTACGTGCCTGAGCTGGAAGGCTCGGCCTGGGGCGACATGACGGTGCGCCAGGTCATGGACATGACGGGTGCCGTGCGCTTTCGCGAGGACTACACCGACCCCAAGACCGAGATCTTCGGCTACTCCTGGGCCTCGGGCATGCTGCCGCGTCCGCCCGGCTACGCGGGGCCGACCAATGTGTACGACTTCCTCAAGACGCTGCCCAAGGAAGGCACGCATGGCGAGGGCTTTGTCTACCGCACCGTGCATTCCGAGGTGCTGGGCTGGATCGTCTCGCGCGTCACTGGCCGGCGCTGGAGCGATCTCATGAGCGAGAACATCTGGCAGAAGCTGGGCATGCAGGAAGACGCCTATGTGATGGTGGACAGCACCGGCACGCCGCTGCAGGGCGCGGGCCTGAACGCCACGGCGCGTGACCTGGCGCGCGTGGGCGAGATGCTGCGCCTGGGCGGCAGCTTCAACGGCCACAAGATCTTCGACAAGGCGGTGCTGGACGACATTGCGCGCGGCGGCGACCGCGAGCAGTTCAAGTTCCGCGGCATCCAGGCCGCGCGGCCCGGCTACAGCTACCGCAACCAATGGTGGGTACTGCACAACGCCGATGGCGCCTACGAGGCCGCTGGCATTCACGGCCAGTTCATCCACGTGAACCCGGCCGCGCAGATGGTGGTGGTCAAGCTGTCATCGCACCCGGTGGCGGGCGCGGCCTTCACGCATGCGTTGACGCTCAAGGCCTGGGCGGCGCTGGCCGATGCGGTGCGCGACAGGTAAGGCGCGCGAATCCATCTCTTTCCATGAAAAAAGCCCATGCAGCAGGCTGCATGGGCTTTCGTCAGGGGTGGGGAGCGTTGACGCTCAGATCACGCCCTGGGCCAGCATGGCATCGGCCACCTTGACGAAACCGGCGATGTTGGCGCCGTCGATGTAGCTGACCGTGCCGTCCTCGCGCTTGCCGTACTTCAGGCAGGCGGCGTGGATGCCTTGCATGATCTGCAGCAGGCGGGCATCGACTTCCTCGGCGGGCCAGGACAGGCGGGCCGCGTTCTGGCTCATCTCCAGGCCCGAGGTGGCCACGCCACCGGCATTGCTGGCCTTGCCCGGTGCGTACAGCACGCCGGCCTTCTCGAAGGCCTTGGCGGCTTCGATGGTCGAGGGCATGTTGGCGCCTTCGGCCACGCAGACCACGCCGTTGGCGATCAGCACCTTGGCATCTTCCTCGGTCAGTTCGTTCTGCGTGGCGCAGGGCAGGGCCACGTCCACCTTCAGGTGCCACGGCGTCTTGCCGCGCAGGAACTCGGCGCCCACCAGCTTGGCGTACTCGTCCACGCGGCCGTAGCGGTGGTTCTTCACGTCCATCAGGATGGCCAGCTTCTCGGTGGTGAAGCCGTCCTGGTCATACACGGTGCCCGAGGAGTCGGAGACCGACACCACCTTGGCGCCCAGCTGCATGGCCTTTTCCACGGCGTACTGGGCCACATTGCCCGAGCCGGAGATGGAGACGGTCTTGCCTGCGAAGGACTGGCCGCGCGTGGCCAGCATTTCCTGGGCGAAGTAGACGGTGCCGTAGCCGGTGGCTTCGGGGCGGATCAGCGAGCCGCCGAAGGACAGGCCCTTGCCCGTGAACACGCTGGCGGCGCTGTTGGACAGCTTCTTGTACATGCCGGCCATGAAGCCCACTTCGCGGCCGCCCACGCCGATGTCGCCTGCCGGCACGTCGGTGTCCGGGCCCACGTGGCGGAACAGCTCGGTGACGAAGGCCTGGCAAAAGCGCATGACTTCAGCGGGGCTCTTGCCCTTGGGATCGAAGTCCGAGCCGCCCTTGCCGCCGCCCATGGGCAGCGTGGTCAGCGCGTTCTTGAAGGTCTGCTCGAACGCCAGGAACTTGAGCACCGACAGCGTGACCGAGGGGTGGAAACGCAGGCCGCCCTTGTAGGGACCGATGGCCATGCTGTGCTGGATGCGGAAGCCGCGGTTGACCTGCACCTGGCCCTTGTCGTCGGTCCAGCTCACGCGGAACATGACCACGCGCTCGGGCTCGACCAGGCGCTCCAGCAGTCCGTGCTCGGCGTACTTGGGGTTCTTCTCGATGAAGGGCCACAGGCTTTCCATCACTTCGGTGACGGCTTGCAGGAATTCGGGCTGGCCGGGATTGCGTTGCGCGACTTCATCAAGGAACTGGCCGACGGACTCGTACTTCATGGAAAAAACCTCTGACTAAAAACGGCTGCGGGAAGGGGTGAGTGCAAACCAAGATTATGCCTAAAAGTTATGCCGTCATGCATCGTTTTGGTGAACGGCGCCCGAGCTTGGTGCCTTCGTGCCGTGTTTCGGTGCATCTTCAGAGGGGGTTGACGGTATTTGGTGCATGGCAGAAAGCTGCGTGCAGCAGTGGGCGGGCAGGCAGGCTCCTGGATCGGCCGTATCCGGTGGCGTGCATGGTCATGGCGAATGGGAATGGCTGGCGCCATGCCCGCTGACATGAAGAGTGGCTGGGAAGGCCTTGCAGCCGGACGGGGCTTGGGCCCGCCCGGCCATCCCATCGACGGCCTTTCAGCTGCGCTGCAGCTGGGGATGGCGCGCGAACAGGTCGGCCGCCCAGTCCACGAAGGCCCGCACCTTGGCGCTGAGGTGGCGGTTGGGCGGATAGACCACGTGAATGGGCAGCGGCGGCTGTGTCCATTCGGGCAGCACCTCGACCAGTTCGCCGCTGTCGATCAGCGGCTGGGCAAAGGCCGTGACCAGCTGCGCGATGCCAAAGCCCGCCAGCACGGCGGCCGTGTAGGCATTGCTGTCGTTGGCCGCGATGCGGTAGTTGCCCGCCACCTCGATGGATTCATCGCCCCGCTGGAATTCCAGCGGGTACATGCGCCGCGTATGGCCCGAGAAGAAGGCGACGATCTGGTGCTTCGTATCCAGCTCGGAAGGGTGCTGGGGCACGCCGTGGCGCGCCAGGTAGGCGGGCGAGGCCACGGTGACCCAGTTCATCGAGCCGATGCGCCGCGCCACCAGGGACTGGTCGCTGAGCTCGCCCCCGCGGATCACGCAGTCCACGTTGTCGCTGATCAGGTCCACCAGGCGGTCGCCCACGCCCAGGTCGATCTGTATGTCGGGGTAGCGTTCGCAGAATTCGGTCAGCGCCGGAATGATGATCAGCCGGGCCATGGAGCTGCCCACGTCCAGCCGCAGCCGCCCGCTGGGCGCGGTCTGGGTGTTGACCATGCTGGCTTCGAGATCGTCGAAATCGTTGAGCAGGCGTGCCGCGCGTTCGTAGTAGGCCGCGCCATCGGGCGTGACGGTGACGCGCCGCGTCGTGCGGTTGAGCAGCTTGACGCGCACGCGCGCCTCCAGCGCCTGTATCTGTTTGGTGACCGTGCCCTTGGGCAGGTCGAGCGAATCGGCGGCGCGGGTGAAGTTGCCGGCTTCCACCACGCGAACGAAGACACGCATGGCCTGGATCTGGTCCATGGAAAGTTGCTCCTGCAGCGCCCGGCAAGGGAATGCCGGCTCGGCGGAATTCTCACATGCGCGGTATCGGGCGATTGTTCGTGAAACGGAAACAGAGCGATGGCTGCGTTGCTATTTCAGACATGGCCGGCGCCGCCTATATTCCAACCATCGACCATTGCCGCAGGTTCGCGCCATGTCCACTTCCCCGTCGCTTCCGAACGGCCCCGCCGCCGGGGCGCAGATTGCCGAAACAGAATTCTCCATCGAGCTGCCCGAGCACGGCACCGTGGCTGCGCGCGCCTATGGCCAGCGCAGGCCCGGCACGGTCTCGCCGCTGGTGCTGCATTTCCATGGCGGCACCTTTGTCTGCGGCACGCTGGACAACGGGCGCTACATCGGCCGGCTGCTGGCCGAGGCGGGCGCCGTCGTGGTGTCGCTGGCCTACCCGCTGGCGCCCGAGCATCCGTTTCCCCAGCCCATCGAGGTGGGCTACGCCGTGCTGCAGTGGCTGTACAAGCACCGCGTGAAGATGGCGGGCAAAGGCGCGCCGCTGTTCCTCGCGGGTGAAGAAGCCGGCGGCAACCTGGCCGCCGCCGTGGCCGTGATCTCGCGCGACCGGGGCCATCCGCCGCTGGCGGGCCAGATCCTGGTGTCGCCCATGCTCGATCCCTGCACCGGCACCGCCTCGCAGCGCGAGGCCACGCCCGAGGCCGGCGAATGCCGCTGGGCCACGGGCTGGCGCGAGTACCTGAGCTGCCCCAAGGACGCCATGCATCCCTATGCCGTGCCCGGCAGCTCGCTGCGCCTGGCCCAGCTGCCGCCGGCCCTGGTGCTGGTGGGTGGTGACGACCCGCTGCGCGACGAGGCCCAGGCCTATGCGGCCCGCCTGCGCGCGGCCGGGGTGACGGCCAGCAGCCATGTGCTGCCCAGCGCGTCGAACTGGCCGCAGGCCCTGTCCGAGGCCGAGGCCTGTACGGCCTGCAGCGCCGCCGTGTCCCAGCATGTGCATGACTTCTTCGAGGCCACCATGAACAAGCCCGCAGCACCGGGCTAGGCCCCGCGCCGCCGCAGCCGGCGACACCTGCTGCCCCGTTTTCCCCTTCCGCCTTCCCGGCGCGTTCAGGCGCCGGGCGGGCATCGTGTTCCCTGAATTTCGCAAAAAAACACCATGTCCACCGAATCCACCTCATCCTCTTCCTCCGTCTCGGCCCAGCGCAAGGGCTGGAGGCTGCCTGCCGCCGCTGCGGCCATCCTCGCCGTCAGCGCCGGCCTGTTCGGCCTGCACGGCATCGAGGCCAAGGCCGATGACGCGCCCGCCAGCGCCCAGCCCGCCGCCACGCCCGTGTCGGTGGCCACGGTCGCCGAAAGCGAGGTCACCGCCTGGGACGAGTTCTCGGGCCGCCTTGAAGCCGTGGAGCGCGTGGACATCCGCTCGCGCGTGGCTGGCGCCGTGCAGGCCGTGCACTTTCGCGAGGGCGCGCTGGTCAAGCAGGGCGATCTGCTGATCACCATCGACCCCGCACCGTATGCGGCTGAGGTCGAGCGGGCCGAAGCCCAGGTGGCCTCGGCCCAGGCACGCCAGTCCTATGCACGCAGCGAGCAGGAGCGCGCACGCCGCCTGTGGGACGAGCGGGCGATTGCCCAGCGCGAGCTGGACGAGCGCATCAACGCAGGCAGCGAGGCCGAGGCCAATCTGCGCGCGGCCCAGGCGTCCCTGCAATCGGCGCGGCTGAACCTGGGCTACACCCAGGTGCGCGCCCCCGTGTCGGGCCGCATCGGCAAGCGCGAGATCACCGTGGGCAACCTGGTGGCCGCAGGCCCGGGCGCGCCGGTGCTGACCACGCTGGTCTCGGTCAGCCCCATCTATGCGAGCTTCGATGCCGATGAGCAGGTCATCACGCGCGCGCTCAAGGAGCTGGGCGGCGGCGCGGGCAACCGCGCCAAGATCGACAGCATTCCCGTGCAGATGGGCACGGCCACGGCCGGCAGCACGCCCTTCGAGGGCCGGCTGCAGCTGATCGACAACCAGGTCGATGCCCGAAGCGGCACGGTGCGCGTGCGCGCCGCCTTCGACAACAAGGACGGCGCCCTCATGCCCGGCCAGTTCGCCCGTATCCGCATGGGCCAGGCGCGCGACAGCAGCATGCTGCTGGTCAGCGAGCGCGCCATCGGCACGGACCAGAGCAAGAAGTACGTGATGGTGGTGGGCGGCGACAACAAGGCCGTGTACCGCGAGGTGGCCCTGGGCGCCTCGGTCAACGGCCTGCGCAACGTGACCCAGGGCCTGCAGCCCGGCGAGCGCGTGGTCGTCAACGGCCTGCAGCACATCCGCCCCGGCGCCCTGGTCGCGCCCAAGGAGGTGTCCATGGATGCGCGGGCCGATGCCCGCCAGCCGGGCACCCGGCAGGCAGCCGAACAAGTGGCTGACGCAACCAAGTCCTGATCTAGCCGCACACCTTTCCTGCCTCTGAAATGCCGCCTGGCCGCAGGCGGCATGGGCCGCGCTTTGCCGTGGCGGAGCCAAACACCATGAACCTATCCAAATTCTTCATTGACCGGCCGATCTTCGCAGGCGTGCTTTCGCTGCTGATGCTGATCGCCGGCCTGATCGCCATGGGCGGGCTGCCGATCTCGGAATACCCCGAGGTCGCGCCGCCGTCCGTGGTGGTGCGCGCCCAGTATCCGGGCGCCAATCCCAAGGTGATCGCCGAGACCGTGGCCACGCCGCTGGAAGAGCAGATCAACGGCGTCGAAGGCATGCTCTACATGGGCAGCCAGGCCACCAGCGACGGCGTGATGACGCTGACCGTCACTTTCCGCCTGGGCACCGACCCCGACAAGGCGCAGCAGATGGTGCAAAACCGCGTCTCGCAGGCCGAGCCGCGCCTGCCGGAAGAGGTGCGCCGCCTGGGCATCACCACGGTCAAGAGCGCACCCGACCTGACCATGGTGGTGCACCTGGTCTCGCCCAACCAGCGCTATGACATCAACTACCTGCGCAACTACGCAGTGCTGAACGTGAAGGACCCGCTGGCGCGCATCGAGGGCGTGGGCCAGATCCAGATCTTCGGCGGCGGCGACTACGCCATGCGCGTGTGGCTGGACCCGCAGAAGGTGGCGCAGCGCGGCCTGTCGGCCAGCGATGTGGTGGCCGCCATCCGCGGCCAGAACGTGCAGGCTGCGGCCGGCGTGGTCGGCGCCTCGCCGGGGCTGCCGGGCGTGGACATGCAACTGTCCATCAACGCCCAGGGCCGCCTGCAAAGCGAGGAGGACTTCGGCGACATCATCGTCAAGAGCGGCGCCGATGGCGCCGTGACCCGCCTGCGCGACATCGGCCGCCTGGAGATGGGCGCGGCCGACTATTCGCTGCGCTCGCTGCTGAACAACGACCCGGCGGTGGGCATGGGCGTGTTCCAGGCGCCGGGCTCCAATGCGCTGGAAATCTCGGCCAACGTGCGCAAGACCATGGAGGCCCTGAACAAGAACATGCCCGAGGGCCTGGAGTACCGCATCGCCTACGACCCCACGCAGTTCGTGCGCGCCTCCATCGAATCGGTGGTGCACACGCTGCTGGAGGCCATCGTGCTCGTGGTGCTGGTGGTGATCCTGTTCCTGCAGACCTGGCGCGCCTCCATCATCCCGCTGCTGGCCGTGCCGGTGTCGGTGATCGGCACCTTCGCCGTGCTGCATCTGCTGGGCTTTTCCATCAACGCGCTGAGCCTGTTCGGCCTGGTGCTGGCCATCGGCATCGTGGTGGATGACGCCATCGTCGTGGTCGAGAACGTGGAGCGCAACATCGAGGCCGGTCTCACGCCGCGCAACGCCACCTACCGCGCCATGCGCGAAGTGTCCGGGCCCATCATCGCCATCGCCCTGGTGCTGGTCGCCGTGTTCGTGCCGCTGGCCTTCATCAGCGGCCTCACGGGCCAGTTCTACAAGCAGTTCGCGGTGACCATCGCCATCTCCACGGTGATCTCGGCCATCAACTCGCTGACGCTGTCGCCCGCGCTGGCGGCCCTGCTGCTGCGCGGCCACGATGCGCCCAAGGACGCGCTGACGCGCGGCATGGACCGGGCCTTCGGCTGGCTGTTCCGCGGCTTCAACCGCATGTTCCACCGGGGCTCCGAGGCCTACAGCGGCGGCGTGGGCCGCGTGATCTCGCGCAAGGCGCTGATGCTGGCCATCTACCTGGCGCTGATCGCCGTGACCTTCGGCCTGTTCAAGGCCGTGCCTTCGGGCTTCGTGCCCGCGCAGGACAAGCAGTACCTGATCGGCTTTGCCCAACTGCCCGACGGCGCCACGCTGGACCGCACGGACGAGGTGATCCGCCGCATGGGCGAGATCATGAAGGACAACCCCAACGTGGAGGACACCATCGCCTTCCCGGGCCTGTCCATCAACGGCTTCACCAACAGCTCCAACTCGGGCATCGTCTTCGCCACGCTCAAGCCCTTCGACGAGCGCAAGCGCGCCGACCAGAGCGGCGGCGCCGTGGCCGGCCAGCTCAACCAGGCCTTCGCAGGCATCCAGGACGCCTTCATCGTCATGTTCCCGCCGCCACCCGTGGCGGGCCTGGGCACGACGGGCGGCTTCAAGCTGCAGCTGGAAGACCGCGCCTCCCTGGGCTATGACCAGATGGACGCGGCCGTGAAGGCCTTCATGGCCAAGGCCTACCAGACGCCCGAGCTGACCGGCATGTTCACCAGCTGGCAGGTCAACGTGCCCCAGCTGTATGCCGACATTGACCGCACCAAGGCGCGCCAGCTCGGCGTGCCGGTGACGGACATCTTCGACACCATGCAGATCTACCTGGGCAGCCTGTATGCGAACGACTTCAACAAGTTCGGCCGCACCTACAGCGTCCGCGTGCAGGCCGACGCGCCCTACCGCGCGCGTGCCGAGGACGTGGGCATGCTCAAGGTGCGCTCCAGCTCGGGCGAGATGATTCCGCTGTCGGCGCTGATGAAGGTGGACTCCAGCTTCGGCCCCGAGCGCGCCATGCGCTACAACGGCTACCTCACGGCCGACATCAACGGCGGTGCCGCACCGGGCTTCTCCTCGGGCCAGGCGCAGGATGCCATCAAGCGCATCGCGGCCGAGACCCTGCCCAAGGGCATCGATTTCGAATGGACCGACCTGACCTACCAGGAGATCCTGGCCGGCAATTCGGCGGTGATCGTGTTCCCGCTGGCCCTGCTGCTGGTCTTCCTGGTGCTGGCCGCGCAGTACGAAAGCCTGACCCTGCCGATTGCCATCATCCTGATCGTTCCCATGGGCCTGCTGGCGGCCATGACCGGCGTCTGGCTGTCGGGCGGGGACAGCAATGTCTTCACGCAGATCGGGCTCATCGTGCTGGTGGGGCTGAGTGCGAAGAACGCCATCCTGATCGTGGAGTTCGCACGGGAGCTGGAGTTCGAGGGCCGCACGCCCATACAGGCCGCCATCGAGGCCAGCCGGCTGCGCCTGCGCCCCATCCTGATGACCTCGCTGGCCTTCGTCATGGGCGTGCTGCCCCTGGTGCTGTCCACGGGCGCGGGCTCGGAAATGCGCCGTGCCATGGGCGTGGCCGTATTCTCGGGAATGATCGGGGTGACGGCCTTCGGCCTGTTCCTGACGCCCGTGTTCTACGTGCTGATGCGCCGCCTGGCAGGCAACCGGCCGCTCAAGCAGCATGGTCCCGAGATGGAGCAAGAGGCCCCTGCACACGCACCCGCCCACGGCCATGCCTCGGGTGGCGGCGCGCTGCCCATGCCCTCTGCTGCGCGTGGCGAGCATGAATGAGCCCACACCACAAGAACAGGAACCGATCATGAAGATCCCATCGCTTTCGAAACTGTCCAGGCGTCTGCTGCCCCTGGTGGCGGCGCTGGCCCTGGCCGGCTGCGCCAGCGTGTCCCAGAGCCTGCCCGAGCTGCCGGCCGCCCCTGCCTTCAAGGAGCAGGGCGCCGCGCCGCAGGCGGGCTGGACCCAGGCCCTGCCCGCTGAAGCCCAGGCACGCGGCCAATGGTGGCTGGCCTTTGCCGACCCGGCGCTGAACGCGCTGGTGGACAAGGCCACGCTGGACAACCAGAGCATCCAGGCCGCGGCCGCACGCCTGGCTGAGGCCCGCGCCCTCGCGCGCAGCGCCAATGCCGAGCGCCTGCCCCAACTGGGCCTGGGCGCAGGGGCCACGCGCGGCGCGGGGCTGGACAAGGCCTCGGGCACGCGGCCTGCCACCCTGGTCAATGCGGGGCTGAACCTGTCCTATGAGGTCGATCTGTTCGGCCGCATTTCCCAGGCGGCCGACGCATCGCGGCTGGACGCCGAGGGCCGCGAGGCCCTGCTGCAAAGCACGCGGCTGGCCGTGCAGGCCGAGGTCGCACAGACCTATCTGCAACTGCGCGCGCTGGACGCCGAGCGCGCCCTGATGCGCGAGACCGTGGAGGCCTACCGCGACACGCTGCGCCTGTCGGAGCGAAGGCTGCAGGCCGGCGACATTGCCGAGCTGGACGTGGCGCGCATCCAGGCCGAGCTGTCGGCCACCGAATCGGATGCGCTGGCGCTGGACCGCCAGCGCGCCCAGGTCGAGCATGCGCTGGCCGTGCTGGTGGGCGACTCGGCCTCGCGCTTCGGCCTGGGCGAAGGCGCCTGGACCACGGCGCTGCCCTCCATCCCAGCCGGCGTGCCGGCCACGGTGCTCATGCGCCGGCCCGACATCTCGGCCGCGCAGCGCGCCGTGTTCGCCGCCCAGTCGCGCGTGGGCGTGGCGAAGACGGCATGGTTCCCCAGCATCTCGCTGACCGGCGCGGCCGGCCATGCCTCGCCCGAGGTCGGAGACCTGTTCAAGTGGTCCATGCGCTCCTGGGGCGTGGGCGCCCTGCTGTCGCTGCCGCTGTTCGACGGCGGCCGGCGCGAGGCCGGTGTGCAGGCCGCAGGCGCGCAGCTCGATGCCGCGCTGGCCGCCTACCGCCAGCAGGCGCTGGTGGCCTTCCAGGAGGTGGAGGACCAGCTGTCGTCCATCCGCATCCTGCAGGAGCAGTCCACCGTGCAGGGCCAGGCGGTGGTGGCCGCCAAGCGTGCCACCAGCCTGTCGGACACGCGCTACCGCAATGGCTACGTCAGCCAGCTGGACCTGCTGGATGCGCGCCGCAGCGAACTGCGCAACCGCCGCCAGGCGCTGCAGGTGAAATCCGCGCAGTACCAGGCAGCTGTGGGCCTGATCCGGGCGCTGGGCGGGGGCTGGGATGTTCCGGCTGACGTGCCGGCCGGCGAGTCGGCGAACGTGCCGGTGGCCCAGGCCGCGTTGCGCTGAGGCACCCTCAGGCCAGCACATCAATGGAGCGGAACACACGCTGCAGCACCGGGTCCGGGCTGTGGCGGCAGGCGTGGACCTGCTCCATGAGGTGGTGCACGAAGCGCTCGGCCACCCAGGGCAGGGGGCCGTGGCCGCGCTGGACCACGCCCACGGTGTGGGGCTCGAACTGCTCGCGCAGGGACAACGGCACCAAGGTGCCCTGGGGCACGCCCGATTCGATCAGCGGCCAGGGGCAGAACGAGAGCATGTCGCTGTGCGCGATCAGGTGCAGCAGCAGCGATGCCGAATGCACCAGGTGGATGTGGCCCACGGGGACGGGCAGGCCATGGCGCAGGAACAGGCGCCGCACCAGGTCGTCTTCTTCAGGCGGCGTGTAGTTGAGCAGCCAGTCGCAGTCCATCAGCTCGGCCAGCGAACGGGCGCCTGCCAGCGGGTGGCCGGTGCGGGCCACGACGGTGGCGTCGTAGCGGAACAGCGGCGTGCCATGCAGGTCGCCGCCCGAGGGGCCCGAGGGGCCCGAGGGCACGCGGCCGATCAGCAGGTCCAGCGTGCCTTCGCGCAGGCGCGGATGGGCCACGGCCGACAGGCCCTCGAACAGCTCCAGCCGCACCTGGGGCAGTTCGGCGCGGAAGGCGCGCAGCACATGGGGCAGCAGGCTCTGGCCCACCCAGGGCGTCACGCCCACGGACAGGCGCGCCACGGCGCAGGTGTTGCGCAGGCGGGCCATTTCATCCTCGGCCTGGGCCATCTGCCCGGTGATCAGTTGGGCGTGGCGCAGCAGCGTGCGCCCGGCCGGCGTGAGGACAATGCCGCTGCTCTGGCGCTCGAACAGCGCAAGGCGGTGGCCTTCCTCCAGTTCGCGCAAGGCCTGGGTGATGGCCGACTGCGTGATGCCCAGCGCCCGTGACGCGGCGCGCACGCTGCCGCAGCCGGCGACGGCGACGAGGTAGCGCATCTGGTGCAGCTTCATGGCGGGACCGGCATCGGGGTGGGGCTGGGAATGCATGGGCCGATCTTGCAGGTTTCGTGCCATGTGTGCCATGCCTGTGATTGGCGCGTGCAGGTGTTCAGGGGATGACAGGCAATGCCTGGCAGGGCAGGCACTGGTGGTCTTCCACCCGCTGCCCACGCTTCCTAGACTGCGGGCATGAACATTGAACCGCCCGTTTCCACCATGGCCGAGGCCGCCGATCCGGTGCTTGCCGGCATACGCGCCACGCAGGCCGAGATGGTGGCCCTGCGCCATCACCTGCATGCCCATCCCGAGCTGGCCTTCGAGGAGTTCGCCACCAGTGACCTGGTGGCCGAGCGCCTGGCCTCCTGGGGCTACGAAGTGCACCGGGGCCTGGGAGGCACGGGCGTGGTCGGCTCGCTGCGGGTCGGAGCAGGCACGCGGCGCCTGGGCCTGCGCGCCGACATGGACGCGCTGCCCATCCACGAGCAGACCGGCCTGCCCTATGCCAGCCTCCACGCGGGCCGCATGCATGCCTGCGGGCATGACGGCCATACCGCCATCCTGCTGGCCGCCGCGCGCGAGCTGGCCCAGGCGCGCGGCTTCGACGGCACGCTGCACCTGATCTTCCAGCCGGCCGAGGAGGGCCTGGGCGGGGGCCGCAAGATGGTGGAGGATGGCCTGTTGGATCTTTTCCCCTGCGATGCCATCTTTGCGCTGCACAACATGCCGGGCTTTGCAGAGGGGCAGTTCGGCTTTCGCGAGGGCTCGTTCATGGCTTCGTCGGACACGGTGATCATCACCGTGCGCGGCAAGGGCGGCCATGGCTCGGCGCCCCACCTGTCGGCCGACCCGGTGGTGGCGGCGGCCCACCTGGTGCTGGCGCTGCAGACCGTGGTCTCGCGCAATGTCGATCCGCGCGACATGGCCGTGGTCAGCGTGGGCGCCATCCATGGCGGCGATGCGCCCAACGTGATCCCTGGCGAGGTGGAGCTGCGCCTGTCCGTGCGCGCCTACCGGCCCGAGGTGCGTGCCCTGCTGCGCGAACGCATCACCGCCCTGGCCCATGCCCAGGCCGCCACGCTGGGGGCCGAGGCCGTGGTGGACTACCGCTGGCGCTATCCGGCCCTGGTCAACGATGCGGCCAGCACGGCCTTCGCCCGCGAGGTGGCGCGCGACTGGCTGGGCGAGCAGGCGCTGATCCCCGACCTGCAGCCGCTGACGGGCAGCGAGGACTTCTCCTTCATGCTCGAACAATGCCCTGGCAGCTACCTGATCGTGGGCAACGGCGTGGGCGACACCCATGGCACGGGCGGCTGCATGGTCCACAACCCCGGCTACGACTTCAACGACCGCATCCTGCCGCTGGCCGCCACCTACTGGGTGAAGCTGGCCCGGCGCTTTCTGTCCGCCGCCTGAGGCGCCGCGCCCGCACCGGATTCCTTTCACGACTTCACCTGCGATTGCCACCATGCGCACTGCATCTCCTCTCTCCTCCGAGGCCCGCCAGGTCCTGAGCCGCCGCAGCCTCCTGGGCGCCGCCGCGCTGGGGCTGGCCTTGCCGGCTGCTGCCCAGGGCAGCTTTCCTGCCAAGCCCTTGAAGCTGGTCGTCGGATACCCGGCCGGTGGTTCGGTGGACCTGGCCGCCCGCGTGGTGGGCGATGCGCTGGCCGCGCGGCTGCGCGGCACGGTGGTGGTGGACAACGTGGGCGGGGCGGCCGGTGCCATTGCGGCCCAGCGCGTGGCCTCCGCACCGGCCGATGGCTACACGCTGCTGGTGGGGGCCAGCAACGAACTGGTGGCCACGCGCATCGTCAACCCCGCGCAGCGCTACGACGGCCGCCGCGATTTCACGCCGCTGGGCCTGGTGGCCACCAGCCCGCTGATCCTGGCCGCACGCCCGGGCCTGGGCATGAAGACCCTGGCCGACTTGCTGGAGCTGGCGCGCCGCCAGCCCGGCAAGCTCAGCTACGGCAGCTCGGGCGTGGGATCGACCCTGCATTTCGCGGGAGAGCTGTTCAAGCAGCGCGCGGGTGTTTCCATCACCCATGTGCCCTACCGCGGCGTGGCGCCGTTGACCAGCGACCTGGCGGGCGGCAGCCTGGACCTGGCCATGCTCTCGCCCACCGCGGCGCAACCGTTTTTGCAGAGCGGGCGCATCGTGCCGCTGGCGGTCACCAGCGCGCAGCGCCTGTCCGCCTTGCCCCAGGTCCCGGCCATGGCCGAGCTGGCGCCGCTGCGCGGTTATGAATTGGTGGGCTGGTTTGCGCTGATGGCGCCGCGCGGACTGCCCGCCGCCACCGCGCAGCGCATCACGGCGGCCCTGCAGGAGGCGCTGGCCGAGCCCGCCGTGCGCAAGCGCCTGGAAGATGCAGGCATGGTGCCCGCCTCGGGCCGCGAGGACCTGGCGCGCCTGATCGCCGAGGAAGACCGCAAGTACGAGCAGCTGGCGGCGTTTGCGAACATGCGCGACTGACGGCGTTGACGGCGCTGACGGCGGCCGGGCAGGTTCAGCGACCGCGCAGGAACAGCGCGTCCAATTCCTTCATGCTCATCTGCCGCCAGGTGGGGCGGCCGTGGTTGCATTGGTCGGAGCGCTCGGTGACTTCCATCTGGCGCAGCAGGGCGTTCATCTCGTCCAGCGTCAGGCGGCGGTTGGCGCGCACGGCGCCGTGGCAGGCCATGGTGGCCAGGATCTCATTGCGCGCGCGCTGCACCACGGTGCTGGCGTCGTGCTGGGCCAGCTCGGCCAGCACGCTGCGCGCCAGCTCCACGGCATCGCCCTGGGCCAGGGTGGCGGGCACGGCACGCACGGCCAGCGTCTTGGGCGAGAAGGGGGAAACCTCCATGCCCAGGGCCTGCAGCGTGTCGCCATGGGCCTCGGCCGTGGCCACTTCCTCGGGCGTGGCGGCGAAGGTGGCGGGAATCAGCAGCGGCTGGCTGGGGATCTGCTCTGCCGCGTTGACGGCATTCTTGAGCTGCTCGTAGACGATGCGCTCGTGCGCCGCATGCATGTCCACCACGACCATGCCCTGGGCGTTCTCGGCCAGGATGTACACGCCGTGGATCTGGGCGACGGCGCGGCCCAGGGGCCAGATGGTTTCCTCGGCAGCGGCAGCGGTGTCCGCTGCGGGGGGCGTGAAGTTCGCAGGTGAAGGCTCGGTGACGGAGACGGTGACGGTGGCTGGCTGGGGCTGTGCAGCGGGTGCGTAGCTGGCGGGCACATCGCCGGCAGGCCATTGCACGCCGGGCCTGTCCACCGCGACTTCGGCGGCACCGGCAGTCTGCATGGCCGTCTGGGCAGGAAGCGCCACGGGGGCCGGCGCGGGTTCGCGCATGGGTGCCCACAGGCCCGCCATGTTGCTGACCTTGTGGCCGCCCTGTTCATCGCCAAAGCTCATGCGCGCCTGGGGCCAGGCGGGAGCCGCCACCATGGGCGCGGTGGCCGGTGCGGCAGGGGCCAGCTCCGGGGTGCGGGCGGCTTCCTCGGCGGCAGCGGCGGCTGCGGCCGCCGCGCGCGGGGCGGCCAGCGCATTCTCTATGGCGTGGCGCACGGCCTGGTGCACCTCGCGGCTGTCGCGAAAGCGCACCTCGATCTTGGTGGGGTGCACGTTCACGTCCACGCGCGCAGGGTCGATCTCCACATACAGCGCATAGACGGGCTGCTTGTGGCCGTGCAGCACATCCTCGTAGGCGCTGCGCGAGGCGTGGGTCAGCACCTTGTCGCGCACGAAGCGGCCATTGACGTAGCAGAACTGGTGGTCGGGGCGGGAGCGCGCCGCATCGGGAATGCCCGCGCGGCCCGTGACGTGGACGGCGCCCGACCAGTGCTCCACCGTCACGGAGTTCTGCACGAAGGCGTCGCCCAGCACATCGCCCAGGCGGCGCGCAAGGGCTTCATCCGACATGCTGCCGGCGGCACGCCACTGCTCGACCAGCTTGCCCTCGTGCCAGATGGCAAAGCCCACGTCGGGCCGGGCCAGCGCATGGCGGCGCACGGACTCGATGCAGTGGGCCAGCTCCGTGGCATCGCTCTTGAGGAATTTGCGGCGGGCCGGGGTGGAGAAGAACAGCTCCTTGACCTCGACCGTCGTGCCCTGGTTGCGGGCGGCGGGGCGCAGCTCGCCGCTGCGCGCATCGAGCAGATAGGCCGAGTCCTGGCCCGCTGGGCGCGAGAGGATGGACGCCTCGGACACCGAGCAGATGGCCGCCAGCGCCTCGCCGCGAAAGCCCATGGTGGCCACGGTCTCCAGGTCGTGCAGGTCGGTGATCTTGCTGGTGGCATGGCGGCGCAATGCCACGGGCAGCTCGTCGCGCGGGATGCCGCCGCCGTCGTCCTCCACCGAGATCAGCCGCACGCCGCCGGCCAGCAGCCGCACGTTGATCTGGCGGGCGCCCGCATCCAGGGCGTTGTCCACGAGTTCGCGCACCACCGAGGCAGGGCGCTCGACGACTTCGCCGGCCGCGATCTGGCTGATCAGCTCGTCGGGCAGGTCGCGGATGGGGCGGCGGGGGAGGGTGTCGGGGGAGGGGGTGGATGCGTTCACAGGGCAATTCTAGGGGCTCGCATCCACCGCTTGGTGCCTGTGGGAATGGGGTCGGAGTGCCTTGGGCACGCGCAAAAAAAGGAGCCGCACAGGCGGCTCCAAGAGGCGTCCCCGGCCACAAAGGCCAGAGCCGGGGGCACTCTTTGATGAGAGCGGCCGGGGCCGCGCGGCCTCAGCGGCGGCGGCCGGCGCGGTCGCTGTTGCTGCCCATCTGGTTGCCGACCAGCGCACCGGCGGCCGCGCCGCCCACGGTTCCCAGCGTGGTTCCGAACAGGGCACTGCCCAGCACGCCACCGGCCACGGCACCCACGCCCGTGCCCAGCTGCGCGTTGTTGGGACGGTGGGCGCAGCCGCCCAGGGCCAGCGCGCCGGCCACAAGGGCGGCGACGGCCAGGCTGCGGCCCATGGTGGTGCCCGACTTGCGTTCAGTCATGCGCTCGAAGGTGCGAAGGGTCTTGTTCATGGCTTGCTTCCTTTTGTCCTGATGATGGTGGTGAGGCCGGGCCGGCGGTGCCGACGGCATGCAAGGACTTTGCCTGCAAAAAGCTGACGCACTCGTGAGTTTTTCGTAGAGTTTTATCAAGTTGTGTAACAAAACAGGCGCGATTCCAAGCATTTGTAGTTCCATGCAAGCGCCGGTGTGCGCGGCGGTGCGATTGGCTCTGGCTCGGCTGTGGGGGCATGCCGGCGAAGTACAGTACGGGCCGGTGCGGCGCCCGCCGCGGAGGACCTTCTTTTGGAAATCATTCAGTTCCTGATCGACTTCATCCTGCACATAGACAAGCACCTGGAGGCCTTCGTCGTGGCCTATGGACCCTGGGTGTACGCGCTGCTGTTTCTCATCGTCTTCGTGGAGACGGGCGTGGTGGTCATGCCCTTTCTGCCCGGCGACTCGCTGCTGTTCATCGTCGGCGCGCTGTGCGGCGTGGGACTGATGGACTATTCGATCGCCTGCACCGTGCTGCTGGTGGCGGCCGTGCTGGGCGACCAGTGCAACTACACCATAGGCCGCTACATAGGGCCCAAGGTGTTCCAGTGGGAGGATTCGCGCTGGTTCAACCGGCGTGCCTTCGACCAGGCCCATGCGTTCTACGAGCGCTACGGCGGCATCACCATCGTGCTGGCGCGCTTCATGCCGTTCATCCGCACCTTTGCCCCCTTCGTGGCCGGTGTGGCTGCCATGGACCGGGGCAAGTTCACGGCCTTCAACGTGGGCGGAGCCATTGTCTGGGTGTTCGGCATCAGCGCCGCCGGCTATTTCTTCGGCAACCTGCCCTGGGTGCGCGAGAACCTGGAGAAGATCATCTGGGGCCTGATCCTGGTGCCGGGCCTGATCGCCATCTTCGGCGCATGGCGCGCGGGCCGCGCGCCCAAGACGGCTTCCTGAGCCTTCAGCGCCCAGCAAAAAGCCCCTTGCGCCGTGATGGCGCAAGGGGCTTTTTCGTTCAGTGGCCGAACGGCGGCGGCAGGGGTCAGCGGCGGTCGTTGCGCTTGCCCACCTCGTTGCCGATGAGTGCGCCGGCGGCTGCGCCGCCCACGGTGCCCAGCGTGCTGCCGAACAGTGCGTCACCCACCACACCACCGGCCACGGCGCCGACGCCGGTACCGATCTGGGCGTTGCTGGGGTTGGTGGAACAGCCGGCAGAGAACAAGGCAATGGCGGCAGCGGCGGCAATGGAATAAAGGCGTGTCTTCATGTTCATCTCCTGTCGTGGCCTGCGTTGCTTCGGCGGATGGATGGTGGCGCAAGCATTGTGTGGAACATGTTGGCATGCTCTCATTCACGGCCTGCGGCCGTGGTAGGAGAGTTGCCCGAGCTGGGGCCGGGCGGTTTGGAAGCGTCCGGTCCTGCCTGTCCGACAGCGGCGGCGGACGGCATGCCGCCGTGCCTGTGGCAACCCTCGCGGCTCAGACGGAGCGGCTGCGGGCCAGCGGCGGGTTGTGCGCGAAGTAGTTGCGGATGCCGCGCATCAGCGCGTCGGCCAGCTGCACCTGGTAGGCGCTGCTGCGCAGCCGGGCTTCTTCCTCGGGGTTGCTGATGAAGGCGGTCTCCACCAGCACGCTGGGGATGTCGGGCGCCTTGAGCACGGCAAAGCCGGCCTGCTCCACGCGCGGCTTGTGCAGCTTGGCCATGTTGCCGATCTCGCCCAGCAGGGCGCCGCCGAGCTTGAGGCTGTCCTTGATCTGGGCCGTGGTGCTCATGTCCAGCAGCATGCGCTGCACGTGCTGGTCCTGCGAGCCCATGTTCAGCCCGCCCACGAGGTCGGACTGGTTTTCCTTGTTGGCCAGCCAGCGCGCGGCCGTGCTGGAGGCGCCCTTGTCGCTGAGCGCAAAGACGCTGGCGCCACGCGCAGCCGGCGTGGTGAAGGCATCGGCATGGATGCTGATGAAAAGGTCGGCCTGAACGCGCCGGGCTTTCTCGACGCGGGTGGCCAGCGGCACGAAGAAGTCGGCGTCGCGCGTCATGAAGGCGCGCATGGGGCTGCCGCCGATGCGGGTGTTGTTGATGCGGTCGCGCAGCAGGTGGGCGATCTTGAGCACCACATCCTTCTCGCGCGTGCCGCTGGGGCCGGTGGCGCCGGGGTCCTCGCCGCCGTGGCCCGGGTCCAGCGCCACGATGATGATGCGGTCGGTCTGGCGCGAGGTGGCGATGTTGGGCGCGGCAATGGGGGCAGGGGCCGGAACGGGCGCAGGCGCTGGGGCAGGAGGACGCGGCGCAGCCGCGGGAGCCGGCGCCTGCGCGATCACGGCAGGCGGCGGCGCAGGCGTCTTGCCGCCCGGGCCGCCGCTGTGCTGGGCGATCAGGTCGCCCAGAGGGTCGGGGGCCGGCGCCGCGGCGCCTGGGGGGCGGGGCATTGCGGGTGCAGGAGGTGGTGGAGGTGCCGACGCCACGGCGGTGTCGTCGCCGGAGGCATCACGCAGGCGCTCGCTGATCAGCGCCTCCAGCGGGTCCACGGCCTTGGCCGGGTACAGGTCGAACACCAGCCGGTGCTTGTAGGCCGCCACCGGCTGCAGGGTGAAGACCTGGGGCTTGGCGGGCTGCTTGAGATCGATCACCAGGCGCACCACGCTGGGCGAGTTCTGGCCCACGCGGATGGATGCGATGTTGGGGTCGTCGGAGCGCACCTTGGCGACCAGCTCACGCAGCGCGGGATTGAGGTCGATGCCTTCGATGTCCACGGCCAGCCGAGGCGGCTGGTCCACGAAGAACTGCTTGGCAGCCAGCGGCCGGTCGGACTCGATGGTCACGCGCGTGTACTCTGGCGCAGGCCAGACGCGCACGGCCACGATGGTGGCGCCGTGCGCAATGTGCTGGCGGCCCAGCAGCAGCACGATGGAGCCCGCCTGCAGCAGGTTGCGGCGCGACAGGCCGGACGGATAGGAGAAGGATTGGGCGTCGCTCATGCCTTGAGTGCTTCGATCACGGCGCGTCCGACGGGCGTGCCGGCGATCAGGCTCACCTGGCGCTGCGTCTCGTCGATTGCTTCGATATGAATAGCTATATCTGCCGCAGGCGTAAGCGCTGCGGCCTTTTCGGGCCATTCTGCCAGCTTGAGACCGGGGCTGGCGAAAATATCGCGAAATCCTGCATCCTCCCACTCGCGCGGATCGTCGAAGCGGTAGAAGTCGAAATGCCAGATGGACAGGCCCGGCGCCTCGTGCGGCTCCACCACGGCATAGGTGGGGCTTTTGATGCGGCCCTGCACGCCCAGTGCGCGCAGCCAGTGCCGCACCAGCGTGGTCTTGCCGGCGCCCAGGTCGCCGTGCAGCGTGACGTAGGCATTGCGCAGCGCCGGATGGTCCGCGAGCTGCTGCGCAAACCGCTGCGTGTCTTCCTCGCTGCCCCATATCCAGCGATGGCCCGCAGTTTCCGCATCCTGCGGCCGGGCGCTTTCTACAATCGAGGGAGTATGTTGTGCAGCAGTCAATTGGTTCCTTTGATGCAAGGCTGGGCCCGCGAACTGGGATTTTCCCAAATTGGCGTGGCTGGCGTGGATTTGTCGTCTGCGGAGCCGGGTTTGATGCAGTGGCTGGCCCAGGGGTTCCATGGCGAGATGGACTATATGCAGGCCCACGGACTGCGCCGCGCGCGGCCTGCCGAGCTGGTGCCGGGCACGGTCAGCGTGATCACGGCGCGCATGGACTACCTGCCGCGCGACACGCCTGCCGATGCGCCGGGCGCCTGGCAAGCGGTGGAGTGGGCGCGGCTGCAGCGGCCCGACGAGGGCATCGTCTCCGTCTATGCCCGGGGCCGTGACTACCACAAGGTGCTGCGCAACCGGCTGCAGAAGCTGGCAGAGCGCATCGCCCAGGAGGTCGGCCCCTTCGGCCACCGCGCCTTCACAGATTCCGCTCCCGTGCTGGAGGCCGAGCTGGCCCGGCGCAGCGGCCAGGGCTGGCGTGGCAAGCACACGCTGGTGCTCAACCGCGAGGCAGGCTCCATGTTCTTCCTGGGCGAGATCTATGTGGACCTGGCGCTGGAGCCCACGGCGCCGGTGACCGCGCACTGCGGCAGCTGCGCGGCCTGCATCACGGCCTGCCCCACGGGCGCCATCGTGGCGCCGCACCGGGTGGACGCGCGGCGCTGCATCTCCTATCTGACCATCGAGCATGCGGGCGCCATTCCCGAGGAGCTGCGGCCGCTGATGGCCAACCGCATCTATGGCTGCGACGACTGCCAGCTGGCCTGCCCCTGGAACAAGTTCGCCCAGCCCAGTCGCCTGCCCGACTTCGATGCGCGCGAGGCCCTGTCCGGCGGGCAGCTGGTGCACTTCTTTGCCTGGGACGAGCCGACCTTCCTGCGCCTGACCGAAGGCAGTCCCATCCGGCGCATAGGCCATGCGCGCTGGCTGCGCAACGTGGCCGTGGCGCTGGGAAACGCCTGGCGTGAAACCGGCGATACGGCACTGCGCCAGGCGCTGGCCAGCCGCGCCGAACATCCCGACGCCATGGTGCGCGAGCATGTGGCCTGGGCACTGTCGCAAAGATCGGATTGAGCTGATAAGACCAGGGCGCTTGTGTGTGAAACAATTGTTGCGCTCTGTCGGAGTGCCCCCCGGCGGCCTGTTGCGGGCCACTGCCCTTGAAGGCGCGGGGCCTGTGTGACTCAACATGATGTTTGATATGCGCGCAAAGCCTCCCCGCAGCCTGTCCCGCCTGCTGAACGCAGAACCGCTGACCCAGACCACGGTGGCCGTCTGGGTGGGCCTGTGCTGCGTGCTGCTGGCCACGGTGGCGTACTGGACGGTGCTGGTGGACAGCCACCGCACGCAGCGCAGCTTTACCGAGTCCCAGTCCTGGCTGCGGGTGGGGCAAATGTCGCATGCGGTGTCGGTGCAGGTGCAGACCCTGCTGTCCGGCCTGGACTACACCATGCGCGGCCTGGAGTCCGACTTTGCCGATGGCGATGTCGACGGGTTTCGGCGTGCCGTGCAGACCACGTTCGACGCCTACCCGGCCGGCACCTTACTGCAGATCGCCGTGGCCGACGAGAAAGGGGACATCGTGTACTCCAACCTCCAGCAGGAGGTGCAGACGCGGGCTGCCAAGGTCTCCATCCGGGACCGCGAGCATTTCCAGGTGCATGCCAACCGCGAGAACATGGGCATGTTCATCGGCCGCCCCGTGCAGGGGCGTGTCTCCCACAAATGGACCATACAGCTGAGCCGCGCGCTGTACCGCCAGGGGCAGTTCTCGGGCGTGCTGGTGCTGTCGCTGTCGCCCGAATACATTTCGCGCTATTTCCAGTCCATCTTCGATGGCGCCAAGGACGTGATCTTGCTGCTGCGCACCGACGGTGTCTATCTGGCGCGCTCTCAGGGACAGGACGAGGTGATGGGGCGTTCGGTCTCCGATGTGCGCGTGTCACAGTTCGCGCCGGCCATGGAGCGCGGCACCTACGAGGCCGAGTCCTCGGTCGATGGCGTGCTGCGCATGTATGCCTGGAGCAGGGTGGAGGGCTATCCGCTGATCGTCAGCGCAGGGCTGGACAAGAAGGCCATCTTCGAATCGCTGGAGGAATCGCTGGAGCGCGGCCTGCTGCGCAATGGCATAGGCACGGCGGTGCTGCTGCTGGCCTTACTGCTGACGTTGTGGCTGGCGCGCCAGCGCCAGCTCAGCGAGCGCATGCGGCTGCAGGGCGAGCGGCGCTTCGCGCGGCTGGCGCAGGAGGTGCCCGGGGGGCTGTTCCAGTTCCGCATCGGCGCGGATGGCCAGTTCCAGTTTCCCTTCACCAGCCCGGGGTTCTTCGAGCTGCATGGCGCAAGGGCCGACGCCGTCCGGTTCGCCGACCATGAACTGCTCAAGCGCGTGCACCCCGAGGATCTGCCCGCCCTGGCGACCTCGGTGCAGGACAGCGTGGGGCGCAAGGATGTCTGGGAGCACAAATACCGCGTCTACGGGCCTGGAGGCGAGCTGCGCTGGCTGCACGGCCACGCCCGGCCGCAGCAGGAGGAAGACGGCTCGCTGCTGTGGCATGGCTATGTGCACGACGTCACGCAGGACCAGGCCATACAGGAATCCATACGCCACAGCGAGGAGCGCCTGCGCCTGACGGTGGGCGCCGTGCGTGACGGCCTGTGGGAGTGGGACTGCCGCAGCGGCCATGTGGAGTGGGATGCGCGCTGCTACCAGATGCTGGGCTTCGAGCCAGGCCAGTTCCCCATGAACTACGACGCCTTCTGCGCGATGGTTCATCCCTCGGACAGGGCGCGCGTGCTGGCGCGGCTGCAGCGCCATGCCGAGGCCGGTGCCGACTTCCGCGTGGAGATGCGGCTGCGCAGCTCGGCCGACAGCTGGCTGTGGGTGGAGTCGCGCGGCGAAATCACCCAGCGCGATGCCGACGGCAAGCCCGTGCGCATGCTGGGCACGCACACCGACATACAGCAGCGCGTGGAGCAGTCCCGCCTGATCAAGGCCTTGCTGGACCGGGGAAGCGCCCTGATCGTCATGGCCGGTCCCCAGCGCGAAATCCTCTATGCCAACGAGCGCGCGGTGCAGACCTTTGAGATCGAGACAGACCGGCTGCCCGGTGGCGTGAACCTGCGCTCGCTGCATGTCAGCGACGAGAGTTTCGAACGCTTCGGCCAGCTGTACGGGCAGCTCAACGCACGCGGCACGGTGCGCACGGAATGGATCCTGCGCATGCCGTCGGGCTCGGGCCACTGGTTCGACATGCAGGGCTCGCTGCTGGACCCCGACGAGGACGACGGCCGCGTCATCTGGACCATGATCGATACCGACGCGCGCCGGCGCGCCGAGACCGCGTTGGCCGAGACCCAGCACCGGCTGGAGGCCATCATCGACCGCTTTCCCGCAGGCATTCTGGTCACCGACGCCCAGGGCCGCCAGGTGCTGGCGGCCAACCGCATGCTGGCCGCTGCCCTGCAACTGGACATGGCGCCTGCCGCCCTTGTGGGGCTGGGCATGCCGGCGCTGATCCAGCTGCTGCCGGCGTCGGTGGCAGGCGTGCTCAGCGCAGGGCCCGTGGCCGGCCGCTCCCTGCATGCGCTGCCCGATGGCCACTATGTGGAGATCGAGGGCATGCAGCTGCGCGACGGCGACCGCTCCATCGGCCATTGCTGGGTCTTCCACGATGCGACGGAGAGGCAGCAGCGCGAATCCCAGCTGGAAACGCTGGCGCTGACCGATGCGCTGACGGGCATTCCCAACCGCCGCGCCTTCCTGGAGCGGCTGGCGATGGAGCTGGACCATCTGCGCAGCGGCCTGGTCGCGCATTCCACGCTGATCATGCTGGACATAGACCACTTCAAGCAGGTGAACGACGGCTACGGCCACGCGGTGGGCGACATCGTGCTCAAGGAACTGCTGGCCTCGGTGGCGCAGGAGATGCGCAGGGAAGACATGGTGGGCCGGCTGGGCGGCGAGGAGTTTGCCGTGCTGCTGTCCGACACCGATGCCGAGGTGGGCCTGCGCCGCGCCGAAAGCCTGCGCGAAACCGTTGCCGCGCGCGCCATCGATGCGGGCCTGGCCGGCGACCTGCGCATCACCATCAGCCTGGGCGTGTACGAGCTGCAGCGCAGCGATGCCTCGGCCCAGGGCTGCCTGGAGCGTGCCGACGCCGCGCTGTACTACTCCAAGCGCAACGGCCGCAACCAGTCCACGCTGTGGAGCGAGCGGCTGCCTGCCATCGCGCGGTGATCCGGGCCGCTTTGGCGCAACGGCCTAGGAATTCATCCCGGTCGACTGCCGATTTTCAGAATGGTCCAATGGCCTGATGGCACCGGAATCCCGAAAATCCAGGGTTCATGCTGCCGCGTGGCCCTGTCGTCGGTCCGTCTGCCCGAGTCCCCGGGGCGCGATCGACTTCCCCGCACAGCCCCTCACAAAAACAGGCCGCGCGCTGCGCGCCGGGCGAGGAATGTATGACATACAACCGGTGGTCCACGATGCATGTCGCCCCCCTGGGGCGAGCGCAATTCTGGAGCGATGCCAGCCGTGAGGCGCAGATGCCGCACACGCCCCTGGTGGCGCGGCCCGAGCGCTTCGACGCCGTGCTCACATCGCGTGGCGTGGGCGCGGTGGTGTTCAACCGCATCCAGATGGCGGCGGGCCACGGCATGCAGCGCCTGCAGGCGGGTTGCCAGCGCGCGAGCCCGGCCAGCCTGCTGTGCCTGCTCTACCTCAAGGGTCGCGCCCGGGTGTCTGCGCTCGATGGGCCGGGCGCGGCGGTTGCGGGCGGCGAGTCGCATGCGCAGCCCGGCCAAATGTTCCTGCTGGACGAGCGGTGCGGCTACCGCATCTGGCAGGACGAAGCCGTGGACCTGCTCGTGCTGGCCGTGCCGCTGGCGCTGATCGATTCGTGCGCAGGCATGGCTTCGCAACTGCTGGCACGCAGCCTGCCTGACTGCGCGTCGTTGCAGCTGCTCGTCCAGCAGATGCAACTGATCCATGCATGGCAGGCGCCCCTGCCCGAGGGCGAGTCCGCGCAGCTGTCCGATCTGGTCATCAACACCTTGAAGACCGTGCTGCAGGCCGGGGCCGAAAGGGCTGCAGCCCGGCCTGACGCGCCCATGCACGTGCTGTTGTGCCGGGTGCGCCAATTGATCGCCCGCCAATATCCGGACCCGGCGCTGGGGCCGGAGCGCGTGGCATCGAGGCTGGGACTTTCCGTGCGCTCGCTGCAATCGCGGCTGTCGCGCGAAGGCACCAGCCTCAGCGCCGAACTCATGGACTATCGACTGGAGCGCGCCCATGCGCTGCTGCGCGCAGCGAAGCCGGGAACGCTGGGCGTCACGGAAATCTCGCAGCGCTGCGGCTTCAACTCGCTCGCGCATTTTTCCCGGCGCTTCAGGGCACGCTACGGCAGCACGCCGCTGGAGCTGCTGCGTGAGCCGGGGGCGGAGGGCATGGGGTCGTCCACCTGGCACGGGGACGGGGCGGGCACCTAGACAGGGCTTGCGGCGCCTCGGTCGGCGTGGCGTGCGCAGATCAGGCTGAGGATTTCGAACAGCATCTGCGCGCCCGCATGGGCGGTGTTGGTGGTGGCGTCGTAGGCGGGCGAGACCTCGACCACGTCACCGCCCACGATGTGGATGCCGGCCAGGCCGCGTACCATGGCCTGGGCTTCGCGCACCGTCAGGCCTCCCACCTCGGGCGTGCCCGTGCCGGGCGCAAAGGCCGGGTCCAGGCAGTCGACGTCGAAGGAGACGTAGACGGGCGCATCGCCCACCACCTCGCGTGCGCGGGCAATGACGCCGTCCACGCCCAGCGCGGGAAGGTCCTCTGCGTGGATCACCGTCATGCCCGACTCGTAGGAGAACTCCCAGAGATATTCGGCCGCGCCGCGTATGCCGATCTGGATGGTCCGCGTGGGGTCGAGCACGCCATCCAGCACGGCCTGGCGAAAGGGGCCGCCGTGGTGGAAGCGGCTGCCGTCGAAGGGGCCGCCAGTATCGCAGTGGGCATCGAAGTGGACCAGGGCCAGTGGCCGGTCGCGGCCCAGCGCGCGCAGTATGGGCAGGGTGATGGAGTGGTCTCCGCCTGCAGACAGCGGAATCACGCCGGCCGCATGGATCTTCGCGAAGGCTGACTCTATGTCGCGGTGCGACTGCTCCAGGCTGTAGCGGCTGGACAGCGGCACGTCGCCGATGTCCGCCACGCGCAGCTCGCGCGTGGGCGCGGATCTGAGCACATGGTTGTAGGGGCCCACGCGCTCTATCGCGCGCAGCGCCCTGGGCCCGAAGCGGCAGCCGCTGCGGTTGCTGATGCCCAGGTCCATGGGCACGCCGATCAGCGCGGCCTGCAGTTCGCCGAAGTCCGGGCGGCTCCAGTCCATGGGGTGCATGGGGGCATCCAGCAGCGTGGGAATGCCTGCGTAGGGTGCGCTGCGCGTGCCGCTGGCGTCGATGATGTGAGCGGCCACGGTGCGGAAATGCGGATCGTGGATGACGGACTCGTTGTCTCCGCCGAAGCGCGCACGCAGCGCGGCCAGCCTGTCTGCAGTAAAGAGGGTCATGGGTGTCCCTTGGTTCAGGATTGGATGCCCGACAGGGAGCGCTGCTGCGAGCGCTGCGCCAGGCTGATGAGGATGAAACTGGCCGTGCTCATGGCCAGGCTGGCGTAGATCGGCGTGTTGGCGGCCAATCCGTCGCGGACCATGAAGACCACTGCCGTGGCGCAGCCCAGCAGCATGCTGGCAATGGCGCCCGCCGTGGTGGCGCGGCGCCAGTAGATGGCGCCGATCAGCGGCACCAGCATGCCGCCCACGAGCAGGTTGTAGGCGGTGGTCAGGGCATTGAGCACGTCGTCCACCACCAGGGCGATGCCGAGCACGGCAAGGCCCACCAGCAGCGTCAGCAGCCGGTGCCAGCGCACATCGGCCAGCGGCTTGCCTTGCCGCAGCAGGGGCACGAGGTCTTCGGCCAGCACGGTGGAGCCCGCCAGCATGGCCGCGCTGGCGGTGGACATCATGGCGGCCAGCGCGGCAGCGATCACCAGGCCGCGGACGCCGTCCGGCAGGCTGGCCTGCACGATGGCGGCAAAGGCGTTGTTGGGATTGTCCAGTTCCGGCAGCAGCACCCGCGCCGCCATGCCCACCAGGGCGCCGACCAGCCCGTAGACCACGCAGTACAGGCCGGCGAGGCTGCCCGCCACGGCGGCCACGCGTTCGCTGCGGGCCGTGAACACGCGCTGCCACACGTCCTGGCCGATCATGATTCCGAAGAAATAGATGACGAAGTAGGTGGCGATGGTGTCCCAGCCGATGTATGTGACATCGAAGCTGGACGCAGGCAGCCGTGCAACCAGCTGGTCCCAGCCGCCCACGCGGTACAGGCAGATGGGCAGCAGGATCAGCATCAGGCCCGCGGTCTTGATCACGAACTGCACGATGTCCGTCAGCGTCAGCGACCACATGCCGCCCACGGCCGAGTAGATGACCACGACGCCCCCGCCCACCAGGATGGAGATCCACAGAGGCAGGTCGAACAGCACCTGCATCACGGTGCCGATGGCGATCACCGACGTGGCCGCCAGCATCAGCGCATAGGCCAGCATCACCAGTGCGCTGGCCTGCTGGGTGCGGGCGCTGTAGCGCCGCTCCAGCACCTGGGTCACGGTGCAGATGCGCAGCCTGAGCAGGGGCTTGGCCAGGAACAGGTTCAGCACCAGCAGGCCCGCACCCAGAGCCGCGCACAGCCACAAGCCCGAGATGCCGTACACGTAGCCCAGGCGTACCGTGCCCACCGTGCTGGCCCCGCCGATCACCGTGGCAGCCATGGTGCCCATGTACAGGCCCGGCCCGAGGTTGCGGCCCGCCACGAGAAAATCCTCCTGCGTCTTCGCGCGGCGCATGCCGTACCAGCCCAGCAGCAGCATGGCTGCCGCGTAGATCACTACCACCGAGATATCAAGCACCATGGTCTCTCTCCCCTTTTGTTCCGACCCCGTGTGCAGGGTCCTTCTGAAACAGCGGTATTCACGCAAGTGAATGTCACGGACCGCCCCTCTTGTTCTGCGCTGGCGGCGTGCTCCGGTGAACCGAAGCGCGCCGCAACAGCCGTGAATGCTAGACAGCAGCCGGGCTTGCATCCATTTCAAGTTCCATCTACAAACATCGATGAACATCGATCTTTTCTGAGTGAAAACCCCATGCTCCATACCGTTTCAGATCTCGACCTGCGGCTGCTGCGCGTTTTTCTGGCCATCGTCGACGCGGGCGGTGTATCGGCTGCGCAGGCCATTCTTGGCGTGGGGCAGTCCACGCTCAGCAGCCAGCTGTCCACGCTGGAGACACGCCTGGGGTTCAGCCTGTGCGAGCGCGGGCGCGGCGGCTTTCGCCTGACGGCCAAGGGCCGGCGCTTCGTCGACCTGGCCCGCGCTGCGCTGCAGGGCCTGGAAGGATTCAGCGCGCAGGCGCGCAACATGCACAGGCAACTGGTCGGCAGCCTGGCCATCGGCCTGATCGGCAATGCACCCACGGAATACAACGCGTTGATGGGGCGGGCCATACAGCGCTTTCGCCAGCGCGACGAGGCCGTGCGCCTGTCTGTGCTGGTGCGCGGGCCGCGCGAGCTGGAGGAAATGCTGCTGCGCGATGAGCTGCAGGTCGCCGTGGGCTATTTCCTGCACCGCGCCCCGGCGCTGGAATACACGCGGCTGTTCAGCGAAAGGCAGGTGGCCTATTGCAGCGCCAGCCATCCCTTTGCCGCGCGCGCGGGCCGCATCGGCGCGCAGGAGGCGGGCGAAGCCGACTGGACCTGGCGCACCTATCCACTGCCGCAGGCGCCGCTGACGGGGCGCCCGCGCCATGTCACCTCGGAGGCGGACAACATGGAGGCGGCCGCCATCCTCATCCTGTCAGGCGCCCACCTGGGCTACCTGCCAGAACATTACGCAGCGCCCTATGTGGCTGCCGGCCTGCTGCACGCGCTGGACGAATCCCTCTTCAGCTATGACGTGGACATCACCATGGTGGCCAGGAAGCGCGCACGCCAGGACGACATCACGGCCGCCTTCACGGACGACATGCGTGCCGTGCTGTAGGGGCGCCGCGGCACAGCGGCATCAGAACTGCAGCAGGCTCAGCGCAAACGGCAGGCTGAGCACGCCCAGCAGCGTGGACAGCGTGACCAGCCCCGCCACATACGAGCCGTTGTAGCCCATGCGCGCGGCCAGCACATAGCATGACGATGCGGTGGGCAGGGCCGAGAAGGCCATGAGGATCAGCGCCTGCGCACCGCTGAGGCCAAATGCCCGCACCATGGCATAGGCGATCAGCGGCTGCACCAGATGCCGCACGGCCAGCAGGCACACGGCCAGCAGCTTGTCGGCGGCCAGCGCGCCGAACTGCATGCCGGCGCCGGCCGACATCAGGCCCAGCGCGATGGAGGCTGCGCCTATGCGGGAGACTGACGGCTCGAGCAGTGCGGGCAGCTTCAGCCCCAGCGCGCTGAACACCAGACCCGACAGCGTGCCCACGATCAGCGGATTGCGCACCAGTTGCCCCAGGAAGTGCTGGTTGCTGCCGCGCGCCATGGGCCAGACGGCCGCGATATTGCACAGCGGCACGCTCACGCCGATCAGCACCGAGATGAACAGCAGGCCCTCAGGCCCCGCCAGCCGGCTGGCCAGCGCCAGGCCGATGAAGGAGTTGAAGCGAAACGCCACCTGCACGGCGCCGGCATGCTCGCGTGTGTCGATCCGGCCGCGCAGGCCCGGCCACCAGGGCAGGCTGTAGGCCAGGCCGATGCCGACCAGGGCCGCACACACGCCAGCGGCCAGCAAGTGGGAGGTGGCACCCCAGTCCACCGGGCTCTTGACGATGGAGTGGAACAGCAGCACCGGGAACAGCAGGTAGTACACCAGCGCCTCCACCGCCTGCCATACCGTGCGATTGAGCTGTGTGAAGCGGCACAGCACGTAGCCAAGCACGATGAGCGAAAAATCGGGGAAGAGCAGCACGGCGTAGTTCACGGGGGCTGAGCATAAGCGCAACCCCGCAGTCGCCGCGTCTCCCGAGAAACCATGGCGCGAGGCTAGGGGTAAACACCGGGAAATCAGTGCTGCGACAAACTGTGACAACCGGGCCCCGGGCCTTAGCATCGCTGGGGTCCACACAGCCGATCCGAAAGCGCAGGTCCTGACGACCGTCAAGCGCGCAGCGGGCTCCAGGCCCCAACATGGCTGTTCCGTGGCAGCGTTTGCGAGCCTTCATTTCGCAGACCATCCATCCGCAGGCACGGCCTTGCGGATGTCCATGAAAACCTCTTCGTCAACACGACCCCCAAAAGGAGATCCTGTATGAATCGTCGCAGCTGGATGGGACTGACCCTGGTCCTCGCAAGCACCGGAGCCCTGGCCCAGGCCTACCCCACCAAGCCGATCAAGCTGGTGGTGCCCTTCGCCCCCGGTGGCACGACCGACATCATCGCCCGCGTGATCGCCGAACCCCTGACCAAGGAACTGGGCCAGCCCGTGGTGGTGGACAACCGCGGCGGCGGCGGCGGCGTCATCGGCGCCATGGAAACCGCGCGCTCGCAGCCCGATGGCTACAGCCTGGGCATCGCCACGGTCTCGACCACGGCGACCAACCCCGCGATCAACCCCAAGATCTCCTACAACACGCTGACGGACTTCACGCCCATCATCAACGTGGCGGCCACGCCCAACGTGATTGCGGTGAACCCCAAGTTCCCTGCCAAGGACTACAAGAGCTTCGAGGCCGAACTCAAGAAGTCCCAGGGCAAGTACTCCTATGCGTCCTCGGGCACGGGCGGCATCCAGCACATGCTGATGGAGCTGTACAAGAGCCTGACCAACACCTTCGTCACCCACATCCCCTACCGCGGCGCGGGCCCTGCGCTCAACGACGTGGTGGCGGGCCAGGTGCCCATGGTGCTGGACAACCTGCCCTCGGCCCTGCCGTTCATCAAGGACAACCGCCTGGTGCCCATCGTGGTGGCCGCGCCCCAGCGCCTGGCCGTGCTGCCCAATGTGCCCACCTTCAAGGAAGTGGGCCTGGAGCCGGTGAACCGCATGGCCTACTACGGCATCCTGGGCCCCAAGAACATGCCCAAGGATGTGGTGGACAAGATCAACGCCGCCGTGCGCAAGGTGCTGCAGGACCCGGCCGTGCGCAAGCGCATCGAGGACACGGGCTCCCTGGTCATCGGCAACTCGCCTGAAGAGTTCGCCAAGCAGATCAAGGAAGAGTACGAGACCTACAAGAAGGTGGTTGCCCAGCAAAAACTCACGCTGGAGTAAGCACCGCCCTGAGCGGTTGGATCAGAGCCCGAGGTTCCTTGCGGACCTCGGGTTTTTTCGTTGTAGGCTTGATGGGATGTCCCAAGTGCCTGCCGCTTCCATCATGTCCCCCTCGGTTGCCGAAGCCGAACCTGCTGCCGATCCTGCATCCTGGCCCGCGCCGCTGCCGGCCAGCCTGGATGCGCTGGACCTTTTCATGGATGCGCTGCTGCTGGAAGACGGGCTGTCGCGCAATACGCTGGCGGCCTATCGCCGGGATCTGACGGCCTGGGGGCGGTGGCTGGCGCACCAGCGGCCGCCGCTGGCGCTGGATGCGGCGGGCGAGCTGGAGCTGCAGGGCTATTTCGCGGTGCGCGTGGAGCAGACCAAGGCCAGCTCGTCGAACCGGCGGTTGACGGTGCTGCGCCGCTACTACCACTGGGCGCTGCGCGAGCAGCGCATTGCGGCCGATCCCACGGTGCGCATGCTGGCGGCACGGCAGCCGCCGCGCGTGCCGCATACGCTGACGCAGGCTCAGGTGGAGGCGCTGCTCAAGGCGCCCGATGTCGATACGCCGCTGGGCCTGCGTGACCGCGCCATGCTGGAGCTGATGTACGCCAGCGGCCTGCGCGTGAGCGAGCTGGTGGATCTGCCGATGCATGGCATCGATCTGCGCTCGGGCGTGCTGCGCGTGACCGGCAAGGGGAAAAAGGAAAGACTGGTGCCTTTCGGCCAGGAGGCACATTGGTGGCTGGAGCGCTATCTGGCCACGGCGCGCGGCGCCATCCTGGGCGGGCAGCGCAGCGATGCGGTCTTCGTGACCCAGCGCGGGGCTGCGATGAGCCGCGTGATGTTCTGGGTCATCGTCAAGCGCTGCGCGCAGGTTGCGGGTGTCACGGCACCGCTGTCGCCGCACACGCTGCGCCATGCCTTCGCCACCCACCTGCTCAACCATGGCGCAGACCTGCGCGTGGTGCAGATGCTGCTGGGCCATGCCGATATCTCCACCACCACCATCTACACCCATGTGGCGCGCGAGCGGCTCAAGGCCCTGCACGCTTTGCACCATCCGCGTGGTTGATTGGATGTGGTCGGTTCGCCGGATTGCCTATTTCTGGCGTTGAAACCGTCGAAGTGGCAAAGCCCGCCTCGGGGATATGTGCTTTGCACAACAATCACCGCCGTGTTCGATGTGTTTCTGCGGAGTTCTCGATGACTGATTTCCTGCGCCGGCATGTGCTGGTGACTTCCATGCTGGCGGCGACGGTGGCTGCCGCGGCCCTGCCGATGTCTGCGTCGGCTGCCGATGCGGCATGGCCCAGCCGGCCCATCCGCGTGGTGGTTTCCTACCCGGCCGGCGGCGTCAGCGATGTGGTGGCCCGCGCCCTGGGCGAGAAGCTGGCCGCCCGCCTGGGCCAGCCCGTGGTGGTGGACAACAAGGCCGGCGCCGGCGGCGCCATCGGCCTGGACCTGGTGGCCAAGGCCGCACCCGATGGCTACACGCTGGGCTTTTCCTCCATCAGCCCGCTGACGCTGAGCCCGCACCTGGGCAAGCCCCTGTTCGATCCGCAGCGCGACCTGGTGCCCGTGACCAGCGTGATGTACTCGCCCGTGCTGCTGCTGGGCACGGCCCGCTCCACGGCGGCCGACTTCAATGCGCTGGTGGCCCAGGCCAAGGCGCAGCCCGGCGAAGTGCGCTGGGCCACGGCCGGCCTGGCCTCGCTGGGCCACATCATGCTCGAGCAGATCATGCATGCCTCGCAGGTCCGGATCACGCACATTCCCTACAAGGGCGGCGGGCAGCAGCTCAATGACGGCCTGAGCGCGCAGTTCGAAGTGCTGTCCACCAATGCCGGCCCGGCCGTTTTGCAGCACATCAAGGCGGGCAAGTTCAAGGCCCTGGCCGTGGGCGCACCCCAGCGCCTGGAGTCGCTGCCCGGCGTTCCCACGCTGGCCGAACTGGGCTACAAGAGCGCCAACATGACCTCGGTGTTCGGCATCTTCGCGCCCGCTGGAACGCCTGCGCCCGTGCTGCAAAAGCTCAATGCCGAGATCAACCAGGTGCTGGCCCAGCCGGACATGCGCGCCAAGCTGGAGGCCACCGACAACGTGGCCATGGGCGGCAAGGCCGAGGACTTTGCACGCCAGATCGAGGCCGAGTCCCAGTCCAACGCGCGCATCATTCGCGCAGCCGGCATCAAGCTCAATTGATGGAGCGCAGGGCGCCACCGGCGCCCATGCAAAAAGGGCTTGCAGCCGTCATGGCCGCAAGCCCTTTGTCTTTGGTGCCGGATGTGCGGGGCCCGCCTATGCCATGGGCTCGTCCGCCGTGAGATTGTCGGCCCAGGCCAGGGCCTGCAGATGCGCCCAGTTGACCTGGTGGTTGGACAGCTGCAGTGCATTGGCTGCGCGCGCGAAGCCTTCGTCATCGCCGCTTTCGCAGGCACGCGTCAACTCCAGGAAGGGCGCGAACACGCCCTTGTTGTGCACCAGCGCATCGATCACGGGCTGGGGCAGGGCGATGGACTCCAGCGCCTTTTCCATGGGCTGGCCCAGCATCACGTCCAGCAGCGAGAACACGCCGACCACGAAGGCGTTGTCGCACTCCTCGGGCGAGAGCAGCTCGGCCGTCAGCAACTCCATCAGGCGCCCGCGCACCACGGCGGTCTGGCCCACGGCCGGCGGCGTGCCGCCCGCGCGCGAAGTGGTCAAAAGCAGGGCCGCCCAGCGGAACAGCTTCTTGAGGCCCAGGATCATCACCGCGTGGCGGAACGAGGTGATCTCGCACGACAGGCCGAAACCCGAGGAGTTGATGAAGCGCAGCAGGTTGAAGGACAGCGTGGGATCCTTCTTGAGCAGGGCTTCGATCTCGTCCGTGCTGGCCTGCTGGCGCACCAGATTGATCAGCTGGATGATGGTGGCCTGCGTGGGGCGGATGGTGCGCGCCTGCACGAGTTGCGGCTGGGCGAACCAAAAGCCCTGGAACAGCCGCACGCCCAGGTCGCGCATGCGCTCGAACTGCTCGGAGGTCTCGACCTTTTCGGCCACGATCTGGGCATTGGTATGGGCGCGCGCGAACTTCACCAGGGTCTCGGCATCGGCCAGTGCGAAGGTCTGCATGTCCAGCTTGATGAAGGCGGCCGCAGGCAGCCAGCTGGCATAGGCGCGGCGCAGCAGGTGCTGGTTGAAGGCCAGGCGGAAGCCGCGCTGGCGCAGGGCCTGGAAGGTGGGCAGGCGTTCCTCGATATCGGCAGCCGTGGCGTTCTCGCCCAGCGTGGGTACCTCCAGCACCACCTTGTCGGGGTGGATCAGTTCCAGGTGGCCGCCGGCCAGGCTGTCATGCGTGCAGTTGATGAAGACTGTCTTCTTGCCCACCAGCGCTTCGGCGCCCGCATACGACAGCGCGTTGAAGAGCAGGGCGGCATCGGAGGCCGCCGTGTGCGCATGCTGGGCCGTGGAGCGGTCGAAAAGCTCATAGCCGAAGACATCGCGCGCCTCGTTGACGATGGCCTGGCGCGCAATGACGGCCACCTGCCCGTCCTCCACCCCGGCTGGCAGGGGGGGGCGGCGGAGCGGAGGAGTTGTCGTTGGTAGTCATTTGGAAGCTGAGAAAGATGGATGAGCGATGGCTTTCGATGGCGTTCTATAGCTTATAGCTATAGCGAGCTGTCTGCCAGTTGGTCGGTCCAGGCCAGGGCCTGCAGATGGGCCCAGTTGATCTGCTGGCTGCTCAGGCGCAGCGCGCCTGCGCTGCGGTGGAAGGCTGCATCGTCGCTGGCTTCGCAGGCCTGGGCCAGGATCAGCAACTCGCCCAGCACGCCTTCGTGGCGCAGCACGGCGGCGGAGACGGCATCGGGCACGGGGATCAGGCTCATGGCCACGTCCTGCGGCAGGTCCAGCATGCTGCCCAGCAGCGAGAAGATGCCGACGACGAAGGCCTGGTCGGAGTCTTCCTCGCTCAGCGATTCCTGGGCCAGCAGCTCCATCAGCCGCCCGCGGATCACGGCGGTCTGGCCGATGGCCGGCGGCGGGCCGCCGTTGCGCGATGCGGTCAGCAGCATGGCCGCCCAGCGGAACAGCTTCTTGAGGCCCATGAGCATCACGGCCTGGCGGAACGAGGTGATCTCGCGCTGCACGCCGAAGCCCACGGAATTGATCAGGCGCATCAGGTTGAAGGCCAGGCCCGCATCCTTCTTGAGCACATCCTCGATGGCATCGGTGCTGGCCTGCTGGCGCACCAGATTCAGCAGCTGGACAATGCTTTGCTGCGAGGGCGACAGCAGCTTGGTGCGCACCACCGTGGGCCGCGCGAACCAGAAGCCCTGGAACAGCTGTATGCCCAGGCGGCCCACCTGCTCATGCTGCTGGGCGCTTTCCACCTTCTCGGCGATCAGCTCGGCGCGCGTGTGGCGGCCGGCAAAATTGACCAGCACGGCCAACTGGTCAGGGGCCAGCACGGACAGGTCGAACTTGATGTAGTCGGCCAGGGGCAGCCAGGCTGCATAGGCGGACTCCAGCACCGTGTGATTGAAGGCCAGGTTGAAACCGCGTGCGCGCAGATTGCTGAGGATGGGCAGGCGGGCCTGTACCTCCTGCTGGGCGGCCAGGCCCAGCGGCGGTATCTCCAGCACCACCTTGTCGGGGTTGAGCAGCTCCAGATGCCCGCCGGCCAGGCTTTCATGCGTGCAGTTGACGAACATCAGCTTGGTGCCAACCAGATCTTCTTCGCCCGCATGCGACAGGGCCGTGAACACCAGGGACACATCCGAGGCCGCTGTATGGTCCGGGTAGGCGCGCGAACGGTTGAAAAGCTCATAGCCGATGATCTGCTGCACCCCGTTGACGATGGCCTGGCGCGCAATCATTCCCCGATCCGTGGACGCGGGGCTGGCCACAGGGGCATCGTTGAAGAGATGGACAGGCAATTCGGTCATGGAGTGTTCGGTCGAAGGGACACGGGAAGCAGCAGATCTGATTGTAGGAATGTTCTGAATAAATATGCCGACAGGCAGTGTCTGCTGGGACAAGTCCGATTGCGGAGTCGGACCCATCCTAGTTTGTAAACCATTGTGTGGCTTCACGAGCGGCCTGGGCCTGTCCGCACGGCGCAGGCAGGCTTTCTTCAGACCTGCTGCAACCAGGCCAGTTCAGTATCGGTGAAGCCTGCGGCGCGGCGTGCGCGTTCGTTGAAGGGCGGGCGCAGGCGCGGCGCCTCGTAGCGCAGGGTCAGCGCCTGGTAGTGGGCCTCGGGCTCCAGGCCTTCGCGCTCGCACAGCCAGCGGTACCAATGATTGCCTATGGCCACGTGGCCCACTTCCTCGCGCAGGATGATGTCGAGGATGTCCACCGCCGCCAGCGCATCGGGCGCGCGCGTGTTGCGCAGCTTGTTCTGGATCTGGGGCGTGGCGTCCAGGCCGCGCGCCTCCAGCGTGCGCGGCACCAGGGCCATGCGGGCCACCACGTCATGGGCGGTCTTCTCGCACATGGTCCACAGGCCCTGGTGGGCCGGGAAATCGCCGTAGTCGTGGCCCAGGTGCGCACGCAGATGCTCGCGCAGCAGGCGAAAGTGCTTGGCCTCCTCGGCGGCCACCTGCAGCCAGTCCAGGTAGTACTGCTGCGGCATGCCGTCAAAGCGCCAGACGGCGTCCAGCGCCAGATTGATGGCGTTGAACTCGATGTGGGCTATGGCGTGGATCAGCACGGCCCGGCCTTCCGGCGTCGCCGGCGAACGCCTTGCAACGGCGGTGTGGTGGCGCAGCTCGGGCCGCAGCGGGCGGCCCGGCAGGTCCGGCGCGGGATCCGGCAGGGCCGGTGCCTGCGGTGCTATTGAATAAAGCGCCTGCCGCGCATACATGTCCAACGCGGCGGCGGCCTTTTCTTCGGGGTCCGTGAGGCACAAGACCTCAAGGGCGCGGTGACGTAACTCCATCCCTACAATTCTAGGTTTCCTGCCATCACCAATAATTGACGGAGACAAAGACCCATGGCGATCTATGAACTGGATGGAGTGGCCCCTGAAGTGGCGGCGTCGGCCTGGGTGGCCGACAGCGCCGAAGTGATGGGCAATGTGCAGCTGGCCGAAGACGCCAGCATCTGGTTCGGCGCCGTGCTGCGCGGCGACTGCGAGAGCATCACCATCGGTGAGGGCAGCAACATCCAGGACGCCAGCGTGCTGCATGCCGACCTGGGCAAGCCGCTGGTCGTGGGGCGCCACGTGACCGTGGGCCACCAGGTCATGCTGCATGGCTGCACCATTGGCGACGAGTCGCTGATAGGCATCGGTGCCGTGGTGCTCAACGGCGCGAAGATCGGCCGCAACTGCCTGGTCGGCGCCGGAGCACTCATCACCGAAGGCAAGGAATTTCCCGATGGCTCGATGATCATCGGCAGCCCGGCTAAGGCCGTGCGCCAATTGACGCCCGAGCAGATCGAGGGCTTGCGCCGCAGCGCCCAACACTATGTCGACAATGCGCGACGGTTCAAGACCGGGCTGCGCAAGCTGGGCTGAGCGAGGCCCGGCACTTTTTTACGGAATCCATCAGCGTGTCTGAACTGCATAAATTCATCTTCGAAGGCCTGCCCGTGCGCGGCTCCATCGTTCGCCTCACCGATGCCTGGCAGGAAATCCTGCAGCGCCGCGCGGGCAACGGCGAGACCGGCGCCTACCCCGCTGCCGTGAGCGAACTGCTGGGAGAAATGGCGGCTGCGGGCGTGCTCATGCAGTCCAATATCAAGTTCAACGGCGCCCTGGTCTTCCAGGTCATGGGCGATGGCCCGGTCAAGCTGGCTGTGGCCGAGGTGCAGTCCGATTTCGGCCTGCGCGCCACCGCCACCCTGATCGGCGACCCTCCCGAAGGCGCCACGCTGGAACAACTGCTCAATGTGCACGGCGGCGGCCGCTGCGCCATCACGCTGGACCCCAAGGGGCGCCAGCCGGGCCAGCAGCCCTACCAGGGCGTGGTGCCGCTGCAGGATGCGCAGGGCCGGCGCTTCACCAAGGTGTCCGACGCGCTGCAGCACTACATGCTGCAGTCGGAACAGCTGGACACCGTGCTGGTGCTGGCGGCCGACGACCAGGTGGCCGCCGGCCTGCTGATCCAGCGCATGCCGGTCAAGGGTGAGGCCAACCTGGCCGCTGCCACCGAAAGCGAGCAGTCGGGTCAGGATGCCATCGGGCTGAACGAGGACTACAACCGTATCGCCACGCTGGCCTCCAGCCTCACGCGCGACGAGCTGCTCACGCTGGATGTGGAGACCATACTGCGCCGCCTGTTCTGGGAAGAGAAGCTGATGCGCTTCGTGCCCCAGCAGGACGAGGAGCATCCGCGCTTTGCGTGCACCTGCAGCCGTGACCGTGTGGCGTCCATGCTGGTGTCGCTGGGCTCCGAAGAGGTGGAGAGCATCCTGGAGGAGCGCGGCAGCATTGAGGTGGGCTGCGACTTCTGCGGCAAGCAGTACGAATTCGATCCCATCGACGCAGCCCAGCTGTTCACCGAGGCCGGCAAGCAGCCGCCGACCTCGACGAACGTCCAGTAAATACGCCCGGCTTCAGTCTCGCCCGCTGCGCAGCGCGTCGAACAATCGCCGCTCGCAGTCCGGGTCGCTGCATTGCTCGCAGCCGTAGGGGCGAAGGCGGGCGCCGCGTTGCGCGGGGCTTGCGGGCAGCCAGGACCAGTCCATTTGCGGAGCCTTGAGCCTGAGCGACTCGGCCAGCTGTTGCCATTGCCGGGCGGTATTGCCGTAGAGCACCACGTAGTCGCGTGACTGGCTTTGCAATTGGTCGCGCCAATGCTGGAGCTGTGCGGCAGGGCCATCGCTCACCCCTTCGTGCTCGGTGACGGAGGCTCTCCAATCCAGTCCCAGCAGGTAGACGGCCCCATGTTCCGGCAGAGACTGCCCCGGCTCGGCCGCCAGGCATTGCCAGTCGGCAGGAGATGCTCCGTGGTGCCGCCAGGCCTGGCGCAGTGCATGGGCCATGGAAAGCGCGAGCGCGGGTGGCGATCCCAGAAGAATCACCGGGGGCGGGGGCAAGCGGTCTGTGTCCAAGTACCTGTCTCGGCTTGCGCGCAGGCCCGGGCAAGGGGCGCAGGCGCCTTGTTGCAAAAACACAAGGCCGGCATGAAGCCGGCCTTGGTGCAGGAAATCCCAATCCTCAGCGCCGCACGATCTGCACGAAGATCTCGTTGGGCTTGACCATGCCCAGCTCGCTGCGGGCCTTTTCCTCGACCATGGCCAGGCCGTCCTTGAGGTCGTTGACCTCGGAGGCCAGACGGTCGTTCTCGGCTTTTTCCAGCGCGTTGGCCACGTTCTGGTCGTGGATCTGCTGCTGCAGTTCCTTCACATAGGCCACGCTGCCGTGGCCCAGCCACAGCTGCGCGTGCACGGCAGCCAGCAGGGCGAGCAGGACAATGGGGACGACGCGGTTGACCATGGGGGCAGATATCGCTGACAGGAAAAAGGCTTGCAGGCCCGATGGCTTGCAAGCCTAACGCTTTTCAGCGCAGGTTGTAGAAAGCCTCGCGGCCGGGGTAGTGGGCGATGTCACCCAGGTCTTCCTCGATGCGCAGCAGCTGGTTGTACTTGGCGATGCGGTCCGAACGGCTCAGCGAGCCGGTCTTGATCTGGCCTGCGTTGGTGCCCACGGAGATGTCGGCAATCGTCGAATCCTCGGTTTCACCCGAGCGGTGCGAGATCACGGCCGTGTAGCCGGCGCGCTTGGCCATTTCGATGGCGGCGAAGGTTTCGGTCAGCGTGCCGATCTGGTTGATCTTGATCAGGATGGAGTTGGCGATCTTCTTGTCGATGCCTTCCTTCAGGATCTTGGTGTTGGTGACGAACAGGTCGTCGCCCACCAGCTGGACCTTGGCGGCCAGGCGGTCGGTCAGGATCTTCCAGCCATCCCAGTCGCCTTCGGCCATGCCGTCCTCGATGGAGATGATGGGGTACTTGTCGCACCAGCCGGCCAGCATGTCGGTCCACTGGGTGGCGGTCAGCGTCAGGTTGCCTTCACCGGCCAGCACGTACATGCCGTCCTTGTAGAACTCGCTGGCGGCGCAGTCCAGGCCCAGGGCGATCTGTTCGCCGGCCTTGTAGCCTGCGTTTTCGATGGCCTGCAGGATCAGCTGGATGGCGGCTTCGTGGTTTTCCACGGAAGGCGCAAAACCGCCTTCGTCGCCCACGGCCGTGCTCATGCCCTTGTCGTGGATGATCTTCTTGAGCGCGTGGAAGACTTCGGCACCCCAGCGCACGGCTTCGCGGAACGAAGGCGCGCCCACGGGGATGATCATGAATTCCTGCAGGTCCAGGCTGTTGTTGGCGTGCGCGCCGCCGTTGATGACGTTCATCATCGGCACGGGCAGCTGCATGCCACCCATGCCGCCCAGGTAGCGGTACAGCGGCAGGCCGGCCTCTTCGGCGGCGGCGCGGGCCACGGCCATGGAGACGGCCAGCATGGCGTTGGCGCCCAGGCGGCCCTTGTTGTCCGTGCCGTCCAGGTCGATCAGGGTCTTGTCCAGGAAGGCCTGCTCGGAGGCGTCCAGGCCCAGCACGGCTTCGGAGATCTCGGTGTTGATGTGCTCGACGGCCTTGAGCACGCCCTTGCCCAGGTAGCGGCTCTTGTCGCCGTCACGCAGCTCGATGGCTTCGCGCGAGCCGGTGGACGCGCCCGAAGGCACGGCCGCGCGGCCCATCACGCCCGATTCCAGCAGCACGTCGCACTCGACGGTGGGGTTGCCGCGGCTGTCCAGCACTTCGCGGCCTACGATGTCAACGATTGCACTCATGGCATTTCCTTTGCGGTTTTTGAAATCGGTGTGCAGGCGGGTTCCGGTGAGGTTGCGCCCTGGTGCTTGCCGGGCAAGCGGTATGGGTGGTCGGTGGCGTGGCAGGCTGCCGCGCCACCGTGCACAGCCATGCTCCGCGGCGCAGTATCTGCGATCGGGCGGCGGCCATTGTGCACAAATTGGGTGGATGGCTTTGTATGCGCTGCGCTCTTGACGGGCCGGGTATCGCTGGCCGCGGTCAGACGCCCTCGACGCAGACCATGCGCATGATGGCCGCGCCTTCGCGGGCTTCGCGGGCACGCAGGTACTCGGGCGTGTCGTAGAAAGCCTTGGCGGCCTCGAAGCTGGGGAACTTGAGGATCACGGTGCGGCCGGGATTCCAGTCGCCTTCGAGCACTTCGACCTTGCCGCCGCGCACGCAGACTTCGGCACCATGCGCGCGCATGGCCTCGGTGCTCCACTTGCGGTACTCCTCGTACTGCTCGGGCTTGGTGACGGTGACGGACGCAATGATGTAGCCGCTGGCCATGGGTCAGACTCCAAAATCGTTTTCGAGGAAGCCGTTCTTCTTGGTCACGTCGTCGAGCGCGACCAGGGTTTCGAGCAGGGCCTTCATGTGCTTGAGTGGCACGGCGTTGGGGCCGTCGCTGAGGGCGCAGGGAGGATTGGGATGGGTTTCCATGAACAGTCCGGCCACGCCCACGGCCACGGCCGCACGCGAGAGCACGGGCACCATCTCGCGCATGCCGCCGCTGCTGGTGCCGTTGCCGCCGGGCAGCTGCACGCTGTGCGTGGCATCGAAGACAACGGGCGCACCGGTCTCGCGCATGATGGACAGGCTGCGCATGTCCGAGACCAGATTGTTGTAGCCGAAGCTGGCGCCGCGCTCGCAGGCCATGAAGCTGTCCTCGGGCAGGCCGGCCTCCTTGGCGGCGGCGCGGGCCTTGTCGATGACATTCTTCATGTCATGCGGGGCCAGGAACTGGCCCTTCTTGATGTTCACCGGCCGGCCCGACTGGGCCACGGCACGGATGAAGTCGGTCTGGCGGCACAGGAAGGCCGGCGTCTGCAGCACATCCACGACCTGGGACACGGCCGGTATCTCGGCCTCGGTGTGGACGTCGGTCAGGATGGGGACCTGCAGGTCCTTCTTCACCTTGGCGAGGATCTCCAGGCCCTTGTCCATGCCCGGGCCGCGAAAGCTGGCGCCCGAGCTGCGGTTGGCCTTGTCGTAGCTGCTCTTGAAGATGAAGTGGATGCCCAGGGCCGCCGTGATTTCCTTGAGCTGCCCCGCCACGTCCATCTGCAGCTGCTCGGACTCGACGACGCAGGGACCTGCAATGAGAAAGAAGCGCCGGTCGAGGCCGACGTCGAAGCCGCAGAGTTTCATGGTGGGGATTCCTTGGGAAATGGTGGGCGGCGTTGCGGGGCTCAGGACTTGCGCGGTGCCTTCTGGCGCTCGATCGCAGCCTTCACGAAGGCATTGAACAGCGGGTGGCCGCTCCACGGCGTGGACTTGAACTCGGGGTGGAACTGCACGCCGATGTACCAGGGGTGAACTTCCTTGGGAAGTTCGACGATCTCGGTCAGCTGCTCACGCTGGGTCAGCGCCGAGATCACCAGGCCCGCTTCGCGCAGCTGGTCCAGATACTGGACGTTGGCTTCATAGCGATGGCGGTGGCGCTCGGTGACCACGTCACCGTAGATGCTGTGGGCCAGCGTGCCGGCCTGCACGTCGGAGGACTGCGCGCCCAGGCGCATGGTGCCGCCCAGGTCGGAGTTCTCGTCGCGGGTCTTGACCGTGCCGTCGGCATCCTTCCACTCGGTGATCAGGGCGATCACGGGGTTGGCGGACTTGGGGTCGAACTCGGTGGAGTTGGCGCCTTCGAGGCCGGCCACATGGCGGGCGTACTCGATGGTGGCCACCTGCATGCCCAGGCAGATGCCCAGGTAGGGCACCCTGTTTTCGCGGGCGTAGCGGGCCGTGGAGATCTTGCCTTCCACGCCGCGAGAGCCGAAGCCGCCGGGCACGAGGATGGCGTCGTACTGCGAGAGCTTGTCGCGCGCATTGGCGTCGCTGATGGTCTCGGAGTCCACATGGGTGATCTTCACGGCCACATGGCTTTGCATGCCGGCGTGCTTGAGCGCCTCGTTGACGGACTTGTAGGCGTCCGACAGCTCGACGTACTTGCCGACCATGGCGATCTTGACCTCGCCCTGCGGGTGCTCGGTCTCGTGGACCAGGTCATCCCAGCGCTTGAGGTTGGTGGGCGGCGTGTTCAGGCGCAGCTTGTCGCAGATCAGGCCGTCCAGGCCCTGCTCGTGCAGCATGCGGGGCACCTTGTAGATGGTGTCCACGTCCCACATGGAGATCACGCCCCATTCGGGAACGTTGGTGAACAGCGAGATCTTTTCCTTTTCCTCGTCCGGCACGCGGTGCTGGGCGCGGCACAGCAGGGCGTCGGGCTGGATGCCGATCTCGCGCAGCTTCTGCACGGTGTGCTGCGTAGGCTTTGTCTTGAGCTCGCCGGCCGTGGCGATCCAGGGCAGGTAGGTCAGGTGCACGAAGGCCGTGTTGTTGGGGCCCTGCTTGAGGGCCAACTGGCGCACGGCTTCGAGGAAGGGCAGGGACTCGATGTCGCCCACCGTGCCGCCGACTTCGCAGATGGCCACGTCCACGGCATCCGGCGTGCCGATGCCGGCGCCGCGCTTGATGTACTCCTGGATTTCATTGGTCACGTGAGGGATCACCTGCACGGTCTTGCCCAGGTAGTCGCCGCGGCGCTCCTTCTCCAGAACGCTCTGGTAGATGCGGCCGGTGGTGAAGTTGTTGGACTGCTTCATGCGCGTTTCGATGAAACGCTCGTAGTGGCCCAGGTCCAGATCGGTCTCTGCGCCATCGTCGGTCACGAACACTTCACCGTGCTGGAAGGGCGACATGGTGCCCGGGTCCACGTTGATGTACGGGTCCAGCTTGATGAGAGTGACTTTGAGGCCGCGCGATTCGAGGATCGCAGCAAGGGAGGCTGAGGCGATTCCCTTGCCCAGGGAAGACACCACACCGCCTGTGACGAAGACAAATTTGGTCATGTCTTTTATTGGTGGTGGTAAAGCAGGATTATAGATGCGCCGCCGAATTCGCCGCGCCGCGCGGGGCTGCTCGGATGCTCCGGCTCTGCTAAATTGCGCGCCATGACTGAAGTGTTCGCAGGTAAACATCTGGTGCTCGGCCTCTCCGGAGGCGTGGCTTGTTACAAATCTGCCCAGCTGGTGCGCCTGCTGGTACAGGCCGGGGCCACCGTGCAGGTGGTGATGACCGAGGCGGCCGAGCAGTTCATCACGCCGGTGACCATGCAGGCGCTGTCGGGCCGCCCCGTCTACGGATCGCAGTGGGACGCGCGCGAGCCCAACAACATGCCCCACATCAACCTCAGCCGCGAGGCCGACGCGATGCTGATCGCGCCCTGCAGCGCCGACTTCATCGCGCGCCTGGTGCAGGGCCGCTCCGACGAGTTGCTGAGCCTGATGTGCCTGGCGCGCCCCATGGACCGCGTGCCCCTGCTGTTGGCGCCGGCCATGAACCGCGAGATGTGGGCACACCCGGCCACGCAGCGCAACCTGGCGCAGGTGGCCGCCGACGGCGCGCTGGTGCTGGGCGTGGGAACGGGCGACCAGGCCTGTGGCGAGGTGGGCGACGGCCGCATGCTGGAGCCCGAGGAAATCATGGAGGAGCTGGCTGCCTTCTTCACGCCCAAGCTGCTGCAGGGCCGCCAGGTGCTGGTCACGGCGGGCCCGACCTTCGAGGCCATCGACCCCGTGCGCGGCATCACCAACCATTCCAGCGGAAAGATGGGCTTTGCCATTGCGCGCGCCGCCCGCGAGGCGGGCGCCCAGGTGACCCTGGTGGCCGGGCCCGTGCACCTGCGCACGCCGCGCGGCGTGCAGCGCATCGACGTGCAATCGGCGCAGCAGATGTTTGACGCCGTGCACCAGCAATTGCCGCAAGCCGGCGTGTTCATCGCCACGGCGGCCGTGGCCGACTGGCGCCCGGCCACGGCGTCAGGCCAGAAGATCAAGAAGGACGGCTCGGGCCAGGCCCCCACGCTGACCTTCGTCGAGAACCCCGACATCCTGGCGGCAGCCGCGCAGTCCGAGCCTGCGCGCAGCGGCCGGCTGTACTGCGTGGGCTTCGCCGCCGAAAGCCATGACCTGCTGCAGCACGCCAGCGCCAAGCGCCTGCGCAAGCAGGTGCCGCTGCTGGTGGGCAATATCGGTCCCGCAACCTTTGGGCGTGATGACAATGCCCTGCTGCTGATCGACGAGGCTGGCACCCAGGAGCTGCCGCACGCCTCCAAGTCCCTGCTGGCGCGCCAGCTGGTGGCCGAGATCGCCCGGCGCCTGCCACCCGTCCGTTGACACCACCGAAGGCCCGCATGTCACAGAACACCTACGAAGGCCCCCGCCACGGCGACTATGTGCGCTATGTGGACGAGCTGCTGCGCGCCAGCCCCCTGTACCGCTCTGCGGCGCACGGCTGGATGGTGCAGGGACGCAGCGACTTCACCGATGCGGTGGCCACGCCGGGCGCGCAGTCTCAGTCCGTGGTTGAGCGCGTGCGCGAGCAGGTGCAGGCTGCGGCCGAGAAGGCGCGCATCGCCGCGCAGCAGGCTTCGGTGCCCGCCTTGCCGGGACGCCAGCCGTCTGCAGGCGACAGGAATGGTGACAGGGCCGATCGCGGCCGGCAGGCGGCGCGGGCACAGCAAGCCCAGGCCTCCTCCGCCGCCAAGGCCGTCAAGAAGACGGTCTTCAAGATAGGTCCGGGCCAGTTGCTGGGTATCGTGATCGGCCTGATCCTGGCCGTGGTGATTCCGGGCATCGGCCCTTTCATCCTGCTGCTCACCATCATCAATGCCATCGTCAAAGGCTTTCGCAGCGGGCTCAAGTCGTCCGGGTGACGGCGCGGGGCACAATGCGCGCTTTGCTTTTCAAGAGAGCCTGCCGTGAGGCGCTCCCCAGATTGTTTCCATGAACGTTGATATCAAGATCCTTGACGCGCGCCTGCGCGAGAACATGCCCGCCTACGCCACGCCGGGAAGCGCGGGGCTGGACCTGCGCGCCTGCATCGATGCGCCGCTGACGCTGGAGCCCGGCCAATGGCAACTGGTGCCCACGGGCATGGCCATGTACCTCAAGGACCCCGGCTACGCGGCCATGATCCTGCCGCGCTCGGGCATGGGCCACAAGCACGGCATCGTGCTGGGCAACCTGGTCGGCCTGATCGACAGCGACTACCAGGGCCAGCTCATGGTCAGCGCCTGGAACCGCTCGACCACGGCCTTCACGCTGCAGCCCATGGACCGCCTGGCCCAGCTGATCATCGTGCCCGTGGTGCAGCCCAGCTTCAATGTGGTCGAGGAGTTCGAGTCGGCTTCTGAGCGCGGCACGGGCGGCTACGGTTCCACCGGCAAGCAATAAGGCGCTCAGCCAGAAAACGCCCGCAGCCGCGCTGCCCGGGCATCGCTCCAGGGAGGAATCCGCATGGCCACGCCATCCCGGCGCACGCGCCACCGCCCATCCGCGTCATGGACGCGCGTGATGCTGACGCAGGAAGACCGCATGCGCCGCCGCCTGCAGCAGCGCCACTGGCTGCGCCTGCATGCGGCACTGACGGGCGGGTTGAGCCTGGCCGGCATGTCGCTGTTGAGCCTGGGCCTGCTGCACGCGGGCATGCACAGCATGGCGCTGCGCTATGGCGTGGCCCTGGCCTGCGGCTATCTGCTGTACCTGCTGCTGCTGCGCCTGTGGGCCGAGTGCATGCTGCGCCGCGACTGGGAGGTGTCCGATGTTCCCGATGTGACGCCCGGCAGCAACGGCTCTTCACCGGCCCGCACGCCGGAGGCTGGCGGATTCGACAGCGGGCAGGGCGGCTCGTATGGCGGCGGTGGCTCCAGCGGCAGCTGGGATGACGGCGGCGCGCTGTCCGAGGCCGCTTCCTCGGCCTCGCAAGGCTTTGATGTGCCGGGCATCGATGGGCTGGACGAAGGCGCCGTCGTCCTGGTCCCCGTGCTGCTGGTGTTTGCGGCGCTGCTGGTAGCGGTCACGGGGGCAGGGTCGCTGCTGTGGCTGGTCTTTGGGGCCGACCTGTTCCTGGCCGTGGCGGTGGAGGTGGCCTTTGCGCTGCTGATGGCGCGCACGCTCTACGTGGTGGAGCGCGAGGGCTGGCTGCTGGCCGCGCTGCGCCTGAGCTGGAAGCCGGTGCTGGGCGCACTGGTGGCCGCCGTGGCGCTTGGCGCGCTGGCCGACTGGCTGTTTCCCCAGGCAGACACCCTGGTGCAGGTGCTGCGCACGCTGAGAGGGCATTGAAAGGCCCCTGAGAGGGCACAGAGCCGCTGCTGCGCGGCTCCTGCCGTCACGCCTGTCTTTTTGCCCCCGGCAGGCGCAGCTGCATGCGCAGGCCGCCCAGCGGCGAGCGGCTGGCCGCGATGCTGCCGCCATAGGTCTGCACCAGGTCACGCACGATATCCAGGCCCAGGCCCGCGCCGGGCCTGCGTTCGTCCAGGCGCTCGCCGCGCTCGAAGATGCGGCCAAGGTCGGCGTCTTCGATGCCGGGGCCGTCATCGTCCACCGTCAGCAGCAAGGGGCCGCCGGCCTGATCGTGCTCCAGGCCCTGGACTTCCAGGCTCACGGCCTGGGCTGCCCACTTGCCGGCGTTGTCCAGCAGGTTGCCCAGGATTTCCATCAGGTCCTGGCCATCGCCCAGAAAGTCCCAAGGCTGCACATCGCCCTTCAGCGCGAAGCGGATGCCGCGGCCGGCGTGCAGCCGCTCCATGGTGCGCACCAGCGAGGCCAGCGGCGGCTCCAGCGGCGTGCGCAGGCCTGTGGCCTGGCGGGCCGCAGCGCGGGCGCGTGCCAGATGGTGGTCCACCTGGCGGCTGGCGCTGGCGACCTGCTCGCGAACCAGTTCGGCCAGCGCCCCGCCTTCCTGCGCGGCGGCATTGCCGAGGATGGACAGCGGCGTGTTCACCGCATGGGCCAGGTTGCCGGCCTGCGTGCGCGCGCGCTGCACCATGTCGGCGTTCACATCCAGCACATGGTTGAATTCCTGCACCAGGGGGCGCAGTTCCTGCGGAAACCGGCCTTCAAGGCGCGGCGTGGCGCCCTTGCGCACGTCGGCCAGGCCTGTGCGCAGCAACTGCAGCGGCCGCAGCGCCAGGCGCAGCTGCAGCACCACGGCCAGAGCCAGCCCGGCCGCCAGCGTGCCCAGTGCGGCGATCAGCATGGTGGTGAAGCGCTGCATGGGCTCGGCCAGCAGGGCGCTGTCGGCCGCAACGATCAGGCGCAACGGCGGCGCGTCGGCTTCGGGCAATTGCAGGGGGCGTGCCACGGCCACGAGCGGGTGGCCCTGGCCATCGGGCAGCATGCCCGTGCTCAACGCCGTGTCTTCCCGGTGTTCGCCGGGATTGCCGGCATCGGCACGGAACTGGTGCCAGTCCAGCGTCTGGTCCCACAGCGAACGAGAGCGCAGCAGGCCGGCCTTCTCGGGCGGGCCCGCCCCATCGCTCACCTGGTCGATCTGCCAGTACAGGCCTGACAGCGGCTGCGCCAGGCGCGGATCGCCCACGGCCAGTCCGACTTCGATTCGCCCTCCAGGCAGGCTGTTGACGGCTGCGCTGAGCTGGTCGAGCTGCAGCACCAGCTGCGCCTGCAACTGCTGCGCGATGTGGTCTCGGAACAGGCCGCGCAGCCCCCAGCCGGCCAGCAGCACGGCCGCCAGCACCCAGGCCAGCGTGCCGGCCAGCAGGCGCAGGCGCAGCGAATCACCGAGCCGGGATACCTGTCCTTCCTGTGGTGCGTTCATGCAGCGGGAGCGCCTTCCACCAGCCGGTAGCCCATTCCGCGCACGGTCTCTATGCTGCCGGCCGGCAGCTTCTTGCGCAGGCGGCCGACGAAGACCTCGATGGTGTTGGAGTCGCGGTCGCTGTCCTGCGGGTAGATGTGTTCTGACAGTTCGGTGCGCGATATCACCTGCCCCACGCGCTGCATCAGCAGGGCCAGCACCTTGAATTCATGGCTGGTCAGCGTGAGCGGCTGGCCGGCGACGCTCACGCGGGCATGGCGCGAGTCCAGCACGATGGGGCCGCATTGCCACTGGGCGCTGGCGTGCGGGCTAAGCCGGCGCAGCAGGGCGCGCAGGCGGGCCATCAGCTCTTCCATGTGGAAGGGCTTGGCCAGATAGTCGTCGGCGCCGGCATCCATGCCGGCCACCTTCTCATGCCAGGCGCCGCGCGCCGTGAGGATCATCACCGGCATGACCCGCCCTTGTTCGCGCCAGGCGCGCAACACCGTCAGGCCATCGCGCACGGGCAGGCCCAGGTCCAGCACGACGGCATCGAACTCCTCGACCTCGCCAAGGTACTGGGCCGTTGCGCCGTCGGCCGCCGTCTCCACCGTATGCCCGGCCTGCTGCAGTGCCTGCACGAGCTGGCTGCTCAGCGTGGGCTCGTCTTCCACCACGAGGATTCGCATCTTTTTCCTAGTCCTTGCGCTTGAAGCTCAGCACCTTGCCATCGCGTGCATCGATCTTGAGTTTGGCCACGCGGCCGCCCGATTGCAGCAGCCGGATCTCGTAGATGAAGCGGCCGTCGTCATGCTCGAACTCGACCTTGATGACCTGGCCCTGGTAGTCGCGCTCGACCTGGTCGAGCACGGTGCGCAGCGGCAGCACGCGGCCTTGCTGCAGGGCCTGGCGCGCGAGTTCATGGTCGCTGTCGCCGGCATCCGAGGGCGTGGTCCAGGAGGCCAGTGCCGCCGCCATCAGCAGCAGCGAGGCCAGCAGCATCCAGGACCTGCGAGGGGTGGAGAAGGATGGAGTGGGCATGGAAAACTTTATAGCCCAGCGTGGATGAACCTCGGATGAACGGCTGCTTCAGCTTGCGTTCATGGCCTGCATCGAACAATGGCTGCACGCCGTCGCAATCCACCGGAAACGAAGGCGCAGCAGCCGGCAGATGCGGCCTTTTCAGATGCATCGCCAGCCCAATCGCCGACCCAGTCGCCGGCCCAGTCGCCGGCCCAGTCGCCGGCCCAGACGCCGACCTTCACATGCCAAGGAGAACCTCATGCCTTCCATCCGACAACTGATTTCCCGCGCTGCACGCCATGGCCTGACGGGCCTGGGCATTGTTCTGATCGCCACTGCCGGGCTGGTCGCCCAGGTGCAGGCCCAGGCCGCCGCCACTGGCGGTCCTTCGGTGACCGTGCAGGCCGGCGAAGCCGTGGCCACCACGGTGGCCTCCGTGCGCGGCGCCTTCCAGGGGCCGGGCCTGAGCATCCGCGAAGTCTTCGAGCGCATGGAAGGCCTGGGCTACCGCGACCTGCGCGAGATCGAGTGGGAAGACGGCCTCTACCAGGTCAAGGGCCAGACCAGCGATGGCCGTCCCGTGAAGCTCTATGTCGATGGCAACAACGGCAACGTGCTCAGCATTCGCGCACGCAATTGAGGCCGGGCCGGCGGGCTGATTTTTGTCAGCAAGTGTTCAGTCCGGTCGGCGTACATGCAGCCTGGGGCGTTGGAGTGGTATGCAGCCGCAGGCAAGGCCGGCGGCTGCCCTTGATCGATCCACGGACAGTACACAGGAGATTTCCATGCCCCCTTCCATTCATCGCTTGGGCGCCATCGGCACCAGCTGCATTGCAGCGCTGATGCTCAGCGCTTGCGCGGGCTATCCACAGCAGGGCGGATATCCGGGTGGCGGCTACCCTGCAGGTGGCTATCCCGCTGGCGGATATCCCGCCGGGGGCTACCCCAGCGGGGGCTATCCCGCCAGCGGCCAGCCCGGCACGGCCTACCCGGGCGGCGGTGGCTATGTGCAGCAGGGGCGCGTGACCAATGTGCAACTGGTTCAGATCCAGCAGCCCAGCGGCATTGGCGGCTCGGGCATAGGCGCCGGGGCCGTGGTGGGTGGCGTGGTCGGCGGCGTGCTGGGCCGCCAGGTGGGCAAGGGCAGCGGGCGCGACATCGCCACCATTGCGGGCGTGGTGGGCGGTGCCATGGCGGGCAATGCCATCGAGAAGAACACCGGCCCTGGCGACCTGCGCGATGTCTACCGTGTCACCGTGCAGTTGAACGACGGCAGCACGCGCGTGTTCGACTACCAGAGCAATCCGCAGCTGCGCGTAGGCGAGAGCGTGCGCGTGGACAACAACCAGCTGCTGCGCTGAGTACCAGGCTCGCTCCATGCAAAAGGGCTCCCCGAAGGGAGCCCTTTGCCATTTCAGCGCGGCAATTTCAGTGCAGCGTGTCGTTGCCCGGTGCCATGGGCTGGATGCGGAAGAAGCCGGTGCCGGCCGAGCCGCGGCCGATTTCCTCCTCGGTGGCTTCGCGCACGCCTTCGACCTTCAGGTGCAGGCGCAGCGCGATGCCGGCCAGCGGATGGTTGCCGTCCAGCACCACATGCTCGGGATAGATTTCGGTCACCGTGTAGAGCAGGTCGGGCGGCACGGCGCTGCAGCCCTTGGGCAGGGCGCTGGCCTCGAAGCTCATGCCTTCTTCCAGCTCGGCCGGGAACAGGGCGCGCGGCTCCAGGAAGATCAGGCTTTCGTTGTAGTCGCCGAAGGCTTCCTCGGGCTCCAGGTGCAGGTCCAGGACCTTGCCCTGGCCGTGGCCCTGCAGGGCCTCCTCGATGCGCTTGAGCAGGTCGTCGCCGCCGACCAGGAATTCCACGGGCTCATCGAGCACGTCCAGTTCCTCGCCCAGGGTGTCCTTGAGGGTCCAGGTCAGAGCGACCACGCATTGTTCTGTGATTTCCATGGTGTGCAGCTTGTGCGGCCCATGCCGCAGTGGGGAAAAAGAAAGACCGCCGCGCGCGCCCTTGTTTGACGAAGGCGTGCCGGCGGCCGCGTTGGCGCGATTTTCCCACGGCGGCCCGGCTGCTGCGCAGGCCGGGCGGCGAGTCCTGCCGATCAGAACGGATAGTGGCGGGGCGCGGTCTGCATGGTGATCCAGCGCGTCTCGGTGAAGGCATCGATGCCTGCCTGGCCGCCGAAGTGGCCGTAGCCCGAGTTCTTCACGCCGCCAAAGGGCATCTGTGCCTCGTCATGCACGGTGGGGCCGTTGACGTGGCAGATGCCGGCCTCGATGCGCGCGGCCACGCGCCAGCCGCGTGCGGTATCGCGGGTGTAGACGGACGAGGACAGGCCGAATTCGTTGTCGTTGGCCATGGCGATGGCCTGCTCCTCGCCGCGTACGCGCACGATGGCCTTGACGGGGGCGAAGGTTTCCTCGCGGAAGATGTCCATCTCGGGCGTGACGCCGTCGATCAGCGTGGCGGCCATCAGGGTGTTGGTGGCCTTGCCGCCGCACAGCAGCTTTGCGCCCTTGGCCAGCGCGTCGTCGATCAGGCGGTTGGCGCGCTCCACGGTGGCCATGTCCACCACCGAGCCCAGCACCACGGGGCCCTTGCGCGGATCGCCCAGCGGCAGCGAGGTGGCACGGGCCACGAGCTTGTCCAGGAAATCACCGGCCACGGACTCGTCCACGATGATGCGTTCGGTGGACATGCAGATCTGGCCCGAGTTGGCGAAGGCACCGAAGGTGCAGCCGGCCACGGCGGCGTCGATGTCTGCATCGTCCAGCACCACGAAGGGCGCCTTGCCGCCCAGCTCCAGAATGGCGGGCTTGAGGTACTTGGCGCAGGTCTGGCCGATGATGCGGCCCACGCGCGTGGAGCCCGTGAAGTTCACGCGGCGCACGGCCGGGTGGGCCACCATGGCCTCGACCACGGCGCCGGCATCTTCGGGCGCATTGGTCACGAAGTTGACCACGCCGGGCGGCAGGCCGCCTTCCTGCAGGGCCTCGATGATCAGGCCGTGCGTGGCGGGGCACAGCTCCGAGCCCTTGAGCACCACGGTGTTGCCGCAGGCCAGCGGCGTGGCGATGGCGCGCACGGCCAGGATGACGGGTGCATTCCAGGGCGCAATGCCCAGCACCACGCCAGCGGGCTGGCGCACGGCCATGGCCAGGCTGCCGGGCACGTCCGAGGGAATGATCTGGCCATTGATCTGGGTGGTCAGCGATGCGGCCTCCAGGAACATGTTGGCGGCCAGGTGCACGTTGAAGCCGGCCCAGATGCCCGAGGCGCCGGTCTCGGCGGCCATGGCGGCGGCAAAGGCCTCGGTCTTGGCCTCCAGCGCCTGCGATGCCTTCATCAGCATCTGGCGGCGCTCGGTCGGGCCCAGTGCGGCCCAGGCGGGGAAGGCCTTTTGCGCGGCTTCGACGGCGCGCACGGCATCCTGCGGCGTCGCGGCCGGGGCGCGCGTGGCCACCGATCCGTCCAGCGGGTTGCGGCGCTCGAAGGTGGCGCCATTGCCGGCCTGTGCGGCCTGGCCTGCGATGAGCATGGTTTGTTCGATCATGACTGTCTCCTTGGTATGCGGTTGTGGCCTGGGCGTTGGCGTAGCCGGGCGTGCCGGTCATCGTAGAAGCAGGCGATGGCGCAGGCAGCCCGCTGCGCGCACAAAGCGCATGACGGATCGTGCACAGGCTCCGGGGTTTACCCTTGTCCTGGCTGTCCGCGGGGAAAGCCATGGGGCGCGACGGGCCTGCACTTTCCCATAATCACGTCCATGGCCGCACACAGATCCTTCACCCGTGCGGCGAGCAGGAGAGACCGCACATGACCGATGCCATGGTGTTGAGCACCGACGGACTGCCGCCCGGCGAGACGGCGTCGGCCTGGCACGCCTGGATGTCGCGCCTGTTTGCGGGCCTGGATACCGATGTCTATGGCGATCACCTGTTCGAAGGCCATGTGCGCGTGGCCAATGCCGGCGATGTGGTGCTGACCCGGCTGGAGGCGGGCCGCCACCGCGTCATGCGTAGCATGCAGGGCCTGCGCGCCCATGAGTCCCCCTATCTGAAGATCGTCGCGCCCTGGGAGGGCGTGGCCAGCGTGCGCCAGCACAACCGCGAGGCCAGCGTGCGCAAGGGCAGCTGGGTCATCTATGACACGGCGCAGGAGTACGAGGTGGCCAATCCCGAATGGTCGGAGCACCTCATCGTGATGCTGCCGCGCCAGGCCATCGTGGAACGGGGCATCCGGCTGGAAGGGCTGATGGGGCGCAATGTGGGCGGCAGCTCGGGCATCGCCCGCATCGCGCTGGAGACCATGCGCAGCACCTACCAGGAGCTGCCCGGCATGGCACCGCACCTGGCGCGCCGCGCGGGCGAGCTGCTGGTGGACATGGTCCATCTTTCGCTGCAGGAGCTGGCCGGGCAGGGCACGGCAGGCACCCAGCAACTGGCGCTGCAGGACCGCATACGCGCCCATGTGGTGGCCCATCTGCGCGATCCGGGCCTGTCGGTGGAGTCCGTGGCCGCCGCGCTCAACTGCAGCAAGCGCCATTTGCACAACGCCTTTGCGGACAGCCAGACCAGCCTGGGCGCCTTCATACAGCACAGCCGGCTGGAGCTGTGCATGCGCGAGCTGCTGCTGCCCGAGCACGCGCAGCGCACCATCACCGAAGTCGCCATGGACTGCGGCTTTGGCAGCAGCGCGCATTTCAGCCGGGCCTTCAAGGCCTATACGGGCCTGGCGCCCTCGGATTTCAGGGCCATGCGCAAGCCGGCCGGCTGACTGCCACGAAGCCATTGCGGGGCAGCTTGCGCTGGCGCCAGGACAGGGCAATGGCCGCATAGGACAATGCCGCCCTGTCTTTCTGCTCATTTCGGACCATTCCATGGACACCAACACCCCGCTTGCCCTGCTGGGCGGGCTTACCGCTTCCCAATTCATGCGCCGCCACTGGCACAAGAAGCCCTTGCTGGTGCGCCAGGCGATCCCGGGCTTCAAGCCCCTGATTCCGCGCGCCAGGCTGCTGGCCATGGCAGGCGAGGACGGGGTGGAATCGCGCCTGATCCAGCAGCACGATGACGGCAGCTGGAAGCTCAGCCACGGCCCGCTGTCGCGCCGCAGCCTGCCTTCGCTGCAAAAGCCCGGCTGGACCGTGCTTGTGCAGGGCGTGGACCTGCACGACGACGGCGTGCACCAGTTGATGCAGCAGTTCCGCTTCGTGCCCGAGGCGCGGCTGGACGACCTGATGATCAGCTTTGCCACCGACCAGGGCGGCGTCGGCCCGCATTTCGACAGCTACGACGTCTTCCTGCTGCAGGCCCATGGCCGCCGGCGCTGGCGCATCGGCCGCCAGAAGGACCTGTCGCTGCAGCCCGATGTGCCGCTGAAGGTGCTCTCGCATTTCGAGCCGGAAGAGGAATTCGTGCTCGAGCCAGGCGACATGCTCTACCTGCCCCCGAAGTGGGCCCATGACGGCATCGCCGAAGGCGAGTGCATGACGTACTCCATCGGCTTTCGCTCGCCCGCGCGCGACGAGCTGGCCCGCGAGCTGCTGCTGCGCATGTCCGACGAGCCCGATGAGCCCGAAGTGCCGGTCGTCTACCGCGATCCCGACCAGCCGGCCGTCGAAGCCCCGGGCGAGATTCCCGCCAGCCTGCACGATTTCGCCCGCAAGTCGCTGGAACGCGCGCTGGCCGAGCCGCTGGCGCTGGAGCGCGCTCTGGGCGAGTACATGACCGAGCCCAAGGCCAATGTGTGGTTCGAGCATGGCGAGGAAAACGGCATGTTCGAGAGCGTGGTCCTGGACCGCCGCACCCGCATGATGTATGACGCCAGGCACATCTTCATCAACGGAGAAAGCTATCTGGCCGGTGGCCGCGATGCCACGCTGATGCGCAAGCTGGCCGACACGCGCGCGCTGTCGCGCACCGATCTGGCCAAGGCCAGCGACGATGCGCTGGAGCTGCTGTCCTCATGGTTTGACGCAGGCTGGGTGCGTGGCGGCAAGCTGTCCTGAACCGGGTAGACGCTGCGCCACAGGCATGCTAAGTTCGGGCATTCACTGTTGACAGCGTGCTGCTGAACAAGGGCGGACTTCGTTAGATTTGTAAAGAATTGTCTTGAGTCCGTCAGTAAATTGACAGCCACCTGCTTTTGTTACACAGTGCATGTCAAGGCAGTCAATTCGCTGCCCCATCCGGACTTTGCAAGAGGATTTGTGCGGAATTGTTCTGAGGCTGTCAGTTTCGGTCAGCTTCGGGAAAACCTCCCTATAATCTGACGCGAGTCGAATGAATGTTTTGACGCGGCTTGGCCGTAGCGCTCCGGTTGCCTGCATCCGGTGTCGCAATGGCGGGGCCCTCCTGTTTACTGTCTTCTTACCTACTCTCTAGGAAACTGTGATGAAGAACTCTCTGATCCTGGCTACCGTGATCGCTGCTGCAGCTCTGGCCGCTTGCGGCAAGAAGGAAGAGGCTCCGGCCCCCGCTCCCGCTCCTGCTGTTGAAGCTCCCGCACCGGCAGCTCCTGCTCCCGCAGAAGCCGCTCCTGCTGCTCCCGCCGCCGACGCAGCTGCTCCCGCAGCGCCCGCCGCTGACGCAGCTGCACCTGCCGCTCCCGCTGCTGACGCTGCTGCTGCAGACGCCGCCAAGGCTGCTGCCGACGCTGCCGCCAAGGAAGCCACCAAGCAGTAATCCGGCCTTCGCCGATGGCACAGGCTTAGGCTTGTGCTGCGAAAAAACCGCATCCTTCGGGCTGCGGTTTTTTTTCGTCCACCAGGGCCCGGTCATGCATATCCATGGTCTATGCACGACGGCCCGGATGCAAAAAAGCCACCGGCAAGTGAATGCGCGGTGGCTGCAGGCGAGGGCGGCGGCTGCCGCCTCAATCCCGACGTGAGGATCGCCTACTTCATGTCGTCGGTGATGACGCGCACGATGCGCTGGGCATTGGCCGAGGTCTCTGGCTGGCCCTGGGTGTTGAGCACGGTGACCGTGGACTTGTCGCCCTCGCTGCGCACCTGGATCTGGTACTTGACCGGCGCAGCCGCGTCGGGCGAGCGGCTGAACAGCTTGCTGAAGAATCCCTTGGGCTCGACCTTGGCATCGGGCGCCACATAGCGCACGAAGTAGATGCCGCGGCTGCGGTCGCGGTCTTCCACGGTGAAGCCCGTGCGGTCCAGGGCCACGCCGACACGGCGCCATGCGCGGTCAAAGCCTTCGTCGATCTGCAGCACGGGCTGTCCGTTGGCGGATTCCATGCGCACGCTGCCGGTGGCGGCTGCCGTGGTGGTGTTGGCCTTGGCCACGGCGTCGGCCTGCTCCTGGCTCACGCCGAGCTTGACCATCAGGCGGCGCAGGAATTCGGTTTCCAGTTCCGGATCGGAGGGGCGCGGCTGCCAGATGGTCTGGTCCTTCTGGGCGCTGGTGTACACCTCCTGCATGCCGCGGTGCGTGATGTAGACCTCGGTGGAGCCGTCGGCCGAGCGCTCCAGGCGGGTGCGGAACCTGTCGCGCTCGCTGGTGGAGTACAGGCCGTCGAAGACCTTGCCCAGCGTCTTGCGGATCACGTCCTGCGGGATCTTGGCGCGGTTCTCGGCCCAATCGGTTTCGATGATGCCGAGCTGGCGGTCTTCGGTGGTGAAGATGAAGCCGTTTTCCAGCCAGAAGTCGCGCACGGGCTCCCACAGCTGGTCGGCCGGACGCTTGATCACCAGCCAGCGCTGCTCGCCATTGCGCTCGATGCGCACATCGCCCAGGGCGGCGGTGGCCGTTCGGCCCTCTGCCGGCTTTTGCGCCTTGGAGTTGGCTTCCATGGCGGCGGCGGAGACCACGCCGCCGGGCACGGCGTAGCGGGAGTCCGTGGACAGCTGTGTCAGGTCTGGCGGGACTTCCAGGGTGGGCGCCTGCTGCTTGCCGGCGCTCTTGTAGTCGATCTTGCTCTCTTGGAACGTGGTCGTGCAGGCTGTCAGGCCGATGGCCAGGCTCAGCAGGCTCAGACGTGCAATGGGCTGTTTCACGCGAATATCCTTGGTGCGTTCGGTCGGTGGGGCGGGGCGCCTCACAGCAGGCCAGCGGAGCTCAGGGCGGCTTCCACGGTGGCTTCCAGATTCTTGCTCAGGGGTGTCATCGGCAGGCGCATGGCCGGGCCGCAAAGGCCCAGGCGGGCTGCGGCCCACTTGACGGGAATGGGGTTGGCCTCGACGAAGAGGTTCTTGTGCACAGGCATCAGGCGCATCTGGATGTCCATGGCGGTGCGCACGTCGCCGGCCAGGGCCGCCTTGCACAGATCGCTCATCAGGCGCGGCGCCACGTTGGCCGTGACGCTGATGTTGCCGTGGCCGCCGCACAGCATCAGTGCCACAGCGGTGGGATCATCGCCGGAGTACACGCCGAAGCCTTCGGGCACTTCACGGATCAGCCACTGGGCGCGTTCGATGTTGCCCGTGGCTTCCTTGATGCCGATGATGGCGGGAATCTGCGCCAGGCGCAGCACGGTGTCGTGCTGCATGTCGGCCACCGAGCGGCCGGGCACGTTGTAGAGCACCACAGGCAGGTCGCCCACCGCTTCGGCAATGGCCTTGAAATGCTGGTACTGGCCTTCCTGCGTGGGCTTGTTGTAGTAGGGCACGACCTGCAGCTGGCTGTCGGCACCGACCTTCTTGGCGTAGCGGGCCAGCTCGATGGCCTCGTGCGTGCTGTTGGCGCCGCAGCCGGCCATCACGGGAACGCGGCCCGCAGCCTGCTCGACGGACACGCGGATGATTTCGCAGTGTTCCTCCACGTTGACGGTGGGGGATTCGCCTGTCGTTCCCACCACGCCGATGCAGTCCGTGCCCTCGGCCACATGCCAGTCGATGAGTTTTCGCAGCGCCGGGTAGTCAACACTACCGTCCTCGTGCATGGGCGTGATGAGGGCAACGATGCTGCCAGTGAGAGCGACGGAGGAGGATGTCATGTCCGCAAGAAAAAACGGGAAAGGATCATTCTAACGAGTGTCGGAGGCAGGCCCAAGGCGGTCTCCTGTAGGGATTCAGGCGATTGCAGAGCCTGACGCCTTCTGATGCGCCAGCATGGCCACGGGTTCCCGGCCTGTTGCATCGGGGCGCAGTGCCGCGATGCGCTGGACCACGCGATCGGGCTCGCCCAGCTGGCCGTGCTCGTAGGCCACGATGTGCCAGCCCGCGCAGGCCTGCAGCAGCTCGCCGGGCGCCAGCAGGAAATCGGGCCGGGAAGGCTTGCCGAAGGCCTCGTTGCCCTGGGCAAAGGTTTCGTACAGCAGCACGCCGCCGGGGGCCACGCTGTCCAGCAGCGCCGCCCACAGCGGGCGCCACAGATAGTGGGTCACGACCACGGCGCCGAACTGCCTGCCGGGCAGGGGCCAGGGGCCGTTTTCAATGTCGGCGCACAGCAGCTCGCCCACGCCCTGCAGGCCGGCCAGGGCCTGGGCGTCGCGGTCCACGCCCGTCACTGCATGGCCGCGTGCATGGAACCAGCGCATGTGGCGGCCAGGGCCGCAGGCCACGTCGAGCACGGTGGCCTCGGGTGCCAGAAGATGCGACCAGCGTTGGATCCAGGGCGAAGGCGGCGTGGCTGCGTGCATGTGAAATTTCGGAAATGAATTGAAAGCGGCCGCCATTGTGCCGCCAGGCCTTTGCCGCGCTTCAATTTCAGAAGCAGGCCCAGAGCTGGTCGGCCATGCCCAGCATGAACTCGGGCTGCAGATAGAGCATGAAGACCAGGCCCAGCACCAGCAGCACGGCGGCCCACAGCGCCAGCCTGCGCAGCAGCTGTGGGCGGGGCGTGGTGGCTGTCGTCATGTCAGGCCGCCGCCTGCGCCGCACGCGGCCTTGCCACCGGGGCTTCGCGTATCGGCAGGTTCAGCAGGCCGGCGGCCACGCCCAGGCCGATGGCCAGGTACCAGACCACCTGGTAGCTGCCGGTGTGGTCATACAGATAGCCGCCCAGCCAGACACCCAGAAAGCTGCCGACCTGGTGGCTGAAGAACACCATTCCGCTCAACATGGACAGATGCTGCACGCCGAAGATCTGGGCCACGGTGGCATTGGTCAGCGGCACGGTGGACAGCCACAGCAGTCCCATGGCGGCCGAGAAGATGTAGACCGACCAGGGCGTCAGCGGCGCGAGCAGGAAGAGCACGATCACCACCGAGCGCGTGAAGTAGATGGTGGACAGCAGGTAGCGCTTGGGCAGGCGCTGGCCCAGGTTGCCGGCCACATAGGTGCCGACGATGTTGAACAGCCCCACCAGCGCCAGCGAGATGCTGGCCACCTGCGGTGCCAGGCCGTAGTCCTTGAGGTAGCTGGGCATGTGCACGCCGATGAACATCACCTGGAAGCCGCAGACGAAGTAGCCAGCCGTCAGCAGCACGAAGCTGGGTGTGCGCAGGGCCTCGGCCACGGCCTGGGCTGCGCTCTGGTCGCGCATGGGCCGGGTATTGCCGGCCGTGAAGCCCGGCTCGCGCAGGCCGAAGGCCAGCGGAATGATCATCAGGGCGCACAGCGACAGCAGCAGCAGGGCGTTGGACCAGCCGAAGTTCGAGATCAGGCTGCCTTCCACGGGCACCATGAAGAACTGGCCGAAGGAGCCCGCCGCCGCCGTCACGCCCATGGCCCAGCTGCGCCGCGCCACGGGAATCTGGCGGCCCAGCACGCCGTAGATCACGGCATAGGTGGTGCCGGCCTGGGCTGCGCCTATCACCACGCCGGCCGTCAGGGCGAACCAGGTTGTCGTGGGCGCCATGGCCATGCCGGCCAGGCCCAGCGCATACAGCAGCGCGCCCACCAGGAGCACGCGGAAGGCGCCGAAGCGGTCGGCCAGCATGCCGCCGAAGATGCCGAGCACGCCCCAGGACAGGTTCTGGATGGCAATGGCCAGCGCGAAGGACTCGCGCGTCCAGCCCATCTCCTGGGTGATAGGCTGCAGCCACAGGCCGAAGCCGTGCCGGATTCCCATGGACAGCGTCACGACTGCGCCCCCGCACAGCAGTATCTGCACCATGGACATGGGTTGGTTGTTTTTGTGCATGCGGCAAACTTTAGCGAAACTCCGGGTTTTGCGCTGCGACGCATGGGTCGCCCATGCGCCAGCGCGGCACTTCGTAGCCCTTGGCGGCACTGGCCTTTTCGGGATAGTCAATGTCAATGACTGTGAATGTATCCAGCACTGAGCCGGGCCGCGCACTACAATCCGCCCCCATGGCAGTCAAACCATCTCCCACTTCCGCCAGCGAATACTCCGAAGGCTCGATACGCGTGCTCAAGGGCCTGGAGCCCGTCAAGCAGCGTCCCGGCATGTACACGCGCACCGACAACCCCCTGCATGTGCTGCAGGAGGTGATCGACAACGCGGCCGACGAGGCGCTGGCCGGCTTCGGCAAGAAAATCCGCTTCACCCTGCATTCCGACGGCTCCTACAGCGTCGAGGACGACGGCCGGGGCATCCCCTTCGGCATGCACCCCGAGGAAAAGGCGCCCGTGGTGGAGCTGGTCTTCACTCGCCTGCATGCGGGCGGCAAGTTCGACAAGGGCAAGGGCGGCGCCTACAGCTTCTCGGGCGGCCTGCATGGCGTGGGCGTCTCGGTCACGAATGCGCTGGCCACGCGCCTTGAGGCCTGCATCCACCGCGAGGGCAAGGTGGCCACCATCGCCTTCTCGGGCGGCGACGTGGTCGAGCCCCTGCAGTCGCGGCCGCTGGCCGCGGGCGAGCGCAAGCAGGGCACGACCGTGCGCGTGTGGCCCGATGCCCGCTACTTCGAATCCTCCCAGCTGCCCATGGGCGAGCTGATGCATCTGCTGCGCAGCAAGGCCGTGCTCATGCCCGGCGTGTCGGTGACCCTGGTCAACGAGAAGACGCGCGACACCCAGACCTGGCAGTTCAAGGGCGGCCTGCGCGACTATCTGCAGCAAAGCCTGCATGGCGAGGCCGTCATCCCCCTGTTCGAAGGCGAGGGCTTTGCCGACCGCAACCACGACAGCTTTGCCGAAGGCGAGGGCGCCGCCTGGTGCGTGGCCTTCACCGAGGATGGCGCGCCGCTGCGCGAAAGCTATGTCAACCTGATCCCCACCACGGCCGGCGGCACGCACGACAGCGGCCTGCGCGACGGCCTGTTCCAGGCGGTCAAGGCCTTCATCGAGATGCATTCGCTGCTGCCCAAGGGCGTCAAGCTCATGCCTGACGACGTCTTCGCGCGCGCCAGCTACGTGCTCAATGCCAAGGTGCTGGACCCGCAGTTCCAGGGCCAGATCAAGGAGCGCCTGAACTCGCGCGATGCCGTGCGCCTGGTCAGCGGCTACGTTCGCCCTGCGCTGGAGCTGTGGCTCAACGAGCATGTGGAATGGGGCCGCAAGCTGGCCGAGATCGCCATCAAGGCCGCCCAGACACGCCAGAAGGCGGGCCAGAAGGTCGAAAAGCGCAAGGGCTCGGGCGTGGCCGTGCTGCCCGGCAAGCTCACCGATTGCGAAAGCCGCGACCTGAGCCTGAACGAGGTCTTCCTGGTCGAGGGCGACTCGGCCGGCGGCAGCGCCAAGATGGGACGCGACAAGGAAACCCAGGCCGTGCTGCCCCTGCGCGGCAAGGTGCTCAACACCTGGGAAGTCGACCGTGACCGCCTGTTCGCCAACAACGAGATCCACGACATCTCGGTGGCCATCGGCGTGGACCCGCATGGCCCCCATGACACGCCCGACCTGTCCGGCCTGCGCTACGGCAAGATCTGCATTCTTTCGGATGCCGACGTGGATGGCTCGCACATCCAGGTGCTGCTGCTCACGCTGTTCTTCCGCCACTTCCCCAAGCTCATCGAGGCCGGCCACATCCATGTGGCGCTGCCGCCGCTGTTCCGCGTCGATGTGCCTGCGCGGGGCAAGAAGCCAGCAGCCAAGATGTACGCGCTGGACGAGGGCGAGCTGACCGCCATCCTCGACAAGTCCGCCAAGGATGGCGTTCCGCGCGAGAAATGCCAGATCAGCCGCTTCAAGGGCCTGGGCGAGATGAATGCCGAGCAGCTGTGGGAAACCACGCTCAACCCCGACACGCGCCGCCTGCTGCCCGTGCAGTTCATGAATCTGGACTTTGCGGCGGCCGAGCAGGTCGTCACCAAGCTGATGGGCAAGGGCGAGGCTGCGGCGCGCCGCGAGCTGATGGAGTTGCACGGCGACGCCATCGAAGTGGATATCTGATCCCCATGCCCCTGCGCCCGGCTGCCCCACAGCACCTTCCGCACCGCCCGCACCCTGCGCGCGCCGCTGCCGCGCGCGCGCTTGCAGCGCTGGGCGCGGCCCTGGCGCTGTGGGGGGTGGCGCAGCCCGCGCATGCCGATCTCTGGGCCTTCGTGGACGAGCGCGGCATCACGCACTTCGCCGCGCAGGCGCTGGACGAGCGCTACAAGCTCTACTTCCGCGGCTCGCTGTATGACAGCACCGAGCAGGGACTCAAGCCCCCGCTGGTGGAAGCCGAGGCCGCTGCCGACGATGACGGCGGCAGCGATGCCGGGCGCAGGCTGCAGGCGAGCACGCGGATGCAAAGCTTCTTCGACATCTCGCCGCGCTACAAGAGCGTGCGCGGCCACCTGCGCAAGGCGGCGGACCACACGGGGGTGGACTACGACCTGCTCAAAGCCGTGATTGCCGTCGAGTCGGGCTTTGACGCGCAGGCCATCTCGCCCAAGGGCGCAGTCGGCCTGATGCAGCTGATGCCGGCCACGGCCCAGCGCTTCGGCGTGGAGGCCAGCCGCCAGCGCAGCGTGCAGCAGCAACTGGCCGACCCGGCCGTCAACGTGCCGGCCGGCGCGCGCTACCTCAACCATCTGATGGGGCTGTTCCCCGGGCGGCTGGACCTGGTGCTGGCCGCCTACAACGCGGGCGAGGGTGCCGTGCGGCGTGCGGGGCAGGCCATTCCTCCCTATCAGGAAACCCGCAATTACGTGAAGGCCGTGCTCGGTATCTACGAGCAGCTGCAGGGCGGGCGCCAGCGTGCGGGCCAGGCAGCGCCGGTGGCGGCACAGCCTGGCACAGCGCCCCGGATACGGATGACCTTGTCCACAGGGCTGCCCTCGCCGCGATGAGCGGCCTTCACTGCATTTATTGAGATCACGAATTTCTTCATGAGCGATCAAAACACTCTGGATCTGGCCCAACAGGCGGCCGGCGATGCCCTGGACCTGGGCCAGTACGCACAGCGCGCCTACCTTGAATACGCACTGTCGGTCGTCAAGGGCCGGGCACTGCCCGATGTCACCGACGGCCTCAAGCCCGTGCAGCGGCGCATTCTGTACGCCATGGACCGCATGGGCCTGAGCTACAGCGGCCCCAACCACAACACGGCGGCCAAGCCGGTCAAAAGCGCGCGCGTGGTCGGCGATGTGCTGGGGCGCTTTCACCCGCACGGCGACCAGTCGGCCTACGACGCGCTGGTGCGCATGGCCCAGGACTTCAACCAGCGCTATCCGCTGGTCGATGGCCAGGGCAATTTCGGCAGCCGCGACGGCGACGGCGCAGCGGCCATGCGCTACACCGAGGCGCGCCTGTCCAAGATCACGGGCCTGCTGCTCGACGAGATCGACATGGGCACGGTGGACTTCGTGCCCAACTACGACGGCAGCACGCAGGAGCCGCAGCAGCTGCCCGCGCGCCTGCCGTTCGCCCTGCTCAACGGCGCCAGCGGCATTGCCGTGGGCCTGGCCACGGAAATCCCCAGCCACAACCTGCGCGAGGTGGCCGACGCCTGCGTGGCCCTGATCAAGCGGCCGCAGCTCAGCGACGAGGAACTGTTCCAGATCATCCCCGGCCCCGACTATCCGGGCGGCGGGCAGATCATCAGCAGCGCCTCCGACATCCAGGATGCCTACCGCACGGGGCGCGGCAGCCTCAAGCTGCGCGCGCGCTGGAAGATCGAGGAGCTGGCGCGCGGCCAGTGGCAGATGGTGGTGACCGAGCTGCCGCCCGGCGTCTCTGCGCAGAAGGTGCTCGAAGAGATCGAGGACATCACCAACCCCAAGGTCAAGACCGGCAAGAAGGCGCTGAGCCAGGAACAGACCCAGCTCAAGGCCAGCATGCTGGCGGTGCTCGATGGCGTGCGCGACGAGTCCAGCAAGGATGCGCCCGTGCGCCTGGTCTTCGAGCCCAAGACCGGCAAGGTGCCGCAGCAGGAGCTGGTCACGGCGCTGCTGGCGCACACCAGCCTGGAGTCGTCCAGCTCCATCAACCTGACCATGATCGGCCTCGATGGCCGGCCGGTGCAGAAAAGCCTGCGCTTGATGCTCGAGGAATGGATCGCCTTCCGCCAGACCACGGTCACGCGGCGCAGCCAGCACCGGCTGGCCAAGGTGCTGGACCGCATCCACATCCTCGAAGGCCGTCAGGCCGTGCTGCTGAACATCGACAAGGTCATCGCCATCATCCGGGCCAGCGACGAGCCCAGGCAGGCGCTGATCGATGCCTTTGCGCTGTCCGAGCGCCAGGCCGACGACATTCTGGAAATCCGCCTGCGCCAGCTGGCGCGGCTGGAGGCCATCAAGATCGAGCAGGAACTCAAGGAACTGCGCGTCGAGCAGGGCAAGCTCGAAGACATCCTGGGCAGCGAGAGCGTCATGCGCCGCCTGATCTGCAAGGAGATCGAGGCCGACGCCAAGCAGTTCGCCGATGCGCGCCGCACGCTGATCCAGGAAGAAAAGAAGGTGGTCGCCGAAGTCAAGGTGGTCGATGAGCCCGTGACGGTCATCATCTCGGACAAGGGCTGGGTGCGCACGCGCCAGGGCCATGGCGTCGATGCGGGCACGCTCAGCTTCAAGGCCGGCGACAGCCTGCACGGCACCTTCGAGTGCCGCACGGTGGACCAGCTGCTGGCCTTCGGCAGCAATGGCCGGGTCTATTCGGTGCCGGTGTCGCAGCTGCCCGGCGGGCGCGGCGATGGCCAGCCCGTGACCACGCTCATCGAGCTGGAGGCCGGCACCCAGATCCTGTACTACTTCGCGGGAGCCGAAGGAACGGCGCTGCTGCTGTCGGGGTCGGGCGGCTACGGCTTCGTGGCCATGGTAGGCGACATGGTCTCGCGCCAGAAGGCGGGCAAGGCCTTCGTGACGCTGGCCGACGGCGAGACGCTGTGCGCCCCGTCCACGGCCTACGGCGTGCCCATGGGCGCACGTGCCGAGCCGCAGGAAGGCGAGCAGGGCGCGGGCCTGCTGCTGCCGGCCACGCATGTGATCTGCGCCTCCACGGGCGGCCGCATCCTCACCTTCGAGATCGCCAGCCTCAAGCACATGGCCAAGGGCGGTCGCGGGCTGATGCTGCTCGACCTGGAGGACAAGGACACCCTGGCGGGCGCTGCCGCCTACACGCGCAGCATCCGCATCGATGGCCTGGGCCGCGGCGGCAAGGAGCGCAGCGAGACGCTGGAGATCCGCAGTCTCAACAATGCCCGTGGCACGCGCGGCCGCAAGGGCAAGTCGGCCGACCTGGGCTTCAAGCCACAAAGCGTGACGCGCGTGGAGTAAAGAGCGCATCTGCCCCTGCAATGCCTTCCGCGAAAGGGGTGGATCAGGGGTTTTCTCTGGGTTTTTCCGACCTCCGGGCCCTGCTGCAGGCCTCAACATGGAGTCTTCCAACATGAGGGAGACTGGATATGCTGCGACTTCGCATGGCACACAAGCTGTGGCTTGCCGTGGCCGCCATCGTGGTGGCGCTGGTGGGCGTGGTCGGCTTGTCGGGTTATCGCTCGGCCCAGGTCCAGGCCCGGTCCGAGGCCGTCACCCAGGAGATGCAGGCGCGGGTCCAGGCCGCCGTGCGCTGGATGGGGCTGACCGAAACCAATGCGGCCCGCACCCAGGCCCTGGTGGTCAGCAGTGATGCTGCCGTCGAGGCCGAGTTCAAGGACGTGATCAGCGCCACCTCGGCGCGGATCACCGAGGTGCAGAAATCACTGGAAGCCATGCCCCTGTCCGACGCAGACAAGGCGCAGATGGACAGGATTGCGGCAGCCCGCAAGACCATGATCGAACTGCGTGCCCAGGCACGCCAGCTCAAGGCCGACGGCCGGCAGGAGCAGGCGTTGGCCTTGGTCAAGCAATCCTACAACCCTGCCGTGGATGCCTATCTGCAGTCGCTGCGCGACTTCGTGCAGATGCAGGAGCAGGTGGTGCGCAGCAGCCAGGAAGAGACGGCAGCCTCGCGCAGGCTCACCGTGGGTTTTGCCGCTGCGGCCGTGGGCGTGCTGCTGCTGTGCATCGTCATCGGCGCCCATTTCCTGATTGCCAGCATCCGCCGTCCCCTGGCCCAGGCCAGGGAACTGGCCGAACGCATTGCCGCAGGCGACCTGAGCGCAGCGGCGCAGGGACAGACACAGCGCGCTGACGAATTCGGCGACCTGCTGCGCTCGCTGCAGGCCATGAGCGAATCGCTGTCGGGCATGGTGCAGCAGGTGCGCCAGAGCACGGACAGCATTGCCATCGCCAGTGCCGAGATTGCCACCGGCAACCACGACCTGTCCGTGCGCACCGAGCAGACCTCCAGCAACCTGCAGGAGACCGCGGCCGCCATGGAGCAGTTCACCAGCACGCTGCAGCAAAGCGCCAGCAGTGCGCAGCAGGCCAGCAGCCTGGCGGCGGGCGCGTCACAGGTGGCCCAGCGCGGCGGTGAGGTCGTGGCCCGGGTGGTCGAGACCATGAAAGGCATCAACGACAGCAGCAGGCAGATTGCCGACATCGTCGGCGTCATCGACTCCATTGCCTTCCAGACCAATATCCTGGCGCTGAACGCCGCCGTGGAGGCGGCCCGCGCCGGCGAGCAGGGCCGGGGCTTTGCCGTGGTGGCCAGCGAGGTGCGCACGCTGGCCCAGCGCAGCGCGGCGGCTGCCAAGGAGATACGCCAGCTCATCGGCGCTTCGGTGGAACGGGTGGAGGACGGCGCCCGCCTGGTGGGCGATGCCGGCACCACCATGGAGGGCATCGTGCAGTCCGTGCAGCGCGTGGCCGACACCATCGGCGAGATCACGGCGGCCTCTTCGGAGCAAAGCGCGGGCGTGGCCCAGGTCAATCAGGCCGTGGGACAGCTGGACCAGATGACGCAGCAGAACGCGGCCCTGGTCGAGCAAAGCGCGGCCGCGGCGCAAAGCCTGCGAGAGCAGGCCGAGCAGCTGTCGCGCACGGTGGCGGTGTTCAAGGTGGCGCACCTGGCGCCCTCGCCGACGACGCTCGCAAGGCAGGCTGCGCCGGCGGTGCGCACTGCGCACAGCGCGGCCGCAGCGCCAAGGCGGCCGGCAGCAGCCGTGGCGCCTGCGGCTGTCGGGCCGGTTGCCGCGCGGCCTGCCGCAGCAAGGGAGGCGGCGCCCAAGCTGGCCTCGGCGCCCCGGCCCGCCGCACCGGCAGCCGAGGATGGCCAATGGGAGAGTTTCTAGCCGCCTGCGAGCACGGCGGCGCCGTGCGGCGGCATGCCGATCAGGCCAGTTCGGCGATCAGCTCGATTTCCACGCAGGAGCCCAGCGGGATCTGGGCCACGCCGAAGGCGCTGCGCGCATGCGTGCCGGCATCGCCGAAGACCTGGCCCAGCAGCTCGCTGCAGCCGTTGGCCACCAAATGCTGCTCGGTGTAGTCGCCCGTGGAGTTGACCAGGCACATCAGCTTGACGATGCGGCGCACGCGGCCCAGGTCGCCGCCGGCGGCGTGCTGGAGCGTGCCCATCAGGTCGATGGCGATGGCGCGCGCGGCCTGCTGGCCGTCGGCAGTCTGCAGATCACGGCCCAGCTGGCCTGCCCAGACCTTGCCGTCCTTGCGTGCGATATGTCCGCTCAGGAACACCAGATTGCCCGTCTGCACATAGGGCACGTAGGCTGCCGCCGGGATGGCAGGCGACGGCAGTTCGATGTTCAGGGCCTTCAGTTGTTCGTAAACGCTCATCGTTGATTCCTTCGAGACAAGAAAAATCCGGCGCCAGTGCCGGGGTGGCGGACAGTGTGACACAGCCCCCGTGCACCCTGGCATGTCAGGGCCTGGGCTTCCGTCAGTCTGATTGTTGTCTGAATCCGAGGCGGTGCATGGTGGCTGCGCGGCATCCGCTCCTAGCATGTGTGGATGCACCCTGCGGCAGCTGCCCAAACTCTCTCGCCGTCTTCCTGGACGCCCCTGCTGCTCGGCTGCGTGGCCGGTGCGGCCTGGCAGGTCACGCAGCCGCGCCTGTGGCCGCTGTGGATATATCTGCTCTTGGCGTGCATGGGGCTGGCAGGCCTGGCATGGAGGGCGTGGCGGGCATGGGCAGGCCGGCGCTGCCGTGTTGTGCACGGCCTGTGGGCCGCTGTCTGCGCCGCCTTGCTGATGGGCGGGTTGACAGGCTGGCGTGCCCAGGACTTTGCGGGCCAGGCGCTGTCTCCGCCGTTGGAGGGGCGTGACCTGCGCATCGTCGGCGTCGTGGCATCGCTGCCCCAGAACATGGCCCAGGGCATGCGCTGGCGCATGGCCGTGGAGCAGGCGCAGATCGCGGGCCGCGAAGAGGCCCTGGCTCCGTTTCCCGGGTTGATCGAGCTGTCCTGGTACGTAGCCCGGGGCCGGGCGTCCAAGGGCGCCGCAGCGTCGCTGCCCGTCCTGCGCCCGGGCCAGCGCTGGGCCCTGACCGTACGGCTCAAGCGCCCGCATGGCGCGCGCAATCCCCACGGTTTCGACTATGAGCTGTGGCAGTGGGAGCAGGGCGTGCAGGCCACGGGCTATGTGCGCGAACAGCCAGCGGCGAGCCTGCTGGCCGACACAGGCGCCTACGCCCTGCAGCGCTGGCGCCAGCAGATGCGCGAGGCCATCGTGAACCGGGCAGCCGCACTCGCGCAAGCCATGCAGCGCGTAGGCATGGACCCCGCGCAGTCGCCGCGCATGCTGGGCGTGGTGGCCGCCCTGGCCATGGGCGATCAGCAGGCCATTGCGCGTGACGATTGGACGCTGTTCCGCCATACCGGCGTGGCCCATTTGATGAGTATTTCCGGACTGCATATCACCCTGTTCGCATGGCTGGCTGCGCTGGTCGTGGGGCGACTGTGGCGTTGCAGTGCCCGGGCCTGCCTGTGGTGCCCGGCACCGCAGGCGGCGCTGCTGGCCGGCGTGCTGCTGGCGGGCGGCTATGCCCTGTTCAGCGGCTGGGGTCTGCCGGCGCAGCGCACGGTGTGCATGCTGGCAACGGTGGCCGCGTTGCGCGTCACAGGGCTGCGCTGGCCCTGGCCCGCCGTGTGGTGCCTGGCGCTGGCCGTGGTTGTCGTGCTCGATCCCTGGGCCCTGTGGCAGGCGGGCTTCTGGCTGAGTTTTGTGGCCGTGGGCGTGCTGCTGGCGACCGATGCACGCATGCAGGGCGCGGTGCGGCCGTCGCTGCCCGCCCGTGCCCTGGCGTTGTGGGGTGAGCAGTGGCGCATCACTCTGGCGCTGGCGCCGCTGGGGCTGATGCTGTTTGGCCAGCTGTCGCTGTCGGGGCTGCTGGCCAATCTGGCCGCGATTCCCTGGGTGACTTTCGTGGTCACGCCACTGGCCTTGCTGGGGGCCTTGTGGCCCCCGTTCTGGACGGGCGCGGCGCTGGCGCTGGCGCCGCTGCTGGAGCTGCTGCAGTGGCTGGACCGGTGGGGCTGGGCCGTGTTGCAGCTGCCGCAGCCGCCGCTGTGGGCGGGGCTGGCTGCGCTGGGTGCAGGCCTGGCGCTGGTGGCTCCGGTGCCGGCCGGATGGCGTTGCTGGGGCCTGGCCATGTGCCTGCCGGCCCTGTGGTGGCCGCCGGCCGCACCGGCACATGGCGAGTTCGATTTGATGGCCGTGGACATAGGCCAGGGCAATGCCGTGCTGCTGCGCACGGCCCGGCACGCCCTGCTGTATGACACGGGTCCGCAGTACGGCATGGATAGCAATGCCGGCGAACGGGTGCTGGTGCCGCTGCTGCAGGCCCTGGGGCTGCGCCTGGATGCGCTGTGGCTCAGCCACCGCGACGGCGACCATACGGGCGGTGCCTTGGCCGTGCATGCCGCGCAGCCGCAGGCCGAGGTCTGGGGATCGGACTCCGTGATCCTGGACCCCGCTCTGGCCGGCCTGGGCGCCGTGCGCCGATGTGAGGCCGGCCAGCAGTGGGAGTGGGATGGCGTGCAGATGCAGGTGCTGCATCCACCCGCGGGCGAACCGCTGCCGGCCGCGCAGGCCCTGGCCCACGCCAATGCGGGCAGCTGCGTGCTGCTGCTGCGTTCGGCATCCGGGGTGCAGGCCTTGCTGGCCGGCGATATCGGATGGGGGAGTGATCTCTTTGGCACAGAAGGTGAAGCCATGTGACTCTGCAGAAAGCCAATCACGACGCGGGGTTACGTGGGTTTTGAGGCCTCTTCCTGTGTTCATCGTCTTTGGCACAAATTGGGCGGGCCATACGCACAAACTGGGCGGAACGAGCTGGGAGTGAGCTACATCTGCGTCCTGATGGGTGCGGTCAAGTCCTTGATTCTCCAGTGAACACGCATCAGTGCGCAGTTGCTTGCATTGAGCCTAGGTCGGACGTTGCGAGGTCGGACGTAGTTATGCCGTCCGACCTTGTTTGCGTTTGCAGATCAAGGGTTTACAGCATCTTGGGCGCAGATGTGTAAACGTCCGACCTCCCCAAGGTCGGACGCCTGTTCGCTCGAGCTCCTAGGCTTGAGACCACGTTTCTGCCCGAAGCACAGCCAGCTTGCGTTGCCATCATGGCTTGTGCGCCGATATCCTGGGCTGGAGGTGTTTGTGGGCTTGCGCGACAGGAGCATCTGACGCGGGAAGGGGGCAGGAGCGGCCCACTTCGGTTCAGCATGTGGCAACATGTTGCAACAAGTCAATTGTGCGGGCGAGTTATTAGGAGCATGCATGTCATTGGGTGAATCGCTGTTAGGCCACTTGAAGAAATTCCCTTCGCCGCCCTATCTTTTTATTGGTTCAGGCATCTCACGCCGCTATTTGAACCTTGAAGACTGGCCGGGGTTGTTAAAGAAACTGTGCGAAATTCATGAGTTGGACCATGGCTATCTCAGCACAGAAGCTGCTGGTGACTTGCCCCAACTGGCCACTTTAGTAGCCCAGACTTTGCAACCTAAGTGGTGGAAGGAAGATCGTTACAAGGACTCTCGTGAGAAGTATGCGGCCATCGCAGTTGATAAAGAGTCTGCATTGAAAATTGAAACGGCTATTTACTTGAAGAGTGCCGCAAAATTGACTAATGATGCCGGTTTGTTGGCGGAATTGGAATTATTCAAGAAAGTTGTTGCGGACGGGGTAGTTACTACAAACTGGGATAATCTTATAGAAACCCTTTTCCCAGGACAGACCGTTTATGTTGGGCAAGAAGGCTTGATTTTCTCCCAAATCCAGGGGATAGCGGAAATATATAAAATTCACGGAACTCAGGATGACCCCTTGTCATTGGTATTTACCGCGAACGACTATAGTGTGTTCCAACAAAAGAATCCTTATCTTGCTTCCAAGCTTCTGACATTCTTTGTTGAAAATCCTGTTGTCTTCTTGGGATATTCGCTTGCAGATAAAAATATTCTTCGAATTATTCACAGCATTCTGGACGGGTTGTCTAATGAGAATGTGAATAAACTCGCTGATAGACTAGTCTTCATACAGTGGGACCCAAAGTGCGAAAATTCTCGATTTGAGCGCACTATTCTTTCTCATGACGGAAGATCTTTGCCGGTCTATCAGGGGACAACCTCGTCAATGGCTGAAGTGTATGAGGCGTTAGGTAAAGTTAAAAGGCAAATACCGGCCAAGCTTCTTCGCTTGTTGAAGCAGCAGGTTTATCAATTGGTCCACTCTACCGATCCTGCTGATCGTCTTTATGTTCAAGATATAAATGACGAAACGCCGCCAGACAAGATTGAGTTCGCGATGGGTGTGGGGTTACTGGCGAAGTTGCGAGATGTTGGCTATGTGGCAATATCTCGTGAGATTCTTGCTCGGGACCTGGTTTTTAATGACCAAGGTTTAAATGCTAAAACTGTCGTTGAAAAATCTCTGCCTGAGCTTTTGAAGTCCGCAAAATATGTGCCTGTTCTCCGCTACATTAGGTGTCGCATCCCGGACGATTGCATAGACTCTAAACGCTATCCACTCTTCATGGCCCGAGCCGTTCTAAAGGAGTTGATAGAGTCCTTGCAATCCACCCAGGGAGTGAAGCCATGTTGATAGCCCTGCA